>Ga0272442_10000092_pt1 | contig 139511 bp, 123 predicted proteins | sample SSMForm2O_FD_200262 | JGI IMG/M metagenome (GOLD analysis project Ga0272442, IMG submission 200262) | Marine sediment archaeal communities from Little Sippewissett salt marsh, Falmouth, MA, United States - SSM-Form-2O | ecosystem: Environmental > Aquatic > Marine > Wetlands > Sediment ... | reverse complement strand
GTCACCGGCCGTTTCTGTACCATGATGGCTTGGATGACGTTGCTTTTACCTGCACGACACCAACGTTCTTTAAGGTGTGCTGCACCATGACTACAACTCCCCTCCGGAAGCCTTCTTTCAGGAATACAGTAAAGCGAAAACGTATTCCGATTTCTTCAATATGCGGTTCAGGCAGTCCTTGATCTTCGGCCTCCCGGAACACACAGACGATGACATGGCTTCTGATCTTGGAAACGCCCTGTCGTATGTAGCTGTTTATCTCCTATTCCATCGAGTCAATTGTTCCGCCTCCGCTTCTTTCCTAAAAACAGACATGCAATCACTTCCCAGATGACCTTTAGAGCCAGTTATTGGGATCTTCATTAATCTCTCCATGCCCGCTCCCCAGGGATTATTCGGGGAAATGGTACCGCCTTTATAAATATCTGCGAATTCGGGAATAAACCTACCTGAAATTGTGCTGGTTTTCAAGGTGATTCAAGAATACTGAGAGATTCTTTTGAAACGCCAAAAATCAGGGAAGGGGAAAAATGTGATAATTTAATCAGGGATTTAAAATGGGGGCGGCGGGATTCAAATCCGTATTCCGCAGCCTGGTTTCTGCAATTATTGAAATTCAGGGCGATTGCATACGAATAATGCTATGATTATAAGTAGTTAGCTTGATGGGCGACGGTCTATAACGATAGTCCAATTCTCTTAATTTATTTCTTTGAGAGTTAAATTGCGCCCACAATACAATAGAATAACGGGCACTTACACAAAATGGGCACAATTTTGGGCACAATGGCCGATTTGAAGGGCATGAAGGGGCTTTAACATTTTGATATTATTAAAATATTTATTGGTGGAGGCGGCGGGAGTCGAACCCGCGTCCGGAAACATTCCACTGCAGTTTCTACGTGCGTATCCCCTGATTTAGATTCGCACCAGAAAACTCCCAGGGAAAGGATTAATCAAGCACTATCTCGATAGGTTTTCACCTTTCTCCCCTCGAGAATGGAAGATCGGCAATCCTACCTAATTGACGCCCTCATCTGACCCGGTAGGCAAGACCAGGAGAACGGAAGCCGTCTAAGCGGCTACAGCGTAATCGTAGTTGTCTGCGATTAAAGTTTTCCTACCTATTTAACGAGGCCTGTAGGAACCTCGGCACGCTTCTACAGCTTCAACTATCCCCGTCGAAACCGTATCGCCCCCAATAAATGAGGAGTAGTATGAAAGATCATATATGAATAATATAGACACTTATAATACTGAAGTCAAGCCGCAAGAAAGGCTATGATCAGCTCCAATTCCTCGACTTAATGCCCCGCTCCATATCACGGCGATCTTCTTTTCTTTTTAAATCGGCGCGCTTGTCATAGAGCTTCTTGCCCTTTCCGAGACCGATTTCGATTTTTACCCTGCCCTTTACGAAGTATGCCTTCAGCGGTACCAGCGTAAGCCCCTTTTCCCGTGTCTTGCTGTGGAGCCTCTTGATCTCTTCTTTATGCAGGAGAAGCTTTTTGGGTCTCATCGGGTCATGGTTTGCGATGTTTCCGTGAGAATAGGGACCGATATGCATATCAAGAAGATAGACCTCTCCATCCTTGATGCGGGCATAGCTGTCCTTCAGGTTTCCCATCCCCTCCCGGAGAGCCTTAACCTCGGTTCCAACCAGCACAACGCCCACCTCGTAGGTGTCCTCTATTGCATAGTTGCGCCGCGCCAGTTTATTCTGACATATTATCTTCTCAGATGATTTCTTTTTTTTAGCCAACCGTCCCGCCTCTTTCCATATCGAGAGAAATCTCCTCGATACTGTTATTTCCCCCCGACGCCTCTCCGGGTTTTTGCGTAAGGAGATAGTCGGTCTTGACATGCATCATCGATTTAAAGATATTCGCGCGGATATCCTTGTTGTCCTTTTCCAGTTCGTCCAATAGATTTTTCATATACACTCTCTTGGAGTTCCTGCTGGTAGGACATTTATTTTCCATTATTGGAAACAGCCGCTCCCGGGCGTATCGTTTGACCAGTTCCTCGGCGATGTATGCCAGTGGCCGGATAATATGAAACTTCCCGCTGAATATGGGCTGGTTCGGGACCATCGTACTGATCTCACGGGCATAAAAGATATTGAGGAGAAGCGTTTCGATAATATCATCCTTATGGTGGGCAAAGGCGATCTTGTTGCAGCCATGATCTTCGGCAATCTCGACTATTCTCTTCTTTCTCAAACGCGAACATAAAAAACAGGGATTCTTTCTGTTCTTTTCGCTGTGAGAGAAGACCCCTATATCTGTTTTTTCCATGACATACTCGTATCCACCCGCCTTGAGGTATGCCTCCAGGGCTTTGTAGGTTTCATACTCCTCCTCAAAACCGAGGTCAATATTGACGGCCAGGACCGAGAAGTTCGGTAGAAAGATCATCGGGGTCCTCATGAGATCGAGAAGTGCAAGACTGTCAAGCCCTCCTGAAACGCCGACGAGTACCCGGTCTCCCTCTTCTATCATGCCGTAATCGAGGGCGGCTTTTTCGAGCCACTTCTTCAGATGCAGGTAGAGTTTTGTCTCCTTCTTTTCCATTATAGTCCTGTCTTCTTTCTTCATTGACTGCATACCCTTATTCCCTTCACCCAACCAGTGAACGGCACAGTCTTACCATGAAGCTCTGACCCTATGCAACGGGGAAAGTGGTATCAATAGACGGCTTTTTATATCACGCGAGTTTCCCCTTTGCCTGGCATAAAATCCACTGCATCATTTACGGTAAGCAGTTCAGGTTTGCGTTGAGGGTAAACTTCCTGGCAAGAAGTATGGTTGTCTTATCGCGCCACCCTTACCGCACCTGCAAGGCAGGGATTGCGGTGCGCTCCTGGTCAATAATTGTTCGCCCTACAGGGCCATTTAAAAATGCTTTTCAAAAAAATGTTTGCATTACTATTTTTTTGTGTGTATACAAGTTACTAATAATCGATTAAAAAGGGGGTGTGTTTTCAAACTATCGTTTCCCTATTTATTTTTTTCCAAGGTATTGACGGGACATTCAATACCTCATAATTTATCGAATATCTTCAGCTCTCCCAAAAAAGGCCAAATGATGCGAACTTCAAAAGTTCATGCAGAATTGTAACAGGTAGACGGAAATATACCGGTGCTGCCACGGTATATTGAATACAATTGTAAAGAAATATTCATGCGTTTCCGATTTCCATCTTCGTCGGAGAGTACAACAAATGATCCCTATTTTAATAAACACATCTGAACCTATGCTCAAGGTCAGGGTTGTTACCGTCAAGGATTACTCCGACGCCGCCCTCAAGCATCTTCAGGAAGCGGGGGTCCTTCATGTTGAGGAGGCAGAGGAGCTCCGTCCTGTCGACAAAGAGGTCATCGAAAGGAAACGAAACCTGGCAAGGACAGCCCTCGGCCATATCAATGATATCCTTGATGCCATGGCGGAGGAAAAGACCGTCTCCATACCGGTGGAACCGGTATCCCGCCCCCTCGATGAAATCATGGCAGAGGCAAAAAAGCTTCAGGGGATATTTTCCAAACTCACCGACAAAGAGGATGCCCTGAGAGCAAATATGGCAAATCTTGAAGAGATGGGAAAATATCTCGGCCTTCTTGCAGGCGAGACGGAGACAAGGCTCAGAGATCTTCAATATTCCGGGAATTACCTCTTCACCAATGTGCTCGCCCTCTCGGAAGAATCCTATAAACTATTTATCGACCGGACAGAGGGATACCTGCTCAACAACATCTCCGTCTCCCGCAACGGTGAGGTGGTCACCTACTTTATCGCCCGCACAAAAGATCGAAGAACCATAGAAAATGTCATACGGAGTCTCGGCATTACGGTCCTTGTGATACCGGACAGAGATATGACGCTGAAGGAATTTACCGAAAAGAATGCCGAGATAGTGGCAACGGAGAGAATCGCCCTGGCGGAAGCAGAGCGTGAGATACAGGCAACAATCGGAGACAACCTGGAAGAAATCGTCACCATACGGGAAGTGCTCGAGGAAGAAAATGCACGGTTCTCCGTTCTCGAAAAGGCCTGTGAAGCACAGTACGTGACACTGATCGAAGGCTGGGTACCCGAAAGCAGTGCGGCAGCCATATCCTCGAGCCTGAAGGATATCCTCGATTATTCCTTCATCGAGGTAAAAAAACCGATATCGACGGACGAACCACCGACAAAACTCAGAAACCCCAAGGGTATTCGCCCCTTCGAGGTTATCGTGAGTCTCTTCAGCCTGCCCAAATACGGAGACTGGGACCCGACACCGAGTGTGGCCTATTTCTTCGCCTTCTTCTTCGGCCTCATGCTCAATGACATGATCTACGCCCTGGGACTTCTCGTGCTCGCCCGGTTTCTGCTCGACAAACTGGTGGACGACCCAACAACGGAGGGCACCAGGCTGTTCCGACGAGTCCTCTATACCAGTGGAGGGGTCGCCCTGGCCTTCGGAATGCTTTCGGGAACCTATCTCGGTGATTTTTTCACTATGTTTTTTGGCATCAGCTTGAAGAAACTGGCTCTGGCAGAGGCAATTCAGACAAAACTTTCCGACCCTATCTCCTTTATCATCCTCTCCCTTATTATAGGTCTTATTCACCTTAATATCGCCCACCTGCTTGGACTTATCAAGGGAGTCAAGGAAAACAACAGGGGAATGGTATTGAACAAAATTGGCCTTTTTCTCGTACAGATATTCGGCATCCCCTATCTCTTCAAATCGATGCTTGCCATTGAATTCTTACCCATAAGTACCCCCACCTATGCCATCTTCGTCTATCCGCTTACGCTCGGGGTGGTGCTGATCATTGCAGGCGCCTTCATGCAGATGGGCGGTCTGGGGGCGGTATTCTGGTTATTCGATCTCACCGGCATACTTGGAGATACCATGTCATACTCAAGGCTGGCAGGGGTGGGACTCGCCACTTTTTATCTCGCTTCATCCTTCAATCTACTCTCAGACTGGGTATCTTCCATCGTCTCTTCCGCAATACCGGGGACAGCAGGCATTATCCTGGCCTCTATCATTTGTGTGATATTACTTCTTGTATTTCATGTATTTAATTTGCTTTTGAGCAGCCTGGCTGCTTTTATTCACTCCCTCAGGTTGTGCTTTGTAGAATTCCTATTAAAATTCTATGAAGGCGGCGGAAAGGAATATGCCCCCTTTCACCTGAGACTCCGGAGAGAAATAGTCGTGGGTAAAAAATCTTAGAGAGAGGTGAAAGATATGACGTCAATTCAAGCCTTGGCTACATTTGGTGGCGCTATGGCGCTTGCGGGGGGTCTTTCCGGATCGGCAATAGGAATAGCCAATGCAGCGTCCTCCGGGGTAGCTACCCTGTCCGAGAATCCCGGCCAGCTCAGAAATGTTATCGTTCTGGCATCTCTTCCGATGACACAGAGCTTCTACGGATTAATTATCCTTATAATTATTCTTACGGTCGTCTTACCAAAGATCGCAGCAGCAGGCATCGGAGCCGGCGTTGCCATTCTTGGCATCGGAATTATGGCAGGCTTGGCCGAGTTATCCTCTGCGATATTCCAAGGGGCTGTCTGTGCCTCCGGAATTGCGCTCTTGCCGAAAACCAAGGGCAGGATACTGACCGCGTCAATGATGCTCGCCGTTTTCGTGGAGTTGATCGGAGTGCTCGGTCTTGTCTTTACCATTATGGCACTCAGCATATTAAAGCTCATGTAGAAAACAGAAAAGGGTGATTGCTATGGAAACTGATAAAATCAGAAAAGCTATCCTCGACAAGGCAGGGGAGGAGGCGCAACAGGTAGTAAACGACGCCGAGGAGAAGGCCCGGGAGATACTCGCGCAGGCGGAGAGCCAGAAGGACAAGCGATATGAAGAGGAGAGAAAAAAGATCATCGCCGAGGCCAATCGAGAGTCGTCGAAAACCCTTGCCCAGGCCTCACTGAAGGCCCGGCAACAGATACTTGAAGCAAAGGATGGCGTCGTCACGGAAGTCCTCTCGAAGGTAAAGGAGGACCTTTCGAATGAAATAAAAGATAAATCGATCTTTGCCCGCCTGATCAAAGAAACGGTCGATGCCTTCGAATCGGAAGAGAAACTGCGAATCCTCGCCGCCTCCAGGGATCTGAAGATTATCGAGGAGGTCGTCGGGGAAAGCGAGACGCTGAAAGAGAGGATTGCGGAAGTAAAGGAAATCGATTGTCTCGGCGGCATAATGGGAGAGACCCTGAACGGCATGGTGAGTATCGATAATACCTTCGATATGAGGCTTGAGATGCTGGTCCCGAAAATCCTGCCGGAGATCGGCAAGAAACTCTTTGGGGGCTCATAACGGTGAATCAGATCAATACCCGCTACGCATTCACATCGGCCTATCTCAAGGGAGAGGAGGCACGGTGCCTGTCGGCCGAGCATATCGACGGCATATTTCAGCGGTCCCTGTCCCTCCAGGATATCCTCGATACCATGCGGGATACCGATATCGGAACCTCTCTGCTGGAATTTACCTCGGCGGGAACCAGAACCGTTGATGATACCGACACGTTCCTCTGGGAATACTTGGCGGGCTGTCTGGAACGACTGAGGAGATTTGAGATACCGAAAGAGATGGTTCGAATACTGGATTCATACATAATAAAATACGATATCGCGAATATCAAGACCTCCCTCAGAGGCGTGCTGGAGGAAAAAACAGTCGACATGTCTCCCCTGGGGACACTCTCTGGCGAGGGGTATCTTGAGATATTGGCAAATGCAAAGAGCCTGGAGGAGATAGCGGAGGTTCTCGAATCCTGCAGGCTCGGCGACTATGCATCGATTATCAAAGAGATCAGGGACAAGGAGTTACACTCTACCTTCGAAGGCGAATTCAGGCTTGAAAGTCTCTACTATACCAAGATGCACTCATTACTCAAGGATATGAGTGACGGTGGTGTCCTTGCAAAAGCTCTGGGCATCATGATCGACCTTGCCAATCTTCAGGTGGTGTTTCGTTCGGTCCTGAGAGAAGGCAGTCCCGGCATGGGAGATTTTATTCTCGACGAGGGACATATGCTCTCCGCCACTACCGTAACAGAATTACTACCACTCACGACGACGGAAATAATCGGACGGCTCGAGGGCACCGAGTATCACCAGATGGCACGGGAAATCTTCAAGAGCTACGAAAAGGATCAAACCATCGCCGTCGTCGACAAGGTAATGGGGGGGCACAGGTTCAGGCTTCTGAGAGATATCCTCTCTCCGAGGGCGCTGTCGCCCTGCAACCTTCTCTGGTATCTCATCGTCAAGGAGACGGAGATACGAAACCTACGGATAATCCTCAAATCACTTGAGGATGGAATAGAGCTCTCAGACGTGAGAGACTATCTGGTAACCGCATAGAGTGAATGGAATGAAGGAACTTGATATTGCCATTATAGGGACGAGAGACCAGACGGCACTCATGAGACTTGCCGGTATCGCCCGATACAGCATCATCGATGACAATGATCCCGACCTGCAGGAGAAGCTGCGGGTTGCATTACAGGACTTTTCCTCCGATGCCTCGATCGGGATCATCATGATACCGGAGGACTGGAAAGTGCATGTCAAGGACATACTGAAATCCATCGGGGAGAATAAAAAGGTGTCCACCGTCGTGATTGGAATCCCGGCGGGATACTCCGCTGAGAAAGAGAATGTGAAAGAATACTACAAGGCATATACACGGCATTTGATAGGGTTCAACATAGAAATATAACAAAAGTGAGGCATGACTATGGGTAAAATCTGGAGGATTTCAGGACCCGTCGTAATCGCTGAGGAGATGAGGGGATCACGGGTCTACGAAGTGGTCGATGTCGGCGAAGACAGACTCACGGGCGAGATTATCGGGCTTGAGCAGGACAAGGCCGTCATTCAGGTCTATGAAGACACCACCGGATTGAAGGTCGGCGAACCCGTCGTGGGAACGGGCGAAATTTTGATGGTGGAGCTGGGCCCCGGCATTGTGGGAAACATCTATGACGGTGTGCAGAGATCCCTGGTCACGATGATGAGCGATATTGGAGATTTTCTCCTCAGGGGAGCCCGTACCGACGCACTTGACCGTGAAAAAAAGTGGCATTTTACCCCCTCCGTCAAGGTTGGAGATGAAGTCAACGAGGGCGACATAATCGGCAGTGTACCCGAGACGGGACTCATCGAACACAGGATTATGATTCCCATCGGTGTTCGGGGAAAGATTCTTTCGATATCGGAGGGAGATTTCACCGTCATCGAGGCAATCGGAATGCTCGAACACGAGGGCGAGAAGATACCCCTCACGATGATGCAGCGATGGCCGGCACGAAAACCGAGGGTCTACAAAGAACGGTTCAATTCCGAAGACCTCCTCGTAACGGGAACACGAATCATGGATTATCTCTTTCCCCTGGCGCTCGGCGGAAAGGCCGCGATTCCCGGCGGATTCGGAACGGGAAAGACAGTCAACCTCCAGCAGATGGCCCGATGGTCGCAGACGCACCTCAACATCTACGTGGGATGCGGTGAACGGGGAAACGAGATGGCAGACGTCCTCTACAGCTTCAAGAAGCTGAGAGATCCCGCCACCGACAGATTGCTCCAGGAAAAGGAGATATTTATCGCCAATACTTCCAACATGCCCGTCGTGGCGCGTGAAATCAGCATATACCTCGGCATCACTATGGCGGAATATTTCAGAGATATGGGCTACGATGTCCTTCTCGTGGCAGACTCCACATCAAGGTGGGCAGAGGCGATGAGAGAGATCGGGGCACGACTCGAAGAAACCCCCGGCGAAGAGGGCTTCCCCACCTATCTCGGGTCCAGGCTCGCATCATTCTACGAAAGGTCAGGAAGAGTTCAATGCATCGGAAAACCGGAGCGGATGGGCTCTGCCACCGTTATCGGCTCGGTAAGTCCCCCCGGTGCGGACTTCAGCGAACCGGTAACGCAGGCGACACTCCGCATCATTGACGCCCTTTACTCTCTCGATGTTGCGCTCGCAAACAAGCGACATTTCCCGACAATAAACTGGCTTCAGAGTTACAGCCTCTATTCGGAATCGGTTGATAAGTGGTGGAACAAGATCAGCACCGATTATACCGATGTCAGGAACAGGACACTGATCATCCTGCAGAACGAAGCAGAGCTTGAAGAGATCGTCCGGCTTGTCGGGCCCGAGGCGTTACCCGAGGATGACAAACTGCTCCTTCTGGTGGCGAGGATGATCAGGGAAGACTTCCTCATGCAGAGCGCCTATCATCCAGTTGATACTTACTCGCCTCCCGAACGATCGCACGTCATGCTGAGCACGATCATAGAGTTCTATGACCTGGCGAAGGAACTCGCCGAGTCGGGAATGCCGGTGAGTGAGATAGCCGCTCTCAAACACGTACAGAGGATATCCCGTATGAAGGATATTCCCCATGAGGAGTTTGACAAATACGTAACAAATTTACAGACCGATATGGAAAAAATGACAATAGAGCAGGAAGGGGGGATGTAATGGAATCTCTTCAACTCTTTACGAGACAGACAAAGGCAATCAGTACGGCCAGACGATCGCTCCTTCTGATCGAGAGCATCCCGGGTATCAGGTTTAACGAGATCGTCGAAGTTGAACTGGGCACCGGGGAAGTAAGGACGGGCCAGGTCATCGAGGTGGGAAAAACGATGACCGTTGTCCAGGTATTCGGCGGTGTCAGCGAGGTCGATCTCCTCGACAGCCAGGTCCGATACAAGGGAGAAACACTGAAGCTCCCCGTCTCTCCCGATATTCTGGGAAGAATCTTTGACGGAAGCGGTAATCCCATGGATGGCGGTCCGCCAATAATCTCCGAAAGCTATCAGGATATTAACGGAATACCGGCAAATCCGGCGTCCCGAATGCCCCCGGCGGAATTTATCGAGACGGGGATTTCCGCCATCGATGGCCTCAACGTCCTCGTCAGGGGACAGAAACTGCCCATCTTCAGCGGTTCCGGGCTGCCGCACAACAAGATAGCGGCCCAGATACTGCGACAGGCCGCCCTTCGAGGGAAAGCCGAGGAGTTTGCCATCGTCTTCGGCGCCATTGGTGTCAGCTACGACGACGCCGCCTATTTTATCTCAAACCTCGAAGAAACGGGGGCACTCAGCAGGGCCGTCGGGTTCATCAATACGGCATCGTCACCCGTTATCGAACGTTTATCAACCCCCCGGCTTGCACTCACTGCGGCAGAATACCTCGCATGGGAACAGAATCTCCACGTCCTCGTCATTTTAACGGATATCACCAACTATTGTGACGCCCTCCGGGAGCTTGCCGCCATGCGGGGCGAAATACCAAGCAGACGGGGCTACCCCGGCTACATGTACACCGACCTCGCCTCCATGTACGAACGGGCCGGCAGAATCGCGGGCCGGGAGGGATCGGTGACGATTCTCCCCATCCTTACCATGCCTGACGACGATATCACCCATCCGATCGCCGACCTGACGGGCTACATCACCGAGGGACAGATCGTCCTCTCACGGGCCCTGGAAAGGAAGAGGATCTACCCACCCATCGACGTATTCCTTTCACTCTCACGGATGATGAAGGAGGGAATCGGAGAGGGAAATACGAGAGAAGACCATAACAATGTATTCATGCAGTCCTACGCGGCCTATGCCGAGGGGAATTATTTAAGAGAGATCTCAACGGTTATCGGCTCCGAGGCCTTAAGCGACAGGGACAAGATCTATCTGGATTCCGCCGACAGATTCGAGCAGGAATTTATCTCGCAGAACGAATTTTCCAGGCGCTCCGTTGAGGAAACCCTGGAAACGGCGTGGAATATCTTTTCCCAGCTGCCCCGGGAGGATCTTAAGCTGATTCAGGAAGAGTACATCAAGAAATATATGCCGGAGGCACCGAAGGTGTGAGCCGGTAAGGGGTAAAACGGGAACAGGCTATGGCAGTAAAAATCCAGGTCACGAGACCGACGAAGATGGAGCTGACGAGGCTCAAGCGCAGGCTCAAGCTCGCCACGAGGATACAGAAGATCGTAAAGGACAGGCTTTCCATACTGGTCATGGAATTTATGCAGACCGTGAGGGAATGTGCCTCCATAAAGGAGCGTCTTCTCGACGAATTCGCAGAGGCCTACAAGGGATTGTCTCTTGCCACAGGCTATCACGGGCCTATAAATTTAGAGCAGGAACTCCTTGTAGCGGAGAAAGAGATCAGGGTCAGTGCGGGAACGCGTAATGTGGCAGGGGTACGAATGCCTATTTTCGAGACCGAAAAGGTAGAATCTCTCCAGAGGTCGGCTCGGCCCATGACCGACACCTCCTCCGTTCTCGATCGAAGCACGGAGCTTTCACAGAGATGCTTGGAAACACTGATCCAGATGGCTGAGCTTCAGAACTCTCTCGACCTTCTGGGGGCAGAGATCAACAAGGTAAAGAGGGTCAATAATGCGCTGGAGTTCATTGTAATCCCCAGTATTGACGCCACGATCAAGTATCTTACCATGAAATTTGAAGAGCGCGACCGTGAAGAAGTGGCGAGACTCAAATATGTGAAGCAATTGATTGAAAAGAAGGAGGCCTATGCCTTCTAACAACGAGCCTGACAGTTTTATGCCAGACTATCTGAAAAGTGAGCTGAGAACGCTGAATGCTCACCTGCCCCGCCGACAAAAATCGCTCGGGGCGCTTCGGAATGAGGAGCATCCGCATGTCGACTGCAACGATGGCAGTCCGCACTACTTCAAGAAGGCCGAGATCGACTATCTTGCTCGAATCTTGGACGAGGATGAGCAGCACTCCCTTCTGCTCCCGATTATCATGGAAGTAAAATCGGAGGAGACGGGGATAAATATACGGTCGAGAGAGGGAATCGAGGCAAAAATATTTACAGAAATCCTCGGGATGGAGGTATCATATAAGGACGAAACGGTACGAATATTTAAACCGCAGTTGGGTATAATAAGAAAGACATTAAAAACAACGACACAGTATGTCTTTCTTTAATGATTGCGTAAAAAGAGAAGGCGATAAGAGAGAGGTGCATCATGAAAGTATTTGCCGACAAGTTAATTAATATCCTGGAAAGCCATAGAGAAGAAATTTCCGGGCAGTGGTGTAAGGCCATACGATCGAATCCCCGAACAGCCTCGTATCACACCAAGGATAAGGAGAAGTGCATTATTCACGCAATAAACTTCTATAAAAACCTGAAGAAAATTTATTTCAGCGAAAAGCCCTATGTGGAGCTGCGCGATTATTTTACGAAGTACGCCACCGAGAGCTATCAGGAGGGTATTCCCCTCCATGAAAGTATCTACGCCCTCATCATGATGAGACGGCACATGTGGCTCTACGCCGATTTTCAGGCCCCCTTCCTCACGGCGATAGAACACCATCAGGCAGTTGAAACCATAAACAAGACTATCCGTATATTCGACCATGGAATATATCTGGTCATACAGAAATACCTCGAATTAATTCAGGAAAAGGGAAAATAACATGAAGGGAGATTCGGCTATGCCCGGAGATATGCAGACCACCATAAGGGAGATAGAAAGCACCGCTGAAAAACTTATAGAGGAAGCCAGAGGGAAGGCACGGAAAATCCTTGAGGATGCACGGGTAAAGACAAAAAGCATCCTTTCCTCCGAATTACCGCTCGATGAGGTAAAAGTCGAAAAAAACCGAATTATTTCCGAGGCGGAAGAGAAAGCACGACAGGTTATTGAGGAGTCTCGAAAGAAGGCATCCAAACTCAAGGCAAGCTCATCCAAGAAGATAGATGAAATTGTAAAGCGGATTTCAGGCACTATAAAGGGAGAAGTGTAAACAAGGAAACCTATGCGAGGGGTCAAAGGACGGTCTCCATGCTTTAACTTCTTTCAGCCTTTTATCCATTGAAGCTCCCCGCAACTCGTTGCGGGGAATCTCTGATTGTTAAGAAAAATGTTTTTATGCGCTTGCGGTACCATTCATCTTCGTGACAAATCCCCTATTCTTTTCCATTCAAGCAACTATCACCTTGAAAATTCGCTCTCATGAGTATAAAAGTATAGCGCAATCAAGGTTGCAGGGTTCATCCTTCAGCTCCAAGATCTTCGACACAGGGCTTGTGGGAATCTTTATTATCATGTGTTCGTTGATCGCTTCACGAAAGAGATCATACATACTTTTTAAATCATCTGCAGGGGAGAAAAATCATGACTGAAATAATCGATGTCTATGCACGGGAGATACTCGACTCGAGGGGGAATCCCACCGTTGAGGTCGAGGTAACGCTGAGTTCGGAAATCACGGGAAGGGCCTCGGTACCATCGGGAGCTTCCACGGGAGAACACGAAATGCTCGAGCTGAGAGATGGCGACAGCGACCGTTACCTCGGGAAGGGTGTCCTCGATGCCGTCGAAAACGTCATGTACAAAATAGGGCCCACGATAATCGGGATGGACTGTCTCATGCAGTCAGAGATCGACTGCGCCATGATCGAGCTTGACGGAACGGAAAACAAAGGTTCTCTCGGCGCAAATGCCATCCTCGGCGTTTCCTTGGCATGTGCCAAGGCAGCGGCCGATGCATCGGGCCTTCCGCTCTACCGGTATATCGGAGGAGTCTCGGCACGGGACATTCCCGTCCCGATGATGAATATCCTCAATGGTGGACAGCACGCCGGCAATAATGTCGATCTGCAGGAATTTATGATCATGCCCGCAGGGGCACCCACTTTCAGGGAGGGGCTCCGCATGTGCAGCGAGGTCTTTCATCACCTCAGTGCCGTCCTCAGGGGGAAGGGATTCAACACGGCCGTGGGAGACGAAGGGGGGTTTGCACCCGATCTGGGGTCCAACGAAGAGGCCCTCTCCCTCATTATGGAGGCAATCGCAGCGGCACGGTACGAACCGGGGCAGGATATCTTCATCGCCCTTGATCCGGCGGCAAGTTCCTTTTACCGTGACGGAAAATATATATTATCAGCCGAAACAAAGCCGGAGAAAAGCGCCGAGGAGATGGTACAATTCTACGCCGATCTTATCGAGCGATACCCGATTATATCGATCGAGGATGGCCTCGCCGAAGACGACTGGGATGGCTGGAAGTTGATGAAGGATGAAATCGGCTCGAAGATCCAGATCGTGGGTGATGATCTCTTTGTGACCAACAAGAGAAGGCTCGAGCAGGGGATATCCCTCGGTGTGGCAAACTCCATCCTCATAAAGCTGAATCAGATAGGGACGCTAACCGAAACCCTGGAGACGATCCAGAAGGCAAAAGAGGCCGGCTATACGACGGTAATTTCTCACCGGTCGGGCGAGACGGAGGACACCTCCATCGCCGACGTGGCAGTTGCCATGAACTGCGGCCAGATCAAGAGCGGATCCGCATCGAGAAGCGAACGGCTCGCAAAATACAACCAGCTTCTGAGGATCGAGGAGGAACTGGGAGAACAGGCCGTCTACCGGGGAAAGGATGCCTTCTTCAGCATCGGATAATGAAGGGGGGGCGGATCGATGATCCGCCCCCTTAATTTTATAAATTGAACGTCTATAAATCGCAACATCAGTGAATGGTGGGGGGAAATGATGAAAAAAGTCATCTTTATCTGCACCAACAATTCCGCCAGATCCCAGATGGCGGAGGGACTCCTCCGGCATTTGTACGGCCATAGATACGCCGCCTTCAGCGCCGGCACTTTGCCGACGAGGGTAAACCCTCTGGCCGTGCGTGTCATGGAGGAGATCGGTATCGATATTTCAGAGTCCCGTTCAAAAAGTATCGATGAATATAGAGAAGTGACCTTCGACTACGTCATCACCGTGTGCGATCACGCCAGGCACACCTGTCCTTTCTTTCCCCCAGCAGGAGAAAATCTGCACGCCGGCTTTGAAGATCCGGCGGCCTTCGAGGGGACAGAAGATGAAGCACTAAGAAGATTCAGGCAATCGAGAGAAGAGATCAAGGTATGGATAGATGACTATTTTGGCAAAAAAGATTAACAGATTCCATTGTTCCCCCTTCGAATGAATCCCCCAGATCGATAACATTCAAGAGCCACACAACCTTCATTATTAGTACCCGTTCTGCATACATCGGCAGGTTCCTGCTCTTACCCCGACCTTTATCTTTTGAAAGGATGATTATTGTTTGAGAATCTGCTCCCTTGCTCTCCTGCAAAACAGAGCAAAAAACGTGATCAAATCTTTATATTTTACACTATTTTGTCTTGATGAACCTTTCCTATCTTGTTAGAAAACAACAAGTGTTCTTTGCGATATTGCGTATCTGAAGTCCTCGTAGACCTGAAACGAACTATCGACAACATAATAGATTAATAAAAAGGAGATCCTATGAAGAACTGCGCCCTGATTTCGCGGTATTTGTTATGTTTTTTTATCCTCACCTGTATATTGATTCCCCCGGCATGCGCCTCCACGCCAGCCGGTCCTGAAAAGCTGTCACGTCTCCCCATCCCCTTCCTCGAAGAGCAGGGTCAAACGGTGCAGTTTAGGGCACGTACCTTCGGCGGCAGCACCACCGTGACCCCCGAAGGTCAGATCGTCTACGCCCTTCCCGCAAAGGCCGGCAAAGGTTGTGTCATTACAGAAACACCGCTACGGAATCTGCCGGCAGAGGGCATTAAGGGCCAGGGACTTCTCACGTCACGTGCGACGGTCTTTCACGGCAACGGTCCCAAGAAGTCCTTTCGGATGTTTGAGGGCGTGAACATGGGAGACATTGCCCGGGGTATTGATCTTACTCTGCGTGCCTATGGCTCGAACGTGGAAAAACTCTATACCCTAGAGCCCGGTGCCGACCCGGCAGCAATCCGGATGAAGATCGAGGGGGGCACGCTTTCGATAAACGAAACGGGCGAACTGGCGGTTCTTACAGCGGAGGGACCGGTGAACTTCACGGCCCCGGTGGCATACCAGGAGGATTCCGAGGGCACGAGGCAGGATGTGCAGGTCGCCTATACACTGTACGGCCAAGAATATGGATTTCGTATCGGTGCCTATGACAGGAACCGCGCCCTCGTCATTGACCCGCTTCTGGCCTCGACCTATCTGGGCAGCAGTTCGGCAGACACGGCCTATGACATCGCACTCGACGATGCCGGCAACGTCTATGTGGCCGGCGAAACCGATTCCACCGGTTTTCCTGTCACCGATGGATCCAGCCTGAGCGGCGAGGGAACGACCGACGGTTTCATCGCCAAGTTCAACACCGACCTGAGCGAACTCCTGGCCGCCACCTTTATCGGCGGTACCGCCTATGACACCATTGAAAGCATTGTTGTTGACAACGGCACGGTCTATGCCGCCTGTCGCACCAGTTCGGATGATTGTCCCACCACCGCCGGCGCCTATAACAGCGTCTTTGCAGGACAATGTGACATCTACCTGTGCATCCTCGACGACAGCCTCGAAACCCTCGAGGCCGCGACCTATCTCGGCGGCAACGATTCCGATCAGACGCCGGAGCTGGCCCTGAGTGCCGGTGGTGATCTCTTCGTGACTCTGGTGACCTATTCCCTGGACTTCCCCATGACGAGCCCCGAAGGCAAAACACCCTACCAGAGCGAGCTGCGCCATTCGAAAAGCTACTATAGTGATGTCGCCATTGCCCGGATTTCGGGCGACCTCACAACCCTGGAGGCATCCACCTACCTGGGAGGTTCCGGCAGCACCTACGGCTACGGCTATGAGAGCAATCCTCGAATAGCGCTGGATGCATCGGGCGATGTCTGGGTAGCCGGCGTCACGGAGGCGACCGACTTTCCCACCACCGATGGTGCGTTCAAGCGAGCCGTCCTCTATGATGGCGAGGCTTATGTCTTCCTCTCCCGTCTCGATGCCGACCTGAGCGCCCTGGAGGCATCCACCTACCTGGGGCACACCCACTCCCTCTGGGCGGTAGCCCTGACACCGGCGGATGACGGAAATGTCTATGTGGCGGGCAGAGCGTATTGCGATGAGGCCTGGCCGGTCACCGACGACGCCTACGATACCACGTATGTTGATACCGCTCACAAGGGATTCATTACCCTCGTCAAGGGGGACGACCTCTCGGAGCTCGTCGCTTCCACCTATCTGGGTGGATCTGATAACCCCTATGGTTCCTACCCGAGCAGCCCGATCTGCGACATGACCCTCGATTCTGACGGTAACGTGGTGGTGGTCGGTAAGACGGAAGCCGCCGACTTTCCAACGAGCGAGGGTGCCTACGACAGGACCGCCAATGTGGAGTATCTTGCATATTCAGGATTGTATGCCATAAATTCCTTCTTTATCGCCAAACTCGAGGCCGATCTCTCCGATCTGCTCGCCGGTACCTACCTCGGCAGCCGGTACTTTGCAGAATACCCCAGGCTCGGTCTTTCCCTTGACGATGATGACAACGTCTACCTCTGCGGCATGACGGCCTCTTCGAGTTTTCCTACCACCGACGGTGCCTATGACAGGAGCTACAGCGGCGGCCAGTATGGGAGGGATTCCTTTGTCTCGAAACTCGACAGCGACCTCTCCGGAGACGCCTTTGCAGACCTCGCCCTCAGCACCGACAGCGAATCGATCTCTGTCACGGAAGGCGGCGAAGTCAGTTTCACACTCACCGTCGAAAATCTGGGGCCCGATGCCGCCGGCTCGGTGGTTTTAACAACTACGCTGGCCGATGGTGTCACCTTTATATCCGCCACACCGGAGCAGGGCAGCGCGGTTCACGATTCCAGTGTCGTTACCTGTGAATTGGGATCTGTGGCAAAGGATGACGGAGTAGACGTCACGATTGTACTCCAGGTGCCCGAGGTCATCGGTGACCTGAGTGTGGAATCGTCAGTAGAGGCGGCAGAGACGGACACGGACGAGTCAAACAACACGCTCAGTATATCCATCACTGTCAGCGAGAAAAGCAAAGACGGTAGCAGTGACGGCACCTGCTTTATCGACACTCTTCAAATGTAGAGCGCTGCCTGCACCTGCACGACCGTTGCATAAAATTATGGCAGTGCTACCGGGTCACCCTTGACCCGGTAGCACTGCCTGCTGAGCTGAGAGTTACCAATCAGAAAAAGAACTATACGCGCGAAAATTGCTCAGCCTCAAAAACAGAAGGAATATTTGAACATTTCTGCCATCTGTTCCGAAAAATCGTACTCTTCGCACATAAAGACACGTTCCCAAGGCACGAAGACATTGTCGAAAAGACAGAGCATTTTAGAATCTTGGGTAAGGAGCTTAACCCCGTCAATCATCCCACCGCCTAACTTTCGCGTATCACCTGATTCATCTCCCATGACGTAGGTTATACCCTTTGTGTCACTCGGTATGGCGAAAGAGAGGGCATACCTTTTCTTATTCTTATCATAGGACGACGTTGGAACGACTATTATTTCGTGGGAATTCAGGGCATCTATCTCGCTCACCTTTGTCCCTCCTACAATAATACCTTCTTCTCTTTTTTCGACGATATGCATGAGATGATTGTCGCTATTGGGTCTCTCTGCCGGCAGATAATCCTCCTCTTGCAGATCAGCCATTGCACCATTGCATGTCAGATCATTATTGTGAACATACTTCAGATATCTCTGAAAGCGAATATGGTAGTCGGTACCATATGTGTCGTCAATTTCACGAGTTATTACCGACAGGGCATTCAGTGCGTTCGTACTGAATACACGGTGGAAGGAACTTCCCTTTCCGCCGTTGAACAGTTTGTTCAGGCGGTCTTTTTTAATCAGGTCATCGATCTCTTGATATATATGATTAAAGCGATTGATTGTTTCACCGGTAATGTGGGATCTGGCGGTCATTATATCGACATAATCAGGGTTATAGGCCATTTCATATGTCCTTGACAGTGTAGTGAAAGACGGTCGTACTACCGGATTGTCTGCAAGGTATTTTCCTCTCTTGCCCCACATATAAACGAGAAAGTTGAGGCTTCCTATACTCTCTTCATATTGCTCTTTCGTCTTCACGGCATGCACCCCATACTCTAATAAATTATAGATGTTAGTCTGTCCTGAAAGAAGCTTATGGAATCAGGATAGTACAATCCGTCCCATAATCTTTCACCTTGCTATGTCAGAAAGTTGAAAGACCCTGCAATTCAGCACATATCTTCTACACTCGGAAACGGCTCTGTCACCGGCAGAGATACACGAACCGTGCATCAAGGCATCAACACCCTCTGAGGTTCAAGGGTTGAGAGACGACGAGTGGAAAGGAGGGACTTTGGACCCACTCGCCGTCTTACGACTTAAGCTGTAGTTCAGAATCAGTAATGTACATCGCGAGAGTATGAATGCTTTGTGTCATTTTACAATCTCAACCCATAACAGCAGATACCCTTTCAATCTCCCTACATGCTTTCGCTGACTACCTTCTACCACCGAAGCTTTTCACGCCACGTTGCGGAGATTTTTCGATTGCTGCGTAATACATTTGGTTTCTTATTCGCTTTCTGCTCAATTCAACGTGAGCAGAATTGAATTTACCGTCTCCTCTACATCGACTTTTCTTATTGGTAATTCAATAGCCGTGCCAAAAAGGGTTCCTGACCGAGCAGATTTTAAATTATTAATTATTTCAGAATGTTATGAAATATATTTCGGAAATACACAAAAATAGTGGGGCAGGAGTTTTGTTTGAGGGATACGAGCAGTATGGTTCATTCATCAAAACAAGTTTGATGAAACGAAAGGTATTTCAGAAGGTTAGAATAATTACGCCACAATGGCATCGCGTGTCATTGTGGCGTAATTATGAATGAATAGTATGCGGCCCCGGTACTCTCTTAAATCAATCTCCCTCAAGCAGGTGAGGGGTACCCCTCATGGTCACTCCAGCACAGTTTGTCCTCATTTCCGATCAGGAGCAGGAAACTATTGTTGTGAATGCTGGCTTTCAAGCAAATTGTGCCCCCCCAATACCCTGTGGAGCAACCGCCTTCTCTTGGTATAGCCAACAAATACTGAAGCCGTGGGATTGCTCCCCAACCCTCATGAACGGGCAACCTCTGCCCTACTCTATTCCATACTCCTTACCATAGGTTCCAACCACATAATCTATATCCTTGTCTCCTCTGCCTGAGAGATTGACCAGTATGGTTTTGTCCTTGTCGAGAGTTCTCGCCAGTTTTGTCGCGTAGGCCACTGCGTGGGCGCTCTCCAGCGCGGGGATTATCCCCTCAACCCTAGAAAGTTCAAAAAAAGCGTCAAGAGCTTCCTTGTCGTTCGCTGTTACATAGGTAACCCTCTTGATATCCTTGAGGAGACTGTGCTGGGGACCGACACTCGGATAGTCAAGTCCACTTGCGACGGAATATACCGGAAGTGGTTCTCCATCTTTGTTCTGCAGCATGTAGGAATTGAATCCGTGAAGTATTCCCGGCGCGCCGAGTGTCAATGTCGCCGCATGTTCACCATCTTTAAGGCTGATTCCCGACGGTTCAACACCGTACATACTAACCTCTTCATCTTCCAGGAAGGCAGTAAAAAGCCCCATCGCGTTGGAACCACCGCCGACACAAGCCACCAGATTATCGGGGAGTCCGCCGGTGATTTCTTCAAATTGTTTCCTTGCCTCTCTTCCGACAACCGACTGGAAATCTCTGACCATCATGGGAAAAGGATGGGGGCCCACAACGGAACCGATGGCATAGAGCTGGGTAACAGGATCTTCGAGATAGGCTTCAAATGCCGCGTCAACCGCATCTTTGAGCGTCTTTGTCCCCCGTGACACGGGGATAACATCGGCACCCACAATCTTCATCCGGATAACGTTCGGATGCTGTTTGACTATATCGACTTCGCCCATATAGATATCGCATTCAAGTCCGACAAAGGCAGCGGCTGTTGCAAGTGCCACTCCATGCTGGCCTGCCCCCGTCTCGGCGATAATCTTCTTTTTGCCCATCTTTTTCGCCAGCAGAGCCTCTCCGAGACAGTGATTTATCTTGTGCGCGCCTGTATGGTTCAGATCTTCTCTCTTGAGATAGATGTGCGCACCACCACATTTCTTCGAAAGAGATTTTGCATAAAAAATGGGACTCGGTCTCCCCACATAGTCTTTGTACAACGATGCCAGTTCTTCTTTAAAAGATACATCATTTTTGATTTTGTTGTATGCTTCCGTGATTTCATCAAGCACTTCCTGTATCTGCGGCGGCACAAAACTACCGCCATATTCTCCGAAGTATCCCGTCGTGTCGGGCATTTCCACCGATCCTAACTTCATGTTCATCCTATTCCGGTCCTCCACTCTTTCTATCAAGTATTTTTTTCGTGATTGAACTATTTTTCTTCAATATCTTCGAACCTCTGGTGATCTTACAGAGACTTATCCCATACCTTGCCGCTATAGTTCTCTGGGTATTACCTGCATTAAGTTCCTGCAAAAGCCTCCAACGAAGGGCTAAATCTTCGATTTCTTTTGGAGTCAGAATCTCTTCAATAAAGGACTTCATTTCCGTAAAATCAGATATCTCTGTAAATATCTCTATAAGCTCATCTCGAGAAACCATTATTTCCTCCCTGTTTCTGCGGAGAGAAACATATACAAACAGACCACGAATAGCAAGCTATTTTTGAAAAATAGTCAGCACAGAGCTAGCACTTGATTATATTGAAGTAATTTAGCAATCGACGAGGTTTAAAATGTTAGTATCCCGGTGCGGGAGAAGAAGAGACGTCAATCTTTCCCGATTCGGTGGTGCATAATCAGTAATTTTTTTATGTCATAAAGTGGAAGAGTTTTCGCCGGAGGGCCTCGATTTCAATCTTGTCTTCGGTGAGGGCATATATCTTCGTTTCCTTCTCATCCTTGCCGTAGGTTATATGCAGGATATCCGATTCGGAAAGGAATCTCAGGGCATTTTTATAGTTCGACTGCGAAACGGCCTCCGCCTTCGAAATCTCGCCCTTCTTGTACATCTTCACGCCCAGTTTCTGTATCCTCTTTAACAGATCCTTCTCCTGTCTCTTTTTACTCTTGAGGTAGGAGGAACCCCGTATCGCGACCCAGTAAGATTCTATGTAATTATGGATAAGACCGGCAAAATTCATCAGTGTCTTTCGTCCCCGCCCCTTCACCTCTATCCAGGCCCTTTCGCCATCTTCATGACCAGCAATCATACCACGCTCCTGGATATAGGAAAGGACCTCGTTGACCTCTTTGGCATCATCGACGGTATCATCAAAGATAAATTCGTGACGGAAGAGTCTCTTGAAAAAACCGTAATCCTCGATAATCTTGTAGATCGAGATCTCGTCATTTACACTCGAAAGGATTGACATGGAAACAAAGGAGATGGGAAGAAAAAAATGGAGTATATTGTTCTTGTAATATTCCAGGGTAAGCCTCTTGTCTTCGTCGACGGAATAAACGATCTCTTCGAATTCCTCTTCTTCATCCTCATCGGGCCCCATCACCGAGATCAGGTTCGAAGCCTCAAACATATTTAAGGCATCGGTCAGGACCTTTTCCCTGTTGGCAAGGGTAGAGGAAAACCTCACCTTCCTGAAGTCGAGATAATCGTAAAATTCCTTCAGGAGATTCATCAAATCGTAATGCGATATTCCCCGTTTAAAGTGGCACAGAAGACTGCTCGCCGCCAGGGCAAAAGGGGTAACGACGGATTTGTCATTGATTTCATTTGCAATTTCATACCCCATTCTTCGGTAGAGACTCTGTCGATCAGAGAGAGACATCTCGTCAAAGGAAACATCCAGCGATGCGAGATAGTGCTTAAGCTGTATCGACTCTCCGATATTGACATACACGCTGCCGTAGCGCCGCTTCAGTACCGATCTGCTCTTGATGAGGGCAGAGGTCTTTTCCTTGGCCTTCTCCCCCCCTTCCAACTCCTTGAGATAGGATTTTTCCTCTATGACCCTGTCGTATCCGATGTAGACGGGGATTATGGCGAGATCGTCGACTGTCCCTTCCCGGTACGCCTGAATAACCATCGAGAGCATACCGTACTTTGGCATGACCATCTTCCCCGTACGGCTTCTCCCCCCCTCGATAAAAAATTCTATGGGAAGACCCTCTTCGAGCAGGACCTTGATGTATTTCTCAAACACCTTCCTATAAAGGGTATCGTTCTTAAAGCTCCGGCGGATAAAGAAGGCACCAGATTTTCTGAAGATATGACCCAGGGGCCAGAAAAGCAGATTGGTGCCGGCCGCTATGAAGGGAAGCTGAATATTGTTGTTATAGAAGACATGGGAAAGGAGAAGATAGTCTATATGACTTCGATGGCAGGGCACCACCACAAAGGGCATCTTTTTTGAGACCCTTCGTATCTCCGCGAGTCCCTCACGGTCGATTACAATACCGTCGTAGATATTGTTCCAGAGCCAGGAGAGCAGCCTGTCGAAGGCGCCGATATAGGTTTCGGCGTAATTGGCGGCGATCTCATAGAGGCTCTTCTGGACAGAATTCACAAGACTCGCGTAGTCCTTTTTCCCCGTTGCGGCCATCTCCTCCATAAACGCAACGAGATCCTCGTCCCTCATGACCTTACCGATGATTTCTTCCCTGGACTTCAGGACTGGTCCGACGATCGATCGTTTCTCACCGTTAATCCTGTCAATTAATTCTCTTCTCAGAAAATAGGTCACCGTCTGGAGTGAGTTGTCTTCGTTCCTTTCCAGAAATTCGGCAAGGTTAATCGGTTCGGCGGACACGACAAAGGCCTTCTTGGAATATCTCAGAAAGGTAATCAATCGCCTCAGCGGTCCCGGATTCTCCGAGGGACCGAAAAAGAGTTCGGTAAGTGACGCCTCTTTTTTCTCTCTTTTCCTCCCGTAGGCGATCATCTCAGGCATCAGAAAGATGGGAATTTCGAGTTCTCTCTGGGCGTTGATAAGGTGCACCAGTGGGTCTTTTGCCTGTTTGCTGCCGATATATTCCGAACCGCGGAGATATATGACGGACCCTCTACCGGATTTGGTTATCCTCTTCAGATATTCTTCTTTATTTGGATTATAAAATATACGTGATAAAATCGTTCGGAAGGCCACTGAGAAAGGTTGCCAGAAAAGCATATTGATTCCCTGACAATATACCGGTCTTTCAATCCTGTTCCTGTAGAGGAGATTTCGAAGTATCAGACAATTCAACTGGCTTTTGTTTTTCAGGGCATAGACGATAACCCCCTTCTTAGAAAGTTCCCGCAATTGTCCGAGGCTCTCTTCATCGATCACTACCCTGGACAGAAATCTGCCAAGAATCCAGAAGAAGGGAAACCCTTTCTCAAGGTAAAGGGAGCCGCTGTAAAACTCTCCAACCTTCTCACTCAAAGACTGAAAAATTGATTTCATCGACATAATTGAATCTCCCCGCACTACGTTGCGGAGCATCTCCGGTTGTTAAGGAAAATATTTATTATTTATTCGCTCGAGAACCCCGCCACACGTAGGGGGAAATGCACTCGCCCTTCAGTTCAATGTAAATACTTCGCACCATTGGGTTTTGCTGCGTTATTCATAGTTTACGGGACACTCGTTGGGAAATCTTTTCGACATATAGTGTCTCAAATATTCTTCGAGCTCGTGAATCTCAGAGAAGCTCATCAACTGTTCCAGCAATTCCTTTGATTCCTTCAGCGTTGACTCCCGTATGATTCTCTTGACGCGCGGAATTGCGAGTGGCGTCATGCTTAAACCGTCAAGCTCAAGCCCCAGAAGAATCAGGGTACAGAAAGGATCGCCCGCCATTTCTCCACACATGGCAACCTTTATCCCCTCCTTGTGACCCGCATCGACAACCTGCTTTATCAGCCTCAATATCGCCGGATGACAAGGCTTATAGAGATAATCCACCTTTTCGTTTACCCTGTCAATAGCAAGTGAATATTGTATCAGATCATTCGTACCGATACTGAAAAAATCCACTTCCTTTGCGAGATCGTCGGCTACTATCACGGCAGAGGGGACTTCTATCATGATGCCCAACTTTATATCGGTACCGAAGGGAACTCCCTCTTTTGTGAGTTCCTCCTTTGATTCGGCTATGATTTTTTTGACGGCCCTGATTTCCTCGAGGCCGGAGATCATCGGAATCAGTATTCCCATATTGCCGTAGGCGCTGGCCCGTAAAATACCCCGTATCTGAACCTTGAAGAGATCAATTTCTCTCAGGCAATACCTGACCGCCCTCAAACCCATAGCGGGATTCATTTCATCTGCCAGACGCGGATCGGAGATAAATTTATCACCGCCGAGGTCAAAGGTCCTGATCGTGGACCACTTGATCCCCTTTCCCTCTACGATCCTTTTATAGTGACAAAAATGCTCGTCCTCCGTGGGAAGACTTTCTTTATTAATGTAGATAAATTCTGTCCTGTACAGTCCCACCCCATTGGCACCATGGGCCACGGCCGAGGGAATCTCCTCAATAAATTCTATATTCGCCCCGATACCGATGCCATAGCTGTCCTGTGTCCTGGCTGGAAGGCTTGCATCTTTCAGCAGTCCTTCCTCCATAATCATGTAATACTTCTTTTTCTCTTCGTATCGCTTGAGTATCTCGGGATCAGGGTTGACGATTACCATTCCCGACGTGCCATCGATAATAACCGTATCGCCCGTTGCTACTTCTTCGGTAACACTCTCCAGGCCTACCGACGCGGGGATCTCCATCGACCGCGCCACGATGGCAGTATGAGAGGTCTTACTCCCCACATCTGTCGCGAAACCGACGACTTTATCTGCGGTCATCTGCACCGTATCAGCTGGCGAAAGATCTCTGGCGATTACAATAACCTGCTCTTTAATATCGGATATACTCTCACGTTTATCGCCCGAGAGATGCCTGAAGATTCTCTGTGTCACATCCTCGACATCTTTAATCCGCTCCTTTATGTAGTCGTCCTTAATCTTTTCGAAGACCTGCCGATACTCAGCGATGACCTTACCAAGCGCCCATTCCGCATTGATTCGGCCTTCTTGTATATGATCGATGACCCTCTTGATGAACCTGTCGTCTTTGAGGATCATAACGTGAACATCGATAAAAAGCGGGCCGATACCTTCAGAATCTTCGAGGTTCTCTTTTATTCCAAGGAGATCCTCTTCCGAATCCTTGAGCGCCTTTTGAAATCTCCTAATCTCATCGGCAGCAATTTTGTCATTACCCAGTTTGTAGCGGAGCGTTTCGACATCCTTAAAATCGAGGACATAGGCCTTTCCACTCACTATACCGGGAGAAACACCGATGCCCTTTAAGATAACGGTGCTTCTCGTTGCATTCGCCTCCACTTAATCTTCTCCAAACTTTTTTTCTACGAGATCTTCGAGTTCATTCACGGCATCAAGGGCATCGTCTCCCTCGGCCCTCACTATAATACTGCTACCCTTCGGACAGGCAAGGGTCAATATGCCCAGGATGCTTTTGCCCTCAACTTCCCTGCCCTCTCGTTCGAAGACTATATCAGCTTTATACTTACCTGCAACAGTTACAAGCATTGCCGCAGCCCGTGCATGAAGCCCCAATTCATTTTTTAGAATAAATGTTCGCGTCTCTTTCATCTTATATCGCTATAATAACAAAAACAAAAAACGTCCCATAGAGTATAACAAGCGGGGACACCCCTTTTTTGATTATGAAACGGCATAAAAGTATTGTAACGAGTACCGGGGGAACGGCAAGGATCCGGGGGATCTCCAGCACCGAGAAAGATGGCATTGCAAGTACGATGGCTAGCAGAAGTGCGAGCGATACAAGCGAAAACCACTTTATCGTTTGTGTCTTTTGGGGCATATCGATACCCCGAAAAAACTCAATGGCTCCTTTTCCATTCCGATATCCCTCAATGAAACCTTTTAACCTGACCCAGACATGCACGCAATTGTAGAGGAATAGAAAGAAAAGGGGGGCGAGAAGAAATCCTTCGAGCGCAATGATAACCCCTACAATGACAAATGACGGCCTGAGTGCCCCCCAGAAGAAAGGAACTCCCAGTGCCGCATAGGGAGCCATAAGAACCTTCTTGAGTCTGACTGCTTCCTGACAGTCATCACCGCACGATTCTTCTTCGAGCTTGGCCACAGAACCGATAATCGGACCCGTAAGATAGGGATGAGAATCGAACAACACAATATGTCGTGTCAGTATGTCTGCCCTTCTCTGCCTATCAACCACTATTTTTCTGATCAAGGGAATCAGAGAAAAGGCAAAACCGACATTCTGCATTCTCGAGAAATTCCACGACGACTGTATGGAAAGGGACCGCAGAAAAATCTTTATCAGATCCCGGGTCCCTGTCTTTCTCAATTTATTTCACTCCCGACGGTATTTCCCTACCCTTATTCGGCTCTTCACAGCTTCGTACAATATACGTACCTTACTGAAATCCCAATTCAAATAACACGATTACCATACCAAGTCAATCAATATAAATACCTGCGGGGAATACACTTTTTTATTGACAGGCCACATTTTATCTGTTAGGTAGCGCCCGCTTGTAATGGAAATACCGATAGACAGGATATAAATATCGGCTCATCGATAACACAAGGTAAGCCGAATTTTTTTGTTTAAAAATACCTATGAAAGGGGGAATGCGAACCATGGTTTGTCAAACTGTAAAGAATGGAGTCGAATGCGTTTTCATGACAAAAAAAGGGTGTAGTTTCAATGGTGGTACGTGCCATCCGATCGTCGATAAATGCGAAGGATGCACCAAAACTATTGAGTGTCCCACAGGCATCTATTGCATGATTTATCCCGATCCCGCGGCCAAGTGGGCCACCGGGAATTGCCCGTCAGCTACGCACGTCAAAAATGAAATGAAAGAAAATTCTCAGAAAATCAATCCACTGAAAGCATCGAAAAGAAAAGCAGGCCATTAGGAACACTTATCGGCTTTTATTATTCTTTTTGCAGAAATGAAAGAGCCGGTTGGGAGAGAAACTCCTCTTACTCAACCGGCTCTTTACCTTCTCCAGATTCTCCTATGTGAGAATCTTTTTTATTTCCTCAAGACCCTTTTTTATCTCTACCAATATCTCGGGGTCTCCCCCTTGACGATCGACGGTGTCCCTCTCTCTCCCGACCAATCTTTTTTTGGCCCCCGCGATGGTGAACTTATCGTCATATAACAGGGCTCTCACCTTTAAGAGTTCCTCCACATCCTGTCGTCTGTAGAGCCGCTGATCCGATTTTGTTCGAACAGGTCTTACCTTTGTGAACTCTGATTCCCAGTATCGGACGACATAGGGCTCAACACCGAGTATCTTTGCCACCTCTCCAATCCGAAAATAGTTTTTATCGGGAATCGCTGTAATCATTGAACCTTGCCCCAAAAGAGCCAAAGGTTACTCACCATTCATCGCTCTTCTCAATACCTGGCTTGATTTGAAGGTCAAAACTCTCCGTTCGGAAATCTCTATTGCTTCGCCCGTCTGCGGATTCCGTCCTTTCCGCGCCTTTTTTTCCTTTACAACAAGATTACCGAACCCGGAAATCTTGAGATCTTCGCCGCGGGCAAGCGTTTCCTTCATAACGTCAAAAACCGATTCCACAATCCTGGCGGAATCCTTTTTCGAATATCCCAGCTTATCGTGAACGACCTGAATGATGTCGGCTTTTGTCATGGTACTCTCCTCGATTCATTGATGGCTCGTTTAAATTAAACGCCCCGTATCTTAGCGTCAGTCAGCTTGACGATCTTTTCAACTATCCTCGAATGAACCTCATTCACTTCACTATCGGTCAGCGTTTTCAGAGAAGCGCGATAGGTAAATCGAATTGCAAGACTTTTCATGCCCGCTGATATTCCCTCTCCCGTATATACATCAAAGATGCTCACATTCTCAAGCAATTCCTCTTTCGCATCGAGGGCAATGGACACCATGGCACCACTCGTTATCTTCTCATCAACAAGAAAGGCAACATCCCTCGACGTCGAGGGGTATCGCGGAATTTCCGTATATTGCATTGACCTGGGAAAGGATTCGACAAGAGCGGTAAAATCCATCTCGAAGACGACGGCCCTGTCTTTAAGATCCATCTTCTCGCGAACCTGCGGATGAATCTCGCCTATAAAACCGATCGTTTTGTTGTCCACTTTAATCATAGCCGATCGTTCCGGATGGAGAAAGGGGATTTTACAGTCGGAGTCATAGGAGATGGAGTACATCTTAAGTTCGGTAAAGAGATTTTCGAGACACCCTTTCAGATCATAGAAATCAGCTTGTTCCTCGCCGGTGTGCCACGCCTCTTCATACCGCAGCCCTGCTACGAGCCCTCCCAGGCATTCCCTCTCATCGGGAAGTTCACCCACCTCATTGCCGATGAAGATCTTTCCGATTTCAAAGAGTCTGAGATCGGGATTGCCGACGTTCACATTTTTTCTCATCACTTCGAGAAGGCCAAAGACAAGACCCGTCCGCATAACGGACATATCTTCTGACAGGGGATCTCTGAGGACAACAAAGCGGCGCCCTTCATCATTATCTTCCAGACCGAGAATATTAACCGACTCGGGCGTCGTAAAGCTGTAATTAATGATTTCGGTGTAACCGCTGCCATTGAGTATCTGCCGTACCTTCGACTCCAGTGTGGTCTTTTCATTTCTTATTTCCGCCCCCCCGGATACTGCGGGAAGGGTGATGGGAATATGGTCATACCCCACAACACGCGCGATCTCCTCGATGAGATCAACTTCACGCTCGATGTCTACCCTGAATGTGGCCGGAGTTATCAGATATTTACCCTCTCCGTCTTCCTTCACCGTCATTTCAAGGCTCTCGAGAATCTGCACTATCTTTTCCGAACCAACCGGTATTCCGATGATCTCTTCAACCTTCTTTACCCTGAGAGGGACATCTTTCACCGGTCTAATCTTTTCCGGATACTGATCGATGACACCCCGACAGACAGTTCCTCCCGAAAGGTCCGCTATAAGCTGAACAGCCCTCTCTGATGCCCGCAGAACCCCTTCAGGATCGATTCCCCTTTCGAAACGGAAGGCCGCATCGGTACCCATACCAAGACTTCGTGATGACTTTCGTATGGATGAAGGATTGAAATAGGCGCTCTCCAGAAGAACCGTATCCGTATCGTCAACGACTTCCGAGTTGAGTCCGCCCATAATACCGGCAACGGCAACGGGCTTTACCCCGTCACAGATCATCAGTGTATTAGAGTTCAGGATTCGCGTCTTTTCATCGAGAGAGATGAATTCCTCACCCTCATCGGCTCCCCTCACCCGGATTCTCCCTCCTTCAAGGTATCGAAAATCGAAGGCGTGGAGAGGCTGGCCAAACTCTATCATCACGAAATTGGTCACATCGACAATATTATTGATCGCCCTGAGGCCCACCGCCTCGAGACGCAACCGCATCCAGCTCGGTGAGGGTTTTACCGTTACATTCTTGATAACCCGTGCTGTATAGCGGGGGCAGAGATGAGGATCAAGGATTTCAACAGAGGTGACCGCCCTGACATCCTCGTCAGTTTCGGCAAATGCTATCTCGGGATATCTCAGTTTCTTTCCCGTCAGTGCGGCAATCTCCCTGGCAATTCCGATAATACTGAGACAATCGGCACGATTCGGTGTGATGGACAGTTCAATGGTCACATCTTTCAGGTTGAGTGCCGACGCGAGGTCCTCACCGAGGGTGAGTGTATCCGGAAGGATCATGATACCGGATGCATCGTCGCCGATGCCCAATTCCTCCTCGGAACAGAGCATCCCCTCGGAGGGTTCTCCCCTCAGTTTTGACCGTTTGATGGTATAGCCCCCGGGTATTTCAGCACCAACCGTTGCCAGGGGCACGAGGATACCTTCTGATACATTCGGGGCTCCGCAGACGATGGGAAGGGTTTCCTCTCCTGTTGTTACCTGACAGAGAGACAGTTTGTCGGAATTCGGGTGGGGGGTTACTGAAAGTACCTTCGAGACGACGACGCCGGAAAAGCCGGGGCTCGTTTCCTCTACCGAGTCGACCTCAAGGCCGGCCATGGTGAGCAGTTGCGCAAGCTCATCGGGGCTTTCATCTATATCTATATAATCTTGTAACCATCTCAGGCTCACTAACATTATCTACTATATCGCTCCTAAAATTGTTCTAAAAATCGAAGATCACCCTCGAAGAAGAGCCTGATGTCGGATATGCCGTATTTCAGCATGGCGATCCGCTCAACACCGAGACCAAAGGCAAATCCACCGTACTCGTCGGTGTCATAGCCGACCACTTTGAATACCTCGGGATCGACCATCCCCGAGCCGAGAATCTCAATCCACCCGGTATGTGCACAGACGCGGCAACCCGCCCCGCCACACATCACGCACCGTATGTCAACCTCGGCACTGGGTTCCGTAAAAGGAAAATAACTGGGACGAAACCGAAGGACCGTATCTTTTCCGAAAACGTGCTGAAGGAAATAGGTCAAAACGCCTTTGAGATCGGCGAAGGTGATACCTTTATCAACGAGTAGGCCTTCAACCTGATGAAACATGGGGGTATGGGAGATGTCTGAATCCGGTCGGTATACTTTGCCCGGTGAAATGATCCTCACCGGCGGGTCTTGTTTCTCCATTGTCCGAATCTGAACAGGAGAGGTATGTGTCCGGAGTACCGTATTGTCCGTTACATAGAAGGTATCGTGTTCGTCCCTCGCCGGATGATCAGGCGGAATATTGAGGGCCTCGAAATTATAGTAATCGAGTTCGACCTCCGGACCCTCGGCAATGGAAAAACCGAGTAGTGAGAATATTTCACAGATCTCACCCATGACACGCGTAACGGGATGTAATTTACCGTATTTCCTTCGCCTGCCGGGAAGGGTTACATCGATCGTTTCTTTCAGCAGGATGTCAGATTTCCCCTCGGAATCAAGGCGTTCGATCGCCTTGTCGATTCTTTCCGATATGGACTTCTTAATATCGTTTGAGAGCTTGCCCAGGCGCGGCTTTTCCTCGGGGGGGACATCTTTTAGCTTACGCAGAACATCGGTAAGAAATCCTTTTCTTCCGAGATATCGTGTACGTAATTCGAGAAACTCTTCCCTGCTGCTTGCAGCTTCTATTTCATCGGCAGCCTTTGTCTGCAGCTCCTCAAGAGTTTCCCTCATGCAACTTCATCACCTTTCGCAATACTCACAATCTTCGCAAAGGCTTCGGGATCATGGATGGCGATATCCGAAAGGACTTTTCTATCCATATCCATCCCTGCTTTCTTCATTCCGTCGATGAATTTACTGTAGGAGATACCGTTCATTCGGGCAGCGGCATTTATCCTGGCAATCCAGAGCTTTCTGAATTCTCGTTTCCGTACCTTTCTGTCCCGGTAGGCATATTTCATAGCCCTTTCAACGGCTTCGGTAGCAGTTCGGTAGAGCCTGCTCCTCGCTCCAAAATACCCCTTTGCAAGCTTGAGTATCTTTCTTCTCTTCTTCCTGGCGTGTATACTTCTCTTTACCCTCGACATCTTTTTTACATCTCCCGGTATCTATGTAATGTATTAAGCATAAGGAATAAGTCTCTTTATGCCTTTCATATCCCTTTCATTGAGCAGTCCGCCCTGCCTGAGATTTCTCTTTCTCTTGCGATTCTTCTTCGTAAGGATATGGCTCGCATAGGCCTTGTTTCTCTTTACTTTCCCCTTTGAAGTAAGGTTGAACCGTTTGGCCGCCCCTCTGTGTGTCTTAATCTTTGGCATTGAATCACCTCTGTATCTTCATGTTTATTGTTTTTTCGGAGATACTATCATGATCATATTTCTTCCCTCACGTTTGGGGTACTGATCGACGACACAGAGCTCGCCCAGTCTCTCCTTTATCTCCTCCATTATCTGTCTTCCCTTTTCGGTATAAACGATCTCCCTCCCCCTGAACATCATCGTTATTTTCACCTTGTTATTCTGCTCGAGAAATCGCGTGATATGGCGGATCTTAACCTGCAGATCGTGCTCTTCTGTTTTCGGCCTTACCCTGATCTCCTTCAGCTGAACGGTACTCTGGCTTTTCTTGGCAACGGTCAACTTCTTGCTACGCTGATAACGGTATTTTCCGTAATCCATGATGCGGCAGACGGGGGGCGAGGAACCCGGAGCTACCTCGACAAGATCAAGGCCCGCTTTTTCCGCCTCTTCTATGGCTTTCGAAATGATTAATATTCCCAGCTGTTCTCCGCTGGAACTGATTACGCGTACCGTATTAGACGTAATCTCATCGTTGATCCTCAGATTCTTAGCTATGTGCCACCTCCTGAAGGTTTTAAGTTTGGGGTCTGTCGTTTAAAACAGACAATTTGTTTCAGGGTCCTGATTCCAACCTGAAACTCCAAACTTGAAACATTTTACTCGTTGTTGCTGCACTTTTCCTTCACTATAGTGATAAATTCCTGCACGTCCAGAGCTCCGAGATTCTTCCCTCCCCGTTGCCTGGGCGATACCGTCCCGGATTCGACTTCTCTGTCACCTATCACAAGAAGATAGGGAGTCTTCTGCATCTGCCCCTCCCGTATCTTATAGCCGAGCTTCTCGTTCCTGAAATCCCTGTCGACACGGATACCGGCATCGATGAGCTCTTTGTACACCCTTTCACCGTAGGGTATATGATTATCCGTCACGGTCAGAACCGTTGCCTGCACCGGTGACAGCCACAGGGGAAATGCACCGGCGTAATGTTCGATCAGCACTCCCATAAACCGTTCAATAGCACCGAGAATGACCCTGTGCAGCATAACCGGCCTGTGCCTCTCACCATCAGGCCCAACATAACTTAAGTCGAACCTCTCAGGCAAGGTAAAATCGCACTGAATGGTTGCACATTGCCATTTCCTGCCAAGGGCATCTTTCAGTTTGAAATCGATCTTCGGTCCGTAAAAGGCACCGTCACCCTCATTAACATCGTATGCCATTTTATTATCTTTGAGGGCCTGGTTGAGTGCATTCGTGGCAAGCTCCCAATCGTCATCCGTTCCTATCGAATCATCAGGCCGTGTACTCAGTTCAACCTCGTATTCAAAGCCGAAAATATCCATGGCATAGGCCACAAAATCGGCGATTGCCCTGATCTCCTCATTAAGCTGGTCCGGCGTACAGAGTATGTGGGCATCATCCTGAGTAAACTGGCGAGCCCTCATGAGGCCATGTAAGACGCCCGTCTTTTCATGACGGTGAACGGTACCCAGTTCAAAATATCGCAGGGGAAGATCCCGATAGCTTCTGATCTTCGATTTGTAAATGAGCATATGGGAAAGACAGTTCATCGGTTTTATGCCGTAGGTCTGCTCATCCACTTCGGTAAAATACATATTATCCCGGTAATGATCGAAGTGGCCCGATTTTTTCCAGAGATCACCCTTCAGGATTTGCGGACCCATCACGATATCATAGCCCCGTTTCAGGTGTTCCTTCTTTTCCCAGTCCTCAATAATCGTCCTCAAGAGTGCACCCTTGGGATGAAATATTATCAGTCCCGGCCCCGCTTCGTCATTCACCTGAAAGAGGTCGAGTTCCCGACCAAGCTTCCGATGGTCCCGCTTTTTCGCCTCTTCAACGAGGGTAATATACTCTGCCATCTCCTCGGGGGTTGCGAAACCGGTCCCGTAGATCCGTTGAAGCATCTTTTTATTTTCATCACCGCGCCAGTAGGCACCGGCCACATTCATTAATTTGAACGCCCGTATGACACCGGTGGAGGGTATATGGGGTCCCCGGCAGAGATCAACGAAACCGCCCTGGCTGTAGAGGGATACTTCCTTCACATCATCGGGAAGGTCGTTAATAAGCTCAACCTTATAGGATTCGCCCTTTTCGTCGAAGAGAGCCACCGCCTCATCTCTCGAAACGACCCTCCGTTCGAAGGGATGATCGGCAGAGATAATCTCCTGCATCCGCTGCTCGATTGTTTCGAGGTCTTCCGGTGTAAAGGTCTTGGCGTAATCGAAATCGTAATAGAAACCGTCTTCTATCGAAGGTCCTATGGTGACCTTTACGCCGTCGAATATATCCTGAACCGCCTGGGCCATTATATGGGATATGCTGTGCCGGATAACCTCAAGGCCCTCTTTCGACGAGATATCGACCGGTTCGACGGAGGAATCATCCTCGACGGAGGAACTCAAATCAACCAATGAACCATCGATCTTGGCGGCCACGGCAGAGAGGAGAGCTTCTTTATTCCAGGATGACAGTATTTCCCGTACCGTTTTTCCCGCAGGACACAATTCCACAATACCATCGGGTAGCGTGATATTAATCTCTTTCATATCGATACATCACTCATCAACGTAGAAGTAATTTACCCTTTCTGACCGCACCGTCTTTTTAAAAACCGGGAAAACTTCATCTATCTTGGATTGTTACGACTATCACAAAGCTGCGATTAAAGAAAGGGCATCATAGGCGTTATCCTTTGTGATGCCCTTCACTATATCAAGCCGATATCATTAAATGGTAGGCACGCAGGGATTTGAACCCTGGACCCCCACCGTGTCAAGGTGATGCTCTCCCCCTGAGCTACGTGCCTACATAGGTGCCTTAAAAAACTTGGTTTCATTAACAATAAAAACTTTTTCTGTCAAGGAATATTATAGCTCTCGCAGTACATAAACCCTTACCTGTCATGCCTTGTTGATAAGCTTAACACCTTTGTATATGTAGTAGAATCCTGAAATAATCGTGGCGATTGCAGTTAACCAGAACATGGGTACAATCAGTCTATAGTCACAACAAAATTCCATACTCCTGAAAGAGAGTACCATAACTATCGTTACTATCTGCAGGGCCGTTGTTGCCTTGCTCACATGGGCCGGACTCATTTCAAAAGAAACCGCCATCAGGATAAGGATCAAAAAACCGATGAGGATAATCAAATCCCTGCTTATAACGATTACCACAAGCCAGCCGGGTATAAGTCCGAGAATAGAGAGGGTAACGAAGGATGTCGCAATCAGCGCCTTGTCGGCCAGCGGGTCCAGATATGACCCGAGAACGGTCTGCTGCTTCAAGACCCGTGCCAGAAATCCATCGAGGCAATCGGTAATACCAGCGACCACAAAGAGGATCAGCGCTAAGAGAAAGGCTTCGCGCATCAACAATATGACGATAACGGGTACCAGTATTATCCGAAGTAACGTCAGTAAATTGGGAATGTTCATATCTTCAACGTGAAAAATTCCTTTTTGTGAAACTCCCGGCCATAGGACGGTGCTTCCCGGTAAGGAATAGGTTTGTTTCATAATGCACCCCTTACCTCGCCTGCAACGCGGGGTTTGCGGGCGCGCTCCCAGCCACATGACTCCCTTATACTATATACTATCACCGAGGAGAGCGTAAGATCATCCTCAGTTCACGCAATAGTCAGAGTACCGAATTTTTCATCCGTATCAAAATGTCCTTGACACCCTTCTTGGAAGAGGGTCCTTTCAGGTAATCGGGCCCGTCTGGAAATGTCGACATAGCTCTATCCAATACCTCCCGAACAGCTTTCTCGTATGACTGGTAAGACTTCATATCGAGTCTCTTTTGAGTTATATCATAGCTTCGCTTGACAACCCTCTGGTTGGATGTCCAGATGGTCTCTCCCGTTTTACCGCTCATAAGCTCAAAGGAAACCGCGACAGTGGTGGGTGCATAGATATAGCGGAGCGAGGTATCCCACTCAGTCAGGGTACAATACATAACCGCATCGATACCGAGAAGTCCTCCTATCAGATCGGGCGGAATTCTTTTTCCCTTCGCAACAAGATTGTTTGCAGTAATTTCGCTTATCTTCTCATCGACAACATCAAGCGGAATTTTGGGATACCCCTTGAAATAGAGCTCTTCAAGCAACTCCTTTCTCAATATCACTGCCGCCTTCTCATTTTTGGCCTCGTTATCAACGGGCATCAGGGCGATAAGGCGCATTCCCGTTGCATCAAAATCAGGGGCAACGGAAGAAGGAAGGGTCCCCCCACATCCAACCATAAAAAAGGCAGACAAAACCACAAACATCCGCATATACTTCGTACAGACCATATACTAACCTCATGACCAAAGAAAGGGCACAGAGAATCAGACATTTCCCTCAACTTTGGGAGATTCCTCGGAGCCTTGTTTCTGTAGTCTTCGCTTATTTTATAATACTTACTTCCAGACTGTCCTCGTTCGTGCACACGACCTGAAGTGAGAATGCATCAAACTCACCGGCAGAGAGTTCATTGGCAAGGTATCGTGCATTCCCTTCTATCTCGATATGCACCACCGCTATACCCGATTCCATCCTCTTTTGGAAGACCTTCTTTACACCCCTCGTCTCATTTTTCAATAGATCTCTCAGGATAACATAATCGGAATAGCTCATTATATCTCTGATCGTTACGGAAATTACCTTGACCAAACTGACTTCACGCTGCCAATCGGCTATTATTCGCACTTTCAGATAATCAGCCACTTCTTTCGTCGCATCTTCGATGGCATCCAACCGTCCCGTAATACTATCCGTCGTATGATTTTCAGCCTGCGCGGTGGTCGAGGCGACGACCGTTGCGTCATCGGTGGTTATGACTTTCGCGGAGACACGCGCTCGACAGGATTTCATTTCCGTCCCTTCTATCTCACGTTTTTCCTCTATCGAGACCGTACCGATAATCACGAGATCGGCATTGAAGCTCATCCCCAGCGACAGGGCATCCTCTTCAGTCCATTTCCCTTCCCCGTAGGCATCGCGCGGGTATCTGACAATAGGAAATCCCTCCGCTGAAAGTTCCCTGGTGATCACATATATCGAAGACGAAAGCTCCTCCGGTTTCAGACCACCGTCGATACCCCCCACCGCACCACCATTTCCATCAATGATAACCATGACCCTGGGCAGGTTCCTTCTCGCCACGGGAAATCCCATCGATTCAAGATCTGCCCGTATACCTTCCATTATGACAGATGCCCTGACTCGGACTCGATAATACTTTCCTTCTGTCCGTTCCTCTATGATCTTATAGTTCTGAATATAATCTCCCGATTGGGAGTAAATATGGTCATTGAGGTCCCGGAAATTCTCGGCCACCGCGTCGGGAGAGAGGAATGTCTTGACTGACTTTTCTATGGCTCTTTTCAGGGACTCCCGTATTGCGTCATCACGCGCACGGGCTCTATCACCGCTTATAATGACACCAACTCCTTCGGTTTCTATTTCGCAGATATTTAACGGTACCTGAGAAAATATCTGAGCGGGACAGAGCACACAACAAACTATGACGATCGAAAAGGCAAGGGAAACTTTCTTGAGGATATTTCTCCCACCTCTCGCCAAGGGTGATTTACTCATCATCTATCGTTTTCTTTAATTCTTCTATCTCTTCTCGTATAATTCGCTCTGCTATACGGGGAAACATCTGTCTGGCCACTTTTTCTGAAATCTCTTCAACCTTCTTGATGATCTGCTCATTGAGATTACCTTCAGGTGTCGGATCGCCCAGCCCTTCCTCCACTACATCAACGAGATCATATATCCGATCGCCATCTTTTACTCTGGTATCATCTTCAGACATTCTATCAATCCCCAGCCGTTCAGCAGCCTCTTCTTAGATCCACCGCAGAGGCTGCTCCGTTTTTAACTCTCGGCCCTTTCCGTTTTTATGGCCTTTAATTATAGGTTTACTCTGCATTATCATACCTCTGCAAACACTTCAAGATTTTTGCCTTTCGGTTAGATTCACCATTCCCCTCCGATATGAAGCGTGCCCATGAAAGGGCACTTTTTCACCGTCGATACATCGGCATGGTACACATGGTGCCCGACCCCAGCAGGGAGAAGATGAAGTTGAAGCTCCTCGCAACACGGTGCGGGAAAGCTCCCGCTGGTAGTCGTCCGCGGTCACCTTCTCTCTCCCATATAGAAAAGGGCCGGAAGTTGTAACCTCCGGCCCTCTCGTGCTTGTTATTTTGTCCTACCTATCAATCCTCGTCATCATAATACTCGGGCTCTTGTGAACCTTCAGGAACTTCCGCATCAATTGAACGGGTGATTCCCTTTGCAAGAAGCGCAGAGATTATAAAGAGCAGGATAACCGCGAGAATGAGAATCAAAATGATTGTCGTCATCCACGCCTTCGCCTCTTTTTCTATCTTCTCAGAAGCCTTCATGGCCTGCTCGTTGAATTGCTCGACATCAATACCCATGCCGATCCATCCAAATCCCGCAGGTGAAGGATAGCTGACATTAGAGAAGGGAATCGGCGCATAGGCCACGACCTTGGTGTGTCCACCAAACTTGTAAACCTCTATACCCGAATTGCCTTCATCAGCACTCTTTGCCACCCTCGGCAATCCCGAATCCATAGTCTCGAGCAGATTGAGGTTCAAGACCTCTTCTCCCTTTGCGGCCATTTCTTTGGATGTTTCTGCCGTGATTGGAGCAACGGGAGACCCGTCGTTATAAAGACCGGCTATGTGATAATCATTGGGATGAGAGATGACGAATCCTCTGTTATCTACCATAAAGGCATAATTCCCCGTTGAGGCATCCGCTTCAAGGACATGACCGGCTTCAGTCGGTATTATATTGTCCGTGAAGTTCGCCAGGTGTTGTACATCGAGAGATAGTGTAATGATTCCCGCAAATCCCTCTTTATCAAATAGCGGCGTTGCCAGGCGAACAATGCCCGCAAAGCGTTTTCCCTTTTCAAACTCAGCCCTGTTTACATACCAGCCTGTCACATGGGAGATATAAACCTCGCCCTTATTCAGCCCTTTGGCCTTTGAAAAGTAATCTTCTGACTTGTACTCGGTGTTTGCAGGATCGCTGATATTTTTCAGCTCGCCTTCCGATACAATCTCACCGCCAGCTATTTTGATGACTTCATTCCCCGCCTTGTCAATAAGCGACATCTCAGTGTATAGGGGTCTTAGCTCTTTTACGATCTTTCCGTCCCGCTTGGCCCATAGAACCTTTTTGTTCTTTTCCACAAATTCCATGTATGCCTCACCGGTTGTCGGCAGAATTGTCGAGACCAGGACATCCTTCTCACAGTCCCGCAAAAAATCGGCGGCATTCTCGGCCACGCTCGTGGCTCGCACCAAGATTTCGTTCTGGGATTTCTGATCAAGCACAGAAATCGCCCCTTTTTTCGATGTGTCCCCTAATTGAAAAATGCCGTTGGCGATCAGAAAAGACATCAATAATAAGGGAATGACGATAAGCAGGAAAAACACTCTCGCTACCGTAAAAAACTGCTTACCTTTTGTTGTTTCTGCCATTTCCTTCTCCCCCTAACGTAGGTTGATTTTTGGAGTTAATTCTTTATTTATATTCATTAACTAGCCAAAAAGAAACGCTTTATAGGGGTTTGCATAGAGAAGGACGAGTGAAACAACAAGGGCATAGATGGCGATAGATTCTGCCATAGCCATACCAACCAGCATGGTCATCATAATCTTTCCCTGAACCCCTGGGTTCCTTCCTACTGCGCTACAGGCGCCACTTGCTGCATTACCAATACCGGCACCGGCACCGATTGCGCCCATTCCGATGGCAAGCCCGGCACCAACCATTGCTGCTGCAGCAAAGATGACCTTAATGTACGAACCACCCTCCGGAATAGCATCAGCCGCAAATACAACCGGCGACGATACAAAGAAGGCTGCCACTGATGTTAGTAGAGCAAATACCAACTTTACTGATTTCCTTAACATTTCTTTCTCCTTTCCTGGACAACTGAAATTTAACCCGCACCTCTCAGCACGAAGCAATGTCTTTGAGAAAAAATGTAAACGTTCTCAAATTCGTCTCTAAGTAGTAGCAACAGACATGCCATTTATGCCCGGCAGGACACCTTTTATACCTAAGACTCCGCAATAACTCACCTATTAATCCACCATCACAGCAACCAGTAACCACGCCACCGGGTCGATATATTTAACATTCCATTCAATTGATGCTGCACATTGAACGAAAAGTATAATGGAAAAATCGAACTGTGCATGCGTGACCGTTACAGTCATTTTCCTCATCCTATACCACAGAGGGGTGGGAACGTTGCAAGGAAAACGTCGTTTCCCTTCGCTGATACATAATTTTATTGAAAATTAACGGCAAGGTCTGTAGTATCCCGAGCATATACTTTTCCGAAAGGTAGAACGCAGGCATGGGCAAGTGTGAGAGCAGGGTATTTCTCGAAAATAACTGTACTGAGACCCTACAGATGGTCGAGGATAGCAGATTAATTTTTCATGAGGTTTGATAATGCAGGAAATATTAACAGTGGCAACCTACCTTGTTGTCTGGCTTATCTGTAAGTGGGTTATCGGAATCGAAAGCGGATTTATTACCCTCATTATTTCTCTTGGCGCCGCAGTTGTCATTTACGTCGTGATAGGAATTAAAGAATATGAAGAAAAAAAGCGGGACCGTGACCAAGAATAGCGGACCTTTCGCAGAACAGACGCTGATTTATACAAGGTTATGAAGAAAACCAGGGTTGGGAATGAAGCCACGTTTTTTTAGAACCGAAGTAAAGTCCTCTATATGGATAGCGACACTCGTCGTTATTATCCTGATTATCCTCCTTGCTCTCACCGTTAATAACGCCAGAGAAAAGGCTATTGTCGAGCAGTTCAGCAAACAGCAGGCCACCATAGCAGGCAGTGTTGCACACGGTGCAGAAGACCTCATTGTCAATATAGGAAAGGCCTCCCTTCTCCTGTCACATCTTCACTGCGGAGAACAGGCCACCCCCCTTGAAACGGTCGAGAGCGTAGAGGCTATCTATGATTTTCTCCTGGGAAAGGTGCAGGCGATTGCGACACTGAATGAAGAAGGAACGGTTATTTGCGGGTACCCGGACTCTCAAATGGAAGGTATTATAGGCACAAGCTTTAAGGAATATCGCTTCTTTCAGAAAATGAAAGCGACCCTCACGCCCTATATGGGAAAGCCTCTCCTACGGAAGGGAGATTTCCCGGCGGGGTCCGACACAGAAAGAGACTCGATTATCATAGGCATTCCAAAAGGGAATAACGAGGGGGTCTTCACCGGTGCCGTCCTTGCCACCATCTCCATCCATGCTGTCGTGGACCGTTATATGGGACTGGAACAGGGAATTTCTTCAAACGATTTTTTGATAGTCGATGAAAATAACACTGTTATCATTAACTCCAATCCCGATATTATCGGGAAAATGGCACATGTCACCGAAGGCACGGTTACAGTACCGATCAATGAATTTTTCTCGAGAGGAGTAAAAGGATACGGGATCTCTCTCTTTCGGAACAGTGATGATAAAACAAAAAAGACGATCATCGGTTATGCACCGATTCGTATGGGGGAAAACCTCCTGTCCTTTGCCGTTGTTACCCCCTACGATACAGTAATCCTTCTATTGAGAAAGACCTCTGGAAATATCATGATCGGGGCTTTCTGTCTCATCATCGCCGTTCTCATTACGGGAATATCAATAGCACGATCCAGTGCACGAACTGTGCGTTTCAGGGAACAGTTGAAGCGGCTGGAGGAGAGAGAGGAATGGCAGGGAAAACTCTTGCGGGAAAAAAAGACCGTTGAAGGGATCACCGAAGGATCGCCAATTCCTTCATTCGTCATAAACAGAGAGCACAATGTTATCCTCTGGAACAGGGCCTGTGCCGAGCTCACCGGTTACGAGGCGGAGGAAATGATCGGAACGAATAGACACTACCAGCCTTTTTATAGTCAGAAAAGACCCATGATTGCCGATTTTATCATTGATCAGGATATTCAGGGACTGGAAATTGCTTATAACAGACAGGGTATTACAAAATCAAAATCCGTGGACAATGCCTACGAAGCGCGTGACATATTCAAGGGGCTGGACGGAAGGAACCGTCATCTCTATTTCCTGGCGGCACCGATATATGATGAAAAGGGGGAAATTACCGCCGTTATTGAAACCCTTCAGGACATATCAAACGAGGTAGAGATGGCCAACAACCTGCGTGAACATGCCGCTGCCATCCAGCGTGAAAAGAAGACCATCGAGGGAATCACCGAGGGATCACCAATTCCCACCTTCGTGCTCGACAGGGAGCATAAGATCATCCTCTGGAACAGGGCCTGTGCCGACCTCACCGGCTACGAGGCGGGGGAAATGATCGGAACGGACAGACACTACCACCCCTTTTACGACAAGAAGAGACCCGTGATCGCCGACTTTATTATCGATCAGGACATCGAGGGACTGGGAAACTACTACGGCGAAAAAAAGGTAAGAAAATCGGAGCGGGTCAAAGGAGCCTACGAGGCCACAGATTTCTTCAATAATCTTGGGGGTAAGGATCGTCATCTCTTCTACCTGGCGGCACCGATCTACGATGAAAAGGGGGAAATTACCGCCGTTATTGAAACCCTTCAGGACATATCAAGGGAACATGAACTGGCTCAAAATCTGAGAAAATATGCAGAGAATCTTAAGAAAGAGTTAACGGAAAATATAAACCTCAGAAAAGAGATAGAAGAGCTCTACAACTATCTCCAGTCGATCGTCAACAATCTGCCGGAGAAGATATTCGATCTCAGTGGTGACGGAATTATCAATTTTGTCAGCCGCGATATTAAAAAGGAACGGGATGTCGCCTCCAGAGACATTAAGGGCATGCACTTCACCGATTTCGTCGAACCCGAGCACCGAGAATATGTGCTTGAAAAATGGGAGGCCGCAAAGAGGGGAGTCTTTGCACCCTATGAACTCGAAGTTACCGCCCGTGACGGCTCACGAAGAAACCTCCTCATAACGCCCAGCCCCGTCAAGGGAACCGATCGCTATGTCCTCGTACAGAGAGATGTTACGCAATTGAAAAATCTCGAAAAAAAATATTACGAAAGCCAGAAGCTCGCCGCCATTGGACAGCTCTCCGCGGGGATCGCCCACGAAGTAAGAAATCCCCTCTCTTCGATAAAAATGAGTCTTCAGATCCTGGAAAAGCGTATAAAACCCTCCGGAAATGACCTGAAACGGTTCAAGATCGCCGAGAGGGAGGTTGAACACCTTGAAAAACTTGTCAATGATGTTTTAATATTCGCTCGACCGTCAGAACCAAAGAAGGAGTCTTCCGATATAAAGGAAATCCTTAACCAGGCACTGGCCATGGCTGAAAAAGCCCGCTCGGATAAACGGATCCAGGTGACAAAGAGGTTTGGGAAGGGACTCCCACCAATTCAGTCAGATTCGGCGATGCTCGAACAGGCATTCTTAAATGTCTATCACAATGCCATCGATGCCATGGAGCCAGAGGGATCTCTTCTGATATCGGTAAAGAGACCCTCAGATAATAGCCACTACATCGAGGTAGAGATTGACGATAACGGGTGTGGTATCGAGAAGGAAGATCTTGCTCACCTCTTTAATCCATTCTTTACCAGGAAACGATACGGTACCGGACTGGGACTTTCACAGGTCAAGAAGATTATTGAACTGCATGGGGGCACCGTCGAGATTTTAAGCAAGAAAGAAGAGGGAACACGATTCAGAGTAACGCTCCCGATTGAAACAGAGACACCGGATGAAAATTGAAGCTCCCCGCACCACGTTGCGGAGGATCTCCGATTTGTACAGAAAATGTTATTTTATATGCGCTCGATAGCCTGCTGCTGCAGGCAGCGAGGATCGCACTTGCTGTCCAATTGAAGCTCCCCGCAACAGGGTGCGGGGAAGCTCCGATTGGTGAGGAAAGCATTTGTTTTTATTCGCTCGCTAACCCCGCCGCACGCGGGGGGGAATGCGCTCGCTGCTCAATTGAAGGCAATGAAAAAACCGGAATATCTCAGGATCCTAAACCAACGAGGTTGCCACCATGTCAAAGATTCTTGTTATTGATGACGACAGTTCCATCTGCGAAACACTCGAACTCTATCTGACGGAAGAAGGATATCGAGTACAGACAGCCCTCACCGGCACAGACGGGTTGAACAGATATGTAGAGACCTTTCCCGATGTGGTCATCCTCGACATCAGACTTCCCGATATCGACGGATTTACCGTACTCGAGGATCTGCGAGAGGAAAACGAAAATGTCAAGGTCATCATGATTACAGCCCACCACGACATGGAATCGACCATTGAGGCAATGAAGGGCGGTGCCTTCGATTATATTCACAAACCTGTTGATGTTGATGAACTGGATATCGCCATCAAAAAAGCGATCAGTACCATTAATATGGAAAAGAAAATCGACGGCCTTCTCATGGAACCAAGTCGCGATTTCAAGTTCGGGGATATTATCGGCACCGGTCCAGCGATGAGTGAAATATTCAAGACGATCGGCGTCGTCTCCCAAAGCAAGACAACTGTCCTGATCCAGGGAGAGAGCGGAACGGGCAAGGAACTCATCGCAAAGGTTATCCATTCGAACACCGCGAGCAACGAGCCCTATATCGCCGTCAACTGCTCCGCCATCGTGGAAACCCTGCTCGAATCGGAGCTCTTCGGTCATGAAAAGGGGTCATTTACCGGCGCGATAACGAGAAAATTGGGAAAGTTTGAGCTTGCCCGCTATGGAACGGTTTTCCTCGATGAAATCAGTGAGATGTCCTTCAACCTTCAGGCAAAACTCCTGAGAGTGCTTCAGGAGATGGAGTTTGAACGGGTCGGCGGCAAAGACAGGGTGCGGGTCAACGGGCGTATCATAGCGGCAACCAATAAAGACCTCTGGACACTGGTAAAAGAAGGCAAATTCCGAGATGATCTCTACTACAGGCTGAATATCGTATCGATCGATATACCGCCCCTGAGAGAGAGGATGGAAGACCTCGAACCCCTTACAAGCTATCTTCTCACGAAGATTAATCGTGACCTTCATAAGCGGATCGGCGGTGTCTCCGACGAGATGATGAAGATCTTTCGTCAGTACAACTGGCCGGGAAACGTGAGGGAACTTGAAAACCTCCTGGTCAGAGCCGCCGTCGTAGCCAAAGGCCAGATCCTCGCGAAGGAAGATTTTTCTGCGCTTATCGAGGCCCTCCATGGTAAGAAAATAGAGGTGGCAGACGAAGAAGGACCGCGGTCGAGCACCGGAGGATTCCTCACCCTTGATGAGATAGAGGAACGACATATCAGAAAAGTGATTAAGGAAACCGAAAAAAATAAGGGTGAAATATGTGATATCCTTGGTATTTCCCGCCCTACATTTGAAAGAAAGCTGGAGAAATACGGCATCACCTTCGAGCGGGAGTGATTATCGGAATCTTTCATCCCCTCCTTAAACATTTCATTCAATCCTGCTGAACATTTTGTTAAAGAAATGCCCCGATTCCGGCCATCGGAGGGGTATGTTCCGGCCTGCCTCACAAAGCAATATCTCCTTATTTCCAAAAGGTTACAAACATTCTTTGCCGAATCGCTCAATCTGGCACGGTTATTTCATTACTAAAAGACAAACGAAACAAAACAATCCTCAAAGGAGGTTACAGGTCATGAAAAAATTATTCCAAACATCATTAATGACATTATTCGTGGTGCTCGTTACGGCATCATTCGGCTATGCCGAATATGTCGCCGGCAATGCAGCGACCTTCCCCTATTTTCACCTCGGATGCCTGATCGTGGGCGGTATGATCATCACCTCGCTGAAACACAAATATTCTAAGATCTATCTCAGCGAGGCCGTCGGGTCCTTCGCCCTTTACACCGTACTCGTGGCACTCTTCACCGCGCCGGTGATCGAGGCCTTAAAATCGATAGTCAGTTAACGGCTATTGCGAAAGGAGACAAAATCATGTTGATCACACGCAAGAAAAACAATTACATGAATAGTTTCTCCCAGGTATTCCAGATCAGTGTCTGGAGTTTCACCCTCGTTATCTGCTCCTTCCTCTTCCTGCTTCTCGGCCGGTGGCTCGATACCCAGTTCGGTACGGCGCCCACCTTCATGTTCGGACTCTTCTTCCTGGCCGTATTTCTCTGCATTGGACGGCTCTACTGGGATGCCTGGCTTGAAATGAAAAAGATGCTCAAACTCTAATAATCAGTGATCACCTCCATTGATTGAAGAACCCCGCACACGGTGCGGGGTTCTTCGTTTGGTAAGAAAAATGCCTTTTCATTCGGTTGCTAACGCTGTAATGAGCTCGCAGTTCAATTCAACCCCTAATCCCCCCTCATTCATTGAGGGGGGATTTTTTTACACGTAAAGATCTCAGGCATAAACAAAAAGGGGTTGAGATTCTCCGAATCTCAACCCCTTCAATTACGACTGTCATGTTGCAGCTATTAGTGTGATCCCTCCATCGCCAGCTTGATATAGATCATCGAGAGCATCATGAAAACCAGCGTCTGGATGGCCGACGTGAAGATCATGAGCACCACAACGGGTAATGGTACGAGCAAGGGAACCAGCAGGAGGACGATGACCAGAACGAGATCCTCACCCATTATATTTCCGAAAAGTCGAACGGAAAGGGAAAGAGGACGGGCAAGATGACTGATCAACTCTATCGGCAGCATCAGGGGAGCCATCCACCAGACGGGTCCCAAGAACTGTTTGACATAGCCAAATCCGTGTAACTTGACACCGATAATATGGGTCAGGACAAATACGACCAGCGCCATAGAGACGGTGGTATTGAGATTTGCCGTCGGGGATAGGAATCCCGGTATTAAGCCCAGCAAATTAGCCGTGAGAATAAAGATGGCTATCGTGGCAATTAAGGGAAAAAATCTGAGTCCATTCTCCCCCATCGAATCCAACATCAGGTTTCTGATGCCGTTAATGACGACTTCAAAGACGTGTTGCAGTCTTCCGGGATAGAGTTTGAGGTTTCGTGTTGCCAAAAATGATAACAGCGCCAAGACCAGCATGATGAACCAGGTATAGGTAACATGCGGCGGAAAATAAGGATTATCGAGAAATAAAAGGGGATGCATTTTTCTTCTTCAGCCTCCTTAAGGGATTTTTCAGATTTGTCGCTATAACAATCAGCAAAATATTAATCACAATCAGAGAAAGGCCAATAATCAAGCCGATCAGATCCACCGGCGTCTGAGTTAAGATAAGAAAGATGATAACGCCCGTAACGATGAACCGTATATAAAACTTTATCATTATATAGGGTTTCGCCCTGTCCGAATATTGTTGAAACACCCTGACGATGTCCCTCGAAAGCCAGTAAAAATTCAGGATGCTGATAAGACCGCCTAACAGTATTCCGAGGGTAACGTAGATGGAGAAAAAGGCAAAACCGATGATAACTGAAATCGCTAAAACAACCCAGCTTCCTATCTCAATCCTTCTTTGCAGGGCGCTTTTTGTTACCTTGCCCATCCGCCATATTCCTCTTTTTGGGCTTAACTTCATCGTCGGGCAAATATCGTTTTATAAAAACGTAAAAGGTCCTGAAACCTGCGATAACTCCAACCACAAGAAAGATAGCGGAGAATTTGGTCCCCGTTCCCAATTTACGATCGATATATGCCCCGATCAAAATGCTGCCAAAGATCGCTATCGCCATGGCAATGCCAAGGCTGCTTGCATATCCTAATTCTAAAAGTAGCTTTTTATCTTCTTTGTCCATTAGACGATGCGGCTATTAGCATAAAGCTTGTATGAAGTCAATTATCTTTTTGCTTTCTCCCAAGGCCTATACCGATATCTCTCTATACCATTCAATCGTCTTTTTCAAGCCATCTCTGAAACCGGTTTTTGCCGTGAAACCGAATTCATCGGAGGCCCTTTGCGTATCCAGCATTCGCCGGGGCTGTCCGTCGGGTCTTGAACGATTCCACACGATTTTACCCGGGAATCCGGTCAGTTCAACAATCAGATCAACCAGATCCCCTATCGATATCTCGAAACCGGCTCCAATATTGACAGGATCGCTCTTTTCGTATGTTTCCATGGCAGAAATGATCGCCGCGGCGGCATCCTCCACATAGAAAAACTCGCGGGTCGCCTCACCGGTCCCCCACACCTCGATTTCCTCTTCGCCATTTTCCACGGCATCGACACACTTCTTTATCAATGCCGGGATAACATGGGAGGATTCGGGATCGAAATTATCGCCCGGCCCGTAGAGATTAACGGGGAGGAGGAATATGGAATTAAAGCCGTACTGCCGGCGATAGGCCTGTGACTGGACCAGCATCATCTTTTTCGCCAGTCCGTAGGGTGCATTGGTCTCTTCGGGGTAGCCGTTCCAGAGATCATCCTCCTTGAATGGAACGGGGGTAAATTTCGGATAGGCACAGATCGTCCCGATGGCAACAAATTTATCGATCGTTCTCAGATAACCCTCATGGAGGAGTTGCGTCCCCATCATGAGATTTTCATAAAAGAGCGTTGCCGGATTTCGCTCGTTAAAGCCGATGCCGCCCACCTTTGCTGCCAGATGAATCACCACATCCGGAGAAAGCTCATCGTACATCCGCTTGACATTCGGAAGTTCAACAAAGTTATAATCGGGGAGATCGGCAACAAGAATATGTTTATATCCCTGACCGGCCAGTTTATCCGTCAGATGTTTCCCGAGAAATCCTTTGCCGCCGGTCACGACTATTCGTTTCGATCGTAAATCGGAATTCGAATATCGCAGATCCTTATTTGTCATTAGTCATTCCCTTCTGTTTCGAAATAAATCGTATATAACCGTTCACCAACTGTATACATCTCAGGCATTTATCTCGATATTGATTATACGTATCGCTTGTAATATATCCCTCATCACAGCAGATCTGTAAATGGTCCATAAGTTCATAAAGAGACCCTCTGCTCTGCCTGCAGAATTGCATATTTTCCTAAAAATGAAACCTGCCATACCCTTCGGCGATATTATTGGTTACCGATCGGGCCGCACGTATTATCTGGTATCGGTATTTCTCCTCCGCAGGCAGGCCTTTTATGACGGTTGTTAGAGAATTTCTCAGGTCTCTGCAGACCTTCCACATCTCTAGATCTTCAAAGGTCCTGATTCGCCTCTCCATGCAAACGTTAACCTAATAGCGTTTTACTTTCTACGCTCTTCGTTTTTCGCCTTCCGTTTTTCTTTTTACGATCTGCGATCTTCGTTTTACGTTTTACGGCCTACGACACCCGATTTCCCACACCAAAACCTGCATCAACAAGGGTCTTTTCCTTCCTTGCGTGCTCCATGTCGGCTTCGATCATCATGTCGATCAGTTCATCAAAGTCCACCTTCGGTTTCCACTGGAGTTTCTCACGCGCCTTCGTCGAATCGCCTAACAAGACATCAACCTCGGTCGGCCGAAAATACCGCTCGTCGATATCCACATACTTGGTGTAGTCGAGATCGAGCTTCTGGAATACCCTTTCCGCGAACTCACGGACGGAGTGCGTTTCGCCGGTAGCAACGACATAATCATCGGGCACATCCTGCTGGAGCATCAGCCACATCGCCTCAACATAATCACCGGCAAATCCCCAGTCCCTCTTGGCCTCGAGATTACCGAGGTAGAGTTTATCCTGGAGACCGAGTTTAATCCGTGTCGCCGCACGGGTGATCTTTCGTGTCACGAAGGTCTCCCCTCTTCGTGGCGATTCATGATTGAAGAGAATACCGTTGCAGGCAAAGATATTGTAGGCCTTTCGGTAATTCCGTATCACATAGTATGAATAGACCTTGGCCGCCGCATAGGGGCTCTGGGGTTCGAATTTCGTTGCTTCGCTCTGGGGCGGCGGCGCGGCGCCGAACATCTCACTCGACGAGGCCTGGTAGAATTTTGCCTCGATACCGGTCTTGCGGATTGCCTCCAGAAGCCTCAAAGTTCCAAGTCCCGTCACATCCCCGGTATATTCGGGCATGTCAAAGCTGACCCGCACATGACTCTGGGCCCCCAGATGATAGACCTCATCGGGCTTGATAGAACTGAGGAGATTGATAAGATGAGCGGAGACGGAAAGATCCCCGTAATGGAGATACATTCTCGCCTCGGGATCGTGAAAATCCTTGTAGAGATGATCGATACGATCGGTATTAAAACTGCTTGACCGTCGAATCAGGCCATGGACCTCGTACCCCTTCTCCAAGAGAAACTCAGCCAGATATGATCCGTCCTGCCCCGTAATTCCCGTAATAAAAGCCTTCTTCATATATGTCATTCCTCCATCGTATCCGTACTATCATATTCGTAGCATTTTGCTGTAATCTCGCCATGCTTGATACCAAAGATATCTATAACCCGCTACCTTTTTCATGTAATTGTCCTACTCTACTTCGATTCTATCGATATTCGCTTCAAGCGTCTTCGGGCCTATACCCTTAACTTTCATGATATCTTCAGGCTCTTCGAAAGAACCATTCATTTCTCGATACTGGACAATCCGCTCGGCATATTTCGGCCCGATTCTATCAAGCTTAACCAACTCTTCGACTGAAGCCGTATTAATATTGACCTTGTCCATCTCCCCGGCCAGAGAAAGCGGAGCCAGAGCGATCACGAAAGCGACAATGATGAAAAACACAAAGCATCTCTTACGTTTCATCATAATACCCTCCTTATTTTATGGATGGTAGCGGGTTATAGATTTGATGGCACGATTCCCTTTAATGAGAACACGCCTTTTAATAACTGGGGGGGCATACCTCGACAGGAACTCCTTCCGCATAGGGTTTCCATATTCCGTATGAACACCTCAACTCACCCGCTCATCGTGAGATATCTGTTTCGAATAGATAGAAGTGAAAGTAATGGAACGAAGATGTAACAATTACTGCAGTGCTTAGCTTACGATGCCCCCCTGTCTTTGTTGTATATAACGCGTATCCCTGTTCTTGTCAAAGAAAATATGTATAAATGATAAATACTTAAGGTGGACGGGGATTTTTTGCAAGCTATGCATCGCCTTTTTTCAGGTATCGCGTATCATCACTACATCCCCAGCACTGTGGGAAAAAAAGACGAAAAATGACACAAATAACCTCTCCCTCAATATACTCAAAAAAATCAATTTATATATCATATGGTTAAAATACCGTAGCTTACTGTATTAATGACTCAAATAAATATGGTGTTAGTTATTTCATAACAATAATCTGACAAAATTTTATCACCCTCTTTAGGCAGAAATATGATATGGGGATGTTACTTTGAACCTTTAGATGGCAGTTGCGCGAAAGTTACTAATAAGATTATTGCTATTGATATCTAAGAAATTCGCAAAGTGTCACTCGTACATTTCATTGTAATCGAATTCGCATCTCTTGAGCTGCGTGCTTTTGTTTAAGGGATATGAGGAAACCAAGGCGCTACGTATTTATCGTTGAATCTTTAGTCAAGTATTTAGAATCATTAACCAAAGCACAGTAGATATAAGTGCAGACAACTGATAGACAGCAAAGTTTTCCAAATTCAATTGTTTAAGGCTGAGTCTAATCTATGACTACTATTCTTGCTATCTTTTTTATTTCATTGCTAATTTCTCTGGTACTGACACCGCTCGCGGGAAAGCTCGGGGGCAAATTTGGCGGGCTGGATATTCCGAGCGAACGCAAGGTACACAGCCATTCTATTCCCAGAAGCGGCGGGATCGCCATTTTTTTTGCTTTTTTCATAACCCTGGCGCTTAGTACTCTCTTCATGACCGATGTTTCCGATCAACTTGTGCTGGATAGCAAAACCTGGTTCTTCGTGCTCGGAGCATTGATCGTTTTCGGTGTGGGAATCTTTGATGATTTTCATCGTCTTGGTCACAAGACAAAATTCCTTTTTCAGATTATTGCTGCCAGTGTTGCATTCTGGGGAGGAATTCGTATCGGCAATGTCGCGATCTTTGGTATGTCCTTTGAATTCGAATTGATGAGTTATTTTGTTACCGTTTTCTGGTTTCTCCTTATCATTAACGCGATAAACCTTATTGATGGACTTGATGGACTTGCCGCCGGGATCTGTTTTTTTGCCTCTTCTGTCATGATAATTCTTCTAACTATTAGCGGAAATTTTCTTTTCGCTATGGTATTTGCATCCCTGGCCGGCACTCTCCTTGGTTTCTTACGGTATAACTTTAATCCGGCCAGTATCTTCATGGGAGATGGGGGCAGCTATTTCCTGGGATATGCCATAGCCGGACTTTCAATCATGTGTTCAATCAAGACTCAGGTAGGAGCGGTAATGCTCATTCCGGTTCTGGCTCTGGGCGTTCCCATTTTCGATACACTCCTTTCACCTATTCGTCGCTTCGTTATTGGTCGAGGAATGTTCAGGGCAGACAAAAGCCATATCCATCACAAGTTGCTCGCTATGGGCCTGTCAACAAGAAAAATTGTTTTGATCACCTATGGCATCACCTGTGGTCTCTGCCTGTTCGCAATAATACTGGTAAATTTTCGTGACGAGTTTGCCGGGTTCCTTCTCATTATCCTGGCCGTGGGCGCATTCTTCTTTGTTCGGAAACTCGGCTATCTCGATTACTTTACCTCAGAAAAATTTTATGGATGGTTCAGGGACATTACGGATACGGCGGGATTCACACTGGAGCGTCGGAGTTTTCTTGACCTACAGATAAAGATATCGAAATCTGAGGATCTGAGGGATCTGTGGAAAAACACCTGTTGTGCCCTTGAGATGCTTGAGTTTGATATCGCCGAGTTCAGGCCTCAGGGCAAGAGTAATAGTAATTACACCGATAAATCTCATTTTGCAACATATTGGATGCCGGCAGAGGAACAGAGAAAAAATGGGGGCAAGGATGCGTTTTTCTGGAAAAGGGGTGAGACCGACGTGACGCAATACGCTCGTAAAGACGCCCTGCTAAAGTTGGAATTACCACTGGTTAATGGCAACAGGGAGCGGGCAATAGGTACCCTGTCATTGGTAAAAGATCTTAAGCGAGACCAGATTACCCATTATACACTCCGGCGTGTGGAGCATCTAAGGAGAACGATAGTACGGGTGTTGGGAAAATTTGAGGAAAAACAAGAGATAATAAAAGATTCGAGAACACGAGAAATAGAGACGGGAAAAAATCAGGGGACGATGGCAGGTCATGAAGGATGGCGACGAGATTGCAGAAACCGGGAAAGACTAAATATTAACACTTAAGAGGTTTAGAGAACGGGCTGTGGAAGTAATAGGCAGTATGAAAATCTTACTTGAAACTAACAGGTTGGACTAAATAATGGATAAATTCCCGTGTGATAATGGCTGAGTAAGCAAACTGATAAGCCTATAGATCAATAATTGCCTCAATTATTCTTTTTGCTGCATTACCATCCCATAGCTTTGGAACCTGACCTCTTTTTGAAGTACCTTTCCTGAATGTTTCATATTCAGAAAGAATACTCTGTTTCGTGATACCGACCAAGATATTTGTTCCTTCATCAATCGTCACGGGCCGTTCTGTGTTCTCTCTTATTGTAAAACAAGGAATACCCAGAGCCGTCGTCTCTTCCTGCAACCCACCACTATTGGTCATCAGCAGCTAGACATCTTTTCACACTTTAATAAACGACATATATGGCAGCAGGGGGAACATGTCAATAACGGAGTTATTAATACGATCCATCAGACAAAATGACTCAGGCATTCTGCCGCAATTTAGTTTCCTTAGAAAAGTATGGGGCAAACCACTGGGGAATTTTGCGGATTGGCTTAATGTGGACCGTCCAAGGATAAGGCTTAAGCCCATTCACAGACCAAGCTTTTCTGTCCATATGGTGTGCAAAGAAGCGAGTCTTTAGTGATGAATTGCTTTCCCCTCCAGCACGCATTTTTACCAGTATCTGTGGAATATAAGCAGTTGAGATTTTATATTTAACAAGAACCCTGAGCATAAACTCATAGTCGGCCGCGGAACCAAGATCCAACCTATAAGGGCCATATTTCTCATACACTTCTCTCCGCACAAAAAAAACTGGATGTGGCGGCATCCACCCCCAGTAAAAGCTTCGATCATTAATATTGCCTGATTTCCAGTATCGCAACACCTTAGAAGTATTTACAGAATCAACATAAATGAGGTCAGCGTAGCATGAATCCACATTTGGGTCGGAAAATGTTTCCGCAACTTTTGTTAAAACTGATGGGAGTGCATAATAATCATCAGAGTTTAAAATTCCAATCACATCACCAGTGGCTAAAACGATTCCCTTGTTCATGGCATCGTACATTCCGCAGTCGGGTTCTGAAATAATTCGCGCTACATGGGGATAATTTTTTACAATATCTAGGATACAATCACTGGAACCACCATCAATAATAATATGCTCAACCTCAACATTTTGCTGTTTCTTAATACTATCCAGGCAGTCTGGAATGGTTGAAGCACTATTTAAACAGGCAGTTATAATAGAAAAGGTGAGACTCATTTAATGATTCGTTCTTTAACCTTTACTGCGGGATTTCCAGCATAGACCATAAAAGACTCAGCACTCACAGACATCACCGAACCAGCAGTGACGACTGCGTGTGAGGCTATTGTTACCCCAGGGAGTATAACAGAATGTGCACCAAGCCATGCCCCATCTTCAATGACAACTGGCTTTACAACCAAGTCAAAAGAGGGATTATTCCAATCATGGTTGCCCGTACAAATATAAACACCTTGAGATATACAAACATTATTACCAATTTTTATCTGAGAAATAGAATCAAGCCAAGCATATTCACCCAACCATGAATAATCTCCAATCGTAAGGTTCCAAGGATATTTTATATTTATACTCGGTTTTAAGTTAACATTCTTACCGATTTTTGCTCCAAAAAGCTTTAGCAGGCAAACTTTTATAGCAGATGATGGAATTAACGCACTCTGCATAAAAATTGCGTTTACGAAATGCCACAAAATACGAATAGGGAAACTTCGACCTGGGTTATACCAAGAGTTATCGAATTGGGAGTTATACACACGCATATTTCTTCAACTTTCTAAACCTTGATTAATAGAAAACCTTATCTTATTTTGAGCTTGCTGCATTTCGCCAGATATTCATATAATATGGAAAAACTCTCTCAATAGAGAAATTTTGAGTAACCCGCTCAAACGCTCGACCAGCAATTGTCTTCCTCATATTTTCGTCACCCATCAACAGCTCCAAAGCGTTACATAACCCTATTTTATCCTTGGGCTCTATGAGAAATCCACATGTACCATTGTCTAGTATTTCCGGAATCGCCCCAACATGTGTGGCAATGATTGGCTTTTTTAGAGCCATTGCCTCAAGGACTACATTAGGAAATCCTTCAGTATAACTGGGAAGAACAAAAAGATCGGCTTCTGCCAGTAGATGCATAGCTTGCTGATGCGGAAGTTCGCCTAATAATTCGATCCCATCAGTCCGAAATTTTTCAAGCAAGTATCTTTTATAAGCGTCTCCGCTGGCTCCAATGATCTGCAACTGCCAATCTGTATGATCAATAAGCGACCAAGCTTCGATTAATTCTGCAATCCCCTTGGATGGGACAATCCAGCCAATAAACAGGGCGGTACGCTTAGATTTACAGGCCGTTTGTGGAAACGAAAGTGCAGACAAATCGACACAGTTAGGAACCATTTCGACCTTCACTTGGGGCAAATTTGCTCTTATCGTATTCTCAGTCTTCCTATCAATGGCAATAACTGTTTGCACATATTTCAACACCCACGCCATGAGTCGCCATTCTAAGCGCTGTAGACCGGCTATTTCAGGAACACGCCCGAAATGGATATGATAAACAACCGGAATTTTTAAAGCCTTTGCGATAAGGACAAAGCTTACATCTCTTACAATGGCAAACTGGCCAGACGTGATGAGATGCATAACTTCTATTGGCTTAGTGCACAGAAGGCGAATTAATCTCAGACAATCCCTGACTAATTGCGTTCCTCCGCCGATAATCCGCTTCCATAACGTTATATCATTTATAGCACGCCAGCGCGGCGCAATATCTATGAGAGAAATATGAACATTGCTACATTTTTGTGCATACGAGATTATCAGCTTGGACCAATGGCTAATACCACCACAAGGAGGTGGAAGTGGCGTCACTATACAGATATTAAATGTTTCTTTTAACATTTTCTCTTTTCTTATGTTCTAGTCAGCTATGCTTATATGCATTCTGCGCGTATTACCTTTATGTTTGTTCATCGAACACTTCTTACTGATTTGGATGATCCTTTGTCACATTGGCTATAATCAAGCAGCATTTCATATTCTGAGACATATCTCTCGGGATCAAAAGCTCTTTCTGCAAATTTTCTAGCTTCAACACGCATTTCTTGTTGTGCTTCGCCGGAAAGCAAAAGAAATTTCTTTACTGCCTCTGCTATTTCCTTAGGAGACCTTGGATCAAACAAATAACCCGTCACACCTTCTTGAACGAGAAACCGGGCATCAGCTACATCACTCATGAGAACAGGGCAACCAACTGAGAGCGCCTCGCAAACCGCATTGGGAAGCCCTTCCCATAATGATGGCAGAATCAGAGCATCCGCTTGGTTGAGAACAACCTCTGGCGCTTGAGTGGGCGGATGGAATCGAACAACCGAACTTATACCAATCTTATCACAACAGGTTTTATCCCGGTATAGCCAGCCTGGTGCTGCTTCTCCACCAAACCACTCTATAAAAAAAGTTGGCAGCGTATTATCATCCAATAAAAATTTTACCGCCTGGGCCAACTTTTCAAAATTCTTTTGTTCTTTGTGACTGCTCAAAACCACAAGATTAAACCCACTACTATTAGGGCTCCTTTTCATAGGTCTAAAGCGCTCAAGATCCACTGCATTATAAATTGTATGGAGTCGTCCCCGAAGTGCAGGGACTTCACTTTCAATTTGGATTCGGTTGGCAACCGAGTTCGTCGTTACAACATCCGCAAGTCTATGGGATTGCAGTAGCAATCGTGTCGGGTATTTTACATAATTCGGCGGTATTGCATTGCGTTCACTTACAACCAACCGCCATCGCTTATTGAAAAAGGATGCTATTTCTGCATAAAAGGAAGGTGCTTCCTGGAATACTATCACGCCATCAGTGTTAAATTTGCGAAGCAAACGATGCAACGCAATGGGACGAAACAACTTCGGCCAGTTATCAAACCGTACCCTTGCTACACCTGCAGCTACGAGGTCCGGCGTAAAATGTTCCCCAGCATTGTATGTAACAAAAAGCACTTCGTGCCCCTTCCTTTTCAATAGCACCGCCAGAAGCGAAAGCTGGCGTTGGGCACCACCTGAACCGAGACAGTCTGTGAAACAAATTATTTTCATGTTTGAATTATTAGCATTGGATAAGATTAGAACATGCCTATGTCGTAGAAGAGACCGCTTCCATTTCTTTTATGATTATGATCCTTTCTTTTCTGAGAAAGTGTGAATATGAGGCAATGATGCCTATCAAGGGCCACAATTCGCGCGACGAGTATAGAACTGCAGTGGCATTAAAGAACAAAAGAATCAACAGAAAGAAAAAGCAACTAAATATTTGTGTAGATTGAATTTTAGAAAAAGAAATTTTACTTTGAATATATAATTTTTTTAGCAACAAGATGAAGGCACCAAAATATAGTGCAAATCCGATAACGCCAGCAGAAACGAGCACTTCTGATATCGTTGAATGGGAATAGGTACACAAATTGTTATAATCTCGGAAGTTGTCATGTCCGATGCCGACGAAAATGGAAATAAAGTTTTTAAACCATACATCAATCGCGGTTGTGAATAGATATAAACGTTCTCCAGGAGATCCCGTATCTGTGAATAAAATTATTCTCTCTAAACGGAAAAAAAAAGGTGACTTGTAAATTAGATATAAGGTCGCAACAACAAAACCGAAACCGGCAATACCTATTAGAACCCTTTTTCCTAAAGAGCGTTCGTACTTTTTGTAAAATGTCCAGACAGCAGATATGGCAAATAGCGCAATTCCAATCATACCTTTTAGCGAACCACTAAAATAGGTCATAAAGAGGGCTATACTTGCAAAAGCTATACAAAGTAATTTGATTATGTTCCCTGTCTTTTTATTGAAGATCAGAGTAAAAGATACCCATAAGACAGTGATCGCATAGATAGCCGCGGTGTTGGCGTTGGCCAAAGTACCATCGAATCGATCCATCTCCGTTATTCTGATTGCAGATCGTAGGTATAATAGCGTTTCATAATTCAAGTATGCGACAAAAAGAATCGACGTACCATAGATAAAGAGTATATTTTTGAAATCTCTATCATTTTTTATTAATTGTGTGACGCACAGGACAATTAAACCAACCTTCACCGAAGTTAAGAGTGCCTCATAGTTATTTCCATTCCCAACAAGCAAAGTGGTGATTACCAGCCAGAAAACAAAAAAACCATAAAGCCTTATCTCGGCTGGAATATTAACTTTCCTAGATCTAATAACATCAAGAACAGCATACAAGCCAACCATGATTCCTAAACACTGAGGAATATAATTTAACTCCAGATCGATGGCATAGGAAAAAGTCGGCACACTGAACAGGTAGACACCGACCAGATAGCTCCCCAGAGTGGCTTTACGTCGAGGTGAATTTTCTATGCCGATGGTGCCATATTTCATGTCGTTTTCTCAGCATTTATCTCGTGATTGTGCTTCTGCTAAGAGGTCCTCAAGGATTGCATCCTGCGGCCATATTGTCCCTTCATGCCATTGCAGATTCATGTCCCAGTAACCTTGGCAGTCTCTCACTGCGGAAGAAACGTAACAATAGCTGACTTCAACAATCAGTGGCTTTGAACCTTTCCCTTCAATGAAATCAAACGCCATGCTTTGTGATTGAAGCCTTGCAGCGACTTCAAAAGCAATCTTAATGCATTGAATGTTGATTTGAGACTGATCGTAAACAATATCACCGCTTCCAGATGCTCTGAAATCATCCTTTCTCACCAAGCGCCTAAAAGTAAAAGCTCTGTTTCCAATGACAGTTACACGTGTGTCACAATCATTGTTAGCAATAAAATCCTGGAAATAAATATAGCCCTTCTCACGGTCACGTTTTTTATTGTTTTCATAAATGTTAAACAATGAAGTTGGCAGCCTTTTGATCTTTCCAAGATAGTCTCTCTGATAGATCGTATTTCGTAATTTTGTTGTCAAGTCTGAGAAATAACCGGCTCTCACCTTGAAACCCCGATTAAAAGCTGTTTTGATCAGTTTCCGTGCTTCTGAATGGTTCTGCACCAATTTTACATTTTCAGAACCGGCACCGGTTCGCAATTTGAATACTTTGGGAAATTCTATTTCTTCAATCCAATCCATAGCTTCCTTCTCATCAAAAAAAACATATGAAGGTACAAGGGGTGCGTGAATCGACTCCAACAAATATTTCTGGCCAACTTTATCATCAAAATGCCAGCATGTATTGCTGTTCGGAAATATTTTTATTCCCATGTTTTCCAACGAAGTTATTAATTGACGAGCGAACAAAATTGCCTTGGGATCTGCGTGATGCCAGTGCCAGAGCAAAATATCAAAAGATTTGAGCTGGTCGATAATGTTGTTGTCATAACAGCTTACCCGTTTGTATGGGATACGCTTCTCTTCGCAGTATTCGATCCACCTGTCCGAGAAACTTCCTGGTCTATCATGTATGGCTATATTAACTGATGTGTGATTCATCATGAATAAATTCTTTATTTCAGGTATGTTGATACTATTTCAAGGGCCGCCTCTTTGTGGGCTTCGCATCGGAGCATTTGCTTGACATTCTCTAATTGTGTTTCTCGATAAAAATAATTCAACAATCCAAGCCTGCGGAGAATCGCTGTCTTGTATCTTCCAAATCCTGATATCTTTGTTAGGTAATATTGATGTCGCTCCTCGACAAACTTTTTCCACTTTAAGGCAAGCTGCTTCTCGTCAGCCAAGATTCGACTGATTCCATTTATCTTCTCAGTTATTTCTCCGCTTAGCCTTGTATCGACGGTCAATGTCCCATCTTTGCACTGCTCGTAGGGTAAGATTTCAAAATCCAAATTATCAGCGGAAATTCTCAATAGGACAGCATATCCCTCATGCCAAAGGCTAGGCATTTTATCCTTGGTTGGAAAAAAGAAATTGCCTAAGCTATAGAAAATGGGAACCCCCTTGTGCTTTTCATAACCCCCAATGCAATGCGTATGATGCGCAATGACAGCCGAAGCGCCGGCTTCAGCATAAAACCTATAACGTTTTAAGGTCTCGGGGCTTGGATAATGATAATGTTCATGACCACCATGCACAATAACGAGTATATGGGCGGCATGGTTCCGGGCTTCTTGAATTTGATTGAAGTTGTCGATCAAATTCATCGGATTGGCACCGCCATGCTCTGGCTCCGCGCAGGAATACTCAATTTCGGCAAAGTTAACAATGGCCAGTTTAACATCCTTGATTTCAAGATACATTGGCTTCCGTGCTTCCTGTAACGACAACCCGGCGCCTACATAAGAAAGTCCGTTTTGTTGCAAGGCTTGCAATGTATCCAATAGCCCCCGTTGGCCATAATCAAAGATGTGATTATTCGCAAGGGTCATCATATTGAAGCCCGCTTCCTTTAATAGGGTTGCCACTTCGGGGCCTGCCTTAAGATTAGGTCCGATTTTTTTTATACTTTCATTCGAAGCAGTTAGAGGGCATTCCAGATTTGTTATAGAAAAGTCGGAATCGTGGATAATTTCGTACAAATCACCGAATATGGCCTTTACGGTTGTTTTTTTTAACAGAGCATCTGTCGGCACGGCGGTCGGGCAAAAATCCCCGGTAAAAATTACATTTATTCCATTAGAAAAATTATTGCTCAGTTTCACTTTCCCGGTTTTTATCTGACTTAAATAGTTGCTCATATCTTAATTATAAGTCTTTGTGAAAATTATTGATAAATAGATGGAAACGAATCAACGCAGGGCAATGGGATATGAATCTATACCAAGGCATTCGGTTTTTATTACTTCTTGTTACATTATTAATAGCATCCCTAAGATATGAGCGAAATAAAAGTTCATCATACAGACACTTAGAGCTATTTATGTAGTTCCTAAGAAAGATAGTCGCCCAATGGGCCACTGGCTTCGCAAAACCCACGTTGTAGAATGGCTGAAAAAACATAGTATGAATGAACCAGGTTACATCAAAATACTGAGTCCCCAAAGTTGCATTTCCACCCCATACTTTGGTCATCTGCCAATCTAAGATAACTAATTCATTACTATGAACATCATAGTTGACATTTACTGTATTAAAATCGCCATGAATAAAAACCTTGTTTTTTTCTGGTCCCTTCCATGCATAAGGAAGTTCAATAACCATATCTGATGGTAACTTCAACTCATTATGAATGGTAGCGAGTGTTTTGCCAATATGAGCTATCAAATCATCAAAGTTATTACCATAAGAAAGGACCGACCTGATGCTTTGAATATTGTTTATTCTTTCAAGTTTGGCTTTACCGGTAGCAGGATCGTAATCCAAGACTTCCGGAACACGAAACAATTTACACGCTTTACCTATTTCATGCGCCTTCCGCGTTTTTTCTACCTCAACAGACATTAATTCAGGCAAATCCTGTTTTATGACGTAATGTGAATGAATTGTAATTTTCCGATCAGGCACAATTTTTTGCATGGACACTTTAAATACTTTCCTGTCTTCCCATAGAGTTAGCAGTTTTTGATTGAATCTTTCGCATTACATCAGTCAAAAAGGTAATATCTTTTCGTTTGTATTTCCATACGTCAATAAAAGTCAGGCTGCTTATTGAATGAAATTTTTTAATGAGAACAAAAGAACTGACAAAGTAACCCAGGGTCATGGCCCAAGCTGCTCCAGGCAAGCCCATTAGGGGTAACAAAACAGCTAAAAGCACTAAATTTGTAGCTACTCCCAACACTACAGCGATAGAAGAAATACCTGGATGATTGGTACCATTGAAATAAGGTATTGTTATTTTAGAGATAGATCTGACGAAGATGCCGGGCGCAAGTATCCACATCAGAGGTACTATAGGCAAGAAGGCGGGTGAGAGTAGAATTTGAACAAGTGGCTTGCTAATAAGTAAAAGTATAATAATAATTGCTCCACAAACGGTTCCTGATAATCGAACACTCTGTGCAACCAGCGAAGCTCGTCCATTGGAATCGACAGCAATACGGGGCAATAATACATCGTTCAATACATCTGGGATCATAATAACATACGCCATTAATTGTGTAGCAACAGCAAAAAATCCAATTTCTGAGCAGGAAACAAAAAATGCCAGTATAACTGTTCCGATCCGAAAGTTTAAAATGTTACTGAATCTAGCAAAATAATAGCGGATTCCATATGAAAATATAAGGCGAACGTGATTTATTGATGGCCAAGTTAATATCACTCCATATTTCTTGCGCAAGAAAATAAAATTCAAGGCAATTACTATTAAGCCTGTAAGGAATATAGCAGTCAGGGCACCATTAACGCCCAGGCTAAATATCCCGACTAAAATAATTACACCAATTAATTGAGCAATGGATTGAAGAACCGAAAATATTGCCATCCATTTAAATTGACGCAAGCCAATTAGCAATAATGGGAAAAACGAGGTTAACATAGAAACTGGAATAAAGAATAGTGCGAGGTAAAATGATTCCTGGGATGCCTTAGTGAAAAAAGATAGACGCGTTTGCATCAAAATTATTCCAAGACTGACAGCCAACAGGCTTCCTGCAATAGCATAACTCAATGCGACAGAGACGCCGTCAGAAACGCTCATCTTATTAGAAGCAACATAGTATTGAACAGCCACATCTATGCCAAACCCGCATAGAATACCTAACAACGAAGCAAAAATAATACAAACGGCATAAGAGCCACGACCATCTGGAGCTAAAAACCACGCCAAACAACTTTGCATCCCAATACCGACAAGTAATGTAACGATTTTGGCGGAAAAGATAGTAATTGTGTCCTTTGTACCTGATGTCATAATTTTTTTTTAATCTCCATAAGTGAATCACTTTTCTTACAGACAAAAATAAGATATTGGGACAAATCTCTGCAAAATGGACATGCTGATGCTATACTTTCAATGAATCTTAGGACTGGCGTTGGCAGAATATAATGATTTTCTGTTATTGGTAATAAACCAACATGATAGACCTCGACAACTTTCAAACCTGCTTTTTTTGCTAAATTCTGCGCTTCATAGGAAGTCAGGCCTCTTTCATAACCTCCTCGCCGCAAAACTCGAACTAATCGATTCAACAAACTCAGTGAATTCTTGTGACTATTAAATATAAGATAACCATCTGGGGAAAGTAAACTCGATAAAATAGTTATAGCTTCTCTACGTAAGGAATCTTGCGCATTCGGGAAAAAACGAAAAGCAGTAATCAAATTATATTTACAATTAGCCATAATATCATCACGAGTAATATCGGCCTGAATCAATTTTGCCCGTTTGACACTCTGCTTAGCCACATTAAGCATACTGGTCGCTACATCAATGCCTGTAGCTGTACTCACCCGGTCTTCTAAATAGGCAAGAATCCTTCCCGTACCACAAGCAAAATCAAGACAATTAATCTTTTGGTTGTCATAATGTTGTTTAATGATACGATTAAGAATATTTTGTTCGCATTTCCAAATAAATGCTCTATATGGATATTTCTTAAAAGATTTATCGTAACTTTTCCCCTTGCTCGGCGCTTGGTGAGATAAGCGATAATCTATTTCTTTTTTATGCATCGTCATTTTTTATTATAAAGGGATGAACGTATAGTTTTTCCACAATCAGGTTTTCACCGTTGACAATGGAAGTTCTCCTACAACATTCCAGGAAACCCACTGGGATTATTACACTGCCACCTCCATGTGTCGGCGCACATATCCGATAAGGAGCGAAGGGCCTTCCAGCCCAACAGATTTTGAGCGAGGGAAGGATCGGCATAGCATTCTGCGATGTCGCCTGGTCGGCGGTCTGCTATCCGATAGGGAATCGTTTGCCCGGATGCTTTTTCAAATGCCTGCAAAATCTCAAGAACGCTGTATCCCCGACCTGTCCCAAGGTTTACCACCAACGGGGCTGAAGAAGGAGACGAAGCGGTTTCCTTAATTTTTTTTAGGGCAGCGATATGGCCTTCAGCCAGATCCATGACATGGATGTAATCCCGAACTCCTGTACCGTCTCGCGTTGGGTAATCATTACCGAAGATGTTTAGTTTCTCACGGCGTTTTACGGCCACCTGACTTATAAAGGGCATTAGATTATTGGGAATGCCCTGAGGGTCCTCACCGATCAGTCCACTCTCATGTGCACCAACGGGGTTGAAGTATCGTAATAAGGCGATTCGCATGTTTGGATCAGAAACGAAAAGATCTTGGAGAAACTGTTCAACAATGAGCTTTGTTCGGCCGTAGGGATTTGTTGGTGCCAGGGGAAAATCTTCCCGGATTGGCACCGTAGGAGGATTTCCATAAACTGTTGCTGATGAACTGAATATGAGTCTCTTAACGTTCCGGGCTTTCATAACCGAACAGAGGGAAAGTGTTCCGTTAATATTATTATCATAGTATTGTAGTGGTTCAGCAGCTGACTCACCCACCGCCTTGAGACCGGCAAAGTGAATAACGGCCCTGATGGGATGCTTTTGAAAAATGGTATCAAGGGCATGGCGGTCCCGCAGGTCAATTTGATAGAAGTGTGGGCTCTTTCCTATTATCGCGCTAATACGGTCGAGTACGGAAATCTTACTATTGGAAAGATTGTCAACAATAACGGGGGTAAAGCCTGCCTTAATGAGGGCAATCACGGTGTGGCTGCCGATATAGCCAGTTCCTCCAGTGGTAAGAATCATGAATTTACTTGTTCCTATTTCTTCATTTGTAATAGGGGGCTTTTTGTTGTCGTATCATTTCGGCAACCTTTTTTGATCGACAGCAATGTCGTCAATCTTCTTTGACAATTCGTGATTTTTGAATAATTAAGAGTATTCTGGATCTGTCATATTGGGTTCCGCATCCGTATGGAATATGATGATTCGACATTTCTATGTTTAGATACTTGAGTTCGCCAATTGGTTGATGGAGCGCATATTTTCTGCCAAATTCTAAAAAATCAAAGGGTATTCATTCTTCCAATTCGTCATAATCTAGTTAGCAAATGTTTTATCGAGAAATTTCACTCTATAACTCGAACTTCAGTCTAATATTTTTAAAATGTGATGCCTTTCCATTGAGGCATTCCGGGGGAGATATTATACATGATAATCATAGTTTGATCAGAGAGATTATATTTTTAACTCAGCTTTCTCATGTCATAAATAATAGCTGAATTTCTCAAATGGATGTAATATTTTCAATAAAGAAAGGGATAGGCACAAATTATTTAATACAGTGCGGCACGCATATTAAGCATATCATTAATTAAGAAGTGAGAGATGGAAATACACAGGTTATAAGTCTCAGATGAGACTTATAACCTGTTTTTATCGATTAGGGATTTTTGTTAGGAATATATCTTTCTGCTGGCAAAGATTCCAAGGAGGCCAATGCCGAGGAGAATAATAGCAATCGGTTCGGGTACAGGGCTAGATGGAGGATCAGAAACCAAATCTACCGACTCTGTTCCAAAGGTAGAAAATATTGACCCGTTGCTATAAGGATAATACCAAAACTCAATAGCAACACTACACAAAAGCGAATCGGCTGTCCCTGATAAGATATTGACGTCATCCCATAAAATGTCTATGTTACCATCGTGTCGCGTAATGTTTGCAGAGGCTAACCCACTTAAAGGTAAGGTATCATATCCTGTCCATATATAGTTTTTACCTGCTGAAGCAACTTCCCCTCCCCCAGCACCTACACGATCATCACGATACCCGACACTTGCAATTATATAATTTTTTTCATTAAGCAAACTTAAGGAAATCTTCTGCATTGCAGTTAAGCTTTCTTCGGAGTCCCATGAAAAATTGAAGTCAACTATAAAATCGGCAAGCGGATCTATTGTCTGAGTAAGCCTGACTCCGGCCCATTCAAAATCATTAATCGGCACGATATCGGTGACTGTCAACTCAGTCCCGCTCTCTTCATAAGTCCAGCCTGAGGCGTTAATATAGGACACATTCCATGCTGTATCCAAATCACCGTCATCAAAGTCGTCATACAACAAAGTATCCGCAAAGGAAGGTATTGCAGTAATGCTCAGGAAGAAAGCTGCCACCACAATTATAAAAATTTTGGATTTCATAATCGAACTCCTTTGTGATCTATAAAAACGTACTTACTGAAATTGGAGCAATTAACGTGCCAATTTTACAACCGCTTGTTAATGCTTACTATTTCCTAACTACGCCTTTTTTCGATAACCCTAAAAGTGTAAAGAAACCTGACACTAAAAAAGTTACTTATCTTGTCTTTTGGCATATAAGTACCCGTCCATATTGGATATTTTTAGTTTTTTAAAAATGTAAATAATCCTGACAGTTTGACCATATTCAGACAGTGCGGAGGTTAAGGAAAATATTTTTTCTCTTCAAATTCACTAATATTTTTTACTTTTTTATGATATTTTTAAATATATCTATTTGTTATTATTGAAAAATAAATTTTTTTGATTTTAAAATTTGAGGTTTAAATATTTTTCAAATCATCTAATTTATAGCAGAATTAAAATTGTTCGAGGTCAATATCCTCTCCAGTCAGAATGTATAATCAAACTCTACCGCTAAAAAATGATTTTCTTTTTTACTGTCATTCACGTTCATATAGTGATCGATATCTTCGTATGAGTACATGACGGTGAAATGCGATCGCTGCTTTATATTGAACCCAGCTTCACAGAAATACTGATATTTTTCCTGGGGATATGCATAGCTCAGCCCGTTTCCCTCTTTGTCGAATCCCACTTTGTAATGAAATCCGTTATTAAATCTCTGTGACAGTTCAATAAAGAGATCGTCGGAGTCGGTACCCGCATGATGGCCAAAGATCCTGCCATCCTGTCTCATGGGCCACATGGAGTGTGTATACCAGACACGCCTGACATCGTCTCTGCTCGGAGATAGATCAGCATATTCCGCCCTGAGATTAAGGCCACTTACTTTGAAGATATCATACAGCGCCATCCCGACAAGATATGCCCTCCTGTCGGGAGGATATCCATCGTCTTCTCCGCCTACCTCCGTATAACATTTAACCGATTCAGCGATCGGAACTACGTTAGATAGATTTGGTATCGTCAAGGCCAAATCGACAGCGAATTGTTTGTTACTGTCACGTTTATCAAAACTTCTGCATTCATTGCTGAACATGATATAGAGATAATCCGAGATATCGAGACTCTCGATACCGGGTCTCTCGCCGCCAAAATGCGCCAGGTATGACGTCCCCACTTCCACAAGGGGATGGGGTTTGAAATCGAACCTAAGCCCCATGAGCTTCGAATGTGGCGGAGGATCTTCAGGGGCACTGTCCATATCCAGTTGCGCTACAAAGAGGTTAAATTTAAAGGGCCCCAGATAGCTGAATATCCACGGGAGAAGTGTGCTCCGAGGATTCGACAGCTTGATCATATCAAAGGGTTTCGCGTTATTTGATATGAGAAGGGCGCCATGGTATCCCGGCCCCCACCAGAGGGAATCTCGCCCCGCTTCGAGTTCAATATTGTGAAGGGTAACCTTCAGATATCCCTTGTGCAGTTTGACGCTGGTTTCATCATTTCCATCAATATTATTGAAGGATTCATTGCAGGTTAGCAGTGGCTCAATATAAAAAGAAATATACTTCCACAACCTGCCATTCGATTGAAAGCGTACCGCTGCATTGTGGCCGTCATAATAGTCAATCCCCTCGTTATTGAATATTGAATATTTGCCGTCCAGTAAATGGTAGCTTACGGAAAACTCTTCCACCGGTTTTATAAAGGTATCGGGCGCACTATCTTGATTCCTGGCCTCATCTATCTCATCACCATATTCTTCTGACATGCTCTCGAGACGCTCTGCGGCGAAGGAAGTGGTATTTTCTTCCTCGATAGTTTCAGTAGCCTCAACCAGTAATCTGCCCGCCTCTGATCTTGTAACGGGCCTAGTCGACGAAGTATCGCTCTTTATGAGACCTTCCGCAATGAGGATGTCTAGATCCTCATAAAAGGACGATTGGATGGGGATATTTATGGAGGCATGTGCTGTGGCAGTACAGAGTAAAGCGATAACTACGATAATTGAAAAACAGGGACAGCAACCATTTTCCTTGCGGAAAAAAGTAGCAGTCCCCATTTTCAATTTGATGAGTTGATAAAGAGTTTTTTTCATGGGTTTAAAATGGGATAGCCCTCTTTGCATGTGCGGCGACACATGAAAAGATTATTATAAGAGATTGCCGCGTCCCGATTTCACCGGGACTCCATGACATAGAGTTAAATGATTAAGTAGCCTGTTAATTTATGGCATCAAGAAAAGCGCCCATAAATGGGCATGCTACAGTAAAACACGAGATTGCTTCATCCCCCGATAAGTATCGCGGATTTCGCAATGACCGGGGAAACGCCTGATGAATCAGGCAGTTACATTAGAAAAACGAGATTGCTTCGTTTCACTCGCAATGATAAAAGGCATAGTATATGGCCTGCCTATGTCCGTCGCGACTGTTTCTTGTCACGGAAGAGACCCACCAATTTTTCGACGCCTCGTTTCGACTCATGCCGTTTCTTTCTCTTCTTTCCTGTTCTCTCGCCTTGATCATCATAGCTGTAGTAGTACTGGTAATAATATCGATAGTAATATCCATCTCGCTTAATGTCTACGTTGTTCAGGACGAGACCAAGCATCTTATCATCGGGTATAGATTCCATTGTCTGCCTGAGGGCGTTTTTTTCCGTCTCTTCGGCATTGACAACGACAACCATACCATCGATCTGACTTGACAACACCAGCGAATCACTCACCGACAGGAGAGGTGGACCGTCAAAAAAGATGTAGTCGTATCTATCCGACAGGGTATCGATGATGCTTTTCATCTTGTTAGAACCGAGCATCTCATTTGGGTTGTGCGGGATATCACCGGAGCAGATTACATCCAATCCGGATATCGGAAGGTTTCTCGTAACATCGCCGATAGCCTTTTCAACATCTTGCGCCATGATGATATTGGAAAGCCCGGGCGTTCGCTTCTCGCTGAAGAGCCTGTGGAGACGGGGACGTCGCATGTCGGTGTCAATAAGGAGAACCTTCTTCTCCGCCTGGGCAACGGAAACGGCGAGATTTGCCGCAAAGAGTGTTTTTCCCTCTCCGGGGAGAGAACTGGTGACGCCGATCAATCGCTTTGGGGTATCGAATGATGCAAAAAACACGTTTGTCCTGATGGTTCTGAACGCCTCGGATACATTTGCTTTCGGCATTGTATGGGTGACAAGTTCTCCACCCTTTGCCTCCGCAGTAATACCATCAAACTTTGTAATGGAGCCTAAAAGCGGCGCGTCGGTAACCTCCTTAAGGTCATCGGGATTCTTGACGGTATTGTCGAGGAACTCAAGGAAAAAGACGATTCCGACTCCCAAGAAGAGGCCGAGAAAAAGGGCAAGCAGCATGGTAATCGCCGGTCTTGGTTTGATCATCTTGGCCGCTCCAGCTGTATCAACCACCCAAACATTCCCGATTTCGCTTGCCTTTATTATCTCAAACTCCTGCTTCTTCTGGAGAAGAGAGGAATAGGCACTCTGCTGAACCCCGGCCTCCCTGGTCAGCTCGGCTAATCTCTTTTCGGCATCGGGCAAATCCTTGATCCTCTTTTCATAGGAGGAGATGTTATCACTGATAGATTTCTCATTGACCTCCAAGGATGCGATGACCGATGAAAGCTCGGAGTCGATCTCGTTCTTTGCCGCTTTGATTTGTTCAGCCGTCTCCACAACGAGGGGGTGTTTTTCCTTATAATTAATCTTCAGGGTAATCATGCGCGACTGGAGCTCGGAAAGTCTTTTGGCGAGGGCGTTCAACCGCTCATTTTCTATACTGGCGCCGAGGGCAACGATACTGTTATCCGACATGTCGGCGGCCTTTGTATTCGCGATAAATTCGGCCTGTTTTCTCAAGCTTTCGCTCTTTTTCAACTCGGCGTCGGCATCGATTAACTGCTGTAAGGTTACCCGCGCGTCATCACTCAGCGAAACGAGCTTTTCCTCTTCCTTGAACACCATCAGCCTGCTTTCAGACGACCGGAGGCTCTTGTTGAGTATCCCAATCTGCTCATCGATAAAGGAGAGAGCCCGCTCAGCATCTTGCGTATTCTTCGAAATGGCGAGTTTCTTGTATTGCGAAACGATGGCATTTACCTTTGCCGTGGCAATAGAAGCGTTCAGATCGGTGGCCGAGATCCTGACCAGTTCGGTATTTTTAACGGGTGAGACGTTCAGGCTTTCCTGTAAACCTTCACTGGCAATGGCCAGGGGATGAACATGGAATTTTATTTTCTTACCCTTCTGGGCGTGGTCACCCTCGACAAGGATGGCAAAGCCCGGACCGAAGAATGGGACATTCAGCTTCCCCTTCTCCGCAAGCGTCCCGCTCTTATCTCCCGTAATCGTATATGAATCGGAATCTTCCAATTCAAGAACATAGCGCTGTTCTTCGGCAACGGCACCGACGCTGAGCGGTTTGATGGAAATCGGCTTTGTTGTTCTTTTCTTTGCAATATCCTCCTCGGATGAGAAAATTTTCGCCAGCTTTTCCTTCAACCGATCGATGAGAAGACCTATCATTTTGTGCTCCGGTTCCACCTGGAGCTGGTAGTTGATGGCCCTCGCCGCCTTTTCAGAGACGGTGCGGCTTTTTAGTATCTCAACCTGCGTCTGGATCATGGCTTTCGGCAAGCTTCCTCCCCCGGCAAAGCTCTCTTCCAAAAGGCTCTCTATATTTGTCGAGCCGCCCCCTTTTTTGTAGATCTGGATCGTCGATTGGGACTTATAGACGGGTGCTGTCATTAGCGTTATGAGAAGAGCACCGAGCAGTACTACAGCGGCAATAATGCCGATCAGCCGTTTTCTCCGCAGCAAGACACTCAGAATGCTGCGAAGATCGATTTCCTCATCAATATAGTTCATATTGTCCATATTTAATGGTCCTTTGGTGAAAAGTTAGGGGTTCCACCGGTCGTTCAGAATGGTCTGAACAACTCGTGTCGATGTCAATGTGGGGAGCACCTGCCTGAGGAAGACATTCCAGTCTGCGATAGCCGTCCTGGCAACATAAACAATATCTCCCCGTTCGAGTGAGAATCTCTCCGAACTTTTCCCCTTCATCATTTCGATAACATTTACCGAATAAACCCTCGGGTCCTGTGAATCCCCCCTGACCACAACAACCTGGGATCGGTTGGCAGTCTCTTTAAAACCCCGGCATGAGCTAATCGCTTCCATGAGATCGAGGGGATCGGTAAAATACCTGACCCCCGGCACATTAACCTCGCCGACGACAAAGACCTTGTTCTCATTGTTGCTCGGGATATAGATAATATCACCATGATTCAGGAGGATATTCTGATTCATGTCGCCATAGTCGAGGAGTCGTTTGAAGTTTATCGGAAGGACGTCATTATCTCTGGCCAGGTATGCCATATAGAGATTTGCCCTTTCCGCGTTGATTCCCCCTGCCCGTGACAGTGCATCGAGAACGGTCGAATTTCTGTTTGTCTTGTACCTGCCCGGGGTTTTGACCTCACCGAGAAGAACGATTTCTTTGAGGGGTTCCGATATGACGATGGTGTCCTGCGGGTGAAGGATGACATTCTGGCTGGTATCGCCATCTTCGAGGAGGACCTTCAGGTTGACGGGGATTATAACGTCATCCCGGATAATGTAGGATTCCGCAAGGTCTGCATCGGACTCTATGGAGACGACGGACAGGATCGAGAGGAGCGTCCGGTCACCCCTGAGGGTATAGGTCATGGTGGCAGGGCCGACGTAGGTCTCTGGTTTAACGACAGCCCCCACGATCGATACCTGCAGACTGTTCGGAACCTTACAGGTTACGGTGATCTGAGGATCCTTTATGTAGGCATCGTACTTTTCCGCTATGACGATCTTGAACTCCGGAATATCCAGCCCTTCGGCATGAATATCTCCTATCAGTGGCAGCGACACGTTGCCGTCCGACCTGACGGGCACATCCATCGATATGTCTTCGTTTTTCCATACGTAAATACTGAGAATATCATCGACGCCGATCCTGTATGTGACCTCGACGTCACCATTTTTCGGCAGATTCTCCGGCAGGACAATTGTCTTGCCCTTGAATCTGGCCCGGAGATAGTCCTCCTTCGTCAAGACACGCTTCTGCAGTTCGATCAGCTTCTTCGTCCCCGTCTCGAGCGAGGGGGTGGGAACGGTCCGAGCAAACGATGGGACGTGAGATTCCTGCGAGACCTTCGCGACAGGTGAGGTTGCCTTGACGATCCATTTGTGCGTTTTTTTATCCCACGTGAGCTGCGAACTCTTTTTGTCTGTTGATGAAATATCTCTTATTACCGGGTGGGCACATGCCACGACAAAACATACCAATACAGACATAACGATGATACTCGAATACCTTTTCATTGTGATGGCCTTTGGAGACTTTTGCATAACTACGTATTCTGTCATTGCGAGGAGCAGGGCGACGCGGCAATCTATTATGAATACAGGGGGTTAGAGATTGCTTCGCTTCGCTCGCAATGACAATTTGGCATTATGCAAAGCTCTTCTTTGATTGTATTTTCATTCGTTCACGGACTAATTGAACGCTCGTTTGAGAAATGACGTTATCCTCGAGGGAGACTTCTCCTCCAGCGGTATCGGAAATTTCGTATCGATATCCTCCCCCTTCAATACCTTCTCAGGGGTCGCCTCTACCATCATCATGGCCGTTTGTTCACCGACGATCTCCTTCAGCCGCTTCAGCCCCCGTGAAAGGAGAGGACGCCTCCACCTGCTTGAATGAGCGTCCGTTACCAACATGTGAACCAGATTATGCTCGAGAAGAAAGATGGAAAACCTTTCAATGCTTCTTCCAAAACGTCCGGTAAGGCTTGATGTCGTCAGTTGGGCCAATGACCCCATCTGTATCAGGCCGGAGAGTATTTCCGGGGTCCTCCGGATGGCCTCGTTTCTTTCAGGGTGTGCGATGATCGGGATGAAGCCGGCGAATATGAGGGAGAAGATGATCTCTTCTATATTTTGAGGAAGTGCCTCACCGGGTAATTCCAGAATAATGTACCGACCGGAATCGTTCACCGTCATCAGGTCACCTGACGTTATCTTTTCAACAAGATTAAGATCAAGACGTATCTCGCATCCCGGGCAGACGGTCAGGGGAATATGCTCACTATCGATGGATATCTGCAATTCTCTGACAGATCTTATGATTTTTTCACGATTGTTATCATATTTCCCGACCATATGGTGGGGACTGCATACCACCTTTGATATGCCATCCGCTACCGCCATCCTGCACATCGCAATCGATTCCCGAAGTGATTCCGGTCCATCATCGATACCGGGCAGGATGTGACAGTGAAGATCGATCATTTCAAATTACCGGTTGTTACTATACGGCGAGGTTCGGACAGCGGGTATAGTGCCATTTCGTGCTAAGCGAAGCACCTCGTTTTTAATGCAGCTGCCCAATTTATTGGGCTCTTTTTTTGATGCCGATAAATCGGCGGGCTACAAAACAAGAACGGGTTGCCACGTCACTTTTTTCTTGCAACGGCTAAGAGGGGGAATGCAAATATCTTATACTTAACAGATTGGCTTTGAGAAAAATACTCCTACAATCATACAGCTCCGCTTCCTCGATTACATAATAAACCCCCTCTACGGCAGACTTATCCGCAATAGAAAGGCGTAATCTTGCTGATCTAATAAGACAAGATAAGCTAGGTAATATACTGATAAACAGCGGGATTGAATCGAAGATTACAATCGGGTAACTCTATACAATATTTAGGTGTTACTGTCAAAGAAAATACAATATATTGTGTTTGATATTGCACCAAAGGAATAGTCTCCCATCTAGAGAGTATCCAGTGTCTTTTTACAGGCCTCTAATGTTACCTCTATATCCCCATCACTGTGGACAAGAGAAACAAAGGATGCCTCGAACTGTGAGGGCGCTATATAGATGCCCTTTTCGCGCATTCCGATGAAGTAGCATGAAAAGCGTTCCGTATCGCATTTTGAAGCCGTTGCAAAATCAACGACATCATCCCCTGCAAAGAAAAGCGTAAACATCGAACCAACCCGATTCAACCGGCATAGGATTCCAGCCCCTTCAAAGAGCTTGCCTGCCTCTCTGGAGAGATAAGATGCTTTTCGTTCCAGTTCCTCGTAAACCCGTTCCTCCCTCAGAATCTTGAGGGTTGCCAGTCCCGCCGCCATGGCCAGTGGATTGCCGGAGAGTGTCCCCGCCTGGTAGACAGGACCGAGGGGTGCAAGGCTTTCCATGATTTCTTTTCTTCCGCCGAAGGCACCGACGGGGAGTCCTCCGCCGATTATCTTTCCCAGGCAGGTCAGATCGGGCTTGATATCCACAAGGTTTTGATAGCCGCCATAGGTCAGCCTGAAGCCGGTAATCACCTCATCAAATATGAGAATGATTCCTTTTTTACGGGTAATCTCCCTCAGTTTCTCGAGAAATCCCGACCGCGGCGGAATAACGCCCATATTCCCGGCAACGGGCTCTACGATCACGCAGGCAATAGAATCTCCGTGAAGATCGACGACGGATTGAAAGGAATCGATATCGTTGTAGGGAACGGTAATCGTCATCTCCGCAACGGTCTCGGGAATACCGGGGCTCCCCGGAATTCCCAGCGTGGCAATCCCGGATCCGGCCTTGACGAGGAGGGAATCGACATGACCGTGATAACACCCTTCAAATTTAAGGACTTTTTCCCGCCCCGTAAAGCCGCGGGCGAGTCTGATCGCACTCATCGTGGCCTCGGTTCCTGAGTTGACCATCCTGACCATATCGATTGAGGGAAAGGTCTCCACGATCAGCTCCGCCATCTCGACCTCCGCCTCGATGGGAGCACCGTAGCTCGTTCCCTTCCGGACCGCCGCTTCAATCGCTCCCACAACAGAGGGATAGGCATGGCCAGCGATCATGGGGCCCCATGATGAAACGTAATCGATATATTCCCTGCCGTCGACATCATATATCTTCGAGCCGGAGGCCCGTTCGATAAAAAGCGGTGCTGCTCCAACGGAACCGCAGGCACGAACCGGGCTATTTACACCACCGGAGATATACCGTTTCGCCTTTTTAAATAAATTGGCAGATTGTTTTTCCATCAGAAATACTCCATACTTTCTTTTTTATACTCTTCTTCACTTCTCAATATCAGATAATCATGTATATCGATTCTTTCGGACAGTGTCTTCACCAGGCCTTCGACACTCCCGCTCGCAGAATGCAGCATGGAATAGAGGGTATATTTCCCCTCGAAGGGAGGCATCCTTCCGTAGCAGTGACTTATCTCCCTGTATGATGTGAGGATTCTTCCTTTCTTTTCGAGTTCTTCTTCCGGTACGGCCCAGAGAATCATTGCATTTTCCTCAAAGCCAGCTTTCTGATGCCGCACGATGGCTCCGAATCTTCGAATGAGGCCTCGCTCCCTGAGCCCGTTGATGGCATCGATAACGTCGTCTTCGTCCATACCGATCCGGGCTCCGATGGCGGCAAAGGGCCTCTTTTCGAGTGATATATCTCGCTGGATCAAGCGGGCTATGGTGATCTCATCTTTGGTAATCATGGGAGAATCTTGTAACATATCCAAATATTTCTTGACAATTTATTTTCTTATGGATAGACAATTGCTGTCTGTTAAAATGGTGGGGGTGTTTCAGTAACAATAAAAGGGAACCTGGAGCAAACCCCAGGGGCATGGCAATGGACATAAAATAATATTTTGAAAAGGAGGACTTAGAAGCATGAGGAAATCGTTAAAAGGTATTGTCTACAGTTTGTTCACACTCTTTCTACTGATGGTAACCTCCTCTTTCGCGATTGCAGGCGAGGAAGCTGCCGCTGCTGCATCGGGAGATTTATCGGCAAAGGCTCTTGTAATTGCCTGTAGTGTGCTTGCAGCCGGTATTGTTATGGGAATCGGCGCGTTCGGGCCCGGCCTGGGAATGGGGCAGGCAACGAGTGGTGCCGCAAACGCCGTTGGCAGAAATCCCGACGCACAGGGTAAGGTCATGCTCACCATGCTCGTTGGTATGGCAATGACAGAGTCCATCGCCATTTATGCGCTGGTTATCGCCCTGTCAATACTCTACGCCAATCCACTGCTGAAATATATTTTCGGCTAAGAGGCGGCTTTATAAGGAAAAAGAGGGGAAGCGTAAAAACCGTCTTCCCCTCTTTTTTTGCAAAATTCTATCCTAGTCATCAACCGTAATATTCTTTGAGCGCAGGGCCTTCTTTTCTGACTGTGCATGCTTCATTCGGAGCACTTTCTCCTTGGCCTTTTTTGAACGTCTTCGTTTCTGTCGCTTTAGCTTTTCTATCCGCTTCTGCTCGGCACTCGCCCTCCCCTTTTTAATCCTCTCGATACGATCGAGGAGAAGTCGCCTTGCGACAAACCTGTTCAACGCCTGCGACCGTTCCTGCTGACACTTGACCGAAAGCCCCGTTGGGATATGGAGAAGAAAAACGCAGGAAGAGGTCTTATTGACCTTTTGCCCGCCCGAGCCCGAAGAGCGCACAAAGGTCTCCCTGAGATCCTCCTCCTTGACCCCGAGCCGCTCCATCCTCTCGAGGAGGGCCTTTTCCTTATGCTCCGAAACACTGAATAATGACATCCGTCTTTTCTAATCCCTAATGCTTCTATACTTCTCAGCCCTATCGCCGATAAATCGGCGGGCTACCCAACCACTTACCTTCACGATATCCAGCATTTCTTCTGCGCCTTTGCCACTTTGTCTCTTTGTTACCATTTGTAAAGTTTACCCTCCGCAGGGCGGGACTTGCGGATGCTCCCCCTGTCAAGTTTTTTACTCCTCATTGACACCTACAATAGGGCCCGCTATACTTAGTAGCCGACGATATCACACAATTGAGGGTTACGCTATGTTCAGCGCAGAACTCATAAATGACCCCTTCGCCGATCCCGGTGTTTACGTAAAGTTCAAATACAAGAGCGAAGCGATTCTCTTCGATCTTGGTGATCTCCACCACCTTCCCTCCCGGAAGATCCTTCGAATCAGTAACATATTCGTCTCCCATACCCACATGGATCATTTTGTCGGATTTGATTACATACTGAGGATATGTCTCGGAAGGGACCGGCATATTTCACTCTTCGGCCCCCCAGGATTTATCAAGAACGTGGAGAGCAAAATAGCCGCCTATTCATGGAACCTCGTTGAAAATTACGAAAACGATTTTGCCCTTCATGTAACAGAGATCCATGAAAGCCATCGGGTGACCAAGTCTTATCAGTGCCGTGACGCCTTCAGGGGAGAAATAACGGAGAAGGATAAACCCTTCGAGGGGATAGTGCAGGATAGTAAGAATTTCATCGTCAGGACCGTCTTTCTCGATCACAAGATACCCTCTCTCGCCTTCTCCCTAAAGGAGAAGACGCATATAAACATACTGAAAAATGAGCTCCGCGAGATGGGCCTCCCCTCGGGCAGGTGGCTCACCGATCTGAAGGAACGCATCCTGCGAAATGAAGATGACGACACTCCCGTGAGAATCAGCGGAAAGAACGAAGAGAGAAAGCTCATAGAACAGACGCTGCCTTTGGGACTGCTGAAGGAGAAAATCGTCATGCGAACAGAGGGGCAAAAGATCTCCTATATCGCCGATGCCCTCTATAACGAGGATAATGCGGAAAAGATCGTGGACCTTGCGAGGGGCTCGGATATCATGTTTATCGAAGCCTCATTTCTCGATGCCGAGGCGAAACGAGCCGCCGAGAAATATCATCTCACGGCAAAACAGGCGGGAACGCTTGCGCGGAAGGCCAAGGCAAAACGGATCGTCGTCTTCCATTTTTCACCAAAATATAAGGGACAAAGAGAAATCCTGGAAAATGAGGCCCTGACGGCCTTCGAGGATTTTGATTGAGGAGAGCGGCATCTCAAATCTTTTCTATCTGGAATCCCTCGAGCTTAATAGCTACTGAGCGCTGCAAGAGATCGATGGACACGATAAAGAGGTTTTTCTTGTAATCGGTACTCAGGACAACCCCCTCGATATCCTTGAAGGGACCGTCGGCGATCCTCGCCTTTTCTCCCTCTTTCGGGTAATTAAAGTGTTCCATTTCGACCTTGGAAGTAACGAGACGCTGAATCGCCTCGATCTGTTCAGTGGGAACGGGTATCGGGATGTGGCTATCGGGTTTTCCCAGTATTCTGACGACCCCCACGGTGGTCAGCACATCCAGTTTTTTCTCATTGGTAAGCTCAGGAATATCGACGAAGAGGTATCCCGAAAACATGGGAACGTCGATTTTCTTTCGTCTGTCCTTCCTCTTGCTCCAGACTTCCATCTTTGGAAGAAATGTCTCTATTGACTTCTGGGTGAGTCGGATATGGGCCTTATCTTCATGCCGGCTTTTCGTATGCACTGCGTACCAAGACATAAATACCTCTTAATGCGTGAATCTTGACTGATTCGTAAAAAAAAGTGAAGTTCCCAGTGAAAAAGCTGTCATTGCGAGCGGAGCGAAACAATCTCGCACGTTATGACTACCCCTATTTATTAGATTGTCGCGTCACGATTTCATTGGGACTCCAACGACCCGGTTCATGACTTTTTACGGGACATCAACCTCAAATCGGCTATAATATCATCTCCCTTTTTCATAAGCTTTTTCAAAGCGAGCTGGATAGAATCGTCCACCGTTTGAATTCCCAGGTCTCCCACCGCCTCTATTCCCTTTCCGAGGATCTTCGGCGCCGTGATTATGACGATCCTGTCGGAAAGCCCTTCTCTTACGAAGGAGGTAATGATACCCGATCCTCCCTCGACAAGGACCGACGACAGGCCCCGTTTCCCCGCCGCAATGAGGAGCTTTCTGAGGTCGACGCGTCCGGCGCCATCTTCGTCGATGAGGAGCGTCTCTATTCCCCGTTTATTCAGATAGGATCGCCTTTCCTCGGAGCCTTGTGATGTCAGGGCAATCAGTGTTGTCGCCCTCTTTTGATCTCCGAGGATTCTGGCATTCTCTGGTGTTCTCAGTGTCGAATCGACGATAATCCTCACCGGGTTTTGTCCCCGGACAAGACGGACGGTCAGCTCGGGGTCATCCCGTATCACCGTATCAACGCCGACCAGGACAACATCGTGCTCCGCCCGCAGGGCATGGGCAAAACGGCGCGATTCCTTTGAGCTTATCCACTGTGAATGACCCGTTGCGGAAGCGATTCTTCCGTCGATGGTCTGTGCATACTTGAGTGTTACAAAGGGGATTCCGGTCGTCATGAAAGTAAAAAACCGCTCGTTCAGGTCCCGGCATTCATTCTCAAGGACCCCGACACGGGTTTCGATACCATGATTGCCGAGTTTTTTGATTCCATTCCCGGAAACGGCGGGATTTGGATCCAGAACCCCTGCCACGACGCGCGACGCCCCTGAGTCGATGATTCTGTCGACACAGGGCGGTGTCTTTCCGTAGTGCGAGCAGGGCTCCAGAGATACATAGAAGGTAGAATCTTTGAGAGATTCCGAGGCGCTGTTGATCGCGTTTATCTCCGCGTGATTCTCACCGAACCGTTTATGATAGCCTTCTCCGATGATTCGGCCATCTTTTACAACGACACATCCCACCATCGGATTCGGGCTCGTCCACCTCTTCCCCTTACGGGCAAGTGTGAGGGCCCGTTTCATGTAGAATTCATCGGACATAGTCGCGATCTACCATATATTGGAACTCCCCGCAACAAGTTGCGGGGAGTTCCGGATGTTAAAGAAAAATGTGTTTTGTATTTTTGCTTCCCCCGCCGCAGGCAGCGAGGGGTGCGATCACATCTTAGCTCATCAGATATTCGTGAATTGCCCGGGCCGCTTTCTTCGCCGCGCCCATCGCCAGGATTACCGTGGCAGAACCGGTCACGATATCTCCACCGGCATAGACACCCTCTTTGCTGGTCTTCCCGGTCTCTTCATCGGCAACAATATTGCCCCACTTGTTAGTCTCCAGGCCGGGGGTGGTAATGGGAATAACGGGATTGGCATTCGTCCCTATGGCCACAACGACCATATCCACATCTATTATAAACTCTGATCCCTCGATGGGAACGGGCCTTCGCCTCCCTGAATCGTCGGGCTCACCCAGTTCCATCTGGATACACTTCATCCCCTTAACCCAGCCGTTCTCGTCTCCGATATACTCCACGGGATTGGTGAGGAGTTTGAACTCCACGCCCTCTTCTTTGGCGTGATGAACCTCTTCCGCTCTCGCGGGCATTTCAACTTCGGTTCTGCGATAGACCACCGTAACATTCTCAGCGCCCAGACGCAGAGCGGTTCTCGCAGAGTCCATCGTAACGTTACCGGCACCGAGAACCGCAACGTTCTTTCCCCGTGCAATGGGGGTATCGTACTCGGGAAAGCGATAGGCCTTCATGAGATTCGACCTGGTAAGATATTCATTTGCCGAATAAATGCCACTCAGATTCTCGCCCGGTATATTCATGAAGACCGGTGCACCGGCACCGACACCAAGGAATACCGCATCGTACCCGTCTTCGAGGAGGTCGTCCACCGTTTTCCCTCTGCCGACAACCTCATTTGTTACAAGCTCTGCACCCATTTTTTGGAGATAGTCGACCTCGGCATCAACGATATCCTTGGGAAGCCTGAACTCGGGAATACCATAAATCAGAACGCCTCCCGCCTTATGAAGCGCCTCGAATACGGTAACATCGTGGCCCAGTTTTATGAGATCTCCCGCGATGGTAAGACCCGCAGGTCCCGAGCCGACAACGGCAACCCGCTTCCCCGTTTTTGCGGGAATTTCGGGAATCGCAATATCACCGGAACTGCGCTCATAATCGGCCACGAATCGCTCGAGCCTTCCGATCGCCACGGGCTCGCCCTTTTTGCCAAGGACGCATACCTCTTCACACTGATTTTCCTGGGGACAGACCCTTCCGCAGATAGCGGGAAGCGAATTTGTCTCCTTTATCTTCCGGGCGGCGCCTATAAAGTCTTTTTCAGAAATAAGCGCAATAAAACCGGGAATATCGATATCGACAGGACACCCTGCCACACAGAAGGGTTTTTTGCAGTGGAGACACCTGCTCGCCTCCAGAATCGCATCGTCTTCCGTATATCCCAGGGGAACCTCATCGAAGTTCTTACTCCGAACCTGAGGGTCCTGCTCTCTCATTGGTTGTCTCGGCACCTTTTCCTTTTTCTTTTTCTTTTTATCTTCCATTGCAATTGCACCTCACCGTATCCATCGCTACACTTTCCTGATCGCAGTACATCCTGAGACGAGTCATCAAAAGGCCGAAATCGACCTCGTGGCCGTCGAATTCGGGACCGTCAACACAGGCTAACTTCGTTTCACCACCCACGGAAACACGGCAGGCACCGCACATTCCCGTGGCATCAACCATGATCGGGTTCAGGCTCACGATCGTTTTAATCTTGTAGGGTCGCGTAACCTCAGCAAGCACCCTCATCATCGGCACGGGACCGATGGCGAAGACACGATCTATTTTCTTACCTGAATCTATCAGATTTTTCAGTACATCACTGACAAAGCCGTGATAGCCATAACTTCCATCGTCGGTGGCAACGAGAAGCTCACTACTTGCTGATTTCATTTCTTCTTCGAGAATCAGGATATCCTTCGTCCTGGCACCGATAATTGAAATAACCTCGTTTCCCGCTTCCTTCAGAGCTGTCGCGATCGGGTAGACGACACCGATGCCGACACCTCCGCCAACACAGATAGCTGTGCCAAAATTTTCTATTTCAGTAGGATGTCCAAGGGGACCGACAACCGAAAAGAGGAATTCTCCCGCTTTCATACCGGCGAGTTCATTCGTGGTCTTCCCGACGGTCTGAAAGATTATCGCTATTGTACCGTTTTTCTTATCATCTTCAACAATTGTCAGTGGTATCCGTTCGCCCTTTTCGGATGGCATGAGAACGATAAACTGCCCCGCCTTTCTCTTGTTGGCAATATCAGGCGCGCTTATCACCATCTTGATAACATTTTCAGACAAAGAAACAGTGCTAATTATTTCATTCAATGTTTACACTCCTTTCGGAATTTAATAGTAGGATCGAATCTCGCAAGGCTCATATTTCCCGTCCTCGCGGCGGAGTAACTTATCACAAAATATACTTGAGCAACAGGCTCGAACCGCAATTTGCTAAAATCCAAATGGCATATAACGCAAGCATGTATCCTTGTCAAATAATAAACAGCTATAATAGTTGTTTCCTAATTAGTATTCTTTCGTACGCTTATCCAACTTAATTTTCCCCCGAAATACCCGACAACCCGGTGTGCGGCCATAGACGGTTTACCACGGTGAGATTCCCAACCCACAGGGCGAGGCTTGCGAGTGCCTTCCCGACCAAAACCCTTTCATTCTCTCTTATGTTCCATCACAGGCTTCCAAGACCTTCTTTCTTGATCTCTAACTTTTCGGTGTGTCCATCACTCCGGGGAACCTGCATATACAACTCACATTTACCGAGAGCCCAGCGTTAAAATCTTATTACCTCGTCAATTAAATATAGCCATATTTGTTTTTTTTTGATATGCAGCGGCATGCATTGACGAGATTGATGCATGTAAACATAGCTTGGAGACACACTATGCGATCAGTGAGCAAGTTGTTCGTCTCTGGAAACAAGGTTTTCTGAACAAAGATGTGGCAAATGAGATCGGTGTCGGCGTTGGTCGTGCCAGTAATATGTAACAAAGCTAGAAGAATATATCGGGATGCAATGAACTCCAAACTTCTGATCAGGTTCATGACTCGATTGATCAAAGATGCCGACCGAAAGGTCTTTCTTATTCTGGACAATCTTCGTGTTTATCATAGTAAAAAAGTTGCCAAGTGGTTGGAGAAATGCAAGGAAGGGGTAGAGATTTTCTACCGTCCCCCCTATTCACCGGAGCGCAATCCAGACGGATATTTGAGTGGAAATCTCAAAAATAAAGTTCACTTCGGAACGTCGATTCAAAACCGTGGAGATTTTGGGAAAAGGATCCAATCACTCATGAGGACTCTCGCCAAGCGACTGGCGCATCCTCGTAGCTACGTCAATCATCAAAAGGATGCTTATACAGCACAAACTTGACATGTTTGATTGCCGGAGTAATAAGTTAGATAAGATTACTATATTAGATAAAACAGTCGGAGCAAAAAATGCTAAATTCAATTCTCATTCCGGTCATTAGTTTGACGATTACGGCGCTGGTTCTTGGCGTGAGTATTGTTCTCGTATCAAAAAAGTTTCATGTCGATGAAGATCCTCTTATTGAAGCCGTGACAAAACTGTTGCCGGGCGCAAATTGTGGAGCTTGTGGACAACCGGGATGCGCTCAGTTTGCTGCCACCCTGGTTGAGACAAGAGATCCAGACTTGACATGTCCCACAATCAGCGCAGATGTTAACGAGCAAATAGGGGCGTTATTAGGGATGGAGCTATCGGCGACGAAACCGGTTGTCTGTGTCGTGAAGTGCCAGGGAACAAATGCCGTTTCAAAGCTGACGGCCGACTATCATGGGATTATGGACTGCTGGGCTGCGAAGCAAGCCTTTCACGGCACAAAAGTATGCCCCTATGCCTGTTTAGGGTTGGGGTCATGCTTGTCGGCCTGTAACTACGATGCCATGCGAATCGTGGATGGTATCGTTGAAATACTCGAAGAAAACTGTGTCGGTTGTGGGTTGTGCGTCAAGGAATGTCCGGTGAGTGTCTTGGAACTGCAGGAAAAGAAACCGGATCGATATTTCGTTGCGTGCAGTTCTACCGATAAGGGCGGCGCCACCAGGAAATATTGCGAAGTTGGATGTATCGGTTGCAAAAAGTGCGAAAAGGCGTGTCCTGTCGAAGCTATAACGGTTGACAATTTCTGCGCTGTCATTGATCAAAGCAAGTGCACATCTTGCGGTGAATGCATCGAGGTGTGTCCGACTCATTCCATTGTTCTTACAAAGGACAATATCATATAATAGCAAGGTAAAATATATGAGGACATTCAAAAGGGGTGGAATTCATCCACCGGAAAATAAAATTACTGCCGATGCTCAGATTGAAACATTGCCGACACCTGATGTGCTTACCGTGCTTTTGTCCCAGCATCTCGGAAAACCGGCGAAACCGATTGTCAAAAAAACTGAGCTTGTCAAGAAAGGTCAGCGTATAGCTGAGGCTGATGGTTTTATCAGTGCCCATGTCCACGCTCCGACAAGCGGGAAAGTGACAGCTATTGATCAACGATCTCCCAGTCCGGGAGGTCAGTATTCTCAGGCAATCGTTATAGAGGCTGATGGTCAGGAAGAATGGGCCGACGGTCTCAATGCAGACGTTGACTACGCTTCGTTGTCACGAGATGAAAAACTGGGTAAGATCCAGGATGCAGGAATCGTCGGAATGGGTGGAGCAGGTTTCCCCGCTCATGTTAAACTCAATCCTCCAAAAGACAAAAAGATCGATACACTTATCCTGAACGGTGCGGAATGCGAGCCCTTCCTCACACCCGATTACCGGCTACTGATTGAAGAACCGGAAAAAATCCTCAAGGGTTTGGAGATCGTAGCCTCATTATTTGATGAAGATATCAAGGTTTACATCGGTATTGAGCAGAACAAGCCCCAGGCCATCAGGATAATGACGGAACATTCAAAGGGAACGCCTTTCGAGGTAGTCCCTCTGAAAACGAAGTACCCCCAGGGGTCTGAAAAACAGCTCATTAATTCGCTAACGGGGCGAACCCTGAGCGTAGGACAGCTTCCTTTCGATGTAGGATGCCTGGTGCATAACATTGCGACGATCTATGCTATCTATGAAGCTGTCGCAAAAAATAAACCCCTCATTGAAAGGGTCTTGTCTGTATCCGGGATGAGCATACAAAACGCAAAAAACCTGAGAGCCACATTAGGAACAAGAATTACTGATATTGTGGATTATTGTGGCGGTTTAAAAGATGAGATAAATCAGCTTATTGTTGGTGGACCGATGATGGGAAAATCGCAGTATACCCTGGAGGTACCGATTACCAAGACAACATCGGGCATACTGCTGATCAACAATAAAGAGCTTGACAGTCTCAGAGAAATGGCATGTATCCGGTGCGGCAAGTGCATAGATGTTTGTCCTCAGGGGCTGCAACCGTGGAGATTCGTTGATCTGGCCCAGAATCGTCGTACCGATGAGATTCCCGTGAATATGTTAAACGACTGTATGGAATGCGGAAGTTGCACATTTGTCTGTCCTGCCAGAAGAGATATTGTGCACTGGATTAAATACGCCAAGGCTATGAATGCCAGGCGAAAGGGGTAGTTGGTAATGGAAGCTCAAACAAGGCCATTGATTGTTTCTTATGCTCCTCACATACGTACCGGAGATAGTATTGAAAAGATCATGTATACCGTTGTGGTTGCATTGGTACCTTCAATAATAACATCGATCTATTATTTTGGATTACGGGCGCTGTCGGTTCTACTTGTTGCAGTTCTTTCCTGTGTTGCATCTGAATTCATTGTTAATAAGATCAGGAAAAAGGAACTGACATGTTTTAATGGAAGCTCGGTGGTAACGGGGATTCTCCTTGCTCTGAACGTACCTGCCGGTCTGCCTTTGTGGATGGTCGTTCTGGGGTCTGTCGTTGCTGTTATAATCACGAAGGAACTTTTTGGTGGAATTGGCTTTAACATCTTCAACCCTGCCCTCGTCGGTCGTGTATTTCTGCTGATTTCTTTCCCTGTTGCAATGACTGCCTGGCCCGTCCCTAACGCGGTTGATGTAATAACCGCTGCCTCCCCTCTCGGAATACTGAAAACCGAAGGTGTTGCCGCCATAGCCGATATTACCTTCTGGAAGCTTTTCCTTGGAGAGATCGGCGGCAGTATGGGTGAAACGTCCGCCCTGGCAATTTTAATCGGGGCGGCGCTGCTTGCTGTAAGGGGTTATATATTTGTCAAGATCCCCCTAATTTTCATCGGAACAACCTTCGCCTTTACCGGTATTTTTTACCTAATTGATCCCTCGCAGTATGCTTCACCCGTTTTTCATCTGCTGAGCGGTGGACTCATGATCGGAGCGTTTTTCATGGCAACGGATATGGTAACATCTCCCATGATGGTACGGGGGCAGATTATTTTCGCCTTCAGCTGTGGCCTCTTAACGGGGATCATACGGCTCTTTGGCGGCTATCCGGAGGGGGTTTCCTTTGCGATACTGATTATGAATGCCTTTGTTCCATTACTGGATAGATGGGATTTGTATAGCATGACAAAACGAAGAGAGGCTATAAAATGAGACCTGTTGCGGTTTTAAGTCTGATATGTTTGATCGCCGCTGCACTCTTGGCTGGTGTTAATCAGCTTACAGTGGACCCAATTAAAGAAGCGGCAAAGCAGCTGAAAATGGATGCCTTGGCTGAGATATTTCCATTTGAAGTCGGAACGGTAAAGGTTTGTGAAGAGAACGAAACGGTATATTATGAGCTTCTGGATGATAGTGAGACGCTAAAGGGTGTTGGAATCGAGACCTTTACAAACACGGGATATAGTGGCAGGATCAACGTGTTGTTAGCGGTATCGCCGGAAGGAACAATATATAATTATAAGGTCGTGTATACAAAAGAAACCCCCGGATTGGGGAGCAAACTGTCGGACCCGGAATTTAAGAAACAGTTTAAGGGAAAATCAAAGGCTCCGGGATTTGTCTGGAAGGTAAAGAAAGATCGCGGAGATGTTGACGCAATTACCGCTGCAACGATTTCTTCACGGGCTATAATAGACGCGCTGGTCAGAGGATTGAATCTGTATGCAGCGAAATATGAATGATGCAGCTGGTTGAATCTGAATCTTTGTATTGTTAGAAAATGGTGCATCCTTACTATCAGAAATAATTGATAGTAGTAAAAACTGTTTTGTAACGTCTTACTCACAAAAGGTATATTGATAATGAACGCTTTTAATGTATTTTCGAAAGGTATTATCAGGGAAAACCCCGTGTTACGATTGCTACTGGGATTTTGCCCGGTCTTGGCAGTAACCACAACGGCCGTAAACGGTGTAGGCATGGGCCTGGCAACGTTGTTTGTCCTCTTCTGGTCGAATATCGTAATCTCCCTTATCTCCTCGTTTATTCCGGATAAGGTCAGAATACCATGCTTTATTGTTGTCATTGCCACATTTGTTACCATTGTTGACTTACTGATCCGTGCCTTTTTCCCTGAACTGAATAAATCGCTGGGGATTTTTATCCCGCTGATTGTTGTCAATTGTATTATTCTCGGCAGGGCAGAGGCTTTTGCGAGTAAAAACGGTTTATTTTATTCTATCTTGGACGCCTTGGGAATGGGTCTGGGATTTACGCTGGCACTGGTTATCTTATCTTCGATACGGGAGATTTTGGGAAATTGGTCGATATTTGGGATATCCATATTTTCTGATGCTATTCCCCCGGTCTTACTGTTTGTGTTACCTCCGGGTGCGTTTTTGACTCTGGGGTTAATGATAGCTACGGTGGTAGCAATTGAAAAAAGAGGAAAAGTTGCGAATGGAGGTACTCGAAATGAAAGAGATCTTGGCTGTCATGGTCGGTGCGATCTTTGTAAATAATGTCGTTTTAGCACAATTTCTGGGTATTTGTCCGGTCATAGGGGTCTCAAAGAAGATCAGCACTGCGGTGGGTATGGGATTTGGTGTAACCTTTGTAATGACCCTTGCTACTCCCATTACGTATCTTCTGTATTATACCGTGTTGGTACCTTTTCAGATGGAATTCATGCTCACGGTTATGTTTATACTCGTCATTGCATCACTTGTGCAGATTGTTGAGCTGGTGATGAAAAAGGTGAGTAAACCTCTGTACAGTGCCTTGGGCATATATCTCCCCCTGATTACCACTAATTGTTCTATTCTCGGGGTAGCGATTCTTGCAATACAGCACAACTACTCATTTGTAACAGCCCTTGTCTTCGGGTTCTGTTCCGCTTTGGGATTCAGTCTTGCTATAATCATCTTTGCGGGAATACGTGAAAAGCTGGAAGAAGCGGCTATCCCCGATGCCTTTGCGGGAGTTCCCATTACATTCATAACCGCCGCTATTTTATCTTTGGCATTTATGGGTTTTTCTGGCCTCGTATAACGTCAGATGAAGCGTTTAGTCCCCGTAGGCATAATCCTGCTTATTGCCATTTCTCTATTTTCCCTTATTCGTTGCGATAAGGGTCAGAAATCACAGGTATACACACAGCAAAGGGTCCTTATGGGGACCCTTTTTGAGATAACGGTTTTAAAAAAGGGATTGTCTCAGGAAGCGGCTTTTGCGGCAATCGACGGCGCTTTCGCCGAAGTAAAACGTCTGGAAAAACAGATGAGCGAGCGGATTCCCGACAGCCCGATCGCTCTCGCTGCCCGGTATGCGGGGGTGAAACCTGTAGCCGTTACAGATGAACTCATTGAGGTGATTGAGATATCTCTCACAATATCCGATCAGACCGGCGGTACATTTGATATCAGTTTCAAACCACTTGGAAGACTCTGGGATGTGATGAACAGGAAAGAACCTCCTGAAGATCATCAGATTAAAGAACTCCTCGGACTGGTTAATTATAAAAATATCCTCCTGGACAAAGCCAATCACACTCTATATTTGAAAAAGCCGGATATGGCCATAGGTCTTGGCGCCATAGCCAAGGGATATGCCGTGAACAGAGCCGCGGAAAAGATTTCTGAAGCCGGCATATCGAACTTCATTATTAATGCCGGTGGCGATCTATACTTTTCGGGAAACAAAAACGGCGAGTCGTGGAGTTGCGGGATACAAAACCCCGATAATCATTCCGACACGCTGCTCAGGTTTCCGATCAAATCTGATTGTGCTGTCGTTACGAGCGGAAACTATGAACGGTTTTTCATGTTCGAAGGGAAAAAGTACCATCATATTATCGATCCACGAACGGGATATCCCGGAAGGGGTACAAAAAGCGTGACGGTATTTGCGAAGGATGCCGCCGTTGCGGATGCCTACGCCACATCGTTTTTTTTGCTGGGCTACGAGAAGTCATTGGAAATTGTTGACCAGAATGAAGATGTAGCCTTTATCATGATAGATGAGAAGGATGATATATTAAAAAGCGACGGCGTTTCATCCTTTGCCACTCATATCACTCTTGCTGACCAGTAAAAAATCAGCATGCAGCGCTGCACAAACAATCGACTGAAAAGGTAGGTCCGGAGAATGTCTTCCCACCTCGACAAACTTGGGGAATAGTATGCATACTGAACAATCATGAGGAGGAAGCGTCTTGTCGTGCTGAGTCACGACACCGCCAATGGTGACAAAAGATATCCTGCAATGAGTTGGGATTATAGTGAATTATAATGAGTTATATGTGAAAGCTACACTGTGATCGAATCAACAATCATATTCCAGATTTTTTCTCTTCCCTCGCGTGTCTTTGCCGAAAATGTCACCAGTGCATCATCCGACACCTCCAAGATCTCTCTGATTGCACGACGCCTCATGGCAACCTTGTTTTTTGAAAGCTTATCCGACTTCGTCAGGACGAAAATCGGCTTAACATCGTAGGCATAAAGCCAGCTGATGAGCGAAAGATCGTCTTTCGTGGGGTCTCGCCTGATATCGAGGATCACAATCACCATGTGCAGATTATTTCTCGTCTTCAGGTACTTCTCCACCATGGGGCCCCAGCTCTTCTTGACGACAAGCGGCACCTTTGCATAGCCGTAGCCGGGAAGATCGACAAAGGAGAGTCCATCGTTGACGAGGAAGAAGTTGATAAGCTGAGTACGGCCGGGCGTGTTACTCGTCCTTGCCAGCTTCTTTCTTGCAAGCAGGGTATTTATGAGTGAGGATTTCCCGACATTTGATCGTCCCGCAAAGGCTATCTCGGGAAGTGTATCCTCGGTGTAATGGGACGGGTCGGTGGCGCTTTTTATGAACTCGGCTGATATAATCTTCATAACCATCTCTTACAGAAAAATTTTCTGATACGGCACGTCTATAGCACAACCTCATTGAAGAGGGCAAAATAAGATTGGAAGACACAAAAAATATTATTAGTGCGTAAGTATAATATTTCTATTGCAAAAAAGGGTTTTCACAGATAATAGAGGGATTTTTAGCAATTAGCCTTCAATGTGAAGTTCGCTATCCAGAGAGCGAGGCTTCCCGGTAAGGAATCGTTTAATTATATTGCGCCCTGTGAGCACGACTGCGAAGCGGGACTTGAGGGTGTGCCCCCGGCCACAAAGTATCCTATGAAAAAATATCCGCTGAGCGACATAAATTTTCACTTCAGACTGAATGAACACGTCGTCATGATTGTAATGGCAATCGTTGTGGGTGTACTCGGCGGATACGGGGCGGTTGTCTTTAGATTGTTCATCCGTTTTTTCCAGTCCATTGCTTTCGGAGTTGGAGATTCGAACTTTCTTCAACATGTCATGGCCCTGCCTTGGTACGCAAAATTGCTTCCCCCCGCTATCGGTGGTCTCATCGTAGGCCCTATTGTCTATTTCTTTGCACGAGAGGCAGGGGGGCCAGGTGTCTCGGAGACAATAGAAGCAGTTGCCATGAGGGGTGGTATAATCAGGAAGCGGGTATTTCTCGTCAAGATTCTCGCCTCGGCTCTCTGTATAGGGACCGGCGGATCGGCGGGACGTGAAGGCCCCATCGTCCAGATAGGTTCGGCAATCGGTTCACTCTTTGGACAGTTAACCAGGGTTTCGGCGGACAGAATGAGAACCCTGGTGGGTTGCGGGGCGGCTGCGGGAATCGCGGCTACCTTCAATGCACCCATCGCAGGTGTCATGTTCGCCATGGAAATAGTTATCGGCAATTACGGAATCGCCACCTTCAGCCCGATAATCGTCGCTTCTGTGATGGGAACGGTTATCTCCAGAATACACCTGGGAGACTATCCTGCCTTTCTCGTCCCTCCCTTTGCACTGGTGAGCCCCCTTGAACTCCCCTTCTATATAATCCTGGGTGTTGTTGCTGGTCTCGCGGGGGCATTGTTCACCACCACGCTCTACAAGACGGAAGACCTTTTCAAGCGCATACCGATCCCCGATTATACAAAGGCCGCCGTGGGAGGCCTCATGGTCGGAGTTATCGGCATATTTCTGCCCCATGTCTTCGGTGTTGGGTATCACGCCATGAACCTCGCACTCTGGGAGGATATTGCCTGGTATATGCTGATCATCCTCCTCTTTGTTAAAATAGCGGCCACGTCACTCACCATCGGATCGGGGAGTTCCGGCGGTGTATTTGCACCGTCTCTCTTCATCGGGGCCATGACCGGCGGGGCCTTCGGCTATCTTATTCATCTTTTGTTTCCCGCCTTCACGGCAACGTCAGGCGCCTACGGCCTCGTCGGAATGGGAGCGGTCCTGGCGGCAACCACGCACGGTCCCCTGCACGCCATCCTCATCATATTTGAAATGACGGGTGATTACAAAAGCATCATTCCCCTCATGCTTTCCTGCATTATCGCCTACGTTATAGCGTCTCAGATCAATCGGGAATCAATCTTCACCCTGAAACTCGTCAGGCGGGGAACGGACATAAAGGCAGGACGAGAGGTCAACATCATGAAGTCACTTCTCGTCAAGGATGCCATGACAAAGGATGTGGAAACCGTCGCTGAAACCATGCACCTCAATGTCCTGCTCCAGTCAACCCTCGCCAGCAAGTACTCGAGTTTCCCCGTCGTCGATCACGAGGGTCTCCTCAGTGGAATCATCACCTTTCAGGACTTCAAGGCAATCATGATGGAAGAGGGACTTGAGGATCTGATCATCGTAAAGGACATCTGCACGTCGAAGGTGATCACCATCACGAAGGACGAAAACCTGGACAAGGCGCTTGAAAAAATCGGTTTTAGAAACATAGAACAGCTCCCCGTCGTGGATACCGAAAATCCACGAAAGATTGTGGGAATACTCTCACGGAGGGACGTCTTCGCCGCCTACAACAAGGCACTGATCAACCGATCGCTCATTGAGGGAGTCAAAAAGTAAGCGCCAGTTCCGCCGCTTTATTTCCCCCCCTTTAAAAATCCTAAGATCTTCATGATTATAGTATAAAGGACTGCTATTGACAGGATTTTGAGAAAGCCACATTGTTCAACATGTCTGCGCATCTTTACAGGCTAATTAATATAATAATTAAAGATTGCTACTGGAAATTATCGTAGATTTAACACCGCAAATCATCGGCGGTAAAATGTGGTAAAATATTAGGCGAGAAAGGAACGTCATTTTCCACCGTCCGAGTGCATTTGCCCTGTTAGGTTTTTAAACTCAACTATTTTCTTTCCCTTTCAAATAAAGTGCAAGAGCTTCTTCCGGGTTCGTTGCGGTTACTGTTTCTATATATTCGTAGCCTCGTGTCAACAAATTGCTTTCTCTCCATTTATTGCCATTACTGCCGAAAATTATACTCGTAATAAGAGCGGCAATATTAATCAAAGCCTGGCCGCCTGAACCAGCACCAGAAGCACCGATGATAAAACCAAGTAAAAGAAATCCTACAAAGACACCGATGCCGAGTCCCCATCGCTTCTTTACAAGAGCCCAGATCCAGCTAAAGAAAAACGCCGGCCATGACCAGCCCTGTTTTACTGCCTCATCTTCCCTTTGTGGGTTCGCAAAAATCTTGTACTGCTTCATCGTGGCTGCCTCCTTGCGAGTTAATTGATGCCACTACCATCGCTAATCAGCAACACAGCTTTGGGGGCTGAATTAACCTTGTTACTTCTAAAAATGCCGATCTGCCAATCATTGATTTCTATGCGAAAGTCGTCAGGAAAATTTCGGTCATATTTCCTCCGATTTTTTTAAACAGGTCAAAGGACAAAGTAAAGGAATATGTTTGTTTTATATTGCACCCCCTATCCCGCCTACAAGGGGTGGGAGGATACCCTCGGTCAACAATAAAGATTTCAACCGACCCCCACTCTCAGGCACCATAAAGACCATCCCGCTCAATCAATCGAGTGGTATAAAGCAGCTCATGCTCAGGGTTGTGAACATCCAAAAACAGAGTTTCAAACATAGAAATTTACCTCTCCCGAATATATGCCTTTATATCTATTAGTTATAGCTAACAACCGGGGCAAAAACAACCATAAGCCATCATGTCAAAAGCAGGATCAATATTTACACGACGGAGCAACCGCTTTTTTCAGGATGGACTACATGAAGCACCGCGGAAACTCCTTCAGAGCTGTTGGACCTCTCGGTTTTTAAGGGTTGATTATTGTTATTATTAATTGTATTAACCGAACCGTTCCTGAAAGGCATAGAGACAATCGTTACGCGGTGTCTTTGAGAACTCGCAATCGCAGTCCCACCTCAAGTAGCACGAGGGAAGAGCGAAACCGGTCCGTTATTCATTGAGAATTCAAATTATATCTAAGAAGAAAGGACAGTTTAGTGAAAACATCGATTAAAATTTTAGTAATCACATCTCTGATACTGCTGATGGCAACACCTTCATTTTCAAGTGAATTCACCTACGGTATCGGTGCCGGTGCGCGGGATAGCAGCGCCACCATTTACTTTCCCATAAAAACAGAGAGCTTTATCTTCGAACCCATGATCAACATTGCTTATGGTGATGAAGAATTGGTCAGCACGTTCGCAACCAGAGAATCAGAAATGACCCGGTACAGAATCGGTGCAGGCCTTTTCATGTATAGCGAAATTTTCAAAGACACCGGTATCATCTATGGTGCCCGGCTGGGATACATAAATGAGAATCGGGATAGTAAATATACTGAGGAAGGTTCTGTGATGCGCGTCGAATACGATCGATCAGGATATTTTATTGCACCGACCCTGGGTCTTGAATACAACTTCACCGACCATATATCTCTGGGACTGTACTTTTCCCTGGAATACAGTTTTCTGAATGGTGACGAAGAAAGCATCCTCGAAGAAGATAATGAAAAATTTGATCTGGAATCCACTTCCTTTTCCACGGACACCGATATTTTTCTAAAATTCTATTTTTAAACGCTACCTTGAAAAGAGCGGACACGGACACCCCCTGCCTTTTCCGGATAGGGGGTGTAGCGATTAAATGGTGACAACAGTACCCTTGTAACCTTATCCTAAGTGATTGCTATCAACTGTAATATATAACGTTTTATCGTGCATGGGCACATGGTAGGCTTGATCCCATTTCACGTTCTGGTTTTTGTCAATAATGAAGTAAGGTATCCGCTCAATTTCCCTCGACATTCTCTTTTACTTCCGTTGCTGAGATTCCTTTCTGAAGGGAAATATAAAATTATTACTGAGAGCGCTAGGGTGATGAAAGATCAGCAGAGGAAGGGGTAAAATAATAGCGGCCCCTTTATCTCAGTCCACCTCACGAAATTTAGGAAAGACAAAAAAGAAAATTACAGCAAAGAGACAAAGCAAGAGACCGGCAATTCCGAGAGAATGTGCGGTTCCGATCCCTTCAGCAAGAATACCGAAGGGAACGGCACTCAAAGGCATAACTCCAAAGCTCATCATGGCCATACTTATAATACGACCGCGCATTTCGCGCGATGAACGGGACTGCATGAGCGTCATGTTGAGGGACATGAAAACGGCACTGAGGACCCCGACGATCATCAAAGCAGGCAGGGCCATTCGATAGGAGGTACACTGAGAGAATATTACCAGAGTCAACCCCCATACAAATGCGTTGACGATAAGAAATGTCCCGCGTTTTCTGAGATGATTGAGGGAGGCAAGCCCTAATGCCCCGATAAGAGATCCGACACCGACACATGCGATCAGGAGTCCCAAGCCGTCCGACTGAATGTTCAGGACTTCCCTCCCCCACGCCGGCAGAAGCGCAAGATAAGGAAATCCAAAAAGTGCCGGTATAAAACTCAAAATGACAAGGCAGAGGAGCGTAGGATCGCCGACGGCATATTTAAACCCTTCACAAATATCCACAGCTATCCCCTTGTCAGGCCTGTCATTCGACTGGGTTTTGCCTACTTTAAGCATTGCTGTGCCGCAGGCTGAAAAGGCATGAATAAGAGCAATCAGGTAAAATACTCCGGCCGTTTCCAGATAGATAATAAGCACACCGGCAATCGCCGGCCCGATAATCCGTGTCATGTTCATACCCGCGCTGTTGAGGGAAATGGCATTCATGAGGTTCTCTCTGGGCACGATATCCGAGATAATTGATTGCCGGCTGGGCATGTTGAAGGCCGCCAGAGTCCCATTGCACACCCCAATTACCAAGAGATGCCAAAAAAGGATGAGCCCCGTCATGTCCAGTATTGCCAGAAGAAAAGTGAGGATCGCGTTCCCGCTTTGGCTCAATAATATTACCTGTTTCCGGGAAATGCGATCTGCAACGGCCCCTCCAAGCATAGAGACGAAGGTCAACGGCAGGGCAAAGGATGCCATAACAAGTGCAAGTGCAAAAGGAGAATCATCAGTCAGGCGAAGGACGAGCCATCCGCGGGTAATCTGCTGCATGCCCACTGCCGTGAAAGAAAAAAATGTTCCTATCCACAGCCACCGATAGTCTCTATAGTGGAATGACTTAAAGGCTGGAAAAAATCTGTAACGAGGTAAAGAAGGGGCCTGTCCTCCATCGTGTTCCTGTTGATATTGTTTCTGTTGATCTATCGGAGGATCCATACTGCATGCTAACCTTCTGCTTGTATTTAAAGACACGTGCTCAACAACGCTGATTGACGGAAAGATAAGGAAAACAACGGGGAAATAAAGGGACACCTCACCTATTGCTTTGAGAAGCCCTTCGTTAAAGCCCACAACAAGAAATGCTCTCTATTATCTCTAACCTTTACTATAACAACTTCAGAAAAAACTGCGCAGCCTTAGAAACGCATGACCAGTCCCAGGCGGTACACATCGTCGCTCAGTGTCCAATCACCGGGACCGGATTCCATTTCAACGTCGTATTTGGTGTAAGTACCGACGATGGAGGCGCTTTGAATAATACGAACGCCAATGCCGGCGTTGAACTCGAAGTAGTCTTCGACATCCATGAAGGTTAACGACCGCGGCGCCCACGTGAGTCCTCCGAAGATCTCCAGGGGAACCGGAATCATGGTGCGCGGAAAACAATACCCGACGGTTCCCGTGAATCCGAGGGCACCGATGTCTCCGGAAGTACTCGCATCATCTGCCGATCCAACTATCCCTCGCAAACCCACGTCACAACTCAAACCGGGGCCCAGCGTGTCGCTCCCTACCATCAGATCCAACGACCCCCATTTGTATTCCCTTTCATCGTCGTCCGTATAGACACCCGAGGCACCCATGCAAAAATAGCCTGACTCCAGGTAGCTCTTATAGTGTAAACCACCCGACACCGACGTCGTTCCGGCAGTTAAATTAATATCGAAAGACTGAGCCGCGCAGAGAGTGCAGGTCGTCAGTAGCAGCATGGCGGCAAGCAATAATTTACGTATCATAGTACCATTCCTCCCCTGTTGGTCTGAAAAATTTATAATAAATATTATCTACGATAAATGGCCACTGTTTTCAAATCAATTCATAATTGCGAGACAAATAGTTTCATCAGTGAGGAAAATAGTGAGTCAGTATCTCTCTTCGTCGTAGTGCTTTTTTCCCGGGAAACAGAAATGCTTCTGGCAACAAGAAACCCTTTGATATTGCATCGCTGAGAATACTTCGAAATATCAAATCCGTAAGGTGGATAAACTGAACCATGAACATCAAGCGGTAAATTCGGGTTATTTTACATATTTGACATCGTTCTGACTTTGATATATAGCTCATGCCTTCGTCCTCCCGCATAATCGGCCCGGGAATTGTCTAAGGTCACAAGTTGAATTGAACGACGAGTTCTCCCCCCCTGCTTGGGGCGGGGGAAACAAGAATTAAAATAAATATTTTCCTTAACAATCGAGATTCTCGGCAACTTATTGCGGGGAGCTTCAATGTCAGAAAGGATGCAAAAGCATTAGATGTCGAGAAAAATTGGGAGCCATGGTGCTGCCACGATAAAGCCGGAAAACATTCCGTCTCCCCGAGATCCCTATCGTTGGATCATTTTCGGTATTATATCTTCAATATATTTTTTCGTCTATTTTCACAGAGTATCAACATCGGTTATCGCCCCGGACCTCTTGGCTACCTTTCAAACCGATGCCACCGACCTGGGCTTCATGTCCTCCATGTACTTTTATGTTTACGCCTTCGAACAGCCCTTGGTCGGCTACCTGACCGACCGCCTGGGTCCGCGACGGGTAATCTCTCTCTGGACCCTGATAGGAGCTCTCGGGTGTCTCGTCTTCGGGTTTGCGCCAACCATCGGCTGGGCGTCTGCCGGCCGTGCTATTATCGGATTAGGAGTCGGCGGTGTTTATGTCCCGGCTCTCAAAATCTTCTCACAATGGTTTGAGAAAAAAGAGTTTTCCACCATGGTCGGCCTGTTTCTTGCGGCAGGAAATCTGGGTGCTCTCGTCGCAACAACCCCCCTTGTATGGATGGCACAGGCATACGGCTGGCGGATAAGTTTTCAGCTTATTGCCGGAATAACTTTTCTCCTTGGACTTGCTGCATTTTTCTTTACCCATGATCATACACAAGTTCAACTACCAGTCGACTCATCCAATGCATCTAAAAACCCGTCACCGAGGAAAGACTCTCCTTCGATTATGTCGGTGCTAAGCTCCTTTCGCTTCTGGGTTTATGGAAGTTTCTTCTTTGGAATTGCCGGCACCTACCTTTCGCTCCAGGGTCTCTGGGCTACGCCCTACCTCATGTCACGGTTTGGTATCGAGCTCACTCATGCCAGTGAGATAAATATGCTGATTCCTCTGGGATTTATAGCGGGATCTCCCCTGTGGGGGTGGCTTGGTAGCCGTGTCTTTCGAAACAAAATGACACTGCTCGTCTGTCTCCTCATCATCATGACCACTTTGTGGGCAGGATTGATTATCAATAATATTCCCTGGGGCATCAGGGGAATCATGATCGTTATGTTTAGTATCGGCGGCATAGCCGGCGGGATCTTCACCACCATCTGGACGATGGTCCGCGAATCAACCCCCGGTTCTGTCCTTGGTCTCACCACGGGTTTGATTAATCCCTTTCCGATGCTGGGAATCGCTATTTTTCAGCACTGGACGGGGTCCATTATTAACAGGATGGGACAGGTCGATGGTATCTATCCGCCCGAGGCTTATCAGAATGCCTTTTCTCTCTGCCTTGCCGTATCGGTCGTATGCCTCGTCATTGCCCTGCTCGCACGAAAGAAACTGTCCCAAAACGATTGACGGGGACTCCCCCACAAGCCCCGCCCCCTGGGCGGGGAACTTCACCTGCTCGCTCGGCAGAATGGAAAAAAATCGAGGGATATCGATCATAAGTTTTAGGTAAATCAATTTTGAGGATATAACAAATGAACGGAAATAACCGCGCCGATATTACAGTGGGTGCCCGTGTAAGAGTTGTGCAAAAGCAGGATCAACGCTCAGGTAAGTTGACCGAAGGCGTTGTTCAAAATATCCTGACTAAATCGGGGAGGCATCCCCATGGGATCAAGGTACGACTCGAAGACGGTATCGTCGGTCGAGTACAAGAAATAATCTGATCCACAAGACTGCAAACAATGAGTCTGCCTAATGACAAAGGGGATTTGAAACCCCTCGCTCCAGTTGCGGGGAATCTCCGACTGTTAAGAAAAATTTTATTTTTTATTAGCTTGCTTCCACCGCTGCAAGCAACGGGGAATGCAATCGCTGTTCAGTTCAATGCAAATATACATTGATGCAGATGCTTTTCCAAGGGGAATCAGGGATATCCTGATAAAGGCATCCCTACGATTGAAACTGCCGCTCATTTTTGTGGCTAATAAGCCGTTGCGTCTGGAAAAATTGGCAAATCTGTCCTTGATCCAGGTTCCGGAGGGACCCGATGTGGCCGACGACCGCATTGCAGAATTAGTACAGCCGGGTGACCTCGTGATAACAGCAGATATCCCCCTTGCCGACCGGGTAGTGAGCAAAAAAGCCTTTGCGATGAACCCCAGAGGAACACTGTATACCGAGGACAATATCAAAGACCGGCTTGCCATGCGTGATTTGCTCAAGGATCTGAGGGATAACGGCATGGTAACAGGCGGCCCGACCGCCTTCAGCAAAAAAGACCGCCAAAACTTCGCCAACCAGTTGGACAGTTTTTTAATCAGGCAACTGAAACTGGAACGTTGAAGTTCCCCGCAACACATTGCGAAAATCTTCGAGACACCCCGCCATCAATTATGGTTAGTTTCATCATGACCGAAAACAAGGGCTCGCAGAACGTCGGAGACAACATCCTTGTGCTCGGCCATAATAATCTTTATTACACCGTCGCTACCGGTGATCAAGTGGCCCAGGGCATCACCGTCGATATCGAGAAGGCAACAGAGCAATCGGGGTGCATGCTCCTGCAAGACCTGCTCGACATGGCGATAGAAACGCACCGCACCATCATTGGAGCACAAGAGCAACCTGGAGGCCCGGTCTCCATAAGGGACACTTGCCTGACGTCGAACATTTGCAATGCCTTTTTTCTCACCGTCGAGTTTTTCAATGATCGGCCCAAAGCCATAACGAATCCTGCCCTGAAGCCGTGCCCTCTTCAGCACCACTTTCAGCGATTCACTCAGGGTAATGACGGGCACAGCGATGTCGCTGCCGGACCAGAGCTTTGTAGTTCGAGCCATCAATTCCCTGCGAATAATTTCGGACGAGCCCTCCGCCTCCAACTGACGGGGAAAGTGCATATCTGTGAGGTTCATCTTCTTCTCCTTATGGTCGGTTACCGAGGCTCGCGGCAAGTTCTTCCAGCTCGTCCCAACGGGAATAGGCCATTGTTAAATCGGCCTCCACTTTCTCGAGCTTTGCATTAACGGCCGTCATCCGCAGATGGTCATGGTCTTTATAGAAATCCGGGGAATTCAGCAGTTCCAGCAGTTCTGATTTTGCTTTTTCCATCTCCTCAATTTTTTGTGGCAACGCTTCAAGCTCCCGTGTTTCTTTGTAAGAGAGTTTCTGCTTTTCACGCGGGGGCCTTCCCCTTTTAGTTTTTAACTCCTTCGGTCCAGCGGGTAGAAGGGCATCCGATTTACTGCTCTGTCGCAGCCAGTCATCGTAGCCGCCTACATATTCCTTCAGTCGCCCTCCCCCTTCCAGGACAATGGTGGAGGTGACAACATTATTGAGAAAGGTCCGGTCATGGCTGACAAGCAAGATAGTGCCGCTGTATTCCAAAAGGCGAAGTTCCAGTAGTTCCAGCGTTTCCGCATCAAGGTCATTGGTTGGTTCATCCAGCACCAAGACATTAGAGGGCGTTGCGAAGAGCTTGGCCAGAAGCAGGCGGTTTCGTTCGCCACCGGACAGGGATGCAACGGGCGCCGGAATCTGCTCGGGTGGAAAAAGAAAATCCTGTAAATAACCCACAATATGCCGGGGAACACCGCCGATGAAAACCCTATCGCTACCGTTAGCAATATTATCCTTGAGGGATTTGGTTTCGTCCAATTGCGCGCGTAGTTGATCGAAGTAGGCAATCGCAATCCCTGTGCCAAGACGTATCTTTCCACCGGAGATGGACAGTTCGCTCAGCAATACCTTGAGCAAGGTGGTCTTGCCCGAACCGTTGGGACCGATAATCCCGATCCTGTCTCCGCGTAAAATTGTGGTGGAAAAGGCATCGATTATCTTCTTATCACCGTAAGCAAAGCTGACCTTTTCGGCGTCAACAACCAGTTTACCGCTACGTCTTGCCTCGGAAACAGCAAACCGGGCGTTTCCTTCCCGCTCTCGCCTGCTAAGCCGCTTCTCGCGCAGCTGCACAAGTGCACGAACACGGCCTTCGTTGCGCGTCCGTCGCGCCTTGATGCCCTGGCGGAGCCATATTTCTTCTCTGGCCAGTTTTTTGTCGAAAGTTTGCCACTGCCTTTCTTCCTCCTCCTGCATCAATTGACGCTGCTTAAGATATTTTGTGTAGTTACAGGAAAAGGAGTAAAGCTTGCCCCGGTCTATTTCAACGATACGAGTGGCGATATTTTGCAGAAATGTCCGGTCGTGCGTAACAAACACCAGTGTTTTATCAAAGCTTCGCAGAAGATCTTCCAGCCAGATGATAGAGACAATATCCAGATGGTTTGTCGGCTCGTCAAGGAGCAGAATATCCGGATCGCTCACGAGCGCGCGTGCCAGCACTGTTCGCCGTTTCAGTCCCGCCGATAAAAGCCGGAACTCGGCTTTTTGATCGAGAGAAAGTCGGGAAATTACGTCCTCGACTTTGCGGTGATATTGCCAGGCACCCACCGCTTCCAACTGGTGCTGGACCTGCTCGATTTTATGCAGCAGGGGTTCATCGTCGCCATTTGTCAACTGCAGAGTCAAATCATGGTAGGCCCGCAGTAGGTCCAAATGTTTTTGGCTGCCCGATGCAGCGACATCATAAACAGTGCCCGGATGTTCATCAATATCCTGAGGCATGAGAGAGATGCGAACTTCACCACCACAAAATATTTCGCCCCCATCGGGAACAATATCCCTATGAAGGAGCCTCATCAAGGTAGACTTCCCCGAACCATTTCGTCCGAGAAGCCCGATCCGTTCACCCGCCTCAATCTGGAGCGACGCACCATCGAGCAGCAGCGGCCCGCCAAAACTCATCGAAATATTATTAATCCAGATTAACGCCATAAAGCATTTTCCATTTCCGAGAACACCTTTTCATTGAATACAAATTATTGTACAGCGATTCCTAACACATTCCTGCGCCTGGTGCATCATCGAAGATCGCCGTCTCAAGTTGCGTGTCGTGTCTACCACACCAGCTCATCATTACAGTGGAGCCACAGGGAAAAGTGAGGGCAGCACCCAAGAAAATCTGAGGATACTCTAAAACAACATATCGATTCATGAGTATTACTTTTTTCTCCAGGAGACAGAGACACCCCTCGAAGAAGAGATGTAAGTGCATGATATTATATATTATAATAGTCGATACCCGTGGTGCAGAGGGATTCTCATTCTTACATCATCTCAGATATTTTCTATATATAGTATTTTACTTGACAACAGATACAATATGTTGTATCTAACCGATAATTTAAAAGCTCTTTTTTTCCATTACCAAATGGGGAAGGGTTCCCAAATACTGACTAACTTGAAGCGGCGATTAAATGGATAGAAGAAGCTTTTTGTACAGAGGTACCCTCGCAATAGCGGGAAGCTTTCTGAATCTTGCTATGTTCTCCAGAGTTTTTGCCTGTGGAGTACAGAGGGAAGAGTCTTTTTTACGGCCCCGGGTGGCCCTGATCATAGACGATATCGGATATGGAAAATCTCAGGCCTATCGATTTCTTAAAATGGGTATTCCCATCACCTTCTCAATTCTCCCTCACGTTAGAAATACTCAACTCCTCGCTCATGAAATCAATCACGAAGGTCATGAAATCATGCTTCATCAGCCCATGGAACCGTACAACTCCCGCCTTGATCCGGGCCCCGGTGCACTTTATGTAGGAGACAGAGGAAAAAAGATTGGCAGAACGATAAACGATAATATCTCCGATGTGCCCTTTGCTATCGGCGTTAATAATCATATGGGGTCGAGATTCACGGAGTGTCAGCATGAAATTACGGATGCTCTCAAGACTATTAAAGAAAAAGATCTCTTCTTTGTCGACAGTCGCACTTCAAACCTCTCAAAGGCTTACGGAACGGCGCGAAAATTACACATGATAACCGCACGCAGGAATGTCTTTCTCGACAACTCTCTTGATGAATCGAAAATTCTTCGGCAGCTCCATCTGGTTGGCCAACTGGCACAGAGGTACGGGCATGCAATCGCAATTGGACATCCTCACAAAGTAACAGCAAAGGCCATCGGAGATTATATAAAATACCATAAAGATCCCGACATAAAGCTCGTTCACATATCAGATATCCTTTATAGCTAAGCACTCCCCGGCAACAAAACTGTCAAAATATTTTACAGTCGTGTTTATACCATAACCACTTGACATCAATGCCTATTCCACGCAACCACGGCGGATCATGTATTTTCGAGTGTCCAATTACTTTACACTTTTGATATCAACCTCAAAGGAAATCGTTGTTGTATCTCTATTAAATTAGAGTGTTACGTCGTTGGCATATTGTTTGCTTAGCAATATATCGATGATCAAATTCGTGTATACTCTTGGCAGAGTATTCTTTTGTATACTTCTCGTCACCATTTTCGCTGCCGGATGTCCAGGGACAACGCAGCACACTACCCGTCTGCCCAGTGCAACCTATCAACTTAGCGGGCTTCCTGCTAAAATCGTCGATCTTCAGGTTAATGACCTTCGGCCTGAAGAAGAGGCAGCGGATGGGCTCAAGGACATTCTCAAAGGACAGGTGATGACGGCGCTTTCTTCCCGGGAGGTTGCACAGTCTCGGGATCACTATACCCTGATCATCGACATCATTGAACATCGTCCCTTTCTCAAAGATGATGATACCTGGATAGCAACCACCTGGTTTCGTGTCACGTTACTGGACCGGCGAGGCAATTGCTTCGAACAGTGGCAGGCCATGGGCCTGGCTCAAAGTTCACGCCTATGGGGTCTTGTCAAGGCGGAATCTGTTTCCCAGGATTCCTATGAAATGGCCTTTTCCTGCATGATGTCGTCCCTTTCACAGGTTACCATCCGGTAACATTGAGATTCTGTGCAACACGTTCCGGTAAATCTCCGATTGTTAAGGAAACTGTTTCACATGCAGCGGGGAATGCTCGCTCTTCAGATCATTTCATGGTAATAATTTCATAAACTATTAAAGGTCTGACGATTTCTCACTACCAAAGGAGGGTTCAAAATGTCCTTTCGCATATCGCCTTTATGGTGGCCAATTGCGGCCGTGACATCTCCGGCTATCATTCCCCTGCTGCTTGTCAAAAACCGTCGATTTCAGAAGGGGCGTGAAGATGTCATCGAACTGAACGAAGATCGCATTCAGCGGGCAAAGCCCCTCGAACTGCCCGAACTCGACTTCCTGGAGTTGACGGTACTGGTGGAATGGAAAACAGAGGAAGGATTCATCAGTGACGCCGGCGTATCCTATCTTTTCAAGAATGAATTGGGCTCGATGCTCTTTGACGTCGGATTTGGCCCGACTCGTCGGGCATTCACTCATAACGCCGACAAACTTGGTTTTAATCTGAATCAGGTGGATGCCCTGACAATCTCGCACCTCCACTGTGACCATATGGGAGGGATTCCTGCCCAGCGATCGCGAAAGGTAGCTATACCCGAAAAGCTGATGCCGAATGAGCAAAGGGTCTGTTTTTTACCTGACAAGGCAGAAGCGGAGGGATTTGACGCCCGGCTGGTTGAAAAACCGCAGCTTCTCGCCGTCGGCATTGCGTCGACCGGTCCTCTGGCCAGGAGACTATTCATGCTCGGTCACACTGAGGAACAGGCACTTCTGGCCCGTGTCAAGGGCAAAGGTCTGGTAGTTTTTACCGGCTGCGGTCACCCGACCATTGAAGTGATATTAGAGATGGTAAAACACCTTTCCGATGAACCGCTCTATGCCGTTGGAGGAGGCCTCCATTTCCCGGTTACCGACGGGAGAGGCAACCGCGCCGGCATTAAAGTTCAGACGATCTTCGGCACAGGCAAACCCCCATGGTTGCGCATTACTGACGAAGATTTAAGTCGCACCATTGCCGCCATCAATGCCGCCGGCCCAAAAGAGGTGTACCTCTCCGGACACGACACCTGTGATTATGCCCTCAACCGCATGACGAAGGAACTCAGGGCCAAAACAAGTGTGTTCAAGGCGGGAGCAACTTATCGTTTTTGATCTTCTCTCGCCGCATAGTGCGGCAAATGCACTCGCTGCTCAATTCGAATTGGCTGTGGAATTGCACACACGATTTTATCCCCTTTGGTGTAAGCTTTCAAAAGCAAAAGAATCCCAAGCGAAAGGGATCATTCATAAAGGGACATAATTGTGGTATTCTATGCTCCTTACTTTCTACAGATCGAGGTCACTATGCTTGAACATATCGGAATAACAATCAATGAAAAAAGCGATATCGACGCATTCTACAAAAATCTACTGGGGCTGAAAGAGGAAAGAAAATTCGAGCTCCACGAGGATTTATCGGAAGCCCTCTTCGGTACAGGTGAAAGGGTTCCTGTAACGCTTCTCTCCGCTGACGATTTCTTTATGGAAATATTCCTCACAGACAAGAAGCAAACCCCAGTATACAATCATATTTGTATTTCCATAGCGAACAGGAACGATACCGTAACAAAAGCAAAATCCATGGGATTTCCCGTTACCCAGATAGAGAGAGAATCAAGGGACGACCTTGTCTTCATCCGAGACCATTCCGGCAATATATTTGAGATAAAGGCCCGATAACAAAGCATAATATAATGACTTGATATTATGAGATTTAATACAGAGGCAATAAAAGTATACGGTGATTTCTATGGCAGTTTTTGACAGCGAGGCGGAAAATTACGACAGTTGGTACGAAACGAAACTGGGGAAGTTTGTCGATGAGGTAGAAACGAGATGCGCTTTCAGCCTGCTCTTGCTTGAGAAAGGGAAAAGGGTCCTCGACATCGGATGCGGTTCGGGCAACTTCTCTTTCAAACTTGCGAAGATGGGCTACCGCGTCGTGGGAGTAGATCTCTCCGAAGAAATGCTTGCTATCGCAAAAAAGAGGGCCGTAGCCGAGGGGCTTGACATAGAATTTATTACCATGGACGCGCACCATCTTGATTTCGCCGACGATTCATTTGACTGTGTCTTCTCGATGGCGGTCTACGAATTTCTGGACGATTCCGAAAAGGCGCTGGAAGAGATGTTCAGGGTAACAAGGCCCGGCGGTACCATTATCATGGGAACAATCAACCGGGGAAGCGACTGGGGAAGACTTTACACGTCCCCCGCCTTTATGGAAAAAACGGTCTTTAAATATGCAAAACTCGCCACACCCGAGGAAATAGAAACGCTGAAACCCCGGCACACGATCGCCTTGAAAGAATGCCTCTTCATACCACCCGACACCGACGAGACCGCCATTACTCTCTCCACGGAAGAAAGGCTGAGGGGAGAGAAACGAGGAGGATTTATATGTGTGGCATGGAGAAAATAATTGCCTGTCAGATAAGCTATGTTCCCGTAAGAACTGATCGCATTGATGAAAAGGTCGAAAATATTCTTTCCCTGATTGAAAATTCCGGTCTTGAATGGAACACCGGTCTATTTGCTAGCGAAGTCAGGGGCCCGAAAATACCCGTTTTCTCTCTGATAGATGACATATTTGAGGGTGCCGAAGCGGAAGGACAGTTTATTCTGGAGATCAAGCTGTCAAATATATGCGGCCGCTGGAAAGAAAACCACGGTAATCATCACAACCCATAAAGCAGGATAGGCTCGGCGCAATGTAAGCTCCGGTATACACTCGAACTACATGCCCCGGATACCGGCCACAGGGGTAAGCGCTATGAAGATAGCGGCGATGATGGCAGCACCATCATCGCCTGTCCCGTGAGACAGGTCTTTGAGCTGATCCACCGCCTCTTTCTCAGGCAGAAGATCAATAATCTGAGCATCAACAATTCCTGAAGAGTAAAAATATCGTACTGCTATTTATTGAACTATTATTTGTTATTATTGCCAATAATTGTTTTTGGGCAAACCCTCAGAGTTCTCTCGAAGCCCTTCCTCCGATAAAAGGCGTTGACACCTACCACATGTTGTGGTCAAATAAGCATCTTTCTACCACATATAGTTTTTCTAATTTAAAACCCAAGACCGTTGCGACCGAGGAGACAATACGAAATGAATAAGAAGACTTCCACTACAATGATACCGCTTTTAACCAAGAATGCAATTACCGTTCTGGAAAGGCGATATCTAAAACGAGACAACAATGGAAACGTACTGGAGACACCGGTCGAGATGCTCAGGCGTGTGGCCAGCACCATAGCTGATGCCGACAGAAAATTCGATGAAAAAGCAGATACAGCACGGCTGGCCGGACAATTTTATGCAATGATGGCCGGACTGGAATTTCTTCCCAATTCACCGACATTAATGAATGCCGGACGGGAACTTGGCCAGCTCTCTGCCTGTTTCGTGCTTCCCGTCGGGGATTCCATGGAAGCAATATTCGATGCCGTCAAGCATACGGCACTGATTCACAAATCTGGCGGCGGAACGGGGTTTTCCTTTTCAAATCTGCGTCCTGCCGATGATGTCGTTAAAAGCACCACCGGTGTTTCCAGCGGTCCAATTTCATTCATGCGGGTCTTCGATATGGCGACGGAAACTATCAAGCAGGGTGGAACAAGACGCGGCGCCAACATGGGTATCTTGCGGGTCGATCATCCGGACATCATGGACTTCATTATGTGCAAAGCCGACAAGAAGCAACTGAACAATTTTAATATCTCTGTCGGTGTGACGGAAGCGTTCATGGACGCCGTAAAGAATGATAAAGATTACGACTTAATCAACCCACGAAACGGTGAAATTTCAGGCACACAAAATGCCCACAAGGTCTTTAACCGGATTGTCACCCAGGCATGGGAGAACGGCGAGCCGGGCATCGTATTTCTGGACCGTCTGAACCGCGACAATCCCACGCCTCATGTGGGAATGATCGAATCGACAAACCCCTGCGGAGAACAGCCGCTGCTGCCCTACGAGTCCTGTAATCTCGGATCGATCAATCTGGCAAAAATGGTTAAGGAAGGTCATATTTCATGGGAACGACTCAGAGGAATCGTTCATCTGGCCGTGCGGTTTCTTGATAACGTCGTCGAATTGAACGGATATCCCCTGCCGGAGATCGCAAAGATGACCTTCGGCAATCGGAAAATCGGCCTTGGTGTAATGGGATGGGCGGACATGCTCATCATGCTCGGTATACCCTATGATACGGAAGAAGCAATCGAACTGGCTGAAAAGGTGATGAAGTTCATCAATGATGAAGGCCATACTGCCTCTCGGGAACTGGCGAAAGAGCGCGGCTGCTTTCCAAATTTCACAGGCTCTCTGTTTGAAAGGCGAGGCGAACCGCAAATCCGGAATGCCACCGTCACAACCATAGCTCCAACCGGCACTATTTCGATTATTGCCAGCACCTCGTCAGGAATCGAGCCCCTCTTTGCAGTGTCATATGTGCGCCAGGTCATGGACGATGATATTCTTGTCGAAGTTCATCCCAATTTTGAGAGAATCGCCAAAGAGCGTGGCTTTTACTCGCCCGATCTGATGAAACGTATTGCAGAACATGGAACCGTCCGTGACATGGAAGAGATACCCGAGGATATCCAAAAGCTTTTTGCCACCGCTCACGATATTTCGCCGGAGGTTCACATCAAAATGCAGGCAGCCTTTCAGAAATACACAGACAACGCGGTCAGCAAAACTGTCAATTTCACAAATGAGGCCACAATTGATGATGTAACCACCGTGTACCAACTTGCCTATCAAATGAATTGTAAAGGCGTCACGATCTACAGGGATGGATCGCGGGATAAACAGGTACTCTCCACGGGGAAGAGTATCGACGAACCGTCACAGACCTCCATCGACGAGGACAAGAACATAACAAAGCGAGATCGTCCAAAGGCCCTGAAGGGATGGACCTATCAGATGCAGACTGGCTGCGGACCACTTTACGTTACAGTCAATCAGGACAGGACAGGCCTTTTTGAGCTTTTTACTACCATGGGAAAGGCCGGAGGTTGCGCTGCATCACAGAACGAAGCTATCGGACGACTGGTGTCACTGGCCTGGCGTAGTGGAATCCCTGCGCGGCAGGTAATCAAACAGCTACAGGGCATATCCTGTCATTCACCCGCAGGATTTGGAGAAAACAAAGTATTATCCTGTGCCGATGCCGTGGCCAAGGCAATTCAATCTCACATGACGGCGAACGGCTTCGATGCGGTCAACGAAAAGGTTGCCTTTGTCAAAGGAGCCTGCCCGGATTGCGGTGGGATTATTGAACACGAAGGCGGGTGCGCCGTCTGCCGCCTTTGCGGTTACAGTGAATGTGCATAGATCGTAGCGTGACCAATTGCAGCCCCGCTGCCATCATATCTGGAGACAAGGGGATCTTTGAACGCACTGTCAGGAAGCTATAGGCGCTATTAAGATAATCAGTTATACATCGCGAGCATAGCTTCGAAGAAACTCCACTTTCTTCTCCGTCACATCATTATCGCAATCGCATAATGACATAATATGAAAACCCTCCTCTATCGAGAGGAGTTCGGCCCCCGGGATAGATTTGGCAGCGAACTCCCCATGGGAAAAGGGTACATCCCAATCATGAACTCCGTGAATAATCAAAGCAGGCGAACTAATCCTCTCGAGAGGGAGATCTCCCAATCGCTCGAGCTGTTTTAAATCATTTGCCAGTCCCGCCCTTCGAAGGCTCGCGGGACTCATAGATTTTATAAGTCCTGTTACTATCCGTTCCTTTTCGGGATCGCCTATAATACTGGAGACAAGGTCCTCAACCTTTTGCTCATCGAGTGTACTTTCAATCTCAATGACCGATTTCAACAGCTTCCCCGACCCACGTTTTGCCAGCAGATTACAGATCCAAACAACGGGATCGGTAAACATAAGGCTCGAATAGAGAAGATTTTCTTCCAAGTTTTCAGGATTAATCACGTAACGATAGCTGACCGCACTTTCTAAAATCAGCGCCGATAGACGCTCCGGGTAGCGAAGACCAAACTCAAGGGCAACAGGACCTCCTGCGGAAAAAGCCATCACCGCCAGTTTTTCTATTTCAAGTGCATCCATCAGTGCCGCAAGGGCATCAGCCTGCTCTCCAAATGTCTTCCCGACTTTGAGAGGTGTACGAAGATATCCCGGCCTCGACCAGGAAAGAATTCTGAACCCCTTATCGGAGAATCCGGGGTAAAGGGCAGCAATCTGATCATATCCACCCGGTCCGCCGTGAATACCACAAAGTATGGGACCGTTATCTCCGGAAAGAGACCACTCAATCCGACCCTTCGCCGTCGTTATAATTCTGCTACCAGCTCTGAGTTCCTGTTTAAGATCATGTTTCCATACAAAAAATTCATCCCGGAACAGTTTCTGTTTTTTCATATCCTGAATCTTTCTGGTCACGTGGACCCCTGATTATTCACTTCACTGCCCATACTACTTGACGAACCACTAAGACACCATACCAGCTTTTATGATACCTCGGGATCAAGGTATTTTTTGCCTATTCCAATCAGTGTGTGAATAAATTCTCCGTGTTTCGATTTTTTTATCGAAGGGCATGAAAAGGGCCTCTTGTATCATAGATTTGATTGACCGGGCACACATCGATAAGTTCCACCCCATGGGCGGAGAGCTACACTCACTTTTTTACCGGTGGAGCAGGTACACAAAGACCACGGATATGACGAGATAGATGACGGTCAGTATACTTCCCCCACGGATAAAATCGGACGTTTTGTATCCTCCCGGTGACATCAGGAGTGCATTAACCTGGTGTGTGGGGAGGATAAAGGCATTGGATGCACAGAGGGCAACGAGAAGTGCAAGCCCCCGGACACCGATGCTGGTAAAATCGGCCATGGCCATAACGAGAGGGACGAGGAGAACCGTTGCCGCCACATTGGAAATGAAAAGGCCCAGAAAGGTAGCGAGAAGCCCGATGGCGAGAAGCACTGTGACGGAGGAAGATCCTTCGAGAAGATACATCATCTGCGTTGCGATATACAGGGCCGCTCCGGTTCGGTCCATTGCAATACCAAGGGGAATAAGTCCCGCCAGCAGAAAAACAATCTTCCAGTCAATGGCACGGTAGGCTTCATCTATTCGAACGATCCCGAGCAATATCATGGCCAAAACACCCGTCAGGAGCCCGAGGGCAAAGGGAAGCCCTGATACGGCAAGGATGACGGCCATGGCAAAACAGAGAGAGGCAGTAAGCGGCCTGGGCCGCTCTGCTTCCTCTTGGCCTTCTATCGGTGTAATAAGGACAAAATTGATGTTGTCAGCCATCGCCCTGATCTGTTCCCATCTGCCGTGAACTATGATGGCGTTTCCCGGCTGGAGATTTTTATCGGAGAAGTCTCCCCGTTCTTCATCTTCACCACTGAGAAGCATGATCGGTTCGACACCATAGGTCTTACGAAGTGCTATCTCCCTGAGAGTCTTCCCGATGATAGGCGATCGCACGGGAACTATCAACTCTGCAAAACCGGCATGACCCGCCGTCTCAAGGTGTTGGAAGGCCTTTGCATCCTGTCGATACATAAGGTTGTAATCCCTGACAAACCGAGAAAGATCATCCTGGCTTCCGAGAAGGGCCAGCCGTTGTCCCGCAGCGAAGGGGGTATGCCGCCATGGTGCATAGAGCACGTCCTCTCCTTCAGCGATGGCAAGGAGATTGAGACGATACCTCGTCCAGATCTCCACGTCCTCCCGTGTCTTTCCCACCAGCAGACTATCTGCGGGGATGGCGCATTGGTAGATGGTCGTGGGTAAATGCCATGTTTCGATAAGTTGTTCCTGCATGCTCCGGGGTTTTGCGGTCTTTTCGACCGGAGCGGGAAGAATAAATTGCCCGCAGAAGAGAAAATAGAGAACACCAGCGGCAAGAAGGGCTATGCCCGCCGGTGTCACGCTGAAAAGGTCAAAGGCCCTGTGGTCCCCATGTCGGAGCAGGTCATTCAGTATCAGAAGCGGTGTCGAGCCGATCATCGTCAGGTTGCCACCCAGTATCACGGCAAAACCCATAGGCATCATGATACGGGCTGGCGGTATACCCGTGCGTTTCGCCACTCTCAGGGTGGCCGGCAGGAAAAGTGCCGCCACCCCGATATTCTGCATGAATGCCGAAACCAGACCTGCAGATAGGGTGATGAGGGCAACCAATCGTTTCTCATCCGACCGGGCCGCTGAAAGAAGCGGCTGAATCAGCCGGTTGATCGCTCCGGTGCGATCCATGCCATAACTGAGTATCATTACGGCGATCACGGCAACCACGGCATTACTCGCAAGACCCGAAAAGGCCTCCGCCGGTTTTACAAGACCCAGCCATGGAAGGGATACCATGACGAGTATGGCCACCACATCGGTCCTCAGCCTGTCGCTGGCGATGAGAAAGACCGCTGCAGCGAAGATGCAAAAAACGAGGACCATCTGAAACGTCATAGCACATTTCCCCTCAGGACAAACCCGTCATTCCTGTTTTCAAAAAGGCCAGATAAGCGGTGCCAGTAAAACCGTAGCGATCCAGAAGATGATGTTCAGCGGAATACCGATTCGCCCGTAGTCTGAAAATTCATACCCGCCGGGGGCGTAAATCATCGTGTTGGTTTGATAGCCGATCGGTGTTGCGAAACTCGTCGAGGCGGCAAAAGTGATCGCGATCAGAAAGGGTCGGGCACTCACCCCCATCAACTCGGCGGCAGAAAGTGCCACGGGGACCAGAAGAATGGCGGCGGCATTGTTGGACATGATCTCGGTTAGTGAAGCAGTGATCAGATAGAGAATAGCAAGCAAAACAAGCGGTCCCATGCCAAGAAGCGGTTCCAGTAAGGAACGAACAAGCCACGCGGCGGTTCCCGTCTCCTCCAGGGCAAGGCCCAGTGGAATGATCCCCCCCAACATAAAAATAACCTTCCAGTCAATTGCCTTGTAGGCCTCCTCAATGGTAATGCAGCGGCCCAGAACCATGGCGAGGGCCCCGAGCATGGCGGCTATCAGGACCGGAAAGATATTGAACAGGATGAGCACAATCATACCAGCAAAAATTGCGAGCGCTGTCAGGGCCCGGTCCTTTCTCAAGTGCAATTCCGTCAATTCGTTGGTAACGATCAAATCGGTCGATTCCATAATTCGGCTTACCGACTCCTTATCGCATTGCAAAAGGAGCGTATCACCGTCGTCAAAACTGATGTCCGCAAGGCGTTCCCGGAGAATCTTTCCCCGCCTCTGGATGGCAAGGACAATACACCCGAACCTCTTTATATAATCGGCCCCGCGAAGCGTTCTCCCGAGCAGCCGCGACCGCGGAGGCACTAAGGCCTCGATCAATTCGATCTCGTCAGACTGAAGTTCCTTATCATTGATTGCGGCATCAGCTTTCGTTTCAAGCTTGAAGGCATCCTTCATTTTGATAAGATCTTCGGCATTTCCATGAAGCAGCAGATGATCACCCTTCCGTATTTTCGTAGCCGACGCCCGCCAGGTCGCCTTCCCTTTACGGATAATTTTTATAAGATCAATGGTGTTGAGCTTTTCCGTATCCATGTCACACCAGCATGTGCCGGCCAGAGGAGAATCCTCGGCAACTTTCATCTCTGCAAGGTAGTCGGCAAGCCGGTACTTGTCGATCTGTTCATCGGAGCTCTTTCTCTTCGGTATCAGAACCTGCGAAAAGAGTGTCAGATAGATAACCCCGATGATAACGAGAACGATTCCCAGAGGTGCGAATTCAAAGAGAGAAAAGGGTGTGAGACCACGAGAGACGGCCATTGAGTTGACCAGTATGTTGGTAGATGTCCCGATAAGCGTGCAGACACCGCCGAACTGACTCGCAAATGAGAGCGGTATCAGCACCCGGGACGGTGCTATTTTTCTCGTTTTTGCAAGTATGACCGCCACTGGAATCAGTATGGCAACCGTGGCCGTATTGATGATAAAGGCTGACAAAACGGCAACGGTTATAGAAAGGACAATGACAAGCCGTCGCTGGCCCGTGCCGGCTATCTGATCGAGGTGGCGGGCAATCCATTCAACAAGTCCCGTTCTGACCATTCCCGCACTCAAGACAAACATGGCGGCGATAGTGGCGGTTGCCGTGTTTGTAAAACCATAGAGCGCCTGTTCCGCAGGGATGAGCCCGAAGATCAGAAGCAATGCGAGAACACACAAAGCTGCCACATCGACGCGCAGCTTCTCCGTGACAAAAAGAAAGGCCGCGCCAGCTGTTATAATGAGGACAAGAATAGTATCGGGCAAAACCACGAATCAGCCTCAATTGAGTAATTTTTTTCTTCCACTTAGACTGCATTATAATAATATTAGAAGTTTACGGCAACAGAGAATAATCATATATCGTTAGGGAATTTTATCCGGCACTATGTTTTATAACATCTCTCAAGGTATAGTTCGAAATTTCCTCGAATGAGGTCACCATCATACCATTTGTACAAAATATAGTTTTCAACATTCGTAGTAATTTTTTATAATATGTTTTTCACGAATCACTTTCGGGCAAAGGGCAGTACATAGCAGCAGCTGCCAGGGAACAGAGATGAAGAAACGCATCAAGCAGGTGATTATTGGCTTCGCTGTTTTCATCGGAGTTACGATGGTACTATTGGTTGGTGCCTTTCTCTATATTAATTCTACTCATGGACAGAACTACATCCAGACAACAATCAATCACCATATCCCCGGTTCAATGGAATGGGAACACGGACATGTTTCTCTCGTAAAAGGCGAGGTAGAAATAAAAAACGCCGTAATAAAGGAACCTGGCAATGGCAGCATTGCAGGGTTCAATCGTTTCTTCATCAAATTATCTTGGTCTTCCCTATTACGAGGATCTCTCACCTTGGAAGCGGTTTTCCTTGAAAAACCATGGACAAAGATTCACATAGACGAAGCCGGTGAAGTCAATCTGATACGGACATTTGTATCGAAGCCGTCCGAAGTCACTAAAGAAGAAAAAGTAGCAGGAAAGGCCCCTCCCTCAATGCCGGTGGGCATCGCTGTTGAAAAGCTCGATCTATCACAGGGCTCACTCCACTTCGAAGAGGGCCGCAGGAAGACGACGATTGTGATTCCGGAGATCAATCTCGTCGCAAAGGCGGATCTGACGGAGCAATCTGGCAAACTCATACTCAACATCAGGCAGGGAAAGATAAAAGGTCCTGACACCCTGACGGATGTCGATGAATGTACCATAGAGGCAACGCTCGAGAACGGGCGGATCGATCCACTGATCGCACGGATCCGGTCTCCTCTCGCACGGCTGGAACTATCGGCGATGGTTGCTGATATTTTTGACAAACCCTCAATGAACGCCGTCCTCGATTGTACGGCCGCACTTCACGAAATACGCCACAGCCTGAATCAGAAGCCGACACTGGCGGGACAGGTGGTGGCAAAGTTACGAATAGAGGGAGACCTTGAAAATCCCGATGCCACTCTTCATCTCGATTACGGGGGCGGAACGATTCTTGAGAACGCAATTGACCGGGCAAATCTCGATCTGCAACTGAAGGATCGTCTGGTAACCATTGATGCCCTCAGCATAAATGCTGCCGACGGAACCCTCCATGGACACGGCAGTATCGATTTCCGGCAGGCCTTTCAAGAGGGGCTTCTTTCCCCTAAAGGGGACCTGCAGACCATCATGTATGATATCTCTCTTGACGAGAAAGGCGTGCGGCTTGACAAGCTGAGGCATAGCACCCAAGGTTGGAAGGGCATTGTGAATTCATCACTCTCCCTTCGGGGCACGGGGATTTCTTTACAAAACGCTGCAGCCACTGCTTCCCTCACAATAGATGGAAAGCAGATCAGCATGCAACAACTGGTCACCCCCGTCGATCTGAATATGAATAGCACGATGGAGCTGAACAAGAGAACTGCCTCGGTCAGGGAGTTGACCCTTCGAGCCGACGGGAGTGAGTTGAAGGCAGATGGGTCTTTCGACATCCCTTCTCGGAAGTTCAACGGAAATTTGTCAGTTGTTTCTCCCGATCTTGCGGGCACCCTCTCACCCTTCGGTCTCGATGCTATCGAAGGACAGATAGGACTCAAAGCAATCCTTTCCGGATCGACCGAACGCCCCCTCTTCGCAATGGACCTTCAGGGTGATGGACTGCGTTTTCAGGACATTACGTTCGGCACTATGAGTTTGAAGGCCGATCTGGATGATTCGGGAATACTTGGAATATCGCGCTGTGTGGTTGAAAATGGCTCCTCAAATATTGAGATGACGGGAACGGTGAAGATGTATGATCAATCCACCATACTACCCCTATATAATCAGAAATTTACTCTCGACATCAAGGGAAATGCCATACGGCTTGAGGACTTTGTAAAAACTATGGCAGGAAATGTATCGCTGGCGGGCTCCATTTCGGGAACCCTGGCTGACCCTGAGGGCACCGTGACGGTCACTGGCAATGATTTCAACCTTTATGGACAGAAGCTCGCGAAGGTCGATCTCAAGGCTGATATTCTCGACACAAGAATCAGGTTCGAACCGCTTCAGCTTTTTGTAACACCAACGGAATTTATCGAGAGTAAAGGATGGATCTCATTTGAGAAAGGATATGAACTGAATCTGGTATCCCAGGGAATTTCACTTCACAACATAGAAACAATTCGGGCACAGGACATTGCCGATGGACTTCTCCGCGTTGATATCAGAGGCAATGGCACCATTGACAATCCGACACTCACCGGCAATCTTTCAATCAGCAATGTCAAAATCAGGGAAAAGCAGTTCGATGATTTCAATATCACCCTTGATCTGCGTGATCAGGTAGCCCGGCTGAAGGGAACATTAAACTTTGATCTCGACGGATTCATTGATCTTAAGAAAAAAAATTTCTCCATAGCCGCCCTCTTTACAGAAACAGACCTTTCTCCCTACCTGAAGATCGCCGGCAACCCCGATCTCTCAGGAAAACTGACAGGAAAATTCGAGGCCAGGGGTAACCTGGGGTCCGTCGAGACAGCCCAGGCCGACATGAACGTCACCGCTTTCAATCTCCTTTATAGGGATACTGAAATTCTTCACACCGATGACCTAACGATATCCCTGAAGAATAAAGAAGTTTTGTTGCCGGAAGCTGTTCTCATGCTACCTCCAAAAGGCCAAATTGTCATTGGTGGAAGAAGCACCTATGACGGCCCTCTTTCTTTCAGAGCAGAGGGCACCATTCCCCTCGATATTGTGGGACGCTTTGTAAAGGACCTTGATGATATAAACGGCACTCTTACCCTCACATCCAAAGTGGAGGGAACGCTTCCGTACCCAGCTATCCATGCCGATATCGATCTCGCAAAGGTCGGGGGCACCGTTCCTGTCCTTCAGGGGAAACTGCACGATCTCGGGGGCACGATTCGCATAAAACAAAGGGCTATAACATTTGAGGAGATCTCGGGGGGTCTTGACACAGGGTCTTTTAAACTGGCGGGGGAGATAACGCTTCGTGAGGATTTCCAGCCGAAAAGGATATCGGTGAATGTCGACGCAACCACTCTTCCCGTTCAGATCCCCGATACACTTGACCTCCTTCTCAGCTCTCGGCTTCAGCTCGAAGGCACCGAAGAGAAATCGATCATAAAAGGAGAATTAATCATTCTTGAGGGCACCTACTACAAAGACGTCAACCTGAGTCTGCTTCAGGGAATCGCTCCGAAAAAGCGCAGAGCAGTTCCCCCCCCTGAAGAGATAACCCATCCTTTCTTGAAGAACATGAGTCTCGATATATCGATCAAACGACGCAACCCTTTACTTATCGACAACAATCTCGCGACGATGGATGTCAACCCCGATCTTCGCATCGTGGGAACTGTAAACAATCCGACTGTCAGAGGTCGGGCTTCCGTCGAATCGGGAACCGTGAGGTATCAGGGCAAGACCTTTGTCGTGAAACAGGGAATCATCGACTTTTTAAATCCCTATGAAATTGATCCGACCTTTGACATCAAGAGTGAAGTATCGGTTCGAGACTGGCTGATCTTCCTGGAAGTCAGCGGAACTCAGCATGAACTTGCTTTCAATCTGACGTCAGATCCCCCGGAAGAGCACGGAGACATTCTGTCCCTGCTTCTCCTGGGGAAAACGACGGGCGAGCTGATTTCCAGAGAGGGGGGAACAACAAAATCAACGGAGCAGATGCTCGCCGGATTGATTGCTTCGACTTACGGTGAAGAGATTAAAGAAAAAACGGGGCTCGATATCTTTGAGATGGAAACCTCTGACGAAAGAGGTGAGGCGCCTTCCGACCGGGTAAAGGTTACTATGGGAAAGGAACTGTCCACACGGATGACCGTAAAATACTCGGCAGAGTCGAAAGAGGGAGAAGTCATCCAGAGTGCCATCGCTGAGTACAAACTACTGGAACACTTTCTGGCACGGGGGTTTCAGGACACGCGGGGTATCTATGGTGGCGAATTACAGTTCAGACTCGAATTTCGATAGGGAAGACGGACGGACTATGAAGTCAATAAAAATGCTTCGGATCGTGGTGTCACTTTTATATCTGGCAGTTCTTTGTCCCCTGTTTACGGCTCCCACACCGTCCTGCTCAGAAACGACGCCTCTTTCGACCGAAAGGGTTTCTCAATCAATTATATCCCGTATCGTAATAGATTTTCCTCCTGATTTTCCTCGAGATGCGGTGGCATTAAAAGAGATGGCGAGAAATCTGATTTTTCTCAATGAAGGGGAGCCCTATTCGGATGCCCGCCTTCGGGATTCCATAGATGCCCTGAAATTATCTAACAGATTTCGTGAAATAGATGTCGATTCGAAAGAGACGGAGGCCGGCACGATTGCACTTTTTTTCCGGCTCCTTCCCTTCCGCCAGATCAAAGATATATCAATCGATGGCCAGTACCCCCTCTTTGAACGGGAGGTCATGAATGCTTTGACAATCTATATCGGCGACGCCTTTGTCCGGGATGACCTTCCTCACCAGGCAGACCTGATCACTTTTCTCTATGAACGACAGGGTTTCATTGAGCCAAAGGTTGAAGTCCAGGAAAAGAAAAGCGATGAGGATGACAATGTCCTCATCCACATAAAAATTACAAAGGATAAATACTATTCACTTGACAATCTTGAGATCACTGGAAATCGGGCTTTTTCAGATGGGGGGTTGAAACTGAAAATGAAAACCTGGCGGGCCACTTTGCGACCCGGCAGTTCGGGCCGATTCATCGAAGACACTCTCACAAACGATATAAGAAACCTCACATCCTTTTACCGCGGCAAGGGCTATGCCGATGTCACCATCGACCATATGATTGAAAAGAATCCCGAAGAGGGAAGCGTCTCAGTCTTCATAAAAATTGACGAAGGCGCCCGCTATCACATCAGATTTGCCGGGAACAAAGCCTTCTGGAAAAGAACCCTCAAAAAAGACTTTGTGCTCTTTGAGAGTGGCAATAAAAACGATCGCGGACTGAAAAGGAGCGTAAGAAAAATAAAGGACCGGTACGGTAAGGCGGGATATCTCGAGGCCAGGGTGAATATTGTGGAAGAAACAAAACCGGCAGACCGAGAGAAGTTGCGGACCATCAGATTTGATATCCTTGAGGGACCCTGTTCTATTGTCAGGTCCCTGGAAATAGAGGGAAACAAGACACTCGGCGAAGACAAACTCAAGAAGCAGATGCTGACGGGGCTCCCCGGATTCATGGAAAAAGGGGAGTACGTGCCGGAAGAGCTGGAAGAGGACATATTCGCCATCAAATCTCTTTATGCCAGAGATGGCTTTAGTGACCCATCCATCGCTCATAGGGTAAATCTCAGTGATGACAACAAGAATGCGGACATCAGATTGACTATCACCGAAGGAGTGCAGACTATTGTCTCGTCGGTCACGATTGCGGGGACAACCGTTCTGACGGAAGAAGAGGCAATGGACGCAATCAAGTTGAAAGGTGGAGAACCATTCCGAAAATATCTAATTCGAAGCGACAGGAATGCTCTGGCCCAGGTCATATCCGAAAAAGGACATCCCCATGTCACGGTGCAGGCCGACACGACACTAAGCGAGGATAAATCCAAAGCGGACATCATGTACCGGATAGAGGAGGGTCCCCCTGTCACCATGGGGAAGGTCTATTTTACCGGTAATTTTCGAACACAGGAAAGGATACTCCAAAAGGAGCTTGATCTGAAAGAGGGTAACCCCTTTTCCCTGGCACAACTGCTTCAGGATCAAAGAAATATTCGGAATATGAACATCTTCGATACTGTTCGGTTTAAAACCATGGGGTTAAAGGAGAAAGCGGACAAGGTCAATCTTATCGCCGAGGTTGTCGAAAAGAAACCCTATTTCTTCGAGTTCGGCGGAGGCTACGAATCGGACAGAGGTCTCTTTGCACAGACAAAGGCCGGAGATCACAATCTTTTCGGGACAAACAAGTACGGCTGGATCGGGGGAGAAATCAGCGAAATCGGCTGGCGCGGGGATCTGGGATTAACCGAACCACGGCTCTTCGGAACGCGAACCGCCATGTCACTCAATCTGTTTGCGGAACAGGTTGAAGAGTTTAATCAGGAATTCGGAACACGATCATATGGGACATCCGTAGGATTCAGTCGTAAATGGTTACGATCCTTTACAGCGGGACTAACCTTCCGATTTGAGCAGAGGGATCAATATTGGCTCTACTCCACCGATTCGGCTCTTTTTTCAGGTTCGGACGATGAGCTTCAGTCGAGGAGTATCCTCGTCACTTCTCCCTCTCTCATCTATGATACGAGAGATTCTTTCATTCGGCCGAGAAAGGGAGTCTTTTCGTCCTTGTCACTCGATGTATCGACGGGGCTTCGGAATTCTCTCGATAACTTTTTAAAATATCGTTTCGACGTCCGCTACTATGTGACTCCTCTCAGTCGATTGACCCTCGCCTCCCTTGGGCGTGCCGGATATCTCACTGCATACGGATCCGATGGCATGATCCCGAGAGATCAGCTGTTTTACCTCGGCGGCACATCGGACGTAAGGGGTTTCGACCAGAATCTGCTTCGCTATGATGAAACAGGCACCCCCCTGGGCGGCAAAATGTCCCTGTCGGGAAGTATCGAAGCGAGAATCGACCTGGGGCATAATGTCGAGTTCGTTTCCTTCGTCGACTCGGGAACTACCAGAAACGCTTTTGCTGAAGACAGCTCAGATTCACTCCGTTTCTCCCTCGGCTCGGGCCTGCGCTACATGACACCCATCGGACCCATCGGATTGCTCTACGGACATAAACTTGACCGCCAAGAAGGCGAAAGCGCCGGGAGATTTCATTTTTCATTCGGGTACACCTTTTAGCCATTTTTACGCTCACACTTTTTCTGTTTAAATGATTATTGACGCCCGGGTATTTTACCTATAAAATTCCGGATAGAGTTGTCGTGATACCGTATATTCTTGATGGAATGTCTAAACAGTTTAAGCCGGTTAAGATCTTGATTCATGCGTAATATTCATGATCTTGACAGAACCCGTGCAGGGGATTACGAAGCATTCTGTTAGGAGATTTGCCACTCTTCATCATCCACCAATCATACAGTTCCTGCTCCATTTATTGAATCAACAGTATGCTTCTTTAAAATCCCCCACGGTAAAACTATCGTGTCACAGAAGGAGGGAGATATGCTGAAATTTACGCTGACGAAGGAGCAACTTAATTTAAGGAAAAGGGTGCGGGAATTTACCCGAAGGGAAATAATCCCCGTTGCCTGGTATTACGACGAACTCGATGAAATTCCCCTCTTTGTGCTTCGCCGGGCCTTTGAAGCGGGGATCATGAATTCCGACATACCCACCGAGTATGGCGGGAAGGGATACGGCCTGGTAGAGGGTGCCATCGCGGTGGAAGAAATCGCCGCGGGATGTCCCGGTCTGGCAACATCGATTTTCGATAATTCCCTGGGCATGGCGCCGATAATCCTCTCCGACAAAGAGCATCTCAAAAAGCGTTATTTACGTGAGATGGCAAAAGAGTTCAAACTGATGTGTTATGGCACATCGGAGACGACGATGGGGTCGGATGTGGCGGGAATGCGATGTCTTGCAACAAAGGATGGTGACGACTACATCCTCAACGGTACCAAGTACTGGATAACCAACGGCGGGATTGCCGATTATATGACCGTCTTTGCCACGACTGATCCGAAACTTCAGCACGCGGGAATCTGTGCCTTCGTCGTGGAGATGGACTGGGATGGAATCTCCATCGGAAAAGCGATTCCAAAGATGGGGCAACGATGCTCGAATACGGCGGGTATTCACTTTGAAAATACCAGGGTGCCGAAGGAAAACATTCTCGCCGAACCGGGTGAGGGATTTGTGCTCGCCATGAGGACATTTGATCGAACACGACCGGTGATCGGCTCCTTCGGCGTCGGTGCCGCCCGTTCCGCCATGGAACTTGCCCTTCACTACACCAAGAGACGGCATACCTTCGGGTCTCCCCTTGCAAACTATCAATCCATTCAGTTTAAACTCGCCGAGATGTTTACGAAGATCGAGATAGCCAGGCTTCTTACCTGGAAGGCCGCCACCGAGGTAGACCGGAACACGGCAACGAACCTCACATCGTCTATTGCAAAGTTCTATGCCACCGAGGCAGCCTTTGAGGTCGTAAGCGATGCACTCCAGCTCTTTGCGGGATACGGGTACACCAAGATGTATCCTATAGAAAAGCTCTTTCGCGATGTCCGCCTGCTCCGGATATACGAGGGCACCTCGGAGATACAGCACCTGATCATTGCGGGACATCTCTTTGGAACCTACGAACCGGCACTTTCATCACTCGATGAGGTCCCGGTCATGAGATGGGAGGATGAATCGAGTGAATTTTCGGAAACGGTCGAGGGCAAGACGGCATGGCGCTGTCCCATGTGTGGATATATTCATGTGGGAGATGAACCGCCAGAGGCCTGTCCCTACTGCTTTGTTCCCGGCAAGGGATTCAAAAAGGTATGGCCTCGGGAATAGTTGTTACGTGTACGGAGAGAGACACCAAATTCTCGACGAAGAAAGAAAGGTCGTACTTATTTTTTATGACCATCCGAGCGCCGGGACCGGTTGTTTGAACTACGTGGTTGACAAAGAGGGGAAAAGCTTAAGAGCCAGGGATGTATACCATCATTAGAGCAGGAATATCTCACCATATAGGCAGAACCAATCAGAGAGGTAATATAATTATATCTATAGGAGGGAAAGAGATTCATGCATTACGATACCGCTTTAAGAACATACGGATCAAAACGGATCGAGGAGATTGAAGAGGCCGATATCCTCGTGGGAATCCCCTGCTACAACAACGAGAAAACTATCGAACACGTGATTCAGATGGTCACCCACGGTCTCTCAAAACACTACAAGGACAAGAAGAGTGTTATATTTATCGCCGACGGAGGGTCCACCGACGATACCCGCGAGGCAGCCAAGGAGTTCCAGATCAAGCCGTGGCAGGAAAAGATCGTTGCTATATACCGGGGTCCCGGAGGCAAGGGCACTGCCTTGCGGTCAGTCTTTGAATCGGCGAACCGGCTTAAAATCAAGGCCTGCGCCGTTGTGGACTCGGACCTGCGCAGCATTACCCCCGACTGGGTTAAATATCTTCTCGATCCCGTCCTCCAAAAGGGATATCAATTTGTGGCACCCGTCTACGTCCGTCATAAGTATGACGGCACCATTACCAATAATATTGTCTACAACCTCACGCGAACACTCTACGGACAACGAATTCGACAGCCAATCGGGGGGGATTTTGCTCTTTCCCGGGACATAATCAGGTTCTATATAGACCAAGATGTATGGGAAACGGATGTTGCACGATACGGAATCGATATCTGGCTAACCACCAATGCCATTACCAACAGTTTCCGGACGTGTCAGTCGAACCTCGGCGTTAAAATACATGACGCGAAGGATCCGGGAATGCATCTGGGACCTATGTTCCGGCAGGTTTTATGGACAGTCTTTACCCTCATGGAACAGAATGAAGTATTCTGGAAAGGTGTCAAGGGAAGCGAGGCCGTCGAAACCTTCGGATTTACAGGCACACTTGAGCCGGAAGCGGTTGATGTCAATCTGGAAGGGATGATTGAACACTTTAAAATCGGCTATAATCAGTTTTCCGTCCTCTGGAAGGATATGCTCAGTTCTGACAGTTTCGATGCGGTAAAGAAGGCTTCACGGATGAAACCGGCAACATTTCACCTTCCAACCGAGATATGGGTCAGAATTCTCTGTGAGATCGCCGCCCTCTTTCATACCTGGAGCGCCAACCGCAACAAATTGATCGATCTCATGACCCCCCTCTACTATTGCCGCGTCGCTTCGTTTGTACGGCAGACCTGGGATATGTCATCTCAGGAAGCAGAAGCTCTCGTTGAAGAGCAGGCCAGTAAATTTGAGGAAAATAAGGACTATCTCATCCACGTCTGGGAAAGAGGAGTAAAATAGGTATCCTACCGGGGATATAATCCGATCTTGGCTTCCGTTCCTTAGGCCAGCGGTTTGTCGTCGTTGAGCCTTTCGTATACCCGTATATATTTTGCAATCATTTTCCCGAGATCGTATCGTTCTCGTGATTCTCTCATGATACGTCTCAATTGTGTCGCTTTTATGCCCACGGGCATGCGGTGAAAGCGCACGCTTTTTTCTAAAGCGTACCACAATCCCCCTGGATCATAGTCGTGGAAGAGAAATCCGTTTCCGACATCCTGAGGTGCGCCATCATCTTTTAATCGCAGCTCCCGTATCTTGTCATGGTATCCACCGGTATCGCGGTTTGTGGCCGTTGCGCCGAAAAGATTTCCCACCTGATCGATCTGTCCGCAGGGTTCGTAGAGGGAGGCACCAAAGACGTCGCCGGCAGCGGCAAAGCCGAGCATTGAAAGAGCTTCGTCATAGCGGTGATAGGCGATACTTCCTCCCGAAGCCCAGGCGATTCTGCCCATGATGTCTTCGTGTGTTCTATCGCCCCCCACGCCATCGGAGACAATGGCAAACTGGACATCGCTATGTTCAATGGCAAATCTCAGAAGTATGTGCTCCAGAAGCTCCACGCCTTTCTGCAGGGGATCCAGTCGGGAAGGCCAGTAAAAGAGAATCGCCTCGGGGTTAACAGAAAGTCCCGTGCGTTTCTGAAATTCCACAAGATTTTCCTGCTTTGCCGTGATTACATTATCATCGGGCCCGTATTTTCTGACCAGGTGTTCGCAGTATTCAGGATACAATGATTTTGAGGGGGCATTGGTAATAGCAAGGGCGGAACCGTAATAATATTTTTCCTTTACCTCCTGTCGTACACTGGGCGGCACAATGTACCTGTCCATGAAATAATCATTCACAATTTCCTCGAGGAATTTCTGGCCCACAAAGTTTATCAGTGATGCGTTCTTTATAGCCGTTGCCTGGCAGTCGACACACTGTTCCCCATGCTCTTCTGAAAGATAAAGGAGGTTTGACAATTGCTGGAGATTAATGCCGAACAGCATGTTCAGAGGGACATGTCCGGTAAAGCTGTTATGAACGGTGTGAAGAGTCGGAATATTCCGTGATTTCAGATATGCCGTGATTGCACCACCAGACATCCAGTCGTGACTGTGGACGAGAAGCTTACCTTTTTTTTCGGCGCTTATCGCCTTGATAATATTATTGGTGACCTCTTTCTGAAATTCTGCCGCATTGAGACGCGGGTTCCCCGCATAGGCCCCGTCAAGGTCCTCGAAGACAGATGAACTTACCAGATGGATATTGTCGGAGTCTATCTGGTATCGTATTTTTCTCCAACTGCTTTCATCGAGATGAGATTCCCTCTGAAATCGTTTTTTGAGGTTGATTGTCGCCAGATGAACATCGATATTCCTATCGATAAGGCCTTCACAGAGCGCCGAGACCACTTCCCCCAGTCCACCGCTCTTGCCCGAAATATAGCGGGCGATATCACCCATTTGTCCCGGTAGTCTACCCGTTTCGGGAGCGATGAGGAGCACAGCCGTCCGCTCATTCTTTTTGAGGATCTCAAATCTGACGAGGGCCGATTCAAAATAGTCTATCTTTCTCGTGAGTACATGAGCCGCCTGAGTAATGGAACCACCGTAGGGGTTGAAATAGGAGTGAACAGCATGATCTTCGCCTATTCTCTCGTGGAGAAAGTATATATTATCGGAGGTGGTCAGATGCCTCCATTGTGTGAGCAGTTCTCGTCCGGCCTTTCGTGCATCTGTCTCAAGGCGTTCGATATCCTTGAATAATTCATACTGGGTAAGGGTACCCAGCCATCCGAAGGTATCCCGACTGGCATCAGCCCAGGACGATGTAGAAAGTCCCGGAATATCGATGATAGGACAATCGGCGTCACGGAATCGCTCGGCAATCTCCGAGGGATTTGCCATGACAATATTCGGATGACGGTCCAGCGCCTCAGGAAGTCTTCTCCAGAATTGAAAGATATCCTTGTCCTCCCATATATGCTCACCTATGTGCTCAAAATCATACCCGAGAAGAACCGCCTCGCCGTCAATTTTGGCAATGTTGGCGGCGTATTCCCCAGGCGTGACAGGGTGGTGCGGAAATCTGAAGGCGACGTCATCACTCAATTCCCTGTTTCTGGGTATGACAATCAGATTGGTATCCCGTGCCTTGAACACAGCATTGGGTGATATGATGTGCCCTGTATCGGGAAACATGTCGCCCCTCTTTTCGCAGAGAATAGAGAGATACCCCATATCGGCGACCGTATCGGCAATGACATTGTTGTACATCAGTTCGGTATTTCTGAATGACCTGGGAGCGACACCGAACAACTTTCTCATCGCGTCCCGATGAAGCGACACCTGATCGCGAAATTCCCGTTTTCGTGGATCGGCAAAGAGACTCGCAAGGGAGTGGTAATAGGTCTCATCGAGAAACTCCACCTGATTGAATTTTGCACCGGCATCACACAGCTTTTGCAGTGCCGTAACCACTTCCGGCCTGAAACTACTGGCCTGTTCGAGAAACGTCCCCGACATGCTGATTGTTATCTTAAAGGCGGGGTGGGTTCTGACGAGATCCTCAAACATGGTGATTGCCGGCAGATAACACTTTTCCGAGACCTTGCTGAAGATCTCCCGGTTCACGTCATCCCACAGTAGCTTATCCCTGTCGGGATGAAGCCTGTATGGCTGATGAAGCTGAAAATAGAACGTCAAAAGCGGCATGATACAATCCTTTACATGATTATGTCGCTATGCAATCGTCTCTCCAAAGGCATTCGTATTCACTGCACATATCTCTTGTTTTGAAACAAGGTTCGTTGCCTTCTTTCCCCTGTATATCTCGGATAATATCCTTTTTTGAGCGAGTGACACGTGTATCGACTCCCCACTTTTTTGCGATTGTTCTGATTTCTTGCATCTTCATGGTAACGCACTCCTCTCTTACGCCCAATGAACCAAACCGAGTTCTTGGTAACGAAGCAGGTTCGGATGGTTCGGCAGTACCCTCACACCATAGACAAATTTCCCCGGTTCATCAGCCCTGTAGGAACCCAGAAAAAACCCTTCCTTTTTATCCGCGTCCATTGATTGCAATGTCATGGGCACGATTAAGGGCCGGTCCGACGTCCTGTCGCCATTTGCCTTTTCGACCACTATTTCGGCTCTCACCTCGCTTTCCGAAAGCTTTCCCATTTCGATGCTCGCCTCTACTTCGAATTCATCACCCACCTTCAGCGAATCACCCCTAAGTCCCTTCATGGCAACCCATTTGATATGAACCGTTGAAAACCGCGATGCGATCTTCAGTTTCCAATCGGCCAGGGCTTTGACCTTTGCGAAATTGTTGTCGCCAAGTTCAAAGGCCCGCTGTGCTGCCTGATGATATATGGTTGAATAGTATTCACGCAGCATCCTATGGGTATTGAAGCGAGGCATCAAGGTTGCTATTGACTCCTTTATCATGGCAATCCATTCTTCGGGAATTCCTTCAGCCGTCCTTTTGAAAAAGAGGGGCATGATTGAATATTCGAGCGTGTCATAGAGACTCTGGCTGTCAATAAGGTCCTGCATTTCACGGTTGGTATATTCGCTCCCAGTTCCTATTGCCCAGCCGTTCTTCCCGTTATACGCTTCATCCCACCAGCCATCGAGTATGCTGCAATTCAACACGCCATTGGCTATGCCTTTCATACCGCTCGTTCCGCTTGCCTCCTGCGGGCGTATCGGCGTGTTGAGCCACACATCGACGCCCTGGACCAGGTGTGCCGCCACATCCATGTCATAATCTTCAAGAAAGAATATCCGGTCCATGAACCGTTCATCCATGGCATAGGAATAAAGCATTTTCAGCAATCGTTTCCCCTCATCATCACTGGGATGAGCCTTTCCAGCAAAGATTAACTGCACCGGTCGCTCAGGGTCGCTGAGAATCTTCTCTAGCCGCTCAGGATCGGAAAAAAGAAGGAGTGCCCTCTTGTAGGAAGCGAACCTCCTGGCAAAACCGATAATGAGCGTATCAGGACTCAAACTTTCGATCTTTGTTTTGATCAGTGACGGTGACAGGCCTTTCCATTCCAGATCCCGGGTTATCTTCGCCCTGCAATAATCGACCATCCGTTCCTTTAGGACCTTGTGCATTTTCCACAGGGAGATGTCCGATACTGTTCTGATTCGATCCCAGGGTTGGAGATCTATCTCTGCTCCGTTGCAATTGATCCCAAGTTCCTTTTCATAGAGCTCTCGCATTTCATCGGCAATCCACGACTGGATGTGGATACCGTTCGTAATATGGCCGATGGGAGTCTCGTTTTCTTCATAGCCGGACCATGTGTTTTGCCACATCCTCCTGGCCACCGCGCCATGAAGCCTGCTCACAGCATTGGCGAAGCAGGAAAGTTTCAAGGCCAGTACGGGCATCATGAAGGGTTTCCCTTCCCCTGGCTCGTCCCGGCCGAGTTCCCAGAACGAATCCCAAGATATACCCATATCCTGTACGAAGTTGGAAAAATAGTGTTTCATGAGGGATTCGTCGAACCGCTCGTTGGCAGCCTCCACCGGACTGTGGGTTGTAAAGATCGAACTCGCCTTCACCATTTCCCGGGCCTCGTAATAGTTCATTCCACTCTGTTGCATCAACTGCCGTATGCGTTCAATCAACAAGAAAGCGCTGTGTCCTTCATTGAGGTGGTAGAGCGAAGGAGTTATCTTTAATTTGTCCAGGAGGCGAACACCCCCTATTCCCAGCATGATCTCCTGTTCGATCCGGAGTCGCTGATCGGCGCCGTAGAGCCGCGAGGTGATTTCCCGGTCCTGAGGACTGTTTTCGGGTACGAAGGTATCCATAAGATAGAGGGGTATCCGTCCGATGTCTATTTTCCACACCTGGGCATAGAGCTTTCTGCCCGGCAGTTCGACCTCGATCTTCAACGTTTCTCCCTTTTCCGAATCAACCACCTGGACAGGCATCCGTGAAAAGTCGTTTTCGGGGTACGAGGTAATCTGGTTTCCTTCCTTGCTGATCTGCTGATAAAAGTAGCCGTTTTTGTACAGGAGGCCGATGCCGACCATCGGCATGTTCAGGTTGCTGGCCGATTTCAGATGGTCCCCAGAAAGAACGCCCAGTCCTCCCGAGTAAATAGGCAAAATTTTGTTGAGGCCGTACTCTGTTGAAAAGTATGCAATAGGTCTGTCTCTCGTCAACGCGGAAAGGTCATCAAACTCACTTTTTTCATCCAGGAGCAGGTCAGTTACCGATGACACCACTCGATTGTATAAAGCCAGATAGGAGTCATCATCGGCGAGTTCGTAAAGTCTACCCTGACTTGTCTGCTCAAGCACCTCAATGGGGTTGTGCATCGTGTCCTCCCAGAGTTCGGGATCAATCCGTCTGAACAGTTCCCGTGCCTCCGGATTCCATGACCACAAAAGATTATAGGCCATATCCCTTAATCTGCTGATTTCTTGAGGTATTTCGGCTGTGACGCTGAAATGCCTGTATCGGGGGTGGACCGAATCAATACCCGCATAAAAAGCTTCCCGCCTGTAGGCGCTCGTGTCAAGAGTGTACATACGATCCCGGGCGTTTTTCTCTGCCACTTCATAGGCATTGAGGTAGTTATGATAAAACTCCTTCCACGAAGCCTTTTCTGCAATCAGACGTGCCTGGCGCCTGTTTCTGTCTGCCTCTTCTTCCGACCAGTTGAGAAAGGTCCATATCTTTTCGGCAAAGGCTTCCTGGATTTCCGCATATGTTTTCTTGTGTCGCTTCAGTATGAGGACACCTCCCGAATCCTCGCTGAACTGGTGGGAAATCCACATGCCGAATCCGCTGAGATCCGTCGTGATTGTGGGAACGCTCAGGGCTGCACTTTCAAGGGGGGTATATCCCCAGGGTTCATAAAATGAGGGGAAGGCGCACAGATCGCAGCCCGCCACAACATCGTAATAGGGCATGTTGAGCAGCCCGTCGAATCCGTCAAGATAAACGGGCATAAATACGACATTGACGGGATCATCCTCACTGTTCAGCAGATTCAGTTCGTTGCATTTGTTCCAGATGGGGTCGTGTTGCGCATCCTGGAGCTGATGGGTGCATATCTTTGCGATTCCCGTGAGTTGCACCCCATCTCCATCCCCCTGCATGGCTCGCTGGACATCCTTCGAAATCCCATAATGCCCGCCGATAACGCAGAGGAGGGCAATAATGCGCTCCTGGTTCTGTGTCTCCTTTATTCTGTTCTTCACTCGCTCGAGGGATTCGAGGAAGAGGTTAATGCCCTTGTTGTGAAACTCGTAACGACCCGATATAAGTAAAATTTTTGTTTTTTCCCGGGGCTGTCCTCTCTGTAAAAACTTGTCGGCAAAGTCAAGGATCCGGTTCTTGCAGGCGGCAACAGCCTCCCAACCGTCACTGTAGTCGGGTATATCGCTGATATTGATGCCGTTCGGTAAAAGGACCTGTGGTTTTCGACGGAGAAAATAGGATGCCTCCCGGGCCGTTATTTCGCTGACCGTTGTAAAGCAGTCGCTCTCACGTGCCGATGCCGTCTCAAGGGAATGCTTTGCCACCACATTCATCTTTCCTGCCATTTCATCGGGGGCGATATTTTCAATATCCGCATAGATCTCGACACGATGGCCCGACAGAGACCTCCCCAGCATCGTGGCATGGGACGTATAAACCGTTGCAATCTCGGGTACATGTTTCTTGAGATAGAGCATCCCGGCGGTACTCATCCATTCATGAAACTGGGCTACAGCGGTTCCGTTGTGAGGGACAAGATTGTTGTAGAGCACCTCAATGACCTCTCCATAGGCGGTACTGAAAAGGACGGGCTCTATATAATCCCAGGCACCCGACATGGAGTCGACGCCGTAGTCCTTCCAGAGTTGGAAGAGCAGACTGTCCAGTTTATACTTATTGTTGAAATTGACCAGAATGACGGCGGGCTTGCCGGGTGTGTTCCAATGGCCGAAGCGGCACTTCAGGTTTCTCTTTTCCATCTCGGGCCTTACGGCATTCCAGAGATCCCTTTCACTTTCCTCAAATTCAGGGTTGTTCCCGATGTCGGGCCCGATGAGAAAGTACCAATCGCCAAAATGGTCAACGGCATGTTTCAGTTTGGTCTTAAGGACGGTATGTATTCCGCCGACCTTGTTGCAGACCTCCCAACTTGCCTCAAAAAGACACCCTGGTGTGTATTCATGATTCATTGATGCTCTTGAAACCTCCCTTTGCTATTGTCCACGATAAAAGATGCCTGCGGCGGATTAACCCCTACCGGCAGGCTACGCCTTTGCAACTTCTCGATAAAGGTCAACAACGTTCCGGGCGGCTGCCAGCCAGCTCAGATGTTTGACCGTTTCTTTTTCTCTTTCTATCAGCATCGAGTAAAGATCACCGTCACCTAAAATGGCGAGGATCTTGTCAGCCAGTTCTTCGGTGTTCCAGAAATCAAAGGTCTCGCAATCTTTGAGCACTTCGAGAACTCCGGACTGTCGCGATACAAGTACCGGTACGTCATAGCTCAGGGCCTCCAGGACAGTGATCCCGAAGGGTTCCGACACGCTGGGCAGCACATAGAGATCGCTCAGTGCATAGGCCTTCTCAACATCAGCAGCATTGAGAAAGCCCGTAAAGTGGACATTATTGTCAATGCCACGGGCCACCACCTCTTCCTTTAACCTGTCCGTCATATCTCCTGACCCCGCCACGATAAAATGGATATGCGGTGCCTTGTTGACGACGATACGGGCAGCCTCGATAAAATGATCGGGGCCCTTCTGGTGTGTGACTCTGCCGAGAAAGAGAACGTGTTGCTTCGACTTGTCCTGAGCGACATGGATCTTCTGCCGTCTCTCGGTACCCGAGAGGGCATTGTGGATCACCCTGATCTTTTTCCTGTCGATACCGTACTGCTGGATAATTTTCTTTTTTGTGTAGTGGCTGACAGCTATGACCCGGTCCGCCTCTCTCAGCCCGACTCGTTCGATCCCGTAAATTCTCTCGTTCATATGAAGATCACTTCTGTCCGATTCCAGGGAATGGATATGGAGAATAAAGGAGTTTTTCAAAACTTCCCGTGCCTCTATGCCGGCAGGTATGGTCATCCAGTCATGGCAGTGAATCGTGTCGAAATGGTCGCTCTGCCCAATGACTCGTGCAATCTTGCCGTATCGAAACACCTCGTCGAAGATATTCTCACCGTAAAGTTCTACCGCCTCCATGCTTTCCGGATCAGCATGAACCGACTGCTCCGAAAAGACAGTCTCGATCGTGTCTCTGTATACCTTCTCGGTCATGTAGGGGAGCAGGAAACTGTCGACGGCCTTGATATGGGTCCACCGATCCTGAGCAGTGTTTTCCACGGTGCCGTCATAATATGTGCCTGCATCAACGAGGTGAAGGCGCTCGTGCAACTCCTGGCCTCGGAAGGGTCGTGGAACCACAAAGGTGACATCAATATCGATCTGCGAGAGGCCCTGTGTCAGGCCGTAACAGGCCGTTCCTAAACCACCGCTTATTACCGGGGGGAATTCCCAGCCGAACATTAATACCTTCATTGCGATTTCCCCAAACTGTTGCATCCAAAAGATTCGGAGCAATCGACCGGTTATTGTTCAATTTCGAGCAATGCAGATAACCGGAGTACTTCGGCAACACTCCATGCCTGTGCAATACAGCCATCCGGGTCGTGGGGGGAGTCTCCGCTGAATATTTCAGAAATGTGTCCGATGCCCGCGTCACTGAGATGATCGAACAGGCTCTCCAGTAGTGGCTTTACTATGTTCCGAACCTGAGACGAATCTTCGCTCACCCTGAAAAGTGCCTCGCCATAGTGACCTAAAAGCCATGGCCATACCGTTCCCTGATGATATGCCCGATCACGTTCCTGAGGAGACCCTCCGTAGTAGCCTTGATATGCTGCGTGGGTTCGCGAGAGTGTTCTGAGTCCGTAAGGTGTGAGAAGCTCTTCGGTGACGCGTTTGACGATGCTCGCTTTTTTCTTGAAATTCAGTGCGCAGTAAGGGAGTGAAACGGCAAATATCTGATTGGGCCTCATCGACTCATCACGGGTTCCGCTCTCGGGCATCCAGCGGTCAGCCAGATACCCTTTTTCAGAGATCCAGAAACAGGTATTGAGGGATATTTTAACCTCATTTATAAGCTTTGGAAAGTTAATTTTATCTATATTGATCGCGAAAGCCTGCGAGAGTTCCTTCGTGAGACAAAGTGCGTTGTACCAGAGTGCATTGATTTCGATGGGGCAACCATGACGGGGTGTTACGGGGATATCATTGACCTTTGCATCCATCCAGGTCAGTTGCGTCGACTCGGTGCCGACTCGCAGCAGTCCGTTTTCCAGTAATGAAACCTGTTCCGACGTTCCCTGATGATAGGCGAGCACTATATCATGAATTGCAGGCCAGAAACGCTCCCGAACAAGGGAATAGTCCCCCGTCGCTTTGAGGAGTTCCTGAATGCACCAGAAAAACCAGAGTGATGCATCGACGGAATTGTAGGCGGTTTCCTCATCGGTCTCGGAAATATTATTGGGAATGAAACCATTTTTTTGCAAGCTCGCCACGTGATCGAGGATTTCGATGCCTTCTTCAACCATTCCCGAGCAAAAGGTCAATCCCGGAAGACTGATGAGTGTATCCCGCCCCCACTCATAGAACCAATGATACCCGGCAACGATCGATCGTCTCCCCTTACGGTTTTTTATGACATAGTGCCGGGCCGATGAGGCAAGGATGGCTGCGAGTGATTGACTATCCGTATTTTTGCCCTCGCCCCCACGACGACGCCATTCAGACTCCCACCGTTTTTCGATATCTGATCTCTGCTCTTCGGTAGAAAAGGAAAACGTTACCGAATCTCCTTCCGAGAGCATGACTTCGAAAAGCCCCGGAGCAAAGAGATCTTCCCTGCCGGGAAAGCCCCTCCGCTTCTCCTCTTCATATTCAAAGTTGCGATACCAGAAGGGGAGCGAATGATACTGGCAGGCGCCGCTGACCTCCATGAAAAGAGAGGGCATCCCCTCATAGGGTGAGACCGTAAAGCTCCCTGACAATGCCTGCGTTTCTTGTCTCAGAGAATCGTTTTCCACCGCCAGTTCGTGAATATTCCTGTAGGCGAGAAAGGGCCTGACCTTCAGGTGCACCGAAGTGGCGGCCTTCTCCAGATGATATCGGATCAGGAGGGTGTTCTCTTTCGGAAGCAGCATCAGCCCTTTATGAAGTTCAATGTCCCCCATACGGAAGGTAAAATGGGGAGCGACCCCCTGAGAATACTCTTCTAAATGGCGGCTGTTCTCGGGATAATAGGTAGGTGGGTACTTGTGGATTGTCAGAAAATATTCTCTGCCGTCTATGACAGCCGAATCTTCGCATTTTGAGAGGAGTACAAACCGTCCCCCCGGTTCATCGAGGTTTGCGACAAGCAGGCCATGATATTTACGAGTATGGCAGCACACAATGGTGCTGGATGCATAGCCTCCCAGGCCATTTGTTTCAAGCCACTCTCTTCGAAGGGCCTGCGAAAGATCGGCGCATATATTTTTCTTAAGCACAATCACGGTGACAGTTCCCTTCGACATGTATTATCGAGTCGAGTCGGTTGCTCACTTCTTCTTGCTCTCTGTGTACCGTGCAATAAAGCTATTGTATTTATTATTTGAACATTTTCTATCATCAAAAGCCATTACATTGTTATGACAATGATATCATTTACAAGCACCCGGGAAGAAAGGGATTGAGAAAGGTAATTGAAATACATTATACTACAAATACATACTCGATAATCAATAATCAGAAAAGGCATCCATGAACGGCGGGCAGCATACTCCAGTGGAAGGCTATCTTTTTTAGCTGATGCAGGATAGCAGGATCTCTTACCTTCTAAAACGAGCATAATGTGGAATCATCAGTAGGAAAATATATCAATGATGAACCATGCTGCAAAATAAAAAACATCACGTCGTTATCATAGGAGGAGGCTTCGGGGGACTTTACGCCGCCAAGGCCCTGCGGAGGGTACCCGTGCGCGTGACGCTTATTGACCGGCGTAATTTTCATCTCTTTCAGCCGCTTCTCTACCAGGTGGCAACGGGGATTATCTGCCCGGGAGAAATCGCCTCGCCCATCCGCCACATTCTGCGCAGGCAAAAAAACACCAGGGTCCTTCTCGGGGAAGTGACGGATATCGATCCCGACAATAAGACCGTGACACTAGCGGATGGTGAGATTAATTACGACACGCTCATCGTTGCCACGGGCATGGAAAACTACTATTACGGCAACGATGCCTGGCGCAAGCATGCCCCCGGTCTCAAAACCATCGAGGACGGCGCGAAAATCCGTCAGAAAATCTTTTTTGCCTTTGAAGTTGCCGAGCGGGAGGGAGACCCGGAGGTTCGAAGAGACTGGCTTACTTTTGTTATCGTCGGGAGCAGCCCTACCGGCGTGGAGCTCTCGGGCATGGTCTCCGAAATAGCCAGAAAGACGTTGAGGGAGGATTTTCGCTCTATACGCCCCGAGGAATCACGAATCATTCTTGTCGATCTTGCGACGTCTATCCTTCCCTCATATCCATCCGACCTCTCAAGAAAAGCAAAAGCGTCGCTCGAGAGACTCGGCGTCACGATCCGCACCGGCGTGCGGGTTCAGTCGATTGACGACTGTAGTGTCACTATCGACGAGGCATCCGGCAGAGAACAGATCGGTGCGAGGACAATACTCTGGGCAGCGGGCGTTAGGGCATCACCGCTCGGCAGAAAGCTGGCCGAAAAAACGGGGGTTCATCTGGATGATAGTGGACGGGTTATGGTGAACCCCGATCTTACCCTGCACCGCTATCCTAATATTTTTGTGATCGGCGACCTGGCCTGTGTGCCGGGAGGAGATGGAAGGCCCCTGCCGGGAGTTGCCCCGGTGGCGACACAGCAGGGTCGATTCGTGTCGCGAATCGTCAGGGCCCGGCTGTCCGGACATACTACACCACCCACATTTCGGTATTTCGACAAGGGAACTCTCGCCGTTATCGGACGCAACGTCGCCGTCGCAGACATTGGAAAGCTGCACTTCAGCGGTACCCTGGCGTGGCTTCTCTGGATTTTTATTCACCTGATGCTGCTCGTTAAATTTGAGAACCGCGTGGTGGTTTTCATCCGCTGGGCCTTCCAGTACTTCACCGTCAACAGGGGTTCTCGACAACTGAGAGCTGAAGGATTACTCAAGCTTCCCCTGACAAGCTGTGCAATCGATAGGGAAGATAGCCCATCATTTTCCTCGAATCATTGAGCGAGTTCAACAACGTCCATTAATTCGGATGATTGCTACGGACAATAGTATTGTGAGGACATTTTTTGGGCGGGAAAAACGTATTACCATTGCCACTGCCGTGCAGTGTTGGGGTATTTTCTCGCATGAGTATGTGGCAGATAGACTTCCCCACGTCCATTGGCACTACCGCCCTATCACATCGTTCATATCAACAAGAATCTTTCTTGACATAGCTTTCTTCCTGCTTTACCATTTTTTCTTAATCAGGAAATATATAATTGAAAACAAGCATGTTTGCCTGTTCGTCGGTTTAATCCCGATATATCGGGATGAGCAAAAATTGCCTTCTATGTAAATGTTTGAGATCCTTTTCATCTGCCAGAGAGGAGGATTCAATAAATTACACATCGATTCTCGTTCTAATTCTAACCGGTTGTGCCGTTACACCTCATAATTGAAAATGTTGCCTAAGTAGAGAACCGAGTTCTATTCTGGTCAACTCAGATGTCTCACTCTCTACTCATTTTCTTCTTGTTGGCCATGGGGATTATAATAGGTTGGTATCTGTACAGTTACCTGAATTATCGCAAAGGTAGCTCTATGATTGGTATCTGACAACAGGCCGCACTCGGACGAGTTCCGTTTCGGTTCTCGCGCCGGCGAGACTAAACCTTAGACGGCCTGCTTTAGGTTTATTATAGCCATGCTAATGTCAAACTCTAAGCAACTTCGTACATTAATGGACGGTCGATTCGTCTTCTTTCACGAATTTCTGAAACACCCTCTTCAGATCGGGTCCATAATTCCGAGTTCTCGCTTCCTTGAACGCCACGTTATGGATGCCGCTGGAGTACGTTCAGCCATGACCATCGTAGAGCTGGGACCCGGCACTGGGGGCACTACCCGAGCGATATTACGTGCAATGGCCCGGCACGCCAGACTTCTAAGCATCGAAATCAATCCGAAATTTCACACCCTGTTACGTTGCATGGAGGACGATCGGCTCATTGCTCATCTCGGTAATGCTCACGAGCTGAGAGAAATCATTTATATGTACGGGCTGAGCGCTCCAGAGGTTATAATTTCCGGTATTCCCTTTACTACCATGAGCCACAGCTCAGGAACTCAGATTCTTGAGACGATTTCGTCAGTGCTTGGCCCGGGGGGGCGCTTCGTGGCATATCAGGTGAGCAAGCGGGTCGCCAACCTGTGCCAGCCCTTTTTGGGACAAGGACGGATGGAAGTACAACTTTTCAACATACCGCCGATGCGAGTTTATCGGTGGGAGAAGAACGGTACCTGACAAACCCCGAACAGGACCGGCTTTTTCGCCCTGCTCTAAAGCCAACCAGCTAAAGGCACCGTTAGGCTTGTTTTTTATGATCTTAATCGATTATAAGCGGGAAAAACCTTGATAGACCTCAGCTTCAAGCCAAAAGGATCGCTAACCGAACAGGAGGTTCAGAAAGGGCGATTGGGAGTTCCCCTGATACGTAATGCAATGCGCATTGAGCTGAATCTGCTGTGTGTTTGGTGAAAACCAGAAAACCAGGGATAGCCTTATCGACTGTATATAACGGGAGCAAAACCACGACTAAAAAAACAACCCTATCTAAAAACTGCACCACCTCAAACTTGTAAATCCTTTGGCTCCGCTGCCATCCAGCTAAACGGAGCGCTGATGGTTACGAAATGCGATATAAATCAGGTCAATCCCTATCGATTTTCTCGATTACGGGGAAAAGCAGATAATCAACTCCGCCTGCAAATTTTCAGTATCGGTTAAGCATGAAAATTATCGATTACCAATAAGCGTCAATCCGAAGTTGCGATAATAGATAATCAGATTCAGGTGCAGGTTCGAAGTGTTGATGCAATTTTGGATTGACGCTTGAAGAACTAAGCCGCCTGTCGTGAGCTATGGGGT
>Ga0272442_10000091_pt1 | contig 139561 bp, 125 predicted proteins | sample SSMForm2O_FD_200262 | JGI IMG/M metagenome (GOLD analysis project Ga0272442, IMG submission 200262) | Marine sediment archaeal communities from Little Sippewissett salt marsh, Falmouth, MA, United States - SSM-Form-2O | ecosystem: Environmental > Aquatic > Marine > Wetlands > Sediment ... | reverse complement strand
ACCATTACATTCTTATTCCATTCGATGTGCAGTATATGAATATCGTCATATACATACTGGTGATAGCTTCGCTTGTTCAGATAGTGGAAATGGCCATAAAGAGAACGAATCTCACACTTTACAATGCCTTGGGTATATATCTACCGCTTATTACCACGAACTGCGCAGTGCTGGGCATCACCCTAATAAATGCCACAGAGGCTTATTCACTCCTCGAAAGCGTGGTATGCTCTCTGGGAGGTGGCATAGGCTTTACCCTCGTTTTAATCATTATGTCCGGGATACGGGAGAGATTGGAGCTTGCTGACTCTCCCATGTCAATGAAGGGGCTGCCTGTAGCGCTGTTGACAGCAATGCTTCTGGGCCTTACATTCTTCGGATTTGGAGGGATGATATAACTTGACTACAGTGCTTGTCCTCACGGGAATAGGGTTTGCCTGCGCCGCGATAATATACTGTGTGCACATTGTATTGCCACACAAGGTGCAGGGCCTGGAGAAAACGGAGGAACTTGCAAATACCTTGCCTGGAATGAACTGTGGCGCCTGTGGGTATCCAGGTTGCTTCGCCTATGCGCAGGCGCTGACAAAGAATCCTGACTTAATGTCTGAAAGCCCGTGCGCCGTAATGTTGCAGGATGCTGAAGGGCTGGAACGCCTGGGGAAGATTCTTGGGATCAGCATAGATGCGGCAGGAATGAGCAAAAGGGCTCTTATACATTGTAACGGAAGTTCAGAGATTGTATACGATTACTCCGGAGTTAGAACATGTAAGGCGGCAGCACAACTTCTTAAAGGATATAAGAAATGCCCTTATGCTTGCCTGGGTTTTGGAGACTGTTTGGAAGTATGCCCACAGGGTGCGATATACATAGATGAGGAGAAAGCAATAGCGGTTGTGGATACGGAGGAGTGCACTGGCTGTGGCCTTTGCGTAGCTGAGTGCCCTCAGAAGCTTATAGAGTTGGTTCCTGAAGGGACAAAAATCGCTTTCCTGTGTAACTATAAACCTTTAAAGAATATACCGGGTAGAGAGAAATGTGACTTCGGCTGCATACACTGTCGGAAGTGCTACAAAGCCTGTGAATTCGAAGCGGTAGTGTGGAATAAGGAGAAAGCCATACCTGAATTCGATATCGAGAAATGCACTCTTTGCCGCAAGTGTATAGACGAGTGCCCCAATGACACGCTGGCGGATTTCACCAGGGTAAAAACTGCTGCCCAGGCTTCATAAGTGAGTTAACCTTAGACGCAGCGACATTAGCTCCATCACAGGCGGGTATAAAACCCTCCCCTACAACACACTAATGCGCAACCAGACAAAGTAGTGGCGGGGTTTATCTCGCACAATGCCATCCCTGAAGAATATGGCATCGATGGCATAATTGGATTGAATTTCATGCGCCAGCTCAATATCGGTTCGACAGCACATCTTTCTGGTTGAGAGAATTTGTATCTCTAGGTGACGAGAAACAGCGGCGATATGCCCATTTTCCGGATTTAGATAAAGGATGCCTGAAACAGGTAATGTTCAGGGATATACTAACTTATATCCCAGCCACCCAGCACCATATCCTCGGTGCTGCCTCCCACGACCCCGACGTCGGACGGGAAGTTGAGATCGCCTTCGCCAGTTGGCGCTGCCTTCCAGGTAAGGTCACAGCCGTTCTTCAATTCAACCTCAATTTCGCCGGCTATACACCCATAAATATTATCTCCGTTCATTACCTCGACCATGCCCTCAATCGACATAAGAAATATGAAGCCGTCGGGGGCCGTTTCGCCGTTGGTCTTGAAAATGAGATCGCCCACGCATATTATACAACCTTCGCCTAGGAAGATGCAGCCGTTCTTAAACTCAATATACCCACCAGCGAAGACAGTTTGCCCATTGAGCATTATCGTGCAGCCATTGTAGACAATAACATTGCCTGTAACATATACAATCCCCCCAAGCTCCAACACTCCACTTCCGTTAATAGTTAAATTGCCGTCAACGTACAGAGGCCCCAACGAAGCCGGGTTTTCTAGAGTTCCAGACGAGCAGTCGAAGGTGTATCCATCTTCAGGTGTTAGTTCATCTACTTGGTCATAATAAAAATCGATGAACGCCTGACTTTCCGGCCATTGTTCTACCGGATCCGATACCCAAGCATCATCATCATAATCACCGTTACCCGTAGGTTCATCAGGACAAGTAATATTACCAGTCACATAAGACTTGTTCTTAAGGTCTACTGTTCCGGGGCTGGTGATAGCACTGTCAAAGAGAAAGGCAAAGCCGCCTCCGCTTGACGATACACCGGTCCTGATTGTGGTATCGCTTACTCCAGCGGTGGTGGCGGTGGAGGTTATCAGATAGCTCCCATCACCCTGGTCTGTTATGCTAACCGACACGGTCTTGCCGTCTAGGGAGTAGGCATCAATAGCTATCTCTCCGTTTGATAGCTTAAAGAGAGCATAATCTATGCCGGAATCAGCTGCGTAAAGCTCAAGGGCATCCGTTTCTATGAGCTGCTGGTGCTTTATACTGGTAGCGGCATGATTGAGGGTGGGAGCCAGGATTATACCCCCCAGAGCCAGCACAATGAGCATTATTATCAGAACCTGGCCGTTCTGTCTCCGGTTTATTTCTTTCACTGCTCGTCTGAGTCTTTTCAACATTGCCACTCCTGTAACAAGCTTAACATAACAGTTGGATTTTGCAAACTTTTAACACCGTAAAGAATAGCCTATTAGTACCAGCTTATATGAGAAAATAGTCATATATCAAATAAAAACATGAATTTTGCTGATTAGACAGGTCAGTCCGGGCGAGTTTTCACCTCAAAAGTTCTCGCCTCGGTTCTCGTGCCTACCCGGGCAGTGATGTTCACGGTAAGCACTTTCTCCACATCGTCCCAGCTACAACTGGTAGTGCTGCTATCGATATACTGGGCGATGAGAGTTCCCGTTGTGCTGCCATCGTAATAGCGGCGAAGTTCCTTAAGGCTGGATCCCGCCACGTCTTCAAGGTTGTAATCGACAGTGTGTGCGGTCCAGCTACCTGTGCCAGAGTCCCACTCCAGCTGTTCCAGGCTGAAGAATTCTGGAGACGTCGTTATCGAGCTGGGAGTTGCGGATTGCACATCCAGGTTAATCCAGTGTACCGCATTGCGTACCTGATTTATGGCAGTATTGCTGTCGTTGCTGATAACCGGAATGGTAATTAACTGGTGTGCGGTCATAGTGGCGGCGACGCCAATAGCGCTTGCTATGGCGAGAGCTACTATCAGCTCAATCAAGGTGAAGCCTTTCTGGTTGTTCATTAACCTGGTCATCGTCTTACCTTATAATCCTCCAGCGTGAATACTATATCTCCAGTACAATTTTCATTATGATAAACTGAGATTGTTATCTTGCGAATGTCTGTATCAATTTCTTCGGCTTTGACCTCGGCGCAGTATCCACCGTAATCACTAGAAAGCGGCGAAGGGTCTTCGGGCCACTGTGGGTCCGGAGAATAACTGTGTGAAGAAGTGGTAAGAGTATAGGCCCAGCCGTCGACACCAGAATACTCCTGGCTCTTGACATATTCCATCTGGCTCTGAGCCAATGCAAGGGCCGTCGAGCTCTCGTCGCTGATGAAGACGGTTTTAAGAGATATGCCCAGGCCACCAAGAAAGACAACGGCAACTATGCCCAGTATAGCCAGGGCTATCAGCACTTCAATGAAGCCTGTGCCTCTCTGGTTTCTCACTAAGTTCCGATTCATTCGGTCTCTCCTGCCAGGCTGCTACCGCTATCCAGATTGTTGAATAAAATTCATCTTTATACCTGCTGTATTTATCTGCATTAAACGCCCACCTGCCCGTAAACAGAATACATGGCGGAAACCAGGGCTAAGGCAATAAAGCCAACTACTAAGCCAATAAATATGGTCATAGCAGGAGTGATAAGTGCTACCATGGTTTTCGTTTTATCGTCGGCTTCAACCTCATAACTTTCAGCTACGGTGGTTAACGTGCTATCCAGGTTACCTGTTTCCTCGCCCACTGCTGTCATTTGCACCATAAGAGGCAGAAAAACCTTGTTTTTCGCCATAGGAGCGGACAGGCCTGCGCCGGCAATCATGCTCTGTTGAACTTCGGTCAATGCCTTCTCCATAACTTTGTTTTTAGTTCCCTGAATAAGCAAAGTCAGTATTTCTGGCAGAGGCAATCCACTGCTATATAGCAACACTATATTGCGGCAACACATGGAAAGCTCATTAAGGAGATTGATGCGTCCGACTTTGGGCAGGCTAAGGGACAGCTGGCTCCATTGATACTTGCCTGGTGGAGTCCTGCTATAGGCAAATGCGCCGACAACAATAGCCAGCAAAGCTAGCAGCAGCCAGAGACCATACTTTTGCGTCCACTCCGTGAAGGCAAGTAGTGCCCTGGTTGCCGCTGGCAACTCAACGTCAAATGCAGAATACATAGTGGCAAAAGTGGGTAAAACGAAGACGACTAATACACCAATAACTGCGATAGCTACGATAAGTACGATAATGGGATATAGCAGGGCGTTCTTTACACTTTTCTGGGTTGTAGCGGCCCTCTGTAAATAATCAGCCGCTCGCCTTAGCACCGTTTCAAGATTACCCGTTTGTTCCCCTACGGCTATCAGGCGATGATAAATCTTAGAAAAAGCGTGAGGGTATTTGCCCATAGCGTCCGACAGGGACGTGCCGGCTCGGACATCGGAGATTACGCTGGCGAGTACCTTTTTCAGTGGGCGATTGGTTATCTGAGCCTGTAGCAACTCCAGAGCAGTAACAGCGTCAGTGCCTGATTCAATCAACAATGCCAGCTGGCGGGAAAACATCACAAGCTCAGTGGGGTTTATGACAGAGAAGCGAGAGCTCAATCTCTCTGCACTAAAGAATGGTGTAATCTCCTTGAGGCTGAGTGCTCGATAGCCGTTGGAATCCAAAGTGTCGGCAGCAGCTCCCTCGTTAGGAGCGGAAAGTTTGCCTTTAACTATTCTATTATTTTCGCCATAGGCTACATAACTATAATTCATGATAACTTCAATCTCCAATACCAAAACTCATTTTGTTTTCTCCGCTATCGAGCCGAAAATTTTCACTTTTGCTCTTTTATCATTTCGCCTCCGTTTGACTGTATTCATCATTCTACTCTATTAAGTAAGCATTCCGTAGCACCTCGGAGGGATTAGTGATGCCCGCTTTTACTTTCATCATACCATCTTTAATCAAGAGTACCAACCCTTCTTCAGTTGCCTGTTGACGAATATCAGCGGTGCTGGCGCCTCTCAGTATTTGCGTTCTTATTTTATCGCTTATGGGTAGAACTTCGAACAACCCTGTTCTTCCTCTATAGCCCGTATAGGAGCACAGCTCGCAGCCAGCACCCTGGATAAATTCGGTTCGCTCTTCCCCTGTTTCCCTGGTATAAGCCACTTGCTCGACCAGGGGAGCCTGTTGGTAACTGGAGCAATGAGAACAAACACGTCGCACCATGCGTTGAGCCACTACGCCGATAATCGCTGATGCCACCAGAAAAGGTTCTATCCCCAGGTCAAGCAGGCGGAAGATGACGCCAGTGGCGTCGTTGGCATGGATGGAAGTAAGAACAAGGTGCCCCGTCAGGGCAGCCTGGATGGCTATTCTGGCTGTCTCAGCATCGCGAATTTCCCCTACCAGCATGATATCGGGGTCCAAGCGCAGCATGGAGCGTAATCCGCCGGCGAAGGTAACTCCTGCCCTGGTATTTACCTGTATCTGGTTGATATTGGGGAAGTGGTATTCAACAGGGTCTTCGATGGTAATTATGTTGCGGGATACTTTGTCTAATTGATTCACTGAGGCATAGAGGGTGGTAGTTTTGCCTGAACCTGTGGGGCCGCTAACTAAAATCATGCCAAAAGGAACCTTGAGCATATTTTCATATTTGCTCATGGCTTCAGGGGAAAAACCCAACTGGGGCAAATCTATAATTCCCAGAGATTTATCCAGGAGGCGCAACACTGTCATCTCACCATTGACCGTGGGTGATGTGGCCACACGAACATCTATAAACCTTCCCTTGGACTGGGTAGAAAATTGCCCGTCTTGAGGGCGGAGGCGGTCAGCGATATTCATATCAGCCATTATCTTTATTCTTGAAGTGAGCGGGAGGTGTATTTTTAATGGGAGCGACATAATATCCTGGAGCGCACTATCGATGCGGAAGCGGATTCTTAACCTGTCTTCTTCGGGTTCAATATGAACATCGGAAGTTCTAGCTTTAACCGCTTCATCGACAATGAGGCGCAAGGCGCTAGCCACAGGAGTATCCTGAGCAGCTTCGATCAGGCTTTGTTCATCCGCTTTACCTGCATCTACAGACATGCGGGATATTTGGTCCTCTATTTGCCCGAAGCCTTTATAATTGAAGTCGATAGCCTCACGAATTTCCTTTTCACTGGCAGTTACAGGATATATTCTCATCTTGCTCTGTGATGCCAGTGCTTCCAGGGCAAAGATGTCAGACGGATTTGCCATAGCCACTTGCAGGGCATTATTTACAATAGCCATGGGCATGATATTAAATCTTCTTGCCATACTCTCGGGAATGAGCTGCAAAATCTCAGGCTGGGTTATGTGTTTAAGCACTACTTCTTTCGGTTTGGTTTCGACTTCCGGCGTCGAATCGATCAATTTTTCAATGGTGTTCTGTAGCCTGGCTACACTCCCCTTCTTTTTTGTAGTTGCTTTCGGGGTGCGGTTATCGAGCTCAATAATGTTTATTCTCTGGTGTTTAGCAAACTGTTTAATTTCAGGTGCAATCTTCCCGGAAACCAGCAGAGCCTTTCTTTGAATTCCAGAATCATAGGATTTGGTGTCGAATAAGGATATCTGGTTTAAGTTTAATTCATTGCCGCTCAAATCATCTATGCCCAGCTTATGAGCTATAAAGCCATCATCCAAGGAAGCCAGGATGTCGAAACTGTATTCTGCTCCGGATTTCCCTCTAACCCTGCTGTTCTCCTCAACTATATAGCCGAGCTGGTTCAGAATCTGTATTGCCTCGCTTTTTGTCTTAGGATGGAAAGAGGTGCTTTTCTTAGCCTGTTTGGCAGGAGGAGCTGTGTCCAAAAACGCAGCTAGTGTTTTGTCGCTGAAGATTCTTATTCGCTGTCCTTCAGCAAAACGCTCGGCCGCAGGCTCGAGTCCGGGGAGGGCAATAAGTATTTTATCCTGGATTCTACAATCGTAACATTTGTCATCAAAGGTGAAAGCTCTACTCAGGCTTATTTTCTGTCCATCTTCATTTTGAGCAATATCTATGGCGATAGTATAAGTGATAAAGTCGCTGTCGCTGCGAGCTAGAATCTCGAACGTATGCTGGGCGCCAGATTTACCTGTGAGAGAAACGTTTTGTTCCACTTTGTAGCTCTGCTCTTCAAGCCGTTGCACAAATTGGCTTTTGAGTTGCTCAACTTGTTTTCGTGCTATTTCTTGCATTGTAATCCCATTACTTCCACGCACAGCTACGCTTAGCTATGTATTAGTATTAACAATATTAACATAATCACTCATATTGTCAATTATATCGGTTCCTCCTATTGACAAAACACCCGCTAATGGCTAACAATAAGTTTAATGGACAAGAGGAAATCTGTGGTGTTATGTCTGGGCCTGGTTGCTTTATTGGCATTGCCTGGTTTGTTTCCCTTTATCAGGCCTGAGCTCGCACTGGCTAGCCCCGACGAACTGAAGTGGTCTATTGTGGATAGTCCTGGCGAAGAGGGCAAGGTTGTGGTTAGCCCCAGTGAAATAAATGCTTTTGCCATTGATTCTGAAAATGAAATCTACTATGCACTGGACATTCCCAATGAAATTATCTATAAGTCGATCGACGGAGGCATTACGTGGGAGGATGATTTAGCCGAAGCGCTTGAAAACGAAGGTGCTGTTTTGCCTGCATGGGATATAGCTATGGCACCGGATGACCCGGAGTTAGTGGCTGTGGTCACCGATAGCAGACAGGAGGTTTATGTTTCCGAGGATGGTGGAGACAGCTGGATAGATATGCAACTTTCAAGTGCCACAGATTGGGATGCAAGCTTGCTTATTTCTGACATTGCCATTTCTCCGGAATATAGCGGCAATATAGATATCGCCGTGGGTACGCGGAATCCAGGTAGCTTTAGCAACGGCGATGTCTGGGTGATAGAGTCGGAATTCCTTGCTGCCTGGGGGGCTCAGGAATTGGGGCTGGATGTGACATCAGTTCAATTTTCTCCTGATTACGGAAATGATGAGGCTATACTGGTTGTTGCCAGCGACACGGATAAAACTTATCTTTGCACTGGTATCAGAAATACCAGTGCAAATAGCACGGATTGGGAAGAAACCGATCCACCTAAAGTGGAGATAAGTGAATACAGCGGGGATTCACCGGGGGAAAGCGAAATTATCTTCTCCGACCTGGCGTTGCCCTCTGATTATTCAGGGCATCAATCCGGGAAACGTGTTGTTTATGCTGCTTATAGCTCAAACACAGCTGCCGACGACGTTTACCGTATCGAAGACACCGACGTTTTCAGGCTGGATGCTAATCGCGGCGATGCAGTTCCCATAGCTTCCATTGACTTTCATGGCACGTGTGACGGGGGGAAGTTGCTGGCAGGGGAAGTGTTGGCTGAAGCGGATTCAGCTACGGCTTTAATTCACATTTGTTTTGCACCTGAAGAAATCTTTCCCGATTGGGAGAAACCTGAAAAGCCACCCACGGGTGGAGCTATTTCAGACAATGCCAATGCTCAAGTTGCCTGGAGCAGTGACGGAGAAATGGCTTATTGTGGGACAGGCACTAACCATGTAACGGATGCTAATGAGTGGAAAGATGTGGACGTGTCCAGCGGTCACCCCTGGGTTGGCGCTAGCTTCGATGAAAGCGCCTTTTCGCAAAGCGAGAATGATGGCGATACATGGAATCAGCTATCTCTCATAGACACCACGATGGCGCATCTGTGCGATTATGCACTGCCCACGGACACGGAGAATAACGAAGCCCCTTACCTCCTTTATCTGGTTTCGGTAAGCAGCAGATTCGACAGTATATGGCGAAGCGAAAGCGAAACACTGGAAGCATTGGGGGAAACCTGGCAAAGAGTATTTTGCTTCGATGGCGCAACCGATGACATAGTTTTGAGGCCTACTCCTGAGGATAGTTCAGAAGAAGCTATTTTCTTCGCCGCTCTGGACAGCGATTACGCCCGCTGTTCAACGGATTATGGGGATACCTGGGAATGGGTCTGGGAATGCCCTCATATCACTGACTTAGCCGTAGTAAGCGACACATTGCTCTATGTCCTGGATGACAATTTAGTGAACAAGGGTGTATGGGAAGATAGGGAATATGGAGATACCTGGGAATGGGACATAGATGTGGATACCGGACTTCTTTCTGGTTACAGCATATCTACTAATGGCGAAGATTTTGTCTTCGTTGGGGATGAGGGGGATGAAGGCATGGTTGCTTATTCGGTTGATGGTGGAGTCACTTTTGAGCAAACTTTGGCTGTGCCTGAATCGGAGCCGGGGGAAATATGGGTGATTCCCGACGAAGATTTCGATAACAATAGATTTATTTATGCTGCCGGCAGTGAAGGTGAAATTTACAGGTGGACTATCGAAGGGAGCACGTCGTGGCAGCAATTGAACCCTCCCCGTTCAGGATTTTGTGGCCTGGCTCAAAGGGGTGGCGTTCTGTATGGAAATTATGGCCCAGGCGTTGCCCGTACGCTAATACCACACATGGCAACTATTACCGAAGATGATTGGGATGAACTTACTGTTGGGTTAGCCAGTGGAGCCTCCTTCAGAAAAGGCACGCTAAGGGCGGTACGCAATGAAACCATAGATTTGTGGGCTATCGACGAGCGAAATTATGATTTTCCGCAAAGCGAAGGATGCCTGTGGGTTTATTCTGACAGCGTTGCCTTACAATCGCCATGGCCGACTTCGCCAGCTATAGGGGAATTGCTTCTCTGTGACCCCTGTGATTGCCATGCCAGAACATTCAGCTTCCGCTGGCGGAAATTGCCTTCAACTGAGAAATATGAGTTGTGGGTATCTCTGGATGAAAAATTTGAATCTGTGCTGGCCAAAGTAGATGTAACCCCTGTTAGTCTTAGCGACCCTACCTGCAATTCACTTGTAATTCCGCTGCGTTTTACTTGTGGTGAGATTTACTACTGGAAGGTGAGAGGCACTAGCAGTACGGAAGGGGAGAGCATTCATAGCCGCTGGTCGCCGCCAATGAACTTTACTGTAAAAATCTGCTCCTCGATGGGGAGCATGCACATTGCACCTGTAATAGAAGTTCCACAAAGCGACAGTAGCGATGTACCCAGATCGCCAGCTTTCTCCTGGACGGGCTTCTCTCATGCTACAGAGTATGAGTTTATTCTGGCCAGGGATGTTGACTTAACTCAGGTAGTAGTCAGAGATAAAGTGCCCATATCAGCCTATGTATATAATGGCAAACTTGATTGGGGCACAACCTACTTCTGGCGGGTGAAAGCCATTGAGCCTGTTCCCAGTGAGCCCAGTGTCGTAAGTAGCTTTACCGTAGCGGCAGCACCAGAGCCGACTGCCCCTACAGCGACAGTAGTAGCGCCACCAACACCATCCTGGGTATGGTTTATCATTGGCATACTGGCGCTGTTAGACATTGTCATCATTGTGCTTTGCCTTGTCAGGCGGTAGAGTAAAAATAGCAGCAAATTGAACGCTTCCCACAGCGCCTATCGTCCATGATCACTTGCATATCCCCATCATAAACGAGCCGCCCTGACTCCTCAGGCTCACCTTGTATTACAAGGGACTTAACCTGTTGCCGTCCATTGAAATTGTCGTCCCATGAAGGAGACAGTGATAAAATCATAGAACACCGACATTAGAGCTACGGGAGCATTGACAAATTATGATAGGCTGCCTAAAATATGACAATGTAAGTTTTCGTATGAAAGCCGGGGGGCAAGTATGAAGAATGTAGTGAAAGTAGGTAAAAGGTATCAGGTGGTCATTCCCAAGGAGGCCAGGGAGCAGCTTGGCATTAACGTTGAAGATAAGCTTATTGTCGGCGTTAGAAATGCCCAAATCATTATGCAACCCAAGCCACGGAGATATAGCGAATACATGCAGGGATTAGGGAAGAAGATCTGGAGAGACATTGAGGCTACCGAATATGTGAGGAAGGAAAGAGAGGCATGGGGGAAATAGAAAAGAAGTGCCGAGAGCTCCTGGTGCACTATTCTATCCTGGGTCTGGACACCATGCTCTTTATTTACCATTTCGAGGAGAATAAGGACTACCTTCCCTTCACCAGAGCCCTTTTTGGCTTAATTGAGGATGGGATGATAGAAGGCAAGACCTCGATTATCACCCGCCTTGAGATCCTGGTAAAACCCATAGAGGAGGGCGACGATATTCTAGCGGACGAATACAAACTTATACTGGAGAATTTCCCCCACCTTGAAGTTGCTCCAGTTGATGCCGGGATAGCGGATTTAGCCTCAAGCCTTAGAGCCAAATATAAACTCAGGACTCCCGATGCTATACAACTTGCTACCTCAATTGCGAAAGGTGCCCAAGCATTTGTGACCAATGATGAGTCTCTGAAGAAGGTTAAGGAAATCGAGGTCGTTGTAATGAGGGAGAGCTCAGGTGATTGAGACATTGTTACCTCTTGCATTTTGTAACATTCTCACTGGACACCGCACAATTTAACTTTCACAATCTAATAACATTTTGCTATACTTGCTAAGTTTACTTTGCCCTGTGCCGCCAAAAAGGAGGGCACCCAGCGGTCATTCAGGCAAGTTATTCTTTTTGCTTAGCGGCTTTCTTAAAGTCACGGTTAGTATCGAATGGAAGTACTAAGTCCTTACAAAGAAGCTAGTGAAGTAATCGCCGAAGCTGGCGGTGATCCTCTTAAATTATGCTACCAGTGTGGCCTTTGCACCGGCGTTTGTCCATGGAACCTGGTTAGGAATTTCATTGTGCGCCGCGTCATACACGAAGCCCAGCTTGGAGCAACTGACTTTGGCGGCGAGGAGGCCTGGATTTGTGCTGCTTGCAATGCTTGCGTCCAGAGATGTCCTCGTGGTGTAGAAATAATCGACATTATGCGTGCTACGCGCCGAGCCGTAGTTAGTTTGGGAATTGGCGTCGTTCCAGACGCTCTCAGAATTTCTGCCAAGAACATTGCCGGCAGTGGTAACCCACTTGGAGAGGCACCAGAGAAGCGGGGCGATTGGGCAAAGGATTTAAGGGTAAAGAAATTCACCCCGGGCATGGAGGTGCTTTATTTTCCCTGTTGCATTCCCGCCTATGACCCCGACGTTAAAAGAGTGTCGCAGGCTACCGCAACCATACTTAACAAATTGGGAATCGATTTCGGTATTCTGGGCAGTGAAGAGAAGTGTTGTGGCGAGGCAATTCGAAAAGCTGGGTATGAAGACACGTTTCTCAGCCTGGCTCAATCTAACATTGAGATCTTTAGTAAGAACAATGTTAAAACTCTGGTAGTGTCTTCCCCCCACTGTTACCACACTTTTAAAAATGAATACCCTGAACTTGGAAGTAAATTTGAGGTAATTCACATTACCCAGTACCTGGCCTCGCTTATCGAGGAAGGAAAGCTGCATTTTTCCAAAGAAATAAATAAAAAAGTAATTTACTCCGACCCCTGTTACCTGGGGCGACACAATGGTGTATACGATGAGCCGAGAAAGATACTGCAAAGTATTCCGGGGCTAGAATTAATTGAATTTCCAGATTCTCGTGAGGAGGCTATTTGCTGTGGCGGTGGAGGTGGCAGAATTTGGATGGATACTGCAAAGGGGGAAAGGTTCTCTGATATAAGAGTAGAACAAGCCCTTGAAAAAGGCGCTGCTATAATAGCTCTGGCCTGCCCTTACTGCTTCCTTAATTATAGAGATAGCGTGCTCAGTATGGACAAAGCAGAGGTTATTGAAGTTAAAGATATATCCGAGATTGTTGCTGAAGCGATAGAGTAAAGCAATCAATGCTCACCGCCCAATATACAGTTTAGTGGAGAGATAGATGAATCAAGAGCCAGAACGGAAACCCAGGATACTCGGTTTCTTATGCCGCTGGTGCAGCTACGCTGGCGCCGATTTGGCAGGGACCAGTCGTAAGAAATATCCAGCTAACATAGAAGTAATAAGAGTTCCCTGTTCGGGAAGAGTGGACCCCCTTTTCGTCATCAAGGCACTGCGATTAGGCTTTGACGGGGTGTTAGTCTCAGGATGCCATCCCGGTGATTGTCATTATCAGACAGGTAATTACCGCGCCCGAAGAAGAATGGCCATAACTAAAAAATTCCTCGAATATGTAGGCGTCGAACCCCAACGCATTCAGGTAAGCTGGGTTTCAGCTTCAGAAGGGGGAAAATTCGCCGAAGTGGTTGCCGAAATAACAAAAGAACTAAAGGAAATCAAGCCCAATCGATTATTTGACGATGAAGAATAGCGAAATCGAGCAAAGATTACGCCAGGAAGCTAAGGCCTTGCTGGAGCAAGGGAAGGTTGATTATATCATCGGTTATGAAACAGGTAGCCTGAAATTCACCACAACCCCACTGATCACCAGGAACAAAGACGATGTTGAACGCTTAATAGTTAGCCCATTCATTGTGAATAATCTGAGTGTATATCTGACCGAGATCAAGGGGAAGGCAGGCATTATAGCCAAGGGGTGCGACAGCCGTTCCATCGTTAATTTGATGCAAGACAACAAGATAGCCAGGGAAGACGTTGTAATTATGGGCATTCCCTGCCCCGGTTTGATTGACCTGAAGAAGATTGAGCTTTTACTGGGCAAAGACAGAGATGAATTTGACAGCGTCATCAGACACAACGACAGAGCAGTTACAACTATCAATGGGAAGGAAAAGGATTTCCCAATCGCAGAAGTTCTTTTCGATAACTGCCTTGAATGTGAGTTCCCTGTCCCCCAGGAGTATGACGTTCTCCTTGGTGAACCATGTGCTCCTGTCACGGGTGAAGTGAGCAAGAAGACCAGCATAAAGGAACTGGAAGCAATGCCACGGGGAGAGCGGTGGAACTACTGGAAAGAAGAATTCAGTCGCTGTATCAGGTGCTATGCCTGTCGCGATATTTGCCCTGCCTGTTTTTGCCAGAGATGCTTCGTCGAGGAAAGTGAACCACAATGGGTATCGCCAACTCCCAAGTGGCAGGATAACCTCATGTTTCAAGTAACCAGAAATATCCATGTGGCAGGAAGATGTACAGATTGCGGTGAATGCGAGCGTGTCTGCCCCATGAATATCCCACTTAGAAGCCTGGCAAAGAAAATGTACGATATAGTGGACGAACAATTCCAATACAAAGCAGGAATGGATAAAAATGCGCCGCCATTGCTAACGGCCTACGAGGCTGCCGAGGCTGAGGACTTCATAAGGTAGGAGATAAACAGTGAGCACCAGCAAGAAAATCAATAAGAAGGATATAGGGAAAATCCTCAGCCAGTGGAATCAAGAATTCACAGTATTAGTGCCGTCTAAGGAAGGTGACGTTAGCAAGATGGCCAGGTGGGATGGTAAGGATACCGGATTTATGGATTCCCATAGAAACACAGTGCAACCAGTCAAAACTAACTTCTTTCCCCCAATGGAGGAAATGTTCAGCTTTCAAAAAGACAAAGAAGGCTACCACATAGAACCAGTATCTCCAGGCGAACATAAGCTACTGATTTTTGCCATTCGTCCCTGCGATGCCAATGCCCTGGCTATACTGGATGTGGCATTTAAGGATGGATATGAAGACCCGTACTACCTTTCCCGCAGAAAAGGCACGGTATTAATCGGACTCGGTTGCACCAACCCCTACGATAGTTGCTTCTGTACCTCAATGGGAAGCAGTCCATCTGACTCGACCAATGTCGATATTATGCTCACTGATATCGGTGACGAGTTCCTCATCGAAGAGATTACTGAAACTGGCAAGGAAATGATTGCCAGGACTGAAGAATTGGAAGAGGCAAAAAAGGCTGATGAAGCTAAAGCCAAGCAGGTAAAAGAAGCATCTTATAACAAAGTAACAAGAAAGATAGATACTAAGGATATCGACAAGAAGCTATTGGCTTGTTTTGAGAATAAGGACTACTGGGAAGAAGTATCTGCGAAATGCATAAGCTGTGGCATCTGCACCTTCCTTTGCCCCACCTGTTATTGTTTTGACATCAACGACGACTCGTTTAAAAAGCAAGGGGCAAGATTTAGAAGCTGGGATAGCTGTGCTTTCCCGGTATATACCAGGATGCCAATGGAAAATCCCAGGGAGGAGAAGTGGCGACGAGTGAGACAAAAAGTATGCCACAAATTCGAGTTCTTCCCCATGAACTTCGGCAGTATAGCTTGCGTTGGATGTGGAAGATGTATCCGCCTCTGTCCCGTAAATTGGGATATTACCCAGGCAATAGAGAGTGTGCCAGAGATAACATAATATTACCATGAGGAAGAGGAAATGACAGTTACTAATATGAGCCAGGGGAAAAGATTTTTTGCCAGTGATAATGTCTATTTACCCCACCTGGCAATAATTGAGAAAATAATCGAGGAAACTCCTGGCGTCAAGACCTTCCATTTCAACTTTAAGGATGAAAAACTACGGAAGGAATTTAGTTTTAAGTCAGGGCAATTTGCTGAGTATTCGGTACTCGGCGTCGGCGAAGCTCCATTCTGCATTTCTTCCAGCCCGAGCAGAAGTGACCATCTAGAGTTTGCCACACAGCAAGTGGGCAAAGTAACAAATGCCCTGCATCGGCTTGGCGTTGGCGCTGAGATAGGTGTCAGAGGGCCCTATGGCAACGGCTTCCCACTGGACTTTCTGGAAGGGAAAAACCTGATCTTTGTCGGCGGTGGCATCGGGCTTGCCCCATTGAGATCATTAATCTGGAACGCCATAGATAATCGAGGCAAATATGAAAATATAGACATTATTTACGGTGCCCGTAGCCCGGGTGATCTATGCTTCAAGTATGACCTGGATACATGGGATAAGGATAAGACAATAAACATCGTAAGCACTATCGACAAAGAGGATAAGGGCTGGAGCGGTAGAGTAGGTTTTGTCCCCAAAGTGCTGGAGGAAGTAGCTCCATCAGCCAGCAACGCTGTAGCTATCGTCTGCGGGCCGCCAGTTATGATACGATTCACTTTTCCTGTTCTAATAAAACTGGGGTTTACCCCAGGGCAAATGATAACTACGCTGGAGAAAAAGATGAAGTGTGGCATAGGCAAGTGCGGCCGATGTAATATAGGCAATCTCTATGTATGCCGCGACGGGCCGGTATTCACCTACGCCCAGATTAAGAATTTTGTCTCCAGCGAATATTAGAATATCCCGTCAATCAATAGAAAGAGGTTTCTAAGGACGTTTCAACTTTCCTGTGTTTTTCCACTAGACGAGCAAGCCTTCCATCTGTGCCAGGATTTGCTCGTTTGTGAAATGACTCAGGCTTATGGCATCGCTGGGGCAGGCGCCAACGCAAGTACCACATCCCTTGCATAAAGTTTCATTTACCTGGCATACCTCCTTCTCTTCATCGAAGGAGATAGCGCTATAGGGGCAAATGAGTTTGCAGAACTGGCACCCGGAACAGTTTCTTTCATCGATAACTGCAGTAGCTGCTTCTATCTCGGTTTTACCCTTGCTAATCATAGCCAGAACGCGACCGGCAGCGGCTGAAGCTTGAGCCACCGTGTCAGGAATATCTTTAGGGCCCTGGCAACAACCCACCACGAAGACACCGTCAGTTGTAGTAGCCACAGGATCCAGCTTGGGATGCCTCTCCATGAAAAACCCGTCAGCCCCCCGGTTAATATTGAACATTCGGCTAACAGCTTCTGCATCTGCTTGCGGTTCCATAGCCGGACACAGTATGACCATGTCCACAGGCACCCTTATTAACCTGCCCAACAAAGTATCCTCCGTGACGACTATCAACTTACCTTTCTCTTCCTCCGTTATGGCACGGTCGGTAACCTGGGCTGGCTTACCTCGTATAAAATTAACACCTTCATCCGAGATGCGCTTATAAAATTCCTCGTAGCCTTTGCCAAAACAGCGCATATCTATATACATCTGGTACACTTCGGCATCAATTTTCTCTTTTATTAAATGAGAATACTTGAGAGCATACATACAACATACCCGAGAACAATACTCGTGGTAGTTCTTATCACGGCTGCCTACACAATGAATAATGGCGACGCTTTGTGGAACTGAGCCATCTTTCAGTTTGATATCACCATCTGTAGGGCCAAAGGAGCTAACCATTCTCTCAAACTCAAGGCTGGTGAGGACATTATCAAACTTCTTATAACCATATTGATATATGTCGCTGGGGTCAGATAGATTGTACCCTGTGGCTACGATAATAGAGCCCACTTCTAATTCAACAAACTCATCCACCTGTTCAAAATCAATAGCCTGTGCTTCACATACTTTCTCGCAGAGGCGACACTTGCCCTTCAAAAAATAAGCGCAATGCTCGCGGTCAATAACCGGTGTGTTAGGCACCGCCTGCGGGAATGGGGTATAAACAGCCTTCCTTTTTCCCGTGCCAGCCTCAAACTCGCTGTCTGTTTTCGCAGGGCATTTTTCCTGGCACAAGCCACAGCCAGTACACTTATCCTCATCGATGTACCTTGCCTTTTTTCTGACCTTGACCTTGAAATTGCCGATGAATCCTGAAACTTCCTCCACCTCGCTATAAGTCATTAGCTCGATATAGGGATGAGAGCCCACCAGTGTCATTTTCGGTGTAAGAATACAAGATGAGCAATCCAGGGTAGGGAATGTTTTATCCAGCTGGCTCATATGTCCACCAACGCTCGGAGTTCGCTCCACGAGGTAGACTTTATGCTCAGAGTCGGCAATTTCCAGGGCAGCCTGGATACCGGCAATGCCTGCACCCACTATCAGGGTATCAGGGTTAATCGGGGCTTCTTTAACCAGCAGTGGTTGATGGTAATAAACTCGATTCACGGCAGAGCTCACCAGGTCTTTAGCTTTCTCCGTAGCCTCTTGTTTATCCTCAGTCACCCATGAGCAGTGCTCCCTGATATTTGCCATCTCGAACAAATATGGATTTATCCCTGCTTCCTGGCATACGCGACGGAAAGTAGGTTCATGCATCGTTGGCGAGCAAGAAGCAACAACCACACGGTTAAGCTGAAAATCACTGATATCCTTTTTAATCAATTCCTGCCCCGGGTCGGAACACATGAAACTATAATCGCGAGCCACTACCACACAGTCCAGGCTTCGGGCAAACTGGGCAACTTGCTCTACATCGACGGTGTTAGCAATATTGCTGCCGCAGTGGCATATATAAACACCTATTCTGGGTTCGCTCCACATATCGAAATTCTCCTGTCTCTTTAATTCACCCGATAAACTGATAGGGCGGATTCCACCCTGTCACGCAGCCAGTAATTCCTTTAGTTTCGCAGTAAAGGCGGGCACAACTTCTTCGTAACGACCCACCACTCCAAAATCCGCTTCCCTGAATATATTGGCCTCCGGGTCTTTATTAACAGCTACGATAGTTTTCGAGCCTGAACAGCCTGCAACATGCTGGCTGGCTCCTGATATAGCTACGGCGACATAAACTTCCGGAGCAACTATCTTGCCTGTCAGGCCAACATGCACTGCTTCCGGCACCCACCCATTATCGGCAGGCGGGCGTGAAGCTCCTACCGCACCATGTAACACATCAGCCAGCTCCTTCAATGTTGTTTTGAAAGGCTCGGGGGAACCAATGCCTCTACCACCACTAACTATCACGGGAGCGTCTTCAAGTTTGATGCCAGTTACCTCTTCTTTCACTTTTTCTATTATCTTTGTTCCTACTCGCGACATATCTATTTCAGCTTTTACAGGCATGACCGCTCCCTTTCTCGAGTCATCACGCTCCATTGCCGACATAGTCTTCGCTCTAATGGTAACTATCTGAGGCATAGAATCACAGGTAAATATGGCCTGAGCATTACCTCCATACACAGGTTTCGTTTGCTGAAGCAATTTTGTCTCCGAATCCATGCTTAAATCAACACAATCTGTCGATAAGCCAACTCCCAGCCTGAAGGCGAGGCGAGGGGCTAAGTCTCTACCCACAGGAGTTTGCCCCATAAGTATAATTTTAGGTGAAGATTCCCTGGCCAATTTTCCCACAACCTGCACAAAGGTCTCTCCCTGATATTCTTTGAGCGAGGCATCTTCTACTACATAAACCTTATCTGCTCCAAAAGCGATTGCCTCCTTTGTAGCAGCCTCATTTACTTTGTCACCAGCCAGCAAGCAGCACAAATCTTCCTGCAGCTCGTCGGCGAAATTCCTGCCACAACCTAATAATTCAGCAGTAATGGAAGCTAACTTGCCATTCGCCAACTCACCGAAGATTATTACACCTTTATATTCAGCCATTATTCCCTCCTCGATTTCAAATTATCTTTGCTTCTCTAAGCTTTACAGCTAAATTAGCGCCTGCTTCTGCCGCATTTTCCCCTTCAACAATTTCGCATTTAGCTTCCTTGACTGGTTGAAAGAGTTTAGCCAGTTCGACGCGCCTCCCAGCAATGCCAACCTGTGAAGGCTCAAGCCCTATATCGGCTGGCTTCCACACGACAGGTTGTTTTTTAGCTGCTGCCATAATGCCTTTCAGTGCAGCATAGCGCAAGTTACCCAATTCACTTGTCACCGTAATCACGGAAGGAAAACCTATTTCTGTGACTTGATAACCATCAGAAATGACCTGCTGCACTTTCGCCTTCCCATCGATGATTTCTACCTTGCGGGCCAATGTCAAAGCAGGAATTGACAGAATCTCTGCAATTCCTAGGCCAACTTGCCCTGCATCCCAATCAGAAGATTGCCTGCCACAGAATATAAGATCATACTCTCCAATCTTCTTGATAGCCATTGCTAAAGCATAAGCAGTCGACCAGCTATCACCTCCCTCAAAAAACTCATCTTCAAGAAGGATAAGCTCGTCGCCACCTACAGCTAAGGTCTTTTTTATCACGTCACGAGCTATATTATTACCCAGGCTAAGCACCGTGATTTTACCCCCAGCCTTATCCTTGATTCTTAGAGCAGCCTCTAAGGCAAATTCATCATATTGACCAATCACCGGTTTAACATCTCGTGGTAAAATTACTTTATTAACCGCTGAATCAATCTTAAACGCCGTTGGCGGCGCTTCAGGGTCAGGTACCTGCTTACAGCAAACAACCATCTTTACATCAGGCATTTCTTGGCCTCCTCGCATACGGATTTCATACGTGAGAATAGCCTAAAATTCGATTTCTGTCAACGACAAGGCTCATCTTGCTGGACTAAGGCTTCCTTTTAGTGAAACAATATTGTATAGTTAGAATATAATTACCTGGAGAGGTTGTGATTATTGAAAATAAGTAGAACGAGCAGGTGGATTTTAACTATCGGCATTCTCGCCATTTTCCTGGCGAGTTTAGCTGTGGCTTACGTTCATCAAACAACGGAGCTAAGAGATTTGAATACCGGCATAATCCAGGCTCAACAGGATTTTACTAAATACACGGCACAAGAAACGGAGTTGGAATCAGAACTCAATCAAGTTGAATCAAACATTCCTGCCCTTCCAGGTGAGTTTAAATCTTCCCTTGAATCCATAGAGATTAGCGATGCTTTACTTGAAGTCGCCGATGAAGCCATGGTAACCATAACTGAACTCAGCACTTCGCTACCCGACAATGAGGAAATAAATGGCATCACTTACCAGGTCGTCTATATCGAGCTGACTGCTGAAGGGAAAATGGTGTCGACTCTCAACTTTGTACAGAAGCTCGGTGCCAGGCTTCCCAGCAGCGACATAGAAAATGTGGAGATAAAAGTGACAAAGGGGGGAGAAGAAGAAGAGGAAGAGGAGGAAGAGGAGACTGGGGAAAAGACTGAAGAAGAGAAATCGTCACTCAGTTTGAGTCTAAAAATTTACGCTTATGAGGTCAATAATGGTTAAAGAAGCGACTACCATATATATAGATGACTCCGCTATCCAGGTATTGATAAGCAAGGGAAGACAGGTAAGAAAGTGGGCCAGTATGCCGCTGGAACCTGGCCTGGTTAAGGATGGAACAGTCGTCGACGAGGATGCTGTAGCTGCTAAAATCAAGGAGCTATGGCAGACCCAAAAAATAGGAAGCAGAAAAGTGATAGCCGGCGTCAACGGCATAAATTGCCTCTATCGCCTGCTCACCCTCCCTGAATTACCCCAAAACATATTGCCCGAAGCAGTGGAAAGAGAAGCCCGCAGAGTCTTGGCCATCCCTCTGGAGCAACTTCACATTTCTTATCAAGCTCTCCTTACGTTGAAAAAGGGGGAAATGCTGGTTTACCTGGCGGCTTTGCCAAGGAACTCCACGGATGGACTGATCTCGACGCTACATAAAGCGGGACTCAATCCTTACCTTATGGATTTAAAGCCCCTGGCCCTGGCCAGGACCATCACTGAAACTAAAGCTATTCTCATCGACGTTCAGCCAGGCAACTTCGATATCGTGATTTTAATGGGGGGAATTCCTCAAGTGGTACGCAGCCTTACCTTAGAACGAGAGGCTTCGCTGGACGACAAAATGCCCCTCATCAAAGAGGAGCTACAGAGGGCTATCACCTTCCATAACTCGAACCACGTCGAGGAGCCTATTGAAGCCAGCGTGCCTGTGCTAATTAGCGGGGAGCTATCTGGGCAGCAAGATAGCTGGAAGCTATTATTTGAAAAGCAAGAGCACACTGTTCAACTACTGATTTCCCCCATGGAGGGCAGTGAAGATTTCCCCGCAAGCCAATATACAACTAACATTGGCTTAGCTCTTAAGGAAGTGCTGGCCTCAGAGAAAGGAGCCATCACCTATTCCCTGGTGAATTTTAATGCCCTCCCTGAAATCTATATTCCCAAGCCTCGCCCTGTATCCGAAATTCTCTTCGCGCCCGTTATTACAGTTGGCATTGTGCTGCTGGCTTTGGGCGCTTTCGCTAATATCGCTACCTTAAACCGCGTCATTGATTCACGCCACAACCTGGCAACTGTACAGCAGATGGCTCTCTCCAGCCACGCTCAAATCGAGGACATAACAGCTCTCATTGAGGAAGCCTCCTCCAGAAAAGCCACTGCAGATGCTTTGGCGGCCAGGCTCGACGATATCCACGTCAGCAGGGACGAAATCAATGGCGACCTGGCTCAGATAAACAGTTGTTTATCTGGCGCTATAGAGCCTCCGCTCACCGTAAGCGCTGGCGGTGAAACCCTGACAGTGGATGGCTTGGCTGACGATCCCGACGCCGTTTTGGACTACGCCAGAGAGTTGAGAGCCACCGGCAGGTTCGCCTCCGTGCTTATTGCCAGTATGAGCCAGCAAGAACAGCAGACAAAATTTACCCTGGAGCTCAGTAAATAACCCTGCACTGCTCAAATATACCCCGGGAGCTTCACAAAAATACATGGTAAACATCGTAGATTTGCTTCGATTAGCTAAGGAAAAGGATGCATCGGATTTGCACATGGTGGTCAACTCACCTCCTATGCTACGCATAGATGGCGCCCTGGAACCCGTGGAGGAAATAGCGCCGTTATCCCCTGAGGAAATAAGCGAGGCCTTTGCCCGGCTAACTACAGCAGAGCAAAGAAAGAGATTTCACGACACACTGGAACTTGATTTCGGCTATGCTCTCCCCGACATCGGCAGGTTGAGGTGCAATGTTGCCCAGCAGCGTGAGACAATCAGTTTTGCCCTGCGGCTCTTGCCGTTTGCAATTCCCAGCGTAGATGAGCTGGAGTTGCCACAGTTATACAAGGAATTAGCTTTGCGGCCCAGAGGCCTGGTGATAGCTTCGGGCCCTACTGGAAGCGGCAAAAGCACTACACTGGCAACCATGATAAACCACATAAACCATCATCGCGCCTGCTACGTAGTCACCATCGAAGACCCTATCGAGTATATCTATCCTAACCTCAAATCAATCATTACACAACGGGAACTGGGGAGAGACACCCTGTCCTTCGTATCAGCCTTGAAACATGTCCTCAGGCAGGACCCTGATGTGATACTTGTCGGTGAGTTGAGGGACCCGGAGACCGCCGCCGCAGCGCTCAACGTGGCGGAAACGGGGCATCTGGTATTTACCACAGGGCATGCTCCCAACGCAGCACAGGCTATGGAAAGAATAATCGACCTGTTTCCACCACGCGAGAGATACCTGGCACAGGTGAGACTGGCATCCCTTACCATTGCTGTCATATCTCAGGCCCTGGTCCCGCGGGCTAACGGCTCAGGGAGAATAGCTGCGGTGGAAATCATGCTGGCAAGTGTCGCAGTGAAAAATCTCATCAGGGAAGGCAAGATTCACCAGCTCCACAACGTTATCCGCAACAGCAACAAGAAAGGCATGCAAACGCTGGATCAATCGCTGGCTCAGCTTTACCTCAAAGGAGCCATCACAGGGGAGAGCCTGACCCAATTTTGCCACGACAGGAAAGAAATAGAAGACGTAATAGGCAAACTACCACTTCCCGGCGCATGATATAAGCATAGAGAATAAGGGGGGTGCTTTGCATCCCCCCTTATTAAGACCTATCATCCTCTCTGGTCAGAACTCCAATGCACAGACAGGCGTTAACCCTGCCTTACTTGCTACCAGACCTTACGGCTCTTGCGTGACTGTGCCATCGGAATTAACATTGTAGTTGTATTCAGTGTCATTTATCAGGTAGTGCCCAACTTCGTAAGCAGTACCACCAGTCGTGATTTGGTGGTAGGTAGCAGCATAAGTGGCAGGAATTGTTACAAAAGTGGCGCTATCGGCGGTCGCCTGATACAACGCAGCGCTTGCCGCCACCTGGACATTGTGCAGCTCCGCCGCCATTGCTTCAGTTTTCCCTTTACTCATGAACTCGGTAACGTTAGGGATAGCCACAGCGGCGATAACGCCGAGAATGGCAATCACCACCAGCAGCTCGATCAGGGTGAAACCTTTTTGCCCGCGATGCAGGCACTTGAATATGGGATATTTCGTTCTTGGCATTTCTTAAACCTCCTCTCTATTATTTATCGAGATAACAAGATAAGATAATTTTTGCATCCTGCTTCTCTATAGTTATACATTACTATACTAACCCTGTCAACAGCTATAGTCAATAGCCTCTTAGTAACAGCCAATATGGGACAATAGTCACAATCCACAACTTATTATCAACAGCTGTCGCCCCACTCCCATAGCAGAGCGAGCAGACTTGACCCCAGCGCTTCTTAAAGCAAATGCTTTTCGACTTCACCTGGATTTCAAAAATAGTAAGCCCGCCTTCTCTTCTTAAAGAAATAGCCAGCCGCCAGTCCCAGGGCGAAGCCGCCGAGGTGAGCCTGCCATGCTACGCTGGGAAGAAAGGAAAACAGCAGGAAAATTATGGTTGCCATCCAGAGTGGAATGGGAATCGGTATAGGGAAAACAAAAACCCGCAACTTCGGAACCATTATGGCTAAGGCTCCGCCCATGGCAAAGATAGCCCCGGAAGCTCCCACCCCAGGGATAAAGGAAGGGCCCAGCAAGATATATAAGATGTTCCCCAACACGCCTCCTGCGAAATATACTCTTAGAAAGTCCTTCTCTCCCACCAGCCTGAGCAGGAAGCTTCCCAGAAAATACAGGCTTATCATATTGAACATGATATGTCGGAAACCAGCGTGGACAAAGAGGTTGCTTATTATAGTCCAAGGCTGGTGCGGGAAATATGCCGGCGTCAAGCCAAGCAGCAAGATGAGCGAGCTTCGCTCTGCGCTTCCTCCCCCGGTTAGCAGCTCAGCAATGAAGATCAAGATATTCGCAATTATCAAAAACCACAGGGCATTCAAATTGAAAGAGCCATAGTTTCTCACGGAACCAATTATAGATTAATATTACCCACCAGTTCAATACGCGTTACATGCCACAACATTTATGCTCCGGTTCAAGATAGACAGTGGATACTCCGGGCAGTCTTTATATGCCATAAACCATGTTACTTGTTCCCCATACCCCGTTAATATTAAGATTTTAACCCCAGCCGTGCTAACATAGCTTGACAAGCATCAAAATTGGTGCAATTATGTCTGCTACTCTGGACATAGTGAGCCAGTGGGCTTGCTGTAACAACTGGGTTCGAAATAAACTGTCTCTACCTGACAGCAGAGATAAACGGAGGAATATGGCAACTATAAGCTATGATGAGTTGACCACGGGGTATGAATTTCCCGTAACTACCCATGAGATGTCCTCGTCATTTATCTCCAGCTATGTAAAGGCGGTGGGGAGCCCGGATGATGAATATGCTCCTCCTCTGGCTATAGCAGCATGTGCCATGAACGCCATGACAGGGGCTGTTTCATTACCACCCGGCACCATACACGCATCCCAGGAGTTCGAGTTTTTTAAGTTAGTGCCTATCGGCACTATAATAAATTGCCATGCCAGGGTAATTCGGAAGCTAGCTAGAAGCACAATGCATATGTTAGAATTGGAGCTTAGCGTTTTTAATAAAAATGGAGAAGGAATTCAATCAGGGAAGGCAACTCTAATATTGCCAGTTCAGAGGGCAAATGCTCAGTGAAATTTGTGTGGGTAAAATTCTTACCCCTGTGGTGAAACGCATCACCCAGGATAAAATCAATTCTTATGCCGAAGCCTCGGGTGACTTTAACCCTATCCACATAGATGAAGCTTTTGCTGCCCAAACGCCGCTGGGCGGCACCATAGCCCACGGCATGCTTATTCTGGCTTACGCCTCAGAGATGATGACGCAATCTTTCGGCAGAAACTGGAATTCCACAGGTAAATTTTCCATTCGCTTTAAAGCGCCAGCACGTCCAGGGGACACTATAACCGCCACGGGGAAAATCGATTCCGTCGAGGACAAAGAAAGCATTTCATCCGTGAACTGCAGCATCGAATGCTGCAACCAAAACGGTGAAACTATAATCATGGGCGGGGCAGCGGTCAGACTTTCACCTCAAAAAAGGATGGCCAATGCCTGAACTTAGCAAGAGGACAAGGATAGCAGTCGATGCCATGGGAGGCGATCACGCCCCCGAAGAGATAGTTAAAGGAGCAATTCAGGCTGCACAAAAAGACCATGTGGAAATTGTCCTGGTTGGGCTCATGGATGTATTAGAAAAGGAGTTGGGCAAGTATCATTCTTTCAGGAGTTTACCTGTCCGTTGTGTTGCGGCTAGCGATGTTATTAAAGAAAATGAACCACCCAGCCTGGCAATTCGCCGTAAATCCAACTGCTCCATAGCTGTGGCTACAAAGCTGGTAAAAGCAGGTGAGGCGGACGCTGTAGTGGGTGCTGGCTCTTCAGGAGCAGCGGCTGTTAGTGCTATCCAGTACCTGGGTATGGTGGAAGGGATGGAGCGCCCGGCAATCTGTGTCCCCCTCAGCAGCTTCGCCCCCGATGTACTACTCGTAGACTTCGGTGCTAATGTTGACTGCAAACCGTATCAGCTCCTAGCATTTGCCGTTGCTGGCACTGTCTATGCCAGGAAGATATTTAACATTGCCAACCCTGCTGTAGGCTTGTTGAGCACAGGAAGTGAGAAAAACAAAGGGAATGAAGTGGTACGTGAAACTTACCCTCTCCTTGAAAAAAGCGACTTGAATTTTATCGGCAACATAGAAGGCAACGATATTCTCAGTGGGCGAGCCAATGTTATCGTTTGCGATGGATTCGTGGGCAACATCATAATCAAATTCTATGAAAGTATAGGAAAATATGCCATGAACTGGATGAAAAGAAAGGTGAATGGACACCCTCTGGTGAGTAGCATAGCTAGATTATCATTTAATAAAATATTCCCTGTAAGCAAACTGAGCTATGAAAGCGAGGATATGGGCGGTGGTATTTTATGGGGTATTGACGGCGTTGTCAGAATAGCGCACGGAGCTTCTCGGGCTCCACACATTGCTCATGCCATAGCAAGCGCCAGCAATGCTGTGGAGACTGACCTTGTTGGCTCTTTAAAGTCGGAGCTGGCGAAACTGAAAAAAGAGGGCAAAATGTAAAGTAAAGATAGAAATTCTGCACGAAATTACACAGATAAATTTCAAAGGAGGTATCGAATGTCGATTGAAGAGCAAATAAAGGAGATAGTAGCCAAGATTGTACATGTAGACAAAAACTTGATGACCAAGGAGAGCACCTTTAAGGACATAAAAGCGGATTCCCTGGACATGGTACAGGCATTAGTAGCAGTAGAAGATAAATTTGATATAGAAATTCTCGATGAAGAAGCCCAGAAATTCCAGACCTTCGGGGATTTTGTTGACTACGTAGAGAAATGCCTTGCAAAAAAGGAGAGAGTTTAATCATGTCTCTTAAAGGCAAACTTGCTCTGGTCACTGGCAGCGGACGGGGTATTGGCAGGGCAACCGCTTTAAAGCTTGCTTCCCAGGGTGCTGATATTGTCGTCAACTTTTTCCGCCGCCGCGAGGCCGCAGAGCAAACAGTTAAAGACATTGAATCACTGGGAGTGAAAGCAGAGCTTATCAGAGCCAACGTGGGAGACCCCGCAAAGATTAATGAAATGTTCGACATGATCGAAAATCGCTTTGGCCATCTGGATATCCTGATTAACAACGCCGCCTCAGGCGTAGGTCGCTCGGTAATGGACATAGATGTCAAGGCATGGGACTGGACCATGGGCATCAATGCCAGGGCACCCCTGCTCTGTGCTCAAAGGGCAGCCAAGCTAATGGATGGGAGGCACGGCAAGATAGTCAACATCTCCAGCCTGGGCTCATTATTTGTATTGCCCACTTATGCTGTTGTAGGAGTATCCAAGGCAGCACTGGAAGCTCTAACTCGCTACCTGGCAATAGAGCTAACACCCCAGGACATTTGCGTTAATGCCGTGGCTGCTTCTGCTGTAGAAACAGAAGCACTGAAATTTTATATTAAAGAAGGATTGATAAAAGATAATCGCCAGGCAACCCCAGTAGGAAGGATGATCGCCCCTGATGATGTAGCCAGGGTAGTTGCTTTTCTGTGCAGTGAAGAAGCTTTTATGATAAGAGGACAAACGATTATCGTTGACGGAGGCACCTCTATAGCGCCTTTTATTGCAGCAAAGGAAGTCCAGTAATGATGTTTGCCATGATGACTTCTAAAGGAGAAAGGTAAATTGAGCATGCCCCGTGTTGTAGTGACTGGAATGGGCACCGTTAACCCACTGGGATTGAATGTGGGGGAGTTCTGGGAAGGGCTGGTTACTGGAAAATCGGGTATCGGCTCCATCACCCACTTCGACACCAGGAAATTCTATGTGAAAGTGGATGCTGAGGTAAAGGGATTCGACCCCATAGAATATATGGGGCCAAAGATAGTTGACCGCAATCCAAGAGCTGTTCATTTTGCTATCGCTGCAGCTAGAGAAGCAATAAAATCAGCCAGGTTGAATATGACACAGGAATGCCCCGAACGGGTAGGAGTCAGTATCGGCTGCATGGCGGGGAGCGACTATATTATCAGGCAAAATGAACTGTTTGAGAAACGTGGCCCAAGGAGAGTCGACCCTCTTTTTATAGCCAAATCAGGCCCCAGCGCTGCGGCAATGCAGGTAGGGATGTTCTTGGGAGCTAAGGGGCCCAATTCCAGCGTCAATAGCCTTTGTGCTACAGGGCTTGATGCTATAGGCACCGCCATGAATTTTATCCGACTGGGCTATGCAGATGTGATGATAGCTGGGGGAGCTGATTCCAGTTTAAGCCCTATAGGCATGGCCGGTATCGACATACTGGGAGCTCTTTCACGGGAACAAGACCCATCTAAAGCTTGCCGTCCGTTTGACCTCAATCGTAGCGGCTTTATCTATGGCGAAGGAGCAGGAATTGTCGTCCTGGAAAGTTATAAACACGCCAAAAAAAGGGAAATGCCAATCCTGGCTGAGTTAGCTGGCGTCGGCTGGTCTTTTGACGCCTATGACCAAACTGCTCCTTCCGCTGAGGCGGAGGCTTACGCTATAAGCTCAGCTTTACAAAATGCAGGAGTAAAACCCGAAAAAATTAACTATATCAACGCCCATGGCACCAGCACTAGGTTAAATGATGCCAGCGAAAGCAAAGCTATCAAAATAGTGTTCGGAGAAAAGGCTTATAAAATTCCCATCAGCTCCACCAAGTCCATGATTGGACACACAGTAACTGCTGCTGGAGCTATCGAGACTATCGCCTGTATACTTACCATGAGTAAGGGGATTATCCACCCGACCATAAATTATGAAACAGTTGACCCCGAGTGTGACCTGGATTACGTTCCCAATGCAGCCAGATCCATACAAGTAAATACATGCCTGACGAACAGCTTTGGACTTGGGGGAGAGAATTGCTGTATGGTGCTTAAAAGGACTTAACGGCCGATGGAATTAGAAGGTAAAGTATCCCTAGTAACCGGTGCCTCTCGTGGCATAGGCAAAGCTATCGCTTTGAAATTATCCAGCCTTGGCTCTAAGGTGGCAATCAACTATCGAGAAGGGGAAGTAGCAGCTAATAGCTTAGTGCGGGAAATAGTTTCTCAGGGCAGAGAAGCCATTTCTATAAAAGCTGATGTTGCCGATACTGAAGCAGTTAAAGCTATGGTGCAGAAAGTAAACATTGAATGGAACAAGATTGACATTCTGGTAAACAATGCTGGCATTACCAGGGATAATTTGCTATTGCGAATGCCTGATAAGGCCTGGGATGACGTGCTCAATACAAACTTGCGAGGGGCTTATCTATGTACTAAATTTGCGCTACGGTCTATGGTAAAGCAACGGTGGGGACGCATTATCAGCGTTGCCTCCATTGCTGGATTAATAGGCAATGCAGGGCAAACTAACTATTCTGCCTCCAAGGCAGGGATAATCGCTTTTACCAAGAGCGTGGCTCGTGAGGTAGGTTCTAGAAATATAACTGCAAACGCAGTGGCACCAGGCTTCATTAAGACTCAAATGACAGAGATCCTGCCTGATGCGATAAAGGAATCTATTTTATCGATGACGTCGCTACGCCGCTTTGGCGAACCAGAAGATGTAGCTGAAGTGGTAGCTTTCTTAGCCAGCGATAGGGCTAACTATATCACCGGGCAGGTCATCAGCATAGACGGCGGAATGTAGGCCTGAATTAGCCACCGCTGCAGCATGAGCGAAAAAGGGCAAATCTCATATCTGGCGCCCTCACCACTGAACAAACATCGGCATGATTGTATGAATATAGTTGTCCACGCCAACGGGGCGGATAATTCCAGGGCTTGAAGGGGTGGTAATTTCTATGGCAACCTGGGCTTGATGCAGGATACTTAAAACATCGGAGAGATACCTGGCATTAAAGGCAATTTTAGCTTCTTCCCCATCAACAAGAGCATCCATTTCGCTGACGTTATCGCCGATTTCTTCAGCCTGAGCAGAAACAGTTAGCTTCCCTGGCGTCAGCTCGGAGCCAGGAGTAACAAGCAAACGAACTATACCACTGGCATCGCGGGCGAATATAGAAGACATCTTGATAATTCGAAGAAACTCGTTGACATCCACTACCGCTCGAGTAGTATAACTCTGGGGAATAACTTGAGAATAATCAGGGAAGGAGCCCTGAATAAGTTGAGAAACTAACTCAGCATTTTTGAGGCGAAAGAGAGCCTGGCTTTTTTGCTGATTTATGGTGATTTCTACTGGCTCTTCCTGGTCACCAAGAAGACGATTTAGTTCACTAAGCGTTCTCGTTGGGATTATCACCATGGTTTTCTCGTCGACTGCGGAGTCAAGAGCCATATCATGAACAGCTAGCCTGAAGCCATCAGCGGCTACCAATTTAAGTCGCTCACCCTCAAATTCGGCATTAATTCCAGTTAATACTGGGCGAGATTCTTCTGTGGCAGTAGCAAAAGCAACCTGTGCGATTCCATCACTGAGAGCCTTTGACGCAATATTCGCGATCACTCCACCACTCACACTGGGAACAGGTGGAAAATCTTGAGCATCAATACCATTAATATGAGCCTGGAATCGGCCACTTTTTATCTCTACGGAGTGGCTGTTAGAAGGGAGAGTGATTTCAATCAGTTCGTTGGGCAGGGAATTGACAAAATCAATGAGCAACCGAGCAGGTATTGTTATGGCACCATCTTCTTCTATTTTGGCCCCGGCCCAACACGTAGCAGCCATTTCCAAATTAGTGGCTACCAATTTGAGACGAGATTGCTCAGCAGTTAAAAGAATATTTTGAGTGATAGGCAAAGTAGACCTGATGGCTGCAGCTCTACCAACTATGCCTAATCCTCGACTTAGGTTTTCCTGAAGACAAGATAATTTCATCGGATGCCTCCTAAATAAATGATGCTATACCATTCTGGTTAAGGATGTCAATACATCTAACTGCAAAGTCGTTTTAAGGCTTCGTGCACCTTCTGGCTGGCTTGAGCACGATGACTAATTTCATTTTTTACTTCCAATGGAAGTTCGGACATGGCCTTACCTATCTCGGGAAGGTAAAAAATAGGGTCATAGCCAAAGCCACTTTCTCCTCTTGCTTTAAAGGCAATCATGCCCTGGCACTCACCACGACATAATTCCAGTCGACCCTCTGCCGTAGCCAGAGCAATGACACATTTGAAGCGAGCGGTTCGTTTTTCCCATGGAATATCATCAAGCCTGGCCAGGAGAGCTCTTATCCTATCTGCATCTGTAGCATCTTCACCAGCAAAGCGAGCTGAGCAAGTTCCCGGTTCACCACCCAGGGCATCCACCTCAAGTCCCGAATCATCAGCAAGGGTAATAAGATGGCCTAACTCGGCGTAAGTGGTCGCTTTAATTCTCGCATTCTCCTCATAGCTACTTCCTGTTTCGGTAACAACTTTTGATATTCCTTGCTCAGCAAGAGTAACCAGTGGATAGCCGAGACCGCTAAGAAGAGAACGGAATTCTCTAATTTTTCCCGCATTAGTGCTAGCCAGGAGGATACTGGGCATCTTACCTGTTACACATCCTGAAATCTTGGAGCCAGCTTTTTGCTCACCTCTGGCATGGTGGTATATTCCATTTGTTCAAGCGGCAGGCGATGTGGCTCAAAAGGCCCCATGCGTCGCAGGTAGTCAGCTATCTCATTTGCCTGCCGACGCGCTAAATCAAAAGCAGGGTCATCAAAAAGGTCATTAGCGCCAATAAGCTTGCCATCTGCTAGCTGGAAGCCAGCAGCTATTACCCTCGGGGGACCATCGAAGCGAGTACATTTGGCCTGGTGAAAAGGAACTGGCATCAATGGGCCATGGTGAGAGCCTCTCATCCACCCTTCCACTATATTAGGCGAGGCAAATGGCTCAAGCACTTCTCCCACAGCAGGAAATTTACCCTGAGCTCTGACAATGCAAACAGGGTCATCCTTGCCTACATATCTTCCTGCGATTAAAGCTAAATGTTGTGTAGAAGAAGATGCAGCGATTTCCCCGCTCTCCTTATGGTATACAGCCTTAACAGGATAACGATTTGGCGCCCCCATGAAAACAAGCATATCGTAAATTTCCTCAGGAGCATCGAAAAGAATCTTCTTTGCCTTTAGAACATCATGAATCTCAAATTTAAAGCCGCCGTGCATGTTGGCTGCAATCACTAACCCAATAGTATTAAAAGGGTCAGCGAAGATTTTGTACAACGGCAAATTCCAAGCACCCGAAGCCGTCTTGTCAGCCATGAATATTATTATACTTTCAGCTGTGCGCTCGGTGAATTGCATCTCAGCTACACCAGGTCCCATCCCCTTGACATTACCAGAGAAAGCATCGGCTAACAGGTCTTGTCCCGCACCATGTAGCTTTAGTTTCTTAGCCACATTGGTACACTCCACAAAGGTATCCCAGGCTAGTTTGTGAACTTGCTCATTTTCCTCACCTTGCTGGTGAGTCATTATCAATTGAAGGTCATCGCCACAAACAGTGACGTAGTAATCGACTATCAGGCCCTGTTTCTTAGCACGCTCCATGCTTTCTTTAGCCCTTTGTATTACATCCGGGTGGGAACTGGAATGCCCCACGTAGCCACCAACATCCGCCTTGATAGCACTTAAAGTTATATCCATCATATTCCTCCTTTAGTTAATATCTGCTGCCTTTATACAACAACACCCAATTCTCACAAAGAAACATCTTACATTGTTTGCATTGTTTGTATTAGCAACCAGAACCGACAATCCTGTCCTAATTATATGCCTTTAGAGTTGATAAGGCTAGTTTCTTACCGTAATATTTACAATCAGGTGGTAGAAATATCTCAAGTTAAAGCTTTGCTTCGCCAATCCGGCCTCAAGGCAAAGAAAAGGCTAGGGCAACATTTCCTTGCGGACGAAGGTGCATTAAAATGCATTTTATCTGCTGCTGAACTTAGCCAGCAAGATACCATAGTTGAGGTAGGCCCCGGATTAGGTATGTTGACTGAAAGGCTAGCTGAGATGGCAGGCGAAGTTATCGCGGTGGAACTTGATTCCAAATTAGCCAGCACATTAGCGAAAAGATTGGCTCCCTTCCCCAACCTTAGGGTTATCCATGCAGATATACTCAAGGTACCCCCTCCTCCACAACTTCTAGAAGACTACTTAACCCTCCCTGAGTTGAGCCGGAGTTATGAATACAAAGTAGTAGCTAATCTTCCTTACTATATTACTTCCCCTATTATCCATCACTTTTTAGAGGCTCCATTAAAACCCTCGTTAATGGTGATAATGGTGCAAAGGGAAGTTGGCGAGGCTATAACCAGTAAGCCTAGTAAGATGAGCTTGCTTAGCCTTAGCGTTCAATTTTACAGCAAGGCGACTCTTATAGCTCGTGTCCCAGCGAAAAGCTTCTATCCGCCACCGAAGGTAGATTCAGTTATTTTACGCCTTGATACCCATCTCGCCCCACCTGTAGAAGTCTCCGACACTAGCAGCTTTTTTGACATAATAAAATGCGGTTTTGGGTCGCGCCGCAAGCAACTTCGCAACTCACTGGCTCAAGCTTTGGGAATACCACCTAGCCAGGTCGTTTCTTTGCTGGAAAAAGCAGGGCTGGAACCCAAACGCCGCGCTGAAACTCTCAGTTTAGAAGAATGGAGAGTGCTATGGGGAATTTTTGCTCCTTTTAGGGAATAATTGATATGTTAACCGTTCGCGCACCAGCCAAAATAAATCTTGTCCTTGAAGTCCTGGGAAAATATACTAATTATCACCAAATTTCGAGCATTATTCAGACAATAAATATATACGATATCCTTAGTTTTAGGCTGGATGAGAAAATATCCTTCAGCTGCAGCGAGTCAAGTTTAGAGCGCGATAATCTAGTAACAGCAGCCGCCCTGCTCCTCAAAAAGGAGACAAACTACAACAAAGGAGCGCAAATCGAGCTCCGCAAGAATATACCCTGGGGAACAGGCTTGGGCGGTGGCAGTAGCGATGCAGCGGCTACTCTTTTAACCCTTAATAAGCTTTGGAGTTTGAAGCTATCAACCACTGAGCTAATTGATTTAGCAATTCAATTGGGGGCAGATGTACCCTTCTTTATTTATGGAGGCACCGCCCTAATAGAGGGAGCGGGGGAAAAGATAACCCCATTACCACCTCTAGCTCCAACTTGTTTTGTGTTGCTGGTACCACCATTATCCAAAATGCGCGGTAAAACAAAGCAACTTTATGCTAAATTGAATGCTAACCACTTTACCAAGGGGCAATTTGTTCATGTAGCCCAGCTATTCTTGAGACAAAGAAAAACAATCCCATCGTCTTTCATGTTCAATGTCTTTGAAAAAGTAGCTTTTGATTCCTTTCCCAGGCTTAATAAATATGAAGAGAGTTTTGAGAAAGCTGGGGCATCAAACATTCATCTGGCTGGCTCCGGGCCATGTCTCTTCACTACTGCCCATAGGGAAGAGGCTAACAAGATATGCTTACACTTGAGAAAGCAAGGGGCAGAATGCTATATAGTATTTCCTCTCCCCAAGAGGAGCTAGCTAATTTATTTTTGGGGCTTTGCACCTCTTGCTTTTGTGTTGTGGTTTCATTGATAGAGCTAATTCTTTCTCCTCATCCAAAGTATTAACCTCTCCATCCAGTTTCGCTTTATGTAATACCTGGAGGATTTCTCCCAATTCCAGCCCAACAGAAAAGCCCAGCTTTTTCAAACTATCTCCATTGAGCAATGTCTTTACATACCTCAATTTAGTTAGAAATAACTCAAGGTTAGAACGTGCAGATGAAGATTCCGCGGCTATGGCATTGGCCTGGACAGCTAATGGGTCATATTCGCGGAGCAAATAATAAATTTCACTGCGTTTTACAGAAGTCTTACACAGGAGGTGAAGCCGATTCTTCAACTGAAGCGTGTCACGAAGCGCTCGAGCTAATTTCGCTGGTACGTTAAGGCGATGAATGAATTGCCCATTTTCCCCCTGGCTAAGAGAATAGATAAAAAGGCATAGATAAAGTGAGGGTAGTCGATCAGATTTACTTAACAACCGCGCTTTAGAAAACTTCTCAGTTACCCAGCCATTTCCCCTAAGGGCAACATTTATTTTCTGTAAGGCTCCCAACTCTCCAAGACGCCCAAGGGCAGACTCCGGATGTCTCTCTTTAAGTATCAATTCTAATTCATGCCTTATACGGTCGCCACTTATGGTATCCAGCATGGAAATATCTTGTTTAAGTATCTGCAATGTTTGCAGTTCAAGTTCAAACCCTAGTCGTTGTTCGTAACGAATAGCACGCAAAATTCTGGTGGCATCGTCGCTAAAGCTCCCTGGATGCAAAATACGGATGTAACGGCGCTCAATGTCATTTCTGCCCTGGTAAGGATCAATAAGCTCCCCATAATTACTCGGCACAAGCGATATCGCCATAGCGTTGATAGAGAAATCGCGACGAAAAAGATCATCACTGAGAGTCCCATAAATAACTGTCGGCAATGCACCGGATTTGGAATAAGTTTCACGCCGTGCTGTAGCTATATCCAAAGTAAAATTGCCATAACCAAGCTTAGCAGTGCCAAAACGAGGATGTGTAACCAGTCTTAGTTGCCTGATTGTAGCTATTTGTTGAGCTAATTTCACGGCATCGCCTTCAATTACCACATCCAGGTCGAGGTTAGAATATCCCAACAGCAAATCCCGTACCACGCCACCAACAATATACGCTTTCTGCCCCAGTTGGTTAGCTTCCCTGCTAATATCCTCAACTAACTCCAACATTTGTTGAGGCAAATATCGTTCAATTTGCGAAGCAACGTTCACTGGTCATCTTACTCCCAAGCTTCTTCAAATCAATTATACCTGAAATCATTATACCATCGCTTTTGCACATCACATTCCTCTTTTCTTATAGCTACATCAGGTTAGAATCAGTACAGGGCATTGACATTATGGCATAAAGCTGTTTACAATAAACCAAATGAAATTATTAATTATAGGTTTAGGTCAATGCGGTGGCAGGATCGCTGATAGATTTGCTCGGCTAAACAAGAAGGCACGGTCTGTGCGGGGAATTAGTATAATGGCTGATGCCTTCGCTGTTAATACTGATGTAGCTGATTTGAGTGGGCTACGCACTATTAAATCTGATTACAAACACAGAATCCTTGTTGGCGGCCAAAGGACTAATGGCCACGGAGTAGGTAAGGTAAGTGAACTTGGCGCCGAGATAGCGACGGAAGATAATGATAAAATTATAGATGCTATAAGGACAACAGAGCGGTTCTATGAAACAGATGCCTTTATGTTGATCGCTTCTGCCTCCGGTGGCACTGGCTCCGGAGCAATAGGAGTAATGACACAGCACCTGAAAGAACGCTATATAGGAAAACCAGTTTACAATATTATTGTTCTTCCTTTCCAACAAGAAGAAACAACAGAAGCAAGAACTATTTACAACACGGCTATGTGCCTCAAATCTGCATATCTGGTGGCTGATGCAATATTCCTTATCGACAATCAGAGATATATCAAGAAGAACTCCCCCGCAGAAAACAACCTAACGACGATTAATTCTCGGGTAGTTGAGCCATTTTACAACTTGCTTTGTGCTGGGGAGGAGACAAATAAGAAATATGTCGGATCAAAGACGCTAGATGCAGGGGATATAATACAGACACTGGCAGGATGGACAGTAATTGGCGAAGGTAAATCGTCAATTCGGAGGAAGATGCCTTTGCTTGGACAAGCACGTGATTTCAGAGACAAGATGTCTGAAACAAGCAAAGCTGCTCATGCCATGGACGAAGCACTGGGAGAATTATCGCTCACATGTAGCCCCAAAAATGCGGGAAGGGCTTTGTATCTCGTCACTGCACCACCAGGTGAAATGAAAATGGAAATAATACAACAACTTGGGGACAATTTAAAGGCTGTGGCTCCAGATGCTTTAACCCGCAGTGGTGATTACCCCAGACAGAAGGGCTCGTTGAGCGTTACCATGATTCTATCAGATATCAGCAACACGAGGAAAGTCACAAACTACTTCACTAAAGCAATCGACCTAATCTCTGTTATGAAATCTAAACGTGGGCTGGAGTACTCAGGCAGAAAGCTTGAAGAGACTTTCAGCGACATTCCTGTATTGCTATAAGCAGTCCTCTGAGCTTATGCACAGCAATAGAAGAGCAAGCATATCTACCTTCTTGCTTCCTGCTACCCATTAAAAATCAAACTGCCAAACATAATTGGAGGGGAAGCCAGACTTGCCTCTCTTCCTTATTTCCTGGCTTTAATAAAGACTGCCCATGTTCGCTCCAGAGCCTCTTTACGGGATTCTCGAGCTTTCATCTCAGCTTCATCACGTATCCTCAATGAGCGGCTTACACTACTATCAAAAGCTTTTCTAGCCTGAGCTATGTTTTCCTCACAGCTTTTCCCAGCCTGTTCCACGGCTTCGTTATACGTCTTATTCGCCTGTTGTTCTTGCTCTTTATAAGCTTCTTCCAATTGACGTTGAGCTTCCAGGTAGGCCGTGTAGGCAGCAGCAGCGCGCTGTTGCGTTTCATTAAGAAGGTCAACAGTCTGCTCAATTTTCTTAGTGTCTTTCTTGCCTTTTTGCTCAGTTTCCCCTTTATCCGCAACAAAAATTTGCTCTGGCTCTGACATAATATACCTCCTTTATACCTGAACCTATATTTTATCTCTTTCACCAAAAAGAATCTACTTTCGCTTCACTTTTGTTATTTAATCTTGCTCCATTCTTTCTCCATCCGTAGCTTCTTCCTCAACACGCTCATCCTGACCAGCCGTATACATTCGAGCTAAGAAATCCAAGCGTGATTGGACATCTCTCTTAGAATCCCCCAGTTTTTTCTTTTCTTCCGCGCCAACCTCAGGTTTACGTAAGGCTTCTTCAAATACCTTCAATGGCACTTCAGGAATTTTCCCTTTGGTGGTCTCTTTTTCAACTCCTCCACTTACTTTTTCAGCTCCGCCTATCGCTTTTTCAAATACTCGCATTGACGCTTTTGCAGCTCTCCTGGCTGATTTGGTTGTTGCCTCAGCCATAGCAATCGTCTCTCCAAATGCCTTTATCGATGTCATAACAGCCTCTCTGGCTATATCTATCGATTTTCCAGTAATCTCTGTGATTATCCGTTTGGATTTCTCAGTAACCTCTGCAGTTTCCTGGCCTATTTCCTCAGCTTTGCTTATTGCTTGTTGAGATGCTTTCTTTGCTTCCTCCGCAGATGCTTTAGCTATGCGGCTTACTTCCTCAGCTTTGCTTATTGCTTCCTGGGATATTCTTGTTGCTTCTTCGACAGACATCTTAGTTTCCTGGCTTATTTCGTCAGCTCTGCTTATTGCCTCCTGGGATGTCTTTTGAGCTTCCTCAGCTTTGCTTGCCGCTTCTTGTGATGTTCTTGTTGACATCTCAATAGCCTCTGCAGCCAATCTAACTGATTTCTCAGCTTCGCTCACAGCTCTCTGTGATGCCTTTATCTGTGTTTTAGCCTCTTTTCGGGTCGTTTTGATTACTTCATTAGCTTTATCTATGGTTTCCCTGAATGAATTTGCTGACACTTCAGCAGATTCATTAGCCAAGCGGCTTACATTTTCAGCCTTGCTTATCGCCTCCCTAAATGCTCTTGTTGAGGTTTCAATAGATTCTGTGGTCGTCTGACTTATTCTCCCAGTCCTATTTACTGCTTCCTGGGATGCTCTTTGCGATTCCCCGGCAGACTTCTCAATCGCCCGGCTTAATTTCTCAATTCTACTTATAGCCTCCCGGGATGCTTTTCTTGCCTCCTCAGCAGTTTCTATCGCTGTTTGGCTTATCTCTTTTGCTCTACTCGCCGCCTCCAATGATGTCTTTTCAGACTCCTCAGCAATTTCTATCGCCGTCTGGCTTATCTTCTCAGATCTATCTACTGCTTCCTGAGATGTTCTCAGCGATGCCTCGGCAGATTCATTGCTCGATTTGGCCAACATCTCAATCCTAGCAACAGCTTCTTCAAATGCTTGCGTTAACGCTTTAGTGGAATCCGTAGCCGATTTGACCGATGTCTCAGCTTTGTTTATCGCTTTACGGGATGATCTTCTCGCCTCTTCAACAGACTCTGCAGCCACCTGGCTTACCTTCTCAGCTCTGTCTACTGCTTCCTGAGATATTCTCTCCGCCTCCCTGGCAGTCTTTTTGGCTGCTCGGCTTACCTTCTCAATTCTATCTATAGTTTCCTGAGATGCCTTCCTTGATGCTTCAGCAGCTTGTTTGGCTACATGGCTTAGCCTCTCAGCTTCGGCTACTGCCTGTTCAAATGTTCCAGTATTAGCTTTCATATTCTTCAAGGATTTAGAGAGCTTGTTTGGCTCCATAAAGACTAAAAGTTTCTGTACTCCTCTTTCATTTGCACTACGACAAAACCAGGCGAGCACCTGCATCTCCAGGCCTTATTATTCATTTCTCTCAATAATGACTTTTGGCTCTCAGTTTAGTTTGGATTTCCCAAATCCTGAGCGTTTCTCCTCTTTACGCTCTGCTTAATGTTACGTCTTGTCTGACAATCTAGTCAAGGTAAACTCATCCTGGCATGTTCATTATATTCACAAACAACCTCCTTGTAAACAGCATATAGTCAAGTCATAATCCAGTATTCAGTATTCAATGTCGCAAAAGGCGGTAGAAGCAAATACCCCTGATCCGGCAGTGCTAATCCGTCTATCCCAGGGAGAAATCCTGTTCCCTTGCCGAAAACCCTGGTCATTTTACCCCACCAGCTCTGATATAATGAAGATATGAGAACCGGTTTAGTCTATGACCCAGTTTATCTTGAACACGACACTGGCAATCATCCAGAGAATCCCCAGCGGGTGGCAGCCATAATATCGCATTTAGAGGAGAGCGGAGTTAAGAAGAATCACATATTGCTCCCACCACGCCCAGCCTCAGTGAAGGAACTGGAAATGGTACACGACCCAGACTATATTTCCAGAATTAAGAGCGTGGCTGAAAGAGGTGGTGATTGGTTAGATCCTGATACAATGATGAGTCCAAAATCTTACAAAGCAGCTTTGTACGCCGCTGGTGGGCTTCTAATCGCCGTGGAGGCAGTAATGAAAGAGGAGGTAAATAGTTCCTTTGCTTTAGTCAGACCTCCAGGGCATCATGCTACCAGGAACCAAGCAATGGGTTTCTGTATTTTCAATAACGTGGCTATTGCAGCTAAGTTTGCTCTGGCCAATTTCAATATAGATCGCGTTCTCATCGTCGACTTCGATGTTCACCATGGCAATGGTACCCAAGAGGCTTTTTACAACAATTCTAAAGTTCTTTACTTCTCCACTCATCAATACCCTTTTTACCCCGGAACAGGATGGGTAGATGAAGTTGGATCAGGGGAAGGGGAAGGCTACACAGTCAATTTCCCAATGGCCGCTGGCTGGGGCGATGAGGAATATTTGAGAGCCTTTAACGAAATATTAATCCCAGTAGCAAGACGGTTCCAGCCACAACTTATACTTATCTCTGCTGGTTTCGATCCTCATTGGGCTGATACCATAGCCATGATGCAAGTGAGCATTACAGGTTTTGCTCAAATGGTGACAGTGCTGAATAGTTTAGCTAGTGAACTATGCAGGGAACACCTTGTTTTCACCTTGGAGGGTGGATATAACCTCCAAGTAGTTGCATCTGCGGTGAGAGCCACCCTCGATGTGCTCTCAGGCAACCCACAGATAGTGGATCCTTTAGGAAAAGCAACGGGAAGAAAGCCAGAGGGGTTTGAGGAACGCATCAAGAAAATAAAACAAATGCAGCACCTGCTTCAACAATAACACCTGATCTCAAAACTTAGATATTACAATGCCTATACAGGTTTTTTACCGAAGGGTACCCAGGAAAATAGTTGACCCCACTCCCCCTTCTCCCACGTTACCATCAGCGGCCCCGCAATAAATAGAGAACTATAAGTGCCAGAAAGCAAGCCAACAAGCAATACTGCGACGAAAAGATGAATCGTGCTCCCGCCAAAGAGGAAAAGCGCTAAGATAACGCAGAGCGTAGTTAAAGAGGTATTCAAGGAACGCGCCAGAGTTTCCAGAAGGCTAGAATTTACCGTCACCGCAAAATCAGAATTAATCCCTTTAACCATGTTTTCCCTAATACGGTCAAAAGCGACCACAGTATTATTTATGCTGTAGCCCACCACCGCCAACAGTCCAGTAATAAACATAGCACTGACTTCTACATTAGCCATTCGCCCCAGGATAGAGAAAATGCCCATTACTATAAGTACGTCATGAACTAGAGCAATAATAGCGCAGGCGCCCCAGCGAAAGGGCTTGGGCATACGGCGGAAAGCCCAGGCAATATAAAACAACATGGCTACGGCAGCTATCATCACAGCGATGCCGGCGTTACGAGCTGTGTTAGCAGCTATAGATGCGGAAATGGTATTATAATCACGTGCTATAATCTCACTACCCAGACTTGTCTCCAACCCTTCGGTTAAGCTTTCCCGTTCTTGGGGTGATATTTCTTTCAGGCGAACCAAAAAATCCCCCCCGCTCATTTGAACTATAGCTTCAGGATGCCCCAGATTTGTGAACTCCTGACGTAGTTGCTCCTGTTCCACTTGCGGGGTAAAGCGAAGCGTCATGGATGTGCCACCCGTAAAATCAACTCCCGGCCGCAGCTTAAAAGCCGCTAGCGAAGTTATAGCTATAATTATTACCAGGGCTGAGAGAAGGAAAAACCACTTTTTCTTGCCTACAAAGTCGATCATGTTTTTACTCCATAAGCCGTTGGGTTAACAACTAACCGAGTGTTCACAATAAAGCGAAGGAAAGTTCGGGTAACGACGATAGCGGTAAACATAGATAGAGCTACACCGATAAATAGAGTCAGAGCAAAGCCTCTAACCATAAAAGCACCGAAAGTGCCGCCTAACCAGAAAAGGATGATGCAGGCAATAAAGGTGGTGATATTACTATCCCGAATAGCCGGCCATGCACGATTGAATCCGGCTTCTACCGCTGCGCCCAAAGTACGCCCATCTCTTAATTCCTCCTTTACACGCTCAAATATGAGAATATTGGCATCCACCGCCATGCCTAAAGATAAGATTGCGGCCGCAATGCCAGGAAGGGTCAAAGTTAAGTTTGCGTGGAAAAGTTTAAAGATAGCCAGGAGTACAATCCCATAAATCCCCAGGCTAACACAAGCTACTAAACCCGGTAAACGATAATAAAGAAACATAAATAACAATAGTAATATCAACCCAATTTCGGCAGCCAGAATACTTTTCCTTACGGAGTCAGCGCCTAAAGTAGCATCCACATCCCTCTGATCTATGAGCGCTAATGGCACATCCAAGGCACCAGAGTTAAGCTGAGTTACTAAATCCTCAACTTCATCTAATGTAAAACTACCTGTAATTTGCCCGCTATCGCTAATTATCGCTTGCACTACCGGCGCTGAAATCACCTTCTCGTCCACAAGGATAGCCAGCTGCTTGTGCAAATTACGTTCTGTTATTTGCTCAAAGAGGTGCGCTCCTTCACTATCCCATTCAAATCTAACGAGCGGCTCATTATAAGCGCCAAGGTCCTGCCACGCCCGCTTTAAATATTTCCCAGTGAGTTCTTCCTCGTTACCATCTTTATTTATAGCTTTAGCAGGCTCATCTTTAAAAACGGGGTTCCCATCTTCATCAAATTCCTGTTCGGCAAAATAAAGCATCCCTGTTTCGCCAATAAGGTTAATGGCTCTACTGATATCTTTAATCCCTGGAAGCTGAACTAATATCCGGTCAGTGCCCTCTTTCTGAATCATAGGCTCGGCAACACCATATTCATTGACTCTCCGCTGAATCTTCATTATCACCGCCGCCATAGCTTCCTCGTCAGTTATAGAAGAGCTTTTCTTAGACAAATCAGCCTCATACAACAACTGGCTGCCGCCCTTGAGATCTAGGCCAAGCCGTAGTCCATCAGGTCCAAGTAATTTTGTGTTGAACGGAACTATTGACCAAAGGGCAAAGCCAAATAATATCAGGATAAAGATGAGTAAAGAAAAATTCTTCCTTGTCAATTACCTGACCCCACATGGCACCGTTGTTTACTTAGTTTCTTTTCCACAAAGGCTAGCGCTCCTTCCTTATCGCTTAACTCTCCGCTGGCTTGAGCCTCACGTACCGAAGCTAGAAGCTTACCAAGCAATGGCCCTGGAGTTAAGCCAAAAATATTCATCAAATCACGCCCATCAACAAGCTTCACTGGCAAAATGTCAGTTTGTTGCCTTTCATTCCCTGCCAAGATGTAGTTCATTAGCTGACAGTACTCTTTCCACTCCTCCATTTTCACAAGAGGCCCGCAGGTAGCTAGATAATCAGCTAAGGCTAAAAACAAAATATCAACGCCAATCCCATCCGTATCTCGAAAGTAGCGATAGATTGCTCGCTGTGTGGGCAATTCCTTCCCACTACTCATTTGAACTGGGCGCAGGTGATAGTAGACAAGCCTTTCTACCAGATTTATTTCCTTATTGCTAAATCGTAATCTGCTCAGAATATCCGCCGCTATAACTGCACCATCTTTAGGATGGCCAAGGAAATGTGCTCTACCTACATCGTCAACAAATTTTGTCCTGGGTTTAGCAATGTCATGGAATAAGCCACCTAATTTAAGCAAAGCTCTATGATCGCTGCCCTTAGAAACCTCTGCGGCTAAGTGTTGAATTATAGCATCTGACCAGGGAACAGTAAGCAACATGTCCTTACTCCCATATTTCCAATCATTCTCTCTGGTTAGAAATTCTATCGCTGCCACCGTCTGTAGAGAGTGATCAAATACATCCCAGAAATGTGTCGTTGGCTGGTCTACTCCCTTGGCCTCTATCAATTCAGGGAACAAGGCTAGAAGCAAACCAAGGTCATCCAAATACCTCAAACACCGAGCAGCCCCAGGCAAGCTAAGCAATCGAAGTAACTCCTCTCTAATCCTCTCCCCAGGGATTCTAATGATAGACTGGCAATAGCAGCGAATCAAACTTTCCGTCTCTCGCTCTATAGTGAAATCAAGCTCCGCCGCCAAGCGCACAGCTCGCAATAACCTAGCAGCATCGGCCTCAAACACTCTTTTATTTACCGCCCTCAGTATCTTATTTTCCAAATCGTCCTTTCCCGACAAAGGGTCAATCAGTTTAAGTGGTATACCAACTCCCATTTGCCCCAGCTTGACAGCCATAGCATCTATAGTGAAATCACGGCGTACAAGATCAGATTCGATATCCCCGGATAAAGAAGAAAAATCGAGATGCCACCCCTCTTCATCAACTAGCACTACTCTGGATATCTCATTCGCTTCATCAAGTAGCACAAATTTACCTCCAAGACCCTTAGCAATCTCCCTGCCTATATCTAAAGCATTCCCATCCACAGCAATGTCAACATCATTTGTTCGCCTGTCCAAAAGCCAATCGCGAATGAAGCCTCCAACTATGTAGCCTTGATGCCCTTGTTCATCCAACAGGCAAGAGACTCTGTCTAAAATGGCGGTTATATCAGTTTGTTCAGAAAGAGGCATTGCCTAATTATAGTTTGAAATAACGCCTATTGTAAAGGTATCCTAATCCGCCTCTTATCAACTTACCCTGCCAAATTCCTTTTCTAATTGACGTGAACTAAGATGGATCATTGTTGGTCTGCCATGTGGACAAGTGCGCGGTTGTTTAGCTTGCTCCAACTGCCTTATTAACTCTCTCATTTCCTCATCTCGCAATTGTTGTCCTGCTCTGATGGCACTATGGCAGGCCAGAGACTCAATTATCTTTTCTTCCCACAGAGCGGGGGTGATCTTGTCGGCAAAGCTACCCAGCAACGTACTTATTATTTCAATAACATCCGCCTTTGCCGCCAACGCTGGTACTGTGCGTATTAAATAGCTTCTATCACCAAAAGGTTCAATGGTAAATCCAAATTGAGCCAGAACCTCCTTGTTCGCTCCCAGAATTTCCTCTTCTCTAGGACTAAGTTCTATAGTTATCGTCTGGAGTAATCCTTGAACTTCAATCTCTCTCTCCAACCACTGCGCTGAAATTCTCTCATACAGTATGCGCTCATGTGCCGCATGCTGGTCAATAAGATAAAATCCATCAGGACCTTCAGCAATGATATAAGTATTGGCTATTTGCCCTACCACACGCAAAACAGGTAACCCAGAAGCATGTGAAGCAGTAATGGGAACCGGCTCTTTTTCCTCTATAACCCAGGGGTCCGGCCGTGACCATGAAACAGCAGGAAAAGACATAGACACAGGCTTGGCTATAGGCGTTCTTGCCAATGTTCTCTTAACTGCATCTTTCACAATAGCAAAGATAGCCTGCCCATGATGAAATTTTACTTGAGCTTTGCTAGGATGAACATTTACATCGATTTCTTCCGCTGGCAACGAGAGATCAATTATAGCCACAGGGTGTTTGCCATCCATAAGCAAGCCATGGTAAGCCGCTTCAGTCGCCCGCATTAGCAAAGGAGAGTGTATCCACCTTCGATTGACAAAGAAGCTAATACGATTGCGATCAGAGCGACTCAAGGAAGGTGGACTCACCAGACCGCTGATTCCAACAAATGCATCTCCACTTTCCACTTCTAACATCCTTTGAGCTATCTCTAAGCCATATATCTGGTTCACCACGTCACGCAAGTCACCATTGCCCATGGTTTGTAAACCAAGGCGTTTATCAAGAAGCAATTTAAATTTAACCTCAGGGAAAGCCAGCGCATACTGGCTCAATATGTTAGCAATATGACTATTTTCGCTGTTTACTGACTTAAGAAACTTGAGCCGAGCGGGGAAATAATGAAACAATCTTCGCACAGCTACAGTGGTGCCTTGAGCCCTGCTACGGCTCTCACAGCAAGATACGTCACCTTTCTTCAGTTGCATATAGGTGCCAGCTACATCTGAAGCTGCTTTGGTGAGAATTTCTACCCCAGCAACAGCAGCAATGCTGAATAAAGCTTCACCCCGAAAACCAAGGCTGGAAATACTTTCTAAATCAGCTAAGCTGCTAATCTTGCTGGTGGCATATCTACGACAGGAAAGCTCTACTTCCGATGCTGGGATGCCCAGCCCATTATCAGCTACCTTAATCAGGTCCACTCCACCACGTTGCACTTCAACACTAATCTGATTCGCTTCAGCATCAAGCGAATTTTCCACCAATTCTTTCACCACCGAGGCTGGCCTCTCAATTACCTCACCTGCAGCGATTTTTGAAATTACCTCTGATGCTAAGATCCTGATATGCACTTGCTTAACTTTACACGTTTGCGTGTATCCTGTCAACAACTCAGGAGGAAAAATCAAAATCTCTTTCGATTTTCTCCAAAGGCGCCAAACTGAGCAGCAATTTTTTGATCCCAGCTTCCTCAAAAGACACAGTTACCACCTGATCCCCTTTACTAGGAAGACAATCTGTTATTATACCGTCGCCAAATTTGCTATGGCGAACACAGTCACCCACACTTAAATCCAACGTATTGGCGCGAGACAGCAATGCGGAGCCTGTGTTCACCAGCGCGCCAAGTCTCTCCTCCTCTCCCAGCTTTTTAGGGTTTACCAGATGTGGTGAAATATCCTTAAGAAAGCGGGATGGCAAATTTGCCGACCCGCCAAACAAGCTACGCCGCTGGCTACGTAAAAGATAAAGTCGTTTCTCAGCTCGAGTTATTCCGACATAGCAAAGGCGACGCTCTTCTTCCATCTCCCACGGGTCACCAAAAGATCTCCTGTGTGGTAAAATCCCTTCTTCCATGCCAACAATGAAGACCACAGTGAATTCCAAGCCTTTGGCTTGATGCAAGGTAATTAGAGTTACAGCATTAGCTTTTTCGTCTAATTTATCCACATCTGATACCAGGCTAACTTTCTCCAAAAAAACAGCTAACGCTTCTTCAGAGTTAAGCTCATCATACTCTTTAGCAACACTCTCTAGCTCCATTACATTATCCCATTTTTCTTCCCCATCATCTTTCGCCACAATATATTCCTTGTATCCCGTACACATCAATATCTCATCCATTAACTCAGAAGGGTTTAATTCATGATTTTTAGCAATAAGTTCATCGATAAGGGCAGCAAATTTAGTTAAAGCCTGGGTGATACGTGAGGAGAGAGAGTTCTCTGCTATAACATACTTCAACGCGCTATATAAAGATGCATCGTGAAGTCTAGCCCAATCTTGAAGCCGCCCAAGGGTACCTTGCCCAATACCACGTCCAGGCACATTTATAATACGCGCAAAACTAACATTATCGTGAGGGTTATGAATAATCCTAAGATAAGCGATAATATCCTTGACTTCCCGCCTCTGATAAAAGCGTATGCCTCCGACAAGTTTATAAGGCGTCCCATATCTCATAAACATTTCTTCTAAAATTCGTGACTGAGCATTCACGCGATACATTACGGCGCAGTCTTTGAGCGATACGTGCCCCTGGTTAACTTGCTTTTCTATTTCACTGACCACCAATTGAGCTTCCTCCTCCTCGCTATAACTCTCGATAAGAGTCACAGGATAGCCAACTTCATTCTCTGTCCATAAATTTTTCGGCTTGCGCTGCACATTCGCCGAAATAACATCTGAAGCAACCTGCAAAATAGTCTTAGTAGAGCGATAGTTTTGATCTAAAACCACCACTTTAGCCTCGGGGTAATCCTTCTCAAAGCTTAAAATATTGCGCAAATCAGCAAATCTCCAGGAATAGATAGACTGGTCTGGGTCGCCAACCACACAGATATTACGATATTTTTCACCTAGTTGTTTCACCAGCATATATTGGATGGCGTTAGTGTCCTGAAACTCATCAACCAAAATATGAACATACCTTGACTGATACCGCATCAGAACATCGGCATGGCTATCGAATAGCTGTGCCGTCTTCATTAACAAGTCATCGAAGTCCAGTGCCCCACTTTGAGCAAGCAAGTACTGGTAACGTTGATAAACTCTAGAGACCACTTCTTCAAAATGGCTATGAGTTTGGCTGGCGTAATCTTGGGGAGCAATGAGGCAATTCTTAGCAGCGCTAATGGCTGCCAGCAAAGCGCGCGGAGTATATTGTTTGGGGTCAAGATTTATTTCCTGGAGACTTTGTTTTATCAAGTTCAATTGGTCTTCCTCATCATAGATAACAAATCCTGGCTTAATGCCTATGGCTTCGCCTTCACGGCGGAGAATGCGACTACAGCTAGCGTGGAAAGTACCCAGGGTCAAGGCATCAATTTCATGACCTAAAAGCAACTCTAATCTCTGCTGCATTTCCCTGGCAGCTTTATTGGTAAATGTAACTGCCATAATACTATACGGATTAACACCACAAACCTTAATCAGATAAGCAATTCGGTGGATAACTACCTTAGTTTTGCCACTCCCAGGGCCAGCTAAGATAAGCACAGGGCCTTCAGTTGTTTCCACGGCTTTTCTCTGGGCAGGGTTAAGCGTAGCTAGAATATCCATAAATACAACGGTATTATAGCAAATACTCACCATGCTGCCTCCTTTCATCAACATTTATCGTTAAGTTTCTGGTAGAATAATAACCTTGAGCTTTATGTCTAAAAACTAAGGAGGCCATAAAAATCTAAGCTATGACTTCGAGATTAGAACGCATAACCCAGCAAAGATTGGACAGCCTGAGCAGAATTCGAGCTCGCGGCATAAATCCCTACCCTCGTTCTTATCATCCCAGCCATACCATCAAAGAAGCACTAACCATCTTCGAACAACAAGAGGAGAAATCGCAAGCCATGTCCCTCGCTGGCCGCGCTATGTCCAAACGCGCTCTGGGCAAGATGGCTTTCCTTGATATCCGCGATGGCTCAGGTAAAATACAGCTCTGCTTTCGTCGTGACGTTCTGGACAAGGAGAAATACGAATTTCTTCGAGAAGTTGACATTGGCGACATTATAGGAGCAGAAGGTAAACTCTTCCAAACAAAGACAGGTGAAACTACACTTGAGGTATCGGATTTTACCATGTTATGCAAGTCTCTTCGTCCATTACCGGAGAAGTGGCATGGGCTAACTGATGTGGAGAAACGCTATCGCCAGAGATATCTTGACCTTATTTCCAATGAAGATGCCAGAACCACCTGCATGTTGCGCAGCCAGATTATCGCTACAATAAGAAATTACCTAAATAGCCACGGCTTCATAGAAGTGGAGACTCCCGTGCTTCAATCACAGGCTGGGGGCGCTCTAGCTCGTCCCTTCATTACCCACCACCACGCCCTCGACAAAGACCTCTATCTACGTATCGCTCTGGAGCTTTACCTTAAGAGGCTGGTAGTAGGTGGTTTCGATAAAGTTTATGAGATAGGACGTGTCTTCCGCAATGAAGGTATCTCTATCCAGCATAACCCCGAATTCACCTTGCTAGAATGTTATCAGGCTTATGCCGATTATAATGATATTATGAATTTAGTCGAGGAAGTAGTGTCTCATATTGCTCGTGAAGTTCTAGGCGATACCAAAATCACTTGTGGGGGGAAAACTATCGACCTCGCTCCTCCATGGCAAAGACTTTATTTACGTGAGGTAACTAAAAATTACTGTGGCATTGATTTTGAAGACTACCCCGACACTGAGTCACTTCTAAGAGCTGCAGCACCCAAAATAGCAGCGGCAGCACGCGAGGGCAAACAGCTAGAACTTGGTGATAAATTCTCACGAGGCAAACTCATCGACAAATTAATCTCCACCTTCGTTGAGCCAAACCTCATACAACCAACTTTCCTTCTCGATTACCCAATAGAAATATCGCCTCTGGCTAAAAAGAAGAAGGACAACGACCACTTGGTAGAGAAATTTGAGGCCTTTATTAATGGTGTAGAGATTGCCAATGCCTTCACTGAACTCAATGACCCATTGGAGCAAAGGGAAAGATTCCAACAACAACTAAAGGGGAAAATTGGTGACGAGGAAGTTGAGGTTGCTGACGAGGATTTTCTACAGGCTTTAGAGTATGGCATGCCACCCAGTGGCGGCCTGGGAATAGGCATCGACCGCCTGGTGATGCTGTTAGCTGGGCAAAACTCTATTCGTGAAGTTATACTTTTCCCACAACTAAAGACGAAGTAAAGATGCTTGATATTAAGCTTATTCGTGAGAATCCCGCACTTGTTCGTCAGGCACTGGAGAAAAGAGGTGAAACCTTCACCCCGGAAAACATTCTCAAAGCAGACGAGCGCTACCGTCGCTTGCTTCGGCAGATGGAGTTGCTTCGCGCTAATCACAATGAAACAAGCAAGCAGCTAGGAAAAGCAAAAGAGAAACCGCCTGAGCTTATCACTGAGATGCGTGACCTAGGAGAGCAAATATCAACCTTACAACAGGAAACCAGCCAGACCAAAAAGGAGCTTAACTCTCTATTACTGAGGATACCAAACATGCCTCATCCTAGCGTAATTTTAGGAAAAGACGAGAGTGACAATATAGTAGTGCACACTTGGGGTGAGCCAAAAACATTCCCTTTCAAACCATTGCCCCACTGGGAACTAGGTGAAAAGTTAGGCATAATAGATTTCCACAGAGGTGTAAAATTATCAGGGAGACGGTTCTATGTTCTTACAGGAATGGGGGCATGCCTGCAGCGAGCGCTTATAACCTTTATGCTTAATTTACACATTGAACATGGCTATAAAGAAATATATCCCCCCTTCATGGTCAAACAAGAATGTATGATAGGTTCAGGGAATCTGCCTAAATTCAGTGATAACTTATATCATGATGTCGAAGATGATTTCTGGTTCATACCCACAGCAGAGGTACCCCTGACCAACCTGCATCGCAACGAGGTACTGGATGTCAAGGTTTTGCCCCTTTATTATGTCGCTCACACCGCTTGCTTCCGCCGCGAGAAGATGGCTGCAGGCAAGGATACCAGAGGGATAAAGAGGGGACATCAGTTCGATAAAGTAGAGCTCTATAAACTGACCGAACCAGAAAAATCTGCTGAGGAATTGGAAAAATTAGTTGGTGACGCCGAGGAGGTGTGTCGGAGACTAGCTATCCCTTACCGCATAGTGCAACTATGTACTGGCGACCTTGGATTTGCTGCCTGCAAAACATATGATATTGAAATGTGGGCTCCAGGCTGTGCTGAGTGGCTTGAAGTTAGCTCCTGTAGTAATTGCAGTGACTTCCAGTCCAGGCGAGCCAACATTCGATACCGCCCTGAGCCAGGTGCCAAAGCACGCTTCGTCCACACACTTAATGGTTCTGGTTTAGCTTTACCGCGAGTCCTTATCGCCGTACTTGAGAATTACCAGCAACCCGATGGCACAATTTTAATACCTGAAGCACTGCAACCATACATGAAAATAGCAGTAAGTTGAGTAGAGTAGCCACGCTACTTAGGAGCAAATCTTTATTCCAAATAACGAGGAGAATAAATGATATCCTGTTAACCACGTAGGCGAGTACAATTTGACATAGAAACGAAACAAGGGAAAGGAGTAACTAAACAAAATGAGCGAGGGAAAAGTACTAATAATAGGAGCAGGAGCACAAGGTGGCCCATGCGCTTCAATTCTGTCCAAAGACAAAGATATCTCGGAGATAACCCTGGCCGATATAGACATTAATCTAGCAAACAGGGTTAAAGACAAGATAAAGAGCACTAAACTCAGCACCATGAAAGTTGATGCAGGAAAGCTTGAAGATATTGAGAAAGCAGCCAAAGGAGTAGACGCGATTATAAACCTGACGTTAACTGCATTCAACTCTAACATCATGCAAGCTGCCCTGAGAAATGGGGCTCACTATGTTGACACATCTTTTGGGGAACCCAGTGTTTTGAACATACGCGCCAGAGAGAATATCCTGTCTCAGATAATAGAAAAACAGCCGCTCAGTCTCGATAACGAATTCAGAGAGGCTGGCTTAACAGCCCTGCTGGGTTGTGGTTCATCACCTGGAGTTTTTAATGTCCTGTCCAGATATGTCAGCGACAAATTGGATACTGTGGACGCAATACGCATTCGATTTGGCCGCAGAACCCTGATAAATGCGTCGGGAGTTGTTAAAGGATGGGCACCAACATGGTCCCCTTTCCGAGCGCTTTGGGGCTATGCAGTTGAACCCACTATATTCGAAGGGGGAGAATATAAGAAATATCCTATTTATGCCAAGTGTGAAGATTACACTTTCCCAGACCCAGTTGGTACCATTCCGCTTGTTTACCATCAACATCAGGAACCAATAAGCTTGCCACACTTCATAGGCAAAGGAATTAAATACTGTGACTTTAAATATACTATTGACAAGCAAGCAGGCACTTTAATTAAAACAGGATTCGCAGGTTCGGAACCCGTGGAGGTGAAAGGCGTCAAGATTGTGCCCAGAGATGTCCTGCTGAAGTTGGTGCCTCACCCAGTAGATACATTCTTCACTGAGGATGAGAATACCGCCAAACTTCCAATCAAAGTTGCTGCCCGTGGCGCGCTGGAAATAAGCGGAACGAAATCAGGCCAAAATGTGGAATACAAGATAACTTTTGCTCCTACCCTCTATGCAACTCCGGAGGAAAGGCTAGAGATTTATAGCAGATTCGGGGCTACAAATATCTATGTTGCTTTACCTGCAATTATAGGAGCTAAGTTGTGCATGGAGGGAAGTGCAAAAAGAGGGGTAATCTGTGCCGAGTGTCTTGAGCCAATAAAATTCCTGAATATGATGGCCAAGATGGGCTGGGCATTGAAATTCAACGAAACGTGTTCAAAAGAAGTATCGATATCATAATTCGTCAGCATGAGGGAAAATAGTAGAAACAAGAATTAGAGTGTTGTCTTAACATTCGCGAAGGCATACCCCTCAGACAAGAATTTAGAGAGCTATGATTGGGGGATAAAAAACCAGCCGTTTACCTGCGGCACGTAGTAGCGCAAAGCATAACAGGCAATGGAAACAGAATGAGCCATAGTTGGAAGCGGGCCAGCAGGCTTAGCTGCCGCCATCGAAGCTGCTAAAACTGGCGTCAAAGTAACAATTATTGATGAAAACCCCAGGCCGGGAGGTCAGCTTTTCAAACAGATACACAAGTTTTTCGACTCCGAAAAGCACAAAGCAGGGATAAGGGGAATCGATATTGGGCATGAACTACTGGAGCAATGCGAAAAACTGAAAGTTCAGATTTTTCTAAGCACTGAGGTCTGGGCAGCCTTTGACAACGGCAAGGAGCTGGGGCTAAAGCATGCTAACAACACAACAGAGAAATTGAACACCAGGAAGTTGATCTTAGCGACGGGTGCCATAGAAAACTCTCTCGCATTTCCGGGATGGACTTTGCCTGGAGTTCTTGACGCCGGTGCCACACAAACTTTAATGAACTTACATCGTGTTCTGCCGGGGCAAAGAGTTTTGATGGTTGGCACAGGAAATGTAGGCTTAATAGTATCCTACCAGTTGCTTCAAGCAGGAGCTGATGTGGTGGCGGCAATAGATATTCTACCCCAAATAGGAGGCTGGGGTGTGCACGCCAGCAAAATTCGGAGACTGGGAATTCCCATCCTTACCTCCCACACAATTAAGGAAGCATTCGGGGATAACGAAGTTAAGGCAGCTGTAATAGCAAGAGTGGGGCAGGATAATAAGGTAATCCCAGAAACCGAAAGGACCCTGGAAGTAGACACAATATGTATAGCAGTGGGTCTCAGCCCCATGGCTGAATTAGCACAGTCAGCAGGATGTCAAACCATTCATATAGCAGAGCTAGGAGGCTGGACGCCCATACACAACGAAAGGATGGAAACAACTATCAAGGGCATTTACGTAGCAGGCGATGTTTGCGGAGTAGAGGAAGCGAGTACGGCTATGGAAGAAGGCAAAATTAGCGGCATCGCTGCGGCTGAATCCCTGGGGGACCTGCAAAGAGGAAAGGCAAAAGAATTAATGAAAGAAAGGCGGGAAAGCCTTAATGCTTTACGAGCAGGACCATTTGCGACACAATCTAAGCTAGGTAAAGAAAAACTCATAGAGAGATTTCATAAATGCTGAATATGCTACGTTCTAGCGGGGTTTTATCGGAGCAAGAATTGATGGAATTGCCAGGCGTTCCATCAATGGAATTAGTCGAAAAGGGGCCGGTTGCCGTGATCGAATGCGCTGAAATGATTCCTTGCAACCCTTGTGAAGCTTGCTGCCCTACAGGAGCAATTAAAATGGGTGACGACATGAACAATCTCCCCATTATAGACGCAGTTAAATGCACTGGCTGCGGTTTATGCATAGCTGCTTGCCCTGGGCTAGCCATCTTCGTAGTTAATGGGGCTCATACCAAATCAGAGGCTTTGGTCAGCATTCCATACGAGTTTCTGCCTTTGCCAAACGTCGGCGATCAAGTTGAAGCTCTAGATAGACAAGGAAAGAAGGTTTGCATGGCTAAGATTGTCCAAATTAGAAGTAGCAAGAAATTTGATAAAACCACCGTAGTATCATTTACTATACCTAAAGAAAAATGCATGGAGGTGAGGCAGATAAGGCTTCCAGGAGGTATGCAGAGAAAACAATAGTTCGAGTTCTCACCTTCTGAATTTGAAGCACAAGGAGTATATTTTATGAGATTGAGAATAAAAAGCCATCCAATATTGGGAAGAGACCTGAGAAAAGACATGGTTAGCATCGAAGTTGACGGTAAAGTTATACCTGCTTACGAGGGAGAGCCAATGGCAGCAGCTCTGACAGCTTCACACATAAAGGTGTTAAGAAAAACGAAAAAACGGAAGGAACCAAGAGGTATTTTTTGTGCCAGAGGGATTTGTACCGAATGTGTTATGACAGTTAACGGAACTCCTAATATTAGAACCTGTGTCACACTGGTAGAAAAAAGCATGAAAATAGAGACTCAAGAAGGTTTAGGAAAATGGAGAGAAAAGCCCAAACAAGCGAGGAAAAAGATATAATCCTTTGCCGATGTGAAGAGGTAATCCAGAAAACCATTGAGGAAGCCATAGGGAAAGGGGGCGACACGCTGGATAGTGTGAAGCGGAGCACCCGGGCTGGCATGGGGCTTTGTCAGGGCAGGACATGTCAGCGACTAGTTGCAAAAATACTGAGAGATAAAACGGGCAAACCCCTGGAGGCACTTACTCCACCAGCTTCCCGACCCCCTTTTCGCCCCATCAAGCTAGACCTCCTTGCACAAGAGGGTAATAAAACCGAGGAGAGGGAATAAACTCAGAAACGACAAAAAATGAAAAGGTGCGCAGATGTTGTCATAATCGGTGGGGGTATCATAGGGTGTACCACCGCTTATTTCCTTTCCAAATATACGCGTGATGCAGTCCTGCTGGCGAGGAAGGGTATTGCCTCTGAAGCATCAGGGGCAAATTATGGCATGGTCTGGGGACAAACCCGTCAGCCGGGCTACGACCTGACAATGGCCAGGAGATATCTGGAGCTATATCTCACCTTAATCAATGAAGTTTTCGATACGGATATCGAATATGAAAAGAAAGGCGGGATGACTGTGTTTTTCACAGAACTCGAGAGAAAAGCGGCGGAAATAGTCACCCGTTCAAAACAAAGCCAGGGAATACCACTCCAGCTTCTGGGGGCACCTGAGGTAAGAGAATTGGAACCCTCACTATCAGAAGAAATCATGGGCGCTGTCTACTGCCATGAAGATGCTCAATTAAATCCGATGCTAACGACCATAGCCTTCGCCAGAGCCGCGAGAAAAGGAGGGGTGGCCATATACACAGACACTGAAGTCCTGTCGATAAAAACCCATAACCAATCCGTCCAGAGTGTGATAACAAACAGGGGCGAGATCAAAAGCAGCATTGTGCTAAATGCTGCAGGTAGCTGGGCTTCCCAAATCGGGGACATGGTTGGGCTAAAAATACCAGTTTATCCTCATAAATTACAGTCATTCGTGACAGAACAAATACCACATGTCCTGAATCGCGTGATCCAGGGCGCACAAATCCACAGAAATTCTTCTCTCGAAGAAGCAGTACAAGGCTTTTCGTACACACGTAACGTCAGTGCAGAAAGACCACGCATTGGGCAACAACCCTTTCATCAAGGAGCACTGGCGGATAATACTATGCTGTATATCAAACCTACAGTCTCCGACAATATAGTATGCGGGACAACTTTTGAGTTCGTTGGACATGACAAAAATACGTCCTATGAAAGTTTAACTTTAATAGCAGCAAATGTTAAAAAGACACTCCCGCAGCTTAAAGATGTCCACATCATACGCTCGTGAGCTAACTTCGACCCATGGACAGTTGATGGAATTCCCATCGTGGGGGAGACTAAAATTGGGGGATTTATTATGGCAGCAGGGCACGGAACAGCCATGTCTCACGGGCCTGCAACTGCTGAGGCTCTCGCCGAGCTTATTGTCCATGGTAAACCCATCCCTTTTGGGGAACAAGCAAGCATAACACGCTTCACGGATTAAGAAGGGAGTCTATAGCTCAGGTAAGCAAATACCATAAGGGGCAGTTATGCTACAATCGCCTCATATTTCCACAGATTATAGAAGCGCAAAATAAGGAGACTAAAATCATGGAGTTTGTAGTGTTAGGCGAATGTGGAACAGTAGGCACTAACATCGCAAAAGACCTTACGTGGGAAGGCTCAGAAGGTATAGAAAAGGTCATAATCGCAGATTTTAATGTTGAAAAAGCAAAGCACCTTGCACGGGAATTAGGAGATAGCAGGGGGGAAATACTACCTGGGGTTTGGACTCCAGAAGAGTGCGTGGATACTGCTAAATTCTTTGAACAATTAAAGAAAAGACATTCCAAAATCACAGTAAAGGAAGAAAAGGGAATATAGGCCCGCTCCTAATCCTCCGCGAAAAATCACGCCACACGCTAACACATAAGATGCTCCGATAAGATTTGACCTGTAGCACAGCTACAATGCCAGTTAGTAATTGACGTCAAAAAACTATTGCGGCCGCGACATCCATTATGTTGGTTCCACTGGGTCCAGTCATTACCAGGTCCCCAAGCTCTTTGAAGAAATGATAAGAGTCGTTGTTATCAAGATAAGAGGAAATATCCAACCCAAGCTCCATCGCTCTCGAAAGTGTGCACCCATCCGCTATTGCTCCGGCGGAATCTGTTGGGCCGTCTATCCCATCCGTGCCGAAGGATACGATAGCCGCGTTATCCAGGCCAGCTAAACCTAGCGCAGCATTAAGCACGAGCTCCTGGTTTCGGCCTCCCATGCCTTTACCTTTCACAGTTACTGTAGTTTCGCCTCCTGAAAGCAACAGAGACGGAATTGAGATTGGCCTTCCTGTCTCGGACACTTCTCGCATAACACGAGTTAAATCATCGCCGACCTGGCGCGCCTCACCTTGCATCGCAGTCGTCAACACATGGACGTTGAGATTATGGGCTCTTCCAACTTCCACAGCCATCTCAAGAGCATTCACATTACTCGCTATAATTTTGTAGTAGGCTTTTTGAAAACATTCCTCTCCGCTCCCAGGTGTTTCGGGTATCATGCCCTCTACCCCATCCCTCAATCGAACCATAACGCTTGTCGGTATTTTCCCCATAAGTTCGTACTTTTCCAGCACTGAAAAAGCATCTTGGTAAGTAGTCAAATCACAACAAGACGGCCCACTTGCAATCGTATCTAACCTATCTCCAATTACGTCAGAGATAATCAAAGTAACGATTCTTGCTGGGAAAGCTGCCCTGGCCAGTTGACCCCCTTTAAACGCAGACAGGTGTTTTCTAACTGCGTTAAATTCCTGTATAGTAGCACCACTTTTTAGCAAAAGCTGTGTAACCTCTTGCAATTCGCTAAGCTCTATACCCTCTGCAGGGAGAGGCATGAGCGCCGAGCCACCACCACTGATTAAACAGATCACCAGGTCCCGCGGGCCAAGCCCACCAATGAGGTCAAGCATCTGCCTGGTCCCCTTCACACCAGACTCAGTGGGAACAGGATGTCCTGCTTCTACAAATTTGATCTTACGTACTGTCTTCCCAGGCAGTGTACCTCCCGGAATATTTACTACACCCCCCATGAGTCGGTCGCCCAGGATCTGCTCTAGCGTTATCGCCATCGCCGCACCGGCTTTGCCACCACCTATCGCTACAATCCTTCCAACTTCATTAAGGTTAACCTCATAATCCCCTACCTTAAGTCTATCTGCTTCAAGTTTCACCCACTTGCGTATACTAGAAGAGGGACTTCCTGCTTCGATGGCACTGTTCACTAACTCAACCAGGATTTTCCTGATTTCAGCCAGTTTTGGAGTGCAAGCATTTTTAATCAGTTCGTCAGCGTTTTTTACCAGCATTCATCTTCACCATACATCAATGTCTCGCTAAATAATACCATTTTAGCCATGTATTTAACCATCGGTGGTAAGCTCCACTCCCTCTTTATTTTCCTTGCCCGGTGTTATTATTACTTATTACTTGAACACATGGATTTGCATAAAGTTCACTAATCATTGGTCCAGTTCAAAATTTCTTGGAAAATGTTCACTCGGCTACGCTATAATTCTTATATAGTAATTGGTTTTAATACTCTGATGGTCAAGGAGCATTGAAGCATTCTGCGAATATTATAAACACAATTAAGGAGGGACAAAGTGCCGAGAATTGTAAAGATAGGATTAATTCAAGCCAAATGGGAAGGCGACATGGAAGCAATGATCCACAAGCATGAGAAAATGATCGATGAAGCTGCAGCTAAGGGCACGCAAATTCTCTGCTTACAGGAGCTGTTCCACTTACCTTACTTCCCTGCGGAACAAGATGCAAAGTGGTACGAGTATGCAGAGACAATACCAGGGCCATTAACCAATAGAATGGGGAAAGCGGCAAAAAGGCACAATATGGTTTTAATAGTTCCCATGTATGAGAAGGAGATGACAGGAATTTATTATAATGCTTGCGCTATCATTGATGCCGATGGCAGAGTGATTGGGAAGTACAGGAAAAACCATATACCCCATCTGCCCGATTTTTGGGAGAAGTTCTATTTTAAGCCAGGTAATTTAGGCTACCCCGTCTTTAATACCGCGTATGGCAAAATTGGAGCCTACATATGTTACGAAAGACATTTCCCGGAGGGTGCACGCATTTTGGGCTTGAACGGCGCGGAAATTGTCTTCAGCCCCTCAGCAACTATTGCCAGTTTATCAAAACATTTGTGGGAGCTTGATCAACCAGCCCTCGCTGTAGCTAATGGTTACTTTGTAGCAACAATTAACAGGGTAGGGATAGAAGCACCATGGAATACTGGCAAGTTTTACGGCTCCAGTTACATCTGCAACCCAAAAGGAGAGATTATAGCTAAAGGGTCAGAAAATAAAGATGAGACAATTGTCGCCGATGTTGACCTGGATATGATCAAGGAGGTAAGGCAATTTTGGCAATTTTACAGAGACAGGAGACCTGAAACTTACAATAAATTGGTGGAATTATAAAAAGGAGGAGACATGTTATTTGCGGACCTTGTAATATTAAATGGCAATATTATCACAGTTAATGACAAGAACCCTAGAGCAGAAGCATTAGCGGTAAAGGGTGAAAAGTTTGTTGCAATAGGAACAACAAGCCAGATTAGAGAATTAATAGGAGCAAATACCCGTGTAATAGACATCCAAGGGAAAACCGTAATCCCTGGATTTAACGATGCTCATTGTCACCCGGTAGCGGTTGCCAGGTCTCTACTCCAAGTCGATTGCAGTCCATCAAAAGTAAGTACAATCACTGATATCGTAAATGTCTTGGCAAAAAGAGCCAAAACGACACCATCAGGGAAATGGCTGCAAGGATTTGGTTATGACGATACAAAACTTCAAGAGAACAGACATCCAACACGCTGGGACTTAGACAAGGTATCGACAGAGCATCCAATTTATATCACACAGGTAAGCGGGCATATAGGTGTTGTAAATTCCCATGCCCTGGAAATGGCGAAGGTTACGAAAGATGCCTCTGAGCCCGCCGGAGGAAGAGTTGACAGGGCTGAAACCGGAGAACTGACTGGTGTATGTCGGGAAAAGGCTCAAGATATGTTTAGATCCCTAATCCCTCCCCCAACAAGAGAAGAAGATAAGAAAGCCATTCACTTACTGTGCGAAAAATACTCAAGCGCAGGGATTACCAGCGTGGGTGATGCCATGGTCAATCCACTGGATATAAGGCTATACCAGGACGCTTTAGAGGAGAAGTCATTATCCATACGGGTTTACATGATGCCATTATACAATAACCTGCCATATCTTAGAGAATTAAATCTGCGAACTGGCTTTGGCAACAATAGGCTCCAAATCGGGACTATAAAGATGTTCTTGGACGGGGCAATTGCGGGAAGGACAGCATCCCTGTACGAACCTTACGAAGGGCGGCCAGATGATTATGGAATTCTGGTGCTAACCCAAGAGGAATTAGATAAGAGGATTTTTGAAGCTCATGAAGCAGGATTTCAAATTGGCGTCCATGCGAATGGAGACCGGGCAATTAATATGCTTCTAGATTCCTATGAAAAAGCATTGAATAAATTACCCAGAGTAAACCACAGGCATCGAATCGAACATTGTACCGTCGTAAATCCAACGATACTAAAAAGGATAAAGAAGTTGGGGCTTGTAGTGCTTCCATTTTCAACATATATCTGGGAACACGGAGAGAAAATGAAAGAGTACGGAAAGAGAATTTCCATGATGTTTGCCTGCCGATCTTTCCTCGACCATGGAATTCCAGTAGCAGGAAGTACTGATAACCCCTGCGGCCCGGTCGAACCTCTGCTCGGATTACAAAGCATGGTAACACGAAAAAGTAAGGATGGAGAGACTCTTGGGGCAGAGCAGAAAATTTCGATAGAAGAAGCCATCAGGATTTATACCATGGGAAGTGCCTATGCATCTTTTGAGGAAAATATAAAAGGCTCTATCAAAATAGGAAAATTAGCCGATTTTGTAGTGCTTTCCGATGACCCCACCAAAGTACCACCAGAAAGTATACGGACAATCAATGTGGAAAAAACGATTGTCGGCGGGGAAATCATATATGCCTTCCCTGATTGACATTGCTGAAAAAGGGATTGACATAGCTTTGAAAGAGATCTCAGTATTGAGAGGCGCCCTGAATTTCTACAAGGGAGAACTTGTTAACGAAGAGGTGGAAAAAAGACAAGGTTTGAAAATGGAGCAGTTGTAACTACCTGGATTTGCCAGCCAAAGGCCATAACAAAGGGAAATAAATAAAAAGTGTAGAAGAGGGCACTTATAAAACTTTGTAGCTTTCAGCTAATAGCATTCTCAATAAGCTCAATACGCTTGGTTTTACCATTTTGGTCAATCTCTATAGCTACAACATCTATGCGCCATAAGGAGGATAGATCCTGGTGGGCATTTATATAAGTTGAAGCTAAGGCGATTAATCTTTTCTTCTTAGCCAGCGTGATTGATTCTTCAGGGGTGCCAAAGTCCAAATTACTTTTAGTACGAACCTCAACAAAGACAAGACAGTCCTTTTGCTGAGCTACAATATCAATTTCTCCTTCACGACAACGAAAATTTGTTTCCCTGATATGATAACCTCTTTTTTTGAGAAATTCCCGGGCTAATTTTTCGCCCAGTTTACCCACTTCCTTGCGATTCATCTTCATTTTAGATTACTTTACCCTTTCGCCCACATCTTAATCTCCTCTTCATATGGGAGAAGGACTATGATTCATAATCATAGTCTTAACAGGAGCAAAGGATAGCCGGTGAATTGGCGAAGGCCCCAAGCGTTGCAGACAGGAAACATGCCTCCGTGTCCCATACCCTTTATGCCTAGCAAAATCATAACCCGGATAAATTTCATCCAGTTGCTCCATCAAGTGATCCCTGGTAACTTTAGCCACAATAGAAGCACAGGCAATAGAAAGACATAATTTATCACCTCTGGTTATTCCTTCTTGAGGTATAGAGCAATGGGGTAAAGTCAACCTATCAATAATGAGGAAATGTGGTTGGCCCGGCAGTTTTTCCACAGCTTGCTTCATAGCCAGCTGAGTAGCTTTAAGGATATTCGTGGCATCAATTATTTTCTCTGAAACAATACCAACACCTACAGCCGTAACCTCTCCTCGAATTAAAGGGAACAGGGTTTCACGTTTCTTTGAGCTTATCTCCTTACTATCTCGAACTAGCTTAAACCAGGAGAGGTAGCCACAGCGAGGCAGAATAACGGCAGCAGCAACTACTGGGCCAGCAAGAGCTCCTCTCCCAGCCTCATCAATACCCGCAATAAGCTCATAGCCTTGCGCTTTAAGCCTCTTTTCCCAATCAAGGGTTGGTGGCTGCGACGTATCTCTAAAGTAAATTCTGGAAATCAGGCCTCCTGATTTATAGTCTCCCACATAATATCTTACAATTCCCCTCTTCTGGAGAGAGTTCACACAAAGGTTCATTTCCCTCCTCCAGCTTGCTCCTATGAGCAGGAGAGAGGGTTATAAGGGATCTTTGTGGTCAACTATATACTAAATAATACCACTTTCTCAGCTCTTAACCATTGGCGATAGGGTTTTGCTCGTTTTCCCCCTTATCACTTCCCCACACAAAGGGGCAAGCAGCCATGGCTTCAGTTCGATTTCAGACAATCAAATTCGGAAGCTTGACAGTACCCCCCAAAATAATTGTATAGTAAAGGGCCACGCGCTTTTGCCGGAATATCATCTAAAGGAGCTAATGCATAATAGCGCACCAATAACCAGTAACAGATGCTTAAGCACAATAATGGGAAATTAAGTCGGTTGGCAATCTGAGACAATAGCCAGATGTGGCAAATTTTGCAGAAAAACGAGGAGAGTGAGCATATGAAAATTGAAGAATACAGGAATAGATTCCCTATCATAAAACGGGGGATGAACTATCAGGCGACCTGCGGCATCGGGATTCTGCCAGATGTTGGCGTTCAAGCCATTGAAGATGTCAAAAACTTTAGCACTGAAATACCCGAGGTAAATTTCGACAATTTCCTGAATGCACATGAGGAGTTGAAGGCTGAATTTGCAAAGATAATTAACGCAGAACCTGGAGAGGTTGCACTCGTGCAGAGTACAAGTGCAGCAGCTTGCCGAATCTTAAACTCGCTTGATTACAAGAAGCGGAACAAAATAGTGGTAAGCGCTCTAAGCTTTCCTGGTATATCATTCGCATGCCATGCCCAGCAAAAGAGGGGCGCCAAAATCTCCTTTGTCCCTTCACCTCAAAAGATTGGCAGCCCAGTTGATTATGACAACTTGCGTCCAAGACCAATTGACTATGAAAAGAGCATTGATGAAAAAACTATTCTGGTAGTTTTGACAGGTACCTGTTACCGCACTGGATTTAGACAGGATAAACTCAGAGAGATAGTAAAAATAGCCCATGATAAAGGCGCCTATGTATTTATAGATGACGGGCAACTAAGCGGCCATTTTGTAGAAGATGTTAAAGAAAGCAACGTCGATTTTTTGGCAAGTACCACCTACAAATATTTGTTGTGCCCCACAGGAAATGCCTTTCTGTATGTGAAGAAAAAACTGGTGGAAAAATTAGAATCACTGGATAGAGGATGGTTCAGTGGGGAAGACTTTATGGAATCATTCCCGTATTGGCTGGAGAATAGGGGCCGTCACCCACTTTCCAAAACAGCAAACAGATTTGAATTGGGCGTTCCTCGACTCCCACTTGATTACATTTCGCTGCCAGTGCTCAAAATGATAAATGAAATTGGGGTAAAGAACATCGAAACCTACACGAAGCGCCTGCTGGATTATTACTTTCAACGAATCACCGAAGATGGTTACGAAGGTTTTGAGACAAAATCACCATATAACAGAGAACAAAGGTCTCATCTAACCATCAAAGTTCCCAATGCCCAGAAAGTAGCTGTTGAATTGGAAAAATACAACACTGCTGTTGAACCGAGTGGGGAAGAAGTGATCCGAATCTCTCCACATTTCTACAACATTAAAGAGGAAATAGATGAGCTGTTGATAAATTTAAGAAAGACTCTGAAAAAGTGATAATCTGGTCATAGAAGCAATAGTAACAATACTATAATAAAGAGATTTCAGAATTTCTAATCAATAATGCCACCCCCCAACAGTTCACCGTCTCTATAAAAAACAATGGCCTGCCCTGGAGTAACAGCCCATTGCGGCTGTGCAAAGCGGATATCGGCAGAATCCACTTTGCAAAATAATGCAGCTTCTGCTGCTCTTGATTTATAGCGTATTTGGGCACTTACAGCTAAAGGCTGAAACGGTAATTCCCCCGCTACCCAAGTCAAATCTTTAGCCATAACTTCCTGTTTATAAAGCTCGTCTTTGTTGCCAAGTACAATTCTATTATTCTCTGGCTCTATCTTAGTTACATAAAGGGGAGTGTTTGAAGCTACTCCCAAACCATGCCTTTGTCCGATAGTGTAGAATGCTATTCCTTGGTGGCGACCTAATATCGCTCCTTGACTATCCAGAACATCTCCAGGCATGCTTGGGAAGTGCTGGTTAAGGAAAACATGATAGTTCTTTTGAGCAATAAAGCAAAGGTCTTGGCTGGATTTAGTCGCCGTGGATAACCCCCTGCGTTGCGCTATCCGCCTAACATCAGCTCTGCTATAGTCCCCCAAAGGAAATAGAAGCTGGCTGAGCTTATTTTGATCTAAAGTATAGAGAAAATACGATTGGTCTTTACGCATATCTTTCGCCCTAAACAGACGGCAAATACCATCAGTCTTCTCGATTCTGGCATAATGGCCTGTAGCTAGATAATCAAATCCCAAAGCAAGAGCCCTGTCTAGCAGGAAGCCAAACTTGACGTGTTGATTACAGGCAATACAAGGGTTAGGAGTTCGCCCTCTCCTGTACTCCTGACAGAAATAATCTATTACACAATGCTCAAACTCCTTTTGTAAATCAAGCACATGAAAAGAAATACCAAGAGTATGGCACACATGCTCAGCCCGGCGTTCCAGCCGCTGAGCATGTGATGAATCCCACAACCGCATATACACCCCTATGGTTTCATAGCCAGTATCCTTAAGCAACAAGGCAACCACAGAAGAGTCCAATCCTCCACTCAATGCTACAGCTACTCTTTCTTTAGTCATAGGCATTCACAAGTATATCGGACTAGGTAGAGCATAGCGAGATTGCAGCATTACTCTTTCTTGACGCAGTTTACCCTGAGGGAGATTTCCCAATCGCTCCGCTTTCTCTGGGCAGCAAGGATTAGGAAACTCGAGATTTGTTCGGCTTGCTCCCATAATGATACGAAGGAGGTAACATTTGGTTCACTTTCCTCCAAACAATGTCACTGATTCTCCTTTTAGGCAGTGTGGCATCTATAACCAACCAACGATCTGGATCAAAGGCTGCCACCTTAAGGTATCCTTCCCTAACCCGGTGATGAAAGGATAATTTCTCCAATTCAAAACGATCCCCCAAATCAGATTTTCGTGCCAGGCCTTGTTCAGGTAACAAGTCTAAAAGGATGACAACATCTGGCTTGAGATTCTGTGCCGCCAAGTTATTAATCATCTCTATATCAGGTAGTTTAAGTCCACGCCCATGACCCTGATAAACAAGTGTAGAATAGCTAAAACGGTCACAAATAACTATCTTCCCTTGTTGTAAAGCAGGGTGAATCACCTCAGTTACCAACTGGGCACGTGAGGCAGCAAAAAGAAGCAATTCCGCCTCAGGGGAGATAGGGTTTTCCTCTTTCCTCTTGAGCATTCTCCTCAGTTTGTTACCCAAAGGAGTACCCCCAGGCTCATGTGTCAGTATTGCAGGAATATTCTGCCGAAGTAGCCTGCGCCACAAAATCCTGGTCTGGCTACTTTTGCCACAACCCTCACCGCCTTCAAATACAATAAATAAGCTCAACGCTTACTCCAACTCTCCTTAGTACAATATCATTTCCCTTTGTTACCAGCATTACCAAACTATGCATTCTCCTTGCTATCATGGCGCTTGGCCAACAGATGCTGCAGATGGTAAATATAGCCAGGCTCAGAAGCAACAGGATAAACGGTATCCAGGCATTGCCTCATCTGGGCAACGTTGTTGCTTTTAAGAACATAAATTGGAACACCGAGCATTTCAGCATCCCTCACTTTCTGTGCTTTGCGGCGGTAATGGCCACGTGTAGTAACGAAAAGCTCCGCTTGCTTGATATCGGCGATGATCTCCAAATCCCTTTGCTTTTCCATAGCAATTTGCTCCAACCGAACACGATTAACACCAAAGAGGTAAAATCGTAGCGGCTTTCCTTCCAGTTCCCTTGTTTCGCTCAGGGCAAGTTTTTGATTATCACCCAGCCTAGAAGATGATGGCACCTTCTTACTTCTCACCCCTCCTTCCTCATCCATCCAGCGAAGTTCCACCTGCATAGGTCGCTGATGCAAAATAGCATCCACGGCATCACTCACACTAGGATGAACAACTACCCTGTAATAGTCCATAATTTCAACCACCGCATCAAAAGTGGGTGGCGCTTTACGTTCCAGGACAGACTTCTGTGTACGGCGCCGCTTCGCCTCTTCATCGCCCAGTGTGACCGTCTGGATACCACCAGCAAGGTCAGACAGGGTGGGGTTCATTATCAGGTTTTCCAGAGTATTCCCATGCGCCGTGCCTACCAATTGCACTCCACGCTCAGCAATAGTTCGAGCCGCCTGAGCTTCAAGCTCAGTGCCTATTTCATCAATAATAATAACCTCCGGCATATGATTTTCCACCGCCTCAATCATTACTGCATGTTGCTTGGCAGGAGTAGCCACCTGCATCCGCCGTGCGTGCCCGATAGCAGGATGAGGAATATCACCATCCCCAGCAATTTCATTGGAGGTATCAATCACTACGACACGTTTCTTAGAATCATCAGCCAATACTCTCGCCAGCTCACGTAGCATGGTTGTCTTGCCTACGCCCGGCGGGCCCAAGAGCAAAACTTTTCTACCTGATTCGACAAGGCCTTGAATCATCTTTGCACTGCCAAACACAGCCCTACCCACGCGGCAGGTCAACCCAATTATCTGGCCATTCCTATTCCGCATGGCTGAAATGCGGTGGAGAGTGCGTTCGATTCCAGCACGATTGTCTCCTGTAAACTCTCCCACGCGAGACACCACATAGTCGATATCAACACGCTCAATCTCCCTGGAATCTAGAATTAAGTCGCGGTGGAGGAAACGAGCTTCAGGAGGACGCCCCAGGTCTAAAATTGTCTCCAATAAATCACTGCAATCAGACTGCTGGTAAAGTAACCCACGAATGTAGGGTGGCAAAACATTAAGTAAGGTATCCAGTTCGCCACTAACTACCTTTTGCATACTGTAATAAGGTTATATTCTCCTTACCAACCCCTGGTAGCCAGTAACTCCTGCTGAGGTATGGTTTTTATATCCAACCCAGGCATAGCCGCTCCCAAACCTTTAGACACCTCAACAAGAATAGCAGGGTCCTGATAATGAGTAGTAGCTTTGACAACAGCCTTTGCTACCGCAGGAGGATTGCTTGATTTAAAGATGCCTGAGCCAACAAACACGCCCTCAGCTCCCAGTTGCATCATCAAGGCAGCATCGGCTGGCGTAGCTACACCACCAGCGGCAAAGTTCACCACAGGTAATCTACCTGTATTATGAATCTCCATAACTATCTCTGCAGGGGCGCCAAGTTTCTTTGCCTCAGCCACCAACTCTTCCACAGGCAGAACCTTAAGCCGTCGAATTCCATCCTGGACAACACGCATGTGCCTCACAGCTTCAACAATGTTTCCCGTTCCAGCTTCACCTTTCGTTCTAATCATGGCAGCCCCTTCAGCAATACGACGCAACGCCTCGCCTAAATCACGACAGCCACAAACGAAAGGAATTTTGAAATCGTGCTTCCAGACGTGATAGTTTTCGTCAGCAGGAGTAAGCACTTCGGATTCGTCAATAAAATCAACCCCCATGGCCTCCAACACCTGAGCTTCAACAAAATGCCCAATACGACATTTCGCCATTACTGGTATGCTTACCGTATCCATTATGGCCGAAATTATACTGGGGTCAGCCATACGAGCCACTCCTCCAGCGGCACGAATATCTGCTGGCACTCGTTCCAAAGCCATAACAGCACAGGCGCCAGCATCCTCTGCGATTTTAGCTTGCTCCGGGGTGACCACATCCATAATCACTCCACCTTTCAGCATTTGAGCCAATCCAGTTTTAGTTTTCCAAGTAGCCTTTTCCATAGTAGTTACATCTTAGAATAAGCACAGAAAAAAATCAAATTCGATGGGAATCGCTGAAAGCTGATTATTACCAGAACAGTAATTTACAGTTGCATCACCCTGTCTTCGCTCACATTGACTTTAAAATTCCTCTTCTTCAACTCTTCAAAAAACCTCTTAGTATCTACGCATTCCTCCGGCCTCCAAACTCCAGGCTTTATTTCTCCCCTGCCAAGCATTTGAGCACCTATTGATGCGCTTATAGATGTAGCCGCATCCACCTAATACAACTAGTTTCATTTTTACTTCCTCTCTAAATGGGAGCTAAGAACTTTTCCTTACTTCTTCAATTTCCCTACCCACTTCCTCTAATTCTTCTTCCAACTCTTTCTTATACTCCTGAAGCATACTAAGATACTCTTCCTTAGCTGGAGGTGGCTTTCGCCCATGGAAATAGAAACCAAAAGAGGGAATCCCAAAATAAAACCTCCAAGCCCCTCTACGCCACATCTTTACTTACCTCCTGAATTGGACGACGCATTGGTACACCAGGGCGTCGCGGATATTTCTCCGGCGTAAAACATATTTTATCAATAATTACCAAATAACGCTCGTCACTAAGTTCCTCTAATTCTATTCTTTTTGCCTGATTTAACTTGCCGCCCATAGCCTCAATAGCTCCAGTGGCTTTCCTCATTTCCTGCCCCACATCGCCTTTTTTCTGAGCCACGAATTTCCCGCCGAGCCGACAGAAAGGTAAAGCTAATTCGACTAACGCAGGCAGTGTGGCCACAGCACGTGAGACGACTAAATCGAATTGCTGGCGATATAAGGGCAAATGCGCTATTTCCTCAGCTCTGCCACGCACTATTTCCACTCCACCCAATTCCAGCTCCTGGGTAATATACTGCAGGAAAGCTACTTTTTTGGCCGTTGAATCAACCAGTACAACTCTTGGCTCCTCAAGAAGGATTTTAAGCGGCAGACCAGGAAAACCAGCACCCGTGCCTATATCGATAATACTAAAATCTGCCTTGTTTATTTCCTCTCTGGTCAAGGCCGAAATCACACTTATGGAATCGAGCAAATGTTTCACTTGAGCTTCCTGATAACCAGTTATGGCAGTAAGGTTAACCTGTTTATTCCACTCTACCAGTTTTTGGTAATAGAGTTCGAATTGCTTCACCTGCCTGGCATTAAGCTCTATCCCCAGCTGACATGCCCCTTCAATAAGTTTTTTCATCAATCAGCCGCCTGTATTTTCCCAAAAGAGGGCATAACCGCTTACAAATCCCGAAATACCTGAGGGGCCACTTCCTTCGCTATTCTGCTTATCTCTCCAGCCACTACTCTTATTTCAGGAAGTGCTCGTTTAGACGTGCGCAATTTAATGATGTGGCGAATCTCGCGAAAATTCCACGTGCAGATTATTTGAGTTTCACAAGCATTAGGAAGAACATATCGAGCTATCTCGGGCTTTACTCCCTTAGCCAGTAAATTTCTATAAACCTCCCAGCAAACTCTCATCGCCTGTTCAAATTGCTCCTGGGCAGATTCACCTCTTTCCTTAATTTCGGGAGGTTCAATATATCTCGGTTCGTTCTCTTTTACATATCTCTGGCTTCTCTGGCTATAGCTTGCCATCCTGTGCCTGACAAGTTCATGAGTTAACACCCGGCTAGCCCTGATATAGAAGGTGGCGCAAGCATGTTCAATCATCGACTCGTGCCCTACCTCCATCCATTTCTGGATACGGTCAGGCACCGTCCCTATTTTATCCTGCGTATCCCAGCATAACCTCCCCGCCTTTTCTATTAGCTTCTCAGCTTCAGGAGTGATCGCAAGTAACTTAACTTCTACATCATATCCATTTATCATCGTTCACCTCGCTTATCTCATTATGACAGCTTATCCACATCCATTTCAATTCCGCTATAGCAATATTCTAACAAACCAAAGATCATCCTAATAGTAATTTCGGCCCTCTCGCAAAGACTATTTTTCTTCTAGCAGGGTCATGCCATGATCGGTGCAGTAGAAGAGGTTCTTTACAAACACCCCAAAACCTATGGTGTGGCCGTTATCGAAATCCCACACGGGCAAGATTGAAAAAGCAAAACTACGACCCAAATATGACAAAAATCAATCCTAACATACTCTGCATACTATTATTATCGCCCCTTTGACGCTGAGCGGCTTAAGCTGGTAAGCTAAGGTGCCTAAAGGAGATATGAATGCCAGACAAAGTGAATATGGAAAAACTCGTCTCTCTGTGCAAGCGGAGAGGGTTTATCTTCCCCAGCAGTGAAATATACGGCGGTTTATCTAGCTGCTGGGACTATGGCCCCATGGGGGTAGAGCTTAAACGCAATGTTAAAAATGCCTGGTGGAAAGCCATGGTTCAAGCGCGAGATGACGTTGTAGGTATAGATACCAGCATCATGATGCATCCTACGGTATGGAAAGCCAGCGGCCATATCAATAGCTTTACTGACCCCCTGGCGGAGTGTAAAACCTGCCACCTGAGATGGCGAGCTAGTGATGTAGCTGACAATAAATGCCCTCAGTGTGGTGGTGCTTTGACTGAACCACGCATGTTTAACCTGATGTTCAAAACTTTTATGGGTCCAGTGGAGGAAGACACAAACACCATTTACTTGCGCCCCGAGACTGCCCAGGGCATATTTGTTGAATTTGAAAATGTGCTTGCCACTTCCAGAAAAAAATTGCCTTTTGGCATCGCCCAGATAGGTAAGTCCTTCCGCAATGAAATAACGCCAGGAAACTTTATCTTCAGGACCCGAGAATTCGAACAGATGGAGATGGAATATTTTGTCAAACCCGGGGCTGATGAACGCTGGTTTGACTATTGGGTGAAGGAGCGACTCGAGTGGTATATCAAGCTAGGCATAAGAAAGGAAAACCTGCGCCTGCGGCAGCACGGCAAAGAGGAGATGGCCCATTATGCCAAAGATTGTTACGACATCGAATATCTATTCCCTATGGGCTGGGCGGAATTGGAAGGCATTGCCAACAGGGGTGATTATGACTTGTCCCAGCATGCCAAATATAGTAGTAAAGCACTTGGCTATTATGATAACGAGGAGAAGAAGAGGTACACTCCCTACATTATTGAGCCGTCAGCCGGTGTTGACCGCTCTGTGCTAGCTCTGCTCATTGATGCTTACCATGAAGAAACTATAGAAGGAGAAACCAGAGTGCTTCTGCGCTTCCCTGTCGCTATAGCTCCAATGAAAGCAGCCATCTTGCCCCTGAGCAGGAACGAAAGATTAGCCCCACTGTCAAAAAAAGTCTATGCTCAATTATGCCACAATTTTATGACCTGCTATGACGATTCTCAAAGCATTGGACGGAGATACAGGCGCCAGGACGAAGTTGGCACTCCCTTTTGCATTACCATAGATTTCCAGTCTCTGGAGGATGATCAGGTTACCATACGCGAAAGAGACAGCCTGGCACAAATTCGAGTACCCATCGAGAAGCTGGAGCAAACTCTACAGGCTAAACTGAGTGGTGAACCTTTCGAGGCTACTCCACTATGGGCCACAAGACAGAAATAGAATCAGCCAACAAGCAATAGCCCTCAGTTACAGCGACACCAGCCCTAAATCAGTCAGTCTCAATTCGGGAATGACAGGCAGAGCCAGAAAAGAAAGCATAGAGAAAGGAGCCGGGGGCAAGTTACCCAGGCCAGCAGCAGCCTTACCCAGTTTTTCAAATTGAGCTACAACTTTCTCTAAGGGTTCGGGGGAAAGCAACCCAGCGATAGGCAATGGCAGACAGGCAAGAATTTCACGGTTAGCACAGGCAACCAGCCCACCTTGTATCTTACCTATCTCCTCAATTGCTCTAAGGATATCATCGTCATTAGAACCTACAGCTATTATATTGTGAGAATCATGAGCCACAGAGGATGCTAATGCTCCTCCCCTTAAACCAAATCCCTTAACCAGCCCCAGGCCAATATTGCCGCTGGCTTTATGTCTTTCCACCACCACGAGCTTCAAGATATCCTTCTCCAGGTCAGGCACAATTGCTCCACTCACGATTCTTACCTTTTCGATTCTTTTCTTGGTAATTATCTGGCCGGGGGCAATTTCAATAACAGGGTGTGTCTCCCCAGTAGATGTTAACTTCAACGATTCTATACTAAGCGATTTGATACGCACTGATTTAGCCATCGTCTGATAGCTATCAACCTTCAGTTGTAGCGAGGGAAACAAAGGTTTGCCCTGCTTTGCCAGCAATTTACCTTTATAAAACACCATATCTATTTCCAGCCTGGAGAGGTCAGTGATAGTAATGAGATCAGCGAGGTAACCTGGAGCAATAGCGCCCCTGTCATGAAGACGAAAATATTCAGCAGGGTTAATTGTTGCCAGCTGAATCGCCCGAACTGGTTCCAAGCCTTCGTTAATAGCTTTCCTCACTACAGCATCGATATCACCCTGGCGGAGAAGGTCAGAACAACTGCGGTCATCCACTACAAAGAGACATCTCTTATAGGTATTATCAGTAACCAAAGGCAGAAGAGCCTCTAAATTCTTCTCAGAAGAGCCTTCCCGAATCATCAAATACATTCCTCGCTTCAGTTTTTCTCTACCTTCCTCCAACGTGGTGGATTCATGGTCAGAAAGAACGCCCGCCGCTATATAGGCATTCAACTCCTTGCCTCCCAGCCCAGGAGCGTGTCCATCAATAACTCTGCCCTCAGCAGCACTAATCTTAGCTAATACCTCTTCATCCCCATTGATCACGCCAGGAAAATTCATCACCTCTCCCAAACCAATGACATTAGGGTGTGACAAAAGGTTTTTTACATCATCAGCGCTAATTCGAGCACCCGATGTCTCCAGTGTAGTTGCTGGCACACAGGAGGGAATCATGAGCATCATATCCAGGGGCAACTTATGCGCCCAGCTTGTAACAAATTTCACACCTTCAGCCCCACAGACGTTAGCGATTTCATGCAAATCAGTAACCACAGTCAGAGTGCCTCTAGGAACCACCGCCTGAGCATATCTCACTGGATGAAGCATAGAGCTTTCTACATGAGTATGACCATTGATCAATCCCGGGGCCAGATAATCGCCATGCAAATCAATGCTCTCTCTGGCCTGTTGATAATCCCCTATACCAGCAACTCTATCGCCACAAATAGCTACATCGCCCTGTTCCACCTCGCCGATAAAAGTATTTATTACACGAGCATTTTTTAGCACTAAATCGGCTGGCATTTCACCTCTAGCTACAGCAATAATCTTTTCCAAATTCATCGTTTAATCCCCCACAAAACAGATGTCAGGTAAATAGCGAAACTTTTCATCGAAATCGAGGCCATAGCCAACAATAAATTTATCTGGCACGGTAAAGCCAAGATAGTCAATAGGTACAGAAATCTGGCGGCGAGACGGCTTATCCATTAAGGCACAAAGCCTCAGTGAAGCAGGTTTCTTTCTTTTTAAGTAATCCAACAAAAAAGAGATTGTACCGCCAGTATCCACAATATCTTCAATTATCAGAACATCCCTACCCTTTACCGATGCACTAAGCCTCTGAATTACTTTAACTTTACCCGAGCTTTCCCTGGCAGCACCATAGCTGGAGAGCCTGATGAAATCCATTTCCACTGGCAAACCAAGCTGGCGGATCAGGTCAGCCATAAACACAAATGAGCCTTTTAGAACACCGATGAGCAAAAGTGCCTTCCCACCATAATCGTGATTTATTTCGGAAGCTAGCCTGGCAACGCTCCGAGCAATTTCCTCGTGACTGATAAAAATTTCCAATTGATGTTTGCAGCAACACATTATCCCATATAGTTTACTACTTTCCCCGGGGTTTGTGTCATTGCGAATAAATTTTATCGCAATTCTCTCCAGGGCAGAAGTATCTTGAACGAGCACTCTATCCTCCAAGCAGTTCCTGTAGCGCCTCCTGCCATTTATTCCCCAGACGTTTAGTATCTAATCTAAGCTGGCTAGCACCAATCTTAATTGCGTACTCATATTTTCGCAGGCAAGACGCACTGAGCGACATCCTCTCAGCAACTGGGCTTAGCACCACTTGTTTCCCCTGGGTATAGATAGACCCCACTCCTGCTTTAGCTGCCCGTATTTTTATCTCTATTATGTAAAGCAACCCTTCCACTTGCTGCGGTAAGACACCAAACCTGTCTCTGAGCTCTTGGGCCAAATTCCCTATTTCCTCAATACGCCCTATATTTACCAATTTGCGATAAAGACTTAAGCGAGTGCTCAACTTAGATACGTATTCTTCAGGTATATAGGCGCTCAGTGGCAACGCTACGCTAGGAACCTGCTTCGTTTTGTCGACGCAGACATTCCTCTTGACTTCACCTTCTTGTCCCAATTTCAACTTCTCCACTGCTTCAGCTAGCATTTGAGAATAGAGGTCAAAACCTACGGCAGCCACATGACCACTTTGCTCAGCGCCTAGGAGATTCCCAGCCCCACGAATTTCCAGATCTTTCATGGCTATGCCAAATCCAGCCCCCAACTCTGTAATTTCAGAAATAGTCCTGAGTCTCTTATGAGCCTGTAGAGTTAACTGCTTCCCTTTATCAAAGAGAAAATAGGCGTAAGCCTGGTTAGTACCACGTCCTATCCTGCCTCTTAATTGATAAAGCTGGGTTAAGCCAAATTTATCGGCTTGGTCTACAATTAATGTATTAACATTAGGCATATCCAGACCCAACTGGATAATCGTAGTAGTCACCAGAATATCGTAGCGACCAGCCGCAAAACCTGCCATCACCTTCTCCAATTCATCTTCATGCATTTGCCCATGGGCTATATTTATTTCCGCTTCAGGTACCAGAGATTGTAATCTGCTGGCTACGAAGGTAATGCTTTGAACCCGGTTGTGAACGAAAAAAACCTGGCCATTCCTCTCCAGTTCACGCAATATCGCCTCTCTGACTAAAACATCATCATAAGCACCCACGCAGGTTTTAATAGATAAACGTTCCTCAGGAGACGTTTCTATAATGCTCATATCCCTAATACCTGTTAGAGACATATGAAGGGTGCGCGGAATGGGTGTAGCAGTGAGAGTCAGAACATCTACCTCTCTCCTCATTTGCTTAAGTTTTTCCTTCTGTGCTACGCCGAATCGCTGTTCCTCGTCAATTATCACTAATCCCAGGTCCTTAAAGGCAACATCTTTCTGTAATAAACGATGAGTGCCAATGCATATATCCACCGTGCCATTAGCCAAGCCCACGATAGTTTCCCCTTCCTTCTCCGGAGAGCAAAAGCGACTTAGCACAGCGATTTTTAAGGGGAAGGGCTGTAATCTCTGGTTAAAGGTAGCAAAGTGTTGTTGAGCCAGTATGGTTGTAGGAACCAATATAGCCACTTGCTTATTGTCCATCACTGCCTTAAACGCAGCCCGCAAGGCTACTTCAGTTTTACCATAACCCACATCCCCACAAATGAGCCGATCCATTGGCCTAGCTTTCTCCATGTCTTCCTTAATAGCGAGCACTGCCTCAGCCTGGTCAGGTGTTTCTATGTAAGGGAACGAGGCCTCCAGTTCTTGTTGCCATAAAGTATCAGTAGAAAAAGCAAAGCCTGCCGTTACTTCTCTGTTAGCATAAAGGCTAAGCAACTCTTGAGCAATATCAGCCACCGATCGCTCCACTGCCTTCTTTGTTCTTTGCCACTCTTGAGTTCCCAACCGGTTCAAAACTGGCAGCCGGTCACTGGCGGCAACATAAGGGCTAACACGCCCAATTTGTTCAACAGGCACATAGAGTCTATCGCCAGCAGCATACTCCAAAACAAGATACTCCCGTTCAACTCCCCCATCAGACATCTGGTTTAGTCCACTGAACCTGCCGATGCCGTGGTCAATATGGACCACGTAGTCACCATGGCTTAGTTGAGGGAGAAGCCACTGGCGTCGTATAGGCTCTTTCTTACTTAGACGCCTCTGCTTCACAAAACCAAAAAGTTCAGCATCGGTAACTAAGTTCAGCTTACGATTCATCACCCACCCTTCAGCCAATGAGCCCTGCAACAAGGTGATTGAGCCACAAGGCGGGATTTCCTCCATTTTTGCAGTGGGAGAAACATGCACATCTTCTCCCTGAAAAAGCTCGGCTAAGCGACTGGTCTGGCTACTAACCACAACTACTCGTTGTTTTTGCTGTATCATTTGTTTGGCTTCCCGAAGGAATCTTCCTAAATCCCCTGCGTAGCTAGAAGCTAACCTAAAGGGCAAAGTCTGTTGGTGATTCTCAACAGCAGAAATCCCTGGGAGTTCACCGGGTTTTGGAACTAAAGCAGTATTCCAGGGCTCTAGACCCAGCCATTGCCCCACCTTTACTTTTGATTCCAATTCCCCCCAGGTGAAATAGGGAGAGGGAAATCCCCTGGGCAGCACGGCATTTCCCAGCTTTACTTCTCTTAATTCTTGAGCCTCCCTGTTTACCCTTTCAATAACAACCTCAATTTCCTCCACTGCGTCGAGAATAATGAGAGCATTAGGGCATAGATAATCAAAAACATCAGCGGTATTAAACAAAGGGAAGTAGAACTCAGCACCTGAGAACCATTGCCCCTGTTGCAATCTGGCTATATCTTCTTCAAAGTGTGCTTTTACCTCAGCAGTACAGCTATCTAAATCCAGGGCATTAGTCATCTGTCTCGCTGGGGATATGAGTACTTCCTTAGCTGGAGTGATATTTAACAAAGAAATTGGTTTGATTGAGCATTGACTTTCAGGATTGAACAACCGCATGCTCTCTATCTGATTGCCCAGAAACTCTATTCGGGCTGGGAATTGGCTACAGACAGGAAAAATGTCAATGATACCACCTCGTCTGCTCATCGTCCCCGGTATTTCGACTACATCCTCCATTTCGTAACCCACACTCTGCCACTTGTGTAGCAAAGCCAATGGGTCAGCAGACAGACCCTGCTTTAGAGTGTGGCAGGCATGAACAAAATCTTCCCCAGAGATAGTTTTGATTATTGTTGCCAGAGCTGAAGCTACTACCAAAGGAGGTTGTTTAGTTGTCACCCCAAACCCTGAACGAAGTGAAATGGAAGGGCATCCAGATTCTTCGCAGAGCTTCCCATCAGTGGCATAAGATTCTTCCCTGCGTTTAGAGTGACGGGAAGCAAAGGGCCCATAAAGAGACAGGCTGGCTAATACCTGTAATCGTTCCATCATCGCCTTGCGGGGGTAGGAAGTAAAATATTCATATGGCGAGAAATCCACTTCGGGAAACTGCATCAAATCGACTGAAGGCGAACACCAGGTTTGAAGCTGCTCATATAGCCCCTTAGCATCCTCGGGTTGAGCAGTTACTACTATAAGGGGCAGGTTAAATTCTTCGTGAAGGGCAGCTATGAGAAAAGGCTTTGCGGCCCCGAGTATCACCACTTTCTGCTTACCATTGGACGCAACTAGCTGTCCCACCAATTGCTTGTAGGCAGGTGTTTCCTTAAACAGAGAAAGTAAACAGGAGAGATTCATCTTTAAAGTATAACAATGTTTGCTTGGCTTGTTGACCTTCTATAGCATTGCTATAATTCGAGGTAATGTCTTATCATCGCATAGTAGCCAAACTTGGCACAAGCCTCCTTACTTCAGGCACAGACCACCTTGAGCTGCCGATCATGGCTAACCTGGTACAACAACTAGCTCAACTTCACCGCCAAGGGAAAGAGGTAACAATAGTTTCCTCTGGAGCTATCGCCGCGGGGAGACAGAAGCTCAAGGCAATCCCGGAACACAAGGACACATCTCTTAAACAAGTCCTGGCTTCAGTAGGGCAAACCCACCTTATGCACACCTATGAAGAACTTTTCAGCCAGTATGATATAACTATAGCTCAAGCATTGCTTACCAAGAGAGACCTTCGCGACCGAGCTGGCTATCTTAACGCTCGCAATACATTACTAACTCTCATCGACCTTAAGGTAATCTGTATCATTAACGAGAACGACATCGTCGCCCTTGATGAAATTAAAGAGCTTAAATTTGGAGATAATGATAATCTTTCAGCCATGGTGGCCAATCTAATTGATGCTGACCTCCTGATATTGCTCACAGATACAAGAGGTTTATATACTGCTGACCCACATCATAAGCCTGAGGCTCAGCTTATCCGTCGAGTGGACAAGATTGACGCTAAAGTTAAGCACTTAGCCAGCAACGCTGTTACCCGTCAAGGGACTGGAGGCATGGCAACCAAAATCGAAGCAGCTAAACTAGCTACTTCTTCAGGAGTACACGTAATCATTGCCGATGGTCGTGAAAGTGGTGCTTTGGTAAAAATTAGCCATGGCGAGAACACAGGTACCTTTTTCCCAGCCCAAGTAAATAAGATGGAAAGCAGAAAGAGATGGATGCTCAGCGGGTTAGCTTCCAAAGGTAAGATAGTAGTGGATAGAGGCGCTGCTCTAGCGCTTAAGGAGCAAAGTAAAAGCTTGCTCTCTGCTGGCATTGCAAAGATAGATGGCACCTTCCAGCGAGGCGATATTGTGGACATCTTAAATGAAGAAGGCGCACATATTGCTTGTGGCATTTCCAACTACAGCTCTGCCGATATAGCTGTTATCAAAGGAGCGCATTCTGACAAAATCTTAAGTCTCCTGGGTCATGGATATGGGGACGAGATCATACATAGAAATAATATGGTAATATTATAGAGTTGCCTGGTCACTGGCATTTATGTACATGAGTTAAGCAGAAACAGATTTCATCAAAAGTCAGAAAGGAGAGATAATCATGCTAAAAGCTGCTATTGTGGGCGCCACAGGAATTGTAGGTCAGCAATTTATAGTTGCTCTGGAAAACCACCCATGGATTGAAATCGCAGCGCTTGCTGCCTCTGAGAGGTCAGCGAACCGAAGTTACAAAGAGGCGATAACCTCAGCTCAATCAGGAGCTTTACGCTGGTTCTGCGAGGAACCTCCTGTGGAGGAAGTCATGGGAATGGAAGTCCAGAATGCTATCAAGATGAACACTTCCAACATAGACATCGTTTTTTCCGCCATAGAATCCGACCAGGCAAAAGTACTCGAACCGAAATTTGCCATTGACAAACCAGTTATAAGCACTGCCTCAGCCTTTCGCTATGATGACGATGTCCCTATTCTAATTCCAGGCATTAATTCCGAGCATGCCAAATTGATTGATGTTCAAAGAAAATCACGGGGATGGAAAGGTTTTATTACACCCATTCCCAACTGCACCACCTGTGGCCTGGCAATAACACTAAAACCAATCTATAAAACCTTTGGCATAAACGCTGTCATAATGACTTCGATGCAAGCTATGTCAGGCGCAGGCCGAAGCCCCGGAGTGCTGGGCATCGACATTCTGGATAATGTCATCCCTTTTATCCCTGGAGAGGAAGAAAAAACACAGCGCGAAACTCAGAAAATCCTAGGTAATTTCGACGGCACTTCAGTGAAACCAGCACGATTCAATGTAAGCAGTACCTGCACTCGCATCAACGTACGAGAGGGGCATACAGAATCAGTTTTCGTCTCCACACAAAAAGCTTGTGAGGCAAAAGATGTTGCCCAAGTCATGAGAGAATACGCAGGCGAGACCAATCTGCCCTCAGCTCCAGAACAGCCAATAATTGTGCTCGATGACCCCTTCAGGCCCCAGCCACGACTTGACCGCGACGCCGATGACGGCATGGCCACCACAGTAGGAAGAATCAGGAAAGATACCGTCCTGGAAAATGGCATCAAGTACCTCCTGGTATCCCATAATACCAAGATGGGAGCCGCCAAGGGGGCAATTATTGTAGCTGAACTCCTTATCCAGAATAGGTGCATCTCCTAAAATAGCATGGACAGAAGTTCAAATTCTCCCGACCCAGTCACCTTGCCATTTGCTTGGTTATATGCCTGTGAAAGACAGTACCCCCGGAGCAATACGTGGAAGAGGTAAGTCCAGAATAGTAACAAAATTGCTTGGCGTCTTCGTCATCCCTCCCCGAAATTACAATTCTTTTACTCATCGCCTTAATCTGCTACTCTAATTCATCTAGAACTGAAAGATAAGCATCGAGAGCCACCCTGTAAGTCTCAGAAAGAAAAGAGCACGAAGAAAGGAAGAAAGGCTTTCCCTTGCTTTCCAGGCGTGTCGCTGAAGCTGTGAGTTATGTTGTTCTTAGCCAGTACGGCACAAATCCTCTTCTTTACTCCTGTTTAAGTTTTCACCAAGCTGCCACGGTAACGAAAAGACTCTCTTTTTATGCGAATGGGCTTTGTGGGAACATAAGATAACGGGGGAAGATCAGTTCTCAGTAGCTATGTCAGAATTCCGAAGCCAGTATGGAAAATATCAAACAAATACTGAGGAGGAGAGATAAAAGAGAAAGGTTATTGTCTTATCAGCAATCACGGGAAGTGTTAGTAGTCCATTCTCTGTGCCAGTGCCACTAATCTACCTGAACTAGCACATGACTCTTTATCAAATTGGCTACGCCGCTGATTTGACATAAGGGGAACACGATAGATAGAATATAGTGCCTTGCATAAAGGCATAAAGATGATATATCAATGGCTAATGTAAAACTTGGTCCGAGTGAGAGTTTTGAGAGTTTGCTGCGCAGGTTTAATAGGCGTGTTCAGGAAGCTCGTATTTTAGCTGAAATTCGTCAACGCAGATTCTATGAGAAACCCAGTGAGCAACGCAAGAAAAAAGAGGCAGCGAAGAAACGAAAAAGCTCCAGGGGGTTAAGGTGACCTGCGAGGGCAAGATAAGAGAAGACCTCAAAGAAGCACTCAAGCTGCGGGATAAAGAGAGAGCCTCTATATTGCGCATGCTCTTATCTGAAATAAAAAACACCGAGATCGCCCAGCGGAAACCCCTTGATGACGACAAAATTCTTGATGTTATTAGCAAGGCAGTAAAGCAACATCGGGAAAGCATCGAAGCATTCAAACAGGGGAATCGCGATGACCTTGTAGCCCAGGAGGAGGCAGAATTATCCATTCTTATGGAATACCTTCCCAAGCAAATGAGCCGTAATGAAATTAAGTCTGCAGCACAACGGGTGATAGAGACAGTAGAAGTTAAAGGAATGAAGGGTAAAGGGAGTGTTATGGCTCAACTCATGCCCCAGTTAAAGGGAAAAGCTGACGGAAAGGAAGTTAGCGAGGTAGTTTCGGAGTTGCTAGCTACTGTCTAAGTTGCGAGAGAGTTGGAGTTATTTGATAATAGCGGTGCCACTTTGCCGCTATTATTTTGTTTTTTAGTACAAAAAGGCAGGTCGTTCGTTAAAGATACAAAACGATTTCAAGTAAATGTCTGAAATTTGCCCCTTCAGAGGGATACGTTATAACCAAGAAATAGTCAAGGACTTGACTCAATCTATCTGTCCTCCATATGATGTCATTACTCCTGGACAGCAAAGATATTACTACGAAAAGAGTAATTACAATGCCATCCGCTTGGAATATCCCTTGCCTGTTGTGGCAAGGAAGCAGTCTACTTATAACAAATACAGCGGAGCAGCTATCGCATTACAGCAATGGCTTAAAGAAAGAGTTCTTAAGCTTGAAGATTACCCAGCTTTTTACCTCCATGATCAATATTTTAGCTATCTTGGGGAAAGGAGAAGAAGACGTGGATTGATAGCTCATGTTAAATTAGAGCCGTGGGGCAATAATATATACCCCCACGAGCAGACATTTTCCAAAGCCAAGGATGATCGCTTGCAGCTAATGCGCGCTTGCCAGGCTCACTTTAGCCCGCTTTTTGCTCTATACCAGGATTCTGAAGGTAAGGTTGCTAAAACGTTGACTGAAGCCTCACGAGCTGAACCAGTAATAGAATTCGCCTACCCCGAAGAGAAGCACGTTGTTTGGGCAATAACTGACCCTGCATTCATATGTCGTCTCAGCGAGTTTATAGCCAAGCAATCTCTTTATATGGCTGATGGACATCATAGATATGAAACAGCACTAGCCTACCAGCAAGAAAGAACACATACTTGTACAAGCAAGACACCTATGATTCTAACAGGCAAGGAAGCCTTCAATTACGTAATGATGACCCTGGTTGATTTCTCTGATCCAGGCTTGGTTATTTTGCCTGTTCACAGACTAGTTAGAGACATAGCGACCTCCGCTTTAGCTCAATTTGAAAATCAGCTTAAACGAATTTTTGCTCTAAAATATGTCCCCTTAACTGAGAATCTGATTAGAAGTTTGGAATATAGAATGGACGGCGGAGCGCTTTTAGGAATTTTAGGGCTGGTGCCACAATCCTTGGTGCTGCTAAAGCAACGCCCTGACATTTCTTTTGAGGATATGATGCCAAGGAATCACTCTCTGCCTTACAAAACTTTTAGCATCAGCCTTCTCAATCACCTTATTCTGGATAGAATGTTAGGCATCAAGCAAAATAGTGAAAACATTACTTACACCGTTGATATTCAACAGATTTGTCAGCAGGTAGAAGATGGAAAATATCAACTAGCTTTCCTATCAAATTCGCCATCACCAGAAATAATCAAGACTATTACTGATGCCAATGACAGAATGCCCCGCAAATCGACTTATTTTTACCCCAAGCTCCCAACCGGCTTGATTATGAACTCTCTCTCTACTGACTAAAGTCTTACTGCCCTGGCTGTATGAATGCCAGGAATGGCCAATATTTCCTGCCTTTGTTGCTCACTTAATTGTTCATCCAAAGTTAAAATCATGAGCGCACGCCCCCGAGGCTGGAGTCGGCTTAGGTACATAGAACTGATGTTAATATTAGACCTGCCAGTTATGGTGCCTATAACACCCACCACTCCAGGCCGATCCAGATGGTCGCACAAAAGGCAACATCCGCCACTGGGTATAATATCCATCCAGAAGTCGTTAACCTCGACAATATGAACCTCATTATCTCTAACTGTGCCTGATACAATAGTAGCCCCTGCTTCAGTGTCAATTTTTAGAGTAAGCAAGTTAGAGTAATTTTGGCAATTTGGTTCTTTTTCTTCGCTGGTTTTTAGGCCATGCTGAGCAGCAACAAAACTAGCATTGACTAGGTTAATACTCTCACTGCGCGCTTGTTGTAACAAGCCACTAAGAATCGCTGATTTTACTGAATTACAATCATGGTTAGCGAATTCACCACTATACTTAATATGTATCTTGCTTATTTGGCCATCCATCAGTTGGCTGGCAAGGTTGCCAACAGCCGAAGCTAGTTTTATGAATGGCACCAGTTCTGGAGGAACATACGGAGCATTAATGGCATATCTACAGAATTGCCCTTGAAGTGCTGCTACAACTTGCCCAGCGATATCTTTGGCAATGTTAGTTTGAGCTTCGAAAGTAGAAGCGCCAAGATGAGGAGTAACAATTACCCTGTCATCCTTAAATAAGGGACTGGCAGTTAGCGGTTCAGCGCTGAAAACATCGAAAGCCGCACCGGCTATTTCTCCACATTCAATTGCTTTGACAAGCACTTCTTCATCAACTAATCCACCTCGAGCTGTGTTGATAATTCGAGTTGTTGGTTTCATTTCCGCTAATTCCCTAGCACCAATTAAGCCCTCGGTTTTCTCTGTCAATGGCACATGAAGGCTAACAAAATCAGCTTTCTCAAACAGTTGCTTCAAGGGAACCAGCTTCACTTTGAGGGCATTAGCATAATTTACAGACACAAACGGATCACAAGCAATAAGATTCATTTCAAATGCTTGAGCGCGCTTGGCCACTTCTGAGCCTACGTTACCCAAACCGATAATGCCCAATGTTTTACCCCTAAGTTCCGTTCCAATTAATTTTCCCCTTTGCCATACACCTGATTTAAGCAAGCTATTAGCTTTAGGTATATTACGCGTCAAAGCAAGCATCAACGCAATGGTATGTTCAGCAGTAGAAATAGTGTTACTTGTAGGAGTATTGACTACTATTATGCCTCTTTTGGTAGCAGCATCAATATTAATATTATCTGTGCCGACCCCTGCCCTACCAATCACCTTGAGCCTCTTTGCAGATTCAATAGTTTTAGCAGACACTTGAGTCCCGCTGCGCACAACTAGGGCATCATACTTGCCAATTATGTTTTGAAGCTCTTCAGCAGCCAACTTAAGCTTGACATCCACTTGTGCATATTTGCGAAGGACTTCTAACCCTTCCTCAGCAATTGAATCGGCAACTAAAATACGCATTTTGTGTTTCTTAATTATAACCTTGCTTTTGGCAAAGCTCCGGCTAAAGCCTCTAACAGTATTCTAATGTCGCTCTCTTTAACTGACCCAAGGTGGCCAATGCGAAAGATTTTGCTCGACAACTTTCTTTGCCCTGGGGAAATAACCACATCATATTCGTCTCTAAGAACTTGAATTAGTTTGGCCACATCGATTTGCGACTCTTCTGCAAAATAACCTTTGGAGGAGTCACCCTCTCCCTTTCTATTAAGGGCGGAGACTGCTGTCACAGTATTGGAAGCATGGCTAGCTTCAGAAAAGAGAGTTAGCCCCAGTGATTTTATTCCTTCTCTGGTCATCTGAGCTATTCTAGCATGTCTGGCAAACACATTAACCAGCCCCTCGCTTAGTATGAGGTCTAAGGTAGAATTTAGAGCATAGCAGATAGAGACGGCTGGCGTCCAAGGGGTTTGCCCTTTTAGTAGATACTCTCTGGCTTTAGTGAAATCCCAGTAATATCGTGGCATCTTCGCTTGGGCATGAGCTTGCCAGGCTTCGTCACTCATGCTAACCATCGCTACTCCTGGAGGAACCATCCATCCTTTTTGAGAACCAGTAACAACTACATCGCAATGACACTTATCTATGGGCAGGTCAATGCAACCAAGGCTGCTTATGGCATCTACTATAAGAAGTTTACCAAGTCCCTTCACTACAGAACTTATTTCGCTAATGCTGTTAGTTATTCCTGTAGATGTCTCATTATGAGTTACCAGCACTGCCTTAATATCACCATCCGCCCTTAATGCCTTGTTCACTGCTTCAGGGTCTACTGCTTTTCCCCACTCAAAGTTGAGGTGCTTCACTCTAGCACCATATTGTTCAGCGATATCGCCAAAGCGCTCGCCGAAGGCGCCACAAGATACTGCTAAAACCTTGTCATTTGGCGATAGAGTATTGACAACAGCTGCTTCCAAGCCACCGGTACCCGAAGATGTAAGAATAAAAACGTCTCCTCCGGTTTGAAATACCTGTTTCAATTTCGTTGTTACCGAGTTAAGAATCTCGGCAAATTCCCTGCCTCGATGGTTGACCATCTGTTTCCCCATAGCCTGAAGAGCCTGTGGGGGGCAAGGTGTTGGTCCTGGTACTCGTAATTGCATTTTATCCCCCTTCAAAAGTTCGATTAATGGCCATTCTGATAAAACAACGTTTCCCTATCCTGAGAATACTATTATCTGGGGCGTTCATTATATTCCTGCTCACTTTCTTGCCATTTAGCTCAATTGCCCCTTGAGCCAGTAAGCGCTTCAATTCACTATTGCTCTTAACCAGCTTCTTTTGAAGCAGAGTCGGAGCGATATCAACCTCATACAATTCCCCCTGAGCATGTTTGGCTATGAAAGCATATTCAAGGATATCATTCGGCATCTGCTTTTCCTGAAAAACTTTAGTAAACTGCTCTTCCGCTTCAACTGCTGCCTGCTTATCATGAAATTGAGAGGTAATCTCATAAGCCAATCTCTTTTTGAAGTTCATAGGATTCACTGAGAGAGTATTCATCTGTTCCTTAAATGCAGCAATTTCCTCATCCTGGACATCAGTTACCAACTCGAAATAATCAATAATAAGGTAGTCAGGAATAGACATCACTTTGCCATACATCTCTTGAGGAGCCTCATAGATACCTATATGATTATTTAAGCTCTTACTCATCTTTTGGCTACCATCGGTGCCAATGAGAAGAGGAACAAGAAAAACTTGCTGGGAAGGCTGCCCCATGGATTGTTGTAACCCCCTCCCCAGAAGGCAATTAAATTTCTGATCAATGCCGCCAAACTCAACGTCTGCTTCGACAACTACTGAATCATAACCCTGAAGAAGGGGGTAGAGCAATTCAGTCAGGGAAATGGGATTGCCTGAGCTATATCTATTACTAAAATCTTCTCTAGCCAAAAGCTGCGCTACAGTAAATTTGCTGGTGAGTTTGATGACTTCGTCCAGAGTAAATTTACCATACCATTCACTCTGCCACCTTATATCTGCCCTGCTTTTATCTACCACCTTAAAGAATTGCTCCATGTAAGTTTGAGCATTATACTCCACTTCTTGTGGAGAGAGCATTGGCCGAGTGACCGACTGTCCGCTTGGGTCTCCAATTCGTGCTGTCCAATCGCCGACTATAAGGATAACTTTATGCCCCAAGTCCTGAAATTGGCGCAATTTCCTCAACCCAGCTACATGCCCTAAGTGGATATCTGGGCTACTGGGGTCAAACCCCTGTTTCAATCTGAGACATTTCCCCGACTCTAATAGCTTTATTAGTTCCTGCTCGACAATGATTTCCTTCACACCTCGTTTGAGCAGGGGGCCAAGCTTAAGATTAGTCATTTCAACTCTCTGGCTATCAGTATCCTTATCTTTCCAACATCCTTTTTAATCTGAGTTTTTAGTTCTTCAGGTGAAGCGAAGCGCTTCTCTTCTCTCAATTTACGAACAAACTTAACCTCGAGTTCTTTACCATATAAGTCACCCTGGTAATCAAGGAGATGCGTTTCCACAGTTTCTCTACCACCTCCAAAGGTGGGGCGGGCACCAATATTGGTGGCTGAAGCAAATCGATTATTATTTACGCAAGTAATAGTGCCATAAACACCTCTATTAGGCAATGCCTGCCCTGATCTTATGTTCAAGTTGGCAGTAGGGAATCCTAAAGATTGCCCGCGCTTGTCTGTGGATATGACCCTAGCCCGAAGAGTGAAGTAGCGCCCCATCAATTTTCTCACTTTTATAACATCCCCTTGATTTAATGTTTGGCGAATGAGAGAGCTGCTTACTATTTCACCTTCGACTCTAAAGGGGGGAGCGATTTCTGTGCTGAATTCCATTTCTTGTCCCAGTATGGCAAGCAAGTTAGCATCACCCCCACGTCCATTGCCCAAAGCGAAGTCAGGGCCAATTATAAGCCCGCTCATCTTGAGGTATTTCCTGAGCAAGACAACAAACTCTCGGGCGTCAAGCCGAGCCACCTCAAGAGTAAAAGATAGTACAACAACTAAATCGACGCCTAGTCCCCGGAGATATTTGATTCGGTCTTCCAGGCTACTCAGCCAAGGTAATCGACTGTGTGGCTGTAGTACTGATTGTGGGTGGGGGTTAAATGTAACTACACCACTGAGTAATCCCTTTGCCTGTGCCCGCTGGTTCAATCTTTTAATCAAGTGGCAATGTCCTGCATGAACACCATCAAAGATACCGACAGTAAGAAATGTTTCTCTTTGTGAAGTTACGTGAGTCAGTTCTTGTTCAATCCCCATTGGAGCCTAAGGTTCAACTTTCATGCTAGAAACAGCCAGATCTCTACCTGTAACTTGCGCTATAGGTGCTACTTGAGACATAAATCGCCTGAAATTTTCAAAGGTAAGCGATTGAGCGCCATCTTTAAGCGCTATATCAGGGTTGGGGTGGACTTCTATCATCAATCCATCTGCCCCAGCAGCTATTGCTGCCAGTGCCATCGGAGCTACCAAATACCACTTGCCTGTGGCATGGCTGGGGTCAGCAATGATAGGCAAATGACTAACTTTCTTAATGATGGGAATGGCGCTAATATCCATAGTGTTGCGAGTAAAAGTTTCGAAGGTTCTGATGCCACGTTCACAAAGTATAAGTTGTTCATTGCCTTGAGCCAGAATATACTCAGCAGCCAATAACCATTCTTGAATTGTGGATGATAAACCTCTCTTAAGCATAACTGGTTTCTTCGTTTTCCCCGCTTCATCCAGCAAGATAAAATTTTGCATGTTCCGCGCCCCAATTTGCAGGATATCGACATAGCTGGCTACTAGCCCAACATCACTCGGTGTCATCACTTCCGTGATGACAGGCATCCCTGTTTCTTCTCGAGTCTTCGCTAACATTTTAAGCCCTCTCTCGCCCAATCCACGAAAGTTGTATGGCGAGGTGCTCGGTTTAAAAGCACCACCACGTAATATACTAGCGCCAGCCGCTTTAACTTGACGAGCTGTAGCCAAAAGTTGCTCCTCACTTTCTACAGCACATGGCCCAGCTATAACAACTATTTCGTCACCACCAATGGCGATATTATTTACTTTGACTACGCTATTTCCAGGATGAAATTCACGACTCGCAAGTTTATAGGGTTTGCCAACAGGAATAACCTCTTCTACCCCAGGTAATAGCTGTAGTACATCCTGGAGATCGCGAAGGTTTTGGCCCAATATACCTATAACCGTACGCTCAAGCCCCCGTGATACATGCTCCTCCAGGCCCAATTCTCTGATTCGCTTAACGGCTGCATCAATTTCGTTTTGGCTGCAGCCAGATTTCATAACTAGAATCATGTTTTGTCTCCTAATGCCATCGGTTTGTTCTCTTTCAATTTTTTGGCTTCCCCCAAGTAGATATGCTTAATCTCCTCGGCTGTTCTTTCCGTATTTGCCAGCATTAAAATCCTCAAACAGCGAGGTAAACTCTCAGGAACATCCATTTCATGCCCACAAAGCAGGGCAAGGTGTTTCGGCCACCCTAATTCTCGCGTTGCTGCTGCGGGGAACTCAGCATTCAAGTCCATCGTAGTAGTAAAAAATATGGCCGCTATCTCCTCAATTCCAATTTCGTTAGCTTGCACCATTTCCCCAAGCAGTTTTTTAGCTGCGGCTATGATACTTTCTCTACTATTTGCTAGAACTATTATAGCACCTCTAATCCCGCGGCAGCGCAACTCTATATATCCCCCCAATTTAGGTTAACAGCCTATCCCATTTGTAAGCTATAGTCAAGGGAGCAAATTGCGTTCAAGTGATTGTTACTGAAAAACGAGGTTCAACATGACGCAAAGCAGCATACAAGAATACACCGAAGCAGTGTAGCTAAGGACACAGACTGACGCTGCAGAGGAAATTTGGAATCTGTGCAAAATTAGCTCTACAGTAGAATGTCATTAAAGATCATAAACTTTGACCCCCATGGCTCCCAAGTCGACTATAACCACTGTACTTCTTCCAGTGACCCAACCACCACACTCACCAGGATTAATCACAAGAGGGCATCCTTCACGGATATCAATTTTGTGAGTATGGCCATAGATGATCAAGTCATATTTACCACTCCCGATAAGTATTTCCAGGAACTTCGGCTGATGCATTAATACGATTTTTTTGCTCTCTATCTCAAATTCATGATAATCCTCGTAGAGTTTGCCTATATCTCGAAATCTACTTTGCAGAAGAAGTTTATCTCCATCGTTATTGCCAAACACACCGATAAGTTCCGCTTTAAGTTTCTTGAATTCTTTGGCTGTGATGGCAGAAGTAAAATCGCCGGCGTGGAGAACTAATCCCACTTTTTCATTGTTGAATAGTCCTACAGCTTTGGCAATCAAAGGCATATTCTCATGGCTGTCAGCTAGAATACCAAGCTTCAACTTAGCCTCTCCTCTATTCAGGCATTTTTAGAACCCCTGCGCCGCGAATTTTCCCTTCTTTGAGCACAATCAAAGCCTCGTTTGCCTCTTCCAACTTAAACTCTCGAATTTCAGGCACGATGGGAATCTCAGCAGCCAGGGGTAGAAATTCCTGGGCATCTCTTTCAATTACATTGGGCATTCTCTTTTTCAGATAGCATCCAACTACTATAGTCACACTAAACAACGTTGCATATTATATATGCACACATCTTATTTGTTTTTCTTATCTTACACAATAAAAACACTTTCATAAAGATTCTCAGAAATTCTTTCAAAGTCCTCCCTGTATTTCTTCATCGCCATAGGGAGATAATCCAATATCTCCTGGGCAGTTACGCCATCCTCACCCTTACCCGTTGCAGCTAAATCCCCTGAGAATCCATGCATAAAGACGCCCATCCTTACGGCATCTCTAAGCGATAGCCCCAACCCAAACATAGCAGCGATTGCTCCTGTCAAAACGTCACCGCTCCCAGCCGTTGCCATACCTGGATTCCCACTCAGATTAATGTAAACAGCCCCATCGGGGTAGCCTATGAGAGAGTGAGCACCTTTCAAGACAATATTAGCATCGAGCTCCTTTGCTGTGCGCTGCAGAATCTCTATTTTGTTTTTGCTTATCTCGCCTATCCCCATCCCTGCGATTCTCGACATCTCCCCCAGATGAGGTGTAAGAATTGTTTCCGCCTTCCTCTTCTTGATTACCTCCATTTCCTGGGCGACAGCGGTAATTCCATCACCGTCTATAAGCAGAGGTTTCGTTATCTCCTGTGCCAGCCGCCTTACCAATCCCTGCGTCTCCTCATCCAGGGAAATACCCGGCCCTATAACCACCATATCCACCTTCTCTGAAAGCTTCAGCAATTCATCCTCATTCCCCAATGCTATGCTTCCTGACAGCGTCTCTTTCTGAGGAGCAAAGACAATTTCACTTCCTTTATTTGCCAAGAACGCTGAAATGGACAGCGGTGCAGCCAAACGAGAATAGCCTCCCCCAGCTTTAAGAAAAGATAAAGCAGAGAAATATGGTGCCCCCAGATAGCTTGTGGCGCCAGCAATAAAGAGAGCCTCCCCAAAATCCCCCTTATGGGAATCTCGATTCCTTCTGGGCAGTTCTATTGGAGCGTTGATTTCCACTTTTACGGAATCAGCATTGTAGAGCGAAGGCGGGAAGGATATATGCGAGACATGCAACTTCCCGCAGTACTCATATCCAGGGTAAAGCATATTTCCTATTTTGGGAAGCCCGAAGGTTATAGTGTAAGCTGCCTTCACCCCTACACCCATCACTTCCCCGGTGTCGCCATTTATGCCTGAAGGTATATCAACGCTGAATACTATTTTTTTGCTCTCATTTATCAATTGAATTACATCCTTATATATACCAGCAACTTCCCTGGCGAGGCCTGTGCCAAATATAGCATCCACAACAGCATCAGAATGATGAACAACAGATTCTATAGCGTCAATTGAGTCAACTTTAGATATTTCTATGGGCATCTTCGATACTATTTCGAAGTTCCTTCCTGTTGCCCCTTTGAATTTAGTTTCGTCACCTAAGAGGAAGATCTTCACCTCTCCGCCGCTGGAGTGAATCTTTCTGGCAATAACAAGCCCATCCCCTCCATTATTACCACCACCACAGAAAACTACAAACTTCTTATTCTTCACCCCAAATTCTCTTAATATAACAAAATATACTGCCTGCCCAGCATTCTCCATCAAAAGATCATTCGGGATGCCAAATTTCTCCACGGCAGACCTGTCTAAATCCCTTATTTGAGCTACTGTGCTTGCTTTCACTATTGCCTCCTCTACAAAATCCTCCAGACATAATAACCAGAGGATTAAAATGCATCATTCTACCTAGCTTAGGGAATTTTAATTAACATTGCAAACCCTGCAACAGACATTGCATATTAATGGAAATAATATGCCCCAGAACAGACCACATTTATAAATTACTGGTTCCCTTTATAACGCCAGCCCCAGAAATCAATAACTATGCCCCATTACTAGCTATACAAGCGGAGAGCTAGTAATTATCATGATACTCATATATTACATAGCATCCTAACAAGCGAAAACTATTTCATTACATTCAGGACAAAGAACGGGCTCAGCTTAGATAACTCAAGGTGATACAATGCTACAATATAAATTACAACGTTAAGCAGAATACATTTACAATGGATGATAAAAGCCTGGAAATGCTCGAATTTCCCCGCGTCAGGGAGATACTTGCCAGATTTACCTCATTTTCAGCCAGTCATGAACTAGCCATCAATCTTCAACCTCTTCTGAGTTACGACCAGATATCTCTGCTATTAAAACAGTCGGCCGAGGCACGTCATCTCCTCTCACTAAGGCCAGAGTTTTCTATTGGGGGAATCCTTGATATTCGAGGTCCAGTAAAGATGGCAGCACGAGGTAAACTTCTAGAACCACGAATCCTCATAGAAATTCAACAAAGCCTGGCTGCTATCTGCCAACTGCGCAGCAGCCTCAAAAAGCTGTCCGATGAACTACCCCTGCTTTGGGCCATCGCCGCTGATATTGTTGAATTGCGCCAGACCGAGAAATATATTGGCAACTGCATTACACCAAACAGTGAAATACTGGATTCGGCTTCGCCCGAACTGACCATGATGAGGCAAGGATTCAGAAGAGCTCGTGAACAACTGCTAAAGCGTTTAGAAACCATAATCAGGTCCCCTAAGGGACAGAAAATAATCCAGGAGCCTATTGTTACTCAGAGAGAAGGAAGATACGTTATTCCACTCAAGGTCGAACGTAGAAAAGGAATAAAGGGCACAGTTCATGACATATCCAACACTGGCGCCACTGTATTTGTTGAACCGTGGAGCACTGTAGAGCTGGGGAACGAACTTCGAGAACTTACCATAAAGGAACAACGTGAGATAGAGAGAATTCTCCGAAATCTCAGTGACGAAATAGGAGCGCACGAGATCGAAATCTCCCACAACATAGCTCTGGTTGCTAAACTGGATCTGGCACTATCTAAGGCAAGATATGCAAGAAGCGCGCGGGCTACGGAACCTACAATCACCACCTTCGATGAAAAGGACGCTACGGGCAAGCGGGCTGGTGCACTTAAACTTGTCGGAGCCAGACACCCATTACTAACAGAAAAGGCAGTACCACTTTCAGTGGATGTAGGGGAAGATTTCTCTATTCTTGTTATTACAGGGCCCAACACAGGTGGCAAAACAGTAACACTTAAGACGATTGGCTTGCTTACCATGATGACACAAGCAGGCATACCGATTCCCGCTTCAGGAGAAAGTTGCATTCCTATTTTCGATGGAGTATTCGCCGATATCGGTGATGAGCAAAACATTGAGCATACACTTTCCACATTCGGCTGGCACATAGGTAATATTGTACGTATCATCAAAAGCGCCACGGAAAGAACTCTCGTGCTCCTCGACGAGTTGGGTACTAGCACTGACCCAGTGGAGGGCTCTGCTTTAGCTCGTTCTATTCTGCTCCATTTCTTATCAAGGGGAACGACGACCATCGCTACCACACATTACAATGACCTGAAAGCTTTCGCACATGTAACTTCAAATATGCAAAACGCTTCGCTTGACTTCGACCCGGCTACACTGACACCAACCTACCACCTAACAATAGGTATACCTGGCGGCAGCAATGCCCTGGCTACCGCTTCCCACCTGGGTTTACCCTCCGAAATTATCAGTAACGCCAAGGAGATGCTCTCAAAAGGAACACAAACCATGGAGACTTTGCTTGCTGACTTGACGAGAGAGAAACAACTAGCTACGACACTCACCCATAACCTAGAAAAGGAACTATCTGAAGCGGAACAACGAAACAAAGAGCTAGAAAACGAACTTCAACAGTTAAAAGCGGAAAAACAAAGGGTTATCCAAGAAACCCGCGACAATATTATGCATGAAGCTGCAGGGCTACAGAAGGAAATCCGCCACGCTAAGTCAGAATTACGTAAGAGAAAATCGAGAGAGGGAATTGACCAGGCCACGAGAGCTCTGGCTGCTGCAGAGGAGCAACTGAAGAAGGAGGATTGGCAAGCAAAGGCAGCCAAAAAAACAGACGTGGCAATAATGAACGAGAACAAAATTGTTCCAGGAGATACAGTTCGGCTAAAAGAAACGAGCCTTCAAGCAAAAGTGCTATCAATATCTAAGAGGACACATCAGGTCGAGATTCAAGTAGGGCAGACTAAAATTAGTTTAGGTTTCGGTAGGGTAGAAAAGGTAACATCCTTAGCCAGTGAGGCAAATTCAAAAATCGCCTCGGTAAAAAAAGAGCTGCACAGACGAACAGTCCCTGTTGAGCTTGACCTCCGGGGAAAAAGAGCTGCTGAGATAGAGTGGCTGCTTGACAGTTACCTCAATAATGCCTCTCTGGCTAATGTGCCAAAGGTCCGTATCATTCATGGTTTTGGCACTGGTGCTGTACGCGACATCGTCAGGGACTTTGCCATTTCTCACCCCCTGGCCAAATCCTCCCATCCTGGGGAGCAGGATGAAGGCGGCGACGGGGTAACCATTATTAATCTATAATTATAAAGTGGCTCATTGCTATAAATTATTGAGCAGGAGTACATATTTCAATGCTAATGTCAAAAAAATATTCACTTAGCAGGGCAAAGATGCTCAGGCTTCTTGATGAAATAGAAGCGACTGTTGATACGGTTTCGTCGCTATACATACCGTTTGAACTACCATTGCCAGAAGTCAAAAACCTCCTCGAAAAAACCTTCGGCTCTCAACACATCCCCTCCAATCTGGTTGAATGTGCTACCTCTTCGAAAACTGGAGCGGTTTTCTTTTTGGGTTTGTCACGGAACTATCTAATTTCACCCCCGTTCCCTATCATGGAAAAATATTTCACTTCTGGCTATGATGTCGAGCCATTACGTTGCCTGCTCAAACACAATTTGAGGATTGCATTGGCTCTAGTACGTTTGGGGGCATATGCCATCAGCCTCTATCAAGGGGAAAGCCTCATTACCAGTAAAGTCGGAACCGGGTTGGTCCATGCACGGCACAAAAAAGGCGGCGCCTCACAGCAACGCTTCCGTCGCCACCGAGAAAAACAAATAGAATTTTTTTTAGCCCACGTTTGTACCCATATGCGAGAACAGTTCGAATCTCATAGCCATACCATAGATTACATCGCCTATGGAGGCGCATGGACAACAATACTTTCGCTCCGGAAACAGTGCTTATTCCTGCACCAGTTTGACGACCGTACTTTGCCACCACTGCTCAATATACCCAATCCTCGCAAGGTAGTGCTGGAAGCAGCAATAAGCCAAATCTGGTCAAGCATCGTGACGGAATGGCATAATGACAAGGACCCAGGCTGAAAGAGAGTATCCCAACCCAAGTTTTCTGCTGAGTCCCCCAGGAGATTTTTTACCATGACGCCGGCATGAACTAGATAAGGAAAATTCATACACTATTCTTGTCTAGAATAGAACCAATAAAACTACCTTGCCCCCGCACAAAATCAGCAACCAGCATCTTACGTTTCCCTTCCATTTGAATCTGGCAAAGGCCCAGGATGCCCTCTCCAGTCACCACGCCAACGCTGGGCGTCTCTCGCAAAGTAACTACTTCCCCCGTTTTACCTATTGCTGTTTCGCTCAGGAGAGCAGCTTCATGTATTTTAAGTCGTTTACCACGCCACCAAGAATAGCAGCTTGGCCAGGGATTAAAGGCCCTTACTTGCCGCCACAATTCTACTGCTGGTAGATGCCAATCTATCTCACCATCTTTGTTGCTTATCAATCTGCTATAAGTAGCCTGGCTCTCAACTTGAGGTTTCGCTTCAAGCTCCCCGCCAAGCCATTTAGGTAGAGTTTCCACCAAAAGCTCAGCTCCCGCATGAGCTAATTTAGCCGTAAGAGATCCAGTGGTATCTATGGAGGAAATAGCTACCCTGCTCTGAGTTAAAATTGGCCCACTGTCCAGGCCTTCATCCATCCCCATGATAGTAACCCCTGTAAATAGCTCTCCGCAAAGCAGGCTATCAGCCACTGGAGATGGCCCTCGGTGTCTAGGTAATAGCGAAGGATGCACATTAAGGCAACCCAACTTAGGCAAAGATAACACTCCCTTGGAAAGAATCTGTCCAAAAGCGGCGACAATGATCAGTCCCGGTTTAAAACTAGCCAATTCCTTTACCACTGCCACTGACTTAAGAGTCTCTGGTTGCACAACAGGAATTCGATGTTTTATAGCTAGCTCTTTTACTGGGGATGGGGTAAGCTGTCGTTCCCTGCCAGATGGTCTATCAGGCTGAGTATATACAACAACCACTTGATATAGGTTGCGAATCAAACTTCCCAATATGGTCGCAGCAATTTGTGGAGTACCCATAAAAACGATACGTGTTTTCACAGCAGAAGTATTTTCTACAATTTTCTCCATTATGTCAAAGACCCCCTAGAAAAACCTCAAGTCCCTTTGGTAAACTGCCATTACGGGTTCACGTATTTCCACCTTGTTACTACTCTTTCTAGCCAATTGACGGCAATTTAACCAAGGGGGGTAAGTTGGATTCAGCAAAGGAAATCTGGGAGAGGGCGCTGGGAGAGCTTCAACTCCAGGTCAGCAGAGCAAACTATACTACATGGCTTGAGAAAAGCTATGGCATAAGTTTCCGGAGGGGCGTTTTCGTAGTTGGAGTTCCAAATACCTTCGTTGCAGAATGGTTAATTAAACGTCTCCGTTCTCTAGTAAAAAAAACCTTAACCCAAATTACGGGCAGAGATATAGACATCCAATTTATCGTCCACAACAAAGAGCAACTACAAAACAGCTCTTTAGCCAGTGCCAGCCAAACTGATGGTGGAACAAGCACCAAAGTCAGGATAGATAAGTTTAACTCGAGATACACTTTTGGTAATTTTATCGTTGGTGACTGCAACCGTTTAGCTTACGCCGCTACAGTAGAAACAGTTGAAAACCCAGGGCACACTTATAACCCTCTTTTCATTCACAGCAGCACTGGGCAGGGCAAAACACACCTGCTACACGCTATCGGACACAGAGCGGTAGATAATGGACTGTACGTAACTTATACCAGTGCGGAGCAATTCACCAACGAATTTATAAGAGCTATCAAACGAAAACAAGTTGAAGATTTCCGTGACAAATTTAAAGATACTCACCTTTTTCTATTCGACGATGTGCAATTCATAATTAACAAAAAACAGACCCTACAATGCTTCTTTCAAATTTTTAGCGAGCTATACAACGATAGGCGTCAGATCGTCATTACCGCCGACCGTCATCCTAAAGACATGGCCCTGCTCAGCGACAAGTTCAAATCACATCTCGAATGGGGCCTCATTGTCTCCATTCAGCCACCCGATTTTGAAACACGCCTCTCTATACTGGACACTAAAGCTCAGGAAATGATGTTGAAAGCCTCTAGCGACGTACTGCAGCTTCTAGCGAAACGGACGTGGAGCAATATCCGCCAACTTGAGGGTGCCCTGATATATTTAACGGCTCGAGCCGAATTAACCAGAGTAGAACTCACGCCACAAATAGTTAACATGTTATTAACAAGCGCTACTGGTAAGCAGGGGGAAAATTCAACAACCCGAGCAGTGGCAGATTATTTTAATCTCCCCATTGAGGCACTAAGCGGAAAGGCAAGGGATAGGAAAACTGCTCTGGCTCGGCAAATTGCAATGTATCTTATGAAGGAGGAAGATAACTGCTCTTTCACTGAAATCGGCAAGGTACTAGGTAATAGAAGCCATGCTACAATTATTCATGGTTATAAAAAAATCGCTACCCAAATAACTACTAGCCCTAAATTACACCACCAAATATTAGAGATTAATGAGAAAATCAGTTCTCGTTAAAACCCCGTAAGAGAATGTTGAAAACATGTAGATGGATATTACCCACAATGAAACTAAACTGTTGAGATCTACATATTGCAAAGTAGATATTTTGCCCCTTGTCTCTTCTTAATCAACTCTTCTTATTAAGACTATTATTAGTTTATAATAAATATAATTACTTATGATAGATAAAGTAGAAATTATAGTAAGAGGCGGAAGTGGAGGAAATGGGTTAGTCAGTTTTCGTCGTGAGAAATATATTCCATTTGGAGGTCCTGATGGTGGTGATGGTGGTGATGGTGGGAGCATTTTTATTGTGGCTGATTCCTCTCTGCTTGATTTAACTTCGCTTAAACAAAAGGGGGAGTTCATAGCTGAATCTGGACATGAAGGTGGCAAGGAAAATAAGCATGGTAAAAAAGGTATAGACTTGAGTATTTCTGTGCCTGTCGGGACTATGATTTCCATTGGAACTGAACTGGGTGAAAGGGAACTTTCAGCTGATATGGTTACTTCTGGGGAAAAAGTATTAGTAGCGAAGGGGGGTAGTGGTGGGTTAGGGAACGTACACTTTGCTACGGGGATAGATCGGGCGCCCAGGGTAGCTGGGAAAGGGAAATTGGGGGAGGAATACCAAATTAACCTTGAACTAAAACTTGTCACTGACATATGTATTATTGGTTACCCGAATTCGGGTAAATCCACTTTGTTATCTGTTCTTACAGAGGCTAAACCTAGGATAGCAGACTACCCTTTTACTACACGGCAGCCGGTTTTAGGAGTTATTCAGGGGAACAGAAGAGATTTTGTGGTGGCTGAGATACCGGCATTTGCTAAAGGCGCACATGCCGGTAAAGGACTGGGACATGAGTTTCTGCGACACATTGAGAGAACTAAACTCTTGGTTTATTTACTGGATGGAACATCACTAACTATTGTCGATGACTTTACCAGGTTAAGTGAGGAGTTAGCTGCATATAAAATTGATTTGTGCCAGAAGGCAAAGGTTATAGCTGTGAATAAAGTGGATCTACCACAGGTTGAATCTCGGTTGCACGATGTGAGGCAAAGTCTTGACTATTTAGGCGCCTCACTCTTATTTATTTCAGCACTTGCTGGACAGGGCATGGAGGGATTCATCACTAGGGCAATTGGAATGGTTGAGCGCTTGAGTGAGGAAAGGAAAGTGGTTTCGTTGCCTGGGATAACAGTATTCCATCCCAAACCTAAGAAGTGAAACAATGAATATAGGCATTCTTGGAGGTACTTTTGATCCTGTTCATATGGGGCATCTTGTTATAGCTGAAGAGGCAAGAGTAAAACTTGGCCTTGGCGAAATTCTCTTCGTGCCTGCAGGGCAGCCATGGTTCAAAGTAGGCCAGGGACACACGATTGCTCCAGCGACCCATCGACTGGAGATGTTACGTTTGGCTATTGCTGATAACCCCTGCTTTAAGCTTTGCACTTTGGAAGTGGAGCGCAGTGGACCCTCTTATTCCATAGATACTATAACTACTCTCCGGAACCAATTAGGCGAACAACCGCTTTTCTTTATTCTTGGTAGTGACAGCCTTGCAGGATTCCACTTGTGGAAAGAACCGGATAGGCTGGTCCAGATGTGCCAGTTAGTCATTGTTCCCAGGTCGGGTTTAAATTTACCAGAATTGGAATCTTTGGAGCCTCTCATCCCAGGACTAACTCATAGCGTTATAGAGCTCGTGGCACCTATAATTGAAATTAGCTCTTCAAAAATCCGCCAACGTATAGCTCAAGGGTTATCTATTCGCTACTTAGTTCCCGGCTTGGTAGGAAAGTATATAGCGGAACAAAAACTGTATGCTAACTGAGAGGGGTAAGATAGGGGTTCTGGCGTACTCTTAGATATCCAGATTTCTCACATTCTGGGCGTGGGCTTGGATGAAGTTTCTGCGGGGTAAAACTTCGTTGCCCATCAACATGCGAAATACCTGATCGGCGGCTATAGCGTCCTCTACCTGTACCTGAAGTAAAGTCCTAGTGCTGGGGTTCATCGTTGTATTCCATAGCTGCTCAGGGCTCATTTCCCCTAGCCCTTTATACCGTTGGACATCTAATTTATGTCCTTCCAGTTCTTTGATTTTATCCATTTTTTCCTGTTCAGAGTAAATCCAGAATTGCTGTTTGCTGTATTTAATGCGGTAGAGGGGAGGTTGGGCTATAAAAAGGTGCCCTTGGTTAATTATTTCTACCATATGGCGATAGAAGAAGGTAAGAAGCAATGTACGAATGTGAGAGCCGTCGACATCAGCATCAGTCATTATGATTATGAGATGGTACCTGAGCTTAGAGAGGTCAAATTGCTCATCTGTGTTTGTCCTTAGCGCTGTAACAATAGCTCGTAGCTCTTCGTGTGTCACGATCTTGTCTTTGGCAGCTTTTTCTACGTTGAGTATCTTGCCCCTGAGAGGGAGGATAGCTTGGAAGCGACGATCACGTCCCTGTTTAGCTGAGCCGCCGGCCGAGTCACCTTCAACTAAATAGAGCTCACATGATGTTGGGTTTTTCTCTGAGCAGTCAGCTAGTTTGCCTGGCAAAGTTGATGCTTCAAGGCCAGTTTTTTTGAAAACTAGTTCACGGGCTCTGCGCGCTGCTTCTCTAGCTTTAGCTGCGAGGAGGCATTTGTTTATAATTGCTCTTGCCTCGTTGGGGTGTTGTTCAAGGTAAAGAGACAAATTATCTACTACGACAGATTCGACTTGGTTTCTCACCTCGGGGTTACCGAGCTTCGTTTTGGTTTGCCCCTCAAATTGTGGCTTGGGAAGCTTTACACTGATAATAGCTACTAATCCCTGGCGCACATCGTCACCCGTCAGGTTAGATTCAGTGTCTTTGATGAGCTTATTTTTTCTGGCGTAATCATTAAAAGCGTGAGTGAGAGCTGAGCGGAAGCCAGTTAGATGGCTACCGCCATCTCTGGTGTTGACACAATTAGCGAAGGAGGAAGTAGCTTCTGTAAAGCTGATATTATACTGTAGCGATGCTTCGACTATGGTGGAATCGACTATGGCTGAGAAATAGATAGGGGAAGGGTAGATAACCTCTCTGTTTTTGTTTAAGCGGCTAACAAAACTAGCTATGCCTCCTTCGAAGTAAAAAGTCTTTTCCCTGCAAGTTCTTTCGTCTTTAAGGGAAATTTGCACTCCTTTATTTAGAAAAGCTAGCTCTCTTAACCGTTGGCAAGTTGTATTAAAATCGTAGTTAAGATCTTCAAAAATTTCTTCATCAGCAAGGAAGGTGATTGTAGTGCCTGTATCAGGAGAATCTTCGGTGACTTGTAGCTCATCTGTAGGAATCCCTCGACGGTAGTCTTGTCGGTATATTTTGCCCTGGCGTCTAATCTCGACTTGGAGCCACGATGACAGAGCGTTCACTACCGAAGCACCAACGCCGTGTAAACCACTGGACGTGTTATATGCAGAACCCCCAAATTTGGCTCCGGCATGCAGGCGTGTCATTACTGCTTCCAGTGCGGTGATATTTGCTGTGGACATAGTCTCTGTAGGGATGCCACGGCCATTATCAATTACAGTGATGCTATTATCATTGTGGATTGTTATCTCAATTTGGTCGCAGAAGCCAGCCATTGCTTCATCTATGCTGTTGTACACTAATTCATATAGGAGGTGGTGTAACCCTTCACGGCCAGTGCTCCCGATATACATTCCTGGCCGCAAGCGGACAGCTTCTATCTCATCCAGAATTTGAATGTTATCAGCCGTATATTGGGGCGATCCATTTTCTTCCATATTTACCCTCTATTACCTGCCTGGTCAACCTGAGCCATCGGCTATCTCGCTTTACGAAACGGTCAACTTATCCTCTTATGTCACTTTGGTGGAGTGGAAATTTCGAGAGGAGAGCCGTAGGCAGACTTTAGGCTTCTCTTAGCGTCAACAATCCTTACAACCACTAGTATATATTGTATCATATCTAGGGGGGTGGAATGTATTTGAGATATCATTCGAGGGGCTTGTTTTGCTTAAGTGACAGGACTATTTTAGCTATGGAGATAGACTTCTGTTTATTGTTTATCATATCCCGCAATACTACGGTCTGAGTTTTGACCTCTTCTTCACCGATGATAATAGTATAGCTAGTGCCTAGTGAGTTAGCTTGTCTTAACTGTCCTTTTAGACTTTTACTACCTGTGGCTTTGATAACAGCAATTCCAGCTTGTCGTAGCTTGGAGGCGAGTTTCATTGCCTCAATCTTAGCATCTTCCCCTAAATAAGCGATGAAAGCAACAGATTTAGGGGAAGAAGGGATTTTCACCTTTTGTCCCTTTAGGTTTAATATGAGCCTTTCTATACCGGTGGCGAAGCCAACTCCAGGGGTGCATTTCCCCCCCAGTTGCTCAATAAGGTCGTCGTAACGCCCTCCGCCTCCGAGAGCACTTTGTGCCCCTTCCCCTTGAGGTTCAATCTCGAATACAGTCCTGGTGTAATAATCTAGCCCACGTACTAATCTATGGTTCAATTGGAAAGGAATACTTAACGCTTTTAGCCCTTGCTGCACGTTTTGGAAATGTGCTTGGCATTCAGGGCACAGGTAGTTTATGATTTTTGGGGCTGCCTCAGCTATTTTCTGGCAGGAGGCCTTTTTGCAGTCAAGTAAGCGTAGCGGATTTCTAAGCAGCCTGATTTCACAGTCTGGACATAAATCAGCTGTGTGATTGGAGTAATGTTGCTTTAGTGCCTTTATGTACTCAGGTTGACAGAGTTTACAGCCGGTGCTATTAAGGTGAATGGAGAATTTAGAAAGACCTAAAGAAAGCAAGAATTGTTGCGCCATCTCTATTACCTCGACGTCGAGGGCGGGGTCAACATCACCTAAAGCTTCGTAACCAAATTGGTGATGCTGGCGGTAACGCCCAGCTTGAGGGCGCTCATATCTAAAAGCAGGTCCAATATAATAAAGTTTTATGGGTTGAGGCAAATTGAACAGTCCGTGTTCCAGATAAGCTCGGCAGACTGGTGCTGTTCCTTCTGCCCTCAAAGCTAGTTTTTGCCCGCTCCTGTCCTCAAATATGTACATTTCTTTGTCTACGAGGTCTGTCCCTCCAGACACAGTACGGCAGAAGAGCCTGGAATCTTCAAATATTGGTGTACTCAATGGTTGGTAGCCATAAAGGTGACATAAAAACGCTGCTTTTTCCTTCACATATTTCCAATAATCTTGTTCCTGTGGCAGGATATCTGATGTACCTCTGGGCGCTTTATACAAGGGGACTCCTTTCTCTATGTATGATGTTTAGTTTAGCATATTTATTAGTTGCTTACTCGCTCTCTCGCCATACATAATAGCTGAGAGATTGTAAGCTTGCAGGAGAGGTTTTATATAAGTAATTAGCAATTTCTTATGTTTGTCATTATGTTTCCTGTGCTTGGATTGCCTGAGATGGTAAGGTTTGCGTTGCTTTTATTGCTGCGTTATTATGAAGCTTGAGATATGGATATAGATTCTCTTATGGCAGAAATCAATGAATATTTGCCTGCTGATGGCGAAGGCTTGATTAAGGCAGCTTATGAATTCGCCGCGCAAGCGCATAAAGGGCAGATGCGCAAGTCGGGAGAGCCTTATTTGGAGCATCCTTTGCAGGTAACCATGTCTCTGGCTAACCTGCATCTCGATAGGGATACTTTAATTGCTGCTTTGCTGCATGATATTCTTGAAGATTGTGATGTATCGCTGGATGAGATTGAAGTTAAATTTGGATCTCAGGTAGCTAAATTAGTTGATGGTGTTACTAAGCTGAAAAAAATCACAAAGCGGTCTGAGGAGGGCTGGGGGAAATCAGGAGTTCGGGCTGAAAATTTGCGCAAAATGCTTGTGGCTACGGTTGAAGACTTAAGGGTGATCATTATTAAGTTAGCTGACAGACTACATAATATGCGCACTCTAGGGGCGCTGCCTTTGCAGAGACGTCGTGCGATTGCACAGGAGACAGCGGAAGTATATGCGCCCCTGGCGCACCGTTTGGGTATGTGGGATGTAAAATGGCAATTGGAGGATCTGGCTTTGCGCTACTTGGAGCCACAGCAATATCGCCGGATTATTCGCTTGATAGCTGAAAAACGAGAGCAGCGGGAAAATTTTATAGCTGAGGCCAGCCAAACACTGCGCCGAGAATTAGACAAGGCTGGCATAGAGGCTAAGATTTTTGGTAGGCCGAAACATATCTACAGCGTTTATCAGAAACTGGATAAGTATGCTTCACAAGGCAAGAGTTTTGCTGATATTCATGACCTTTTTGCCTTACGTGTGTTAGTGGACTCGGTTTCGGATTGTTATAAGATATTGGGAACGATTCACAATCTTTGGCATCCTATGATTGAAGAGTTTAATGATTTTATCGCTAACCCTAAAGACAATGGCTATCAATCCTTACATACTACGGTAATATGCCAAAACACAACTCCGCTAGAAATACAGATTCGGACCTACGATATGCACCAGGTTGCTGAGTATGGAGTGGCGGCTCACTGGCATTATAAAGAAGGTGGAAAGGTAGACTTGCCATTTGGGCATAAAATATCTTGGCTGCGTGATATTTCTCAGTTACGGGAGGAATTTGATGGCGAGGAGTTTCTGGAATCTGTTAAAACTGATATCTTCGGGGATCGGGTATTTGTCTATACTCCAAAGAGAGATATAAAAGATTTGCCTAAGGGAGCTACTCCTCTGGATTTCGCCTTCCGAATTCATACAGATTTGGGCTATGGGTGCATAGGGGCGAGAGTGAATGGTCGCTTAGTCTCCTTAAATTACATACTTGGCAACGGAGATATTGTAGAAATTATTGCTGCTAAAGGTAGGAAAGGCCCCAGTTTAGATTGGCTTAACCCTCAACTCAATTATATTAAAACGTCTCACGCTCGAGGTAAGATTCGGCAATGGTTCAATAAACAGGAACGAGGCCAAAGTGTGGATGCTGGCAAGCAGCTTTTGAATAGGGAACTTAAACGTTTGGGCATTAGTTTATCCAGCATTGATAAATTGGCACATCAATTTAACTATAAGCACGCAGATGATTTTTTTGCTGCTCTTGGTCACGGTAATATTACTCTCTCTCAAGTATCACTTAAATTAAGCCTGGATTTGGAGCTGCCTGGTGAGGCAATTGGAATTTCGCCCCCTCGGAAGAGTAGTCCTTCAAGTGTCAAAGTGTTAGGTGTTGGCGATTTGTTCACTCGGTTGGCTGGTTGTTGTCACCCCTTGCCTGGAGACGAAATTATAGGGTATATTACTCAGGGCCGTGGCATCACTGTGCATCGTAAGGATTGCCCTAATATTATTAATGAAGTAGAAAAAGAACGGTTGATTGATGTGAGTTGGGGGGATGTGGGGCAGGTTTATCCTGTAACTATTAAAATCGATGCTTGGGATAGAGTTGGCTTAGTTCGGGATATTAGTGCTATTATATCTGAGGAGGGAGTGAATATTACCGGTGCTAATGTGAATCACCATGATAATAATGTTACGGCATTGTACTTTGCTCTCGAAATTAAAAGTGCGGCTCACTTAAATAAAGTAGTCTCTAGAATTTACTCACTGTGGAATGTGATAAATGTAGTAAGGGAAGGAGGAACAGATGCCAAATAGCAAAACAGTTGAAAAAGCAGCCCGCTCAGCGGAGAGAAAGCGGTTGCGAAATCGCCTGGTGCGAAGTAGTACTAGAACTCGCGTGAGTAAAGCAAGGAAGCTTATTGGTAGTGGAGGGCTAGAGTTAGCACGGCAGGGAACTGCGACAGCTATAAGCAGCCTGGATAAGGCTGTAAGCAAAGGGGTTTTTCATAGGAATAAGAGCGCCAGGCTTAAATCCCGTTTAATGAAAAAACTGAACTCCGCCGCCGGTGAGCCGAAGCGTTCAATATAAGGCAAGAGGGAAGTGCAGACTAGCGTAACCGCTTGCCTGCATCTTTAGAACTATATCTAAACTTCTGGTTTTCCTTACCAGAAGTCAGGGTTCACGTCGTGTCTTTGTTTGATTGTGGGCAGAGCATAGTGTACCAATCAAGGTAGTTGGGATTCCTGCCCAGTAGCACTCCTTGGAACAATTCTTGTAATGCGGCAGTTATTTTGCCAGTTTTTCCATTGCCTATTAAACGGTGGTCTATCTCTATAATCGGTGCCATGTGGGCTGCAGTGCCGGTAAAGAAACACTCCTCAGCTAAATAGAGCTCGCTTCTATCTATTTGTCTCTCTACAGTATCTATGCCCAGTTCATTTTTAGCTAGCTTTATCACTGTGGCTCTAGTAATCCCCAGGAGGATATTGTCGGAGGAGGGAGGCGTGATTAATTTGCCATTGGTAACGAGGAAAATGTTCTCTCCTGTGCCCTCTGAAACATGTCCATTGTGGGTTAGGAAAATAGCTTCATCGAAGCCGTTTTCCCAAGCTTCGGTTTTGGCTAGGGCACTATTCACATAAGCGCCGGATATCTTGCCTCTAGGTGGAATCATTGTGTCATCAATACGATGCCATGACGAAGTACAGCAATGGATGCCTTTTGTGCCGAGGTAAGGAGGAAGGGGGCTCACAATGATAAGAAAATCATCCTCCAATTCATGAAGGCGAACTCCTATAGTTTCAGAACTTTTGTAGGCTAGGGGACGGATGTATATATCTTCACGGAATCCACTTTTTTCTATAAGCTCGCTGGTTAATTGGCATAATTTACTCACAGAATAGGGAAGTTCGATTTTCAGGATACGACAACCATTGAACATCCGCTTATAATGATCGTCTATACGGAAGAGGCAGAATTTTTGGCGCTCGCTGTCCCAATTGCCGCGTATGCCCTCAAAGCAAGCGGTGCCGTAGTGGAAGGCGTGAGTTAGAATTCCTATCTTGGCTTCAGACAATGGCATGAATCGTTTATGAAAAAAAGCATAAGGTAGCATTCCCCCCTCCTTTATGATTAACTTGCTTAATTATACTTAGTGTCCCAAGTTAAAAACAAGTCTCTATATCTGTTTAGATGAAGATATCTTTACCCTTTCTAAGAGATGCTGAGCCGTATTTTCTTCGGATCTGGTCGATGGCTTTATCCAAATGTCTCCATTTCTCCATTTTGGTGTCAAACATGCGGAATTGCTTTTCCTTGCCAGATAAACTGGATAATTTGATTCCTGTAAGTCGGATTGCCTTCTCTTTTTGCACCAAAGTCTTGCGCAGTAGCTGTAAAGCTGTCTCAAAGATGACATGACTAACATTGGTTGCCTCTTTTAAGGTAACTTGGCGGGTGATTGTCTTGAAGTCAGCATATCTTAGCTTCAGGGTTACACATCTTGCCTGCTTGTCTAGATAGCGGAGCTCTGTACTAACCTGGTCACATAAGTGGTGGAGGCTGGCCTCAAGACAATGGCGGTCTGAGTTATCCTTGGCGAATGTGATTTGCTTGCTAATGGATTTGGTTTCACCGGGCGCTTCTACTTCTCGGTCGTCTATTCCGTTGGCATGGCCATGGATTACTGTGCCAAATTTTCCAAAGCGTTTTTCAATTGTGTCCAGAGGAAGTGCTGCTAATTGACCTATGGTGGCTATGCCCATTTCTTGTAACATTTGCTCTGTTTTTTTGCCCACTCCTGGCAATTTAGCCAGCGGGAGAGGGTTTAAGAAGAGGCGTTCTTCTCCTGGCGCTACTTCCAACAATCCGTTGGGCTTGCATAAATCAGAGGCGACTTTAGCTATCACTTTGCACGTAGCAATTCCTATAGAGGCAGTGAGCTTGAGCTCTTCATATATTCGTTTCTTTACAATAAGGGCTAGTTTCTGAGAAGAACCAAATGGTTCTTCATATCCGGAGACGTCGAGATATGCTTCATCAATACTTAGAGGCTCAATGTGGGGGGAGAAGTCAGCCAGGATCTCCATAAATCTCTGCGACGCGTCTCTATAGTGAGAGAAATCAGCTTGGATGAAAATGGCTTGGGGGCAAAGGCGATGGGCCTTGGATAATGGCATGCCGGCGTGGATACCGAAGGGGCGAGCTTCGTAGGAGGCGGAAGCTACTACCCCATGCCGCCTGGGGTCTCCCCCGACAATTACTGGTTTTTTCATTAGATTCGGATTAAGTGTTCGCTCTACAGAAACGAAGAAAGCGTCCAAATCGATGTGGAAAATGCAGCGAGTCATGATTTTAGCACGTTCAGCTTATTTTAAAATCCCTTTTCTCTACGAAGGGGCAATTATTACAAACGTGTTTATTTTGCTTTCAGGTGGGAAGGTAAGCATGAATTGATTTGGTTTCGTATTCTCTCGGCAGTATTTCTGGCTGCTTGCGCGAAGTCTCTTTCTCGTGAGGCATAAAGAATTTGTCTTGATACATTGATAATTGCATTTTTTTCTTGAGTATCCACTCCATAGCTGATTGTTAAAGTCAAATTGCCGCCTTGAGTGCCTATGCCTGGAATGAGCAGGCACATCTCAGGGCAGATTGAGCGAAGTTCTCTTAATTCATCAGGGTAGGTGGCTCCAACTACTAAACCAATGTTGTTATAAATATTCCACTCTTTGGCTTTGTGTGCCACCATTTTGTAGAGTGGGGTGCCAGTAGGGCAACGGAGGTTCTGAAAGTCTATAGCGCTGGGGTTTGACGTTCGACATAGAACAAATATTCCTTTATCGTGGTAACTAATGAAAGGCTCTATGGAGTCAAACCCCATGTATGGATTGACTGTGGCAGCATCGAAGTCGAAGGTGGAGAAAAGAGCTTTAGCGTAAGCTTTAGCAGTGTTGCCTATGTCGCCACGCTTGGCATCCGCAATTATGGGAATGTTGTCGGGTATGTGTTCAATAGTCTTTTGTAAGATGGCCATACCTTCGATTCCTAGAGCTTCATAAAAAGCCAAATTAGGTTTGTAGGCACATACTAAATCGCTGGTGGCATCGATGATAGCGGTGTTAAATTCTAAGATGCTTGCTTTGGGTATTAAATCCGGGTTGGGGTCGAGCCCAATGCAAAGCAGGCTTTCGTTCTTCCGGCTAATATTAAGTAGCTTATCAATAAAATTCAATGCTTAGTTCCTCGTGTCCTGTCCCCTGCCTTAGGCTTTCCTGTAGGGCGATAAAACAGGGGTCTTGCTGCTGTGTAGAATTCCTCAGGGTTTTTATCAAGGGATAATTTTTCCATTGGGCACATATCTTCCCCTTCGCGGTTTTGAATGTATGGTGTGGTATTATGAATATGATATTGAATGTTGTAATGGTGTAACGTTTTGAGCGCAAATTCGCTGGCCAGGGGGCTATAAATTTCCTTGCATTTAGCTTTTACCATTAACAAAGCAGCAGCATTGCCTACTACCCTATCGAATATTTTAATCTTACTATGAAATGGTGCACCTTTGTCAACATATTCAAATAGCGGCTGTAGCCCATGTTTACTGGATATAAACAGCAATTTGTCACCTTTGTATGCCCAAAGAGTATTGCTGCTTACTAAGAACTGCTTGAATAGAGGCGTTTCATTCAAAGTTAGCTGCCTCTCCGGCTATTTTTGGCTATAGTTATCTTTAAAAATTTAATGATTAGTGGTATAGATATCAGTTGGATAATAATCCCTGGCCAACTTAGTGTGATGGTTGACCAAAAAGAAGCGAGGGGGTTTATCTCCCCGCCTGTTACTGTATAGATGCTGAGGGGGCTATAAGTTGCTCCTTCCATAAGGTAAGTCGTTGATAATACTAAAAGTAATGTAAAACGTCCCCCTATCATTGCCCCAATTAATGACCATATCACTTGAAGATTAAACTTCTCGCGTAGAATTCCAGCGACTAATCCATATACTGAAACCTCTGCTATGATCTGGGGTAGGAGCACTACAGCTGGCATGCCTGATATGGCAAAGCTAATTATGGGAGTGGATAGCCCAACTATTAACCCTGCTCTCCAACCGAATAACAATCCAGCCATTAGTACGAAGAAATGCATAGGTAGAAAAATGGGCCCGGCTAAGTGGAATTGATGGAAAACCCAAGGGGTAGCTGTGCTTAACGAAACAAAGAGGAATGTAAAAGCATAACTGCGAATATCAGTATATTTTATTCCCTTGGGTAAGGCTTGAGCTTTGGAAATTGCAATAGTCTTAATCATCTGCGTCTCCTTCTATAGTTAATGCTTCAGGAAAATACTGCGCTGTTGCATCTGGTATTACTGCTACCTTTGCTGTAGCGCCATATCTGTTCTTAAGTTCATGGGCTACCTCTGCCCATGTTTTAGCTTGATGAATCAAGCTAAATGGCGCCACCCAGTCGCCACCGACCTTGTCTGAGTAAGGTGTCATGACAGTTAGCCTCCTGATGTTACGAAGCAGGTTTTTGCTTAGGTTTCTTGTTATTTGCCAGCTCCTGCCGCCAAACTTCTTCCCAAAACTTCTTTCTAAATAGTGATTTATTTGCCCCTCAGGTGTAACTGCTATAAGTACTATGTCGCCACCTTTTTGGGATAGAAGCGAGTATGCTATTGGAAGAGCGAGACACATCTCGTTCGCCTTGGAATAGCAATTGGCGATGACGATATCAGCATCGCTGACCATATTCGTTGCATAATAATCTCTGGCTAGCTTCACTCCCTCTATATGTTCCTCTATTGGGTCGCCAACAAAAAGAGCTGTTATTTCTCTTTTCAAATTAAATATGGCATCTATCTTAACGTCAAGTCCTGCCATTCTAGCAGCTTCATTCATGTCTTTGTGCAGCATATTGCCTTCGTATTTACCTATGCCGATTGTTGGGGAAAGCCCAAGCCTTGTATGATTAGCATCTATGGCTTCCATAGATGCAACGCCGGGGAGGATTATCTTACTGCCGCCGCCAAAGCCGCTGTATGGGTGTGGTACGATAGAGCCGATACCAATCTTGAGATCACAGGACATTACTTCGCTGTTGATTGACAATGGTGTACCTTGGCTGGTTAATCCAAGAGGAGTGCAGTTTTCGTATGGGTTATGATTGTAGACTAGAAACCTGCCCATCACTTCGTCCCCCAATTTTTTCCTGAAATCTATTCCGTTCATTGCGCCATGAGCTCCAATGGCAGCTATGAAGCGTATGTTATCATCGGGAATGCCGGCGGCGGCAAGTTCCTCTAAAACATAGGGTATCAATGTGGCAGAAGGTGTAGCTCTCGACATGTCGTCGAAGAGTATTACAACCTCATTTTTCCCTTTAGCTAACTCCTTTATGGGCTTAGAGCCAATAGGATTATGGAAAGCTTTTCTGATATTATCTTCGTTTAAAGGAGGGGTGTCATGGCCATGCATACGGCAGACGGTAACATCCCACGAGCTGGGGAAATCTATCTTAATCTCGGTATCTCCATACCATGCTAGTTGGGGTAGGAGAACGAGTTTTGAGTTGTTCATCTTGGATATATCCTTATACTTTTCAGAGGTGATTGAATTCAGAGCACAGTTTCTACTCTAGAGTTTGCCACGTAACAATAGTTTTTGCAATCCCCTGCTGGGGATGTGATAGGTATGTTGGGCAGATGGTATAATTGAAAAGATTTGAGAATAATAAAGTGAATTGTACCCAAGCAGAAGAATATATCCATAGTTTTATTGATTATGAGATGCTCCCGGGGATACCCTATACTTCGCGTGGCTATGGATTAAAGCATATAGAAGAGCTTTTAGAGCGCTTGAACAACCCTCATTTAGCTGCCAAAACTGTTCATGTAGCTGGTACGAAAGGGAAGGGGAGCACAGCGGTTATGATCGCTCAAGTCTTGGGCACATCTGGCTATAAGACGGGGCTATATACCTCTCCGCATCTCCATAATTTAAGGGAGCGAATTAGGATGGATGGCAATTTAATTTCCCTAACTGAATTTGCTGCCCTGGTGACTGAGCTTAAACCTTATCTTGAAGCAATGAAGCATGAACCTTCCTGCAGGCGGTTGACTTTTTTCGAGGTGTTGACTGTGCTTGCTTTTGTTTACTTCAGGCAAGAAAGAGCAGACTTTCAAGTTCTGGAAGTGGGTTTAGGCGGCAGGTTGGATGCTACCAACGTGGTTAAACCTGAGGCCTGCGTCATCACCCCTATTAGCTTGGAGCATACACAAATTCTAGGTGACAGTCTGGAGAAGATAGCTTGCGAAAAAGCGGGCATCATTAAGCCTGGTTGTTGGGTGATACTCTCTCCTCAGCCGAGAGAGGTGACTGCGGTAATTAGAGATATCTGCCGCCGCCGGGAGGCACGGCTAGTTCAGGTGGGTGAAGATGTTACTTGGCGTAAGTTAACAAGTGACTTTCACCAGCAATCATTTGTAGTTCAGAGTAAGATGGGCACTCACCACTTTACTATCCCACTCTTGGGGAACTACCAGATTGAGAATGCTGCCACTGCCGTGGCTACTCTGGAGGTTTTGGCCTCTTCAGGGTGTGCTATTTCTACTAAGGCTATTGCTCAAGGGTTTGCCCGTGTTGAATGGCCTGGGCGATTCCAGATCTTAAGCCACAACCCTATTATGCTGGTTGATGGTGCTCATAACGTGGCGTCTATGAAGAGATTAGTGGAGAATATTAAAGCGCATTTCCATTATGACAAACTTTTCCTTATTATGGGTGCATCTTGTGATAAAAACATATCAGGAATAGTGAAAGAATTAATTTTTCTCTCTACTCAAGTTGTTGTCACGCGCTCTTCACATACCCGGGCCGCTTCGCCTTTAGATTTAGCCGCTGAGTTTGCCAAAGCTGGCATCAAGCCCAAAATTACTAATGCCGTGGGCCAAGCTCTTTCTCAGACTTTAGCTCTAGCTAGGAAGAGTGACCTCATCTGTGTTACAGGCTCCCTGTTTGTGGTGGCGGAGGCTTTGGATTATATGGCGGGGATTCAAACTTCTGGAGGCAAGTTATTCTAGAGGAGAGCTAAGAGCTTCCTTAGGCAAGACATTGGCTAATATTTGTTGTAATGCCATAGTATGGCTACATGTTCCCCATTGAGAAAAGAAATGGCAGGAGCATTGCCACTTTCCGTTAGAATAGCTTAACTTATAGCTGTTATTCTCTCCGCGAAAGTCGGCTGCGAGGCCCGATAAAGTAACACGGTCCGGCTCTTGGGCATACCTCTTAGCTTTTTCAATCTTCCCAATAATACTGGATCTCATTCACATGCTCTCCTCAGTTGTTGATACATATAGTATACTCTATATTCGACAATTTTAAGAAACAACGACTAGAGTATATAATATGTCTTGGCGGGAGTCTATGTCTTTATTTCGTTAAGCTACACTGGGGGATGAATCTGTGCGTAATCAATTTACCGATGCCTTGAAAGAACATAATGCTGACTACGTTGAGGTCCACTTTGAAGAGAGTGAAGCTACTCGCATTATTTGCCGAAGTGGCAGTCTGGAGGAAGTAAACAGGGCTTGTAGTTCTGGTGGCAATATCCGAGCTTTGGTTAAGGGCAGTTGGGGTTTTGTAAGTTTTAATCGTCTTGACAAGCTACGGGAAAGGGTGGCGCTAGCGGTAGATGAGGCAAGGTTGGCCAGCGGGGAGGGCTTCGGATTTCCTGCGGCGGAGCCTGTGGTAGATATAGTAAACCAAGAATTGGAGAGAAACTTGGCTGCTATTTCATTAGCGGTTAAGAAGCGGCTTCTTGATGAATATAATAGTATTATATTAGGCAGCTCAAAAATTCAAAGCTCTAGGATTGATTATCGTGATGTTAAACGTAAGGTCACTTTTGTTAATTCTGAAGGTAGTTATATTGAGCAAAGTAAACCGGATATTGCCTTGCGGCTGACAGCTATAGCGTGTCAGGGTAATGAGGTTCAGCAAGCTGGGTTGAGTTTAGGAAGTAATGGCGATTTCTCGGCTGTAGAGAAGCTACATGATCAAGTGCAGGAGATAGCCAGGCGCGCCGCATCTCTCCTTTCTGCTCCTCATGTAAAAGGGGGTGAACATACTATAATCTTAGATCCTGTTTTAGCTGGAGTTTTTGTTCACGAGGCTTTCGGACACTTATCAGAAGCTGATTTCGTTTATCAGAACAAGCAATTGTATAATATCATGACCCTGGGGCGGACATTTGGAGCTAAGCACCTCAATATTATTGATGATGCTACTATTCCTGGTTTGAGAGGGAGCTACAAGTACGATGATGAAGGGGTGCCAGCAACTAGAACATCTCTTATTCAAGATGGTATTTTGGTGGGCAGGCTTCACTCTCGGGAGACAGCAGCTAGGATGGGGGAAAACCCTACAGGGAACGCACGTGCCATCAATTATCTCTTTCCCCCTATAGTGCGAATGACCAATACCTTTATCGAACCTGGCGCATCTTGTTTTAAGGAGATGCTCGAAGGCATTAAAGAGGGAGTTTACGTGAAAGACTGGTATGGCGGGACGACTAGTTTAGAGATGTTCACTTTTTCCGCTGGGGAAGCCTATATGATTCGAGATGGAAAGTTGGAGGAGATGCTACGCCCAGTAGTGTTAACTGGTAATGTTTTTGTTACCTTGGATAATATAGATGCTATTGGCAATGATTTGAATATGAATCAAGGTGGAGGTTGTGGCAAAGCAGGGCAATCTCCACTGCCCGTTTCGAATGGCAGCCCACATATTAGAATTCGTCATTGTCTGCTAGGAGGGTGCGGGAGATAAGAATTAATACTAAATTCCAGAGATTTATTATTTAGAAATTTATGGAACACTTTTTGGATGTTATTCATTCTGCCCTGAAAGTAGCTGAACAGGCTGAGGTTTTTTGCGTTTCCTCTCAAGAAACCCCAATTTATTTTGAGGCTAATAAGCTGAAGCAAATACAAACTAAAGAAAATACTAGTGTAACCTTGCGAATTTTCCGGGATGGCAAGCTTGGCATAGCAGCAGCCAGTGGATCTAATAATATGGAAGCCTTGCTTGATATGGCTGTGGAAACATCTGAATTTGGAGATCCAGCTAATTTCACCTTTCCTTCCCGAATGGATTATCCTGATGTTCACATTTTTGATCCTCGAGTGCAGAAGATAACGATGGAAGAAATGATCGAGTATGGCAATCAAATTATAACTAAGATAAAGAAATATGCCCCCGAAACCCTTTGCGATGTTGAAGTAACTAGTGGAATAGATTCAATCTGCATAGTTAATTCTCAAAGAGGGGAGGCGAATTATACTAAGAGCTTTTTTGGCCTTAGCGTGGAGGGTATTCTTATTCGAGATACAGATATGCTTTTTACTGGTGATAGTGAGAACTCATGTTGTTTACCTGCTAGCCCTGAGCTTATAGCTGACAGAGTGGTTAGGCAGTTGGAATTGGCTAACGAGAAAGCTGCTGTCTCTACTAAGCTGTTACCGGTGATTTTTACTCCTCGTGGGGTGGCTAGCACCTTTTTAACTCCCCTGGCACTAGCTTTTAATGGCAAAGTGGTTTTGGAAGGAGTCTCTCCGCTGGAAGGCAAGTTAGGGGAACAGACTTTTGACAATAACCTTAATTTATGGGATGATGCTACGCTGGCTTATCGGGTGGGGAGTTCTCCCTGTGATGATGAGGGCGTACCTAGCCAGTGCACACCGCTTATAGAAAGGGGAGTAGTGGCGAACTTCTTGTACGATTTACGAACAGCAGCTTTGGCTAACACGCGAAGTACGGGTAATTGTAAACGAATTGAGAGTGCTTCTCCTAAGCCGGCTGTGAGTTCCCTTGTTATAGAGGAAGGAGATATTTCTTTTGAAGCTATGGTGGAGGGCATGGAAGAAGGTTTGGTAGTAGAACAACTTATAGGAGCTGATCAAGGTAATTTGCTGGGAGGTGATTTCAGCGGCAATGTTTTGTTAGGATATAAGGTAGAGAATGGTGCAGTGGTAGGGCGTATAAAGGATACTATGATTTCGGGGAACATCTATCAGGTTCTGAAGCAATCTCTTGGCATAGGAAATAAAGCGAGGTGGGTTGATGGGATTTTGCGAACTCCTGCTCTATACTGCCCTTGCTTATCGGTAGCATCGAAATAAAAAGGGTAACTTTGAAGAAAATGAAGGGGAAAGCGAAGAGTGTAGTAAATCTCCACAGGAGGCCACGCTCTAAGGGCTGTTCTATGTTTGTCTCATGGCCAGGTATTGGCGATGTTTCTTTAATGGTGGCAAGATACTTGAAAGACAAGTTACGCGCTGTGGAAATAGGGGAAATTGAGCCCGTCAATTTTTTTGAACCAGTGGGTGTTACGGTGAGAAATAATGTAATTGAAAACCCTAGTTTCCCCGAGAGCAAGTTTTACTATTGGCGAAATAAAGAGACTGGCAAGGGCTTAGTGTTATTTATTGGAGAGGAGCAACCTAGTTCCAAGGGATATGAACTGGTTAATAGTATTTTAGATGTGGCTCAGCAACTTAAGGTGGAAAGGATATATAGTTGTGCCGCTGCTGTGGCAAAGATTCACCCCAGCGAGGAACCCAAAGTATGGGGGGTGGCCACAAAGCAAGCGATAATTACTGAATTGGGTAAATATAATGTTATTCTTAGGGGGAATCTTCGGATTGCTGGGTTAAATGGATTGATATTAGGGATAGCTAAAGAGCGGGATATTGAAGGTATTTGTTTGTTAGGAGAAGTGCCGACATATGGAACTCAAATGGCAAATCCCAAAGCTTCCTTGGTTGTGCTCAGGGTCTTAATTAAAATACTGGGAATTGATGTTGACTTGACTGAGCTTGATAATTTAGCTAAACAGATGGATGAAGAGATGGGATTTATAGCTAAGCGAGCTACAGCTGAATTTATCGATCGTTACACTGAACCTATTTGGGAACAGGATGAATATGAAGAGGATTAATATAATGCAAATTGAATACCGAGACTGGGCGTGGTATTATCGGGTTAGATGTCGGCCTTGACTGAGCTTTATGCTGAGATAGCGAATTGCCGGGATTGTGGATTGGCTAAGCATCGTATTAAAGTGGTGCCTGGCGAAGGTGCTGAAGATGCAGAGTTGCTTTTTATTGGCGAAGCGCCGGGCTGGCATGAAGATCAACAGGGCCGTCCTTTTGTGGGGCCGGCAGGGGCGTTTTTGGACCAGTTGTTGTCATCGATTGGCCTATCAAGAGAGCAAGTTTACATCGCTAATGTAGTTAAGTGTCGTCCCCCGGGAAACCGTGATCCTTTGCCTAGTGAGATACAGACTTGCCGCAAATGGCTTGATCGCCAAATAGAGCTAATCCAGCCGCGTGTGATTATTACTTTAGGCCGCTATTCTTTAATGAGGTATTTCCCTCGTGAAAGTATAAGTAAGGTTCACGGAAAACCACGAAAGAAAGGCGATGTTGTTTACTATCCTATGTATCATCCTGCTGCTGCTCTCCATCAAGGTAAACTACGTCAAGTTATTCAAGATGATATGGTTAAGATTCCGGGAATATTAGCTCAGGCAGGGAAAATAGCTGAAACCCCTGCTGAAACCCGGCAACTGAATTTGCTTTAAGGTAAGATTGTGTCGATACGGAAACTGAAAGTAATTCCTCTGGGTGGATTGGGTGAAATTGGCAAGAACATGCTCGCCTTGGAGTATGCAGATGACATTATTGTCATTGATGCTGGACTCATGTTCCCTAGTGAAGAAATGCTAGGGGTGGATTTACTTATTCCAGATATCAGCTATCTTTTAGAAAGACAACAAAAGCTGAGGGGCATTATTATTACTCATGGACATGAAGACCATATTGGCGCTTTGCCTTATATTTTACCCCAGCTTACACTTCCTGTTTATGCTACTAAATTTACCGCGAAGTTAATTTCTGCTGAACTTAAACGACGGCGGGGAAAGAACAAGGCAAAGATAAATCTGGTTCACACTGGCAGCAGGATTACTCTGGGTAATTTTGCTATAGAATTTTTCCCTGTCTGCCATAGCATCCCAGATGCTGTTGGGCTAATCATTTATACCCCTGTTGGCGTCGTAGTTCATAGTGGTGACTTTAAGGTTGATTATACTCCTGTGGTCAGTAAGCTAGCTGACCTGAGCCATTTGGGCTGGTTGGGCACAAGAGGGGTTTTACTTCTATTTTCTGACTCCACTTATGTTGAGCTTTCTGGATATACCCCTTCTGAGAAAGTAGTTAGCGAATCCCTAGATCATATTGTGAGAGAGGCCCCAGGGAGGGTAATTATAGCTACATTTTCCTCTCTTGTCTCTCGAATCCAGCAGGTGTTTGATGTTGCTGCTAAGCATGGTCGCCGTGTATTTATTACTGGCCGTAGTATGGAGGAAATAGTACCCCTGGCAATGGAGACGAGCTATCTTGCAATTCCCCCTGATACCCGTTGCTGTTTTGGCGAACTTGAAGGATTACCTCATGATCAAGTGATTGTGTTAGCTACAGGGACTCAGGGTGAACCCACCTCTGCTTTAGCGCGTATGGCCAGTGGGAGCCATAGGCAAGTCCAGATTGTCCCTGGAGATACGGTTGTCATTTCAGCCACCCCTATCCCTGGCAATGAAATGTTAGTTAGCAGAATTATAGATAACCTCTTCAGACGGGGCGCTAATGTGATTTATCAGAAATTATCGCAAGTCCACGTTCATGGACACGGCGGCCAGGAAGAGTTGAAGCTTTTGATTAGTTTGATTAAACCTAAGTTCTTTATACCTGTTCACGGCGAGTATCGCCATTTGAGCTTGCATGCTAGATTAGCTCAGGGTTTGGGCGTGCCAGGCGATAATGTTTTTGTGCTTGAGGATGGTGATATACTTGAGCTGGGGCGGGAAAATGGGAAAGTAGTTGGGAAAGTTCCTACAGGTAATGTATATGTAAATGGCTCAGTAACCGGTGAGATAGATAGTGTGGTGCTGCGTGATCGCAAATTGCTTTCACGAGATGGTGTTGTAATAGTAACCCTGATAATTGATACCAAAAAAAACAGGCTGATAGGAGAACCTAAGATTGTAACGAGGGGTTTTGCCGATGTGAGTGAGAGCGGAGCTTTGATGGAGAGGAGCCAAGAGGTAGTGATGGCTGCTGTGAACCATGAAAGAAAGCACTTATTCGAGCGAGATGATATTGAAGCCAAACTAAGAGACGCTCTGGTCAAATTCCTCTATGAACAAACTCATCGAAGGCCTATTATTATCCCTGTAATTGTGGAGGTATAGCTCTGTGCCTCGGACAAAGCGGAAGACCGTATTCAAACCAGAGCGAGAGAGGAAGAAGGGCTTGTCAGGCGGGGGGCGATTCATTCTTTTTGTTATCTTGGCTATCGTTGTGATAGGGCTGCTGTACTGTTTTGGTGCTCATCTGGCTTCCTTGGCCATTGCGGCATGGCAAGATATCCTCAGTTTGTTTGGCCTCGGTTTGATTATAGTAGGCGTTGCTCTTGGTGTAATAATTTGGGTGACACGGAGAGGATATTTCTCTAACTCGCTAAGGCGGTGGAATTGGTTTGTGGGAGGGACTATATTAGCTTTAATTGTATGGGGAGGGCTTACCTTTTTCGCATCTAAAAAAGGCATTCTAAGCCGGGTTACGTTGGGAGGTGGAATTGGGTGGAGCATAAGAAAGAATATAATGGGTGTTGCTGGTACTATGGATGTTGTGGGGGGTCTTCGTCTGACTGGGCTTATCCTTGCAGGTATCATTTTTGTAGCACCGCATAAATCTTTAAGAGTAATAAAGGGGGCTGTTAGAAATACGGGATGCTTATTTGCCAAGATTTCTCAACCCCGCATTAGGAGTACGCCTGCTAAGGCCCTCCCTCCCCAACCTCATTTACCTGAGACTGCGCCTTCCCAAGAACGGCCTGGCATTCCTGGAGAAACCGTGGCATCTCCCCTTTCCGTTATTAAAGAGCGAATTCATGAACATGGTGGGGGAGTGGCGTGGCAACACCGACGTGAACCAATTCTTACTCCCAGCGGGTGGCAGCTTCCCCCTATTGATATTCTGGATAAACCAAGAGAAGTGGAGATGAACAAAGATGCTGTTAATAAACGGGCTCGGTTGGTCGAAGAAGCTTTGGGTAGTTATGGTGTGGAAGCTAAAGTGGTACAAATAAATGTAGGCCCTACCGTAACGCAGTTTGGGGTTGAACCTGGCTGGGGTAGAAAATATAAAAAGGTCATAGATGGAGGGCAAGAACGGCTGGAAGAAGTATCTAAGACCAGGATCAGGGTAGACCGGATTACCTCTTTAGCTAATGACCTGGCTTTAGCCTTAGCTGCTCCTAGCATTAGGATTGAAGCTCCCGTACCAGGTAAATCTATGGTTGGAATTGAGGTTCCTAATACAACATTTGGCTCAGTTTCCCTGCGTAGCGTGGTAGAGTCTACTGCCTTTCAGAAGATTAGAGCGAGGTCAAAGTTGGCTATTGCGTTAGGCAAAGGTGCTGGTGGCGAGGCAGTTTCGGCGGACTTGGCTAAGATGCCGCACCTGCTTATTGCCGGAGCTACTGGAAGTGGCAAGACTGTCTGCCTCGATTCTATTATCTGTTGTTTACTGCTGCATAATACTCCTGGAGATGTCCGGCTGATTATGGTTGACCCTAAAAGAGTAGAGCTGGTGGTTTTTAATGGATTATCTCATCTGGCTGCCCCTGTGGTTGTGGACAGTGATAAAGCTGTAAAAGCGCTGAGGTGGCTTAATTATGAAATGGATAATCGTTATCGCCAATTTGCTCAGGTGGGAGCTCGTAATATAGAGAGTTACAATAAAGACCGCTCACCCGGTGATAAGCTACCATACTTAGTGCTGATCATTGATGAGTTGGCTGACTTGATGATGACAGCCTTTGATGAAGTGGAGCGCACCCTGTGTCGATTAGCTCAATTAGCTCGAGCTACTGGTATTCATCTTATTGTAGCTACTCAACGGCCTTCAGTAGATGTTGTTACTGGCCTCATTAAAGCTAATTTCCCTACCCGTGTTAGCTTTGCAGTCACCTCTCAGGTAGATTCACGTACTATCCTGGATTCAGTTGGCGCTGAAAAATTGTTGGGGAGGGGTGATATGCTTTACATGCCCAGTGAAGCTAGTAAGCCAAAGCGTCTCCAGGGATGCCTTATTTCTGATGCCGAAATTGAGAGGCTGGTGTATTTCTGGGGCAACCAGCATGTGGTGGAGGCAAACTATGTTGATTTTGATGATGTAGCTGAAACTATCACTTTAAGTCAGAAGATAGCTTCAGCTCCAGACCCTCTCTTGGACGAGGCAAAACGTTTGGCACAAGAGCATGGGCATATATCTACCTCTTTTTTACAACGGCGCCTTCATGTTGGTTACCCACGAGCCGCTCGTCTTATGGAGAGTTTGGAACAGGAAGACTCGGCAGGGACGGATTGACTTAATGGCGAACACAGAGGTTTGCTCTATGCACCAAACTTATTTAACTTTAGAGCGTTGGCCATTGCTAGAGACATGATTTCTGTGGCGGGAAAACGCCCTAAACCGCCTTCGAGGCAAGCTCGTTCTGAAAACTCATTCACGTTATCAGGGAAACACCATCTGGACCTCAGCATGAAAGGGACTGGATGCCAGCTATGCCCGGCCAAAGTTGCTGGGGTGGAATGGTCTCCAGTGATAATGAGGACATCTGGATTCAAAGCGAGCAAATCGGGGAGAGCTTTGTCTACTTCCTCAATAGCTTTAACCTTGGCTTCAAAATTACCATCCTCTCCCCTGGAATCTGTTGCCTTAAAGTGAATGAAGAAGAAGTCGTAATCTTCGTAATAACGATGCAAGCTTTCTAACTGGGTTGTTATATTGCTGCCTGGCGGCAGTATTTGCATCCCTATCAATCTTGCCAGGCCGCGGTACATAGGATATATGGCAATAGCGGCAGGTTTTATTTTATAAATCTTACTCATAGTGGGGACATCGGGATATTGGGAAAACCCTCTTAGGAGCACCATATTGGCAGGCGATTCATTCTTCAGGTAATTGTGTGCTTGTGAAATAAATTCGTTGACTATTCCCGCCGTTAGCTGTGCTTGGGAAGAGAGATTCTCTATTTTTTGGGGAGCTAAACCTGCTTGCTGGGGGTCAGAGTTTGTTATCTCAGGCGATAACCCTTTGCCTTGCAGGGTCAGTGCGAATCTATGTTCCTTAACTGTTGTGGTTACTATCCTTACCCCCGAGATGGCAACTTTTTTATTCAATAGTCGACATAACTCGGCATTTTTCTCTGTGGTGATACGTCCTGCTCTTCTATCAGTAATGATTCCTTTTTTATCAATGGTGCAAAAATTGCCGCGGGCTGCGATGTCGTTTGGCTTTAAGTCCAGATCTATTCCCAGAGCCTCAACAATTCCTCGCCCAATGTCATATTTGATAGGATCATAACCAAAAATTGCCAGATGCCCAGGTGTACTTCCTGGTGTAATTCCAGGACTCACGGTATCAATGAGACCGCAGATTGAGTCCTTGGCAATCTGGTTTAGATTTGTTTTCTTCGCTGACTCTAGCTCTGTTTTGTCTGTCTCTGGGCGAGGCAAACCACCCAAACCATCAATTACTAAAAGCACTATTTTGGATGGTGATGCATGGGAAAGTTTCATCAAATGTTCAAATCCAATCATGGTATATACTATTCTAACTACTTGAGTCCCCTGTTGACAAGCTAGCTTAGTAACATTAGTATGGGGCATTAGGAATGTCAGAAAGCATGGAGCGAAAATTTATCCTGGGCGTGGATATCGGTGGCACTAAAATCGATACTGCCATTGCCACTGCTTGTGGAGAAATTGTTGTGCGAGGGCGTAATCCTACTCAAGCTCAGTCCGGACCTGATGCCGCGATAAATAATGTACTCAGCGCGATGGAGGAAATAATGGCTTCAGGTAAAATTAGTTCCTCTCAGCTTTTAGGCGTAGGCATTGCTGTTGCTGGCATCATAGATGGTAATAATGGCAAGGTTATTTTCTCCCCTAACCTTCCTGGATGGCATGAAGTCCCTTTGGGAGATATTGTTCAACAGCGGTTTGGCGCCCCTTTGTATATGGGAAATGATGCTACTATAGCTGCATTAGGGGAGTGGCATTTTGGGCTAAAAAGGGAAATCGCCAACCTGATCTATATTACGATAAGCACTGGAATTGGTGGCGGCATAATTGCCAACGGCAAACCGTATACTGGAGCCTGTGGTGCCGCTGGCGAAATTGGGCACATGATTATTGATGTCAATGGGCCACTTTGCAGTTGTGGCAACGTTGGGTGCTGGGAAGCTTTAGCCTCGGGCACCGCTTTAGCCAGGGAGGCAGCGAAGCAAATCGCAGAAGGTGCTGAAACATCCATTGCTGAACTTACAGGCGGTGACATAAGCAAAATTGATGCCAGAATTGTTTTTCTGGCAGCTAAGCAGGGAGATGAATTGGCTAAGGAGCTTATCTCTCGCCTGGGGTATTACTTCGGTATAGGCCTAGTTAATTTGGTCAATATTTTCAACCCGGAGCTCATACTGGTAGGTGGTGGCGTGGCCAAGATGGGTGACCTATTATTCCAACCAGCAATAAAAGTAGTCAGGCAAAGGGCCTTCAGCACGGTGGTTAATACCGTTGAAATAAAGCCTGCTATATTAGGAGATGATTCTGGTGTGTTGGGTGCGGTAGCTTTTGTTCTGGAGCACTCTAGGTAGTCAGGGATTAGTAATGGTGGCTCAGGGGGAATAATTTCTGAATTCTTGTTTGATCAGCCAGAAGATATTTAGAAAAAGAGGAAGGCCTAGAAACATGAGGTATGCGCAATGGTGTGCTAAGGTGATGATATGATTTACACTTTGTTGTAATGGCTTTTTACTAAAGTTCCATGGCTATTTTGCTTTCCTCAGGTGAAAGCCTCTCTATAGTGAAACCAAGCCTCTTAGCCAAGCTTATCATTTTCATGTTGTTATTTAGTACGACCCCATATATGCTCTTCAGCCCTTTCTGTACCGCTATATCTACCAACATGTCAGAGAGTTTTAGCCCTAAACCGTTATTTTGAAAATCATCAGCAACTAAGATGGCGAATTCTCCAGTTTCCCCGCTAGGCTTGATTATTAGTCTTCCAACCCCGACATTTCTTTTTTTGCCATCGGAAGTATATTCAGCTGTAATTGCCATTTCCCTGTCATAGTCAATGTTGCAAAATCTAGTGAGCATCTCGTGTGTCAGATCTCTGATTATGTAGAAGAACCTATATCTCATAGATTCCTCCGATAAGCTTTCTATGAGCCCTTTTTCAAGTAATTCATCTTCGGGTCTGATAGGTCTTAGTAGCACAGGTCTCCCATCTGTACATATCCAAGGTTGCACATACCTACTTGGATAAGGGGATATTATTAGGTGAGAGTGCTCAGGTATTTCCTGAGATATTATTTTCTCATCAAGAATCACTCTTGCGTCTAGAGCATTAACCATGTTACTACTTACGGCTAACGGATTGATGTCAATTTCTTTTATTTCTGGGAAATCAATGATTAAGTTCGAAATTCTTACTAAGGTCTCATCCAACAACTGTAAGTTGACAGGTGGCTTAGTCCTGAATCCTTGTGATAGTGCTTTATAGATCTTTGCCTGTTCCAATATTCCTCTAGCTAATACTTGGTTTAGAGGGGGCAACCCAACTGCGATATCCTTGAAGAGCTCTACCTCTATTCCACCGTGGCCAAACATTATTACAGGGCCGAAAACTGGGTCCTTTTTGCTCCCAACAATAAGTTCATAATCATATCCTCCAATCATTTTTTGTATACTGACCCCTTCGATTCTTGCATCAGGTTTGCGTTCTCTAACATTTGCCATTATTTTATCAAATGCTTTCTGAACCTCATCGTCTGAGGAGATATTCAATACTACCCCACCAACATCTGATTTATGGGCTATATCAGGAGAAGATATTTTTATTACCACTGGATATCCGATCCTCGATGCTATCCTAGCAGCATCGTTTGCATCTTTACCTATATATGGAATTGTGGTAGGGATTTTATATGTCTTCAGGATTTTCTTTGACTCTTCCTCTGATAGAAGTGTTCTTTTTTCTCTTAATGCTTTACGGGTGAGTGTTTTGAGGTGATTTTTGGGGACTCCCATGCCCAGAGGTAATTCCTCGGGAGTTTCATATAGCATTTCTAGGTTACGAGCATATTGATACATATATAAGTATGTTTTGATTGCTTGTTCAGGGAACTCATAGGTGGGGATATTGTTTTTGAAGAGTAACTGCCTTGCCCTGCTTATTTCTCCATCACCTATCAAGACAGCTAGAATAGGCTTATTAAGTCTCTTAGTATGCTTAATAATAGCCTTTGCTAACTCAATGGGATTAGCTCCAGCTTGGAATGTATATATAACTATGGCGCCATTAACTGAGGGGTCTTTAACAGCAACTTCGATAGTCTTCACATATTTTTGAGTATTCGCATCTCCCAGGATATCAATGGGATTAGATTGACTCCAGTTAGCAGGTAAGAATCCATTTAATGTAGATATAGTCCTCTCGCTTAGCTGAGCTAATTTGCCGCCCTTGCCTATCAGAGTATCCGTGGCTAGGACTCCTGGCCCACCAGCATTAGTTATTATGGCTAAATTTGGCCCTTTAGGTAGTTGGGCGGTGTTCAATATGGCGGCGCAGTTGAAGAGGTCTTCAATTTCTTCTACCCTTACAACACCGGCTCTACGGAAAACAGCATCATAATATAAATCCTCTCCTATTATAGCTCCTGTGTGAGATTTGGCTGCCTCTGCGCTTTCCTGGAACCTTCCCGGCTTTATTACGATTATAGGCTTAGTTCTAGCAAACCCCCTAGCTGCGCTCGTAAATTTCTTGGCACTTGCTATAGATTCCAGGTAGATGATTATACTTCTGGTCTCGGGGTCTTCACCAAAATAATCTATTAAATCTCCGAAATTCACATCTAGCATGGACCCCAACGAAACGAAGGCGCTGAAACCTATATTTCTGCTAATTGCCCAATCAAGGACAGCAGATCCTAAAGCTCCACTTTGCGATAGGAAAGCCACATATCCAGGTTTTGGCATCTTCTTCGCGAATGTGGTATTTAAATTAGCGCTGGGTCTAATTGTACCCATACAATTGGGCCCCATTATCCTAATATTATATTGCTTGGCTATAGCCATTATTCTATTCTCACGTGCCATTCCCTCTGTTCCTATTTCCTTAAAACCAGATGAAATAATGACGATAGCCCTAATACCAGTCTTGCCACACTCTTCAACTATATCAGGGACAGTTCGAGCGGGCGTCGCAATCACGGCAAGATCAGGAATTTCAGGTAGGGAAGTGATATCAGGATAGCATTTCATTCCGAATATTTTTTCTCTTTTGGGGTTCACTGGATATATCCTGCATTTATCTTTCGCTTCCAGTAGATTCTCTAGGATTACTCTTCCTACGGCCTTTTCCTTTTCCGTACTTCCTATGAGAGCTACGCTGCTGGGATTAAAAAAGAACTTTATCTTTTCCACGCCTTTTCCCTCTCTATTTATAAATGCTTACTAGCTGGCTTATTTAACCAAGCTACATATACTATGTTACTCCATTGCTACTGTCAAACATACTAACCTTACATTGCTAATGCCCTACGATTTTGTCATCATCTCCTTCATGGTGGCATTTACCCTGAATAAGAAGGAACATAGAAGGTTGGTAGTGTTGAATCAGGTAGAGATGGGCAAAATGATTGGCTGTGTAAAGGTGGGCATGCTAGCTGATGCCGATAGCCTATTTGAGGATTTTTTGAGTAAACATATATTGGGTGGTTGTTTTTAGCACTTTTCTTAACAGGGTTAGTTGTGGTCTATATATCGTAAATTTCCCGTTCTTGGGTTGAGCAGGCATATTGAGAATTTTTGATATGATCTTCTCTTCTATGCCCGTTTGGCATATTACGGCTGCCTCCGCCTTATTTGCTCCCAACTCTATGAGTATAGGCAGTAATAGTGCCGCTTGCTCATTGGCGTTTATGAGGGTTGCAATATACTCAAGCTCTTTTCGCTTAAAAGAATGAACGCCGCTATCACTACACTTTACGTGTGGATATTCTTCACCCAGTAGAGCAGATAGGGATTTCCGATTTTGCGGTAGCCCAGCATTTACTATCCTGAGTTCGCCTTTCAAACACTCTTGAAGCATTCTGTCATAAGATGAATCACCAATCATCGTTCTACTCTTGCGCAAGCAATACCTTTACGCGTTTCAATCGTGCTTTCTCTTCTCTATCCCTTTCTTCGAACTTCATATTCAAGTAATTTATCGTCACCTCTAATGAAGGGATTATCATGTGTTCTAAGGCGTTGGTTATCCTTTTTGTCCTGTTTATTTCCATTCCCAATAGCTCCAGACTTCTCTGAAGTTCCGCTAGTTCTACGGTATGCTTGAGACATCTTTTAGATAATTGGGCTGCGTGATCTACCCACGAAGAAGTATCGGACCAATTATATCTCCTTATTGGCTTCTCCTTTTCTTTTTCTGTCAGCTCAAAAGAGGGGATTCTCACGCCTGCTATGTTTCTTGAGCCGGCAGTGATCCTTAAATCAGTCTCGCTTGCTATTAATTCCTTTTCCAGGGCTATATATCCATGATACCCACTGGCAATTGATAATGCTTTATAAGCTGAGGAAAAGCTGTCAACCAGATTTTTTTTGGCCTCTATTGTGTCTCTCGCTGTCTGCAGGAATTCCATGGTCAATATTGAAAGCCTATCCTTTACTATTTTTTGCACTCTTTGCGCTAGTGTAAGCTTGCGTTTCAGTTTTACAAGCTCAATTTTTGTAGGTCTAACTTTAATTAGTTGTGACATCTTGCTTTACATTTGTTTTTTCGAGTATTTTGGAAGATACTTTTTGATGAATTTCTCACTAATTAATTTCAGGTCTTCTTCAGGTAATACTGAGAACAGGCTCCAGGCTATATCCAGAGTATCTTCTACGCTTCTTTTTTCAAGCTCACCCTGGGCTATAAATTCACTCTCAAATTTATCTGCGTTCGTCAAATATATTTTATCTCTTTCACCTAGTGCCTCTGCGCCTATGATAGTCGATATTTCCCTGAGGTAACATCCTTCAGCATAAGCGGCGTATGATTGCATGAAGGCATTGTTATGATCCTCCCTGGTTTTATCTGGCCCAATTCCCTCTTTCATCATTCGTGAGAGGGACAAGAATACATCTATTGGCGGGTATACCCCCTTTCTTTCTAGGTTTCGAGAAAGCACAATTTGTCCTTCAGTGATATAGCCGGTAAGGTCTGGTATGGGGTGTGTTATGTCATCATCAGGCATAGTCAGTATAGGCATTATAGTTAATGAACCTTTTTCCCCCATGATTCTGCCTGCTCGCTCATACATCGTAGCCAGGTCGGTGTACATGTATCCTGGATATCCTCTTCTAGAAGGTATTTCTTCGCGCATAGAGGAAAGCTCGCGAAGGGCTTCGCAATAGTTGGTCATGTCAGTGAGTATTACCAGTACGTGCATACCCTGTTCCCATGAAAGGTACTCGGCTGCGGTCAAAGCTAGTCTGGGCGTTGATATCCGCTCTATAACCGGATCTGATGCGGTGTTGATGAAGGCAATTGTTCTCTCTAAGGCGCCTGTCCTTTCGAGGTTCCTTATAAAAAAGGAGGCATCGTCGTAGCTGATGCCGATAGCACCAAATACCAGGGCGAATTTCTCCTCTTTTTTGCTCTTGACTGTAGCTTGTCTGATTATTTGAGCCGCGATTCTATTGTGGGGCAAGCCCGATCCACTGAATATCGGTAGTTTCTGCCCTCTAACCAGGGCGTTCAAGCCATCTATCGCTGAGATACCTGTTTCAATAAACTCGGCTGGCGGCTGGCGAGAAGCGGGGTTTATAGGTTGTCCGTTAATATCCAGATAGCCGTCTGGGACTATTGGGGGGGCTCCATCTATAGGGTCTCCCATTCCGTTGAAGATTCTTCCTAAAATGTCAGTAGACACTGGTAGCTTTAGGGTCTCACCCTTGCACCTTATTTTACTCCCGATAAGGTCTACTTCACTGACTCCACCGAATACCTGAACTACAGTTGCTTCCTCGCTGATATCTATTGCTTGGCCACTTTTTATCTCTCCATTGCTGAGTTGAACGTCGACTATTTCATTAAATTTTATGCCGGGGATGCTTTCAGCTATGAGCAGGGAGCCCTTGGCTCTATTGATTGCTCTCCCTTCCTTGATGTAGAGCGAAGAGATATTCATGAAACACCTCCTTTATGAACTACTAAGTCTTTCTCCATTTCTAGCCATAGCTCTTTGATTTGCTGTGCAAATGTTTCATTGGGAATGTCTTTCATTCTTGATATTTTATACACCATGGGAGATGAGCGGATATTCTCAATGCCTGTCCCAGAATTTAACATTTCCTGGGACAGTTCATAAAACCTGATTATTGTTTTTAACATAAGTCCGGCTTTTGCTGGTGTACAATAGGTATCAACCTCGTGGTAGGCGCTCTGTTGGAGGAAGTCCTCGCGTATCATTTTGGCGACGAGCAGGAGCAGTTTATCCCCTTCAGGCAAAGCTTCAGGGCCTACGAGCCTTACGATTTCTTCCAATTCAGCTTCCTGTTGCAGCACTCTCAGAGCAATGGCCCTGGTATTATGCCAACCCGGGTCGTTCTTATCCCACCAGTCCATAACTGCATCTACGTATAGGCTATAGCTGGTGAGCCAGCTTATGGCAGGGAAATGTCTCTTATTTGCTAGGGAAACATCCAGAGCATACAAAGCATCTACTATTCTAATAGTGCTCTGTGTTACTGGTTCACTGAAGTCAGCTCCGGGAGGGCTTACGGCGCCAGTTATTGTTAGCGATCCTTTTCTTTTGGGGCTGCCCAAGCAGTTAACCATCCCTGCTCTTTCATAAAAGGAGGAGAGCCGCGAGCCCATGTATGAAGGAAATCCCTCTTCGCCGGGCATTTCCTCAAGCCTGCCTCCCATTTCCCTCATAGCTTCGGCCCATCTTGATGTTGAATCGGCAACCAGCAGTATGTCATAGCCCATATCCCTGAAATACTCCCCCATGGTGACGCCGACGAAAATGCTTGCTTCACGGGCTACGACGGGCATGTTGGAAGTGTTGGCTATGAATATTTCTTTCTCCTGGAGTAGCCTGCCAGTGTCAGGGTCCTTGAGTTTTCTGAAACTATGAAGCACATCGGCCATTTCATTTCCTCTTTCGCCACAGCCGATGTAGATGTTCAGTTGTGTTTGAGCCCATCTGACTAGCTGCTGCTGGGCAACAGTTTTCCCTGTGCCAAAACCTCCGGGCATTGCGGCTTTACCACCAAGAGCTAAGGGGAACATGTAATCTATGATTCGCATGCCGGTAGTAAGAAGCCCTGAGGGGTCGAGCCTCTGTTTATAAGGTCTGGGTTTCCTTACTGGCCATTCCTGCATTAGCTTTAGCTCTTTCACCTCATTTTTATGCTCTACCCATGCTATAGGTTCCTCAACAGTGAAATCACCTTTACGAATTTCTCTAATATTTCCTTTAATTCCTGCTGGTACCATTATCTTATGCTCTATAAGGTTAGTCTCGGGGACTGTACCTATTATGTCTCCTTCGCTGACAGGGTCTCCAACTTTTGCTATGGGGCTGAATTGCCATTTCTTATCGCGTGGCAGTGCATATGCTTTAGCACCTCGTTTTATAAACGTGCCTGTGTTTTTAACAAGGGTAAGCAAAGACTTTTGCAGGCCATCGTAAATAGACCCTACAAGCCCTGGGCCTAACTCGGTGCTCAAAATTTTGCCTGTCCCCCTCACTGTTTCGCCAGTTTTTAATCCCAGGGTATCCTCATGCGCTTGGATTATGGCCTTATTTCTTTCCAGGCCTATTATTTCTCCTACGATTCCCTCTTTCCCTATCTCAACTATTTCATAAACCTGGGAGCCCTTCATATCATCCGCTATAATTAAAGGACCTGAAACTCTCCATATTTTACCCACGTGTCTCTACCTCCTTAACTAAACTTAGATTTCTACATCAAACCCTATAGATGCTTTGATAAATGCATTGTAATAACTGCTGATGTCCTTGTATCTTGTGCCGGATATCGGTGGGGCTTCGATGATCACAGGGGTTACTCTTTTTTTCTCTCTAAGGTGAGTCAATATGTCTTCAACATATTCTACATAGTCTTCCAGTATAATTATCATGCCAATCTTGGGTTCATTTATTAGCTCACTCAGAGCCTTGCGCACATCTTCGTGGATATTGGTGCTACCTTTCATAATATAATATCTATCAACGCCAGCTAGCCTGAGCCCGCTAACCATCTCTTCATCTCCTATAGCAGCAATACTTAAGAGTTTGGCCTGTGCCACGCTCACAATACTAAGTACTCCTTTATTTCTTCCATGGGAATGCCATCGGCTATCGTTTTTAAAATTAGCCTCAGGTTTCGCATTTCGAACTCTTTAAGTATTAGATACCAGACCATCACCAGTGGGGATAACACTCTCGGTGACAACATCTCCTTGAGTAAGCTGAACTTATATTTATCAATGATTTCGTCTACGGCTGTGACGCGGTTAGTCTTGGAATAGCTATTTAATATTTCCTCGGCCACATACTGATATTGGGCACTTTCTAGCCTCTGGGGCAACTCAGTTAGTTTGCAGGACAGCAATTCCCCGGCGACTTTATTTGTAATCGTATATCCTTCGGGGAAGGTGTATGCAGTATCATTCAGCCCCATGCCTTCAATTATGGCTCGTGATACAACTTGTAAATTTGCCATGTCTATTGAGAGGCCGATGGCTTTTGAAAGGATAGAGCCATCTTTTATGTCCCTGGCGATTTTTAACAGGTTTTTGTGGTATTCGCTATCTAACTTAGCTTCAGCCAGAAATCTGGACTTCGTTTCTCCTGTTGTCGCATATCCCTCTAGTGCTGGTATATAATTTCCTAGTTTGCATCTGGTAAGTATTTTAGTGATGTTATCCAAATTCTGGGCGGCGGAAAGCTTGTTGAGCAAGCCATTGTTATGGATAATACCTATCGGTATCATATGGCTCTTCTTACCCGTTGAAATGTTCTGTAAAGTAGCTTTAATATTTAGAACATCATACTTTGCTAAGTAGGCCTTCGATATTTTCAGAATATCTTCTGGAAGAAGCTTAAATGAATCTATGTAATTTATGCGATGTGCAAAGTATCTCCACAGGTATTCATCTACATCATCAAAGCTTTTGGCATCTAATTCTTCAAAGTAGCTTCCTATATCTGTCTCTCTAATGGCTCCTAGAGCATCTTGAATGTTGGATGTCGTTGACATGCTATTTACATGCTCAGGGGTGATGATTTTGGCCTCTTCGCCCTTCAGGTAAGCTGATATAAATGGGTATTTTGCGTCAAACAAAACTGACTCCTACGGAGTTTTGAAAAACTCATTGCTTATTTCAGGCAATAGTATTGGCAATAGCATCTCAAGCCTGCTTTCATAACTGTTGTCTATGCGTAGTGTCCCATCAATGTTTTCGGCTATAATTCCCCCTGTAAAATTAGCTTCCTTGACCTCCGATATCCTAGTAGCTAATTGCTTGTTGCTTTCAAGGAGCTTTCGGGTGGCGTCTACATTCTTAGGCGGAACATAAATCCTTGCCTTGCTTGCACCGATTGCCTCTACTGCTTCCTGGATTAAGTTCATAGAATAGTTCTCATTACTTGAAATCTCAGATAATTCTTGTCTTACCCTGTCAGTCATTTTGTTAATTACCGCATTTTTCGCGCCTGATAGTTCCTGACGTGACTTTATGGAAGCCTGAGCTACGATTCTAGCAGCCTCTTCCCTTGCTTCTCCCAATAGCTTCTGTTTTTCTTCTTGAAGCTTCAGTTTTCGCTGCCTTTTTGCTTTTTCTCTCTCCTCCCGCGCTCTCGCCTCAGCCTCCTTTACTATATCCAGAGCCTCAGCCTTGACTTTACTGATAACAACTTCGCCTATGTTTTCCATTATGAGCTTCCTTTAAAAAAGCCCCAGCATGTTCAGGGCCATTATGGTAAATACCAGCCCTAGCACACCTAGCAGCTCAACAAACACGGCTAACATCATGGCATTCGTTAGTATCTTACCTTTTGTCTTGGGCAGAAGTGAAATGCCCGAGGCGCATACGTTGCCTTGGTATATTGCAGAAAATAATTCAGCGAACCCTGCTATGAGGCCGCAAGCGAGAACGGCAAAGCCATTGCTGCCACCAGTATCGGGCATAGCAGCAAGGTTAGGAAGCACCCTTGTTAGGATAAGTATCAATATTATGAGTCCGTAGAAGGTTTGTGTCATTGGTAGGGAGACTAGCACTATGACATTCCTGAGTTGCCCAGGCTCCTCTCCCAGTGTGGCTGCTCCAGCAGATCCAGCAATTCCCAATCCTATTGAAGAGCCTAGCAACCCGCCGATCAATGCTACAGCGCCCCCCAGAGTTGCTAATGAAATTGGATCAATTAACATTTTTATCCTCCCTTTCTTATTTTAAGCCTGCACCTTTATAGGCACGAGCATGCGCTTTCTCAGTCTAAATGGGCTGTACTCACTGCCACCGCCGTCGTAGAATTTGAGCAGAAATTCTACAAAGCATAGCCTGAGGGAGTGCACAAAGCATGAGATAGTACTGAGTAACAGGTTGAATATGTGTCCAAAAAGCAGAATCGTAGCCGCTAATAAGATGCCAATAATAAGTCCCCCCGTATTGGCGGGCATCATACCCATTGCTAGGCCTGCTATCATGTTAAAGACCGCGGCAAGGTAATATGTGGCTAACCCAACGCCTGCCAGGCGGCAGTATGACATAATATCTCCCAGAAGGCCGGTTATGTCAAATAGCCAGAGAATGATGCCCAAGCCGCGATACTGCATGATAGACGCGGCAATAATTAACGCTCCACCTAGGAGCATGAAGTACAACAAAATTGTGTACCCTTGTTCACCCAGTGGCAGAGTGCCCATACTAAGGAAGTTGAGAATCCATGGGACCCCAGCTATTTCAAGTATAAATAAACCAATTTTACTTGTGATTAGTCCCTTGTTTCTTTCCTTTATTCCTCCAACAATTGCTATTACATGGCCTATGTTTACGTGGATGAGGCCTATTACTATGGCGAATGCCATAAAAATCATGGCATCTAGAAGGAAACTCTGAAATGTCGGTGCTAGTGCCAGATTTTCAATCCCCAGGAACGCAGCGCAAAAATCACCCAGGTAGTTTCCGGCGAGCAAGCCAATGACCAGGGAAACTCCACTGCTTATATAAAGCAACCTTTGAAATAGTTTGAAGCCCTCGGATTCCGTGTCATCCACAAGTTTTGGTAATGCGAATTTCGCTAGTAGCACGAGGCATACGGAATACACTACATCCCCTAGCATGAGGCCAAAGAAAAAAGCAAAAGAATAGGATACAACTGGTGTTGGATCCCATTCCCTGTATTTTGGAGTGCCAAATAGGTTTACGATGACTTGAAATGGCTTGAAGGCTTTTAAGTTTCTTTGTTTGGTAGGAGGTTCTTCTGTTTCCTCGGGTTTCCTAATATCAATAAACACGTGGGCTGTGTTTTCCTTGAGTTGGGAAATAGTATCCTCAGCCATGTTTTCTGGAATCCACCCCTCGATTAGAGTTACATACTTTGCTTCGCAAGCCTTTTCTAAAGCTGACAATCTTTCATCTTCCGCAGACAGCGCTTCTCTGAAAAGAAGGAGGCTCTGTAAATTCTCTCTGGTTTTTCCTTCAATCTCCTTAGCGAGCGTTGCTAATTCCTCGTTAATGCTATAGATTTTGCTTTCAGATTCCTCTAAAAAATCCCTGAGTGTCAGATCTATGCTTGGTATCTGGAGAATTCTGCCCCCATTATCCTTGATTGAGGTTTCTATGATTCTCTGGTTTTCAACCCTGGCAATTGTATAGAGGATAGTCTTATTTTCTATTATGGTGATTGAGCTTGCAAGTAGATATGCTCCAATCTTATCTTGTAAGCTTTTGTATAGTTCGCTTGGGACTATGAAAGCCCTGGAGAAAAGGTAATTTCCAGAGAAAGTTAAATCCACTAACCTAATGTTTTCTTGTTGTTCCAGGGGATCGAGGTATTTCTTCAGTTCTTTAAGTTTTTTGGATTCTTCTTTGAGCTTAGCAGCTCTCTGGTGCATGTTGTTGAGCCTGGTGCATATTGGACTGATTTCACTGGCAAGCTCGCTGAGTGGTCTGGCATAAATGACCTCGACATCCTTTTCTAAGCGGACTTTTCCCTCTGGCATGTAAGTTAGAATATTGTTGATGGTCGCTAATAATTCAGCAACCTGTGCTCTTTCATTTCCAATGGCTTCCCGATCGATAGGTTTTAGTTCCTCGCCTTCCTCAATGTGGAGTGCCCCAATGCTATGCAGGGTTTTAAGGGCTTTAGTGGAGTTATCCTTTGTGGTTACTATCCTTGTCTTAACCATAGGGTCAGGTGTATTGAGGAATATAGGTTTCACATCAACCTCGCCCTATGATAATGTTCACTAAATATTTTACAGTCTCGTCTATTTTCTTATCGGCATTAGCTCTGATTTCAGAAGCTTTGCGTGCAGCTCCTTTATCTTTTTTGGCGGCTTCCATATTAGCTTTACGTACAATTTCCTGACATTCTGTTTCCACTCCATCCATTGGCATCTGGGCGGAAAGAATTTCTTTGGCCTCCTCTCTGGCTTTAAAGAGGATTTCATTAGCGTTGGCTTTAGCCTCTTCTAATATCTTTTTGGCTTCGATTTCTATATCTTCTACGCTTTTGGAAATTTCTTTCATGGGCATAGTATGCTCACTTAATGGCCTTTGCAATTATTGCTAAGTAACAGATATAGCTGAACTCCCTGCGAATAATCCTTCATTTTGCTACTGAAGACACTAATCTGATCAGTAATTATGCTAGGTTTTATTACCTTTGTCAATGTGGCAACTTTTTTAACTGCCTTTCGTGTGATAAGATAAGTAGCCAGTGGAGTTGTTTGCTCAAGGGGTACGATGCGTATTGATATACTATGCCTTTTCCCAGAGATGTTTGTGTCGCCGTTTAGCCAGAGCATTGTCAAGCGAGCTAAGGAGCAGGAGCTGATTGATATCGTGATTCATAATATTCGTGACTATACTCGGGATAGGCATCACGTGGTGGATGACTGTCCTTATGGAGGTGGGCCTGGCATGGTGCTGAAACCCGAACCTGTTTTTGAAACAGTGGCAGCAGTAAAGCAACAACCTAAACTTGATGGAATGCCTATTATCTTACTTACTCCGCAAGGCAGGGTTTTTAGCCAACAGATTGCCAGAGAGCTGGCTCTCCATTCTCGTCTTATGTTGATATGTGGCCATTATGAGGGTGTAGATGAGAGAATACGTGGTCATATAGCTACCGATGAAATTAGCATTGGCGACTATGTGCTTAGTAGTGGTGAATTAGCTGCTATGGTGATAGTGGATGCTATAGTTAGGCTTATACCAGGAGCGCTTGGTTCGCCACTGTCAGTAGATAGCGATTCTCACAGTGATGGACTTTTAGAATACCCCCAATATACAAGACCACGGGTATATCGAGGCTGGTCAGTCCCCGATGTTTTACTTTCGGGAAATCATAGTGAAATAGCCTGCTGGAGGCGCCGACAAGCTATTACACGAACGGCTAAAAGGCGCCCTGATCTTATGGAAAAAATAACTCTCTCAGATAAGGAGAAGCAATGGACATCAGAGAACTTATTGAACCTAAAATAAACCCTAGCATTCCTCAAATTTCTCCAGGCGACACGGTCAAGATTAGCTTGAAGATTCTTGAAGGGGACAAAGAGCGCATTCAACGTTTTCAGGGGATGTTGATCAGAGTTAGGAAGGGAGTTGACGGCGGAAGTTTCACCGTCAGGCGCGTAACTTATGGTATTGGAGTAGAACGCACCTTCTCCTTTCAATCTCCCCTGATTCAAAGTGTTGAGGTACTCCGGCATGGCAAAGTGCGTCGAGCTAGACTTTATTATATGCGTGGGCTTAGCGCTAAACAAGCTCGACCTAAAGAAAGACGAGAAAAGGTAACTGAACAAACCGCTCGACAAGAAGAAGTAACAGAGTCAGCAGAGTCATCTTAGTTATCTTGAATGAAGTATGCCGAAGTAGCGGTTAACTTCCCTGGAAGCCGCTCTAGCTTCTGTTATGCTATTCCGCCGCGGCTAAACATTGATGTTGGGCAGGCAGTATGGGTTCCCTTTGGCTCTAGAGTTACTCAGGGCATTGTCGTTGAACTGTCTGATTACCCGTCGGTTGAAGCAACTAAAGAAATAGTTGAATCCGTCGCTGGTTATTCTGGGCTTTCACGTGCGCAAATCAGGCTTGCTCAATGGATAAGCGAATATTATTTTTCCTCTTTGTTTGATGCTATTGCTCTGATGCTACCTCCTGGATTTGAACGTAAATTTATTACTTATTTTCGCGTGGTGGAACCGGAGGAAGACTTTCCCTCGCTTACTATAGACCAAATGGGAGTCCTTCGCTTTATAAAAAAAGAAGGGAAGGTAAGCTTAAGGGAACTGGAGAGGGAGTTCGGTGTCAAGAAAGCGAGGCGAATCAGTGACCGACTTCTCCACTTCCACCTGGTAGTGAAGAATCAGGAGCTTGGGAAGGCTAAAGTCAAAGCGAAAACAATTCCTTATGTTAAGCTAATAGCTGGCGATAGGGAGATTAAGAGTGAAATAACTCGGCTGAACAAGGCTAGGGCTTATAAGCAAATAGAGGTTGTAGAGTTTTTAAAAAAACAAACCCAACCCAGCACTGTCAGCGAAATAAGGAAGAGCCTTAATTGTTCTCTTAGAACTATCAAGGCATTAGAGAATCGTCGCTTGCTTTCTATGGGGCTGATTAATGCTAGACGTGATCCCTTATCCCATCTTAAGCTCAAGCCTATTTTGCCACCGACTCTTACCTCGTCACAAGAGATTGCCTGGGAATCTATACAAAGTAATTGGACTCATGGCGCGTCGCCTGTCTTTCTTCTTTTTGGTGTTACAGGAAGTGGCAAGACTGAGCTGTACTTGCGAGCTTTATCTCAGGTTATTGCTATGGGTAGGCGGGGTATCTGCCTTGTTCCTGAAATTGCTCTCACGACACAAATAGTGGAAAGGTTTGCCAGTCGTTTTCCTGGTCGTGTGGGAGTATTTCACAGTGGCCTTTCGCCGGGCGAACAGTTCGATGAGTGGCAACGGATAGCAGAGGGGGAATGTGATGTGGTTATTGGACCGAGAAGCGCTTTGTTTACTCCTCAACCTAACCTGGGGCTTATTATAGTTGATGAAGAACATGAGTGGGCGTACAAACAGGAGGATAAGTCTCCTCGTTATCATGCTCGAGAAGCAGCTCTTAAATTGGCGGAACTGAACGGGGCTGTTGTTATCCTGGGTAGTGCTACGCCTGATATTGAAAGCTTTCATAAAGCGCGACAGGGTATTTATCATCTGGTGAAATTGGGAGAAAGGATTACTCCTCGTGGTTACTCACCTCTTCCGAAAGTAAATATAGTGGACACAAAGAAGGAACTTAAAACAGGGAATACGAACTTGTTTAGTCGCCTTTTGTTGGTGGCTATGAAGGAAACTTTGATGCGGAATGAGCAGATAATCCTTTTTCTCAATCGCCGCGGAACAGCCACTTTTATTCAGTGCCGCAATTGTGGCTTTGTTTTCCGCTGTCCGCGCTGCTCTATAGCTCTAACTTATCACTCAGCGGAAAAGAAACTAACCTGCCACCGTTGCCATTACGCTATTCCACTGCCTCAGGCCTGCCCTCAATGTCTAAGTCGCCATTTAAAGTTTCTAGGCATTGGCACTCAGCGGGTGGCAGGTGAAGTAGAGCGACTCTTCCCAAAGGCGAGGCTACTCAGGTGGGATAGAGATGTAACTAGCAAGAGATATGCTCATGAAGAGTTATTGGCTAACTTTCGCGAACATAGAACGGACATACTTATTGGCACTCAGATGATAGCCAAGGGGTTAGATTTACCTCAGGTGACTTTGGCCGGAATAATGAATGCCGACATAGGACTTAACTTACCTGATTTTCGAGCTGGTGAGCGCACCTTTCAACTTTTATGTCAAGTAGCTGACAGGGCTGGGCGTGGGCTCAAAGCGGGGCAAGTCATTATCCAGACATATTCACCTGAGAACTATGCTATTCAGGCTGCTGCCAAACATGATTACGAAGGTTTTTATAGCCAGGAAATAGACTACCGG
>Ga0272442_10000090_pt1 | contig 140159 bp, 118 predicted proteins | sample SSMForm2O_FD_200262 | JGI IMG/M metagenome (GOLD analysis project Ga0272442, IMG submission 200262) | Marine sediment archaeal communities from Little Sippewissett salt marsh, Falmouth, MA, United States - SSM-Form-2O | ecosystem: Environmental > Aquatic > Marine > Wetlands > Sediment ... | reverse complement strand
TATGAACTTCGGGCGGGCCATGTGTTCCTCCTACCGCCGGAATTAAGCCAACGGCATGGAAGGACGCATGGCCCCATTTGTAAAGGGATTTCATGTCGCTTCGCTTGCTAAACCGAACACGGATGCATCGATGACCTGATCGTTGTTTCTATCGATCACATCGAGTACCTCAGCGGGCAGGACGGGGCACTGATCCTGGATGTGCCAGACACTGGCGGTAACAGGGACGGCATCCTGGCGGATTATGACGGCGACGGGGCCTCGGAGCTCCTTGTCGCGAACTACAACGCAGACGCCGGGATCGAGATCTTCGAGCTCCTGGCTGACACACCGTCATGGATGGTTGCCCATCCGCCCGGCCATCTGGTGCCGATCGGCTCGATCGGCCTGTTCGGCATCGGTATCGATCGAGTGGGCTTCATCAGGCCGAGCACGGCCGGCCATATCCAGGCTTTTGACACGCAGGGCGCAGGTTCCTGGGCCGAGCCGCTCTACCATCGTGACGGACAGGTCACTCCTGTGGAGCCGGAACGAGTAGCCGAGTTATCAGCAGTCACGGTTGCCGACATCGACGGCGACGGCATCGAAGAGGCGCTGGTGGGCACGGGCGACGGGTACCTGATGGCCCTCAAGGTCACGGACGGCTCCCTGGCCTGGAGCATGAACCTGCGCTACGCCGTGGGCGAGCCGATCGTGGCCGACGTGGACGGCGACGGCGAGCTGGAGGTGCTGGTCTCGGCCATGGACGGGTACCTGCGCATGATCGATCAGGCCGGCCTGCCCACACCAGAGGACGTGCGCGACGTGGCGCTGGACGAGAACGGCGAGTTGCTCGCCCCCGAGACAGACGCTGACGTGACCGAGCGGCGCGTGGGCCTGGGCGCGGCCTGGGATGCCGTACCTGGAGCGGACGGGTACGTGGTCTCGGCCCTGTTCGACGGCGACGTCAACATCGTGCCCTGGCAGGACGTGGGCAACGTGACCGAGGCCGTGATCCACGACGCCCTGCTCGTGCTGGGAAAGAGCTACCAGGTGGTGGTGCAGGCGTACTCCGAGGACGGCAAGGCCAGCCAGGAGGGTATATCCGACGGGGCCGAGCTGCAGGACCTCACCCCGCCCGAGGTGGTTCAGCTCGCCGTGTCGCCGTCCGCCTTCAACGCCGGGCTCGAAACCACCGAGATCCGCGCCGAGCTGAAGGACATCACCGGCGTGACCGCGTACGCAATCGACGTGCTCGATACGGACCATCGCGTGATCCGCAGCTTCAGCGGCAAGGACAGCGACACCCGCGTGACCGCGCTGCACCAGTGGGACGGACGTAACAGCCTGGGCGCGCGCGTTACCGACGGTGAGTATTCCGTTGTCGTAACCGTGGAGGACTTTGGCGAGCACACGGCCAGCGCGAGCGCGAGCGTGACCGTGGACGGGCTGGCCCCGCTGCCGCCCGTGATCCTGGCGCCGGCCGAGGGCGCGCTGATCGCGGATCCGCAGCCCCTGGTGCAGGGCGCGGCCGAGCCCTCGACAAAGGTGGACGCGTACATCGACGGGATCGCGACCTGCTCGGCCGTTTCCAGCCAGGACGGCTCCTGGGCCTGCCGCTCCAGCCTGTTCCTGGGCGAGGGCTGGCACCAGGCCGCGGCCGAGGCCGAGGACCAGGCAAGCAACCGCTCGGCGCGCAGCCCGGGCGTGAGCTTCTTCGTGGACGGCGAGGCGCCGGGAGCACCGACGATCACCGAGCCGCAAGACGGCAGCGCGCTGAACACGCTGCAGCCCCGCTTCAGCGGCACGGCCACGGCCGATGCCGTGCAGGTGGAGGTGCTGGACCGGGACGGCGTGCTGTGCCAGGGCGAGGCCAGCCAGGGGCAGTGGCAGTGCCAGCCCGAGCAAGATCGCTCCGAGGGCGAGCTCGAGCTGTGGGCCGAAGCTGTGGACGAGTCTGGCAACCGCTCTGCGCCGTCAACGCGGATTACGGTGGTACTCGACGTGACCCCGCCCGTGGCGCCCGCGATCGAGTCGCCCGCGGGCAGTGCCGTGATCGCCGCGCAGCGCGTTCAGGTGAGCGGCGTGTCCGAGCCTGGCACCGCGGTGCAGGTGCGGGTGGACGAGCAGGACACGCTCGGCTGCATGGCCCAGGCCGGGCCGCTGACCGGGGAGTGGCAGTGCATCACACGGTCCGACCTGGGCGAGGGCTGGCACGACGTCGTGGCACGGGCCACGGACCGGGCCGGCAACCTATCCGAGCCCTCGGATGCGGTGTCCTTTGTGATCGACCTGTCCTCGCCGCCCGCGCCCGTGCTCACCACGCCCGCAGACCAGTCCCAGATCAACCAGGTGAGGCCCGTGTTCGAGGGCATGTCCGTGCACGGCTTGCTCGTAGAGGTGCGGGCCGACGGGTACACCGTGTGCGCTGGCGCACCCGTGAGCCCGGCCGGGTACTGGGTCTGCGAGAGCGAGCTACGGCTGGCCCAGGGCGAGCACGTGGCCGACGCCATCGCCCGCACCACCTCGGGCGTGGCCTCGGCGCCGTCAGCCGAGATGAGCTTCTCCATCGATACCGAGTCGCCGCCAGCGCCCCAGATCACCTGGCCCACCATGGACCGGGCGATCGGCGAGGAGAAGCCCGCCTTTGCCGGCGAATCCGAGCCAGGCACCCTGGTCCGCGTGAGGCTGGAGGACCGGGACATCCCGTTGTGCGAGGCCGACGCCAACGAGAGCGGCCGCTTCAGCTGCACCTCGCGGCGCGAGCTGCGGGACGATTACTACTGGGTCGTGGCCGATGCGTTCGACCCGGCCGGCAACGTGTCCGAGCCCTCCGAGCCGGTGGGCTTCGTGATCATCGCCGGGAAGCTGCGGGGAGGCGGGGGCTGCCTGTGCAGCGGAGCGGGTTCGGGTGGAACGGGGTGGTGGAGCGGAGTGGTGGTGATGGTCGCGATCGGGTTGCGTAGGAGGAAGCAGTAGCGCGCGGCTGCGCCGCGCGCGTTCCAGGTTCCGGGTTCCTGGTTCCTGGTTTCTTGATCAGGTGTAAGGGCAAGGGCTTGCGATCGACGCGAGGGGGCGGGAGCGCGCCGCGTAGCGGCGCGCGTGTCTTGTGTCTGGTGTCTGGTGTCTGGTTACTGGTTTCTTGGCGTCAGGGGTCGACTTCGGGATTGGCGGTGAGGTCGGGGCGGAGGAGCAGGTGCTCGAGCCTGCTCCGCAGCAGCGGATACTCCAGGCACAGCTCTGTGACCTTCTCTGCGGCCCGCGTCCGCACGTGCTCCGGGATGACGTCGAGGCATTCGTCGAGCATCACCCGCACGGCCCGGCGGATCGCATCTTCCCGGCCGATGCGCCCGGCTCGCAGCTCTGCTGCGAGCCGGGCGACGGCGAGGAAGGCCTCGTTTCTACGTGCCTCCATCGCCCACCCCCACCTCCACCCACAGCGGTAGGGGCGCACGCCTGCGGCGTGCGCGTTCCTGGTTCCGGGTTCCTGGTTCCTGGTTTCTTGGCGCCAGGGGGAGCCCGATGACGCAATCGCTGCTACGAGCATTCATCACCCACCTCCACCTCGACCCACAGCGGTAGGGGCGCACGCCTGCGGCGTGCGCGTTCCTGGTTCCGGGTTCCTGGTTCCTGGTTTCTTGGCGCCAGTGGGAAGCCATCGCCTCTACGAGCATTCATCACCCACCTCCACCTCGACCCACATCGGTAGATGATCGCTCATCTGGTGGGTGCGCCAGTACGTGCGGTAGTAGTTGGTCTTGCCTTGCTCGGTCCGGGGCTGGCCGCGGCTGGTGGTGTTGTACGATTCGCCGATCACTGCGGCGTAAACGTCGCGCTGATCGCTTCTGAACACGCTTTGAAAGTAGTTTAGCGCGCCGGCGCGGAGCGCGCCGCTGCGCGGCGCCGCGCCGCGAAGCGGCGCGGGTTCCGGGTTCCTGGTTCCTGGTTCCTGGTTCCTGGTTTCTTGGGTCGACTTCTGGGGTCGGGCTCGTGGGCTTGATTGAGCCGTTTTTGAAGAAGGCGATCTGGTCGTAGTAGCGGTTTCTGTTTGCGTTGCTGGGCAGGGAGCGCAGGGGAGCGGGGACCTCGAAGCCGGCGTCCAGCAGGGCCTGGAGCGTGGTGTCGGTGCGGGAGAAGATGTTGAAGTCGCCCAGCAGGATCAGGTTGCGCGTCCAGGCGTTCTTGTCTGCGGCCCGCTTGGCCAGGAACTCGGCGATGAGGGATATCTCCTGCTCGCGCTGCGGGTCGTTGGCCCTGCCCCTGCCGTACGCGATGTGCACCGTGCACAGCATGAAGCGCTTGCGCATCGACTTGAACCCGCACACGTGCGGGGTGCGGTACAGCTGGCGGGTCGGCTCGTACTTGGTCTTCTGGCCGTTCTTTCTTCGCTCGACCGGCGGGATCACCACCTCGCCCGAGATGCCGGAGAAGCGCACCTTGCGGCCGTCGTACAGGAAGACCATGTGCGCACGGCTGCGCCGTGCGCGTTCCCGGTTCCGGGTTCCTTGTTTCTTGGGTAGACCGCTGGGGGAGCTGCAGGGAGGCTTGTCGGGTCGCGCCTGGGGTCGGGCGCCGGCAGCAGCACAGGAGTTACCTAACAGCGGGGCTGGTTGCCATTCTCGGGAAAACGTTGCACAATCCCGATGGTTCGGAGGTGCTTCATGGAAACGCTGGACAAGCTGCTGGAGAAGATCGACGCTCTCTCCGCCGAGGACCGGTTGCGGCTGCTGGATGAGCTGCGAGCACGCCTCGAGATCAAGGAGGGCGCGGATACAACCCCTGCGACACGGGGACTCGAGCTCTTCCTGTCCCTGGCCGGCACAGCACACTCGGATCACAACGGCGTGTCCGCCGACAAATACCCGCACCTGACCGACGCGTACTCGGACGAGCATTGAAGAGTGTCTTCGTCGATAGCGGAGGGTTCTTCGCAGCACTCGTCGCGGAGGACGCACACCACCAGACAGCAAAACGGCTGTTCCTCGAGGCCAGGGAGTCAGGCTGGTCTCTGGTGACGACCAACGCCGTGCTGTACGAAACGCATGCACTGCTGCTGACCAGAGTCCGCGGCGGCCGGTAGATCGCGATTCGTTTCCTTGAGAGCGTTTTCGCAGGCCTCTGTCATGTCGAGCGGACAACCACAGGAGACGAGAGCCGAGGCCTCTCGCTCATCCGAGAGCACGAGGACAAGCTATACTCGCTGTGCGATGCCGTCAGCTTTGTGGTAATAGAACGTTTGGGCCTTTCCGAGGCGATCGCGTTCGATAGACATTTCAGAAATTACGGCCGTTTCAACATCCTCACATAACGCGCCGCTGCGCGGCGCGCGAACCGGTAACCCCTACGAGCGCTGATACCACTCCACGGTGCGGCGTAGCCCCTCCTCGAAGCCGAACTTGACCTCGTACCCGAGATGCTCGACGGCAAGGCCGATGTCGGCCAGCGAGTCGCGCACGTCGCCGGCGCGGGGGTCGCGATGCTCGGGGGCGAGGTCGGTGCCGAGGATCTGCTGCAGGGTGGCGAGCAGGTGGTTCAGCGAGAAGCGGGCGCCGCAGGCCACGTTGTAGGTTCGGCCGCAGGCCGAGGCCGGGGCCGCGGCCGCCAGCAGGTTGGCGCTCACCGCGTTGTCGATGAAGGTGAAGTCGCGGGTCTGCTCGCCGTCGCCGAAGATCTTTGGCGGCTCGTTGGCCAGCAGGGCGCTGACGAACTTGGGGATCACCCCGCCGTACGGGGAGTTGGGGTCCTGGCGCGGGCCAAAGATGTTGAAGTAGCGCAGGGCAATGGTCTGCAAGCCGTACAGCGCGTGGAACTGCTTGCAGTACGTCTCGCCGAGCAGCTTCTGCGCCGCGTACGGGCTCATCGGTGTGGGCGGCATGCTCTCCTGCTTGGGCAGGGTGGGCGTGTCGCCGTACGCGGACGACGAGGCCGCGTACACGAAGCGCTTCACGCCCGCGTCGCGGGCCGCGAGCAGCATGTTCAGCGTGCCCGTGGCATTGGCCTCGTGCGAGGGCAGGGGCTCGGCCACGGAGCGCGGCACCGAGGGGATCGCGGCCTGGTGGAAGACCCAGTCGATGTCGGCGCAGGCGTTCCGGCAAGCGTCAAGGTCGGTGATGGTGTCCTCGAGCAGCGCGGCGGCGGCGCCGCTCTGCGGCGCCGGGTTCCTGGTTCCTGGTTCCTGGTTCCTGGTTTCTTGGGGAGACGTCTGGGTGAGGACGTCGGCCAGGTTGGCGCGGTGGCCGGTGGAGAGGTTGTCGAGGACTCGGACCTGGTGGCCCTCGCGGAGGAGGGCCTCGACGAGGTGCGAGCCGATGAAGCCGGCTCCTCCGGTGACCAGGGCTTTCATGGGGGGCGAGGGTATGCGTGGGGGGCGGGGGTGTCAAGAGCGCGCCGCGGAGCGGCGGGCGTTGAAAGTCTGAAGACAGTTGAAAGTCTAAAGTCAAAAGTTCCGCGCCCCAAGGTGCGGGAACGCGGGTGTGGATTCCGGATCGGCGTGGCCGGGAGCCCGCCGGGCTTGGCCGAAGGCCATCCTGACCGCGGGTTTCAACCCGCGGTGATGCGCAGCGACTCCTTCACAGCGCATCGAGCCAGGTCCCCCCTCTCCCTCCGGGAGAGGGGGACAGGGGGAGAGGTCTCCGCGACCCGCCCCTCGGCCAACAGCGCATCGAGCCAGGTCCCCCCTCTCCCTCCGGGAGAGGGGGACAGGGGGAGAGGTCTCCGCGACACGCCCCTCGGCCAACAGCGCATCGAGCCAGGTCCCCCCTCTCCCTTTGGGAGAGGGGGACAGGGGGAGAGGTCTCCGCGACACGCCCCTCGGCCAACAGCGCATCGAGCCAGGTCCCCCCTGGGGGACACGCCTCCGCAAGGCTTCGGCGGGGCAAGCAGGGGGAGAGGTCCCCAAACTTGACCTCCCTGCGTTTCCCTGCTAAACGCCGTGATTCCCCAGGCAATCAGGGAAGGAGAGGAGCGAGCCATGACCGACACGCAGTACTCGGTGGCGCCGGACGGCGAGAAGTTCCCCATCCCGCAGCAAGCGGAGTACGCGGAGGAGCTTCGACGGCTCAAGGGGCTCACCGACGCGGCCCGGGCCGAAGGCCGGGAGATCGTGGTCGTGATGGGCGTGGGCTTCGTGGGCGCGGTGATGGCCGCGATCGTGGCCGACACCACGGACGAGCAGGGCCGGCCGAGCAAGTTCGTGATCGGCTGCCAGCGGCCCAGCGTGCGCTCGTACTGGAAGATCCCGCTGCTCAACCGGGGCAAAAGCCCGGTCAAGGCCGAGGACCCGGAAGTCGATCCGATGATCGCCCGCTGCGTCAAGGAGAAGCAGTCCCTGGTCGCCACGTACAACCCGGACTGCCTGAGCCTGGCCGACTGCGTGGTCGTCGATGTCCAGTGCGACTACGTGAAGCAGGACCTGGGCCAGATGAAGACCGGCGAGACCGAGATGGCCGCGCTCGAGGCCACGCTGCGCACCATCGGCGGCAAGATCCAGCCCGAATGCCTGGTGCTGATCGAGACCACGGTGGCGCCGGGAACCACCGAGTTCGTGGCCTGGCCGATCCTGAAGAAGGCCTTTGCCAAGCGCGGCATCGACTCCGAGCCCGTGCTGGCCCACAGCTACGAGCGGGTGATGCCGGGCAAGGACTACGTGAAGAGCATCCGCGACTTCTGGCGCGTGTGCGCGGGCTGCAACGAGGAGGCCCGGACGCGGGTGGAGAAGTTCCTGCACCAGGTCCTGAACACCGACGACTTCCCGCTGACCGTGATGGACCGGCCGATCGAGAGCGAGACGAGCAAGATCGTGGAGAACTCCTTCCGCGCCACGATCCTGGCCTTCCTCAACGAGTGGAGCGTGTTTGCCGAGCGCAACGGGGTGGACCTGATCAAGGTCATCGACGCGGTCAAGGTCCGGCCCACGCACAGCAACATGATCTTCCCCGGCCCGGGGATCGGCGGGTACTGCCTGCCCAAGGACGGGGGCCTGGGGTACTGGGCGTACGAGCATCTGCTGGGGTTCCAGGACGGGGACGAGATCTTCAAGATCACGCCGACCGCGATCGACATCAACGACACCCGCGGCCTGCACGTGGCCGAGCTGGTGCGCGACGCCCTGCGCAACATGGGGCGGTACATCGCGGGCGCCGACGTGCTGATCTGCGGGGCCAGCTACCGCCAGGACGTGGGCGACACGCGCTACTCCGGCTCGGAGATGGTGGTGCGCAAGCTGACCGAGATGGGCGCCGAGATGCGGGTGCACGATCCGTACGTGGAGCACTGGTACGAGCTGGAGAAGCAGGACACGTACCCCGCGGTCGGCCAGAGCTGGGGCCGCTTCTTCAGGAACCAGGATCACCTGAGCGAGACCCAGGTGCTCAAGGACCTGGCCCAGGGCCTGCAGGGCGCCGAGGCCGTGATCCTCGCCGTTCCGCACGAGGAGTACCTCGGGCTGGAGCCGGACGAGGTGGTGAAGATGGCCGGCGGCCCGCTGGCCGTGATCGACTGCTTCGGGATCCTCGACGACGCCAGGATCCGGCGCTACTTCGAGCTGGGCTGCGAGGTCAAGGGGCTGGGGCGGGGGCACCTGGCGCGGCTGAAGAAGCAGGTGCTGCGGGAGCAGCGTGAGTAGCCTGCGGCGAAATGTACTCACATCACCACGGACGGACTTCTAGCCCGTGGCGGCAAGCCACGTTCACGTTCAGGTTCACGAGCACGAGCACGTGCACGTGTGGGGCACTTGCATGTGGGTAGGAGTGGGGTTGATCCCTGGCGGAATTCCGCTATCATGGAGAGCACTATCAGGGGGACGGCGCGATGAAGCACGTGGTGCGGCTGGCCCTGTTGGCCCTGCTCCTCGCGCTGGGATTCTCGGGGTTTTCACGCTGTAGTCCGGAGCAGGACGAGGGCGACATTGCCCGGGCCATGGCCGAGCGGCTGTCCGATGCCCTGGACTTCGAGGACGGCCACACCGAGGAGGGGCCGCCGCCCGAGGATCACGCGGGCGACCCGGCCTACCCGCAGATCGTGGACATGGAGGCGCCCCTCGAGCTGGACCTGGGCGAGCTGTTCACGATCCGGCTGTTCACCGACTTCGCGGACACCTCCCGCATTGCCGGCGCCATCGTGCACGTGGACCTGGCCGAGGGCCACATCGTGATCGTGGCGCCGTACAGCGACGTGGACGGCTTTCTGCAGCTCGAGGGCCGGCTGCGCGAGGACCCGCGGATCCAGGGCCGGCCCTTCCTGGTGTACATCGGGCTGCAGGACGTGAACGGGGCGGTGGGCAACTACGTGGAGTGGCGGCTCAACGTGGCGTCCGAGGAGGAGGCCGACGCAAGCGCCGATGCCGAGGAGAGCGAGCCCGAGCCGCCCGTGTCCCAGCCCGGGGAGACCTGCAACCCGGGCGACAACCCGTGTCAGGGCGAGCTGGCCGGGGACTGCATCGACATCGACGGCACCGGCACCGAGTACATCTGCTCGCACGGCTGCGCCGCGCGGGCCGACTGCACGGCCGAGTTCCCGGGCGGCTGCTGCCTCGAGCTGCCCGACCAGAGCGTGATGTGCGCGCCGGCCGAGAAGTGCGGGCGGGCCTACCTCGAGGTCTGCACCCCGCCGCACTCGGGCCTGTGCAACGACGGGCTGCTGTGCATCACCGACTACGACAGCGTGGGGTACTGCTGGCACTCCTGTGACGTTGCCGACCGCGTGTGCCCGGACAGCGGGGTGTGCTACGAGGAGGATCCGATCCCGCCGGTCTGCATCCCGCCCGGATCGATCGCGTACGATCAGAGCTGCGGCCAGGGCTTCGGCGAGTGCGCCGTGGGGCTGTGGTGCCACAAGCAGGGCGGCGATCCCACGGGAGTCTGCCGTTACGTCTGCCCCTTCCCGGACGACGGCTCCTGCCAGGACGGGGGGACGTGTACGCAGATCCAGGATACGCTGGGGTACTGCTCGCCCCCGTAGCGCCTCGACCCGTTCACGTTCGCGTGCAACCGAACGTGAACGGGGATGGGGAGATACGGGGAAGTTGACCTCTCCCCAGTTTGCACCAAGGAGAACGTACTCTCCTGGGGGTGGTGTCGCCCCGTTGGGGCTTGAGAGCAGTGGGGGACCTCACGAATTCCCGGGGCTCACGCCCCGGGCTGATTGATGTCGCCGCTTCGCGGCTCCGGGCTCGGCGCACGCGGTCCGTGGTCCTCAAGCCTGCTTCACCTGCTCCAGCAGTGACTGCAGCCTGTCCGAGACGTGCCTGCGGATCCTGTGGTCCGGGATGCGCCGGACCCACTCCCGGGCGCGACGGGTACTGAATCCCGCGCCCAGGTCCAGCTCGGGGAAGCGGCCAAAGCGCTTGCCCTTCCGGCTCGAGAGGTACAGGCAGTCGACGAGCGCCTTCTCGCGCTCCGCCGCCAGGAAGTCCTGCCTTCCCCCGTACCAGTCGAACCCGGCAAACAGCCTCGGATCGATGCGGTGGAAGGAGAAGCGCCCCACCGGAGTCTCCTGCACCCGCGTGTGAGCCGTGGTGGCCGCGTACACCGTCCGCGGGATCTGCTCGATCATCCCGTGCAGGTGCAGGGCCGAAAGCAGGGAGACGTAGGCCGGGTGACCGCCCGCGAGGAACATCACCAGCGCAAAGGGGGAGAACCGCGGGTCCGAGGGAACGCACCACAGGCCCCGGGCCGCACGGACCAGCAGGCCGTCCCGCTGCATGTGGCCGAGCGCCTGGCTGGTTCCGGACAGCGAGGCGCCGCGCAGCGCTGCGATCTCGCGCGTGAGGAACACGGGACGACCGATCTCCTGGACCGCCCGCGGAACCGAGATCTCACGGCCCATGAGCGGGCTCCCCCTCGAGCAGCGAGGCCACCACCAGGCGAATCTGGTCCCACATCTCCTCGCCGTCCAGGGCCTCGAGATCCCCGGCGTCGAGAAAGCTGACCACGGTGTCGCGGTACTGCCGGTAGCTCATGGCGTACACGCGCTCGAGGGCCCTGCCGAGCCGAGCCCGGCCGAACTCGGCTACCAGATCCAGCTCGTTCACCCCCGGCCGGGTGCTGAGCCAGTACAGGTCGAAGACGTCCCTCGCCTGGGGCTGGCGTCGCGTGAGCAAGGCCTGAACCTTCTGGCGGGCGGCAGCGCCGGCCGGGTAGTGCGGGGCAATCAGCGGAGGCATGCGGTACGCGGCCAGCACCTGGGGCAGCATCGGCTCGGCGCGGACCGCGGCGTCCAGGCCCGGGCGCGAGAACTCGACCTTGGTCGACAGGTCCTCGCCCGCTGCGGTGAGCAGATGAACCTTGAAGCGCTGCACGGTCTCGGTCTGCTTGGCCCGGGCAAGATCCGGCGGTCGGATCCCCTCGATGCCGAAGGTGCGGGCCGTGGCGGCCAGGGCCTCGGACCTCAAGATCGACATCACCTTGTCCTGCAGCACGTGGACCTCGACACCCGCGACGTCGAGATCGATGCCCTCGGAGTAACGCGGGCTGCCAAAGAAGAACCGCAGGTTGCAGCCCCCCTTGACCGCCAGCGCGGACTGCGACAGCGAGCGGGCCAGGGCCCGCAGGAAGGCGATGTGGAAGACCTCTCGTTTCTGGGCGATATCCGTATTCATAATATGGTCTTCAATTAATGTTAAGCTAAATTCAACTACTTTTTTATATGGGGTTGCTCACGTTCACGGGGATCGCGCAGAAAGGGGGAGGTACTGCCTTGACACCACCCGCCCGTAGTGCTCACATCCTAGCCTGCTGCAGGAGGACCGCATCATGGCCAAGCGCTTCGACGCGATGACCAGGGCCGAGCTGCTCGAGCTGGCAGGCGAGCGCGAGATCGCGGGCCGCTCCCGGATGAACAAGGACGAGCTGATCGCGGCGCTGCGGGGTAGGAGAGGTCGAAAGTCGAAAGTCGAAAGTCGAAAGTTAGGGGCCAAGAAGGCCAGGCCGAAGAAGAAGAAGGTTGCACCCGAGCGCAAGCCGGCCAGGAAGCCCGCGGCCAAGGCCAGGGCGCCGAAGAAAACCACTGCGAAGCGTACCCGGTCCCCCCGCTCGGCAGCGCCCGGGACGCCGCGTACGCCCGCGGCCGGTCCCCCCTCTCCCCCCGGGAGAGGGGGACAGGGGGTGAGGTCGAAGCGCGGCCGAGGCGCCCCCCCTTCCCAACCCGCCCCCCAGCAGGGGGCCGGGCCCGGCGCCTTCCGCGAGGTTCCTGCCGACGATCACCGTGCGGCCGAGCAGGCGGTGCACACGGCCAAGTTCCTCGTGGCCGTGCCCGAGGCCAAGCTGCCCGAGCACGTCAATGATCTGCCGTACAGCTATGCCCGCGACCGGCTGGTGCTGATGGTGCGGGATCCACATTCGCTGTACTGCTACTGGGACTTCTCGCCCGCCACGTACGAGCGGATCGGGGCGGACGCCCGGCCGCTGGTGCTGCGCTTCCGCGACGTGGACGAGCGGCTCGAGCCGCTGACCTTCGAGGTGGAGCGCCAGGGCGGCAACAAGTACTACATCCACCTGGCCGAGGCTGGCACGCACTACCGCGCCGAGCTGTGCCTGGTCTCGAGCGACGGCACGCTGGAGACGGTGCTCGTCTCCGACGAGGCGGCCACGCCGCCGGACCGGCCGGCCAGGCACCAGAGCACGGTCAAGGGACGGTTCCGGGTTCCGGGTTCCTGGTTCCCGGTTGCAGGATCCGCGACCGCATCCGATCTGGTGGCCGGATTCACCTGGGCCTACGCCGCCTCCGGAGCCACGGACCACGAGGTGGAGGGCCTGGCCGCCGGCCTGGACGTGGGCACACACGAGCTGGCCGCGCCGCATGCGGCGATCAGCCGCATGCGGCGCGGCCAGGTTCCTGGTTCCAGGTTCCGGGTTCCTGGTTCGAGATTTCCGGGAAGCTCGGACCTGGCCCCCAAGAAACCAGGAACCCGGAACCCGGAACCAGGAACCGACAATGACTGAGCCCAGCGGGTACCTGTGCCTGGTCCTGCACGCGCACCTGCCCTTCGTGCGCCACCCGGAGCACGACGACTTCCTCGAGGAGGACTGGCTGTACGAGGCGGTGGTGGAGACCTATCTGCCCCTGCTCGAGGTTTTCCGGCGGCTGGCCTTCGAGGGCGTGCACTTCCGCATGACCATGACCATGAGCCCGCCGCTGTGCAACATGCTGCAGGACGACCTGCTCAAGAGCCGCGCGCGGGCCCGGCTCCAGCGCCTGATCGCGCTCGGCGAGCAGGAGACCGCCCGGCTGGCCGACGACCGGGAGTTCGGGCCGGTGGCCCGGATGTATCACGAGCGCTTCACCCGCTTCCTCGCCCTGTGGGACAGCTGCGACGGCGATCTGGTGCGCGCCTTTGGCGAGCTGCAGGATCGCGGCCACCTCGAGCTGATCACCTGCGGCGCGACCCACGGCTTCCTGCCCCTGCTGCGGTCCAACCCGCAGGCGGTGCGGGCCCAGATCGCGGTGGCGCGCCAGGACTATCGCGCGCGCTTCGGTCGCGACCCGCGCGGCATCTGGCTCCCCGAGTGCGGGTACTACCCGGGCCTCGACGGCCTGCTGGCCGAGCAGGGCATCGGCTTCTTCTTCCTCGACAGCCACGGCGTCGAGCACGCCACGCCGCGGCCCCCGAATGGCGTGCACGCACCCGTACTCTGCCCCACGGGCGTGGCCGCGCTGGCCCGCGACCTCGACTCGAGCAAGCAGGTCTGGAGCGCGGAGGAGGGGTATCCCGGCGATCCGTGCTACCGCGAGTTCTATCGCGACATCGGCTACGATCTGCCCCTGGAGCTCATCGGGCCGTACGTCCAGCCCACGGGCGAGCGCAAGAACACGGGGTACAAGTACTTCCGCATCACCGGCCACGTGGGCCGCAAGCAGGCGTACGTGCCGGGCACGGCCGAGGAGCGCGCGGCCGAGCACGCGGGCCAGTTCCTCGTGCATCGCGAGAAGCAGATCGAGTGGCTCGCCGACAAGACCGATGCGCCGCCCCTGGTGGTGGCGCCGTACGACGCCGAGCTGTACGGCCACTGGTGGTTCGAGGGGCCGCGCTTCCTCGAGTACCTGCTGCGCAAGGTGCACTACGACTCGGCGGTCCTCGGCACGACCACGCCCTGGGAGTACCTCGAGCGATTCCCGGACCACTACGTGGCCGTGCCCTCGATGTCGAGCTGGGGCGCCAACGGGTACTGCGAGGTCTGGTGCGAGGGCAGCAACGACTGGATCTACCGCCACCTCCACGCCGCGGCCGAGCGGATGATCCGCGTGGCCGGCGAGCGCCGGGGCGCCGGCGGGATCGAGGAGCGGGCCCTGAACCAGGCGGCCCGCGAGCTGCTGCTGGCCCAGAGCTCGGACTGGGCCTTCATCATCAAGACCGGCACCATGGTCGACTACGCGGTGCGCCGCACCCGCGAGCACCTGCTGCGCCTCTCGAGCTTGCTCGACATGGTCGAGGAGCACGAGTTCGACGAGGGGCTGCTCGCCGAGATCGAGGTGCGGGACAATCTGTTTGCGCAGATCGATTTCAGGGTTTATGCGGAGTAGCCGCGGCTGACGCCGCGGCGTTATTGGTTATTGGTTATTGGTTTCTTGACGAGGTTGAGCGAGGTGACAAGAAACCAACGACCATCGACCAATAACAAACGGCAATCAACCTGCCCAATACGGACCCAACCTTGACCCCCACCCTCTCGATCCTCATCCCCACCCGCAACGCCGCGGCGTACCTCCCCGACTGGCAGCGCGCGCTCGAGCTGCAGCGCGGGGCGCCGGTGTACGAGGTGATCGCGATCGACTCGGGCTCGAGCGACGGCACGCCCGAGCTGCTGGAGCGGGCGGGCGTGGGCGTGATGCGGATCGCGCCCGAGGAGTTCGGGCACGGCAAGACGAGGAACCTGGGCCTGGCCGCGTGCCAGGGCGAGCTGGTGCTGCTCACCGTGCAGGACGCCCTGCCCCAGGGGCCCGGGTTTCTGGCCAACGTGATCTCGCCGTTCTTGCAGGACACAAGGATCGCCGCGGTGCGGGCGCGCCAGGTTCCGCCCGCCGACGCCCGGCCCGCGGTGCGCTGGCGCTGCGAGCGGGCCCCGGCCTTCGCGGCCCAGCCGCAGCGCTACGAGCTGGCGCCCGGGGAGCGCCTGGAGGACCTGCCGGCCGCGACGGCCCTGCAGCACTGCGGCCTGGACTTCGTGGCCACCTGCATCCGGCGGGAGGTGTGGAAGCGGCTGGCCCTGCCCGAGCAGCCCTTTGCCGAGGACCGGGCCTGGGCCGCGCGGATCCTCGGCGACGGCCTGGCCTGGGTTCACGCGCCCGCGGCCACCGTGATCCACGCCCACGATCGCCGGCCAGGCTACACCTTCCGCCGACGCTACCTGGAGCAGCGGAGCCGGCAGGCCCTGCTGGGTTCTGATCCCTCGCTGCAGGGCCGGCCCCTGGTCCGCGCCGCGCTGGGCTCGCTGGAGCTGGCCCGGGCCGCGCCATGGTTCCTGCCCCGCTCCCAAGGGGCGGCGGCCGCGGCCGGCGAGCTGGCGTCTGCGGCCGCGGATCTGTGGGCGGGCGAGGCCGGGGCGCTGCTGGCGAGAGCAGATGCGGTGATGGGGAAGGAGTGGCGGTGGGTGGGGGAGGTTTGAGAGTGCGGCAGCGCGGTAGCGCGCCTGCGGCGCGCGGTTGCGGTAGCGCGCCTGCGGCGCGCGGTTGTGGTTATTAGTTATTGGTTTCTTGGACCGATCGGCAGCCGGGAGGAACAGCTCTGCATCAAGAAACCAACAACCAATAACCAACAACCAACTATCAAGCCCGTCGGCTTTTTCTCCCCCCTCCCATCTTGAAACCCATCGCCGCAATACCCACCTTACCCCCAAGGCTGAACTCCGCGGAATCAGCCGCGGGGAAGACAGCTCGGGGTCACCTGCTTCCCCCCCCAGGTGGCCCCTTTTTCATAGGGCAACTTCCTTTCGCTCCCTGTTTTGCGCTACTCTTCCGCTGTGACACGGCGAATCCTGCACTGCGACATGGACGCCTTCTACGCCTCGATCCACATCCGCGACGATCCGTCGCTGCAAGGCAAGCCCGTGGTGGTGGGCGGCGATCCCTCGGGCCGGGGCGTGGTGGCGGCCGCGAGCTACGAGGCGCGCAGGTTCGGCCTGCACTCGGCCATGCCCGCGGCCCGCGCCAGGCGGCTCTGCCCGCACGCCGTGTTCGTGCGCTCCGACTTCTCGCGCTACCGCAGGGAGTCGGAGAAGGTGTTCGAGATCTTCCGGCGCTTCACGCCCGTGATCGAGCCGCTCTCGGTGGACGAGGCCTTCCTCGACGTGACCGATCACCTCGAGCCGTACGGCTCGGCCACGGCCCTGGCCCGGGCGATCCGCGAGCAGGTACGCGAGGAGCGGCGGCTCACGGTCAGCGTGGGCGTGGGACCGAACAAGCTGGTGGCCAAGATCGCCTCGGACCACGACAAGCCGGACGGCCTGACCGTGGTTCCGCCGGACAGGGTGCGGCGCTTCCTCGATCCCCTGCCCGCCCGCTGCATCCCGGGCGTTGGCCCGGCCACGGACAAGGCCCTGCGCAGGCTCGGCGTGCACACCATCGCGGAACTGGCCGCCCTGCCCCTCGACGCGCTGGCCCGCGGCTTCGGCAAGCACGGCCAGGCCCTGCACGAGTACGCCCGGGGCCGTGACGAGCGGCCGGTCCGCACCACCTGGAAGCGCAAGAGCCTGGGCAAGGAGCGCACCTTTCGCCACGACCTGCACCGGCTCGGCGAGATGGAGGCGCGCCTCGACGAGCTGGCCGAGGAGGTGGCCCGGGGCCTGCGCCAGCGCGAGATCGCGGGCTGCACCGTGACGCTCAAGGTGCGCTACCAGGACTTCACCACCCTGACCCGGGCGCACTCGCTGCGCCTGCCCACGCGCGACGCCGCGCTGATCGCGCGACAGGCCAAGGCCATGCTGCGCGAGCGGACCGAGGCCCGGGACCGGCCGGTGCGGCTGCTCGGCGTGACCGTGTCCGCGCTGGTGCGGGACGGCGAGCCGTCGCAGCTGTGGCTCTTCGAGGAGGACACATGAGCACCCGGATCGCGCGCAGAGCCCTGGCCTCCGGCTTCGGCCTCGCAGTCGTGCTCGCGCTCGGCGCCGGCTGCAAGGACGGAGCAACCCCCGGGGCAGGAGCGGCCCCGGCGGCCGAGGCGCCCGCGCCGGCCACGCCGGAGCCGAAGGCGCGGGCCGGGCCCAAGGCGCCGCGCATCGTCCTGCGCGCCTTCGACGACCCGGGCCAGGCCTTGAGCACGCTGCTCGCCGAGGCCAGGCCCCGCGTGCTGGGCGTGGGCGAGATCCACCAGTCCCGGGCCCAGGCCGGGGTGCCCTCCGCGATCAAGCGCTTCGGCCAGACCATGATCGGGGCGCTGCAGAACAAGGCCACGGACCTGATCGTGGAGACCTGGATCTCGGAGGGCGGCTGCGGCGAGACCGAGAAGCAGGTGGTCGAGCAGGTCGAGCAGACCACGGAGCGGCCCGCGGCCACGGAGAACGAGATCGTCACCCTGCTCAAGCGGGCCCAGGGCCTGGGCATCCGGCCGCACATCCTGCACGCCTCCTGCGCCGACTACGAGATCATCTCCGGCAAGGGCGGGGAGGTGGACTACGAGCGGCTGCTCGAGCTGACCACGGACAAGCTGCGGGACAAGTCGCTCGCCGTGCTGGCCGGGCCCGGGGCGCCGGAGCAGGAGCGGCCCGGCCTGCTCGTGGTGTACGGCGGGGCCGTGCACAACGATGCCGCGCCCGAGCCGGGGCTGGACGTGTTCGCGTACGCGCCCCGGGTGCGGGCCAGGGTCGGCGGGAGGTACGCCGAGCTCGACCTGTGGGTCCCGGAGTACGTGGCCGGCGATCCCGAGATCACGGGCAGCGCGGCGTACCACAAGGCGCTCACGCGGATCGACCAGGGCAAGACCCTGCTGCTCACGCTGGGCGTGGGGCGCTACGTGATCGTGTTCCCCAAGAGCGCCAGCCGTCCCCGGAAGATGCCCGGGGGCATCGGGCTCCGGTGAACCCACCCCTTGCCCCCTGCCCCGACCTTCGCTATCCTCCTCCCACCCGGACACGCAAGGAGCCCAGAGATGCGCAGAGCCCACGGCATCCTCCTCGCAATCCTCTTGCTCGCCGCAGCCCTGCCGGCCCGGGCCCAGATCGTCAATGTCCTCACCCCGTGGGTCAAGGCGCCATCCGACGGCTTTTGCTTCTCCGTGGGCGAGTCGATCGCCCTGCGCCAGGGCAATACCAACTTCTTCTCCATCGCCGGAGACATCAGCCTGCGCTATCTCGCCGGCGACCACCAGCTCAAGCTGCTGGTGGCCTCGGATCTCAAGTTCGTGGACGACGAGCGCAAGCTGAACCACCACTTCTCTCACCTGCGCTACATCTGGCGCTTCCACCCGGGGCTGTCGCTGTACCTCTTCGGCCAGGCCGAGCACAACGAGTTCCGCGCCATGGAGCTGCGCGCCGTGGGCGGCGCCGGCCTGGAGGTCGAGCTGGCCGCCACGGACTGGATCCGCGCGGCCCTGGCGATCTCGATCATGCCCGAGTACGAGGTGGTCACCGATGAGGAGGAGTACGAGCACGAGGGCGGGTACACCACCCGGCTCTCGCCGTACTTCACCCTGGCCGTTGCGGCCAAGCCCTGGATCACCCTGGCCAGCACCACCTTCCTCCAGCCCGGCATGCCGCGCGGCGACTTCCGCGTGTTCCACGAGGACGCGTTGATCGTCGAGCTGACCAAGCACCTGAGCCTCAAGCTGGCGCTCAAGGTGACCCACGACAGCGAGCCGCCCCTTGGCGTGGAGCCAACCGACATCTCGATCAAGCAGGGCTTCAAGCTGAAGTTCTGATCGACCACGGAGCTCGAAGAGCATGGCAACGGGCCGCATCCTGCTGATCGACGACGACGCCGAGATCCAGGAGTTCATCGCCACCTTCCTCGGCCTCGAGGGCTACGACGTGCTGCTGGCCGTCAACGGGCAGGCCGGGCTGACCATGGCCCGCAAGGAGCAGCCCGACCTGATCCTGCTCGACATCTCGATGCCCGACATCGAGGGCGTGGAGGTCTGCCGTCGGCTGCGCGCCGGCGCCGAGACCGCGGACACGCCGATCTTCATCCTCTCGGCCCGCACCGACGACCGCGAGCGGCGCCGGGCGGTCGAGGCCGGGGCCACGCGTTTCGTGGACAAGCCCTTTCAGAACGATATCTTGCTGCGCTGGATCGCCGAGAGCCTGGAGGAGGGGGCCTGATCCGGGGGCTGCAGTCTGCGGCTTGCAGAAAATGTCAGTCCCTTGTTACACTTATAGTTGTACATGGATTCTGGTCGGGCGAGACGCCCGGCGGAGGTTCGGATGATGAGCAAGCAAATTCTTGGCCGCCCGCTCTACATGGCCCTGGTGTTCTGTATGGTTATCGGCCTGGGCTCGGGCTTGCACCTGGCCGGCTGCGTGGCCGATGACGACACCGGAGACGCGGACAGCGACGTGGACGGCGATACAGACACGGACACGGACAGCGATACCGAGGGCTTCTGCAGTACGGACGATGACTGCAACCTGGGCGAGTGGTGCAACGGCGGGCTGTGCGAGGTGATCAGCGGCGACTCGGACGCGGACACCGACGTGGACACCGACGTGGACACCGACGTGGACTCCGACTCCGACTCGGACACCGACACGGCCGGCCGCAGCGAGGGTGACCCGTGCAGCGACACCGACCCGTGCAAGCAGGGCCTGGTCTGCTACTCGGACAACCACTGCCACCGCGCCTGCGTGCCGGAGAACGATCCTTCCGACTGCGAGCAGGGCGAGGTGTGCATGCCCTTCGGCATGTACGGCGCCTGCGTGATCGCCGAGGAAGGCGAGGTGGACGACATCTGCGACGAGCTGCACCCGTGCAAGATGGGCCTGGGCTGCGTGCACTGGGCCGGAGCGCCCGGGTACTGCTGCAAGCCCTGCAGCGAGAACAACCACGACGAGTGCAGCTATGCCCACTTCTGCTCGCCCACGGTGTACAAGGGCGGCGAGCCGGCCGACTTCTTCTGCATCGGCCAGCCCGAGGGTCACCTCGGGCCCGGTGACGACTGCGACGTGCCCGAGGGCGAGGGCGGCCTGGACTACTACTGCCAGCAGGACGCGATCTGCATCTCCGGAGCCGAGGGCCCGGTCTGCTCCCTGGTCTGCCGCCCGGGTCACGACGAGGACTGCCTCGAGGGCGATTCCTGCGGCAGCCTCAACATCGGCGGCGTCACCCCCAGCCATACCGGCGTGTGCGTGGGCGGGGCCACCGGCGATCCCTGCGACACCCTGACCCAGGACTGCGATCCGGGTGAGATGTGCTACCTGACCCAGACCGGCGGCATCTGCATCGAGGCCGGGCCCAGGGCCCTGGGCGAGGCCTGCGACTTCACGCCCGAGGAGCTCTGCGCCGAAGGCCTGATGTGCGTGCAGTTCGAGGGCATGGCCACGCCGGGCTGCTTCGAGGCCTGCCCCAACCAGGGCGCCTGCTCGCAGGCCAACTTCAACTGCCAGCAGGTCGGCGACGGCACCAACTTCATTCCGATCTGCATCGGCACCTGCAACATGATGACCTATGTCTGCGACCAGGTCGGCTGGCAGTGCACCGAGATCCAGACCGGCACCAAGATCTGCACGCCCTAGCCTGCCCGAACCGACGCTCGTCTATATTCACGATCACGTGCTCGTGATCGTGATCGTGATCGTGATCGCGCCGTAGCTCACCCGCCTGGGACTGAAGTCCCAGGCCACCGCACCCAAGCCCCCGACCTTTTCACCGCCCCCCAAACCTGCTACGTATCCAGACGATGATCCGCTCCCATCCCATTGCAACCGCAGTGCTGCTTCTCTCCCTGCTCCTCCCCTCCCCTGCCCCGGCCACCGAGCTCGACGCCGTGCCCACCACCCTGTTCCAGGCCCTGTCCCTGCGCGACGTGCGCGGCTTCCTCCGCGCCCGCCAGCGCCTGACCCAGTTCCTGCACCTGCGCGGGGCCGGGCGGCCGGACGGGCACCGGGTGCAGTTCGTCACCAGCCTGCGCTACGACATCGACTTCGCCATCACCAACGGCGAGGATCGCGTGGACTCGAACCTGCACCGCGACACCTTCGACCTGATGCTCGGCTTTGCCGACTGGAGCCTGCCCTCGCGCGCCCTGTCCCTGCGCCTCGGCCGGCAGATCGACTGGCGGGCCCAGGGCCTGTTCGCCTTCGACGGCCTGACCGCGCGGGTCGAGCTGCCCTTCCACCTGGCCCTGACCGCCTCGGCCGGCCTGCGGGTCAGGGACCGCGACTGGTACGGCACGCCGGCCATGGGCGAGGAGCTGGCCCAGGAGCCGGCCCTGGCTCCGACCTATGGCGCGAGCGTGGCCCTGCACGACCTGGCGCGGGCCTCGGCCGAGCTGGGCTGGCGCCGCACCTTTGACGGCGCCGTGATCGAGGAGCGGGTGATGGCCGCGGCCTGGGGCCGGCCCGTGCCGGGCCTCGACCTGACCGGCCTGCTCGACGTGGACGCGCTGCAGGGGCTGGTCGGCGCGGCCCGGGCCGAGGCCCGGTATGGCATCCTCGAGGGCCTGGACGCCTCCCTGGCGTACGACCTGTCCCGGCCGCGGTTTGCCGCGGACTCGATCTTCACCGTGTTCGACCTCCGCGACCGGCACGCGGGCCAGCTGTGGCTCGTGGTCCGCCCGGCGCCGGGCTGGCAGGCGCAGGGGGGGTACGAGTATCGCCGCTACTCCGGCGGCCAGGACTGGATCCACGAGGACGGCGGGGAGCCCAGGCGCGGCCCGGCCGAGGCGCACCTGGCACGGGCCGCGGGTCAGGTGCGCCGCGGACGGCTCTGGGCGCGGCTGGCGCTCGAGGCCGAGTGGGGCATCGACGGCGCCCTGGGCCTGGCCGATCTCTCGGCCCGGGTTCTGGTGATCGAGGATCTGCTCACCCTGGGCGGCCGGGCCGCGGCCCGGCTCTACGGGGGCCTGACCACGGCCGCGCTGGCCGAGGGCGGGGCGGGCCAGGCCTTCGGCTTCGAGCACGCAGCCTTCACCGCCGTGGTCGAGGCCAGGCTGGAGCTGGGGCGCTTCGGCCACTTCGAGACGGCCATCGAGACCTCGGTGGACGAGTTCCACGAGTACTCCATCCGTGGGGTCGGTCTGCTGACCCTGGAGTTCGAGCTGTGAGGCGGCGGCTGCGAACCACTGGCGCCAGCTCAAGGCTGCACCGCCACCACCGCGGGTTGAAAACCCGCGGTCAGGATATCTCTGGAAGCCCGCCGTCCGGCGGGCTGGATACCGCAAGGCCGGCCGCCAGCCCGCCGGGCTTGGCCGAAGGCCCCCCTGACCGCGGGCTTTCAGCCCGCGGAGCAGCGAGGCTGCACAAGCTCACGTACGGGGCACTGCTGGTCGTTGCGGTCGCGCTGCTCGGCGCCGGGCCCTCGCCCCTGGTCCTGCCGCCCGCGCCGCGGGGCGTGCGCTTCGACCACGCCGCGCACCAGGAGCGGAACATCCCGGCCTGCCTCGGCTGCCATCCGCGCGCCGCCTCGTCCCGCCGGGCCCGGGAGATGCTGCGGCCGGAGATGCGCTCCTGTGCGGGCTGCCACGAGGTGCCCGATCCCGCGCCCCCGACGCCCCCGGCCGGCCAGCACTGCGGCCAGTGCCACCTGGCCCTCGGTGTGATGCCGCCCGGGCCCCTGGCCGCGCCGCCGGCCAGCGTGAGCTTCAACCACGCCCTGCATCACGAGCGCGGCGCCGGCTGTACCGCGTGCCACCGGGGATTCGACGCGGGCCGCGTCCCGCTGCCGCGGATGCGAGACTGCAACCGCTGCCACGACGGCGTGACGGCCGGCTCCCGCTGCCATCTCTGCCACCGGGCCAACGAGTCGGACCGCCTGGACACGGACCTGCCCGGCGGCCGGCTGATCCCCACCGGCCAGACCGGGGACGACGACCACCGCCGCAACTGGATCTCGCGCCACGGCGGTCCGGCCCTGGCCGGCCAGGAGCGCTGCGAGTCCTGCCACGCCCAGCGCCACTGCCTGGAGTGCCACGCCGGCTCGCTCAAGCCGCAGTCGATCCACGGGGGCAACTGGGCCACCCTGCACCCGGCCGCGGCCCGCTCGCGGAGCCAGGAGTGCACGGCCTGCCACCGCACGCGCAGCTTCTGCCTGAGCTGTCACTCCAGGCTCGGCCTGTCCCCGGATTCACCCTGGACCCGGGACAACCTGCGCGTGCATCCGCGGGACTGGGCCGACAGCACCACGCCGCGGCATCCGGGCACGGCCCGGCGCAACCCGAACAGCTGCCTCGCGTGCCACGAGCAGTCCCGCTGCATCAGCTGCCACGGCAGCAGCGGCGCCGGCTTCGGCGGCATCCCGCCGCACCGCCACCTCTCGCGCAAGGACCTGGAGCGGCGCTGGCGCCTGAACCGAAGGCCCTGCGACGCCTGCCACGCCGGGCAGTACCCGGAGGGCTTCCCATGAGCCGCCGGATCGCGCTGACCCTCGCGCTCGCGCTCGGCGCCTGCATCGAGCCCGGGGACGAGCTGCCCTGGAAGCGCCAGGACGAGCACGAGCCCGTGGCCGCTTCAGCCTGCCCGGCCGACGACGAGGGCGACGTGCCCACCGGGGTGCAGCCGCGGATCCGGTTCGACTTTCCCGGCGAGATCGAGCAAGATCTGGATCCGGACAGCTTGAGCGATCGCACGGTCACGCTGACCTCGTCCGGCGAGTTCCGGGTGCGGGGCCACGTGACGCTGGACCGGAGACGAGGCGTGGTGCTGTTCGTTCCGCAAGACGCGTTGACCCCCTTCGTACGCTACGAGATCCGGGTGACCACCAGCGTCCGCGACCTACTCGGCAACCCGGTGCGGGAGGAGTTCCTCTCCGGGTTCGTCACCGGCGACGTGAACGAGGACGATCCGTGCGCGAGCTGGCCGGAGGAGAATCCGTAGCCCGGGGGGAAAGGATGAAGCGGATCTCGATGAAAGCCCCTCAAAGCGGCCAAGGCCCAAGCCATCCCGGGGCTCACGCCCCGCGATGGTCATGTCGCCGCTTCGCGGCTACGGACATTGTTGCTTCTCGGCTGACCCGGGGCTTACGCCCCGGGCTGATTGATGTCGCCCCGTTGGGGCTCCGAACAGCATCTCGCAACAGAGCCGCGAAGCGGCGGCATCAACCAGCCCCGGGCGTAAGCCCGGGGTACCGGCGCGACATTGACATCCGAAAGCCGCGAAGCGGCGGCATCTCCTCTGCGGGGCGTGAGCCCCGGCATACGTTCACGCCGGGACGGCAGAGCCTGTGCGAGTCTCGCCGCCAGAGGCGGCGGCTTACCAGGATTCAGCTAGCGCTCCTGCTGCTGTTCGCCGCGGCAGCCTGCAACGAGCGCACCGAGGTGGAGCTGCTCGAGGGCCGGAGGTTCGACGAGATGCGCCTGGTCGCGATCCACCGCGGCCGGTCGACCCGCGAGGACGTGCGCGAACTGCTCGGCGAGCCGTGGCGGCTATCGGGCAAGGACGAGGCCGAGGAGTGGGAGTACTACTCCCGGTACCGCCGGACCCCCACGCGAACCCTGGGCCTCTTCCCGGCCGGCGAGCCCGTGGTGTTCACCAAGCGCCTGGTGTTCTACTTCAAGGGCGACTTCGTGGACCGGGTGGAACAGGAATCCACCCTCCCCGTCCAGAACCAATAACGCGCCCTCAAAAATCAACGCCCCCCGGGTACTCGGCCTCGACCTTCCGCGGCAGATCCTGCAGCGGATCCCGATCGCCGTAGTACAGCAGCCGGTACACCGCGTACGCCGACAGCACCTTCTTCACGTACCCCCGCGTCTCGTCGAAGGGGATCTCCTCGACGAACAGATCCAGCTCGCCGCCGCCCAGCCGGGCCAGCCAGTGCTCCACGTTGGGCAGGCCGCCGTTGTACGCGGCCGCGACCAGGGCCAGGTTGCCGTCGAACTTGCGGGAGAGCGCGGCGAGGTACCACGCGGCCGCGTCGGCGTTGCTCTCCGGCTGGAACAGCCAGTCCGGATGATGGTCCTCGATCTTGCGGGCTCTTGCGATGCGCGCTCCGGTCTCGGGCATCAGCTGCAGCAGGCCCCGCGCACCGACCCGGGAGACGGCCCGCTGATCAAAGGCGCTCTCCTGCCGCATCACCGCGTAGAGCAGGCTCTCGTCGCATCCGTGGCGCGCCGCGGCCGCCTCGATCACGCCCCGGTACGAGCGGGGGTACGCCGCCCGCCACAGGGCCAGGGTCTGGGGCGTGGGCGCACGCCGCCGCTCCTCGGTCCCGGCCCGCGCGGCAAAGCGATAGGCCCGCTGCTCGTCGCCGAGTCGCCGCGCCAGGTCGGCCAGGGCCAGGGCCGCGCCGGGCTGCGAGCGCAGCGCCAGCTCGGGGGCGTCGAGCCGGCGGGCGGCCGCGCGGAACAAACCGTGGCGCGCCAGCAGCACGGCCCGGTCCACGTTCCGCTGCACGGCGCGCGGCACCCGGGCCGGGACCTGCGGGTCTTCGTGGTGCTCCGGCACCTCCATCAGCGCTGCGAGCGTGATCCCGAGATCGCGCAGCCGCTGGCGCGCCAGGGCCGCGTAGTACGATCCGGGAAAGCGCTCCAGCACGCTGCGGTAGGCCTTGATCGCTGGCTTGCGCTGGCTGCCCTGATCCAGCACGCGGGCGGTCCAGTACGCGGCCGCGCCGCGATCCAGCTTGTGGCGTGACTTGGCCAGCGGCCGCAGTGCTGCGAGCGCCTCCTCCTGCTGGCCCAGCCGGATCCGGCACCAGGCCAGGTACCAGAAGGCGTTGCGCCTGCGGCTGGCCGACGGTCTTCTGCTCAGCACGTTGGTGAACAGCCGCGCCCCGGTCTTCCAGTCGCCGAGGAACATCGCCAGGTACCCGCTGTAGTACCCGGCGATCCGGCCGGCCTTCGTGCCGGGGTAGCTCCGCGCCACCTCCTGGTTGGCGGTACGGGCCTGCTCCAGCTCTCCGCCGTACGCCAGGGCCTTGGCCCGCTTGCGCCCGGCCAGGGCCGCCTGCTCGGGCTGGCTCGCGAACTCGCGGGCCAGCCGGCCGAACAGCTCGACCGCCCGGGAGTAGTCGCGGCGCACCAGGGCCACGCGCGCCGACTGGAAGCGCGCCGGAAAGCCGGCCGCGGCCTCGCCGCTCAGGTCCTGGAGCCGTCGCTCCGCCTCGTCGGGCAGCCGGGCGTCGAGCAGGGATCTGATGCGCTCGATCCGCTCGGCCCTGGTGAGCCGCGCCGCGGCCACGCCCAGCGCCTCGAGCCGGCCGAGCCGCGCCTCGGCATCGCGGACAAAGGCTGCGTCGCGTCCGCGCACCAGGGCCTGGCGCAGCGCCTCGGCCGCGCCTCTGGCCCGGCCCTGCTCGAACGCCGCCACGCCGCGCAGGTACGGGAGGTACCCCCGCGGCAGGGAAAGGCGCGCACCCGAGAGCAGGGCCAGCGCGCGCTCGGGTGCGCCGAGCGCGTGCAGGCAGTCTGCACGACGCTTCAGCGCGGCCGCCCGCTCCGGTGCTCCCGCCGGGAGCAAGGCCGCGGCCCGGGCCAGGGCGGCCTCGGCCCGAAGCCGCCTCCCGGCGCGGAACAGGGCCTCGCCGAGCAGGTGCTGGCGGTACCCCTCGAGCGCCGGGTGCAGTCCCTCGGCGCTCTCTGCCAGCCAGCAGGCCGCCGGCTCCGCCTGCCCGGACTCGAGCAGGCTCAGGCCGAGGAGGAAGCTGGCGCGGGTCAGCGGGCCTGGCCCGTGCCCGGCGAGATGGCCGTCGAGCGGAGCCACCGCAGCCCCGGGCAGACCGTCCCGCAGCAGGCCCAGCGCCAGCTCCAGGTCCGGCGCCCCGGGCTCGAGCAGGCGCTGGCCGGGATGGAAGTTGGCCTCGACCGCGGGCTCACGGGCCGCGGCCTGTCCGGGCGCGGCCGCCACGGCCGCCACGAGCAAGAGGGCGCTTGAGAAGCGGCGCATAAGCGCGAGATAGCAGAGGCGAGTCGCCTTGACAACCCGAGCGAGCCGATGCTACCTCCTTTAAGATACGGCTGTCTCTCGAGGGCGAGAGTGTGATGGTACCAGGCGACGGACCCGACTCCAGCGACGCCGGCCAGGAGGGGCGCAACCTGGCCCAGCGCGAGGAGCAGCTCGAGCTCGAGGAACGGGATCTCGCCAAGCGCGAGCAGATCATCCTCAAGAACGAGCGGGCTCACATCCGCCGCAAGCTGGACCTGGCCGAGCGCGAGCGAGAGGTGGCCGCCGACGAGTCCGCGCTGATGTCCAAGGAAAGTGATCTGTACACCACGAGCGAGTGGCGCGACGGCGCGGGCAAGGCCGGGCTGGTCGCCGTGGGCGACGGCTCGTACGCGGCCCAGGAGGTTGCGGCCTCCCAGCGCCAGGACGCGATCGAGGAGCGCGAGGCCGCAATCGACGCCCGCCGAGCCGCGCTGGACGCGCGCATCGCAGCCATGCAGACCGAGGCCGAGAAGTTCCGCGGGTACGAGGCCGCGCTCAAGGGTCGCGGCATCACGGTTGCTCGCCGCAGGAAGGAGCTGAAGGAGTACTCGGGCCTGTTCAAGGGGGAGAAGGGCGGGCCGCCCACACCTGCGCGGCCCGGGCCGCCGGCCGCGACACCTGCAGCACCTGCAGCGCCCGCAGCCCCGGCGCAGCCCCCGGCGCCCGCAGAGCCCGCAGCCCCGGCGCAGCCCCCGGCGCCCGCAGATCCCGCTGCCCCGGCGCAGCCCGCGCCAGTGCCGCCGGCCCGGCCGGCAGCGCCCCAGGGCCAGCAGCCCCTGCCGCCGCCGGCACAGCCCGCTGCCCTGGGTCAGCCGACAGCACCGGCACAGCCCGCGCCATGGCAGCCAGGCGCGCCGGCACAGCCGACAGCGCCAGCACCCGGACAGCCCGCGCCATGGCAGCCGACAGCACCGGCACAAGCGCCAGCACCCGGACAGCCCGCGCCATGGCAGCCGACAGCACCGGCACAAGCGCCAGCACCCGGACAGCCCGCGCCATGGCAGCCGACAGCACCGGCACAGCCGACAGCGCCGGCACAGCCGACAGCACCAGCACAGCCGACAGCACCAGCACAGCCGACAGCACCAGCACAGCCGACAGCACCAGCACAGCCCGCGCCATGGCAGCCGACAGCACCGGCACAAGCGCCAGCACCCGGACAGCCCGCGCCATGGCAGCCGACAGCGCCGGCACAGCCGACAGCGCCAGCACAGCCCTCGCCATGGCAGCCGCCAGCGCCGGCACAGCCGACAGCACCAGCACAGCCCGCAGCGCCACAGCCGGCCACGATACCGCTCACCGAGCTGGCCGAGCCGGCCGCGCCGGCCGCGCCTTCGGGCGCGCCCGATCTTCCGCCGCCCCTGCCGGTTGACGCGACCGGCGCTCCAGCCGCGCCCGCGCCCCAGGTGGTCCAGGCCGAGTCCCCGCTTCCACCGCCAGCCACGGCCGCGATACCATTGACCGAGCGCGCCGAGCCTGCAGCACCTCCGGCATCACCGCTGCCAGCGGATTCAGCGGCCCTGCCCCTCACCGAGCGGATCGTGCGCCGGGAGGCCCCGCCGGCGGCCACGGTGCCGGCTCCGGCTGCGCCCGCAACGGCCGAGCCCCAGCCGACCCCGACCGCGCCCCCGGCGCCACAGCAGCCGACCGCGCCCCCGGCGCCACAGCAGCCGACCGCGCCGGCCGAGCCGGAGCCCTTTGCGGCGACCCGCACGCGAGAGCACCAGCGCGTCGATCTCAAGAGCGAGATCAGCTTCGAGAGCGAGACCAACTTCTATGTCGGCTGGTCCGGCGACATCAGCGCGGGCGGCATCTTCATCGCCACCCACGAGCTGATGGAGAAGGGCTCGGTGCTGCGGCTGCGGTTCCAGCTGCCGAACGGCCGCAGGGTCCACGCCACCGGCGAGGTGATGTGGATCAAGGAATTCAACATGATTCAGCCCGACCAGACGCCGGGCATGGGCATCCGCTTCACCGACATCGATCCGGGCGATCTCCTCGCCGTCACGGCCTTCACCAAACGCCGCGAGCCGATCTTCTACGACGACGAGGATCTGTAGCGCGCGATGGCACAGCAGAAGCGCAAGTCCCCGGCCAAGCCCAAGGCCTCGGGCAAGGGCGGCAAGACCCGCTCCGGGGTCAAGCCCAGGCCCAAGGCCAAGACCAGAGCCAAGAAGGCCAAGACCGCGGCCAAGAATACCGGCGCGCCGAAGCCGGCGAAGAACGCGACCACCGCGGGTCGCTCGACGGCCCGCGCGAGCGACGCGGGAGCCGCAAAGGCGCCGGCGCCGGCCGGGCGCGCCCAGGCCGGGACGACCTCGGCGGCAGCCTCGATGGAGGCCAGCACCCAGCGCAGGAGCATGCGCGGCCGTCGCAGGGTCGAGGCCACCTTTGCCCAGGAGAAGCCGCGCCCGCCGCAATCGATGTACCTGCGCCTGACCTTTCCAGGCGGCGACGTGGTGGTGTTCCAGCCGCCCGACGTTCTGCTGTTCGGCCGCAGCGACGAGTGCCTGGTGGTCCTGCCCCAGTCCAACGTGTCCCGCCGCCATGCCGAGATCCGCTACCTCGACGGCCGCTTCCGCCTGCGCGATCTCGGCTCGACCAATGGCACCTTTCGCAACGCCGACCGGGCCGGCGAGCTCGACGTGCGCGACGGCGACGTGATCCAGGTCGGCGACGTGGCCATGCTGTGGGAGATCCTGGTCGCCGACCACAACGGCCTCCGCCCGATCCGCGACCGCATTCTCACCGACGCGGCAGCGCGGATGAAGCGCGAGCGCGATCCCTGCGCCTTCCTCTGGCTGGCCCGGATGAGCCGGCTGCGGCGCAAGCTCGACCTGCCCGACAGCTGCACCCACCTGGTGCTCAGCCTGCCCGCGGGCGAGTCCGTCGACGTCCTGGCCTACGGGTACGACGTGGCCTGCGACGGCCAGGTCACGGCCCGCCACAAGATCGACCTGCGGCTGGCCCCCGGCGAACCCTTGCGCAGCGCCCTGGCCCGGGCCACGGAGGAGAGCTCGTACTCCCACGCCGAGGTGGCCGCCATCTCCCGCGGCGCGCGCGAGGGCGCCCTGCCCCTGGATCTGCTGCGCCTCGGCTTCGGCGGTGAAGGCGAGCAAGCGGGCCCTTAGGGCCCGCGCAATAATAACTTCCCGTTTTCTCCGGGCGTCGAGGCGCCCGGATGGCAAGGCGCGACGACGAAGACGTAGCCGCTGCGCTACTTCGAGGAGAAGCAACGCAGCCAGCCGGGATGGATCGGCGGCCGGAAAATGGGAAGTTATTGTTGCGCGGGCCCTTAGGACGCCGGCGCGGGCATTGTCGGTTCCCCGTGCTAGGCTCTGGCCTGACTCGCGTGTCCCGAACGGAGAGCCCCCGTGGACCACCCACCGCTGAACCGCTTCCTCGAGGCCCTCGGCGCGCTCTGCGCCGAGCGAGCGCTCGACGAGAAGTGGCTGCTCGCACCCTCGCGGCGGGTCGGCCGCCAGTGGCTCGACGCGCTGGCCCGCGCCGGCCGGCCCGTGCTCAACGTCCGTCTCGCCACCCTGCGCTCCCTGGCGCTCGACCTGGCCGCGCCCGCGATGGCGGGTCAGGGCCTGACCCTGGTCCAGGGCCAGCGGCTGCAGCTGATCGTGGGCCGGCTCTTGCTCGAGCTGCAGCACGAAGGCTCCGGGTACCTCACCCGGCTGCGTCCCGGTCCCGGGCTGTACCGCCTGCTCGCCGCCGCACTGACCGACCTGCGGCTGGCCGGCCTGCGGGCAAGGGAGCTGACCGACCGCGACTTCGAGGTGCCGGCCAAGGGGGTGGAGCTCCGGCAGCTCCTCGCCGCGTACGAGCTGCACCTGCAGGAAGGGGGGCTGGTGGATCACGCGGGCGCGCTGCGCCTGGCCTGCCAGCGGGTGAGCTCTGACGAGGCGGCCCTGCCCGAGGACGCGCTGGTGCTCCGCGCCGAGGACGAGCAGCTCGGCGGTCTGCCGCTCCGCCTGTGGGAGTCGATCCCGAAGCAGCGCCGCCGCACCCTGTCCGTGGATCCGCCAGCCACGAAACCACTGGCCGAGCTGCAGCTGTTTCGCGCCGCCGGCCCGGTGAACGAGGTGCGCGAGGTGCTCCGCCGCTGCGCCTCCGGCGAGATCCCGCTGGACCGGGTCGAGCTGGTCCACACCGACAGCGAGAGCTACGTGCCGCTGGTGTACGAGCTGCTGACCCGGATCGCGCCGGACCGTACCGCGGACCTGCCGGTGAGCTTTGGCGAGGGCCTGGCGGTGCGCTGCTTCCGGCCCGGCCGCGCACTCGCGGCCTGGGTCGAGTGGGTGCGCGCCGGCTTTCCCCAGGGCGTGCTGGGCCAGATGATCCGCGACGGGCTGCTGCTTCCCGAGCCCGAGGCGGGCGGGCCGAGCTTCGCCCGTCTGGCCGGCGCGCTGCGAGGCGTGCCGGTGTACCTCGGACGGGAGCGGTACGGGCCGGCCCTGGCCGAGGCGCGGGACGCGGCCCGCCAGCGCATCTCGGCGATCGAGGAGCAGGCCGCGAGCCCGGACGAGGCCGAGCGCGGGCGCCGCGGACAGGAGCTGCGGATCGACGCGCTGACCCGGCTCGAGTCGATCGTCGAGCGCGTGCTCGCCAGCTCGCCGGATCCCGACGAGAGCGATCCGCTGCGGATCCTCGAGCTCGCCGCGGGCTTTCTCGAACGCTGCGTGCGCGGCAAGGGCCGGCTCGAGGAGTACGCCCGCGGCGCCCTGCTCGGCCGCGTCGAGGAGCTCCGGGCTGCCCTGGCCGAGGACGGCCCGGCAGCCGGGCTCGACGCCTGGGACTGGCTGCTGGGCCTGCCCGCGGAGCTGCGCGTGGGTGGAGAGCTGCCGTCGCCGGGCAAGCTCCACGTGTCGAGCCTGGCCGCGGGCGGTCACTCGGGCCGGCCGCAGACCTTCATCCTCGGCCTCGACGATGCTCGCTTCCCGGGCGCCGGGCTGCAGGATCCCTTGCTGCTCGACGCCGAGCGCTCGCGCATCTCCGGCGAGCTGCCCCGGGCTGTCGAGCGCCTGGCCGAGCAGACGCGCGACCTGCGGCGGCTGCTCGCGCGCCTGCGCGGCGAGGTCGTGCTCGGTTTCTCCTGCCGCGACCTGCTCGACGACCGGGAGGGCTTTCCCAGCCCGGTGCTGCTGCCGATCTTCCGCGCGCTGGCCGAGATGCCCGACGGCGATCACGAGGCCCTGGCCGACTGGCTCGGTCCGCCGGCCGGCTTTGCCCCGCGCCAGGAAGCCGCGTGCATCGACCGCCAAGACTGGTGGCTGTGGCGCGCGGCCCGCGCGCTGCCCGCGCGGCTGGACCAGCAGGCCGTGGCCCGCTGCCTGCGCTTCCGCGAGCGCGGGCTGCTCGCCCGGCAGGAACGGGAGAGCGACCGCTTCACCGCCTTTGACGGGTACGTGCCCCGGGCCGGCAAGGAGCGCGACCTCGACCGGCCGCTCTCGGCCAGCCGGCTGGAGACCCTGGGCCGCTGCCCGCTGGAGTACTTCTTCAATCACGTGCTCGGCATCGAGCGTCCCGAGGAGTTCGACCTCGATCCCGAGGTCTGGCTCGACGCCCTGGCCCGAGGCAGCCTGCTGCACTCCGTGTTCCGCGAGTTCATGACCCGGCTGCTGGCCGGCGGGCACGCGCGCGTCGAGTTCGACCGCGATCGGCCCCTGCTCGAGGACGTGCTCGACGGGCTGATCGAGGAGTATCGCGCGGCGTACCCCCCGCCGGACCGCAGCGTGTTCGAGCGCGAGCGCCGGGAGCTGGCGAGCACCGCGCTGATCTTCCTCCTGGAGGAGGAGCGCGTCGGAGGGCAGCGGGCTCCCTTCTGCTTCGAGGCCTCGATCGGCCTGCCCTCCGAGGGCACGGGCACGGTGCTCGACACCGGCGATCCAGTGATCCTCTCCCTGCCCGGCGGCAAGCGCCTGGCCGTGCGCGGGCGCATCGATCGCATCGACGACGCCGATCCCGGGCGTCCGGGACAGCGCTTCTGGATCTGGGACTACAAGACCGGCGGCACGTACGGGTACGACCCAAACGATCCGCTGCGCGGCGGCCGCCGCGTGCAGGGGCCGCTGTACCTTGCGCTGGCCGAGGCCCGGATCCGGGCCGCGCTCTCTCCCGCGGCCCGGGTCGAGGGCTTCGGGTACTTCTTCCCGGGCACCCGGGCCCACGGCGAGCGCATCGCCTGGGACGCGGAGCAGCTGGCCCGGGGACGGGACGCGCTCGCCGCGCTGGACGAGATGCTGACCCGCGGCTGCTTTCCCTTCAGCGACGAGGCGAGCGACGCACATTTCAGCGAGTACCTCGACGCCTTGGGCTCGCCCGCGCTCCGGGCGAGGCAGACCGGGCGCAAGCTGGAGAACCCGGACAACGAGGCGCTCGCGCCCTTCATCCGGCTGCGCGGGTACGGCCCGGGCGAGGACGATGAGTAGCCCTGCACCGGCCGGGCCGCCGGATCGGGCCGCGCGCGAGCTGATCCTCACCCGGCTCGACAGCAACCTGCTGGTGGAGGCAGCGGCCGGCACGGGCAAGACCACCTCGATCGTCGGCCGGATGATCGCCTTGCTGCGGGAGGGCCGCTGCCGGGTCGGCACCCTGGCCGCGGTGACCTTCACCCGCAAGGCCGCGGCCGAGCTGCGCTCCCGGTTCCAGGTCGGGCTCGAGCGCGCGGTGCGCGAGGAAGGGGATGCCGAGCGCCGGGAACGGCTCGAGGCGGCCCTGGCGCAGCTGGGTCAGGGCTTCATCGGCACGATCCACAGCTTCTGCGCCCGGCTGATCCGCGAGCGGCCGGTCGAGGCCGGCGTGGATCCGGCCTTCGAGGAGCTGGACGACGTCACCGACCGCGAGCTGCGGGAACGGGCCTGGCAGCTCTACAGCGACGGCCTCCGCGAGCACGATCCGCAGGGCCTGCTCGAGCGGCTCGACGCGCTGGGGGTCGCGCCCGGAGAACTGAAGCCGGCGTTTGCCGACTTCGCGGCGTACCCCGACGTGAGCTGCTGGCCCGTGCCCGAGCGCGGGTCTCCGCCAGACCTCGACGCCGCGGCACGGGCCGTGGTCGAGTACGCGGCCCGCATGCGCGGCCTGTGGCCCGCCCTGCCCGAGGATCCGGGCAACGACAGGCTGATCCCGCTCTACCGCAGGATCCCGCGCGTGGTCGACCACCTCGAAGGCGCGGGCGATCTCACGCGCCCCGACCGCCTGGCCGAGCTGCTCGCCGAGTTCGACCGCAAGGCGTACATCGTCCAGCGCAACTGGCCCGGCGGCAAGGACCAGGCCCAGGCCGAGCAGGCGGCCTTCGACGGGTTCCGCGAGTCCGTGGCGCGGCCGACCCTGGAGACGCTGTACGAGCGGCGCTACGGCCTGGCGCTCGAGCTGCTCCAGGGCTGCCGGGCCTGCTACGATCGGCTGCGCCGCGACAAGGGCCGGCTCAACTACCAGGACCTGCTGCTCGAGGCCGCGGCCCTGCTCCGCGACCAGCCGCACGTTCGCCGCTACTTCCAGCAGCGCTTCTCGCACCTGCTGGTCGACGAGTTCCAGGACACGGATCCGATCCAGGCCGAGGTGGTGCTGCTGCTGACCGCCGCGGACCCGGAGCAGTCCGACTGGCGCCAATGCCGGCCGCGGCCCGGCTCGCTGTTCGTGGTCGGCGATCCCAAGCAATCGATCTACCGCTTCCGGCGGGCCGACATCGTCACGTACAACGAGGTGCGCGAGGTGATCGCCTCGGGCGAGGCCGAGGCGGGCGGCGTGGTGCACCTCTCGGCCAACTTCCGCTGCGCCGCGGCCGTCCGTGAGTGGGTCAATCGCTGCTTCGCGCCCGCCTTCCCCGAGGCGGCCACCGAGTTCTCCCCGTCGTACGTGGCGCTGCAGCAGGGCCGGGACGATGCGCGCGCAGCACCCGGCGCGATCGACGGCGTGTTCAAGCTCACCGTGCCCCGCGCGGCCGGGCGCTCTTCCGCGGCGATCGTGGAGCACGAGGCGGAGCGCATCGCCCGCTTCATCCACGCCGCGCTCGACTCGATGCCGCCCTCCGACTTCCTGATCATTGCCCGGCGCAAGCGGCACCTGTCCGCGTACGCCGCAGCCCTGACCCGGCTCGGCATCCCGCACCGGGTCGCGGGCGGCACCGCGCTGAACGAGGTCGCCGAGCTCGGCCTGCTGCGGCTCGCCCTGCGGGCCGTGATCCGCCCGGACGATCCAGTGGCCCTGGTCGCGGCGCTGCGCAGCGAGCTCTTCGGCGTGTCCGACGCGGAGCTGTACGATCATCTTCGGGCGGGCGGGCGCTTCGACCATCGCGTCCGCCTGCCGCAGGGGCTGCAGCCCGGGACCGCCTCGCTCCTCGGCGGCGCCTGGGCCCTGCTCGCCGAGATCTCGAGCCGCTTGGACTCGGGCCCGCCAATGGCCGCGATCGAGCACCTGGCGGACGAGCTCGGCCTGATCCCCGCGGCCCTCTCCGGGCCGGCAGGCGGAGACGCGGCCGGCGGCCTGGTCAAGGCGCTGGAGCTGCTCCGCGCGGCCGGCGCCGAGTCCTGGACCGTGGAGCACATCGCCGAGCGCCTGGCCGCGCTGGCCAGCGGCGAGGAGGCCCACGACGGCATCCCGGCCACGACCGCCCTGGACTGCCCGGCGGTGCAGATCATGAACCTGCACAAGGCCAAGGGCCTGGAGGCGCCCGTGGTGTTCCTCGCCGATCCCACGGGCCGCGCCGAGCACCCGGTCACGATGCACGTCGACCGTGCCGGCGATCGCATTCGGGGGTTCCTCGCCATGGGCCAGGGCAGCGGGTACGCCTGGCGCACCCTGGCCCAGCCGCCCGCCGCGGACTGGGCACGCCGGGTCGAGCGGGAGCAGCGCTTCCTCGCGGCCGAGGAGCTCAGGCTCGACTACGTGGCCGCCACCCGCGCCGGCCAGGGCCTGGTGATCAGCCAGCGCGAGTCGGGCAACGGCTCCAATCCCTGGCAGCGCTTCAACGAGCACCTCGGAGACGCGCCCGAGCTCCCGGATCCGGGTTTGCTCGCCGCGAGCGAGGTGCAGACCGAGTCGCCAGATGGCGAGCAGGTCGAGGCGGCCCTGGCCGGGGTGGCGCGGCGGCGGGCGGTCATCACCCGGCGCGGTTACGAGGTGCGCGCGGCCAAGGCCCTGGCCCTGGCCGAAGCCGAGGCCGGGGCCGCCGCGCAGGACGACCTCCCCGAGGTCGAGCGCGGCGCGGCCTGGGGCAGCGTGATCCACCACCTGCTCGAGCTGATCGCCCTCGAGCCCGGCGCCGACCTGGTGCAGCACGCGCGGCCCGTGCTGCGCGAGCACGAGCTGGACCCGGCCCTGGCCGAGCGCGCCGCCGCCTGGATCCGCGCGGTACTCCGCTCCGAGCTGTGGGCCCGCGCCGAGCGCAGCGAGCAGCGCCTGGTCGAGGTGCCCTTCTCGATCCTGGCCCGGGATCTCGACCTGGCGCTGGAAGCGCCGACCCTGGTGCGCGGCTGCATCGACCTGGCCTTCCGCGAGCAGGACGGCTGGGTCGTGGTGGACTACAAGACCGACACCGTGCCCGCCGAGGGCCTCGAGCCGCTCGAGCGACGCTACGCGCCCCAGGTCGCGCTGTACGCGCGGGCCCTGGAGCGGATCGCGGGCGAGCCGGTCAAGGAGCGGGGACTGTTCTTCCTGCGGGCCGACCGGTACGTGGTGGTGAGAGTTGAGAGTCGAAAGTAGGGTGTCTGGCAACTTCCAACTTCCAACTTTCGACTTTCGACTTTCGACTTTCGACTTCCCCCCCCTACCCCCCGCCCCCCCACCGTGCTACAACCCCCCCGGAGCCCGTAGCCCGGAGCCCGTAGCCCGGAGCCGTCATGCAGGTCCTCGTCGTCGCTGCCAACACCATCCGCTATCCCGCTCCGGTGTACCCGCTCGGCGCGGCCTGCATCGCGGCGGCGCTGCGCGAGGCCGGACACGAGATCTCGCTGCTCGACCTCGGCTTCGAGCGGGCTCCGGCGGCCGCGCTCGGTCGTGCGGTGCGGCGCCGGCGGCCGGCGCTGACCGCCCTGTCCCTGCGCAACGGGGACAGCACCGCGTACCCCACGGCGCGCTCCTTCCTGCCGCACTTCAAGGCCCTGGCCCGGTCGGTGCGGGAGCACGGCTCGGGCCAGCTCGTGCTCGGCGGGCCGGCGGCCACGCTGTACCCCGAGCCGTACCTGGGCGAGACCGGCGCCGACGCCCTGGTGCTCGGCGAGGGCGAGCAGACCGTGGTGGCACTCTGCGCCGCGCTTCAGCGCGGCGACGACGTGTCGGTTCTGCCAGGCGTTGTCACGCCGGCGACCGCGCGGCTGGCGGGCGAGCCGGCCGCGGCCGAGCCCGCGGCCGACCTCGATGCGCTGCCCGAGCCGGCCTGGGACCTGCTGCCCCCGCGGCGCTACCTGCGTCGCGCGGGCGAGGCCAACTTCCAGACCAAGCGGGGCTGCGCCTTTCGCTGCGTGTACTGCCCGGGACCGCGGCGCTTCGAAGGCCCGGGCCTGCGCCTGATGAGCCCGGAGCTGGTGGTCGGACGGCTCGAGCGCCTGGTGCGCCAGCACGGAATCGACTCGGTGTTCCTCGTGGACAACGTGTTCAACCAGCCCGCAGACCATGCCAAGGCGATCTGCGAGGCGATCGTCGGCAGCGGCCTGAAGCTGCGCTGGAGCTGCCAGCTCTCGCCCGCCGGCTTCGACGACGAGCTGGCCGCGCTGCTGGTGCGGGCCGGCTGCGCCAGCGGAGACTTCGGCCTCGACTCTGCCGTGGACGAGGTGCTCGAGGGCCTGGGCAAGCCCTTCCGCCTCGACGACATCGAGCGCGCCGCCGCGGCCTGCCAGCGAGCGGGCCTGCGCTTCTGCGCCAGCCTGCTCTTCGGCGGGCCCAACGAGACGCTGCAGACCGCACAACGCACCGTGGAGCGGATCGAGGCGCTGCGCCCCACCGCAGTGGTTGCGATGGGCGGGATCCGCATCCTGCCCGGCACGCCCCTGGAGCGACTCGCGATCGAGGAGGGCCGGCTGGGGCCCGAGGGCGCCGGGCACGAGCCCGTGTTCTACCTCTCACCCGGCATGGAGGACACGCTGCTGCCCTTCCTGCGCGAGAAGCACCAGAGCCTTCGCGGCTGGGTGCTGCCCTCGGAGACACCGGAGGCTGCTCCGCTGTGGGCCGATGCCCTGCGCTTCCTCGGGATGCGCGGTCCGCTGTGGGAGCTGCTGCGCTTCCGACGGAGGTCGCCCTGAGATGACCGGAAAGACGCCGCGCCCGGACACCCGCCGTTCCCTGGCCGAGACCACCGCCAAGCTGCTCAAGCTCGGCGAGGAGCTATCGCGCGTCGGCGAGCTCGAGACCACGCTGCAGGCCGTGACCCGCCTGGCCGTGCGCCTCACGCGCTCGCTGCAGGGCTCGCTGCGGCTGCTCGACGACACGGGCACGCGGCTGCTGACCAGCGCGCGCTCCGGGCCCTCGGTGCACCGGCGCCAGGCCGCGCCCTTCCGGCCCGACGAGGGCTTCCTCGGCTGGGTGGTGACACACCGCAGGCCGGCCTTCACCAATCACCCGGCCACTGACGAGCGCTTCGTGGTCCGCGGGGGTCAGCGCTGGACCCCGAGTGCGCTGATGGGCGCGCCCCTGCTGGCCGGGCGGCAGTGCATCGGCGTGCTGGCCGTGTCGCGTAACGACGGCAAGCCCTATCGCGAGCTGGACCTGGACCTGCTGCGGCTGGTGGGTCGCATCTCCGAGCCGCACCTGGAGATCGCCCGGCTCAAGCGGCTCAACGAGAGCGACGCGCTGACCCTGCTGCACAACCGCCGGCACCTGCAGCACCGGCTGCCCGCCGAGATCCAGCGCGCGCGGCGCGGCCGGCGGCCGCTGAGCGTGGCGATGATGGACCTCGACCGCTTCAAGGACGTCAACGACACGCACGGCCACGACGTGGGCGACGAGGTGCTGGCCACGGCCGCGGACCGGATGCGCCGGGTCAGCCGGGGCTCGGACGTGGTCTGCCGCTGGGGCGGTGAGGAGTTCCTCGCGATCTTCCCCGAGACCAATCTGAAGTCGGCGGGCCGCATCGCCGAGCGCATCCGCGAGTCGGTCGGCGATGCACCGATCAGCACGGCCGCCGGACCGCTGCCCGTGACGATCAGCATCGGCGTGGCCGCCCTGGTCCGGGACGACGACGAGCACACGCTGGTCAAGCGGGCGGACAAGAACCTGTACACGGCCAAGCGGGGCGGGCGGAACAAGGTGGTGACGGGGAAGTAGCCGCGGGTTGGAAACCCGCGGTCAGGATCTCTCTGGAAGCCCGCCTCGTGGCGGGCTGGGTGCTCGGGCACCAGACCTTGAACAGCGTGGCGCCAGCCCTCCGGGCTTGGCCGAAGGCCTCCCTGACCGCGGGCTTACAGCCCGCGGTAGGGCGGCGACGGGCGATCCCCCTACGCCACCAGCCCGCCCTCGCAGCGCGCCACCGACACCACGTGGCCGCGGTACAGCACCTGGGTCACCCGCCAGGCCGCACCCTGGCTGTCCCGCAGCTCCACGCACTCGGGCTTGATCGCACGAATCTGCACCTTGCGCCGCGCCTCGGCCAGGGGCTCGCCGCGGGCCTTGGCCACGGCCTCCTTGGCCGACCAGGCGCGAGTGAAGCGCTCCTCGTCCGAGGCGCCGGCCGCGGTGCGTACCCGGCCGCGCTCCTCCTCGGCGAGGAACATCTCCTCCACCCGCACCGCGCGCTCCTCGATGCGCTCGACGTCCACGCCGATCGGCTCACCCGCCTCGTCCACGGCGGCCAGCCCGTACTCCAGGTCGTGCGAGGCCGAGACCAGGGCGGCCAGCGGCTGGGGCGGATCCGCGCCCAGCACCAGGCACGCCGGCAGGCGGGGATCTTCGGGCCGCAGCGTCTGGATCCGGTCCAGCGCGACCGCGCCGAGCTCCTGGTCGCTCGCCAGCTCCTGGCCCATCCGCTTGAGCGCCAGCCGCACCGCGCGCCATCCCGGCAGGCGGCGCTCGCCGAGCTGCGCGAAGCGCCGCCGCTCGTCCAGGGTCAGCGCCGCGTCGACCAGGGCCACGGGCGCGCGCTGATCGATCAGCAGCAGGCGGGCCGGCAGGTCGGTCAGGCGCTCGCGCTGCGCCTCCTCCTCGTCCCGGTTGGTGTGCCAGCCCGGGGGCAGCCGCCGGCCGCGGGTCACGTCCGAGCTCCGCAGATCCTCGAGCAGCTCCAGCGGACGGCCATCCTCGCCATAGAGCAAGGCGTCGACCACGGGATCCGCGTCGGGATCGTCCGTCGGGTGCGGCACGATCCGACACAGCACCGCCTCGCCGGACTTCACCTCGTCGATCCGCACCTCTCGCCCCACCCCGACGGGCACCGCGGTCCGGCCAGTGTAGCGCTGAGCCCAGGTGCTGGCGAGCTGGTACGCCGCGTCCCGGATCCAGCGCATGGCCCCGCCCGGCTGCTCGGGCGCGACGAGCAGGCCGACCGCGCCTTCGCGGGAGAGCTGGAGCACCTCGTGCACGTTCCAGAAGGCCGGACCAAAGGGCACCACGTGCGGGTGCACCTCGTCGCGCCGCATGCTCAGCGTGGGCTCGGCCAGGATCAGCCGCTCCGCCGCCGGTGCGGCCGAGGCCGGGGCCTCGGCCGCGGGCACGCGGGCCGTGACGTGCTCGAGCCGCCGGGAGAAACCCTCGCCCTGCATCCGGCTGTGCAGGCACAGCCGGAGCGCGCCCTCCTCGTCCCGCTCGGCCTCGGCGAACACCTCGACCTCGGCGCCCGGGCCGGGCACCTCGAGAAAACGGCGGAAGTCGAGATCGCAGTACGCCCGCGGCGGATCGCCGTCGAGCAGCCGCGCGGCAGCCTGCTCCAGCAGCGCCATGCCGAACACCGCGGGCAGCACGCTCTGCCCCTGCTCCACGTGGTGATCGGCGAGGAAGGGGGCCCGCTCGCGGGACAGCGAGAACCGCCCGACCAGGCGCTCGCCGGAGCGCTGCTCCACGATCTCGTCGATGCTGAAGGGTTCGAAGCTCACGTGCGGGTCACACCGAAGCGTCCGCACATGGCCACGCTGATCGGATCCATCGCAACCGGGATGCCCTTGCGGTTGAGACAGGCGTGCGTGGTGTGACCCGACGCGCAGAGCTCGCCGCTCTCCTCGTGCAGGATCCGGTAGTGGAAGATCAGCTTGACCCGCTGCAGCTCTACCGGGCGGGTGTAGATCCACATCGGGTCGTCGTACTGCAGGCGGCGCCAGTACTCCACGGCCAGGTCCACGATCGGATGCACGAAGCCCTGCTCTTCGATCTCCTTGTACGTCCTGCCCACGGCACGGATCAGCGAGGTCCGGCCGATCTCGAAGTAGCGCAGGTAGTTCGCGTGGTACACCACGTCGGCGCGATCCGTGTCTGCGTACAGTACCCGGTTGTGAGCGCGATGCCACAGCTCGCCGGTGCGCTTCTCGGCGGCGAACACGCCGTCCTCGTGGATCTCGGGATCGAACTTCAGCTTGCGCATCGCCGCTAGCCCCACTTCCGGAAGATCACGCAGCAGTTGGTGCCGCCGAAGCCGAAGGCGTTGGACAGCACGGTCTGGTGCGCGGCCGGCCGGGCCTCGTTGGCCACGACGTCGACGTCTCCGCCGAGCAGGTCCGGGTTGGGCCGGTGATTGATCGTGGGCAGGATCGTGTCCCGCCGCATGCCCTCGATGGCCAGGATCGCCTCCACCCCGGCCGTGGCGCCGAGCGAGTGGCCGAGCATCGACTTGTTGGAGGTGATCGGCGTGTTCTTCAGCTCGGGGCCGAAGACCTCGCGCAGCACCGCGATCTCGGTCCGATCGCCGATCTTGGTCGAGGTGCCGTGGCAGTTGACCGTATCGATCTCGGAGGGCTTCAGGCCGGCGTCGTCGAGCGCGAGCCCGATGCAGCGGATCACGGTGGTCGGGTTGGGCTTGGTGAAGTGGTGCGCGTCCGAGGTCATGCCGCAGCCGATCACCTCGGCCAGCGGCGTCAGCCCGTGGGCCTCGGCCACATCGAGCGCGGCGATGACCAGGATCGCCGAGCCCTCGGCCAGCACGAAGCCGCGCGGATCCGGGCTGAAGGGGCGGCTCGCCTGGCGCGGGTCGTCGGTCCCGCGATCGCCCTCGCGCGCCTTGTACGTGGCGTTCATGTTCTGGAAGCCGGCCACGATCGGCGGCAGGATCGGAAAATCGACCCCGCCGACGAGGAACACATCGGCCTCGCCGATCTGGATCAGCCGGCTGCCCACGGTCAGGCAGTGGTTGGCCGAGGCGCAGGCCCCGCCCGGAGAGAACACCGGGCCGGTGTTCTTGATCTGCATACCCGCGATGCCGGACGGCATGTTGGCGCAGACATTGGGCAGCAGGTACGGGCTGACCCGGTTCGGCCCGCGCCTGTCCAGCGTCTCGCAGGCGATGCCGTAGCTGTCCAGGCCGTTGAGCGCCGAGCCCACGAGGTGTCCGGTGCGCGGGCCGAGGTCCTCCTCGGTCAGCTCGAGCCCGGCATGAGCGAGCGCATCCTGCGACAGCGCGGCGACCGAGAGCACGTAGCGCGCGTTCCAGCTGGCCTCGTCCTTGGCCGTGATGAACTCGTAGCCCAGGGGATCGTAGTCCGGGATCTCGGCCACCACGCGCGAGTCGAGCCAGTCCGGGATCTCGAAGCGGGTCAGCCAGCCGGTGCCGGACTCGCCCCGCACCGCCCGCGACCAGGTCTGCTCGAACCCGTGCCCCAGCGCGGTGGACAGAGCATGGCCCAGCACCACCACCCGGCGGTTCTGCGGGCTCCTCATGCGCTCACCCCGCGCAGCACCAGGCAGCAGTTGCAGCCGCCAAAGCCGAAGGCGTTGGACAGCACGTGCTCGTGGGCCAGCCGGCGCGTCTCGGTTGCCAGGTCGGGCACGGCGCAGTCCGGATCGGGCTGATGGTTGATCGTGGGCAGCACCACGCCGCGCTCGAGCCCGACGATGGCGAGCACCGCCTCGATCGCGCTGGCCGCGCCCATGGCGTGTCCGAGCTGGCTCTTGTTCGCGGTCACCACGGGCGTGCGCTCGCCGAACACCTCGCGCAGCGCCTCGACCTCGACCCGATCGCCGGCCTTGGTCGAGGCGGCGTGGGCGTTGATCGCGCCGATATCCTCCGGCTGAAGCCCGGCCGCGGCCACGGCCTGCCGCATCGCCGCCGTGATCGTGGGCCCGTGCGGGGCCACGAAGTGATGGGCGTCCGAGGTCATGCCGAAGCCGGCCAGCTCGGCCCGCGGCGTCAGCCCGTGGGCGTCGCAGAACTCGCGCGAGCACAAAATCAGCGCCGCCGCACCCTCGGAGACGACGAAGCCGCGCCGGTCGTCACTGAAGGGCCGGCTGGCCCGCGTCGGATCGCCGGCAGCCCGATCCCCCTCGCCCTTGGGCTTGAAGCAGCCGCCCATGGTGGCGAAGCCGGCCACGATCACCTCGACCAGCGAGAAGTCGACCGCGCCGCAGAGCACCACGTCGGCGAGGCCCCGATCGAGCAGCATCGCGCCGTACGCCAGGGACAGGCTGCCCGTGGCGCAGGCGCCCACCGTGCTCAAGATCGGACCGGTGGCGCCGGTGAGGATGCTGACCTTGCCGGTGACCATGTTGATACAGGCGTTGGGGTTGGCAAAGGGCCGCGGCAGCCGGCTGGAGGCCACAAGCTCGCGATCCGCGGCGATGAACTGGTCCAGCCCGCCCACCGCCGAGGAGAAGGTGGTGGCCGTGCGCGACGCCAGCTCGGGCGTCAGCTCCAGTCCAGCGTGGGCCAGCGCCCGCTGCACCGCCAGCATGCCGAAGGGGATCACGGGCGAGGCCCAGTTCTTCAGCTCCTTGGCCGTGAAGATCTCCTCGGCCGCCAGGTCGACCCCGTGCACCTCGCCGGCCACCGTAACGGGGAATTTCTCACGAAGCGGGAAGCGCGTCAGCTCGCGCACGCCAGAGCCGCCCTCCACGGCGCGGTTCCAGGTCTCCTCCAGGTTCCCGCCGAGGCCGGTGATCGCCTCATAGCCGAGGATGACCGGAGGCCTGGAGCTCACTGGCGGATCCCGTTGTTCCCGCTACCAGGGAATGAAGCGGTACAGCTTGGCGAACATCTCGTACACCTCGAGCCAGTTGAGGAAGTCCTCGCGGGTGTTCATGTGCGCGCGTTTGTTGACCATGATCCAGCTCATGTTGGCCGCGCCGTCATGGCACTTGGTGCAGTCGCGGGTGGCCGAGGTGCAGCAGCGGTGGGTCGACTCGAGATCGCTGGCCCAGCGGATGAAGTTGATCAGCCGCCGGGGCTGCGGGTCGCGGTTGTCGTGGGTCACCGACACCGAGGGGCACTCCATCCAGCCCCATTTGCGCCCCAGCATCTCGCCCGTGGTCAGCACCTCGTGATAGTACTTCGAGCTGATCACGGTGTCGGGGTACGTGTCGAGCAGGAAGTCGAACTCCTCGCGCACGGCCTTCATCGTCTCGGGCGTCCAGTCGTAACCCTCGGCGCCCTCGTCGTTGGACAGCAGCTGCACGTGGACCTTGAGCCCCAGGTCGCGGATCCGCTCGACCATCTTGTGCGTCTGACCCAGCTGCTGCGGGGTGACGGTGTAGAGGAAGTACACGTACTCGTCGCCCTCGTAGTTCTTCGAGGCGATGCCGAATACGTCCTTGCCGCGCAGGCGCTTCTCGGTCTCGGTGTCGCCCCACAACGAGATGCCGACCATCATGTCGGGGAAGCGGTCGCGCGGCACCTTGATCAGCCCGTTGGTCGCGCAGTACGTGCCCATCCGCTTGTAGAACGCCTCCACCCGGTCGAGATGGAGCGTGGGCTCGCCGCCGATGAGGATCGCCAGGTTGACCCCGCGTTCTTTTTCCTTCTCGCAGAAGGCCTCCCAGGCCTCGGGGTCGGTCACCTCGCGGCCGACATTCTGCTCGTCGCTGGAGAAGAAGAAGCAGCCCTTGCAGCGCAGGTTGCACTGGCTGGTCACGTCGTAGATCGAGCTGCGCATGTTGAGCTTGCTGATCTTCTTGTAGCGTTGATATTCCGCGGGCGTGAGCAGATCGCTAACCAGCTTCATCGCGCTTCCCTCAGCTCCTCGGGCACGGGCAGCAGGTTTTCGCCCTTGTCGTACCCGGTGACCCACACCGCGAGATAGGTATCGACATAGTCGAGCCAGTTCTTGAAGCTGTGCCGGTCCGAGGAGTGACGGAACAGCTTGCTCGTGACCACGGCCGAGCCGGCCGCGTAGTGCCGACAGTCAGCGCAGTCGGTATCGGGCACGCAGCAGGCCGCGCTCTTGTCCCAGGTCAGGTCCGAGCGGTACTGGCGAAAGGTATGACCCAGGCCGACCTTGGCCTCGGGGCTGCACCGAGGATACGGGCAGCCGAACTCCTGGTGCAGGGACTTGTCCGAGCTGTGCACCTCGATGTTGTAGCCCGAGTACAGCACGTTGTCCGGGTAGCGCCGCAGCAGGTACGCCATGATCGTGCGCATCCGCAGGCGCTGCTCCGCGTCGAGCCGCAGCGGGCCGTCGTATCCCACGGTGGCGCTGAACTGGTTGAAGCTGACCTTGCCCCCGGCCTCGCAGATGCGGGGCACCACGTCCAGCGCCTCCTCGAGGTTGGCGCCGGTGAAGGTGTAGATGAACACGGCGCGCGGGTCAGCGGCGTAGTTCTGCAGCTGCGTGGGCAGGCACTCGGCGCCGCGGATACGCTTGCTGCTCGCCTCGTTGCCCCAGACCGAGATGTGGATCTTGTAGCCCACCGGCTCGGGGATCTTCTTGATCCCGTTGGTCGCGATGCAGCCCAGCGGCATCACGTCGTAGCAGGTCTGCAGCAGCTCGGGCACCAGCGAGGGCTCGGCGCCGGCGAGCACCACGAAGGTGATGCCGCGGGCCTTCTCGGCCTCCATCAGCGCGCGCCAGTCGTCGGCGCTGGCGTTGTCCACGGCGTGCTGCTTGTCGCCCTCGTAGTAGTAGCAGCCCTCGCAGGTGAGGTTGCAGCGATGGGTCATGTCGTACGTGGACTCGCGGAGGAAGAAGAACTTCCGGATTCTCTCCCAGCGTTCCTTCACGCCGGGCTCGCGGATGATCTCCTTGAACTTGACCCTGGCCGCCATCGGGGGCTCGGCCCTAGGCCGCGAGGCGGACCTTGACGTACTCCGCGATACGACCCAGCGTGGTCAGCTCGGGGTAGTCGTCCTCGTCGATCTCGATCTCGAACTCGTCCCGGATCACCAGGGCGATCGTGGCCAGGTCCATGGAATCGATGCCCATCTCGTCGATGAGGTCGAGGTCCGGGTTGAAGTTCTCGGCGGTGAGGTCCTCGATCTTGAGCTCATCGATGATGATCTGGGCGATCCGGTGCTGAATGTCCCGCGCCTCCATCGCTTCCCCGCTCCTTTCACCATGTCCAGACGCATCCGCCGGTAAAGGCTGCGGTCCCACCTCACCCCTCCGGCAAGGTCGCATACCATAGTCCAGCCCGGCGGCCCGCGTCAAGACTTCAGATCTGGGCGAAATCGCACGTCAATTCCAGGCCGCTTGCGGCATTTCGCAGATCCGTCACGCCTGGCTTGACAGGCCGACGGCCTGGTGTATCGTCAGGGCAACGACGCCACGGCGGAGCCGGCGTATGGAACGCTCCAGGGACTGGCTGGCACAGGCCGACAACGACCTCGAGTGGGCGCGGCACTCGGCGGCCGGCGGCTTCCACGCCCAGGCCTGCTTCGCCGCGCAGCAAGCAGCCGAGAAGGCGGGAAAGGCCGCGGTCCAGGCTCAACACGGCGAGGCACGGGGGCACTCGGTGCTGAAGATCCTGCGGGGCCTGCCGGGCGAGCCCGCGGCCGGCGCGGAGCTGCTCGAAGCCGCGGCCGAGCTGGACCAGTACTACATCCCCACCCGGTACCCCAACGGCTTTTCCGCGGGATCGCCCTTCGAGTTCTTCACCTCGACCCATGCGCAGAGGGCCATCGGGCATGCAGAGCGGATCATCGAGTTCTGCCGGAGCCGAGTACCTCGATCGTGAGGCCGCGCTCTCGGCGCTGCGCCGGGCAGCGACCCGACTCGCCGCGGCCCGCCCCGAGGTCCGCCGAGTGGTGCTCTTCGGCTCCCTGGCCGCGGGCCGCCACGCGCCGGGCAGCGACGCGGACCTGCTGATCGCGGTCTCGGAGTCGGATCAGGCGCCGCCCTTCCGCGCGGCGCCGTACCTGCTCCTGCTCTCCGAGCACTCGCCCCTGGCGCTCGACGTGCTGGTCTGGACCGAGGAGGAGCTGCGTCGGGCGCGGGCGCAGGGGCATGCCTTCCTGGCGACCGTGGAGGCCACGGGCCTGGACCTGCTCTGATTTCCCCTGCCTACGAGGCAAGAATTCTCCCCGGCCAGCAATGGGGGCTGAACCAGCCTCTTTGACAGCGCCCCCCCAGCCGGGTAGGTTCTCGCCTCCGGAGGCAAGTAATGGGCGAGCAGATGGACCGCGTGGCCGACTTTTTCTTCGAGCTGGGCATGCTCAAGCGCACGCCGCGTACCGGCTTCTTCTTCCTCGGCTCGGGCGAGGAGAGCGTGGCCGAGCACAGCTTCCGCACCGCCGCGATCGGGTACACCCTGGGCAAGCTCTGCCCGGAAGCCGACGAGCGGCAGGTGGCGCTGATCTGCCTGTTCCACGACGTGGCCGAGGCGCGCACCGGCGACATGAACTACGTGCACAAGAAGTACGACACCGCGGACGAGCCCCAGGCCGAGGCCGATCTGTGCGCGGGCCTGCCCTTTGGCCCCGAGATCGCGGACTGGCTGCGGGACTTCCGCGAGGGCGACGCGCTCGAGGTCAGGCTGGCCAAGGACGCGGATCAGCTCGACCTGCTGTGCAGCCTGGTCACCGAGCGCGACCGGGGCAACCGCCAGGCCGACGAGTGGATCCCCTTCCTGCTGGAGCGGCTGCAGACCGAGCAGGGCAAGGACCTGGCCCGGGCGATCAACTCGGCGACCAGCGAGCGCTGGTGGTTCGCCAACAAGGGCGAGTACTGGGTCAAGGCCGAGGGGCCGGGCGGGCCGTAGGCGTCGTTTGCGCTTGCGGGAGCGGATCAGGTGAACCGGCCGCCCATGGGATCCGCGGGCGGCCGGCCCTGGATGCCGCGCCGCAGGTAGTCGGCCGCGTACTCCAGGTAGTGGCCCCAGGTATAGTCGAGCAGGGCCTCGTCCTTGTCGGTCAGCTCGCGGATCACCCGGGCCGGAACGCCGGCCACCACGGTTCGCGGCGGCACCTGCATCCCGGGCGGCACCACCGCGCCCGCGGCCACGATCGCGGACTCGCCGATTTCGGCGCCGTTGAGCACGGAGGCGCGGATGCCGATCAGGGCCCGCCGGCGAACTGTGCAGCCGTGCAGGACCGCGCCGTGGCCCGCGCTGACCTCGTCCTCGATCGTCACCGAGAACTCGTCGAGCTGGCCGTGGCAGATCGTGCCGTCCTGCAGGTTGGTCCGGGCGCCGATGCGGATGCCGTGCACGTCGCCGCGCAGGATGCAGCCGTACCACACGCTCGACTCGGGGCCGATCTCCACGTCACCGAGGATCACGGCAGTGGGCGCGATCAGGGCCGTGGGATCGATGCGGGGCTCGCAGTCGAGGCACTCGAGCTTCATGCCGCCTCCAGGAGGATGTTGCTCGAATGCCTATACCACCCGAGCTGCAGCGCGTCATCCATGGACCTGCAGCTGTGAGCGCCATCACTGGACCAACCGCGGCGACTCCGGTAAGCTTGCTCATCACGAACGGTAATCGACACGGAGGCGAACCCATGCGCAGCCGTCGAATCCCGATCTCATTCCTGGCCCTGGTCTGGCTCTGCTCGGCCGGCTGGCTCGCGGCCGGCTGCGACGGCGGCTCGACCTCGCCGTCCGGCGACTCGGACACGGACGTGGACACGGACGCCGACACGGACAGCGACACGGACAGCGACACGGACAGCGACACGGACACGACCCCCTGCTCCGAGGACGGGGACTGCCCGCTGGGCAACGTCTGCGAGGGCGGGCACTGCCAGCCCGGCTGCCGCAGCGACCGCGACTGTCCGGCCGGGCGCACCTGCGATCCGGGTCTCGGCGATTTCGGCAAGTGCGTGGAGTGCAGGACCGAGGCCGACTGCGGCGCGAGCGAGACCTGCCAGGACGGGGAGTGCGTGTTCCACTGCACCGCGGACAGCCAGTGCAGCGGCGCCACCCCGCGCTGCGACACGGCCAGCGGCACCTGCGTGCAGTGCCTGCAGAAGGACGACTGCGCCCTGGGCCAGCTATGCGACGACCACGCCTGCGTGGCAGGCTGCGAATCGGACCGCGACTGCCCGGCGGCCACGCCCAGGTGCGACGACACGGCCGTGCCCAACGGGCTCTGCGTGGAGTGCCTGACCGATCCGGACTGCGGCGCCGGCTTCTCCTGCCAGGACCGGAGCTGTGTGCCCACCTGCACCTCGGACCAGGACTGCTCGGGCGACACGCCCCGCTGCGACATTGCGGCTGGCGTGTGCGTGGAGTGCCTGGCCAAGGACGACTGCCCCCTGGGCAACCTCTGCGTGGCCCGGAGCTGCCAGATCGGCTGCGAGTCGAGCCGCGACTGCCCGGCCGGCCGGGTCTGCGACGAGAACCGCGGACCCAACGGCGAGTGCGTGGAATGCCTGGTTGACGCGGACTGCCCCTTCTACCCCGGCCAGGTCTGCCAGGACGGGACCTGCCGGTCCGGGGACGCGGACACCGACACCGACACCGACACCGACGCCGACACCGACGCCGACACCGACACCGACACCGACACCGACACCGACACCGACACCGACACCGACACCGACGCCGACACCGACGCCGACACCGACACCGACACCGACACGGGTACGCCCTGCACCTCTGGCGCGCCAGACATCGACCTCGAGCCCAAGCGGGATGTGGGCGGGTACCTCGTGCCAGTGCTGTACTTCGGCACCGTGCTGGTCGGCCAGAGCCAGACCGCCGCAGCCACGATCAACAACCTCGGCGACTGCGACCTGGTGCTCGACGGCATCCGCGTGGGCCCGGCCGCGCTGGTCGACGACTCCGAATGGTACTCCATGCCCAGCCCGCCGAGCCTGCCGCGCAGCATTCCGCCCGGCGGATCGCTGAACGTGGACGTGACCTATGCCCCGGGCGTGTCCTCGGCCGGCACCTCCCTGCAGGGCCACTATGCGAACCTGATCATCGACAGCAACGATCCGGACGAGAGCGAGAAGAAGACCATCCTCTCCGGCCAGGCCAGCGAGTCGGATCTCGTGGCCGTGCCCGGCTTCATCGACTTCGGCGAGGTGCAGACCGGCTGCAGCGGGCCGTGGGAGAAGCTGCAGCTGTTCAACCGCGGCGCCACCACCTCGTACCTCAACGGCGCCGAGATCGAGGCCGGCTCAGCACCCGGATTCGAGTTCCGCCTGCCCGGCGCCACGCCGTACGAGATCCACCCCGGCGAGGCCGCCCTGCTCGATCTGCAGTACAGCGCCTCGTCCACGGGCTCCGTGTCCGGCACGCTGATCCTGAACACCGACGACACGCTCACGCCCGACATCGCGGTCGACCTGGCCGCCCGCGGCGTGGCCTCGGGCAGCCAGAGCGACAGCTTCAGCCAGATCGCCGAGCCGATGGCCGACGTGCTGTTCGTGGTCGACGACTCGGGCTCGATGGGCGAGCACCAGGCCAACCTGGCGAGCAACTTCCCGGCCTTCATCCAGCGGGCCCAGCAGCTCGCCGTGAGCTTCCACATCGGCGTGACCACGACCGACTGCGACGGCACCGGCCCGGCCGGCTCCCTGGTCGGCGAGCCGCGGATCATCACCGAGGATACGCCGAACCTGGAGGCCACCTTTGCCGCCAACGTGCAGGTCGGCGACACGGGCTCGGGCACGGAGCAGGGGCTCGAGGCGACCCGCCTGGCCCTGGGGCCCAAGCTGCTGGTGCCGCTGGACCAGGGCGGCAACCAGGGCTTCGTCCGCGACCAGGCCAAGCTGGCCGTGATCGTGGTGACCGACGAGGACGACGGATCAATGGGCAGCGTGGACCTGTACGCCGCAGCCCTGGAGAAGGTCAAGGGCACTTTGGCCGGCGAGGCCTTCACCTTCCACTCGATCTCGTCGCTGGCCCAGGAGTGTGGCGCCAGCCCGGGCTTCCGCTATCACGAGCTGGCCAGCCGCACCGGCGGCCTCAACGAGAGCATCTGCGGGACCTGGTCGGGCACGCTGTCCTCGCTGGCCGACGCGATCTTCACCCTGCCGCGCGAGTTCCGGCTCTCGCGGGTGCCGGACGCGGCCACGATCTCGGTCAAGGTCAACGGCGCCACCGTGCCCCAGGGCGACGGCGAGACCAGCGGCTGGGCGTACGTGCCCGCGGCCCGGGCGATCCGCTTCGCGGTCGATGCCACGCCCGCGTCCGGGGCGAGCGTGCAGGTGAGCTACACGGCGGAGTGTCTATAGGTTCTGAGTCTAGAGTTGAGAGTCTCCTACGGCTCCTCCAGCATCTCCGCCGTGCCCGAACCGCGCAGCATGTCCGCGTTCTCCGCCCCCAGGATCAGGCCCTGGGTCAGGTCGGTCAGCCGGGCCGAGATGCGGAGCAGGCCCTGATCCACGGCGTCGGCGATGCCCCCGCTGACCAGGGCGGTGGCGCCGAGCAGCTGGCCCAACTCCACGGCCCGGCCCGGATCCACGGCGCCGCCGTGCTGGAACTTGAGCTCCCGGAACATCTGGTCCAGGTCGGCGCGCTGCACCACCGAGATGCGGCGCTGCACCAGCGCGGTGACCAGCGCGTCACGCAGCCGCCGCGACAGCCGCACCGGCCGGCCGGTGCGATCGAGCTTGAACTGGGCCACGGCCACGATCTCGTTCGCCCTGCAGCGCGTTGCGATGGCGCCGGCCAGATGCTCGGCCAGGGCTGCGTCGTTGGGGAACACCGCCACCTGGCCCGGAGCGGCGGGCGCGGCCGGCGAGGGCAGAGGCTCGGCCGCGGGTCGGGGACGTGGCGTCACGTAGCGCACGTCGGCGCCGCTCTCCTCCTCGCCGATCATGTACGTGAAGCCGATCTCCATGCCATCGTCGTACGGCGGGTTGACGTACTCCTTCTTGGCGATGAACCCGTCCGGCTTGCAGATGATCTCGTGCGGCTTGTCCTCGACCAGCACGCGCACCCGCCGGCCCGAGGCGAGCGGCTTGCCGTCGATGAAGTAGTGGCAGTTCTGGTTGCTGTGCAGCACGATCTCCTCGCTCGCCGAGTCGCTGGTGCGCGGCATGCTGCCGTGGGCGCAGCCCAGGGGCGTCAGGGCGGCGAGCAGCAACGGCGCGACGCAGAGCAACCCCACCCGGGGGCCCCGGCTCTTGCTCTCCCGACAATTCATGGGCATTTCTCCTCTGGATAGCAGGCCATCGTGCCGTCCGGCAGCTCGACCACGCATCCCCAGCCCGCGGGGCAGCCCACGCCCGGACCGCAGCGCGGGGCGCAGAGGTTGACGCCCTCGGCCTGGATGCATACCGCACTGGCGCCGCAGTCCACGTCCGAGGTGCAGCGCCGGCAAGGCGCGCTAACGTCGCCCTGCTGCTCCAGGGCCCCGGCCTTCTTCAGCGCCTCGCCGACCCACTTGCGCTCGCTGGCGCGGGTCTCCATGGCCGTGTACCGCCGGTAGTGCTCGGCCGCCTCCTTGTTCCGCCCCAGCTTCTCCAGCACCATGGCCAGGCCGTAGTGACCGTCCGGATCATCGGGCTCGAGCTCGATGTACCGGCGGTACGGCTCCTCGGCCTCGGCGAACCGGCTCTGCTTGCGCCGGGTGAAGCCGAGGTTGAACAGGGCCAGGGCATAGTTCGGATCGGCCTGGACCGCGGCGGCGTACGCCATCTCGGCGCCGGCCAGGTCCTTCTGCTTGTACAGCGCCTTGCCCAGGCTGTTCTGCGCCTTGGCGAATCCGGGCCACAGGCCCACGGCCCGGCGGTACGCGGCGACCGCCCGGTCGTAGTTCTTGGCCTGGCGCAGCCGGTCGCCCTCGGCCTTGGCCTGGCGCGCCCGCTCCCTGGTCGACTCGTCGACCGCGGCCGCGGTGGGCGCTGGCGGCGCTGGCGCCGGGGCCGGGGCCACGGCCGCGGGCGCCGGAGCCGGCGCCACTGCTACTGCTGCGGGCGCTCCCGTGGGCTCGACCACGATCTGCACGCCCGGCCGTGCCGGCGCCACGGCCGGGGGCGCGGCCGCCCCGGGCTGCCGGGCCATCGGGTGCAGCTCCTGCAGGCCGATCTCCATCTTGGCTGCCGTGCCCGCGATCTTGGTCTTGCAGAAGAACATGTTGAGCAGCATGCCGAGGGGCGAGAGATAGGTCATGATCATCAGATCCTGCTGCTCGCTCGCCGTGAGGCCGGCCGACTGGCCGATGATGATCGGCAGCATCGAGAGCACCGCGGTCACGGGCAGGCCGAGCGGGATGTTCCAGGTGCCGGCCTCCATCTGGGCGTTGATCAGCAGGTCCCCGCCCTTGCGGCGCAGGGCCTCCTCGATCGCGCGGTTCCCCTCTTCACCGCCCGGCGCAGCCCACTGGAAGCCCAGGCCGCAGAGCTTGGTCGCGCTGCCGCGGGTCTCGCCGAGGGGGATCACGTTGCTGTTGGGGTACGTGAAGTGGGTCTGCGGAATACGGCTCATGCTGCCGAAGTAGCACGCGCCAAGGAGCAGAGCTGGCAGCACGAGGGCTGCGAGTCGAGTCAGGCCGCGGAAACGCACGATCCACCTCCCCGTTGCCTGGTGTTACGCGCCGACGACCACTGGAAACAGCATTGGGCTAACGCTCCGGGGAATTATCGGAAAGCGAGGATCAGCTGTCAAGGTGACCGCGGTCGTGCTGGCTCAGCCTGCCCCGCGCACTGCGAGCCGCTTCCGCGCCCGGGACCGCGCCACCTCGACCAGGGCGTCCAGCCGGGTCTCGGTGTTGGTCTCCTGCAGACCGTCAAAGGTCAGCGTCACGATCGGAGTCTCGCCGACATCGCGCTCGATGCGGCGGAACACCGCGTCCGACACCACGCCGACCATGCAGCCGTGGCAGACCGCATTGACCACGGCGTCGCAGCCCTGCTCGAGGAAATGCAGCGCCTTGGCCACGTTGAGCGAGAGCGGCGTGTCCATCCGGAAGCAGAGGTACGAGCCGAGCAGGCGCTGCACCTGGGAGAAGCCGGGCTCGCGCGGAATCGACAGCAGGCCTCGCAGCTCACGCTCCAGCCTGGCGCCGAGCGCGGTCTGCAGCGCGCCCTTGGCCCGGGCCACCAGCGCGGCCGCGCGCCGTCCCTGAAGCCGGGCCAGCCACACGTTCTCCTCCACCACGTACCAGCCGATGTCGAGCAGGGTCGGCGGGGTGAGCACCAGGCAGCCCCGGTCCTCGAGCTTGCGCACCAGTTCGTTGTTGGCCGCGGGCACGGCCCGGGTGAACACGTCACCGACCAGGCCGACCACGGGCCGCTCCGGCACCGAGTTGCGGGTGGCGTCGCGCAGGCCCTCCACGGCCCCGGCCAGGGCTCCTGCCAGGTCGTCGCCCTGCATGCTCTGCTCCAGCAGGTCCAGGCCCTCCTCGAAGGCGAGGTCTGCTGCGCCGGGGAAGTTCTCGGCCACGCGCCGCCGGGCCAGCACCTGGTTCAGCAGGTCGAAGGCCACCAGGTTCTCCCAGAAACGGATCGTGGCGGGCAGGCCCAGGTGCTCGAGGAACTCGGCCAGATTGGGATTGAACAGCAGCAGGTCGCCCAGGCCCTGCGCCTGCAGCACAAGCTCCATCCCCGGGATGTACTGGCTCAGCAGACACGGCCCGTCCGAGCCGGGCGTGAAGAAGGCGGCCCGCGTCGGATCCAGCCCGGGGCGCTGGCAGAGCTTGAGCAGGTCGCCGAGGAGGAAGCTGTACGGGTTGCACTCCCGGCCCGAGCTGTGCACCAGCCCCTGCTTCAGCGAGTCGAGGTTGCTCTCGGGCAGCAGCTCCGACTCCAGGCCCGCGGCCCGGAACCCGGCCACGTACGCCCGCATCGGTGGACCCACGTCCGGGACGAATATCGTGCGCCCGGCCGGTTGCTTGTCGGCGAAGGTCCGCGGCCTGTGCACCGGCGCGCCGCGATGCCGGGTCTGGCCCGCGGCCGACTCGAGGAAGGCCTCGAGCCGCGTCATCAGGCCCGCGTCCGCGGTGTGCTCGTCGAACTCGAGAATCAGCGAGGGTCGGCCGGATAGCTCGGCCTCGGCGTACTTCTGCAGGAAGGCATCCGGCCCGCAGCCAAAGCTGGTCACCATCACTGGCAGGAAGCTCGGGTTCCGGTGAAGCACCTGGAGGGCGCGGATCAGATCCCGGCCCGCGCGCCAGAACAGGCCGTCCCAGGCCGGACCCAGCCGCTCCTCGTCGAGGGCCAGGGCGTCCATCGGCAGCACCAGCGCGCCGAGCCTGGTGAGCTTCCTGGCCACGGCCAGGTTGAGCAGCTCGTCGCCGAGATTGTACGGCCGGCCGAGCAGCACCACCACGGGCCGATCGCCCGCGTTCTCCAGGGCGGCCGCGCCCACGGCCGTCAGGTCTCGACGATAGGCCCTGTACTGCTCCAGCGCTTCACGCGCCGCAGCGACCACGCGCCTTCGGGGCAAGCCCAGGGCCTCGGCCAGCTCGGTCAGGCCGGAGTGCCACTCGGGGCTGCGCGGATCCAGGGCCAGCCGCGGAGCGATCAGGCGCCCGCCGGCCAGATCATGGGCCGAGCCGATCAGATCCGGCCCGGCCTGGGTGTACAGGCAGGGGAACTCGCGATCCACCCGCACCGGCTCGGGCGCGGCCCGGCCCGATCGCACCTGGGCCGAGGGCAGCTCGAGCAGGTTGGGGAGCAGGATCCGCTCCACGCCCGAATCACACAGGTCGCGCACGTGACCGAACAGCAGCTTGATCGGGAAGCAGGCCTCGGCCGTGACCGAGCTCAAGCCCCGGTGGAACAGCCCCTTGGAGCTGCGGTGCGAGATCACGGCCGGGACACCCAGCTCGCCGAGCATCGCGGCCCAGAAGATCGCCAGGTCGTATCCCTGCAGGGCCCGGGGAAGGCCCACCGCGCCCGCAGGCACCTTTCCTGGCTCGGCCGTCTGCAGGTCGCCGAGCACCAGCTGCTCCCGGGCCTCGAACACGGGCGCACCCGGCAAGGGGCCCTTGGCGCCGCGCTCGTACCGCTCGCAGGCCCCACCAAAATAGCTCGGCCGCCCCGCCTGGCCATCGCCGCGCACCACGGATACCCGCGAGATCTCGCACAGGTTCTCGCAGCCCTGGCACTCGAAGGTGCGGGTCCTGATCTGCCGCTGGTCCAGGTCGAAGCCGCGAAACGCTGTCGTCCGCTCGGCGCCGGCCCAGTACGCCTCCTGGGCGAGCAACGCCGCGCCCAGGGCGCCCGACACCCGATGCTCGGGCGGCACCTCGACCCTCTTGCCCAGCAGGTTCTCGAAGGCCGCCACCACCGCCGGGTTCGCGGCCACGCCGCCGAGGAACAGGATCCGCCGGCCCAGGGCCCTGCCCTGGGCTACCTTGTCCAGGTAGTTCTCCACCACCGCGTACGCCAGTCCGGCCAGCAGGTCGTTGCGATCCCGCCCCCGCTGCTGGTGGTGGATCAGGTCCGCGTCCATGAACACGGTGCAGCGATTGCCCAGCAGGGCCGGGGCTCGGCTCTGTCCCGCGAGCCGGGCGAACTCCTGCTCCACGTCCACGTCCAGCCTCGCGGCCTGCTCCTCGAGAAACGATCCCGTGCCCGCGGCGCACACCCGGTTGAGCGCGAAGTCGCGGACTCGACCCTGCTCCAGCAGGATCAGCTTGGCATCCTGCCCGCCGATCTCGATCACCGTGTCGGCCCGTGGATCGCAGCAAAGCGCGGCCGCGGCCTGAGCCGTTATCTCGTCCTTGACCAGATCCGCGCCGATCACCGCTGCTGCGAGCTGTCTCCCGCTGCCCGTGGCTGCGGCGTGCACCACCCGCACCCTGTCCCCGACCTCCTCCCGCAGCCGTGCAAGCCCCCCGGCCAGCGCCTCCACCGGCCGGCCTCGCGTGGGCAGGTACGCACTCGCTACCAGCTTCCCCCTGTCCGTTGCCAAAGCCAGGCCCGTGCTCACCGATCCCACATCAACGCCCAGAAACACCTCTGCCCCGCCCCGCGCCCCGCCCCGTCGCGCCGAAGCCGGAGGCGAGGGTACAAGCACCGGCGTCTTGCGCAGCGCCAGCCGCGCCCACTCCCCCTCCTGCACCAGGCTCGCATCCGGATCCGGCACCAGCTCGCCCAGCCGAAGCCCGCCAGGGCGAAGGCTGGCTCCCCCACCACTCCGAGCCAGCAGCGCCGCGCCCAGCGCGCCGGTTGCCGTCGGATCCTCGACCTGGATCACATCGCCCGGGCCCAGCCCGAGCAGCTCTGCAAACGCCCGGATCACTCCCTCGTTTCGCGCCACGCCCCCCAGGAACACCACTGGCGGCTCCGCCGGCTTGGCCCGCATCAGGGTGGCGCTGTAGTTCCGGGCCAGGGCAAAGCAGAGCCCGCTCAAGATCCGCGCCTGGGGCACGCCCTTCTGCTGCAGATGGATCATGTCGGACTTGGCAAACACCGCGCAGCGGCCCGCCACCGCGGCCGGCCGGTCCGCCCTGGCCGCTCGGCGCGCCAGGGTCTGCACCGAGATGCCCAGCCGGGCCGCCTGCTGGTCGAGGAAGGCGCCGGTTCCGGCCGCGCACAGATCGTTGAAGGCATAGTCGCGGACCCGCACCTCGTCCGGATCACCGGCCGGATAGACCAGGATCAGCTTGCTGTCCTGGCCCCCGATCTCGATCACGGTCCGGGCCTGCGGCGCCAGCTCCTGCGCGGCCCGGGCATGGGCCACGATCTCGCTGCGTCGGCTCACGCCGGGCAGCTCGGGCACCAGGGCCCGGCCCGAGCCCGTGACCGCCGCGCCCAGCACGGGCGCGCCCTTCAGCGCCCTGTCGCAGCGTCCGAGCAGCTTCTTCAGCGCGGCCGCGGGCCGGCCCAGCGAGCGCGCGGTCTGCACGAAGCAGACCTGGCCCGCGCGGTCCACCGCAGCCACCTTGACCGTGACCGAGCCGATGTCAATGCCGAGATAGATCTCCACCGCCCCACCCGCGGCCGGGCCAGTGAATCAGCCCTGGGGTATCAGGAAGTCGCGCAGGTCCTTGACCGCCTGCCAGATCTCCTCCACGCGATTGCTGAGCTGGTCGAGCTGTGTGGCGATGGCCTTCAGCCCCTCGTCCTCGAGCTCGTCGACCAGCCGCTGCAGCTCGGCCGAGCCGATGTCGGCCTCGACCTTGTCCGGCTCGTAGTACCGCTCCAGGCAGCGCCGCAGCGAGACCTCGGGCGCGATCATCGGCGACACCGTCATCCCGCTCACGGTCTGCGCGGCATTCACCGTGTCCTGGTCCAAGGGGTCGGCCATGGCCAGGTACAGGGTATCGCCGCTGCGGCGGATCGGAACGACCGCCTTGCCCAGCGCCATGTCCTTGGGGATCAGCAGCAGCACGTCCTCGGGGATGTGGATGTTGCCGATGTTGATGCACGGCAGATCGGTCTGCTTGGAGAGAAAGGCCGCCAGCACGGTCTCGTCCACGAAGCCGAGCTGCACCAGCATCGTGCCCAGGCGCTCGCCCGATGCCTTCTGCTCGTTGAGCGCCACCCGCAGCTGGATCTCGTCGATCAGGTTGGCCCGGACCAGCAGATCTCCGAGACGCAGTTTCTCGCCTTCTGCCACGATCCCCTCCGCGCTCTAGAGCGGCACCTTCCAGGTCGTGCCCCGAGGTCCGTCCATGATCTCCGCGCCCATCGCTGCCAGCTCGTCACGGATCGCGTCGGCCCGGTCCCAGTCCTTGTTCTGCCGCGCCGCGGCCCGCTCCGCGATCCTGGCCTCGACCACGGCCGGGTCGATGCCCTGCGCCGCGGCCCGGTGGTCGCGCAGGCCCGCCAGGTACGCCGCCGGATCCTCGCCGAACAGGCCCAGCGCCTCGCCCACCCGCACCAGCGACTCGCGGATCGTCTTCAGCGTCTTGAAGGCGCTCGGCTTGCCAAAGGCCTTCGGCTTCTCCGCGATCTCGTTGGCCAGCCGCAGCGGCTCGGACAGATGCCCGATGGCCGCGGCCGTGTTGAAGTCGTCGTCCATGGCCTCGCAGAACTTCTCCTCGATGGTGGCGGTGACCTCGGGCCTAACCAGCTCGGCCTTGTCGTCGACGGCCTTGGCCCGGCCCAGCACCTCGTCCACCCGGGCCAGGGTCTCGTACACCACCTCCACGCGCTTGCCCGCCTCGCGCAGGCCGTCCTCGGAGTAGTCCAGCGGAGCGCGGTAGTGCGTGGTGAGCAGGAAGTAGCGGATCGCCTGGGCGTCGTGCTGCTGCAATGCCTCGCGGATCGTGACGAAGTTCTTCAGGCTCTTGGCCATCTTGTCCCTGTTGACCGTGATGTGCCCGTTGTGCATCCAGTAGCGGACAAAGGGCTTGCCGCACCCGGCCTCGCTCTGGGCGATCTCGTTCTCGTGGTGCGGGAAGATCAGGTCCTTGCCCCCTCCGTGGATGTCGAAGGGCTGGTCGAGGTACTTGACGCTCATCACCGAGCACTCGATGTGCCAGCCCGGCCGGCCCTCGCCCCAGGGGCTCTCCCAGGACGGTTCGCCGGGCTTGCTCCGCTTCCACAGCACGAAGTCGAGCGGATCGCGCTTCTTGCCGTCCACCTCCACCCGCGCTCCAGCCTCCATGTCGTCGAGGTTGCGGCCGGAGAGCTTGCAGTAGCCCGGGAAGCTGCGCACGCTGAACATCACGTCGCCGCCCGACTCGTACGCGTGGCCCCGCTCCACCAGCGCCTCGACCAGCGCGATCATCTCCTTGATATGCTCGGTGGCACGCGGCTCAACGTCGGCCGGCCGCACGTCCAGCGCCTGCATGTCCTCCTGGAAGGCCTGGATGTTCTCCTCGGCCAGCTCGCGGCAGCTGATTCCCCGCTCGGCGGCACGCTGGATGATCTTGTCGTCCACGTCGGTGTAGTTGCGGACAAAGGTCACCCTATACCCGGCGAACCGCAGGTAGCGTACGATCACGTCGAAGTTGACCAGGGCCCGGGCATGTCCCATGTGGCACAGGTCGTACACGGTCACGCCGCAGACGTAGATCCGCGCCTCGCCCTCGTGCAGCGGCTTGAAGGGCTCCTTGATCCCGCCGTAACTGTTGTAGATCCGGAGGCTCACCGCGTCAGTCCTCCTTTTGGCTCTTGAACCGCAGCCAGACATAGCGTGAGAGGGTGAAGGCATTGAACAGCACGAGCAGCGCGAGGAAGCCGTACAGGATCGCGTAGGGGTACTTGTCCTCGGGCTGGCTGGCATCGATCAGCAGGTAGCACTGATCCGGGAAGCGCATGCCGAACTGCTGGATGTAGTACTCGCGCAGGTGCTGGTACGCGGGCTCCTTGAGCGAGCGCAGCCGGCCCTGGTACGGCCGCTCGATGATCACGCCGCGCTTGCGCTGGGGATCCTCGGGATCCTCCTTGCGCTCCACGCTGATGAACACGCCGTTGCCGCTGCCCATCAACGGGAAGTAGTTGCGGGCCACGCCCCAGACCCGGCTCTTGGAGACTCGCGTGACCAGGGGAATCCCGGTGATCCGCGCCATCCGGTTGATCGGCAGCGCGCACCGGCCGTCATCGCCGCAGAACTGACCGGCCGCGCACTGCCGGTCGTCCTGGCAGGCGGTCTTGTACGGCGGGTGGCGCCCGTAGTCAGCGGCATCGCCGAGCTCGATCACGTCCCGCGAGGAAAGGAAGTATGCGAGGTCCATGCGGAAATCGAGCATGAGCCAGATCGCCAGCCCGACCACGACCAGGCTCAGGACCGGACTGCGCAGCCGGCTGCCCCGGGCCTGGACCAGGTTCTCGTCGGATGCCTCCGCGGGCTGCTCGGGCGGGACCTCGCTGGAGAAGAAGGCTTCCTCCTGGCCCTCGAATTCGTCGCCGCCGGACTTCTTGTCCTCGCTCATCGCCGGTCTCGTTTCCCGTCCGTTTCACCGACCAGCAGGGTGGCGATGGCCGCGATCCCCTCCTGCCGGCCCACGAAACCCATGCCCTCGGTCGTGGTGGCCTTGACCGAGACCACTGAATCTTCGATACCCAGCGCGGACGCCAGGTTCCTGCGAATCTCGTCACGGCGCGGCCCGAGCCGGGGCTCCTCGGCGAGCAGGGTCGCGTCCACGTTGCGAACGACCAGGCCTTGCCCGGCCGCCATCCCCGCCACCTCGCGCAGCAGGTCCAGACTGCTGGCGTCGCGGAACCTCGGGTCGTCGTCCGGGAAGTGCAGGCCCAGGTCTCCCGCGCCGATCGCTCCGAGCAGCGCGTCGGCAACCGCGTGGGTCAGCACGTCGGCGTCCGAGTGCCCGAGCAGGCCGTCCCGGTCGCGGAACCGCACGCCGCCCAGCACCAGCGGGCGATCGCTGGCAAAGCGATGGGCATCGTACCCGGTGCCCACCTTGACCGCCTGCGGTGAAGCGCTCTTGAACAGGGCCGACTCCCCTTCCTGGTCCGCGACCGCGGCCAGCGCGGCCAGCAGCTCCCGGTCTCGGGGACCGGTGAGCTTGAGATTGGTCCGGTCGCCCTCCACGATCACCGGCTGATGCCCCATGGACTCGACCAGTGCGGCCTCGTCCGTGGCGTCCCGGGCCGATTCCCCGGCCCGGCCAAAGGCCCGCTCCAGGAGCGACCGCTCAAAGGCCTGCGGCGTCTGGGCCAGCCACAGCCCCTGGCGTTGAACTGTGCCGCTGCTGACGCTCAGCTCGCCCGCCTCGACCCGCTTGATCGTGTCAGAGATCGGGGTCGCGAGGAGGGCGGCGCCGTGGCGCTCGGCCGCCTCCACGACTCGTTCGATCCATTGAGCCCGCACCAGAGGACGTGCCGCATCGTGAACGGCCACCACTTTACACGAGGCGGGAAGAGCGTCAAGCCCGTTCTTCACCGACTCTGCGCGGGTCTCGCCGCCCGCGATCACGCGCGCCGCGCCCAGTCCGTGCTCGGCGAGCAGGGCTTCGGTGCGTTCGAGATACGCGGCGGGCGCGACAACGACCAGGCCCTGGACCCGCTGGCTGGCCACGAAGGGACGCGCGGCCCGGACGAGCACGGGCACGCCGTGAAGCTCCCAGAACTGCTTGGGCAGGGACCCGCCAGCCGCTCCATGGCTGGCCCGGCGGCCGGCTCCTGCCGCTGCCAGGATCGCCCAGGTGCTCATTCCCCACCCATTGCAGCGCCCTTGCCGGACCGGACCGCCCTAACACTCGATAGGGCACCGGATCTTCAGGATTTCATGTTCCGTACGGAGAGGTCTATGCAGAGAAGATCTTGGCCAGTCGGCCCTCCACCTTCCGCTCCTCGGTGGAGGTGGCGATGGAGAGCTCCTTGATCAGCAGGTTCCGCGCCATGTCGAGGAGCTTGCGCTCGCCAAAGCTCAGATCCTTGTCGAACTTGAGCAGGGACAGATCGCGCAGCACCTCGGCGATCTCGAAGACCGAACCGGTTTTGATCTTCTCCATGTACTCGCGATGACGGCGATTCCACGTGGTATGGTCAATCTGGACGTCCCGCTCTCCGAGGATACGATACACCCGATCCACTTCCTTCTTGGAGATCACCTCACGCAGGCCCACGTTGTCCACGTTGCTGGTCGGAATCATGATTTTCATGTCATTATCGAGAATTCGCAGCACGTAGAAGGTATGCTCGGAACCGAGGATCTCCTTGCTCTCGATGCTCTCGACCTCGCCAACCCCATGCGCTGGATATACGGCCTTATCACCAACCTTGAAGCACAGCATTCCGATGAACCTCCTGGTTAGGAGCCCAAGATAATAGCACCTCACGACCGGGGGCGCCCCCGCACGCCCGAACCTCGGATCTGTTTAGCACGATTTTGGCACAAAGTCAACGTTAAAATAGCCGGTCCGCCCGGGATTGGCAAGCAATATCAGCCCGTTGCGCGGATCGCCCCCAAGATGTTGGGGCCGCGTCCAACGCGCGCCCCCATGCGTTGCGGGCCACACGCGAGGGCAGCGAGCGAGCGCGCTCTCGCGCACGCGAGGGCGCGGGCGCGCGTTACAGAAACTACTCCTGGGGCTTGTCCGCTGCCTTGCGCGCCGCCACCAGCTTCTCGGCCTCATCGAGCCGGCGCTCGAACACGGCCAGCGCCGCCTTGTACGGCTCGGGCTTGGTCATGTCCACGCCCGCACCCTTGAGCAGCTCGAGCGGTCCCTTGGAGCCGCCGCCCTTGAGCAGGCTGTTGATGTACGCGTCCCGCGCTGCCGGTCCGCCGGTGCGGATCTTCTCGGCCAGGGCCGTGGCCGCGATCAGGCCCGTGGCGTAAGTGAACACGTAGTGGTCGTAGTAGAAGTGCGGGATGTAGGCCCACTCCACGCTGTACAGCTCGTCGAGCTTCATCACGCCCTGGTCTGCGCCGTGGAACTGCTTGAGGATCTCGAGGTAGTCCTTGGACAGCACGTCCGCGGTCAGGGTCTCGCCCTGCTCGACGTGCTTGAACACCTTCTCCTCGAACGCGGCGAACATGGTCTGGCGGAAGACCGTGCCGCGGAAGCCCTCGAGGTACTCGCCGATCACGGCCAGCCGCTCCTCGGGATCCTCGAGCCTGCCCAGCACGTGCTCCACGAGCAGGGTCTCGTTGACCGTGGAAGCGATCTCGGCGAGGAAGGTCACGTAGTCGGCCTTGGGGTGGGGCTGGTTCCTGTTGCTGAAGTAGCTGTGCATGGCGTGGCCCATCTCGTGGGCCACGGTGCTCATGCCGTTGTAGTCCTCGGCGTGGTTGAGCAGCACGTACGGATGCTGCTTGTAGTCACCGCTGGTGCAGTACGCGCCCGAGCGCTTGCCCGCATTGGGCCAGTAGTCGACCCAGCCCGATCCCTCCTTGAGCCCCTCGTTGAAGGGCTTGAGGTACTCCTCGCCCAGCGGGGCCAGCGCCTCCACGATCAGCTTCTTGGCGTCTGCCAGCTTGTACTCGGCGCCCGACTTGCCGGTCATCGGCGGGTAGATGTCGAGGTACTCCAGCTCGTCCACGCCGAGCAGCTGCTTGCGCAGCTTCAAGTAGCGGTGGAAGGTCGGCAGCCCCTCGTGGATCGACTTGACCAGGGTCTCGAACACCTCCAGCGGCAGGTCGTCCTTGTCGAACTTGGCTGCGATCGCGCTGTCGTACTTGTGCGCCTTGGCATAGCTCACGTGGGCCTGGGTCTGGGCGTTGAGCATGGCCGCGCAGGACTTCTGGAAGCTCTGGTACGTGTTCCAGAAGGACTCGAACACCCGGCGACGGACGTCGCGGTCCGAGTGCACCCGGTACTGCACGTAGCGCTGCTGGGAGAGCTGCACGGGCTGGCCGTCGATGACGACCTTGTCGAAGGGCAGCTCGGCGCCGGTGAAGGCGCGGTAGATCGTCATCCCGGACCAGGCGATGGGCGTCATGCTCGCCAGCAGGGCCTCGGAATCGGGATCGAGGATGTGCTCGCGCCGGCGGATCAGCTCGGAGATGTGCCGGTCGTAGTCCTCGAGCAGCTTGTGCTTGGCATAGCCCTGCAGCTTCCTCTTCGGCAGGGCCAGCAGCTCGGGATCGACGAAGGCGCCGACCTTGCCGAACTCGCCCTCCAGGGTCTGGCACTTGCCGGTCATGGCGCCGTACTTGTCCACGCGGGTGTCCTCGTCGCGCTTCATATGCGCGTACACCCACAGCTTCTCCAGGGTGTAGTACGCCTCGTCGAGCGTGTCGAGGCAGTCCTTGACCGTCTTGGCGCCCTTGCCGAGCTTGCCCTTGAAGGTGGCCGCCTTCTTCAGCAGCTCCTCGATCTTCTTCACGTCGGCGTTCCAGGCCGCCTCGTCGGCGTAGATCTCCTCGGGCGTCCACTTGTACTTGCCCTCGATGGTGGAGCGCTCCGGGATATCGCCCGCCTTCTGCTCCCCCTCAACCGCGGCCGGCGCTGACGCGGCCGCGGCCACGGTTGCCCCACCGCCGTCCCCGCAATCGCAGGGCGGGCAGTCCTGCTTGGTCTGTCCACCGCCGCAGCCGAGCAGGACCGCGATCGGGGCACTGATCAGTACATTCCTGAACTTCTTGCTACGCATGGTTCCTCTCCTCGATTTCGGCTTCCCCGGGGCGGGGACCTTACCACCGAGGTTCGTCTTGGGCAACCTCGGAGACGGCCTCCCAGGACCGGGGCGGGACGCGAAGGCGTTCGAGGACGGCGCTGATCATCGAGGGGCCGTTGGCACGACGGGGCGTGCCCGGTCAAACCCGGCCCTTGCGATCCTGGGCCAGCGTGTTTAGGATCCGCTGGCCCAGCAGGAGGTTGTCAAAGATGCGCCACGCTGCTCTGCTCGCCGCCCTCGCCTTTGCCCTGTCGCTTCAGGCCGGCTGCGGCGACGAGGACGAGCCCGGCTTCACCATCGCCTCGGCGGCCTTTGGCTCGAACCAGCCGATCCCGGCGCGCCACACCTGCGACGGCGACCCGGTGCCCGACATCTCGCCGCCGCTGGCCTGGGCCCGGCCGCCGGCCGCGACCCAGAGCTTTACCCTGATCGTGGACAGCCGCAGCGGGGAGTTCGTCAACGAGCCGCAGGTGCTGTGGGTGGTGTTCAACATCCCGCCCGGCCTGACCGAGCTCTCCGAGAACATCGGCCACCGCAGCGACCTGCCCGACGGTGCCAAGCCCGGCCGCAACCACGAGCAGAAGCCCGAGTACAAGGGCCCCTGCCCGCCGACCGGGGAGGAGTACAGCTACCGTCACTGGCTGTACGCGCTCGACACCACGCTCGACATCGGGTACGAGCCCACGGCCTTCCAGCTGCGCGAGGCCATGGAGGGCCGCGTGATCGACACGGCCAAGCTGATCGGCAGGTACGCCCGGTAGCGCCACGCGGATCGCCGGGCCCGGGAGGCAAGGATGACCGGACGATGCACGCACGCGCTGGCAGCGATGCTGCTGCTGGCCGGAGCTTGCTCCGAGACCAAGGAGGCGGAGAAGCCCTCGCCCGCGGTCAAGGCCGAGGAAACCAAGGACGAGCAAGGGGGGAAGAAGATGGCCGAGCTGAACCTGAAGTCACCGAGCTTCGAGCACAATGGCGAGATCCCGCAGAAGTTCACCTGCGAGGGGAAGGACATATCCCCGGCGCTGCAGTGGCCCGGCGTGCCCGAGGACGCCAAGAGCCTGGCCCTGATCGTGGACGATCCGGACGCGCCCGATCCCAGGGCGCCCAAGATGGTATGGGTGCACTGGGTGCTGTTCAACATCCCGACCAGCGCCACGGGCCTGGCCGAGGCGATCGAGGCGCTGCCTCAGGGAACCGGTGAAGGGCTCAACGACTGGAAGCGCACCGGGTACGGCGGCCCCTGCCCGCCGATCGGCCGGCACCGGTACTTCTTCAAGCTGTACGCGCTGGACACCGTGCTCGAGGGGTTGAGCCAGCCCACCAAGGCCGACCTGGAGCAGGCGATCGAGGGGCACGTCCTGGCCCAGACCGAGCTGATCGGGACGTACGAGAAGCAGAAGTAGATCGATCCCTTGATGCGTGTGTCCCGCCGCCCCGCCCTGAATGACGGGGCCCGTATGCCCCTGACGGGGCCCCGTTGTACCGTCATCCAGGACGGGGCGTCCGCGGCGATCCTGTTGCTCCTCCTCGTCACGGCCTGCGCCACGAGCAAGCCCTTCGAGTACGACCTGCTGGTCGGGCCCGAGCAGTGCGAGGCCCCGTCCGCCGAGTGGCTCGAGCGCGCCGAGGCCCAGGCCGACCTGGCGGTGCTGGAGCGGATCCTGCGGCGCGGGTACGCCGGCTTCGAGGAGCTTCAGCGCCAGGGCCTGGACTGGGACGACCTGTTCGAGCGGATGCGCGACGACCTGGCCAGCGGTGACGAGCGCATCGCGGTGCGCAGCCTCCGCGACCTGCTGCTCGACCACCTCTCGCCAACCCGGGACAACCACCTGGCGATCACCCTGATCCCGCCCAAGGGCCCCTGGGAGTGGAACTGCACGGGCCGCCACCTCGACGCGTACGCGGCCGACCTGCGCCTAGCACGCCACGAAGGGGGCTGGTTCACCACGGACGGCGCGCGCCTGCTCGGCTGCGAGGGGCACGAGCTCGACGCGTTGCTCGGGCCAACCGTGGAGGGCGAACCGCTGAAGATGCTCCACCTGCCCGTGGTGCTGTCCGAGCGCAAGCCCAAGCCCCTGGCCTGCACACTGCAGGCGCCACACAGCACCGCGCAGCAGCAGAGCGTGCCCCTGCACCGCCTGCGCGTGGCCGTGGACCACCCGCGCACGCCGGCCTTCGAGCTGCTCGAGGGCGAGGTGCCGAGGATCCGGCTGCGCAACCTGGGTCACCGCCACAAACGGCTGCTTGACGAGTTCGTGGCCACGGCCGCGGACCTGCGCGAGGCGCCCGCGATCGTGCTTGACGTGCGCGGCAACACGGGCGGCTCGGACCGCTTCGTGGCCGACTGGTACCTCGACCTCACCTCGGGCACGCTGCGCTACAACCAGATCGACCGCCTGGACAGCGACGTCACCCTGCAGGGCAGCGCCAACAACTTCTCCTGCGACCTGGCCGACGAGGACCTGGCGCCCGAGGCGCGGGCCCAGGTGGAGCAGTGGATGGAGAACACCCAGGCCGAGCTGGCCCGCGGCGCCGGCATGGGCCGGCCCTGGCGCGAGTTCAAGCTGTACACCCCCGAGGAGCAGGGCCGGGCGCCCGCGGCCTTCAAGGGCGCTCTGGTCGTGCTGACCGACAGCGACTGCGGGTCGTCCTGCGAGACCGTGCTGCTGTACGCGCGGCAGCTGGACAACGCCGTGATTGTTGGCGAGAACTCGGGTGGGGTGGGCGTGTTCGGCGAGGTCAAGACGTACCGCCTGCCGCACAGCGGGCTGTGGCTCTCGGCCGGATCGAAGTGGTTTCACAACCCGGATCCTGCGCTGGCCGTGGTCGAGGGCCAGGGGTACCTGCCCGACCTGTGGCTCGACGTCGAGGATCCGGTGCCGCTGGCCGGGGCGCTGGCCAGGTGCCTGGCCGACGAGGCCTGCCGTGAGGGGCTGGAACTCGGTCGCTAGCGGCTCTCCGCGGCCAGGGCAGCCGCGCCGAACACACCGGCGTCGTCGCCGAGCGCGGCGCGGACCACGCGCACCGCGTCGCCGGCCACGGTCAGCGAGCGCTCGCAACACAGCCGGGCCGCGTGGTGGTACAGCTCGGGGCAGTGCAGCAGCACGCCGCCGCCGAGCACGACCCGCTCGGGATTGAGCGTGCTGACCGCGTTGGCCAGGGCCGTGCCGAACATGTCGGCCGCCTCGCGCCAGCGCCGTCGCGCGTACGCGTCGCCCTGCAGATGGGCGGCCCGCTCCACCGCGGCCACGCTGATCGCCCCCGGATCCCTGCGGAACAGGGCCTGCAGCGAGCTGTCCGCGCCGCGGGCCAGCTCCTCGCGCACCCGCTCGGCGAACTTGACCCCGCCCACGTACGCCTCGAGGCAGCCGCGCTGGCCGCAGCCGCACAGCCGGCCCCGCGGCCCCCGGACCTTGACGTGGCCGAACTCGCCGGCAACCCAGGTCGCGCCACGATACAGCTTGCCGTCGAGCACCAGCCCGTTGCCCAGGCCCGAGCCGAGCAGGGCCACGAACACGTGGGCCGAGCCCTGGCCCGCGCCGAAGCGGGCCTCGCCCACGGCCGCGGCGTTGATGTCGTTCTCGATCAGGGCCGGCCGGCCGAGGCGTTGCCGGAGCAGGTCGTGCAGCGGGGCATCGCGCCAGCCCAGGTTGGGTGAGTTGCGCACGATCCTGCCGTCGGCCGAGAGCTGGGCCGCGGCCGCCACCGCGATCGGCGCCCGGCCCTGCAGCGCGCCGACCCGGCCCAGCACCCGGGCGATGATCTCCACCACGCGGTCCGGATCCCTGCGCACGCCCACCTTGCCCCGGGCGTGCCTGACGATCCGCGCCCGCTCGCCGCGGATCTCCACTCGTGCGGCGCGCACGTGGGTGGCTCCGAGGTCGACGCCGTAGGCAATCATGAGACGGTCTCCACCTCTGCCCCTCCGCGGGCTGCAAACCCGCGGAGGCGAGACCGCGCACTCAGGCCTGCTTGGCCTTCTCCAGTTCCCCCTCGATCAGCGCCCGGATCTCGTTCAGCCGCGCCTCCGAGTCGGCCTCGAAGCGCAGCACCAGCACCGGCCCCGTGTTCGACGCGCGCACCAGGCCCCAGCCGTCCGGGAACTTGACCCTCGCGCCGTCCACGTCGATCACGTCGTAGCCCTCGTCCTTCATGCGCTTCTTGAGCCGCTCCACCACCGGGAACTTCAGCTCGTCCGGGCAATCGGTGCGGATCTCGGGCGTGTAGAAGGTCTGCGGCACGTCGGCCAGCAGCTCGGATGGCGTCTTGCCGGTCCGGGCCAGGATCTCGACCAGCCGCGCGCCCGAGTAGATCGCGTCGTCGAACCCGTAGTAGCGGTGGCCGAAGAAGATGTGCCCGCTCATCTCGCCCGCGAGCTCGGCCCCCTCCTGCTTCATCTTGGCCTTGATCAGCGAGTGGCCGGTCTTCCACATGATCGCCTTGCCGCCGTGCTGCTCGATGTCCTCGTACATCGTCTTGCTGCACTTGACCTCGGAGACGAAGGTCGCGCCCGGCACCTCTTCCAGGATCGAGCGCGCGAAGATGATCATCAGCTTGTCGCCCCAGATGATGTTGCCCTGGTCGTCGACCACGCCGATGCGGTCCGAGTCGCCGTCGAAGCCGATACCCACCGTGGCGCCGGTCTCGGCGACCCTGGCGATCAGCGGCTCGAGGTTCTTCGGCACCGTGGGGTCCGGGTGATGGTTGGGGAAGTTGCCGTCCGGCTCGAAGAACAGCGGCACCACCTCGCAGCCCAGCCGCTCGAACAGCGGGCCGGCCACCGGCCCGGCCGTGCCGTTGCCCGCGTCGAGCACGACCTTGATCTTCTTGCCGCCGAGATCGATGTCGCCGGCGATGCGGTCGAGGTACGCCGGCACCACGTCCGCCTCGGAGACGCTGCCCTGGCCGGTCTCGTAGTCCTCGCTCTCGATCAGCTGGCGCAGCTTCTGGATCTCCTCGCCGTGGATCGTGGTCTGGCCCAGGCCGACCTTGAAGCCGTTCTCGTCCGCCGGGTTGTGACTGCCCGTGATCATCACCCCGCCCCCCACGTCGAGGTGGAACAGCGAGAAGTAGAGCAGCGGCGTGGTCACCACGCCGATATCGACCACGTTCACGCCCGTGGAGGTGATGCCCTCGACCAGCCGGTCGCGCAGCCGCGGCCCCGAGAGCCGCACGTCGCGGCCCAGCGAGGTGCTCTTCGCGCCGTGACGCTTGTGGTACGTCCCGATCGCCTTGCCCAGGGCCAGCGCGAACTCGTCGGTCAGATCCCGCTCCGCCTTGCCGCGGATATCATACTCCCTGAACACATGGGGATTCATAGCAGCTCCTTCCGCTTGCCCTTCTTCAGCAGGTTCACCACTTCCTTGACCCGCTGCGCCTGGTCCCGCGGACACACCAGCACCGCGTCCTTGGTGTCCACGATCACCAGGTTGTCGACCGCGATCGCGGCCACCAGCCGGCTGCCCCGCGAGAGCACCACGCAGTCGTTCACGTCGAACATCGCCGTGTCGCCGTCGGCCACGTTGCCCTGCTTGTCCGCCTTGCGCACCTCGTGCACAGCGGCAAAGGAGCCCACGTCGCTCCAGTGGAAGGTCGCGGGCACGGTGTAGATCTGCCCGGCCTTCTCCATCACGCCGTAGTCGATCGACTCGGGCTTGATGCGCACGAAGGTCTTGTTGAGCACCGCCTCGTACCCCTTCTTGGTCCCGCCGATCGCCTTGTCCACCGGCTCCAGGATCTCGATCATCTCCGGCATGTGGGACTTCATCTCGGCCAGGATCCGCTCGGCGGTGAAGATGAAGATGCCGGCGTTCCACAGGTGCTTTCCGCCCTTGAGATAGCGCTTGGCCGTGGCCAGATCGGGCTTCTCGACGAAGCGCTTGACCGGCACCGGCTCCTGCTTGGCCGGCGGTTTCTTGACCAGCTCCACGTACCCGTAACCGGTCTCGGGCCGCGTGGGCCGGATGCCGAGGGTACACAGCCCGCCCTTGACCGCGCGCCTGGCCGCCACCTTGAGCGCCGAGCGGAAGGTGCCCTCGGGCGTGATGTGGTGGTCCGCGGGCAGCACCACCAGCACCGCGCCCGGGTCGCGCTTGCGGATGTGCAGCGCGGCCAGGGCCACGCAGGGCGCGGTGTTGCGCGGGGCCGGCTCCACGATCAGGTTCCACGCCGGCAGCTCGGGCAGCTGGCGCGCCACCTCGCGGGCCTGATCCGCGCCGCAGACCACCAGGATCCGCTCGTGCGGGATCAGCGGCAGGATCCGGCGCACGGTGAGCTGGATCATGGTCGCGTCGCTGGCGACGCGCTGCAGCTGCTTGGGCCGCTTGCGCCGCGACAGGGGCCAGAAGCGGGTGCCCGATCCGCCGGCCATGATCACGGCGTAGAGCGGATGCTTGTTGTTCTTGCTCGCCATCAGTCACCTCCCCCGAGCAGGATCAGGGCCACGAGCCCCACGATCGCGCAGTACGGTGCAAACCAGGCGATCTTGCCCCGGTGCACCAGGAAGATCAATGCCTTGAGTGAGACAAATCCCACCACCGCGGCCACGGCCGCGCCGGCCAGCAGCGGGGCCAGGGCCAGGCCCGACTCCAGGTGCCGCACCTCGAGCACGGCCGCCCCGAGGATCGCGGGCACGGCCAGCAGGAAGCTGAAGCGCGCGGCCTGCTCCCGCCCCACGCCGAGCAGCAGGGCCACCGCGATCGTGGAGCCCGAGCGCGAGATGCCCGGCGTGATCGCCACGGCCTGGGCCAGGCCGATCAGCAGCGCATCCAGGGGGCGCACCACACCCGGCTCCCGCGGCGCGCGGCGCGCGGTCGTGCCGGCCAGCAGCGCGGCCGTGACCAGCAGCGCGCCCGCGGCCACGGTCGGCCGCGCGAACAGGCCCTCGAACAGATCCTTGAAGCTGAAACCCACGATCACGGCCGGCACGGTGCCGAGCAAGACCAGCAGGGCCAGCCGGCTGTCCGCATCCTCCCACAGCGCAGCCAGGCCCCCCCCGCTCAGCCCCCGCCGCGCCGCGCCGAAGAGCCCGCTGACCAGCCGCACCAGGTCGCCGAGATAGACCACCACCACGGCGAGCAGGGTGCCCAGGTGCACGGCCACGTCAAAGGCCACCGAGCCGGCGCCGAGCTCCACGCCGAGCACCGCCCGACCCAGCACGAGATGTCCGGAGCTGGAGACCGGCAGGAACTCGGTGGCGCCCTGAATTGCGCCCAGCACCCCGGCCTGCAGGAGATCCATCGGTGCGGAGCGCTACCGGCAGGCCCGCTTCAGTGCCGTGGCCTTGTTGGTCTGCTCCCAGGTGAAGCTCTTCTCGGTGCGGCCGAAGTGGCCGTACGCCGCGGTCTTCTTGAAGATCGGGCGCAGCAGCCGCAGGTGCTTGATGATCTCCTGCGGCTTGAGCGGGAACACCTCGCGCACGGCCTTGGCCAGCACCGTGTCCGGCACCGGGCCCGTCCCGTTTGTGCGCACCAGCACCGATACCGGGTCGGCCACGCCGATCGAGTACGCCAGCTGGACCTCGCACTTGCGGGCCAGCTTGGCCGCAACCACGTTCTTGGCGATGTAGCGCGCCATGTAGCTGGCGCTGCGGTCGACCTTGCTCGGATCCTTACCCGAGAAGCAGCCGCCGCCGTGGCTGCCCTGCCCGCCGTACGTGTCGACGATGATCTTGCGGCCGGTGAGGCCGCAGTCGCCCTGGGGCCCGCCGATCACGAAGCGGCCGGTGGCGTTGATATGAAACTTGGTCTTCTTGTCCAGCATCCGCTTGGGGACGACCTTGCCGATCACCTCCTCGATCACGGCCTCGCGGATCCGCTTGCGCGTGGCCTCGGGGGAATGCTGAATCGCGATCACCACCGCATCGACCCGCCGCGGCTTGCCGTCCACGTACTCCACGGTGACCTGGCTCTTGCCGTCGGGCCGGAAGAAGGGCACGATGCCCCGCTTGCGGGCGAAGGCCAGGCGCTTGGTCAGCTTGTGCGCGAGCGAGATCGGCATCGGCATCAGCTCGGGGGTCTCGTCGCAGGCAAAGCCGAACATCAGGCCCTGGTCGCCCGCGCCCTGCTCGCCCCGGCTGTCGCCCTTGCCTTCCACGCCCTGGGCGATGTCCGGAGACTGCTTGTCGATCGATGTGACCACCGCGCAGGTGTGGTGGTCGAATCCCATCTTGGCATCGGTGTACCCGATGTCCTGGATCGTGTCACGGATCACCTGGGGCATGTCGACCCAGCACTTGGTGGTGATCTCACCGGCGATCATTGCCAGGCCCGTGGTTACCAGCGTCTCGCAGGCCACCCGGCCGTACCTGTCCTGGGACAGGATCGAGTCCAGAATCGCATCCGAGATCTGGTCCGCGACCTTGTCCGGATGCCCCTCGGTCACCGATTCGCTCGTGAACAGATAGCGCTCCTTCGCCATGCTACGGCCTCCTTCTTCGGTTTCCGGCCCACGGCCGGCCCGCACCGGTCGGAAGACGGCACATTACCACGACCGACTCGACTGTCAAGATTGCGTCCCGCAATTCCGTCCGATTGACCGTGCTTTGCGTGCCGTGATACCTTTCGATTCCCGCGGAGGTGACGTGGACAGAAGCCGGCTGGCCGACAACCTGACGCAGCTCACGGGTCTACCCGATCCGGACTTCGACTGCATCCGGCTGCGACAGGACGCCTCGGCGCGCGCCTACTATCGCGTGACCCTCGAGCCTCCGGCCGAGCCGCGGAGCCTGGTGCTGATGGACCTCGGCCCCGAGGCGGGGCGCCGGCCAGACGAGGTGACCGGCGGCCCCGAGCCCGACGAGCTGCCCTTTGTCAACGTGCAGCGCTATCTCGCCGCGGGCGACCTGCCCGTGCCGCGACTGTACCGCCACGACGAGGAAGCCGGCCTGCTGCTCCTCGAGGACTTCGGCGACCGGACGCTGGAGGAGGCCGTGCCCGGCGCGAGCAGGGCCACGCGCCGCGAGCTGTACGACCGGGCCGTGGCCCAGCTGGTGCAGCTGCAGCAATACACCGCGACCGGCGGCAATGACGACTGCATTGCCTTTCAGCGGGCCTTCGACCGCTCGCTGCTGCGCTGGGAGCTGGACCACTTCCGCGAGTGGATCCTCGACGAGCGCAACGTGGCGCTGACATCCGGGGAGCGGCAGATCCTGGACCGCGACTTCGACCGGCTGGCCCGTCAGCTGGCCGATATGCCTCGCCTGTTCGTGCACCGCGACTTCCAGAGCCGCAACCTGATGCTGCTCGACAGCGGCGAGCGGCTCGGCATCCTCGACTTCCAGGACGCCTTGCTCGGTCCGCGGCCCTACGATCTGGTAGCCCTGCTGCGCGACTCGTACGTGGTGCTCACCGACGAGGAGGTGCAGCGGCTGATCGGACTCTACGAGACCCTGGCCGTCGAGGCCGGCCTGGGGATCGAGCAGGACCGCTTCGAGCACGAGTTCGCCCTGGTGACCCTGCAGCGCAAGCTCAAGGACTCGGGTCGCTTCGTGTTCATCGACCGCGAGAAGAGAAACGGGTCGTTCCTGCGTTTCGTTCCCGACTCTTTGGGGTACGTCTCCTGGGCGCTCCGGCGCCTGCCCGAGTACGAGGCGCTCGGTGCGGTGCTGACGGCGCGCGTCGAGGAGCTGGTCGCATGAGGGCAATGCTGCTTGCCGCTGGCCTCGGCACCCGGCTGAAGCCCCTGTCCGAGCGGACACCCAAGCCCCTCCTGCCCGTGGCCAACGTTCCGCTGATCGAATACAACCTGCGCCTGCTCAAGGAGCACGGCATCACCGAAGCGGTGATCAACCTGCACCACCTGGGCGGCGCCATCGAGGACCACCTGGGCAACGGCTCCGACTACGGCATGGCGATCACGTACTCCACCGAGGAGGAGATCCTCGGCACCGGCGGCGGGGTCAAGTGCGTCGAGCAGCGGCTCGGCCCCGGCACCTTCGTCGTGATCAACGCCGACATCATCTGCGACGCGGACCTGACAGCAGCGATCCGCGCGCACCGGGAACGGCGGGCGCTGGCCACGATGGTCGTGCTCGAGGATCCCCGCGCCGAGGAATTCGGCGCGGTGGAGTTCGACGAGCGGGGCAACATCATCCAGATCGCGGGCAAGATCGACAACCCGCCGGCCCTGCCCGGGCCCTTTGCCAAGGCCCTGTTCACCGGAATCCACATCCTCGAGCCGCGGGTCCTGGAGTACATCCCCCCCGACATCTTCGTTTGCATCAACAACTACGCCTATCCCAAGATGATCGCCAACCGCGAGGCGGTCTTCGCCTGGCCGATGGAAGGCTACTGGTGCGACCTGGGCACTCCGCAGCGCCTGCTCGAGGTCAACCAGGAGATGCTCTCCCGCAAGATCGGGCTCGGCCACTACGACCCGCTGACCGAGGCCGAGTTCCGTCCCCGCAAGGAGGAGGGCGAGGCGATCTTCCTCGGTCGAGACGCCGACCTGGGTGACGCGGTGGTGTTCGAACCTCCCGTGCTGATCGGCCCGGGCTGCAAGATCCGCGACCGCGCCGTGCTCGGGCCGGGCGCGATCCTGGGGGCCGGCTGCCAGATCGGCGTGGGCGCGCGAATCACCCGCTCGGTGCTGCTGCCCGGGACCAAGGTGCCCGAGGACGCCGAGCTGGAGGGCGTAATCGCCGACCGCGAGGACACGCTGGCGGTGAGTGCAGACTAGCCGTCGAAGTACTTCGCCAGCACGACAGTGATGTTGTCCGTGCCGCCCGCGGCGTTGGCCGCCTGGACCATTGCCTGCACGGCGCGGTTGAGATCCGGCTCGCTGGCCAGGATCTTGGCCAGCTCATCGTCCGTGACCATGCCCGAGAGGCCGTCGGAGCAGAGCAGGTACAGATCGTCGGCCTGGGGCCGCTCCCGGATCAGATCCACCAGCACCGTGTCCTTCATGCCCAGGGCGCGGACGATCACGTTCTTGTGCGGGAAGTTCTCGATCTCCTCTTCGGTCAGCTTCTTCATCTTGATGTAGTCGTTGAGCAGCGAATGATCCTCGGTCAGCTGCTCCAGCTTGCCCGCCCTGAAGCGGTACGCCCGTGAGTCGCCGACGTGGCAGCAGTACACCACCGAGTCCCGGAAGAAGGCGCCGACCACGGTGGTACCCATGCCGCGGTACTTGGGCGTGCGCTGGGCCACCTCGAAGATCTTGGCGTTGGCCAGCTTCACGCTGACCACCAGGCGATTCTCGTCGATGGACAGGCCCTTCTCCATCTTGTAGGGCCAGGTGATGTCCTCGTCCGTTGCCGTGGCCTTGAAGAAGTTGGCCACGGTCTCCACCGCCATCTTGCTCGCCACCTCGCCCGAGGCGTGGCCGCCCATGCCGTCGGCCACCACGTAGAGATTCTCCTCCTCGAGGAGGAACAACGAGTCCTCGTTGTGAGTACGCTTCATACCAACGTGGGTCAGACCGGCAGACTCGATCCTCATCGCGCCCCGCGATTCCGTGGCTTCAAAACGATTCCGCCGGTACTTAACATGGTCGCGGGTAGGCGTCAAACCCTGCGTGTTGTATCCTCGAAGAGCAGTCGATCGCCCTCCACGGTGCCCGAGGCGGCCAGCCTGCCGGCAGCCAGCTCGAGCACGCCCGAGGCCCCGGGCACGCCCTGCGCCAGGCGCCAGGGACGGATCCGGGCCGCGATTCGCAGCACCGTGCCCTGCTCGTCCAAGAAGGCGCAGTCAATGGGGAAGCGCATGAACAGGGTGTGGATCGCCGAGCACGGCGAGAGGTACAACCCCTCGTCGTCGTCCAGCCGCTGGCGGCCGAGCAGGCCCTTGAGCCGGGCGCCGAAGCTGGTGGCCAGTCCCACCCGCTCGGCCACCCGCGAGCCGCGCGTCTCGTTGATCACGGAGCAGAGCTTCACCGGACGATCACCTGCAGGGTCGGACCGCAGGTGAGCTCCAGCCGGTTGCCGGTCTGCTGGGTGTCGCCGTCGATGGTGTAGAGCAGGGGTTCGTCCGACTCGAACACCACCTGCTCGCACACCTCCTCGATCACCCTGTCCGGCCGCATCGGGCGGCCGCGGTGGATCCGCGGCATGTCCATCGCAAAGCCGAAGGGTGCGGTGAGGATGCCCAGCAGATGAAAATGGCCGGGCTTCTCGGCGCAGCGGTAGTACGGCTTGAAGCCCAGGCCGATCTGCTCGATGGTCGAGCCGGTGACCGCGGCGTAGTCCTCGTACGGCCAGGGCTCGCCGTCCACGATCACCCTGGCCCGGAACCTCTTGAATATCTGCTTGGCAAAGGCGCCGCCCACCGCGGCGGAGAACACTCCGTGCATCACCGTGGTGAAGGCCGTGAGCGGCGAGGGATGGCCGGTGCCGTAGTACGCATCGAGGAAGCTGTGGATCACTCCGTTGCCGAAGATGAAGCCGTACTTGTCGCCGATCTTCATGATCGGCCGCTCCACCACCTCGAAGCTCTCGCCGAGGTGGTACTTCTCCACGAGGTTGAACAGGATCCGGTCCGGCGTGCCCTTGATGCCGAAGGAGTTGGAGATGGTGTTCATCGTGCCGCCGCGCAAGAACGCGATCTTTGGCAGCGGCTGATCGCCGTACGCCTCGATCAGGGTGGTCAGCGCCACGTGGTTGGAGCCGTCGCCGCCGTTGATGCCGAGGATGTCGATCTCGCGGGCCTTGAACTCCTGGCACACGCCGCGGACCTCGTCGAGATCCTCGGTCTTGATGCTGGTGCCCTTGTCCCCGAGGATGTAGCCGAACTTGATCATCTTCTGGGGGTTCTTGCGGTTCTTGCGGGAGTGCGGGTTGTTGATGATGCCGATGCCGGGCACGGACGCCTCCGCAAAAGTACGCGATGCGGACAAAACGTAGCATCGGTTCCGTACGGGGTCAATCAGGAGCCTTGCCCCGCGCCGCCTCAGGCCCTACAATCCCGACCATGCACCGCCTGACCAGCGTCCTGCCGATCTTGCTCCTCGCCCTCCCGGCGAACGCCGACGAGCTGATCATCGCCCTGCCCACCGACGCCGCCGACATCGAGGCGGCCCGGGCTGCCGGCGCCGACCTCTGGTCCGCGGACCGCGAGCAGGCGTACTTCGGGGCGGACGACGAGACCCTGACCCGGCTGCGCGAGGCCGGCCTGGCCGTCGAGATCCTCGGCGCCGCGCCCCCCCTGCCGCCGCCGGACATGGAGCAGTACCGCGACGTGGAGCAGACGCTGGCCCGCCTGGCCGAGCTGGCCGCGGAGGGCGCGGGCACCCTGCTCGACCTGGCGCAGGCCGTGGACGGCGGGGAGGTCAAGGCCCTGGTGATGGGCCGGGGCCAGACCGAGGTGCTGATCGTGGGCACGCACCATGCGCGGGAGTGGATCGCGCTCGAGGTTCCGCTGCGCATGCTCGAGAAGCTGCACGCCGACGACGGCATCGATCCGGAGGTGACGTGGATCCTCGACCAGACCCGGATCACCCTGCTCCCGCTGCTCAACCCCGACGGGTACGCCTACTCCCACGACGGCCACTTCATGTGGCGCAAGAACCGCGCGTACAACGCCGACGGTACCCGCGGCGTCGATCCCAACCGCAACTACGACATCAACCACTGCGGGATCGGGTCGAGCACGATCACCACCGATGATACCTACTGCGGGCCCGCGCCCTTCTCCGAGCCCGAGACCGCGGCACTGCGCGATCTGGTGCTGGCCAGCGACTTCCAGGGCGCGGTGAGCTACCACAGCTTCAGCCAGTACGTCATGTACCCCTGGGGCTGGACCCACGACACGGCCGACGACGCCGAGGCGATGTGGCGAATCGCCTTTGCGATGTCCGAGCGGATCGAGGCGGTCCACGGCGTACGCTACCGGCCGATGCCCTCCTCGGAGCTGTACTTGAGCTCCGGTGACATGTGCGACTGGTTCTACGCGGTCACGGGCAAGCCGGGGATCACGATCGAGCTGCGACCCGAGGCGATGAACGTCACCGTGGGTTTCAGCCTGCCCGACGACGAGATCGAGCCGACCTTCGAGGAGAACTGGGCCGCGATGAAGTGGTGGCTGACCCGCCTGGCCGCGGACGGCAGCGACGGCGACCACGACGGCGACGGGGTGACAGACCACGACGACCTCTGCCCCTCCACGTTCGATCCGGACCAGGCGGACATCGACCTCGACGGCGTGGGCGACGAGTGCGATCCCCTTGTCGGCGACCGCCAGCCGCCCACAGCACCACAGCGCCTGCGCGTGGTCGACCAGGGCGTGGGCTGGGTCGAGCTGGCCTGGGATCCATCGACCGACCGCGGGGGCTCGGGCATCCAGAACTACGCCCTGCTGCGCAGCAGCGAGGTCGTCGGCCGCACCGAGGAGACCACGTACCGCGACGAGGGCGGACGGCCCGGCCGGACGTATCTCTACTTTGCTCGCTGCTACGACGGCGCGGGCAACCGCTCGGCCGACAGCCAGTTGATCCAGGTCACCCGCTGCGAGGCCGAGCCCTGCTCCAAGTTCGCCGACGAGATCGTGTCCGAGGTCGAACCCGACGCCGAGGCCGATGCCGGGCTCGAGGCCGAGCCGGCGCGCGAGCATGTACCGCGCGCGGCAGACGACGGCGGCTGCGGGTGCGGCTCTGCCTTCACCCGAGGCTCCGGCGTTACAGGCCCCGCCTTGTTCGTCCTGCTGCTGGCCCTGCGCCGCCGCAGGCACTGAGGTGGCGCAGCGGAAGCGCAAACCCGCGCGTGGCGCGACCGGCGTGGACCCGCGCAACAAGCTCAACGAGCTGACCAACAAGCAGTGGATGATCGAGACCAAGAGCGTGTGGTTCTCCACGCCGCCGCCGCGGGACAGGCTCAAGGCCGACCACCCGGCCACCTTTGCCGAGGCGGACGTGGAGCGGCTGATCCGCTTCTTCACCAAGAAGGGCGGCTGCGTGCTCGACCCCTTCCTCGGCACCGGCTCGACCCTGATCGCGGCGCTCAACGCGGGCCGCGGCGGCCTCGGCATCGAGCTGTCCGAGCACTGGGCCGACGTGGCCCGCAAGCGGCTGGCCCCCTGGACCGACAGCCTGCTGCCTCTCCCCGCGGAGGTGGAGGTCCGCACCGGCGACGCGCGCAAAATCCTGCCCCGGCTGAAACGCGACAGCTGTGACTTCGTGGTCACCAGCCCGCCGTACTGGACCATCCTGCGCAAGCGGGCCGACCACAAGGTCAAGCGCGAGCGTCTGGCCAAGGGGCTACGAACCCGGTACTCGGACTCAGACGACGACCTGGGCAACCTGCCGAGCTACGAGGCCTTCCTCAAGGAGCTGGGGAAGGTGTTCCGCTCCTGCTACCGGGTGCTCAAGCCCGGCAGGTATCTGGCGGTACTGGCCTCGGATTTCCGCGACGGCTCCAGGTTCCACCTGTTCCATGCCGACATCGCGCGGATCTGCGAGAAGGCGGGCTACACCCTGGAGGGGATCACGATCCTGGCCCAGGACAGCAAGAACTTGTACCCGTACGGCGTGCCGTACCGCTTCGTGAGCAACGTGAACCACCAGAACATCGTGATTCTGAGAAAACCGGACCTATAGACCAACGGCTTCAGCGGAACGGGTTACGCACCTCGACCCCGCGGTAGTCCTGTCCGTGGTTCAGGTCCTCGGACCAGATCAGCTCCGCTCCCATCGCCTCGGCTGCGCGAACGATCAACGCGTCCCACATGGCGATGTCGTAGCGCTCGGCGATCATCGCCGCCTCGAGCAGGTCCTCCACCGCAGGGCGGAACACCGGCCAGGTGCCGAAGTCCTCCACGATGCTCCTCGCCGCACGCCGACCGAGCGTTCTGGGCAGCTTGCTCGTGGCCGTGACATAGAACTCGATCAGCACCTGCATGGAGAGCCGCCCGGCCCCGCTGTCGAACAGCCGCCCGAGCAGTTCGGCCGCCACCTCGCGCTTGGCGCCGGCGCTCGTGTCGTGGGCGTAGACCAGCACATTGGTGTCGACGAACTCAGCGTTCATGGAGCTCGTCCCGGTCGATCGCCAGCTCGCCCCCCGTGCCCAGATCGTATCCGCGGGCCAGCCGTCGGCGCGCCCGCTCTCGCGCCGCCCGGTACGCCTCGTCGTCGCGGACCATCCGCTCGACGAACTCGGCGAGCATCCCGGACAGGGACACGCCGCGCTCCACGGCCAGGTGCCTTGCCTCGCGCAGCAGTGCCTTAGGCAGGCTCAAGGTGATGTTCTGCCGCTCGATTGCAGCCTCCCGGGTTGTCACGGAAACAGTGTAGCACGTATTCACGTGAAATCAAGTCCCGGCCGGGCCCGCCGGCCCAATCAGGGCAGGATCTCCACGTCCTCGCTCGTGCACTCGGCCGGCGCGGTGAGCGGATTGCAGCGGGCCGGCGCGCCGCCGGGCATGTCGAACCAGTACTCGTGTCCGTCCACGGGCGCGGGCAGATCCGAGCTGATGAAGTGCGAGCCCGCGGCCAGGGTGGCGGCGAGCTTCTTCGCGTTGTCCTCGTCGCTCCGGTCCACCCCGTCGGTGTTGCTGGTGACCACGAAGCCCTGCTCGAGCAAAGTGCGCACCCGCTCGGCGTCGGACACCGCGTTGTTGATCTTGAACATCGCGGCGTACGCATCGGTCGGGTCCGATGCGTCCACGAACATCAGCTTGCCGTTCAGGTTGGGGCTGCCCGCGGCGTACGCCTCGCGGTGCTCTCCCGAGTCGAGCATGCTGAAGATCGCCTTGCCGCGCAGCTCGCCCAGGGTGGGCCAGCCGTGCGCGGCCACCGCCTCGGGCAGCGTGTCCAGGCCGCGCCGCAGGTCGTCGGGCGCCAGGATCCGCTCGGCCGGCCAGACCGAGAGGATCTCGGCCTCCAGCTCGTCGTAGTGGCCCTCGATGGGGATCATCTCGGGATCGAGCGCCGGATCGTCGGCCTCGTCCTTGGGCTCGAGCCAGAACACGATCGGCAGGTGCCCCGGGTTGGCGTCGGACCAGGCCCTGGTGAGGGCCAGGCAGTCCATGAAGCGGCGGCAGGTGGTATCCGGATCGATCAGCGGCAGGTGGAACACCTCGAAGCCCTGGTCTTCTCGCAGGTGCAGGTCGATCTCGAACTGGCGCACGCCCTGGTCGGCGAGTTGCACGTCGAGCGGGGCGTGGGTGTAGCGGTGCTCGTCGCTGAAGATCGTGTCCGGCTCGACGTGGTAGCTGTTGTGCGTGCCCTTGGCCTGGACGTGGTTGAAGCGCAGCCGATCGTCCAGCGGGTAGCGCTGGTCGCCGTCATCGGATGAGTCGCAGCCGGCAGCGAGAAACGCTGCCAGGACCAGTGCAATCCCGCCAATCGACCGGCGCGTCGCTCCGGAGGTCACGCTACTTCCTGATCGGGTATCGCGAGAAGGCCACCGCGGCCAGCAGCACGGCCACGCCGGCCATCGGGCCGCAGAGCCGGACGCCAAGGTTCTCACCAGCAGTGCTGCCAAAGGCCGCGAACACGAATCCCGCACCGAGCGGACCGGCTCCGGCCGCGATCTTCATGATCAGGCCTTCCATGCCGTTGTACACGCCCTCGCGTCGCTCGCCGGTCAGCTTCTCGTCTGCGTCGATCACGTCGGCCAGGATCGGGCGCAGCACCACGAGCGCGACCGACACCGGAAAGGCGGCCAGCATGAACAGGCACATCGCCTGGACCACGGGCGTGAAGAAAGGCCACTCGCCAAGGGTGCCCATCAGAATCAGCACCACACCGAACCAGCACAGCGCGATCATGAACAGTCGCTTCTTGCCCACCCGGATCGCGAGCCAGGAGACCAGCGGGAAGAACAGCGCGCCGCCGACCATCACCAGCATCATCATGTAGCCCGCGGCCAGCTCCCAGTTGACCACGCCCTCGTCCACCGCTCCCAGGACACCGAGCAGGGCCACGTCGGTCGGATGCGGCTCGTAACCGCCCAGCACCTTGGTCGAGATGAAGGGCGCGATGAACACCGTGGTCGCGATGGCAATGCGATAGAACCCGACGCTGACCACGTACGGCCGGAAGGGCTTGTTGTTGAGGGTCGAGCCGAACTCTCGCATGGCCGCGCCCACTCCACCGCCCGCGCTCGAGCGGCTCTCGCTGAAGGTGTAGCGCTCCCTGACGAACAGCACCGAGCCCCAGAAGAACAGCACCAGCGTCACGCCGACCACGAAGGCCATCACCTGGTATCCGCTCCCGAGGAACAGCAGACCGCCGGCCAGCAGCGAGGCGAACAGCGGCGGCAGCAGGTTGCCCATGATCGTGCCCAGCACCTCGAAGCCGGCCATGAAGGCCGACACCCGTACGCGTTCGTCGTCGTATGGCGTGATGTCCGGCAACATCGAGAGATAGGGCGCCACCACAACGGTGAAGAACAGCCAGAAGCCAAACAGCGAGGCAAAGAGGACCGCGGCGTTGGCCACGGACGGAGTATCGGTCACCGGAGTCCAGAGGAAGAAGAAGGACAGCGCGAGAAACGGGGCGCCCACGAAGACCCAGGGCTTGCGCCGGCCCCAGCGCGAGCGGGTGTGATCCGAGAGATACCCGACAATGGGGTCGGTAGGGCCGTTGAGCGCGTTGCAGATGAACCACAGGATGCCAAAGGTGGTCGTGCCGATGTACACGATCGGCTCGCCGCTGTCGGTCTCCTGGCCGTAGTAGAAGTAACCGAGCCAGGCGGCCACCACGGTCGGGCTGAAGGCCACGCCGAAGTTGCCCATCGCATAGCTGAGCTGCTGCCAGAATCCGAGCTGCCGCCCACGGGTCGGCTCGACCTCAACTTGCGCCTCGTCCATCCGCTACCTTTCGCCCTGGTTCGTTCCTGCGTACCACCTTTTCCAGGTACCAGGCAAGTTTGCGAGTGGCAGGAGGCAGCCGCCTAGCCGGCCGGGGGCTGCCAGTCGAGGATCTCGGTGAGGAACTGGTGCAGCAGCCGGCCCGTGGCACCCCAGATCGTGCGCCCATCGACCTCGAAATACGGGACCATGTGCTCGTGCCCCTCGAAGGTCACCTGCTGCTCGGTGTACCCGTCCGGCTCGATCAGCCTGGGGATGGCCACGCCAAAGACCTCCTCGACCTCCAGCGGGCTGGGCCTGAACTCGTAGGGGTACGGGATCAGCCCGACATGGGGCCGCACCACGTAGTGGGTGACCGTGAGGAAGTCGTCGAGCCGGCCGAGGAGCTGCACCTCCGCCGGCTCGAGCCCCAGCTCCTCCTCGCTCTCGCGCAGGGCCGTGGCGGCCAGGTCCGCGTCCTCGGGCTCGCGAACGCCGCCGGGAAAGGCGATCTGGCCCTTGTGATGCAGCACCTGCTGGGTCCGCAGGTTGAACAGCAGGTGCGGCACGCGGTCCACGAAGTAGAGCGGCACCAGCACCGCGGCCCGGGTGCCCAGCTCGTCCGGCAGCTCCCGCACCGTCCGCCGTTCGAGCCGCTCGCGCACCCGCTCCAGGAAATCCCGCTCCTCCACCGCGACCTCCGCGCCGCAGCGTAGCGGAGTTGGCGGCCCGAGGCCAGCGCCATGACAAGAATATTCTGGTTGACACGCCGGCCTCCCGGGCTCTAGTATTCCGGCCCCTCGGCCCGCGAGATGCGCGGGTGGAACGGCGATAACGGAGCGCACGTCATGAAGCATGTCATCGGATTGTTGGGGACCAAGCGCGGGCAGACCCAGATCTACGACGACGCGGGCCGCCGGCTCCCGGTGACCGTGATCGAGGCCGGGCCCTGCGTGGTGCTGCAGAAGCGGACGCCGGAGAAGGACGGGTACTCGGCCCTGCAGGTCGGCTTTGGCAGCCGCCGGGGCAAGAACATTTCCCTGCCCGAGCGCGGTCACCTGCGCAAGGCCGGGGTGGGCCCCACCGCCGGGAAGAAGCTGCCCGAGGAGCGCGCCAAGCGGGACAAGGAGCGAAAGAAGGAAGAGAAGTTCGCCGACTATCCCCGCACGCTCAAGGAGTTCCGCATCCCGGCCGAGGAGCTGGAGAGCTACGAGGTGGGCCAGGAGATCCGCTGCGAGATCTTCGCGGTCGGCCAGATGCTCGACGTCACCGGCACCTCCAAGGGCAAGGGCTTCGCCGGCGTGATCAAGCGCCACCACATGTCCGGCTTCCGGGCCAGCCACGGCACGCACGAGTACTTCCGCCACGGCGGCTCCATCGGCCAGAAGGAGTTCCCGGCCAAGGTGTGGAAGGGCAGGAAGATGGCCGGTCAGCTCGGCAACAAGCAGGTCACCGTCCACAACCTGGAGGTGGTCCGCGTGATGCCCGAGGACAACCTGGTGCTGATCAAGGGCGCGGTACCCGGCAGCAAGCAGGGTACGGTGATCCTCCGACCGGCGGCCAAGGTGTCCTGACCCGCGGTCCGACCTCCTGAAGAAACGCCACGACCACTACTTCAAGAAGGCCCGCAAGCAGGGCTATGCTGCCCGCTCGGTGTACAAGCTCGAGGAGATCGATCGCCGCTTCGAGCTGCTCCGCCCGGGCGGCCGGGTGCTCGATCTCGGCTGCGCGCCCGGTTCCTGGCTGCAGTACGCCGGAAAACGCGTGGGGTCGCGGGGGCGGGTGGTGGGCCTGGATCTCTCGGAGGTCGCGGCGACCCTGCCCGAGCAGGTGGTCGTGCTCACCGGCGACGTGTTCGAGGTGACGCCCGATGTGCTGCGCTCTCACGCCGAGAGCTTCGACGTGGTGCTCTCGGACATGGCGCCGCCCACCAGCGGAGTCAAGTTCGCGGACGCGGCCCGCTCCGCTGCTCTGGTGCAGCGGGCCCACGAGCTGGCCCGGGAGCTGCTCGTGCCCGGCGGCCACCTGCTGGCCAAGGTGTTCGAGGGCGCCGAGACCCAGGCGCTGCTCGAGGAGCTGCGCCAGAGCTTCGCCATGAGCCGGCGGGTCAAGCCCAAGGGCTCGCGGAGCGAGAGCAAGGAGACCTTCCTGCTCGGGTTGTCGCGCCGCGCGGACTAGGGCGCGAGGTAGCGCTCCAGCATCTTCTCCAGCGCCTTGAGCTCCCGGATGAAGCTGAAGCCCTCGGGATCGAAGTGCCACTGCAGCACCAGGCCCTCGAGCGCACCGAGGATCACCGAGGCGGCCTGCTCCGGCCGGATCTCCCTGGAAAACGTCCCGCTGGCCAGGCCGCGCTCCATGATCTCCTTGTAGTGCACGCGAAGACCCTGCTGCAGCTCGAGGATGAACTCGTGCACGACCGGGTGATGCGCGGCCAGGCCCCAGAACTCGATCCACGCCCGGGCCAGGGCTGCGCCGCCCTCGCCGAAGTTCTGCACCGGGTACCACAGCGACGCCGAGAGCTGTTCCCAGGGGTCTGCTGACTCCTGGGTCTGCGAGCGAAACTCGAAGAACTTGCTCTCCTTGAGGTGCGCGACCAGCGCGCCGATCATCTCGTCCTTGTTCTTGAAGTAGTAGTGCAGGATCCCGCGGCTGACACCCGCGGCGCGCGCCACGTCGGACATGTTGCAGTTCTGCAGCCCCCGCTCGGCCACGGCGTCGAGCAGACCCTCGAGGATCTGCTTGCGCCGGACATCTCCCATCTTGCGGCGGCCCATGGACGAGCTTGTACCGGGCCCCGGCCGGGCCGTCAACGAAGGAATTCCACGCCGGCCGCTCGGCCGCTCACCCGGGCGTACGGGCGCCCTCCGGGCTCGACACGATCAAAGGCGCCCGGATTGAGGTACACACCTCGGCCGGTCTCCAGCCGCTCGGTGCCGTGGGTATGTCCCATGATCACCAGGCTTGCACCCGCCTCGAGCAGCTCGCGGGCCGCTCCACGGCAGCCCAGCTGGTCGCGGTGCGAGAACTGCTCGCGCCGCCGGCGCGGCCGCACGAGCAGCAGCCCGGCACAGGGCAGACCCGCGGCCAGGGCCGCGCCCGGATCGATGGAGGGGAGGCTTGCCGGCGCCAGTACGCCGGCAAGCCCCAGCACCAGGAAAAGGGGAAGGAGGAAGGCCAGCACCATGCGATCGAGGTACATCCGCCGCAGCACCGCGGCGGGCGACGCCATCGTCGAGCCGGACGCCGTGTCGCCGCGACGGCGCGCCCGGCTAGCCTGGACCGCGATCTTCACGCCTGCGGCGAAGTAGAGCGCGATCATCTTCAGCGCACCAAGGCGGTGGTCGCGAAGCACTCGCGCCAGCACGCGTCCCGGGGTCTGGTGATTGTCCCCGCGGTTCTCGAAGGCCGGGATGCGCCCGAGCAGCAGCCGCGTCACCAGGCAGCCCAGCGGCAGGGCCGACAGTCGATCCGCGGCCACCGCGCTCGCTGTGTCCGGATGGAAGCGGTTGTCCGGGTCGCGCTGGTGGCCGTGCTCCACGTGCAGACCGCGCTCGCGGAAGGCCTCGGACTCGAAGCACAGCTCGTCGCCCGCAGTGCCGAGCCACTCCCGCAGCAGCTCGCGGACCTCGGGCCGGCAGACCTCGGCGTCGTGGTTGCCGGGCAACCAGACGATCCGGCCACCGCCAGCGAGCCAGCCCGACAGCCCGTCCACCAGCCCTGGAAAGCACTCGAGGATGCACGCCACCCGCGCCACGGCGAGCTCCGCGCCCACGCCAGCCCCGGGCTCCCCGGCCACGCGGTCCAGATCGAACACGTCGCCGTTGAGCACGAGCCGCCCGGGCCGCTCCTGCTGCCGCAGCAGACGTGCCAGGTCGCGGGCCACCGCTGGATCCGCTCCACGATGCAGGTGCAGGTCGCCGACGACCAGCACTTCCTCGTGATCAGCGCTCATGGACTGCCGGTCGTGGCGGCGCGCGGCGACGAGCCCGCCCCTGGGGCGGCAGGGTCTGGCTGCGCCCCGGCCGCGCTCATCCGGTCCGGGAAGATGCGGTACAGATCCTCGCGCCCGAAGAAGGGCACGCACACGTCGCGGCCGGAGTCGTAGTCCGGGCCGGCCCAGGCCCGGTCCGCCAGAGCGCCGTACTCCCGGCTGTACCTGTCCAGGAACGCACGCAGCCCAGGATCGTTCACGATCGCTTCGGCCCCGGGACAGGTCGGCCGGGCCCCGCACTCGGCCACCACCTCGCGCAGCACCTCGGGGTGATCGATGATCTTGCACGGCCGGAGCAGGTTCCGGCTGTACGGCTGGCGCGAGCGAATCGAGCGGAAGAACTGGGTCTCGAAGATCTCGCGCAGGCTGTGCTGCTTCAGGTTGTGCGTGGAAAAATGCACGAAGGTGCAGGGCTGGACCCAGCCGTCAGGCGTGACGTACGCGTACCGGCTGGCCGAGAGGCAGCCGCCGCACAGCGGACCATCGTTCCAGAAGTCGGCCAGGAAGAAGGCCTTCGAACGCCTCCACTCCAGGCTCTTGCGCCGCAGCCGGTCGCGCTGCTCGGGCAGCGGCATCAGCCCGGGATCCGGCCTGCGGCCCACGGGCATGTAGCTGAACATCCAGCCGAACAGCGCGCCCCTCTCGATGTAGTGGTCGAGGAAGCGATCGTCGGCCAGCACCTCGGCGTTGTGACGGGTGGGCGTGGCGCTGATGCCGAACATCAGGCCCTGCTCGCGCATCCGTGCCATCGCCGCGATCAGCTTGGCGTACACGCCCCGGCCCCGGCGAGCATCGGTCTCCTCCTCGTACCCCTCCACGGACACTGCCGGCCAGACGTTTCCCAGCTCGGCCAGGCGCGCCACTCGCGCCGCGTCGAGATGCTGCCCGTTGGTGTAGGTCATGAAGATCAGATCCGGGAAGGCGGCGAACACGTCCTCCAGGTCCGGGTACAGGTACGGCTCGCCGCCGGTGACCACGATGAAGCGGATGCCCAGCTCCCGCGCCTCGCCGAGCACCCGCTCCAGCAGCGCACGATCCATGTCGGCCTTGCGGTCGAAGGAGTACGCGTAGCAGCCGGTGCAGCGCAGGCTGCAGCGCATGGTCGGATTGAGCACCAGGGTGATCGGCGGCGGGTGGCCCAGCTGCTGCTGCCCTGCAGCGAGCGTGGGCTTGCGGCCCAGCACCAGGCCCCGAAGGAAGCTCCCGGCGAAGCGCTGCCACACCCGATCCGAGACGCTGGCCGCCACCTTGAGGCCCCAGGCCACGAGCATTGGATTGTCGAGGAGGTTCTTCTCCAGGCCCGCGGCCAGGCGAGCCGGGACGGGATTGCTGTCGCCACAGCCCGCATAACACGATAATTCTTTTGATGCCCTGTAGATAGCTCGGTGCACCTGCTCTTGCTCCAGGCCGGCCAGCCGGCCGAGCCGGAAGACCTTCTGCATCGCGCCTGGGATCTCGGTCCGTGTCATCCACCCCTCCGGGTTAAGCTGGCCAGCCAGCCAACATATATGAGTTGCGCGAGCCCCGGCTTCCTTCGCCGGAATGCTCGCGTCCCAGCTGAATCGTGGATCATGAAAAGCCCGGTATGGCGTGCTGTCCTCGCCGCTGCTAGGATTGAGACCATGCGCTGTCCCAAGTGCGAGTACCTGGTCCCCGAGGGCGCGGTCGAGTGCCCCAGGTGCGGGGTGATCTTCGCGCGCTTCGCACGCAAGCAGCAACGCGAGCAGCAGGCGCTGGACCAGGCGCGGCCCAAGCGGAAGTTGCGCTTGAGCCTCAAGCTGACCCTGGCCGGCCTGGGCTTGCTGCTCGCGGCCCTGGGCCTGCATCGCTTCGCCGCCGGCTTTGCCCGGGGCCTCGGCCAGGGGCAGGAGCCGGCCGAGCTCGAGGACGAGCCCCTGGAGGCCACGCCCGGGCCCGAGGCCCTGCCGCCGGTCTTCGAGGAGGAGCCCGAGGAGCCCGAGCCGCCAGCGATCGCTCTGCCCGGCACGCCCGTGGACAGCGAGTGGCAGCCGGGCATGCCCGTGCCCGCCAACTGGCGCGAGGTGCTCGGTGACATGGCCGAGGTGATCGACGTGGCCCAGGAGGCTGCGGTCAAGGCCCGGGCGGGTCAGCCCGAGGAGGCCGCCCGCCTGCTGGAGGCCGCGCTGCGCGAGCAGCCCGAGGAGCTGCGCCAGACACCGGGGATGCGCCGGATGCTGGCCTGGCTCTACCTGCTGAGCGGTCGCAAGGAGCTCAAGCGGGGCCACCCGGGCGCGGCCCTGGCCGCGTTCGACAAGGGGCTCGAGCTCGCCCCGGCCTCGGCCGAGCTGCACGCGGACGCGGCCAAGGCCTGTGCCACGCTGCGCCGCTACGAGAAGGCCCTGGAGCACGTGCAGCAGGCTCTGGCAGTCCAGCCCGGACGTCGCGATCTGCTCTCCGTGGAGACCTGGCTCCGCTGGCGGATGGACGACGTGGACGGCGCCAGGGCCACGGCCGGTCGCCTGGCCGAGCAGCACCCGCACAGCGCCGGCGCCCGGATGCTCCGGGACCGGATGACGCGCGAGGCCTCGGCCGAGGGTTCGCGCCGCCGAGAGGGCCGGCACTTCATCGTTCGCTTCCAGGGCCAGGAAGACCGCGACGCCGCCGACCTGGTGCTTCAGACGCTGGAGCAGGCCCGGGAGCAGGTGGGCCGCGATCTCGGCCTGCGTCCCGAGGATCCGATCGTGGCCCTGCTGTACACCCAGCAGCAGTTCTCGGTCGTGACCCGCTCACCCGGCTGGGCGGGTGGTGCGTACGATGGAAAGATCCGCCTCCCGGTCGGCGGTCTGCATCGCGGAACGGACCGGCTGGCCAGCACCGTGACCCACGAGTACGTGCACGCCGTGCTCCACGACGTGGCCGGAGCCAACTGCCCGGCCTGGCTCCACGAGGGCACAGCCCAGTACTACGAGCCCGAGCAGCCGGCGAGCCGGCTGTCGAGCCGGATGACTCGGCTAGGCGGACTGATCCCGTTCCATTCGCTCGACGCGGCGCTCAAGCACCCTGACCCGCGGGTGGCGCGGCAAGCGTACCTGCAATGCCTGGCCGTGGTGGCGTATGTGATCGAGCAGCGCGGACGCAGGGACCTGCTGGCCGCGCTGCGCCGAATGGGCGAGGGCGAGGCGCCGAGCTCGGCCCTGCGCGCGGTGTGGGGCGATCGGCCGGCCGCGGTCGCGGACAAGGCCTGGGCCCATTACCAGGGCCGCTAGCTCCCCCCAGTGTAACCGTTGACGTCGCCGTCGCCGCAGCCGTAGCCGTAGCCGATGCAGCGCCCTGTGGGCCCCTGTCCCCTACCCCCGCCCGCTCCAGCCTTCCAGCAGCGTCACCACCGAGCGCGCAGCCTCCAGCCAGTCGCGGGCCGCGGCCAGGGCCGTGGTGCGATCGCCCCTGAACCCGTCGTAGAGCCGCCGGTCACCGGCGCGCAGCAAGGCGGAGCGCGCCAGCAGCAGCTCCACGATCTGCTTCCAGGTACCGACCCTGATCCCGCGCCGGCCCACGGGCTCGCGACCGAAGCCCTGGCGCAGCAGATCCTTGAGCGTGTAGTCGACGAAGTTCGGATCTGCCGCGTCGCCGTCCAGCGACTGCAGCGCCACCTCCACGGGCCCGGCCGGGAGCCGGTCCGCCAGCACCCGCGCCACGGCCGACTCCAGCCCGGCAGCGGCCAGCATCACTCCGCGCTCCGGGTCGAGCGCGGCCGATCCGGACAGCGCCCCGGCCGCAGCCGCGAAGGCCACCTCGGGCTGGCCCCGCGCCAGCTTGGCCGCCAGCTCGGCATAGGCCCGCCACAGCTCGGCGTGCCTGCGGGACAGCTCGTCGATCGCCTCCCGGCGATCAGCACCACTCCTGCGTTCGCCACCCTTGCCTGCGCCCATCATGCTAGGTCCCCCCGACCAGGAACCGCCGCAGTCCGGCGATTGGGCCCGGTTCGCGCCGCTCCACCTTGCGCGCTAGGAGCAGGTGCAACGCCACGCCCACCACCATCAGCAGCAGGCTGATCAGCTGACTCGTGGACAGGATCTCCCAGCCCGGGATGCTCTCGAACAGGTCGATCGCAGCCAGGTGCCCGCGCTCCAGATCGCCGCGCAGGATCTCGAGCAGGAAGCGACCGATGCCGTAGTAGAACAGCTGCAGCACGAAGATCTGGCCATGGTACCGCTTGCGCTGCCGCAGCCACGTCAGCAGCACGAACAGGCCCACCAGCATCAGCGCCTCGTACAGCGGCGACGGGTGCAGGGGCACGCCCGGCGGCGCGAGCTGCGAGGACCCGGGGTAGATCACGGCCCAGGGCAGATCGGTCGGCTTGCCATAGCAGCACCCCGCGGACAGGCAGCCGAAGCGGCCGAACAGCAGGCCCACCGTGATCGCCGGCATGCCGATGTCCGCCGCCTTCCAGAAGGGCAGCTGCTTGATTCGCAGAAAGACCGCGCCGCCCGCGATCCCGCCGAGCAGCCCGCCATACCACACCACCCCGCCCCGCCAGAACTGGAGGAACCGCAGCGGTTCGGCCAGGTACGTCTTGATGTTGACCACGGCGAACAGCAAGTGCCCGCCGAGCAGGCCGCTGATCAGCACCCAGAAGCAGAGGTCGACCAGGCTGTGAGCCTCGATCCCGACCCGCCGGCCCTCAACCACGGCGAGGGCCAGAGCCGCGAGGAAGCCGAGTGCGATCATCACGCCGTAGGTGTTGACCGTCAGGCCGCCGATCTCGAACAAGACCGGGTGCACCGGACCTCCCTCCGGACTAGTCCTCGGCCGCCTGCTTCCTCTCGGCCCGCCCGCCGAACAGCATCTCGATCCCGAGCAGGGCGATGCCGACGACAATCGCGGCGTCGGCGATGTTGAAGGTCGGCCAGTGCCACTTGCCGTGGAAGTCGCCCACGTACCACTCGATGAAGTCGACCACGTATCCGTAGCGGACGCGATCGACCAGGTTGCCGATCGCCCCGCCGAGGACCCCGGCCAGGGCGAAGAGCAGCATCTTCTGCTTCCTCGGCGTGCGGTGCATGAAGTAGAGCAGGAACAGGATCGCCAGCGCCGAGATACCCACGAAGATGAAGCTGCGCACGGTGGAGGACAGGCCCCGGCCAATCCCCCAGGCCGCGCCCTTGTTCTCCACGTAGCGCAGCGCGAAGAAGCCGTCGACCACGTGGACCACCCTGGCCGGCCGCACGCAGGAGACCATCCCCTCGTACTCCCCGAGTGGCTGGCACAGGTCGTCGATCGCCAGCGCCTTGGTCCACAGGTCGAGGAACACGACCACCGGAACCACGGCGGCGAGGACGATCAGCTTGTACTTCAGCTCGTTTCCCATTTACATCCCAACGCCGCGCTTCAGCCTATCATTCCCCGGCGGCCTTCTCCACCGCGATCAGCACCGGCGATCCGCTGACCTTGGCCTGCGCCGCCGCCGCATCGTCGAGCCCCTCGTCGGCGCCGATCTCGAGCGCCAGGGTCTCGCGGCCGATGTAGCCAGTCCACTCCTCGATCGCCGCCGCGATCTCGTCTTGCGCCTTGTAGCGCAGCCGGATGCGGTCCGTCACCTCGAGGTCCCGGTTCTTGCGCTCGTTCTGCACCACGCGCACGAAGTCGCGGGCAATCCCCTCACGCTTGAGCTCGGCCGAAATCGTCGTCTCCAGGCCGGCAAAGGCCTCGCCGTCCACGATCACGGCCACGCCCTCGGGACCGGTAACGCGGATCTCCACGTCCTCAGCACCGAGCAGCACCGGCATGCCGTCCGACAGCTCGAGACGGTACGCTCCGCCGTCGCGCACCGCAGCCTCGACCGCACCGGCGTCTGCGGCAGGCAGCTGCGCCTGAACCGCCTTCATCTGCTTGCCGATCTTGGGCCCCAGGACCTTGAAGTTGGGCTGCACCGTCTTGCGAACCAGCCCCTCGGTGCTGTCCAGCAGCTCGAGCTCCTTGACGTTGATCTCCTCGAGCAGCTGCGCGCGCAGGCTCTCGGTCTGCAAGGCCTCGCGCTCGATCGCGTCCGCGGGCTTGACCAGCAGCCGGCTCAGGGGCTGGCGGATCTTGGTGTTGGCCTGGTTGCGCAGCGAGAGGCCGAGGTTCTTGTAGCGAACCACCACGTCGATGCCGCGCTCGAGCTCCTCGTCGACCCGCGACTCGTCGTGCTCGGGATAGCCCAGCAGATGCACGCTGTCCGGGGCGTCCTCGACCACCGAGCGCACCAGGTTCTGGTAGATCTCCTCGGCGAGGAAGGGCAGGATCGGCGCGATCAGCCGGCAGGATCCCTCGAGCACCTCGTACAGCGTGGCGTACGCGGCCAGCTTGTCGGTATCGCTCTCGCTCTTCCAGAAGCGCCGGCGGGAGCGTCGCAGGTACCAGTTGGACAGGTCGTCGAGGAAGCGCTCGAAGCGCTCCATCAGCAGGTGGATCCGGTACCCGGCGAAGCACTCGCGCGCGTAGCGCACCAGGCCCTGGAACTTGGAGAGGATCCAGCGATCGAGCTCGGAACGCTCGTCCAGGGACACGTCCAGGTCGCCGGGCGTCACGCCGTCCACCGCGGCGTACGTGACGTAGAAGCTGTAGCAGTTCCACAGCGTGAGCAGGGTGCGCTTGACCTCCTGATCCAGGTGCACCTTGTTCTTCTTGCGCTTCTCCGAGATATCCGGGAAGCGCAGGTTGGTCGTGGGGTTCTGCGAGGCGAAGATGTAGCGCATCACCTCGGCGCCGATGGTCTCGGCCGCGGCGTTGAACTCGATCGCGTTGCCCAGCGACTTGTGCATCTCGCGGCCCTGCTCGTCGAACACCAGCGCGTGGCCGAGCAGGGTTTTGAAGGGAGGGACCACGCCGGACCGGCCCTCCTGGCTCCTGTCGGCCCAGCGGTCCTCCTGCATCATCGCGTTCATCGCCAGCATGGCGTAGAACCAGTTGCGGAACTGGCCCGGGAAGCACTCCAGCACCAACTCGGGCGGAAACCACTGCGACCAGTAGTCAGGTTTCGAGTTGTACCCGATTGTCGAGTAGGGCACGATGCCCGCGTCGAGCCAGGGATTGCCCACGTCGGTGATGCGCCGTGCCGTGCCGCCGCACCTCTCGCAGCGAATTTCGACCGCGTCGATGAAGGGCCTGTGCGGGGTATGGCCCTCGAACTCGTCCCAGCCGGCGATGGCCTTCTGCTTCAGCTGCTCGCGGCCGCCGATCACGGTGAACCAGTCGCAGCGCTTCTCGGGATCCGGCTCGTCGTGGTGCTCGCACTGCCAGATCGGCAGGGCCAGCCCCCAGTAGCGCTTCTTGGAGATCATCCAGTCGCCCATGTTCTTCAGCCAGTCCAGCTCCCGCTGCTCGCCGTATTCCGGGATCCAGCGAATCTGGCCAATCGTGCCGATGATCTCGTCGCGCCAGCTCATGTCGATGAACCACTCGTCCACCATGCGGTAGAGGATCGGCGTGGCGCAGCGCCAGCAGTGCGCGTACCGGTGCGGGTAGCGCTCCTGGGCGAGCAGGAACTCGCGCTGCTCCAGGTCGGCGGCGATGTCCTCGGCCACGGTTTGCGCGTCGCGGCCGGCGAGCCAGCCGAAGGCGGGCAGGAAGTTGCCGCCCTCGTCGAGCGGGGTGATCGCCACCAGGCCCTGCTCCTTGCCCAGCCGAAAATCCTCCTTGCCGCAGCCGGGCGCGATGTGCACGATGCCGGTGCCCTCCGAGCCGGTGACCAGATCCCAGGCGATCACCCGGTGGCAGGCAGTGCCGGCCCGGTCCATCAGCTTCGGATCCTGGTGCGGGTACCCGCCCGGCGTGGCCTGCGCCTCGAGGGCGTCGAAGGGCGCGTCGTACTCCCAGCCGAGCATGTCCTCGCCCTTGAGCGAGCCCACGATCTCGACCTCGCCATGCGCAGCGAGGTGCTCGGCCAGGGTCTTCAGTCTCACGGTCTCGCGTCGCTTGCCCGCGGAGCGCGTACGCTCGACCTCGATGCTGCGCTCGCTGTCCCAGTTTTCTGCGCCGGCGTAGTAGATCCATTCGCCCTGCTTGATCTTGTAGTAGCTCATCTCCGGGTGCACGGCCGCGCCCACGTTGCTCGTCAGCGTCCAGGGTGTGGTGGTCCAGACCAGCAGCGCCTCCTTGTCACGGCCGCGCAGCGGGAAGCGGGCGAACACCGAGAGGTGCTCGACCCACTTGTACCCTTCGTGCATCTCCATCTCGGACAGGCCCACACCGCAGCGCGGGCACCAGGGCATCGAGTCGAAGCCGCGGTGGATCAGCCCGCGGGAGTGGCATTTCTCGAGGAAGCTCCAGATGGTGTAGTTGTTCTCGTCGGCCATCGTGTAGTACGAGTCGTCCCAGTCCATCCAGTAGCCCAGCCGGATCGACTGCTCGGTCTGGACCTTGGAGAATTTGCGCACGCGGGCCTTGCAGTCCTCGACGAACCTGTCGATGCCGTAGCTCTCGATGTCGTGCTTGTGCTTGAAGCCGTGCTCCTTCTCCACCTCGACCTCGACCCACAGGCCCTGGCAGTCGAAGCCGTTCTGGAAGCGCAGGTCTTCGCCGCACATCGCGTGGAAGCGCTGGTACATGTCCTTGAGCGATCGGCCCCAGGCGTGGTGCACGCCCATCGGGTTGTTGGCGGTGATCGGGCCGTCGAGGAAGCTCCACTTGGGCTTGCCGCGATTCTGCTCCTTCAGCTGCTTGAAGGCACCGGTCCGTTCCCACAGCGCGAGGATCTTCTGCTCCAGCTGCGGGAAGTCCGGGAACTTGGCCACCGGAGCGTACATCGAGCAACTCCTCCGATCTCGAGCCCAGCGACGCGCGCCTGCACGCGATTGGCGCCCGATTCTGCTGGCGTCACGCCCGCTTGTCAAGTTGCGTACAATCGCCGCCGATCGCACCACCGTAATCGCCGCAGCGCCGGCCGCCCAGTGGTCAGCCTTCAGAAACGGCTACCTGAACGACTCAATCCTGGTGGCGCGGTACACGGTGTTGTCGTCGATCTGGAGGGTCCACACCGCCTCGGCCGCCTCGTCTCCGGTGACCTCGACGATCCGCGCCGGACCGTCGTCCTCTGCCGCACCGCCGGCGCAGATCAGGTAGTTCCCGTTGGGTAGCCGGTCGTTGTCGCCGAGGCTCCTGGTGAAATACTCGGTGCGAAAGCTCCAGATCTGCTCGGCCTCGAGCAAGTCCTCGTCGAGACGATACGCTGCCCCGCGGCTGAACTTCACCTCCGGCCAGTCCGGCGGCCGCTCGTTGCCGTTGTCGTACAGCGCCAGGCTTCCGTCCGGATGCCACTCCGGAGCATGCGGCCCGTACGGCCACAGGCCGTCGCCGAGAGGCTCGAGGTCGGTCAACTCGAAATCTCCTCCGGGACCGAACCGCCACACCACGTCGCCGGTGGAGCGATCGATCCGGATCACCCAGTGCTGGTGGCGCAGCGAGAGCAGGATGCTGTCGTCATCCAAGCGATGGAACAACCCGTTGCCGTGCGTCCAGTCATACACCGAGCCATAGGCCCCGAACGGCTTGGCCGTTCGCGACAGCGCGTCGGGGTAGCGCTGCTGATCGAGATGTTCGAAGGTGCTCCAGCCCCACACCTCCTCGCTCTGGGGAGAGATCTCGAGAAGCACATCTCCCATGGCCATGATCGGCTCGGGATTCCAGCCGACCTCGACCTCGCGAAACTCCCGGGACAGCGCGAGGAAGTTGCCGTTCGGCAGGGGGATCACGTCGTGGTGGAACATCGAGTACGGCCCGATCGGAAACCTGATCTCGTGGATCGTCTCGCCGCTCAGGGTGATCACCCTGAACCCGGTCGAATCCTGGACCAGCAGGTGCCCGTCCGGCAGCACCTTGGCGTCGGCCACGTAGCTCTGGGCATCGCCGGGGTTGTAGTAGTACCACACCACCTCGCCGGTCTCGTCCACGCCCACGAGCTGCGGGCCCTGTCCGTTGTCGCCCTCGCCGTAAGGCCCGAACAGCGTGATGCCGGGCTGCATCCTCTCGCGGTCGTGGATCGTGACCGTCATCTCGGGTACGCCCGCCGGCAGCGCGCCGGTGGTGAAGATCTGATCCTCGCCGTGCGCCATGCCGCCGTCCACGGCCCGGGCCACGGCCCACAGGTGATACAGCGTCTCCGCCCGCAGCCCGACCACGGCCAGGCGATGCTCGGTTCCCGCTGCCGTGCGCGCGGTCTGCCTGCCGTAGCTCTCGTCCGGGCCGAACTCGATTGCCACGCTCGCCAGCCGCGACGTCGTCACCGTGGCCCGCGCGATCAGCGTGTACAGCGGATCGGCCTCGAACCGGGTTTCGAGCACGCGAAGCGGTCCGATCAGCTCGAGCTCTATTCCATCCCCGGCATCCGGACCCGCATCCGGCTCCGGCAAGATCCGGTCGGCGTCTCCGCTACCTTCGGTGGGCACCTCGATCTCCAGAGCCCCCTCGTCCGCATCCGGGGCAGCGTCCGAGTCAGCGTCGCCTGGCAACTCGATGCAACGACCGCCGATGCAGGCCTCGCCAGCCGCGCACGCTGGGCTGCAGCCCGACTTCACGCATTCGCCGTTCTTGCAGATCTCTCCGGAACCGCAGTCGGCCGAGGTGTTGCAGGAGTCGTCGCAGGCGGCGAGAACGAACGCGCCGAGGGCCAGCGCGCAGGCCGCGATGAGCGCGCTGCTCACTCCCCCCGTAGCCTTTCGGTCATGCTCCATGTTTTTGGCAGTATAACACAAGACGGACGGCCTCGGGTCTCATTGATCGCATCGGCGCCCCGGATCCCAAGACACGGTCCTGCGGGCCGCCCCATGGCTGTCCCGCAGCCTTGCCCACCGTCGTGACCCGTGCTACTCACCGCACCGAGGAGGATCTGTGGCCGAGACCGCGCCCGTGCTCGAGGTCGAGGGTCTGTGCAAGACCTACGATCAGCTCGAGGCCGTGAAGGGCCTGAGCTTCTCGCTGAGCCGGGGCGAGATCTTCGGCCTGATCGGCGCCAACGGGGCGGGCAAGACCACCACGATCGCGATGATCCTCGGACTGGTCACGCCGAGCTCGGGTACGATCCGCATCTTCGGCCAGGATCCGGAGCGCAGTCGCGGGCAGGTGCTCTCGCGGATGAATTTCTCCTCGCCGTACGTCGACCTGCCGGCCCGGCTGACGGTAACCCAGAACCTCCTGGTCTACGCCCAGCTCTACGGCGTGAAGAACGCGCGACAACGGGTCGCCGAGATACTCGAGCAGCTCGAGGTGACCGACCAGAACAGGCAGCGCTTCGGCCAGCTTTCCTCGGGCCAGCGCACCCGCGTGGCCCTGGCCAAGTCGCTGATCAACGATCCGGAGCTGCTGCTGCTCGACGAGCCCACGGTCAGCCTCGATCCGGACATCGCCGAGCGTGTGCGCACCTGGCTCGATGAGTACCGCAAGCGCACCGGCGCGACCCTGCTGATCACCTCGCACAACATGACCGAGGTCGAGCGTATCTGCGACCGCGTGCTGATCCTCAAGGGCGGAGAACGCTTCGCCGAGGGCACGCCGTCGGCCCTGCTCGAACGATTCGGACGCGACACCCTGGAACAGGTGTTCCTCGACATCGCCCGCAGCGAGGAGGAGGCCGCGTCATGAGCCTGCTCCGCATCGCCGCGCTGATCCGCCGCTACTACTACCTGTACCGCACCTCCTGGCCGCGGGTGCTCGAGCTGGTGTACTGGCCGGTGATGAACCTCCTGCTGTGGGGCTTCATCACGATGTACCTCGGTCGGCTGTCACCTGTCCTGCCGCGGGTGATCCCGATCTTCCTCGGCGCGCTGATCCTGTGGGACGTGCTGTTCCGCTCGCAGATCGGCGTGACCATGGCCTTCCTCGAGGAGGTCTGGTCGCGCAACCTGGCCAGCCTCTTCGTCAGCCCGCTGAGCGTGCTTGAGTTCGTGCTGGGCCAGGTCAGCGTCGGACTGCTCCGCTCGCTGATCTCCACGGTCGTGATCGCGGTGCTCGCCGCCTTGCTCTACGCCTTCGACGTCTTCGACATGGGCCTGCCGCTGCTGGCCTTCTTCGGCAACCTGCTGGTGATGGGCGCGGCGGTCGGCATGTTCGTCTGCGGCCTGGTGCTGCGCTTCGGCCAGGGCGCCGAGGGTCTGGCCTGGGCGGTCATCTTCGCCTTCATGCCGATCTCGGCGGTGTACTACCCGGTGGACGTGCTGCCGGGCTGGCTCCAATGGATCGCCCTGGCCACGCCCTCGGCCAACGTGTTCGAGGGCATGCGCGCGGTGCTGCTGGAGGGCCGCTTCGACATGGCCCTGTTCCTGCGCGCGGTCGGGCTCAACGCGGCGTACCTGGTTATCGGCGCGGGCTACTTCTTCTGGATGTTCCGCTCGGCGCGAGAGCGGGGCCTGATCCTGCAGATGGGCGAATGAGCGAGCTGATCCTGCATTCGCTCGCCGCGCTCGAGCCGAAGCGCGTGCTCGATCTCGGCTGCGGCGACCAGGGCAGCCACGTGGACCTGCCGGGCTTCCCCGCGCTCGGTGAGGCGTACCCCGAGGCCGAGATCGTGGGGTACGAGCCGGATCCGGCTCGGCTGGGCTCGCCCGGGCCGTACCCGGTCTGTCATGCCGGCCCCCTGCCCCTGCCCGAGCCGGCACTGAGCTTCGATCTGGTCGCCGCGATCAACGTGCTGGAGCATGTCCGCGATCTGGACGCCACGCTGGCCGAGATCCAGCGACTGCTCGCGCCGGGCGGCAGGCTGCTGGTGGCGGTGCCCGAGGGACGCGCGCTGGGCGATCGGCTGTACCGGCTGTTCACTCTCCTGCGCCATCGACGCCGCGACCACGTGCGGGCCTGGCCGCGGGCTCGCTGGCGCGAGGCCGTGAGCCGGGCGACCGGGTTCGCGTACGTGGGCAGCCTGGACAAGACAGAAAACCTGGAGTGGGCGCCCGAGCCGCTCGCTGCCGCATGGATCCGTCTGGTCCGGGCGGCCGGGGCGCACGCCGGGCTCGCGGCGTGGCGCCACCTGCTGCTGTACGGCTACCTCATGCTGTGGGAGGCGCGATGAGCACGGGCAGCGCGGCCTTCGGCGAGCTCGAGGCCGAGGCGGTCCGGATCCTGAGCGGCAGCGCGGGGCGCGAAACCCGGCTGCAGGCGCTGTGCGATCTGCTCCGTGAACGAGTGCCGCACTACGACTGGGTCGGGTTCTACCTGGTGCCCGAGGACGAGGCGGACGTGCTCGTGCTGGGCCCCTTCAGCGGCGCACCCACCGAGCACGCGCGCATCGGCTTCGGCCACGGAGTGTGCGGCCGGGCCGCGGAGCAGAAACAGACCGTGGTCGTGCCCGACGTACGGCAGGAGGGCAACTACATCGCCTGCAGCCTGGAGGTGCGCTCCGAGATCGTGGTGCCGCTGCTCAGGGACGGGATCGTGATCGGCGAGCTGGACCTCGATTCGCACACCCCGGATGCCTTTGGCCCGGCCGATCAGCACCTCCTCGAGCGAATCGCCAAGGGCGCTGCCCGCCTTTTCTGAAGCCTGCTTTGTCGTGTGGGCTCTTTCCGCGTTGACATTGCATACCTCCGCTGCTACCTAGCTCGCGACATTCGACCCCGAGGATGGGCCCGTTGAAGAAGCTCCTGCCACCTCTTCGATTCCTCGCGGTGCTGTACCTGTTCTTCCTCTGCATCGAGCTGATCGGCTGCGGCTTCAAGTGCTTCGGCGAGGGCTGGGCGCAGGGCCTGTTCTCCCTGACGCATAGCCCGATCGTCGGCCTGCTGATCGGCGTGCTGTCCACCAGTCTGATGCAGAGCTCCTCCAGCACGACCTCGATCGTTGTCGGCTTGGTCGGCGGCGGCACCCTCGGCGTGACGCAGGCGATCCCGATCGTGATGGGCGCCAACATCGGCACCACGATCACCAACAGCATCGTGGCCCTGGGCCACATCCAGCGGCGCAAGGAGTTCGTGCTCGCCTTCAGCGGAGCGACGGTGCACGACTTCTTCAACATGTGCACCGTGGTGGTGCTCCTGCCGCTGGAGGTGATGTTCCACCCGATCGAGAAGACGGCGACCCTGATCTCCGGATTGCTCGTAGGCATGGAAGGCACGAGCTTCCAGAGCCCGTTCAAGATGATCGTCATGCCTGTCGCAGCCGCCATCCGAGATTTCGGCGAGCAGGTGTTTCACAGCAAAGAGCTGCTCGGCGCGACCGTCCTGGTCCTGACGCTTGTGATGCTGATCTTCGCGTTGGCCCAGATGGTCAAGATCATGCGCGGGGCGCTCGCGGCGAAGCTCGAAGTGCTGATCGATCAGTACGTGTTCACGAGCACACTGCGTGCCTTGCTGTTCGGCATGCTGGTCACCGCCGTCGTGCAGTCCAGCTCGGTAACCTGCAGCCTGATGGTCCCGCTGCTCGGCGTCGGCATCGTCAAGATGGAGCAGATCTTCCCCTACGTGGTCGGCGCCAACATCGGCACCACGGTCACCGCCCTCCTCGCCTCGCTGGTCACCGGAAACCCGGCCGCTCTGACGCTGGCCTTCGCGCACCTGGTGTTCAACCTCTTTGGCATGGCGATCTTCCTTCCATTACGAAAGATCCCGATCTTCCTGGCCAACTGGCTCGGCAATGCGACGGCAAAGCGACGCTGGGTGGCACTGGTCTATGTGTTGCTTGCGTTCTTCGTGGTGCCCGGTATCCTGATCTTGGTCTTCTGAGGGAGGAGCGACTCACGATGCTCAAGCAGATCCTCAACATCCTCCGCAAGCACGACGTGATGGAGGAGGTCTCGGGCAAGATCGCCAAGATGCTCGATCTGTCGCACGAGCTGTTCACGGCCAGCTCGGGCACCCTGCTCGAGTGGTGGCCGGTCGACTTCGACCTGTACGCCCGCGACCGCGAGATCAACCTGCTGGTGGTCGAGGTGCGGCGCAGGATCGTCGAGCACCTCGCTCTCTCACCGCCGCACATGGTGGGCGGCGAGCTGGTCTACCTCAAGGTGATTACCGACATCGAGCGCGTCGGCGACTACTCCAAGAACATCCTCGACCTGTCCAAGCTGCTCTCCAAGGCCCTGCCCGAATCACGCTACCTGACCAAGTTCCGCGAACTCTATACCACGGTCGACGGCTTCTTCCCCAGGACCGAGAAGGCGCTGTTCAACGACGACGAGGAGGCGGCCCACGCGGTGATGGAGGGCCACGTGATGGTCAACGAGACCTGCGAGGCCATCACCACCGAGCTGATGCGCGACGCGCAGGCCTGCGGCGAGGACGCCATCGCCTTCGCGCTCACCGCGCGCTACTTCAAGCGCGTGAGCAGCCATCTCAAGAACGTGGCCTCGTCCGCGGTCAACCCGTACTCGCAGATCGGGTACTTCCAGATGCCCGAGGTCAAGGACGAGGAAGAGGACGAATAAAAGGCGATTTCGCCGCAGCCCCGCGGGCCATCACGGACAGGTCACGAACGGTCCTGACTAGCCCACGGCGACCAGGGTCCGGGCCAGCTTGTCGTGCAGGCCCCGCCGCTCCCGGTCGAAGCCGGTCCAGAGCAGGCCCAGGCCGAACAGCACGCCGAACAGCAGGAACAGCAGCGAGCGAACCAGCTCGCGCGGCCGGGAGATGGCCTCGCCGTCGAGGCCGACCACGTTCAGCTTGAGCAGCCTGCGCCCCACGGTCCGGCCGTTGAGCGCGGTGCGGTAGATCAGGAAGCCCAGCACCAGGGCCAGGCCCGGCGGCAGCAACAGGATCGGCTCGCGCAGCGCCAGATCGACGAGGAAGTCGATGCCGTGCTCGCGCGCCGGCGGGAAATCGGGCAGGGGCACGAGCCAGGTGATCGGGTAGTAGAGGATCACCGCGATCAGCAGCAGCGGCACCGCGTCCGCGGCCAGGGCCATCAGCCGCCGCCAGAAACCAGCAGCCCGGACAGGCACGATCCTGATCTCTTCCTCGGGGATTACGGGCTCCGCCTCTGCCTCGGGCTCGGGAGCCAGGGGAACAGGGGCGGGCTCGGGTTCGGGCTCCGCCTCCGGCTGCGGCTCCGGCGTGACCTCGCCGGCCTCGCTCGCCGATGCGGGCCCGGACTCGTCGGTCCGGGGCGCCTCCTCGTCGAGCGAGTCGGCCAGCGCCTCGGCCACGGACATCGGATCGCTCTTGCCGGCCGCAGCCCCTGCCCCGGTCTCGCCCTCATCCGCACTGGCCGGAAGCGAGATCTCCTCCCAGGCTCCGGCTGCGTCCTCGCTGACCTCGGGCACGTCATCCGGATGGGGTGCAAAGGCCTCGATCGTCGAGACCTCGGGCTCGGCCGGCGCGTCAGGGGACGGGATCTCGTCCCGGGCCACGGGCGACCGCCTGCGCCTGGCCGGCCGGTCGGTGCCCGGCATGGGTGTGGCGTCCGGATCAACCGGCACCAGGGGCGTGCCGGGCACGGGTGTGGCATCCGGATCCGCGGTTTGGGACAGACCCCTGGGAATCTCGGCCGGCAAGGGCTTGCCATCGAACAGCTTGTCCGAGCGCAGGATCTCGGGCCGCTTGCGCGCGGCCCGACGCGTCATGGCCGCCGGAGTGTCGGGCCCCACGCTCCAGGTGCCGTCAGCCTTGACCTGGACCCCGACCGGCCTGGGAAAATCAGCGGCCTTGCCTGCCCCGGTCGGCTCGGCATCGGCGGCCTCGCCAACGGGCTGGTCTGCGGGCTCGGCCGGTGCCGGCGCGGACCGCTTGCTCTTGGGCACGTACGCGGTTCGTCCGCAGTCCGGGCAGACCACCTCGTTCTCGTCGTACTCGATGCCGCAGTGCGGGCAGAGCATCAGCAACACCCCTGATAACGCGCCCGATGTACCACGGCCCGCTGCCGCCGGTCAAACATCGGCCTGAACGCTAGCCCTCTGGCCCTGTCCCTCCAGCCGCCCCAGCACCAGCGCGGGCACCACGAGACCCGCGGTCACGGCGCGCAGCACCCGCGGCCCGAGACTCACCCGGATGAAGCCGGCCGCCTCCAGCGCCCGCTCCTCCTCGGACGAGAACCCGCCCTCGGGTCCCACGGCCAGCGCCGCGCTGCGGGCTTCCGGGTCCAGCGCATCCGCCAGGGCGCGGCCCTGGCCGGTGGCGAAGAACAGCCGCTGTCCGGCCGAGCCCACGGCCGGGTGCGCCAGCGCTGCCCCGAGATCCGCGATCTCCTCGATCGCGGGCACCCGGCTCCGACCGCACTGGCGGCAGGCCTCCCGGGCGATCCGCTGCCAGCGCTCGCGCCGCGCCTCGGCTCTGGCCGCGGTCGGCCGGGCCACGGAACGACGGGCCAGCGCGGGCAGGAAGCGGCTCACCCCGATCTCGGTGGCGCCGCGGATCACCCGGTCGGCGGCGTCCCCCTTGATCAGGCAGAACAGCAGGCTCACCTCGACCGCGGGCTCGGCCGCGCTCGGCCGGGCCGGACCCAGCCGCAGCACTGCCTCGCGGCCGCTCAGGCTCTCCAGCACACCGTCACGCTCGTACCCCTCGTCGTCGAACAAGATCACGCGGTCGCCCTCGCCCAGGCGCAGCACATTGCGCAGGTAATGGGCGGTCTCGCCCAGCAGGCGCGCGCAGCCGTCCTCGACGGCCACGCCGCGGGCCAGGTGAATCCGGGCCGTCACGGCGCGGGTCTCCGGAAGTGCAGCAGGCCCCAGTCCCCTTCCTCGCGACGGTGAAGCTCGACCAGCCCGGCCTCGCAATACGCCGCGGACACCTTTCCCAACTGCTCGACCAGGATCCCGGAGAGGGCCAGCTCGCCGCCGGGCAGCAGGCGCGACGCCAGGTCGCGGGCCATGTCGATCAGCGGCTCGGCCAGCACGTTGGCCACGGCGCGCTCGAAGCTCTCGTCGATCCGGTCCAGGGGTCGGTGGTCCAGCTCCACGCTCCCGACCTCGCCGTTGAACTCGAGGTTGTCGCGGGCCACGGCGAGCGCGCCGGGATCGTTGTCCAGCGCCAGCACGCGCGTGGCGCCGAGCTTGGCCGCGGCCAGCGCCAGGATCCCGGTTCCGGTGCCCAGGTCGAGCAGGGAGTGGCCTCCGGCGTGCGCCTCGACCCACTCCAGGCAGAGCCGGGTGGTCACGTGCCCGCCCGTGCCAAAGGCCAGCCCCGGATCGATCACCAGCTCGACCCGCCCGGGAGGCGTCTCTGCCTCCTCCCAGCTCGGCCGCAGGAACAGTCGCTCGCCGAGCTCGAGCGGCTCGAAGAAGCTGCGCCAGAGCTTGCTCCAGTCCACCGGCTTGAGGCCCTCGACGCGGGGGGCCGCCGCCGTGCCTTCTCGCAGCTCGGGCGGCACCGCCTCGAGATGTCGGGCCAGATTCCGCTCCACCGCCGCGCGCGCCTCGGCGCCCCGCTCGGCGAAGCTGGCCCGCAAACGCTCCAGCCCGGCGGCCGGCGGCTCCACGCCCGGAAGCAGCATCAGGCCCTCGGCCGGGATGATCTCGATTCCGCGCGCGCCGAGCTGGAACAGCACGCCGCTGAACAGATCGGCCGCGGCCGCGGGCACGTCGATCGTGAGCACGAAGTAGCGTTCATCCTCGCTGGCGTCGTTCTCGCTCATCAGGGCACAGCACTAGCGCAACATCGGTGCTCACGCAAGCTGGTCTGGTTTGATCAGGGAGCGGCAACCCTGGTACACTGCGCGCCAACACGCGAGGTGCGCCATGAGACGCCGTCCCGTACAGCTCTGCCTGCTCCTGACAGCGGTCCTGGCATTCGCCGCCTGCGGAGAGGAGGGGCGCCGCTACTACGGGGCGGACAGCGACACCGACGCGGATACGGACAGCGACGCCGACACCGATGCCGATACCGACGCCGACTCGGACAGCGACACGGACACGGGCGTCGAGGTCGGTCCGCTGGCGAGCGGCCTGGATATCAGCGAGATCGCGCTGTACCAGACGGTCAAGATCCCGCTGATGCAAGACGGCGAGGCGATCGCGGACCGGCCGGCCCCGGTGGTGCAGGGCAAGGATGCGATGCTGCGGGTGTTCCTGGCCTGCCAGCCCGAGTGGTCGCCCCGTGACGTGGTCGCGCAGATGCAGCTCGAGTCCCCGAGCCGGGGCGCGCGCACGATCCAGGCCCAGGGCCGCATCACCGCGGACTCGGAGGAAGACGACCTGAGCACCACGCTGAACCTCGACCTCCCGGGCAAATACCTCGCCGGAGATCTGAAGCTGTCGGTGGCGCTCCACGAGACCGCGGGCGCAGCGGGCGGTGCTGGGAATTCGGACAGCGCGCGCTGGCCCGCGAGCGACCGCGCAGCGCTCGACGAAGAAGACGTGGGCGGACCGCTGGAGCTGGTGCTGGTGCCGGTACGGTACCATGCTGACGACTCGGGCCGGCTGCCCGACACCGGCGAGAGCCAGCTCCGGATCTACCACGACTACCTGTACGCGATGTACCCGGTGCCTGAGGTGAACATCACCGTTCTCGAGCCGTACGACTACCAAGGTACGATCTCGGCCTGGGGCGGCGGCTGGGCCAGCCTGCTCAACGAGATCGTCACCCTGCGCCGCATGAACGACGCCGAGACCAACGAGTACTACTACGGCGTCTTCTCACCCGCGGACTCGCTGCAGCAGTACTGCGGCATGGGCTGCGTGGCCGGCATGAGCAACCTGGCGCAGACGCCGCGGGACTCCTCGGCCCGGGCCAGCATCGGACTGGGCTTTCCCGGCGAGATGGCGGCTAGCACCATGGCCCACGAGGTGGGCCACGCCCACGGCCGCGAGCACGCACCCTGCGGGCTGGGCGGCCAGCCCTCGGATCCGGGCTATCCGTACTCGAGCGGCCAGATCGGCGTGTGGGGCTACGACGTGGTGACGCAGGACCTGTGGCATCCCGATCGCACCAAGGACATCATGTCGTACTGCACGCCGCTATGGATCTCGGACTACACGTACAACGGCCTGTTCGTTCGGTCCAAGGCGGTCAACGCCTTGATGTCGATCCGCTTCCCCCCCGGGTACCCCGCGACCCGCCGCACCCTGGGACTCGACATCGACGGCAGTGTGAGCCTCGGCCCGACCGTGGACCTGACCTTCCCGCACAGTGGCGAGCCTCGCACCGTGCTGTGGCTCGACGCCAAGGGCACGCCGCTGGGCCAGGCCATTGGCACCTTCCAGCCGTACAGCATCGCCCCGGCCGGGCTGGTGCTGCTGCCCGAGCCGCCGGCGGGCGCCGTGTTCGCACAGCTGGAAGAAGCGAGACCGGTCAGGCTCTAGGCCTCATTTCGCCGGCCCGAGCACGGCCAGGGTGGCCCGGTCCAGCGCGAAGCGCCTCTGTGCGGCGGCCAGCACCTCGTCTGCGGTGACCGCGAGGATGCGCTCGCTGTAGCGCTCGCTGTTGTCCGGACCCAGGTCGTACAGCACGTCAAACGCGAGCTGTCCGGCGCGGGTGCTCATGCGCTGCCGGCCGATCTCGTGGGCGCCGGCCAGGTAGCGCTTGACCGCCTCGAGCTCGTCGTCGGGCACGGCCTCGCGGGTCAGCCGCTCCACGTGCGACTCGAGTCCGCCAATGGCCGTGTCGGTCTTGTCCGGCGCGCAGCCGATGTACAGCGCGAAGTACCCCGGGTCGTACGCCTCGAGCGAGAAGGCCGACACCGCGTACGCCAGGCTCTGCCTGTCCCGCAGGTCGAGGAACAGCCGGCCGCCCTGCCCGCCCAGCACCGCGGCCAGCACGTCGAGCGCGTACCGATCCGGGTCCCGGAAGCTCGCACCCTCGAAGCCGAGGATCACGTGGCTCTGCTGGCGGTCGAGGGTCAGCCGGCCCTCGCGCCGCGCGTCCCGCGGCGGCTCGGCCGGCGGATCGGGCGGGGCCGCGGCCTGCGAATCCCGACCTCCGAGCAGGCGCTCGACCTGGGCCGCGACCGCGTCCGGGTCCACGTCTCCCACCACGGACAGCACCAGCGGCCGCGACAGCACGGCCGCGGCGTACTCCTCGCGGAGAAAGGCCGGATCGAGCCGACCCACGCTCTCGGCCGTGCCCAGCACGTCCATCCCAAAAGGATGGACCGAGTACTGCGTCTCCTCGAACAGGCGGAAGGCGCGGCGGCTCGGCTCGTCGTCGCGATGGCGGATCGCCTCGAGGGTGCGCTCCTGCTCCCGCGCCACCTCGGGCGCGCTGAAGGCCGGATCGAGCAGGCACTCGGCGAGCAGGCCCAGGCCGTCCGGGAAGGCCGAGGCCAGGAACTCGCCGCGCAGGCCGAGGGAGTTTCGCCCGGAGAAGCCGCTCAAGCCCCCACCCAGGGACTCCACGGCCTCGGCCAGGGCGTCGCCGCTGCGCGATCCGGTCCCGCGGGTCAGCAGCCTCGCCGCCAGATGGTGAAACCCGTTGGTCTCGGCCGTCTCCCCGCGCAGCCCGCCGAGCACCACGGCCCGCGCGCTGGCAAGCGGGGCGCCGCGATCGATCCGGATCAGCAGGGTCGCGTCTCCGTCCAGCTCGCGGCGGATCAGATCGGTTGCCTCGCCGGCGCTCCCACGCCGCGCCGAGGAACGATGGTCGCTCCCGGCTCTCGCCGCCTCGAGCAGGGCCTCGCCCGAGAGCTGGCCGGCCAGGTCCTCGGGCACCGCGGCCACGGCCGAGATGTGCGACGGATCGAGCAGCCGGGCCGCGGCCTCGGCCAGACCGCCGGGGGTTACCGCGGCGAGCCGGCTCAGATACTCCTGCTCCCAGTCCGGGTCGTCGAACAGGTTCACGTAGTACCCGGCCTTGCGCGCCCGGCCCTGTACGGTCTCGGCCTGGAACAGCAGATCGCTCTCGATCATCTGCCGCGCGCGGGCCAGCTCGCCGGCCGACACGCCGTCCTGCGACACCCGGCGCAGCTCCCGCGCCAGGGCCCGGGCCGTATCGAGCAAGCGCTCCGGCGGGCAGGTGGCGCCGAAGAGCATCACGCCCGGCCCGCGCGGCGTGAAGGCGTAGCCCACGACCTCGTTGGCCAGGCCCTGGCCGCGCTTGACCCCGCGCGCCAGGCGCGAGCTCTCTCCCTGCCCGACGATCATCGCCAGCAGATCCGCAGCCACCGCGGCCTCGTCCGAGGCGGAGGGGCCGAGCATTGCCAGGTCGAGATGCGCCTCGGTGCAGGGCAGGCCGATCACCTGGCCGGCCGGTCGCGGCGGAGAGAACAGCGGCAGGTCGGCGCGGGCCGCGCCCACCCGGTCCCAGGAGCCGAAGTGCTCCTCGGCCAGCGCCAGCGTCTCGTCCGGATCCCCGCCGCCCGAGATCACCAGCAGCGCGCGGTTGGGCGTGTAGTGACGATTGAAGAAGGCCAGCAGATCGTCCCGGCCGAAGCCCGACACCGACTCGACCGAGCCGAGGATCTGCCGGCCGTACGGGTGGCCACCGTACACGCCCTCGAACAGCAGCTCCTGGGCCCGGTGCGCCGGCGAGTCTGCCGCGCGCCGGATCTCCTCCAGCACCACCTCGGTCTCGCGTCCCAGCTCCCCGGCGTCGAAGATCGAGAATTGCGCCGCGTCGGCGAGCACGTCGAGCCCCAGGCCGAGCTCCCGGCTCGGCAGCACCAGGTGGTACACGGTCTCGTCGTACGAGGTCCAGGCGTTGACGTCGCCGCCGGCGCCTTCCACGGCCCGGGCGATCTCACCCACGCCGCGGCGACGGGTGCCCTTGAACAGCATGTGCTCGTGGAGGTGGGCCAGGCCCGATTCGGCCAGCGACTCGTCGCCCGAGCCGACCGAGAGCCACAGCTGCAGGGCCGTGACCCGGGCCGAGCGATCGGGGAGATGGAGGATGCGGAGGCCGTTGTCGAGGACGTGCATGGCGATCCGTTCACGTGCACGTTCACGTTCACGTTCACGTACACGTGCACGGTGTGCGGCGTGAACGGGGGCCGCTACTTCTCCTCGAACTCGGCGTCGACCACGTCGTCGTCCTTGCCGGCGGAGTCTCCGCCGCCATTGCCGCCAGGCGCCGCATCCGGGCCGGGCGCCGCGCCGCCGGGGGCGCTGCCGGCCTGCTTGTACATTTCCTCGGCCAGCTTGTGCGAGGCGCCGAGCAGCTCCTCGGCCGCCTTCTTCATCGTCTCGGGATCCTCGCCCTTGATCGCCTCGCGCAGAGCCTCGAGCTTCTCCTCCACGGCCTTCTTGTCGTCCTCGGAGATCTTGTCGCCGTGCTCCTTGAGCAGCTTCTCCGTGGAGTACAGCAGCTGATCGGCCTTGTTCTTCTCCTCGATCGAGTCGCGGCGCTTCTTGTCCTCGTCCTCGTGCGATTTGGCCTCGTCGACCATCCGCTTGATCTCGTCCTCGTTCAGCCGCGAGGAGGAGGTGATGGTGATGTGCTGCTCCTTGTTGGTCGCCTTGTCGCGCGCCGAGACGTTGATGATGCCGTTGGCGTCGATGTCGAAGGTGACCTCGATCTGCGGGATGCCGCGCGGCGCCGGCGGGATGCCGTCGAGATAGAACTTGCCCAGGGTGCGGTTGTCGCCGGCCATCTCGCGCTCGCCCTGCAGCACGTGCACCTCGACCTGGGTCTGGCTGTCGGCCGCGGTGGAGAAGATCTCGCTCTTGCGGGTGGGGATCGTGGTGTTGCGGTCGATCAGCTTGGTGTTCACCCCACCCAGGGTCTCGATGCCCAGCGACAGCGGGGTCACGTCGAGCAGCAGCAGATCCTTGACCTCGCCCGAGAGCACGCCGGCCTGCACCGCGGCGCCGGCCGCCACCACCTCGTCGGGGTTGACGCTCATGTTGGGATCGCGGCCGAAGAACTTCTTCACCGCCTCCTGCACCGCCGGGATGCGGGTCGAGCCGCCCACCAGCAGCACCTGGTCGATGTCGCTGGCCTTCTTGCTGCCGTCGGTCAGCGCCTGCTTGCACGGCGCCATCGTCTTCTCGACGATGTCCTCGATCATGCTCTCCAGCTTGGCCCGGGTGAGCTTGATCTGCATGTGCTTGGGCCCGGAGGCGTCGGCGGTGAGGAAGGGCAGGTTGATCTCGCTCTCCAGCGACGAGGAGAGCTCGATCTTGGCCTTCTCGGCCGCCTCCTTGAGGCGCTGGATCACCATCTTGTCGCCGGACACGTCCACGCCCTGGTCCTTCTTGAACTCGCTGACCAGGTACTCGATGATCTTCTGGTCGATGTTGTCGCCGCCGAGATGGGTGTCGCCGTTGGTCGAGACCACCTCGACCACCTTGTCGCCGACCTCGAGCAGGGAGATATCGAAGGTGCCGCCGCCGAAGTCGTACACCGCGATCAGCTGATCGTTCTCCTTGTCCAGCCCGTACGCCAGCGCCGCCGCGGTGGGCTCGTTGACGATGCGCATCACCTCGAGCCCGGCGATCTGGCCGGCGTCCTTGGTCGCCTGGCGCTGGCTGTCGTTGAAGTACGCCGGCACCGTGATCACGGCCTGCTCCACGGTCTGCCCGAGGTACTTCTCGGCGGCGCGCTTGAGCTTCTGCAGCACCTTGGCCGAGATCTCGGGGGGCGTGTACTTCTTGCCCTTGATCTCGACCAGGGCCATGTCGCTGTCGCCCTTGACGACCTTGTACGGCACCATGCCGATCTCCTCGGCCACCTCGCCGAGGCGTCGGCCCATGAAGCGCTTGATCGAGTACACCGTGTTCTCGGGGTTGGTCACGGCCTGTCGCCGCGCGACCTGACCGACGAGGATCTCGTCCTTGTCGGTGAAGGCCACCACCGAGGGCGTGGTGCGATTCCCCTCCTCGTTGGTGATGATCTTGGGCTCGCCGCCCTCCATCACCGCAACTACCGAGTTCGTGGTTCCAAGGTCGATTCCGATGATCTTGCTCATCTCTCCATCCTCCGGGCTAGCACTCACCAGTCGAGAGTGCTGAAACCTAGATCCGTCGAGCCCAAAAGGCAACGGATTTTTCAGGCTCGCGGCAGTGCGGCTCGCCGGTGCCCTTCCAGGGTTAAGAAGGCCATCTGGGCGCAGGGCGTCAAGATGCCCTCGAGCCCCAGGCCTTGACAACCACCCAGCCCCTGGGAATACTCCCTGGCCAGTCACGTTGATCAGGCCCGGAGGCCCTCCACCCATGCCCGCACCCCTGGTCGAGGTCGAGCAGCTCACGCGCCGCTTCGGCTCCACCCTGGCCGTGGAGGACCTACGCTTCTCGATCGAAAAAGGCGAGATCGTTGGCTTTCTCGGCCCGAACGGCGCGGGCAAGACCACCACGCTGCGCATGCTCACCAGCTTCCTGCCGCCATCCTCGGGCCGGGCCGCGATCGCTGGCCACGACGTGTTCTCCCAGAGCCTGGAGGTGAGACGCCGGGTCGGGTACTTGCCCGAGGCCGTGGCGCTCTATCCCGAGCTCCGCGTTTCCGAGTACCTTGTTTTTCGCTCCAAGATCAAGGAGATCCCGAGAAAAAACCGCACGGGGCGTATCGCCGGGGTGATCGAGCGCTGCGGCCTGGGCCAGGTGCGGACCCGAATCGTGGGCCAGCTCTCGCGCGGGTACCGCCAGCGCCTGGGACTGGCCGACGCGCTGCTGCACGACCCGCCGATCCTGATCCTCGACGAGCCCACCGTGGGCCTGGACCCCAACCAGGTGCGCCAGGCGCGGGCGCTGATCCGCGAGCTGGGCGAGGACCACACCGTGCTGCTGTCCACGCACATCCTGCCCGAGGTGGAGGCGCTCTGCGGCCGGGTGCTGATCCTCGATCAGGGGCGGCTGGTGGCCGAGGGCGAGCCAGCCGAGCTCAAGGCCCGGCTGGCCGGGGCCGCGGGCCTGGACGCCGAGGTCCGCGGCGCGCCCGCCGACGAGATCGTTCGTGCGTTGCAGGCGCTGCCGGGCGCCGCGGCCGTGCAGCTCCTGGGCGAGGGGGACGGAACGTCGCGCCTGCACGTGCGGGCCCTTGGCGACGCGGACCTGCGCGAGGCCGTGTTCCGGCAGTGCGTGGAGCGCGGCTGGGTGCTGCTGGGCCTGACCGCGAGCGCGGGCACGCTGGAGGACCTGTTCGTCAACCTGACCACTCACGAGCCGGCCGGGCCCGAGGCCGCCGCGGCCGGCGACGAGCCGGACACGCCAGCGGGAGCGGACCGGTGAGCCGGCTGCTGGCGATCAGCGGCCGCGAGCTGCGCGCGTACTTCACCTCGCCCATCGCGTACGTGGTGCTCACCGCCCTGCTGGTGGTCAACGGGATCTACTTCTACGTGATCGTGGCCGCGATGAACGAGGTCGAGGTCAGCTTTGGCGCGCCCTTCTCGCCCTTCTTCGGCGGCTTCATCTTCTACTGGTTCTTCATGCTGGTGGTGCCGCCCGTGCTGACCATGCGGCTGATCAGCGAGGAGGTGCGCTCCGGCACCCTCGAGACGCTGATGACCGCGCCGGTGAGCGATGTCCAGGTCGTGCTCGGCAAGTACCTCGCCGCCCTGGTGTTCTTCTTCTTCCTCTGGCTGCCCACCGCGGCGTACGTGGTGTACCTCGGCCTGCACACCGAGCTCGACCCGGGCCCGGTGCTCTCCGGGTATCTCGGCACCCTGCTGATCGGCGCGATGTTCCTCGCCGCGGGCCTGTTCTGCTCGAGCCTGACCCGCAACCAGGTCGTGGCCGCGGTGCTGGGCTTCACCCTGGCCTCGACCCTGTTCACGCTCGGGCTGATGGAGTACCTCCAGCCCGCGAGCGCCGGGCTGTGGGCGTACTTCAACCTGCACAGCCAGATGATCGACTTCGGCAAGGGCGTGGTCGACACCCGCGCCGTGGTGTACACGCTCAGCTCGACCGCCTTCCTGCTGTTCGCCACGGTGCGGGCGCTCGAGCGCCGCCGGTGGAGCTGACCATGGCGGCGCCAGACCTCAAGGGACGAACCGCGGTGGGCGCCAACGTGCTGCTATCGCTGGTGCTGGCGATCGTGTTGCTGCTGATGGTCAACTGGCTCGCTGCCCGGCAGTGGACCCGCGGCGACTGGACCGCGGGCAGGCTGTACTCGATCTCGGAGCGCACCGAACAGATCGTACGCGGCCTGGACCAGCCGGTGCGCGTCACCGTGTTCCTCGCGCCCGGGGACCCGTCGTATGACGGAGTCCGGGAGCTGCTCGCAAGGATGGACGAACTCTCGGACCGCGTGGGCGTGGAGTACCTCGATCCGGATCGCGACCGCGACCGGGCCAAGGCGCTGCTGGAGAAGTTCCAGATCTACGATCTCGATGCGGTGGTCTTCGAATGCGGCGAGCGCAGCAAGTACGTCACCTCGGATCAGATCGTGGACTACGACTTCGACACGCCGGGCGGACAGGCACGCTTCAAGGGCTTCAAGGCCGAGGCCGAATTCGTCTCGGCCCTGCTCGACGTGAGCGAGGCCAGGCAGAGCCGGATCTGCTTCGTCACCGGCCACGGCGAGCGGGAGCTCGAGGGGTACGACCGCGAGGGTCTGGGCAACGCGGCGACCGAGGTGCGGCGGGCCAACTACCAGGTGCGCCCGGTCAAGCTCGCCGTCGGCGCCTCGAGCCTGACCGACTGCGACGTGGCCGTGCTCGCCGGCCCGGTCAAGACGCTGGAGGCGACCGCGACGAGCGCGCTCCTGGGCTGGCTCCGGTCCGGGGGGCGGTTGCTGCTGCTGCTCGACCCGGTGCCCGGCCCCGAGGGGGAGGCGCTGCTCGATCTCGGCCTGGGTCCGCTGCTCGGCGAGTACGGGATCGCGCTGCGCGACGGCGTGGTGCTCGACCCGGAGCAGGCCACCCTGCTCAACCCGGGCACCTCGTTCTATGCCGACGCGTACGGCGAGGCCGAGGCGGTGCGCCCCCTGGCGCAGCGCAAGATCCCGGTGGTGCTCTCGCGGGCCCGCGCGCTCGAGCTCGGCGAGCCGGGCAAGACCGCGGGCATCGCGTCCGCCCGCCCCCTCCTCCACACCTCGCCCGGCGCCTGGGCCGAGACCGACCTGTCCGGTGAGGACGAGCCCGGGGCCTCGGAGGGCGAGGCCCGCGGGCCGCTGCTGCTCGGCGTCACGGCCGAGGGCCGGCCCGCCAAGGAGCAGTCCCGGGCGCCGCGCCTGGCCGTGGTCGCGGATTCGGACTTCGCGGCCAACTGGATGGTGGGCTCGGCCGGCAACCTCGACCTGGTTCTGGGCCTGATCCACTGGCTGGCCGACAAGGGCCTGCGGATCGAGATCGCGCCCAAGAGCCCGGAGGCGATCCGCATCGCCCTGTCCGGCCGGCAGATGCAGAGCCTGTTCTGGCTCGTGGCAGCGGTGATGCCGCTGGCCGCGGTGGTGCTGGGCTCGATCGTGTACTGGCGGAGGCGGAAGTAGGGATGCGAGTCCGCTCAACCCTGATCCTGGCTTCCCTGGTCCTGGCGCTGGGCGCGTACCTCTGGTTCGTGGAGCGCGGCCGGCCGACCGCGGACGAGCGATCCGAGCACGCCCGGCGGGTGGTCCGGCTGACCGCCGGCGATGTCGAGCGGATCGCGATCACTCGCGGACCGGTCGCGCAGCGGGAGATGATCGAGCTGGTCCGCGACGACAAGGGCGGCTGGCGGATGGTTGCGCCGGTGACGGCGCGCGCCGACGCGGGACGGGCCGCGGGCCTGGCCACGCAGATCGAGTTCCTCGAGGGCGAGCGACAGGTGGCCGATCCGGACCTGAAGGCCCTGGGCCTGGACCCGCCGCGGCTCCTGGCCGAGCTCGGGACCGGTGAGCAGACCCTGACGCTGCGCTTCGGCCACGACGATCCCACGGGCCGCCGGGTGTACCTCGAGGCGGGCGGGGAGGTGCACGCCGCGGACCGGAGCGTCCTGGATGCGCTGGACAAGCCGGTTGCCGAGTTCCGCGACCGCCGCGCCCTGCCCATTGAGAGCTTCCGGGTGCAGCACGTGGCCTTCGAGTGGCGCGAGCAGGGACTGATGCTGTCGCGGAAAAAGGGCGGCTGGTTCATCGAGGCGCCGATCGGCGCGGCCGCGGACGGGCAGGAGGTGGAGCGACTGCTCCAGAGCCTGGCCGAGCTGCGGGCCGAGGCCCTTGTCGCGGACTCCGGACAGATCGAGGCTGCTGCGCGGATCGTCGTGACCCTGGACGATGGCGAGCAGCGCACGCTGTCGCTGGCCGAGCCGTCCGAGGGCCGGCGCAGGGCCGTGCTGTCCGGGGAGCCATTCCTGATCGCGATCAAGCAGGCCGATCTGGCCGGCCTGCTCCCGCCGGATCCGGGCCTGCTCCGGGACCGGCAGGTGTTCCATCTTCGCGCGGACAGTGTGGAGGCGTTGGTGGTGCGTCGCGGCGAGCAGCGCATCTCACTGCAAAAGGACGGCGCGCACTCGTCCTGGCGACTCAGTGGTTCCGAGCACACCGTGGCAGGCCACAAGGTCGACGCCCGCATCCGTGCGCTGACCGAACTGCGCGCCGAACGGGTGGCGCCGCTGGCTGGCAACGACGCGCATCCGTTGCCCGTACACGCAGTCGTCCAGCTAAGGGTCGGGAAGCGCACCGAGGGCGTGGATCTGGTGGCGTACACGGGCGAGGGCGCGGGGCGCCGATTGAGGCTGACCCGGCATGGGCAGACTGCCCAGCTGATCTGCAAGGCCGAGGTGGAGGCGCTGTTCAGCGCGGACGAGAAGGACTTCCTGAGCGGACTGGCCGAGCCCGGCCACGATCACGTTCACGACCACCTTCACGGACACGAGCACTAGGCAGGCACCAGGAGTGCCCAGTGCCCCGGAGGGGCCTGTTGTTTGACAGGTACAAACTAGTTTAATAAACTGGTTTGCACGAGCGCCACAGAGGAGGCTCGACATGGACGATGCAAAGGAAATCGGCGCCTTCGAGGCCAAGACCCGGCTCTCCGAGCTACTCCGGGGCACCGAGCGCGGCGAGAGCTACGTGATCCTGCGCCGCGGCAAGCCAGTGGCGCGGCTGGTGCCGCACGGGCCTTCAGAGCCGCGCGTGGACTACAAGAAGATCTTCGAGGAGTTCGACCGGATCCGCAACAGCATCGAGGGCACCTTCGACGTGGTCGCGCTGGTCCGCGAGGGACGGGATAGCCGATGGAGTGGGTGATCGACAGCTCCATCGCACTGGCCTGGGTGCTGCCAGACGAGCAGTCCGACCGGGCCCGGCGCTTCGGCTATCGCCTCGGGGGCGAAGAGCGGCTGTGGATCCCGCCGCTGTGGTGGTACGAGGTATCGAACGCGCTGGCGATCTGCCGGCGGCGCGGGCGCGCGAGCGACTCCGAGGTTCATGCGGCGTTCTCGCGGCTCGGCGGGCTGCAGCTGATGACCGACACCTTGCTCGGCCGCGAGGGCATGACCCGGCACTACCTGCTCGCCGGAGAGTGCGGCCTGACCGCGTACGATGCGGCCTACCTCGAGCTGGCCCGGCGCAGGGGCATCGGCCTGGCCACGCTCGACGAACGGCTCGCCGACGCGGCCCGGGCGTCGGGCGTGGAGGTATTAGCCTAGGAGGACTCCGAGTACCGCTCCTTGAGCAGCAGGCTGATCGCCTCGGCCGCGCAGCTCTCGCAGTAGCCGAACTTCGCGGTCAGGTTGCTCACCACCCGCTCGGCCAGGGCCCGTTCCTCGTCGTCGAGCCCCTTGCCCTTCTCGAGCAAGGCCAGCACCGCGCGGCAGGCCTTGCGCAGGCTGCCGGCCAGCTCCTGGAACAGGTTGTCCTCGAGCTGCTCGAACAGGTCCGGAAACACCTCGCGGTACGAGAGCTCCTCGTCCGGATGGTCGATGCCATGAGCCCCGATGGCCGAGACGAGCTGGTTGCGGAAGTCCTCGCTCTCGCCGGCCGAGGCAAGCCGCTGCTCCATCTCGCGCATCAGCTCCGCGTCTGGATCATCGGACTTGCCGGTCACCGGATTGGGCAGCTTCTCGCCCTTGAGCGTGTGGGTCACGTGGAGCACGTAGCGCTCGAACATCTCGTCGACCCGGGCTTCGTCGACGAATTCCACGGCTTCCTTGAACTCGTCGTCGACGCAGTCGACGTACACCGCGCGACAGACCTCGACCAGCCCGGCCGCGTCGTGATACCCGCCCTGCGGCTTGAGCTGCAGGAACTCGTACACGCTCTCGTCCCGGCACAGCGCCTCGAGCTCCTCGAACACGGCAAGCGGCGAGAGACAGGGGTACTCGCGCCGCTGGCTGGCATTGAGCAGCACGGTCTTGATCTCGCGCGGGCTGGCGCCGAAGCGCCCCTCGTAGTCGGGCGAGCCCTCGTGCTCGGCGCGCAGGTTGCGCACCGCGCGCTTGAGCGCCCGGGCATCCTCGGGCGAGAGCTTCTCCGGCACCAGGGACTGGTCGTAGAGCCGCGCCTTGTCCAGCGGCTCCAGCTCGCGCACCGCCGCGGCCAGCTCGCCTTCGTACCGGTCCGGGTCGGGCCGACGGAGGCGGGTCAGCACGGCCCACAGCGAGGCCAGCTCCACGGCGTGCGGGCTGCGGTGCTTGCCCGCCGAGGCCTTGTCGACCCACAGCTCGTAGATCTGCCGCTCGTCTTCCGGGCGCAGCAGGTACGGCACCCGGATCAGCTCCAGCCGGCCCTTGAACGAGGCAAAGTCGAGCTGCGGGGTGGCCTTGAAGGCCTCGAGATGCCGGTCGTTGGCCGTGCCGATCATCACCAGGTCGAGGGACAGGCGGTGGTTCTCCAGGGCCAGGGTCTGGGTCTCGGCCGTGGTGAGCAGGTACTTGAAGGCCTCGGCCGGACGCTTGAGCAGATCGTCGTACTCGATCATCCCGTGGTTGGCGTCGATCAGCTCGCCCAGCGGCACGAAGAAGGGCAGGCTGCGCAGCGCCGGCGGCAGCGCCGCGTACCCGGCGTCTGCCGTGACCTGCGCCAGCCGGGCATCGACCGAGATCTGCGGGTGCACCGAGACTGCGCCCAGCCTGTAGCCGCGCGAGAGGTCGTAGCGCCGCACCCGGATGTGCTTGAGCACCCGCGAGAGGTCCCCGCGATAGCTCGTGAGCAGGGCGTCGAAGATCTGCCGGCACTTGGGACAGAGATCGTTGTTGAGCAGGAAGGCCGGCAGCGGAAAGCGCTCGGACAGCCGCGCGTCCGGGAAGCGCTCGGCGAGCAGCGCCTGCCGCTCGGCCGCCGGGAGGAGGAACAGCGGCGAGTCTCGCAGCTCGCACTGGATCACCGCGGCGATGTCGCCCTCATCGAGCCTGGCGAAGGAGTCGGGCTCACCGTCCTCCTGCGCCCCGCCCCCGGAGAAGCCCAGCGTTCCGCCGCGATAGACCTTTTCCTGGGGGAAGATCCACTCGAAGCGGTACACCGCGCCGTCGGTGGTGCGCGAGTAGTCCTCGAGGCAGCGAAACAGCGAATCCACGATCGAGGTCTTGGCCGAGCCGTTCGGGCCGTACAGCAGGACCAGCCGGTCGGCGTAGCCCTGACGGGCGAAGTTCAGCATCAGGCGGTGGATCGACTCGGCCGCCTCCTCGTGGCCGGCCACGCGTCCCGAGCCGTCCGGCCGGCCGCGGTCGAACAGCTCGAAACGCTCGAGGCCCTGTCCGAAGCGCTGCACCGTACGCTTGCCCCCGGCGTCGATCGCGTCCACCAGGTACTGCGCCGCGCAGCGGGAGAAGACATAGGGCCGCTCGTGGAACAGGTCGAGGAACTCGGCAAAGGTCAGCAGGCTCTGCCGTTCGGAGAAGCCGCTCTTGACACGGTCGGTAATCGCATTCAAGGAGTCCCCGTCGCCCATGACACCCTCCAGCCTACAAGGGAACGCACAGGACTCCGTTGCACATGAACCGGCTGGTGTCCACGCAATCGGTGCTCTGGGTGCAGGCCTTGGTGCATCGCCCTTGCTGGCAGCTCAGCTCGAACTCGCAGTCGTAGTCGTCGGTACAGCCCTCACAGCCGATATGTGCGCAGGCGCCCACGCAGCGGCCGTCACCGCTGCAGAAGTACGGAGCGCAGTCCGCATCCGCGGCGCAGGCCTTGGTGCAGACCCTGGCCGTGGCGTCGCAGGTCAGGCCGGCGTCGCAGCTGCCCTGGTCCGCGCCGGTGCAGGCGCAGCCCGCGTGATTGCACTGACAGCGCCCGGTGCCCGCATCGCAGGCTGAGCCGCCGTCGCAGCCGCTCGTGCCGCAGCCGTCCGCGCAGGTGCCGGTGGCCGCATCGCAGATCTTGTCCGGAGGGTTGCACTCGGCGTCCCGACCGCAGGTCGCGGGCACGCAGCGCCCGGTCTCGTCGTTGCAGTTCTCGCCCGGCGGGCAGGCGGGCTGGGGCTTGTCCACGCAGCCCATCACGCACCGACCTCCCTCGCAGATCGTGGCCGGCGGCAGGCAGTCCGCATCGCTCTGGCACTTGGACTCGCAGCGACCCGTGGCCGTGTTGCACAGATGATCCGCATCGCAGCCCTCGGTCACGCAGCCCGGCTCGCAGCGCTGGGAGTTGTCCAGATCGCAGATCGTGTCCGGCGGATTGCAGTCCGCGTCCGAGGTGCAGGTGTCGCTCTCGCAGCGGCCCGTGGTCTGGTTGCAGACCAGGGGCACGTTGCAGCCCGTGGTCTGGCAGCCCGCCACGCACTGCTTGGCCTCGCAGATCGTGTCCGGCGGATTGCAGTCCGCGTCCGAGGCACACCCCGAGTAGCAGCGCCCGGTCTCGGTGTTGCAGACCTCGGGCGGGGTGCAGCCGGTGAACTTGCAGCCGGCCACGCACTCGCGCTCGACCGCGTCGCAGATCGAACCCGGCGGGTTGCAGTCCGAGTCCTGAAGGCAGCCCGTGTCCGTGTCGCTGTCCGAGTCCACGTCGCTGTCCACGTCGCTGTCCACGTCGCTGTCCGCGTCGGTGTCCGCGTCGCCGCCACCCTGGCACTGGGGCACTCCACCCGGCGTGCGGCAGACCCCGCCCTTCGCGGTGCAGTCGGTGTGGTCGGTCCACTCGCCATCGTTGCAGACCTGCAGCCAGTCGTCGTTACAGCGTGTCTCGCCGCTGCTGCACGGTCCGCCCGAGTCCGAACCCTCACAGCCGAAGACGAATGCGACAGCGGCGAGGCCGGCGATCAGGCAATTCCTCTGGGACTTCACGTCTCTCCTCCTCGTTCCAGAAACGGCTAGAAACGAAACCCGGCCGCGACTCCGCCGGGCCGACCGCGCTGGTCGAACACTGGCGCCAGATGCGGTCGCAGGGCCGTGGGCTCGGCCGCCTGATCGGTCGAACCCAGGATCTTGTCCATCTTGTCCAGCTTCATGCCGTAGGTGGTGATGAAGGTGCCGCCGAGGATGGCGACTGCGACCACCACCGGCACCCCGCTGCCCATGGCCGCGGCACGGCAGTCCTCGCCGGCCATACCGTCGTCGCAGTACCCGATACCGATACCCAACGAGGTCGCGAACACCGCCGGGATCACACCGAGAACGATGCCGTACCCCACCTTCTCGTAGTACTCGAACTCGTCCCGGAGGTACGCGTCGAAGCCGACGCCCTGCCCGGCTCCTGCCCGCGCCGAGTACTCCTGGAACTGATCGACGAACTCCTGCTGCAGGCGCGCGAGCACCGCTGGATCGAGCGGCGCGGGCGCCTCGCTCGATCCAGCCCCCGCCTGATGCATGGGCTCGGCCTCGGCCGGGGGGGCCTGCGCCTTCGGCTCGGAGCCCTTGCCCTCAAGGGCTTCGGCCTCGCCAGCTGGCGTGATCTTGTCGGCCGGCGGCTCCTCGGCCGGCGGCTCCTCGGCCGGCGGCTCCTCGGCCGGCGGCTCCTTGGCCGGCGGCTCCCCGGCCGAGGACTCCTCGGAGCCCTCGCCTTCCCCGCCGGCCTCGTCGGCCGCCGCGGGCAAGGCCAGCACCAGGACGAAGACCACGGACAGCGCACAACGCAGGGCGTGGCTCATCGGTTCCTCCAGCCGGGCTTCAGCCGGTCGACTCCTCTCGCTTCTCCTTCATCCACTGCCGGGTGCCGAGGAAGCGACAGGAAAAGGCCGCGACCTCGGCGGCCTGGACCAGCGAGGTGACGAAGCCCTCGGTGAGAATGTAATGACAGAAGGCGCCGTGGAAGATGTCGCCCGCGGCCAGGGTGTCCACCACCTGCACCTCGGGCACGGGGACCTCACCCTCGCGTTCCCTGGACCAGTACCGAATCGGGCCGCTGCCGTGGGTCACGGCCGCGTGCTTGACGCCGATCTCCCGCATGTAGTCGAGCACGGTATCGTCGCCGTGGCAGCCAGGCGGAAAGAAGTACTCCGAGCAGATCACGCAGTCCGCGCCCCGCAACACCTCATCGAAGCCCGGCTTCCAGGTCCCGGCGTCGATCACCACCGGCCCGTGGGGCGCGTGCTCTACCACGTCCTGGGCTACGGCCATCTGGTGGCCGTCGAGCAGCACCACGTCGGCCTCGAGCAGGGCCCTGCCGACGGCCTCGTGGGACAGGGCCGTGGGCGGCAGAGCCGAGCGCGAGATCACGGATCTATCGCCCGTCGCCTTGGTGATGATCACCGATGACACGGGCGGCTGCTCCAGCACCTCGGGCGTGAGATCGAGGATATCGACCCCGCAGTCATCCAGATCGGCCCGGATCAGGCCGGTCAGGGGGTGCAAGCCGAGCGCGCCGGCCAGCTTGGCCTCGTTGTCTAGATGAGAAAAAGTGGCGGCCGCGTTGCAGGCCGGCCCGCCGGCCGCGACCACCAGATCCTCGGCCATGCGCTTCTCGTCGGCGTACGGTGGCCGGTCCGAGAGATAGATCAGGTCCAGGGTCACCATGCCGATGAACAAGCCGCGTGCCATGGGTGCAGAGTGTATCCAATCGGGGCGGAAGTGCAAGATCGGGCACCCCTGCCCCAAAGACCAATAACCAATGACTAACGACTGTAAACCTAAGCCTCCTACTCCCCCACCGGCATTCCACAGGATGCCGCGGGCGAGCAGGTGCCGTCGCAGCGGCAGGTGCCCAGGGTGTTGATCCGGATCCGCCCGGCGCCGCCCCCGCCGCCCCCGCCGCCGAGATAGTTCTGGTGCTCGGGGCACTGCTTCCAGTCGTACCCGTCGCCGCTCTCACCGGTCGCGGTCTCGCCGGCCGAGCCCCGGCCGCCGTCGCCACCCTCGGTCACGCCCTGCAGGGCGCAGCCCTGGCCGTCGCGGCCCTCGCCGCCGGCCGCCGCCGTGGCGCCGGACGTGGCGTCGGCGCCTTCTCCGCCGGACTGGCCGTCGTTGTTGCCGCCACCGCCCCCGCCGCCGCCGTTGGCCGCCAGCGCGCCGCTGGCCGTGACCTCGGGCGCCTCGAGCAGGATCGCGCCGCCGCTGCCCCCGCCTGCGCCGCCGATGCAGTCGTAGTCCTCATCCGCGTCGGACCGGGCATTGCCGCCCTGCCCGCCCCCGCCGCCGGCGTGGATCGTGCCGCTGACGGTCACGCTCACGCCGGCCGTGATCTGCAGCGCGCCGCCGCCTCCTCCGCCGAGCCGGTCGCCGCAGGCGTCCTGGCCGTCCTGTCCGCCGAGCAGGGGCTCGAGGCGTGCCACTCCCCGCTCCACGTACCCGCCGTCCGAAACGTTGCCGCCCCGACCGCCGAAGCTGCCGCCCCGGCCGCCGAGCCAGGTGTCCGAGGCCTCGCTGACCGCCTCGGCGCCAGGCCCGGACCCATCTCCCGAGCCCGAGATATCGACGGTGCCGGACACGGTCACCGAGTCGTGGGCCAGGATCGCCAGCGCGGCCTCGCCGGTGATGCGCATCGATCCCATGGTCAGGCTGTCCAGCTTGCACGCGCAGATCTTGGTCCTGCCGGCCGGCTCGAGCAGCGTGCAGTCGCCCAGTCCCGAGCCAGCCGTGCAGTCGGTCACGGTGTCGAAGCTGGCCGGCGCGGACTTGCTGATGTCGGTCTCCTCGAGGCTGCCCAGATCGCTGCGGTTGGAGGGCGCCATCCGGCAGCAGTGGTCCGTACAGCAGCCCAGGTCGCCGCAGCCCGTATCCCCCGCCACGTAGTAGCACCGTCCCCCCTCGCACCTGGCGTCACCGGTATAGGTTGTCAGTGTCGCGCCGTCGCACACCGGATCCGGCACGGGGAGGCAATCCGCTACGCTGCTGCAGGAGACCACGCAGGTCAGGCCATCACCCGGCGCGTACCCCTCGTCGCACTCGCAGATCGGCTGCTGGTCGTCGTCGAACCCGCATTGGCCGTGTCCCGAGCAGTCCACGCCCACACAGGCCCCGGCCGCGATGCAGTCGAGGCGGTCTGCAGACGCCTGGTACCCGTAGTCGGTGCAAACGCAGACCGCGCCCCACTGGTCGACCTCGCAGCTTCCGTGGCCCGAGCAGGTGATGCCCGCGCAGGGATCAGGGTCCCCGGAATCGCCGCTGCAGCCGGGCAGGGCCGCCCCGACCAGGGCCAGCACCAGGCTCGCCGAAATCGCTGCTCCCAGGCGCCACATGGCTCACCCCTCCCTCGAATGAGTGACTCCCGCATTATACGGCAATCACCAGGGAACACTCAATCGCCTGCGATCACCGAAAGCACTGGTGAATTGGCACACGCCCGACCTTGCTCGTTCCCGGCCTCCCGTGCTACCCATGCATCCGGAGAACCGGCAACTCGGCAACCGAGAAGGAGGAACTGCAGGTGTTCAAGACAAACGAGTACTTCGACGGCAAGGTCAAGTCGATTGCTTTCGAGGATGCGGAGGGTCCAGCGACCATCGGCGTCATGGCAGCCGGTGAGTACCAATTCAAGACATCGACCAAGGAGATCATGACGGTCACGAGCGGGAAGCTCACCGTCAGGCTGCCAGGAAGCGATGAATGGAAGGACTACGCGCCATACGACACGTTCGTCATCGAGCCGGATCAGGAGTTCCAGGTCGAGGCCCAGGGGGAGTCATCGTACCTCTGCCTCTATCGGTAAGGGATTCGGTGCGGCCGAGGTGCGATTTCGATGAAATACCGGCCAAGGCTTCCGTCAGTCCTGCTCGCGATGAGCCTCGCCCTGGCGGCCGGCTCCTGCGGCGAAAGCCGGGATGACAAATGCGCGAGAGATCCGGACTGCGAGTGTGTTCGGGACTCGGACTGCGAGGAATGGGAGCTGTGCTACCACGACCACTGCATCGTCTGTGAGTGTGACCCCGACCACGACGCCTGCCCGCCCGGATCCAGCTGTGTCCCTGATATTCCGGAACTTCCGAACTGCGGCCGCTGTGTTCCAGACGCAGGGGACAGCGACACCGACATTGACTCGGACACCGACGCGGACTCGGACACCGACGCGGACTCGGACACCGACGCGGACTCGGACACCGACACCGACGCGGACTCGGACACCGACACCGACGCGGACTCGGACACCGACACCGACGCGGACTCGGACACCGACACCGACGCGGACTCGGACACCGACACCGACGCGGACTCGGACACCGACGCGGACTCGGACACCGACGCGGACTCGGACACCGACGCGGACTCGGACACCGACGCGGACTCGGACACCGACGCGGACTCGGACACCGACACCGACTCGGACACCGACACCGGCCCGGAGCTACCCCGCGGCCTCGAGTGGGTTCGCCGCAACCCGATGTTCATCTCCGGCCTGACCGTGCAGATGGGCCCGCCCCCGGCCTGGGCCGTCAACGAGTACTTCGACGACTTCGCGGCCAATGCAGTGCACCTGTGGCAAACCGGCATCCCCGATGCAATGAACGGCTGGGCCGCGGCCAATCACCCGGATCATCGCTGGCTCTCCTGGCTGCACAGCGACGGCACCAGCAGCCAGAACCACCAGCTCGTGGGCGGGTACCCCGCCAGCCCGGCCGGCCGGATCGGGTACCAGATCAGCGACGAGCCCCGCACCTGGGAGCATTACCTGGAGATCGTGGACGGCATCGCCGCGGTGCGGGCCCACGACCCGGACGCGCTGATCGTGGTCAACTACACGTACCAGCTCGAGCCGCGCCTGCTAGAGGCGCTGGATCACATGGGCTCGCAGACCGACGCGGACGTGTACAGCTACGACGTGTACACCATGTCCAACGGCGCGTACGAGCACCTTGCACGATACCGTGAGTACGGGCTCAAGTACGACCGGCCGTACTGGCGCTACATGGACTGCTACATCCACGAGCCAGGGTACTCGATCGACGAGTCAGACCTGCGCTGGGACGCCTTCAGCGGACTGGTGTACGGGTACACCGGACACAGCTGGTTCCTGTACCAGATCCAGTCCAACCACAACCTGACCCCGGCGCTGTTCACCACCACCGACGCCTGGGACGCGCCCAAGACGCCGCTGTACGCGCTCACCGCGCAGGTCAACCGCGAGCTGGCCCACCTGGGCCGCGCGATCACCCAGCTCACCAGCACGGACGTGCGGTACGTGCCCACCCTCGACATCTACCTGCCCCAGGGCGCGCCCCGCTGGGCCGCGGGCGCGGGCAGCGACCCGTACCTCACCCTGGTGGACAAGGCCGAGGGCCAGCTCGGCCTGGAGGTGCTGATCGGCTTCTTCGAGGACTGGCGCGGCGAGATCTACGTGATGGTACAGAACGTGCGCCACAAGGCCGCGGACTTCCCCACAAACCGCACCGACGACGGCACGATCCACCTCGAGCTCGACTTCTCCTCGGCGCCGGCCGGCTTTGACAGGACCCGGGTGCAGAGCCTGAACAAGCTCACCGGACAGGTCGAGGACGTGGCGCTGACCTCGGCCGGCGGGGACACCGCCTCCCTGGACGTGACCCTGGCCGCGGGTGACGTGTTCCTGTACAAGTACGCTACGGGAATGCCCTTTGCCCTGCAGCCGTGAACCGGAGGTAGAGATGGGAAGCCACGGACGAGCCCGGGTGCTCGGGACGAGCCTGGCCGTGCTTGCGCTGTGTGCCTGCGACAGCAGCGGCGGTGACAGCGACGTGGATACCGACATCGACACGGACACCGACACCGACGCCGACTGCGCGGACGGCGAGGCGAGCTGCCTGGCCGACGCCCGCACTCTGCGCACCTGCGTGCAGGGATCGTGGCAGGACATGGACTGCCTGGCCGAGACCGGCGGGTACTGCGAGGCTGGCACCTGCAAGGACCGCTGGCTTCTCGGCGATCCTCAGTGGTCGGACTGCCCGGGCGTGGACCATGCCACGCCCGAGTCGCTGGCCGACAAGGCCGCGCACTACGACCGGCTGGTGCGCGAGACCCACGTGCACCCGCGACACCAGCTGATGGTGGCGGTGCGCATCGCCGATGGAACGAACGAGACCGCGGCCACGTACCAGGACGTGACCCGCTGGCACACCGGCGAGAACGACGGGCTGTGGACCGGCGCGTACCTGGCCTCGCAGGCCTTCCGCTACGCCGTGACCCGGGGCACGGCCCAGGGCGAGGAGGCGCTGGACAATATCCGCACCGTGCTGCAGGGCAACGAGCGACAGATGGCGATCACGGGCGTGCCCGGGTTATACACCCGCGAGTACCGCACGCCCGACATCGACGGCATGAGCTGCCCCGAGGACATCTCGAGCTACCGCCGCGACCCGGAGAAGGATGACAACCGCTGGCTGCAGATCCGCGACGACGGCTGCGTGTGGCTGGCCAACGAGGAGGGCACCGAGTGGGTCCAGTCCGAGCACTGCGGATACCCGGCCGAGCTGCACGACTACTGCTGGCTCGACAACGTGTCCCAGGACGAGTACTCGGGCCACTTCCTGGCGATGGGCGCGATCTGGAAGCTGGTCGACGACGCCGACCTCAAGGCCCGGGTCGTGGCCCTGGCCGAGCAGGCCGTGGCGCACCTGATCAAGAACGACCTCACGTACGTGGACTGGGACGGCCGCACCACCGAGCACGGCCGGCTGTACGCGCTGGCCGGCGACGACACGCCCGGCTTCAACGCGATGCTCGCGCTGTCCTGGGTCAAGGTCGGGGCCGCGCTCACCGGGCGGGCCGACTTCGACGACTTCTACCACCGCTGCCTGCTGCAGCGGGACGGTCCCGACGAGTGCCAGCCCCAGGCGATGGGCCTGCTCAAGCCGTACACCGAGTGGCTCGACACCACGCTGCTGCACGTCTCGAGCACGAGCTGCAAGAACAACTGGAACAACTTCAACATGTTCTACATGGCGCTGTTCAACCTGCTGTGGTTCGAGACCGACCCCGCGGTGCTGGAGGCGGTGTGGGCGTATCTGGAGCCGAGCTTCTTCGACCCCGAGGACAACGAGCGGCCGCTGTCCGAGCAGAAGAACAGCTTCTTCAACTTCATCTACGCCGCGATGAAGGACCAGGGCCCGGAGAGCAGCGGGCCGGCGTACAGCGAGGTCGAGGACGCGGTGTGCACGCTCAAGCAGTTCCCGGCGAGCCAGGCGCCCTTCGACGCGGACACCACCACCGACGAGTACCCCCACGACTGCGACAGCCGGCTGGACCACTCGATGACCGCCGAGGTGATCCCGATCTACCTGCGCTGCCCCGGGTCCTTTGCCTGGACGCGCAACCCGTACTCGCGCAAGATCTGCACCGCGGATCCGACCCTGCTCAACACGCCAGGGGACTACCTGCTGGCGTACTGGATGGGGCGGTACTTCGGGTTCATCGGGGAGGCGCTGTAGGTTGACCGGCGAGGACGGCCCCGGGGCGGCGGCCGAAGGAGGGCAGACCGATCGGGCGACGGCGCCTGTACTTCCCCGAGCCCGAGCACGATCTCATCTTTCAATCATTCCTCGGCCCTGGTCACGATATCCGCAGAGATGAGCGTGGCCGACACCTCGCCACGGTTCTCGATGTAGTGGGTGTAGCCTTGGGTTTCGTAGAAGACCTCTCCGGCCCGCACCTTCTTGGGTTTTTTATCCTTGGGGTGGTTGTAGATAGCTCCGGAGACGACGTACACGATGCCGGGACGGTCTTTGTGAACATGCAGGGCGGTGTGACCCTCCGGTTCCACCGTGATCAACCGCATACGCAGGCTGGTATGTTCAAGGCTCGCAATTTCACCCTTGAGCGGAGTCAACCGAAGCGTCCTGGAATGAAACCCCACGTTCTTGTCTGGCCTCCCTGTTACCGCTTCTTTCTTGGGCTCCTTCCCAAACCCGGAAGCCGCAACCAGCACAAGGAGAACGATCAACAATGTGATGCTCTTTCGATCCATCGGCTGGCCTCCCTGGCTCGCCTTGCAACGCCCCCGGCAAGACAGCAGCGCCGCCGTTTCCAGCGGTCGTTGACTCGAAGAGAACCGTAAGCTTCCCCCGAAAGAAAATCAAACCCGCCAGTCCGGGTTGGAGGCTACTGTTCTTTGCTCAGCCTGCCTGCTGCCCGTGGCGAACGACACCCGTGGCGCACGGCAGCCTTCCGCCGGCGGCGTTAATCCTGCTATGATCCGCCGGTCCCGGAAAAAGGGAGGGGCTCCTGTGGCCGGAAGAGCTCGGACGAGCATGACGGCGGCGGCAGAGACAAACGTGGAGATCTCGCCTGGTGACACGGTGTATCGGGCGTTCCAGGACCACCACGACAATCCGGTGCTGCAGCGATGGGCGCCGTAGGAGACTTTGCATGGCCGAGGATCGAATCTACCAGCTCTACCACGACTCGATGGAGGAGGACTTCGCCGAGGCGCTGGCCCGCCGGCCGCGCGGCGAGTGGCTTACCGCGAACGAGTTCACCACATTCTCGGCCGTGATCGCCTTCGGCTTCAAGCAGGTCTGCTACGAATCGCAGCTCTACGAGATGGACCAGGGCACCGCGCTGTTCTGGATCACCGACCTGCACGCCGAGATGATCGGCAAGGCGCTCGCCGGTGCCACCCTCGATAGCTTCATGCTCACCCTGACCCGCCTGGAGCACGAGGACGGCTTCGACCGCACCATCGAGGAGAGCTTTGGCGCGTCCGTGGGTGAGCTTACCATCTCGCACAAGAGCGGCGACGAGGAGACCCCTGCCTCGATGCAGTCCATTGCACGACTGGCGCACCACCTCGGATGCCGGCGCCTGGCGATCTGGGCTGCCGAGTACGAGGACGGCAGCCTGGCCGCGCTGGCCGCCGAGCTGACCCGGCTGGAGAACCGCTCGATCGTGGAGCTGGACATCTGCGACGTCAGTCTGCCCGAGCCGGACGATCAGCTGAGCCATCCGGATCTCGAAGCCTTTCTCGCGCGGAACCGATAGGCGTCCGGCTGCGTCCGTCCCTGTCCGGCACCTCGATCTCCAACACGCGGATCTTGCGGTACAGGGTGCTCGGGTTGATGCCCAGCTCCCTCGCCGCAAGCATCCGGTGCCCCGCGTGTTTCTGGAGGGCCTCGACGATGAGCATCTTCTCCATGGCCCTGAGGTTCATGCCGCCCTTGGCTCCGAGAAAGCCGGGAGGGTGAAAATCCGTGGGCAGATGATCGGGCTGGATCAGGCCCTCGTGACAGAGCACGAAGGCGTGCTCGATGATGTTCTGCAGCTCCCGCACGTTGCCCGGGTAGTCGTACGCCATTAGAATGGCGAGGACCTCTCGGGACAGACCGCTCACGTCCTTGTCCTGCAAGCGGTTGAACCTGTCGATCATGTGCTCCACCAGCAGCGGAATGTCCTCCCGGCGATCCCGGAGCCTGGGGATCTCGATGTGGATCACGTGAAGCCGGTAGAAGAGGTCTTCCCGGAAACCGCCCTGCCGGGCGAGCCGGCTGAGGCTCTTGTTGGTGGCGGCGATGATGCGCCCGCTGAACTGGACCGGTTCCACGGAGCCCAGGGGTTCGTACACCCGCTCCTGCAGCACCCGGAGGAGCCGGACCTGCATGGCCGCGGAGACGTCGCCCACCTCGTCGAGAAACAGGGTGCCCCCCTCGGCCGCAGCGAACCGTCCGGGCTTGTCCTGCCGGGCATCGGTAAAGGCGCCGGCCTTGTAGCCGAAGAGTTCCGATTCCAGCAAGGTGTCGGGCAGCGCCCCGCAGTTGATCGCAACGAAGCTCTTCTTGTGGCGCGGAGACAGGTTGTGAAGCGCTCGAGCGAAGAGCTCCTTTCCCGTACCGCTGGCTCCCTCGATCAGCACCGTGCTGTCGCTGTTGGCGATCTGGGGCAACAGATCGAAGAGCTGGGTGATGGCGGGGCTGCGCCCCACGATGTCCTGAAAGGTATGCTTTCCTCGAAGCTGTTTGCGCAGCGCCTCTATCTGACGATTGTCCCGGAAGGTCTCCACTCCCCCGACCACGCCGCCGCCCGCGTCCCGCAGGACGGCGGCCGAGATCTTGATCGGAATACGGTCACCGTTCGCATTGATGATGTGAACGTTCGAGTTCACGGTCGGCTTTCCCGTTGCCAGGGCCTTCTTGATCGCGCAGTTGTTCTCGCAGATGCTGGCCCGGAAGACCTCGCTGCAGTGACGGCCGATGGCATCCTTGGGTTTCTTTCCCGTGATCTTCTGCGCCGCGCGGTTGAAGGAGGTGATCCGCCACCCGGAGTCGACCGTGAAGACCCCCTCGTTGATCGAGTCCAGGATCACGTCCTGGCAGCCGGCCAGGGCCGCATGAACCTGCTCGCCGATGCATGAGGAGGGACCTTCCATCTCCGGCACAGTAATGCAAAATGCAACGAACTTCAATCAATAATAATGCATCTTGCACGTTCCATCACACCAGGCCCTGCCCGCTCTCGGCGGCAACTGCCTGTTTTTAGGTGCTATTTTTTCGTACGCCGGGCTGGCATTTCATTTGCTAGTCCCTGCCAGCCAGGAAAAGGCTGGCACGGAAGAGATTTTGAATCGGGAGGTGAATCATGGGGTCGGGCGAAGGCATCGTGCATGCCGACGGCAGTACGTTCGAGGAGGTGGTCATCAAGAGCGAGCTGCCCACGCTGGTTGACTTCTGGGCGCCGTGGTGTGCCCCCTGCCACGAGATCGGCCCGATCGTCGAGAATCTGTCGTACGAGTACGCGGGTCGCATGAAATTCGTCAAGGTCAACGTCGACGAGGCCAGGGACGTGGCCATGTCGCTGGGCATCATGAGCATTCCCACGGTTGCGATCTTCACCGGAGGGCAGTCAAAGGACCAGCTGATCGGCGTCCAGCCGCGAGCCGTCCTGGAGAGAATGATCGAGGACTCACTCGAGGGAGAAAATTGATCGTGGACGACCTGTATCATCCCTATTCCCTCGGTTCCCTCCAGCTGGCGAACCGTTTCGTGTTCCCACCGATCAAGCTGGGCTACGGGACCCCCGATGGCCGGGTGACCGACCGCCAGCTGCAGTTCTACCGCCGGATCGCCGCGGACGGCCCCGCGATCGTGACTTTGGAGCCGGCGGCGGTGACCCCGGACGGCCGGGAGCACCCGAAGCAGCTCTGCGTGCATCTCGAAGAAAGCGCGCCGGAGCTCGGCAAGATCGTCGATGTTGTTCACGCGGAGGACCGCCTCGCCTGCCTGCATCTGAACCATGCCGGTGCGGCGGCCAACCCCAAGGCCGCGGGCGGTCCGCCCTGGGCCCCCTCCCCGATCCGCTGCCCGACAACCGGCCAGGAATCAAAGCCGCTCGGCGAGGACGAGATCGCGAAGATCGTCGCGGGGTACGCGGCGGCGGCAAGGAAGGCAGCACAGGCGGGATTCGACCTGATCGAGATCCAGGCCGGCCACGGGTACCTGGTCTCCCAGTTTCTCAACGGCAAGACGAACCAGCGGGAAGATCGCTACGGGAAGGATCGCCTGCTCTTTGCCCGGGAAATACTCGCCAGCGTCAGGGAGGGAGCCCCGAAGCTCCCCTTCCTGATCAGGGTCTCGGGCGACGAGATGTCTCCCGAGTTCGGCATCGCCCGGGAGGATCTGGCGCCCTTCCTGGATCTGGCGCAGGCCGAGGGCGCCGTGGCGGTTCACGCCGGCATGGGAAGCAGCTGCTTCAGCCCTCCCTGGTACTTCCACCACGGCAGTCTTCCGGAGAAGCCCCAGCTGGAAGCGCTGTCCTGGCTCCGCCAGCAGGTATCGCTGCCCCTGATCGCGGCGGGCAGGATGGGAAGAAAAGAGAGAGCAGCAGAGATCCTCGAGCAGGGTCGGGCCGATCTCCTCGCCCTGGGAAGGCCGCTGCTCGCAGACCCGGACCTGATCGGAAAGTGGCGGGCAGGCAGGGAGCAGGAGGTGCTGTGCTGCGGCTACTGCCTCCAGGGCTGCCTGCACCGGCTCAAGAGCGGCGAGCCCCTGGGATGCAACCTGAACCCGGAGACCGGCTCGCCGCCGCTGGACAAGAGCGCCGCCCCCCGCACGGTGCTGGTCGTCGGAGGGGGGCCGGCGGGCATGAGCGCGGCGCTCCACCTGAGCCGGCGCGGCCACCGGGTAACCCTGGTGGAGAAGAACGATCGCCTGGGCGGGCAGTTCACCCTGGCCTGGCAGGCGCCGGGCAAGCAACCGATGCGAGACGGGCTGAAGGGGCTGCGGCGCGCCGTGGAGGACTCCGGGGTGACGATCCACCTCGACACCATCGCCCACCAGGCGCTGGCCCGGAAGGTCCAGCCGGACCTGGTCGTCTGGGCGGCCGGTGCATTGCCCAAGACGCCCGAGATCCCGGGGCTGGACCGGCAGAACGCCTTTCCGGCCGTGGCGCTGCTCGACGGGACCAGGGAGGTGCGGGGTCCCCGGGTGCTGGTGATCGGGGCCGGAAGGTCGGGCCTGGAGGTTGCGGAGATGCTGGGCCGGGAGGGCCACCAGGTCGTCGCCACCAAGCGCACGGACCCCGTCGGGGGTCTGATGGAGGCGATTACCCGCAAGCTGGCGCTGAAGAGGATCGACCAGCTGAGCAACGTGACGCTGATGCCCCACACCACGGTCAAGGCCTTCGCCGACGACAGCGTGGAGCTGGAGCAGGACGGCGTGATGAAAACTCTCGAGTCGTTCCAGACGGTGGTCCTCGCGACCGGCATGACGCCGGCGACCGGCCCGGAGAGCGGGTTCCGGGACAGCGCTCCCGCGATCGAGACCATCGGAGACGCCCGGGAGGTCCGCGACATCTTCACGGCCGTGCACGGGGGGTACCGCCTGGCTCGAAGCTACTGATCTTGGGAGAAAAGCAACCCTTCCCCATTCAACGTGAGGGCTTTTTCATGAAGATCTGCATCTGCGGAAAGGGTGGTAGCGGCAAGAGCACGGTGGTCTCCCTCCTCGCGGCCGCGCTGCGTGACCGGGGCCGATCCGTGATTGTCGTAGACTCCGACGAATCGAACGCCTGTCTTCACTGGATGCTGGGATTCGACCGACCGCCCACCGCGCTGATGGAGCTGGCGGGCGGCAAGAAGAGAATCCAGCGCGCCCTGCGAGCCGGGCCCGCGCCGGACGGGGAGTCCGTCGAATCGGGCGTCCTGGCGCGGGAGCGGCTGCGGCCGGACGACCTGCCCCCGGCTTTCATCCAGCGGAAGAACGGCCTGGGGCTGATCTCCGTAGGGAAGATCCACCAGGCGCTGGAGGGATGCGCCTGCCCCATGGGAGTGCTGAGCCGCGAGTTCCTGAAGAAGCTGCAGGTCGACGAAGGCGGAATCGTGCTGGTCGACATGGAGGCGGGTCTGGAGCACTTCGGGCGCGGCGTGGAGACCAGCGTCGACGCGGTCGTCGCGGTCGTCGAGCCGTCCCTGGAATCGCTGAGCCTGGCCGAACGCATCAAGGACATCGCCGCTGGCACGGGTGCGGCGTTTTCCGGCGCCGTTCTCAACAAGGTCGACTCGGGGGAGCTCGAGTCCAGCCTTTCCGAAGCGCTCGACAGCCGGAGCATCCAGGTGCTGGGAAAGATTCCGCTTCGCCGGGAGTTCGTGCGCTCGGCCCTGGACGGCACGGCCCTCGATCTGAGCCCCGTTGCAACCGAGGTTCGATCCTTCCTCGATCTGCTTCTGTCCTCCCTGCAGGCTCGGGCCAGCTCATGACCGGTAAGGAGGTCCTTGATGTGCCTCGCACGCGTTCAGTTCGTCGACGATGATGGCAACCTCGCTCCGGACGCGATCGAAGACGTCGCCTACATCGAACTCGCACCCAAAGGCGTGACGGTGACCGACCTGGTCGGCTCGGTGGTCGAGCTGGCCGGCGAGATCCAGAGCATCGACTTCATGGAGTCGCGGGTCAGCCTGCGGGCCCTACCGGGGAAGCCGGACCGGCCAGGAACGCCCTGAAGGCCCCCTCCCCGCCGCAGCACCCTCAGCGCCGCCCCTGCTGACGCTTCCGACGCGGCTTCTTGCGGCCCCTGGACGGCAGGGGCTCGCCGTCCTCCATCGCCCGGATCTGATCGCGCAGGTCCGCGGCCTTCTCGAAGTCGAGCTCGGCCGCGGCCTCGAACATCAGCCGTCGCAGCTCGTCGATCACCTGCTCGCGGCTCATGCCCTCGAGGTACATCGGCTCGGCCCCGTCGCGCAGCACGGGCACGGTCACGTAGTCGGCCTCGTACCGCTGACCCAGGCCGGAGCGCACGTTCTTCTTCACCGACTCGGGCGTGATCCCGTGCTCGGCGTTGTACTCCAGCTGCCTGGCGCGCCGGCGCTCGGTCTCGGCGAGGGCCGCACGGATCGAGTCGGTCTCCCTGTCCGCGTACAGGATCACCCGGCCCTCGATGTTGCGCGCAGCTCTGCCCGTGGTCTGGATCAGCGATCGGGTCGAACGCAGAAAACCCTCCTTGTCCGCGTCGAGGATGCCCACCAGCGCCACCTCTGGCAGGTCGAGGCCCTCGCGCAGCAGGTTGATCCCGACCAGCACGTCGAACTCGCCCAGCCGCAGCTCGCGCAGGATCTCGGTCCGCTCCAGGGTGTCGATGTCCGAATGCAGGTACCGCACCTTGAGCCCCAAGTCCTGGTAGTAGTCGGTGAGGTCCTCGGCGGTGCGCTTGGTCAGCGTGGTCACCAGCACGCGGAACCCCTGGTCCACGGTCTCGCGGATCTCGGCGAGCAGGTCGTCCACCTGCTCGCTGGCCGGCCGCACCTCGACCGCCGGATCGGCAAGGCCCGTGGGCCGGATCACCTGCTCCACCACGGCCCCGCCGGTGCGCTCCAGCTCCCACTCGCCGGGCGTGGCCGAGACGTACATCGCCTGGCCCACGCGCTCGCGGAACTCCTCGAATTTCAACGGCCGGTTGTCCAGGGCCGAGGGCAGACGGAAGCCGTGCTCGACCAGGGTCTCCTTGCGCGCGCGGTCGCCGCGGTACATCCCGCCGACCTGAGGCACGGTCACGTGGCTCTCGTCGACGAAGAGCAGGAAGTCGTCCGGAAAGTAGTCCAGCAGCGTGGGCGGGGGCCGGCCCTGCTCGCGGCCGGTGAGATGCCGCGAGTAGTTCTCGATGCCCTTGCAGCGGCCCAGGGTCTCCATCATCTCCAGGTCGTAGATCGTGCGCTGCTCCAGCCGCTGGGCCTCGAGCAGCCGGCCCTCGTCGCGAAACGTCTTCAGCCGCTGGCCCAGCTCCTCGCGGATCGCGGAGAGCGCCCGCGCCCGCTCCTCGGGCGGGGTCACGTAATGGCTGCCCGGGTACACCGCGATCCGCGGCAGCTCGCGCAGCACGGTGCCGCGCAGCGGATCGATCTCGCGGATCGCCTCGACCTCGTCGCCGAAGAACTCCACCCGCAGGGCCCGGCTCTCCTCGTACGCGGGGAAGATCTCCAGCACGTCGCCACGCACGCGGAAGGTGCCGCGATGAAAATCCACGTCGTTGCGCTCGTACTGGATCTCGACCAGCTTGCGCAGCACCGTGTCGCGCTCGGCCTCCTTGCCCTGCTCGAGGAAGACCAGCATGCCGTAGTACGCCTCGGCCGAGCCCAGGCCGTAGATGCACGAGACCGAGGCCACGATGATCACGTCGCGCCGGGTCAGCAGCGAGTGCGTGGCCGCGTGGCGCAGCCGGTCGATGCGCTCGTTCACCTGCGAGTCCTTCTCGATGTACGTGTCGGTCGATGGCACGTACGCCTCGGGCTGGTAGTAGTCGTAGTAGCTGACGAAGTACTCCACCGCGTTGTCGGGAAACAGCTCGCGGAATTCCTCGAACAGCTGCGCGGCCAGGGTCTTGTTGGGCGCGATCACCAGGGCTGGCCGGTCGAGGCGGGCGATCGCGTTGGCCACGGTGAAGGTCTTGCCCGAGCCGGTCACGCCGAGCAGGACCTGGTGCGCGTCGCCGCGCTGCACGCCGGCGCAGAGCTCGTCCACGGCCCGGGGCTGATCGCCTGCAAGCTCGAACTCGGTGACCAGGTTGAAGGTGCTCATGGCTCTGCAGTGTTACCGCAGGCGACTGACACTGGCAACCGACGTCGAACCGAGGCCCGGCCTGGCTACCCCTGCCCCCCGGATGGCCTCCCGCAGCGAGGACACGATGGCCTCGCCCCTCCCGGCGGGGATGCGCTCCCACCCGTCCGAGACCAGGCCGTAACGGCCCGTCAGCTCGATCCGGTGCGGCGGGAGCAGGGTTGCCCCCCCCTGCTTGCGGCCGGCGAGGTACGACCATCGCCGCCCCATGATCTCGGCGAACCAGACCTCGACCCCGTACGTGTCCAGGATCTGCTGCGCGGTGCGATCGAGAAAGCGCTTGAGGTCTTCCCTAGAAGTAGAGATCCCGCTCGCCATCCTCGATCCTCCGGTAGTACTCCATCAGCTGTGGATGAGCCGAGGGCATCTGCTGGCGGATCTCCTCCAGCTCCCTGCGGATGACCCGCTCCCCCGCCTGCTTCGTGGGCTCGCTCGCGAAGTCGTCCAGCCACTCCCGGAAGGTGAGCACCGCGTTGAGCTTGCAGAAGCGGCCCTCCTTCCCGCTCCGCAGCAGCTTCATGATGTGCTCGCCCGTCCTGCCGCAGCGGTACCCGGCCGTGCAGAACGAGGTGATGTACCCGTCGTCCGCGAGCTCCCGGATCACCTCGTCCAGGCTCCGCGTATCCCCCAGGATGAACTGCTGCCGCTCCGCCTCCTGCTGGTCATAGCGGTCGGAGTAGGCTCCGATGCCGATGCGGGTGGAGGCATCCGTCTGGGTGCACCCGAGGGGGAGCACCTCTCGCCGCACGTCGGCCCGCTCCCGGGCGGTGAGAATCATGCCCGTGTACGGGACGGAGAGCCGGAGAATCGCAACCAGCTTGCGGAAGTCCTCGTTCGAGATCCGGCAGTACTGCTTCTCGCGGGTGAAGGGGGTACCCGCGGCCGGCTCCAGCCGGGGAAACGAGATCGTGTGGGGCCCCAGGCCGTTGAACCGCCGCTCCAGGTCGTGCGCATGGCAGAGCAGCCCCATCACCTCGAAGCGCCAGTCGTACAGGCCGAAGAGAACACCCAGGGCCACGTCGTCGACCCCGGCCTCGATCGCCCGGTGCAGCGCGTAGAGCCGCCAGCGGTAGTCCGCCTTGAGCGTCCCCGCGGGATGCACGTGGCGGTACGTCTCGTGGTGGTACGTCTCCTGGAACACCTGGTACGTCCCGATCCCCACCTCCCGCAGCATCTCCAGATCGCGGATGCACATCGGCGCGGCGTTGATGTTGACCCGCCGGATCTGCCCGAATCCGTTCCTCGTCTCCTGCTTCACCTTGTACATCGCCCGTATCGTGTCGGCGATGTAGCGCGCGTCCGACAGCGGGTGCTCGCCGTACACGGCGATCAGGCGCTTGTGCCCGATCTCACCGGCCAGCACCCGGGCCTCGTTCCGGACTTCCTCCTGAGACAGCCGCCTTCTCCGCTCGATGCGGTTGTCCCTGCGGAAGCCGCAGTAGCGGCAGTTGTTCACGCAGAAATTGCTGCAGTACAGGGGAGCAAAGGTCACGATGCGATTGTCGTACACCTTGCGCTTCACCGCGCCGGCCGTCTCGAAGATCTCCTCCCATAGCGGCCTGTCCTCCACGTTCAGCAGCGCAGCCGTCTCGTCGAGGGCGAGGGTCTCGATGGCGAGGGATTTCTGCAGGATATCGCGGATTCGCCCCGGATCGGGATTCCGGTTGCCGCGGATCTGCGCCCACAGCGCATCGTCGTCGATGAAATCGTCGCCATCGGTCAGGTACCGGGTTATCTCGTCTTCCTTGATGACACTCCCAACCCAGTCCTGCTCGCGCGAGTCCAGTGCAAGCCCGCCTTCCATCGTCAATTCCCTTCTCCCTGCCTTGCCCCCGTCAAAGAGTGTACCGCTTGCTCATTTGCGGGAACCACCCGTTATTCCCGCTTTCGCGCGTAGCAAAAACATCTATGCACAGGCCCACAGGCCCGTCCACAGGCCCGTCCCAGGTTGAATCCCCGTCCAGGCCCGTCCACACACAGGCCCGTCCCCACAGGCCCGTCCCATGATAACAACCGATACAGTCAAGATGACGTGACCAGCGGTTCTCGTGAGGTCGGATCCTGTAGAAATCCATTTTCGGTCGGACCGATTCTGCGGCTGGCAATGCCGACCACCCCAGGATCATATCTCGTGCGCCTCAGGGATCCCGACAGCAGACACCGGCCTGGACGCGGAGTTGGTACGTGCCGTACGGGAAGACCACGTCTCGCCGACCAGACTTCCATTTCGCGTACGCCTCCCGGTAGTCCTCCTCGAAAGCCTTGAGCCGCCCGATCGCCGCGATGCGCAGCCCGGGATCCTTGCAGGCGATGCGAGGATTGAGCTTGCGCCGGGGCTCGCGAGACGTGGGCGAGTCGAAGGGACG